>Ga0315339_1000012_pt1 | contig 582931 bp, 532 predicted proteins | sample ASW17metaG_FD_204514 | JGI IMG/M metagenome (GOLD analysis project Ga0315339, IMG submission 204514) | Ammonia-oxidizing marine archaeal communities from Pacific Ocean, United States - ASW #17 | ecosystem: Environmental > Aquatic > Marine > Oceanic | place: USA: California | collected 2016-12-05
GAAAACACACAAAATTGACCCAAAAACCCCGGAAAACTGCGGAATATCAGTTGAGAAAAAAATGTAATTTTTTTTGAGATAAAGTTTTTTACCGGGATAACACACGGCTTTTTTACCGCTGAAAATGTTTGAAAAGGCTTTTACCGCTCGGAAATTACGGCTTTGATGCTATGAAAAAGGTGCCTGAAACACTCGAGGTGTCGGAAATGACCTATTTGATCACCAAAGCGCTTCTGTCCGGTCTCATCATTATGGTTGTATCCGAGGTTGCCAGACGCAGCCCCGGCTTGGGCGCTTTGATTGTCTCACTGCCATTGGTCTCACTTCTGGCTATCATATGGCTTTGGCGTGACACTTCGGATGCGGCACGCATAGCCAGCCATTCGGAGGCAACATTTTGGCTTGTTTTGCCAACTTTGCCGATGTTTCTCGTTTTGCCTGCCTTGTTACGCTCTGGTGTAGGCTTTTGGCCGGCTCTTGGGGTCTCATGCGTTCTAACAATTATGCTTTATTTATTGGCGGTGTGGCTGTTGCCGCGATTTGGCATAAATGTGTTGCCCTAGGTCATGACCCCATAAACATAGAGTGTTTCTTGTGAATATTTGCTATTAACATGTCCAAGCTCCTAGGGCTTTTGGTGCAAATTTTACAGTGAGACGTTTATGGGCAGTGACGTAGATAATGATCAGGTAACAGCAGCGGTGCTGCTGATTGGGGATGAACTCCTCTCAGGCCGCACGAAAGACAAAAATTTCGGCTATATTTCTGAATTTTTGACCAAAATGGCGATTGATGTGCGCGAAGCGCGCATTGTCTCGGATGTGCAAGAAGAGATTGTGGCAGCGCTAAATGCGTTACGTGCGCGCTATACCTATGTGTTCACCACCGGCGGTATTGGTCCAACGCACGATGATATTACGGCTGATGCTGTGGCCGCGGCCTTCGGCGTGGGCATTGGTTATCACCCTGATGCCTATAGCGCTTTGGAAGAAAATTGTAAGAAGCGCGGGCTTGAGTTTACAACCGCACGCAAGCGCATGGCGCGGGTGCCGGATGGCGGGCTGCTTATTGAAAATGCGGTTTCAACCGCGCCTGGGTTTCAGGTGGAAAATGTGTTTGTTATGGCCGGTGTGCCCAATGTTTGCCAGGCCATGATGGATGTTGTGGCCCCGCGGCTTAAAAGCGGCAAGCAAATGTTATCCCTCACCGTTAAATGCACTGTGGGTGAGGGGGATATTGGTGACAAGCTAGGTGAACTGCAGCTGGAACACCCGGATGTATCGATTGGCAGCTATCCATATTTTACCGCCACGGGCTTTGGCACCAATCTGGTCGTGCGCTCAACAGACGAGGCAGCGCTCAAGCTTGCGGAAAAAGCTGTGGAAGCACTGGTGGAAGAGCTTTCAGGATGATATGAGTGCCAGGGTTTTAAGCGGACGTGGTGGAATTGGTATACAGCTTTTTTTCGCTCACGGCCGTTTCGCGCTTTAAGCGCGGGCCTGCGCGGGCGCATTTTTGGTGGCGCTTTAGATTGCCCACCAGCAACCGCGCGGTGCGCCTCGCTTTGCTCGGTTGGCATGACACGGTGATTTTGATGGCTATTCGCGGACGTGGTGGAATTGGTATACACAACAGACTTAAAATCTGTCCCCAGTAATGGGTTGCGGGTTCGAGTCCCGCCGTCCGCACCAGCTATCTAGATTTTTTCTATCAGATTTCTTCACGTTTTCTCACTCCGAAACCATCTTGATGGGCGTCTATCAATTTCTCGGGAAAGCTTTATAAGCAACCCATGGCTGAAATTACCCCTTCTGGTCTTGCGTCTCGCATCTCAATCTATTTGACGACCAAATCAAACTGGTGGGCCGGGTTGCCGGGCAATGTGCGCGGCGGTATTTGGATGTTATGTGCAGCCTTTGTTTTCACCATTATGGTGTCCTTGATCAAAGTGGTGGGCCAACGGCTTCATATCGCTGAAATTCTGTTCTTCCGCCAGATCATCATGTTGACGTTCATAGCTCCTGTGATTATTCACAATTTCCCCGATATCCTTAAAACATCGCAACCCAAGCTGCATGCCGCCCGCATTTGTTTTGCCGCATTGGCAATGCTCATGGGGTTTTCGGCCTTTATCTTTCTGCCTCTGGCGGATGCCACGACCATTGGGTTTGCCAAATCGTTTTTCACCACAATCTTCGCCATCATCTTTTTAAAAGAGGTGGTTGGCGTGCGGCGTTGGGTGGCAATGGTGTTGGGCTTTGTTGGTGTTGTCGTCGTTTTAAGCCCCGGTGTTGGTGGGGAGCTTGTAAATATTTATGGCCTGATGGCTTTGACCGGAGCAGCATGTGCTGCCATGGTCATGATTATTATTCGGGTGTTATCGCGCACGGATAAGCCGATTACCCTGCTTGCCTATCAAGGTGTCGGCGTTGGCTTGCTGGTCATGCCTTTAGCGATTTATTACTGGCAAACACCGACTTTGCCCGAACTTGTTCTGCTTATGATCATCGGTGGTGTAAGTATTTTTGCGCAAATGGGAAATATTCTGGCTTTCCGCGCGGGCGAGGCGAGTTCTGTGGCACCTGTTGAATATGTCCGGCTGATTTATGCTGTTGCCATTGGTTTTTTTGCCTTTGGCCATTGGCCGGATGCACGCGTTTTCATAGGTGCTGGGATAATTATCGGGGCGGCTGTCTATACCATTCACCGCGAATCTCGCCTTGGTAAGAAGCAAGCATCTGTTGATAGGGTAGGCACAGGCGGCCTGCGTTAATTATGCTCTTGTCGGACAGCGTAATAATTGACCGCCACGATGATGGTGCCGCCTATCAACACAAACACATCGAACCTTTCTGCATAAAACAGGTAACCGATGATTGCGATCAGCGGCAGGCGGACGAAATCAATGGGCATGGTAATGGTTGCATCAGCAAGGTTCAGGGCGCGTGCCAAGCAATAATGTGCGCTTAATCCGCTAATGCCGATCAATAGGATCCAGGGCAAATCACTCCATTGTGGCTGTGTCCAATAAAACATGGCCGAAATGAATGTCATGGGCAATTGCATCAGCGACATGTAAAAAACAATCGTTAGGGCAGAGGTGGACCGGGTTAAAAATTTGGTGGTAACAATATTGATCGCATAACCCATGGCGGCACCAAGCACCAGCAATGAGGCGGGGTTAAAGGCCGTCACACCGGGTCTTACAATCACCAAAATACCAATAAACCCCCCAAAGACGGCAATGGTTCTGGGAAGTGTGAGTCGTTCTGACAAGAATGCTATGGCCAACAGAGTGGTCCAGATTGGGGTTGTGAATTCAAGCGCAAAAACCTGGGCAAGCGGCAGAAAAGCAATGCCGAGTGTCCAGGCGAAGGTTGCTGCAAAATGCACACTGTTGCGCAGAAAATGCACATCCATTCGGGCGGTGGCAAACAAGGCTTCCGGGTGGCGGACCATCAAAGGAATGAGAATGATGAAGCCTATGAGTGTCCGGAAGAACTGAATCTCAAACGCACCCATAGAGGGGGATAATTCACGCACACTAATTGCCATGGAGCTGAACGACAACAGCGCGCCGATCATCCAAAGGGCGGCCCTAATTGTGGGTGAGAGTGATTTCATGGAACAGAGCGTATTTTCATGAGATGTCAGTTATGGCTGATTTCTTTTGTGGGGCCAATCGTTTTGATTGGTCAGTTAGTCTTTATTGCTAATTGGTGGCCGTAACATTGCTGTGAACATGCAGGCTTACAACCCAATACTTGCTATTTAAGCGTTTGATATATTTGGCAGGATAAACCCACCGCCCGGTGGTTTGCCGAGCGGTGGGTTATGAGAGAAGTGATGGGCAAGTTAGAGGGTGGTAAGGCGTTTTCGATACCGCATCAAGCAGCTCTGAAGGCTTAATGTTCCTCAGGTTGTTCCACTGCGCGATTGCCTTTTCGCACGGCGGTTTCAATTGAGGAACGGTTGAGCCCGATATCGCTGAGCATCCGGTCATCCATGGCTTGCAATTTTGCTTCGGCGCGTCTGAGGGTTAGCCAATTTTTGTAGAGAGACCAGATATTGAGCACGGTTTGTCCGTTTGAGAGAAACACTCGGCTTAGCGTTGTCGTTTCTGCAGGTCTATAAACTATGTCCGTCATCATCTTTCTCCACATTTAACCACTCCAACCAAGAAGCTGTTGTTCAATGTGATTGATATAGGAAAAAATATTGCATAAGGGAAACGAATGTTTATTATACATACCATAACGATCTATTATGGATGGAATTATGGCACACCACATTGATCCTGCATTATTGCGTGCCTTTGTGGCGGTTTGTGACAATGGTGGCATGACCTCTGCCGGGCATCAGTTGCATCTGACGCAGGCGGCGGTGAGCCAGCAAATCAAACGGCTGGAAGAGCAATTTCAAATTGGATTTTTTGATCGCCGTCAGCGCAAACTTGTTTTAACGGCGCAAGGGGAGCGTTTGTTGGCCTATGCGCGCAGGGTTCTGGCGCTCAATGATGAAGTTTGGGGAGCGATGACATCTCCGCAAATTCAAGGTGAGGTGAGTTTAGGTGTGCCATATGACATTGTCGGGCCCTTTATGCCGCCTATTTTGCGCGATTTTAGCCGGGCCTGGCCAAGTGTAGAGGTGAGGTTGGTGTGCGAAGGCACACAGGTTTTGCTTGATAAACTAGCACGCGGTGAAATCGATATAGCGCTTACAACTGAGCGCCATGTTGGCGTTGGTGGTGAAACATTGATGATTGATCGTCTGGTATGGGTTGGCGCGAAAGAGGGCAATGCTTACCGGCTTGATCCCTTGCCGATTTCTCTAGGCTCTGAGACCTGCACATTCCAGAGTTCAGCGACAGCAGCGCTTGCCGAAGTTGAGCGTGACTGGCGGTTTATCTGCTCGACCAGTGATATGAGCGCATTATGCGCCACAGTAGAAGCCGATTTGGCGGTGGCACCCTTGTTGTCGCAAACAGTGCCGGATGGCATGGTGGCGCTGGGCGATGATCATGGTCTTCCAAGCCTGCCTGATTTTTCAATAAATCTTTATATGAACCGCGGATCAGCAACTGACACAGCAGAAGAACTTGCGCGTTATATCCGGCAAAATTTTGCACTGCGCTATCCACAAGCGGCCTAAAGGCTAAACTGCGTTCACAAGTTCATGCCGATTTTCACCAAGCGGGCAGTTTTTTGGGCTTGGTCAGTAAAATATTTGTGAAATGAGCGGGATGGGCTTTTTCCATTCATAGATATGTGGCTAACTTAACCTCTGTAGGTCAATAGTGCAGGGGTGCCACGTGATTAAACTCGCAAGAATATTGATTTTTACGATAACGTTCCTGTCGAGCTTTAACGCTCTTACCTCAGTTGTTTATAGCGCTGAAAAGATCGGCGTGGTTTTGATACATGGTAAAGGGGGAGGGCTTAAATGGGTTTCGGGTCTGGCGCGGAAGCTATCGAGTCAAGGTATTGTTGTAGAAACGCCGCTGTTACCTTGGAGCAGGAACCGAATATATGATCGGATTTACGATGCTTCGATGTTGGAGATCGACGGGGCTGTAAAAAAACTTAAAGCAAAGAAGGCCACGTCTATCTTTATTGCGGGGCATAGTTTGGGGGCGAATGCGGCTTTGGGATATGGCACGCGGCGGACAGGCTTGCGCGGTATTATTATGCTTGCCGCCGGACATCTTCCAAGTGGCCGGGTTCTTACCAAGAAATTTGCCAAAAGTGTCGCTAAAGCAAAGAAGATGGTTCGGAATGGTAATGGTAAAAAGGTTTCACAATTTGCAGACTTTAATATGGGCCGACGGTCGACTGTTAAGACGACGGCTGAAATTTATCTAAGCTGGTTTGAGCCCTGGGGACCTGCCAGCATGATGGCAAATGCTGGGAAATTGAAAAATGTACCGGTGCTTTGGGTCGCTGGAAATCAAGACAGGCTTGCGTCCCAAGTGTTTAAAGGTCTCGTTTAAAATCGTCTTTCGCCGCATGCCAAAAATAAGTTTGTTATTATATCGAGCACTCACTTGGCAACGCCGCGCGACGCTGGGAATGTTGTTGTGAAATGGGTTCGCTCGGTCAAATAAGAGCTGTGGTTTGCCCAACCCGAGAGTTGGACATGTCATGTCGATTTATCACATGATTTTGTATTAGCTAATACGGCAGGCCGACATAATTTTCAGCAACACTTCTGGCTCCTGTCTCAGAGCTTGTGACATAGTCTAGCTCTGCTATTTGAATGCGCCGGTCAAATGGGCTCGTGTCGGGGAAGCGATGCAGGAGCTGTGTCATCCACCAGGAGAACCGCTCGGCTTTCCATATGCGGCGCAGGGCCTTTTGCGAATAATCGTCCAGCAATCCGGTGTCGCTCGTATCATAAAAAGCAATCAGGCCTTGAGAGAGATAATGGATATCCGAGGCTGCAAGATTAAGGCCTTTGGCTCCTGTTGGCGGCACAATGTGGGCTGCGTCACCCGCCAGGAACAGCCGCCCGAACCGCAAGGGCTCAGCCACAAAGCTGCGCAAGGGGGCGATTGATTTTTCAATAGACGGGCCGGTGATCATGCTGTCTGCGGCCTCTTGGGGCAGGCGTCTTCGCAACTCATCCCAAAACCGGTCGTCGGTCCACATGCCGATATTTTCATCAAACGGGCATTGAATGTAATAGCGGCTGCGGGTCTCAGAGCGCATTGAGCATAAGGCAAAGCCGCGATTGTGGCTGTTATAGATCAGCTCGTGTGACACCGGCGGGGTTTCTGACAGGATGCCGAGCCAACCGAACGGATAAACCCGCTCGAAAGTCCGTAATGCGTCTTCAGGCGCTGATTGGCGCGAGATGCCATGATAACCATCGCAGCCGGCGATATAATCGCAGGTGATTTCATGGTCAACGCCGTCCTTGCGGTAGGTGAGACGCGGGCTGTCAGTGTCAATGTCATGGGGTTGCACATTTTCTGCCTCGTAAATCACCTGGCCGCCTAGCTTTTCGCGAGCCTCCATCAGGTCTTTGGTGACTTCGGTTTGGCCATAAACGGTGACGGTTTGGCCACCAGTAAGACCTGCCAAATCAATTCTGTGGCGTTGTCCATTAAAAGAAAGATCAAAGCCTTCATGGATCAGCCCCTCGGCCTCCAGGCGTTCGCTAACCTTGGCTTGTTTTAAAAGGTCGACCATGCCTTGCTCGAGCACGCCTGCACGAATGCGCCCCAAGACATATTCAGCACTGCGCCGCTCAAGCACAATTGTGTCAATGCCTTGAAGGTGAAGCAGTTGGGACAATAATAATCCCGATGGACCCGCCCCGATAATGCCGACTTGTGTGCGCATGAAAATGATCCTATTTATGACGATAACAATGTTTTCGCATGTAATAGGACTGTGGTGCAAATAAGCCTTAGGTCCCATAGGACATGATGCCACATGACTTTTCAACTTGATGCCATTCTGGCACGCGATACGGTTGAGGTTACCAGATTTACGCTGTGTCGTGTTTTGATTATGAAGGACGCACGTTATCGCTGGGTTATTTTGGTGCCAGCGCGCCCGGATCTTGTAGAAATTCATGATCTTGACCCCCAAGACCGGCAGGTGTTGATGGCGGAGATGATGCAAATCTCCACCTCGCTCGATGGACTTTATAAGCCTGATAAAATCAATATTGGGGCGTTGGGCAATATTGTGTCCCAATTGCATATTCACATTATTGCCAGGTTTAAAAATGACCCGGCCTGGCCGGGACCGGTCTGGGGGCATGGTGACGCTGTGGCTTATGCGCCAGACGCTTTAGAGAAGATACGATCTGACTTACTGACGGCTTTTGCCTGATATGCCATTTATTTGATGGGGATTGAGACAAATAACGGCTTACGCGTTGTTTCCGGATTTGCTAGCTTAAGGGTCATCGGGGGCGTTTGATCAATGTAAAAGCGAGTTATCAAGGAAATGGAGCTTGATGCCGTAATCTTATCGCGTTTGCAATTTGCCTTCACGATAGCCTTCCACATTATTTTCCCCTCTTTCACCATTGGGCTTGCAAGCTATTTGGCGGTGCTGGAAGGACTTTGGCTGATCACCAAGCGCGAGGCTTACCTCAGGCTTTACTTGTTCTGGATTAAGATTTTTGCCATTTCATTCGGTCTTGGCGTCGTCTCCGGCGTGGTCATGAGCTATCAGTTCGGCACCAATTGGAGCAAGTTTTCAGAACTGACCGGCAATGTCTTAGGCCCGCTTTTGGGCTTTGAAGTGCTCACAGCGTTTTTCCTCGAAGCGTCATTTTTGGGCATCATGCTGTTTGGCTGGAACCGGGTTGGCCGCGGGCTGCACTTCTTCTCAACAATAATGGTTGCTGTCGGCACGCTTGTTTCGGCGTTTTGGATATTAGCAGCCAATAGCTGGATGCAGACACCCGTGGGCTATGAGCTCAAAGATGGCGTGTTTTATGCTACCGATTGGATGGCTGTGGTGTTTTCCCCCTCCATGCCTTATCGCGTCGTGCACATGGTGTTGGCGGCTTACCTCACCACAGGTTTTGTGGTGGCTGGTGTGAGCGGTTATGAATTATTGCACAACCGAAATGAAGATGTTGCCGGCACTTCGCTTAAAATGGCGGTGGCACTGGTCTTTTTGCTGGTGCCTTTGCAAATTGTTGCAGGCCATGAACATGGCACTAATGTTCTCAAACACCAGCCGCTTAAGATTGCCGCTATGGAAGGGCATTGGGAGACCAAGCCTGGACAACCGTTGATCCTGTTTGGCTGGCCTGACGAGAAGGCTGAGCTGAATAAATATCAGCTTGCCGTGCCTGGTCTGGGGTCTTTAGCCGTCACCGGCACCATGACGGGGGTTATTCACGGACTTAAAGATTGGCCGGCGTCAGAAAGACCGCCGGTAGCACCTGTGTTCTGGGCGTTTCGCATTATGGTGGGCATTGGGGTGTTGATGTTGCTTATGGGCTTGTGGGGTGGGGTTCTCATGGCCAAGCGGGCTTTGGTGACAAACCGGCGGTTTCAACTGGTGAGCGTTCTCATGATCCCGTCAGGGTTTGTGGCCGTAATAGCCGGTTGGGTCGTGGTGGAAGTGGGGCGCCAGCCGTTTACGGTTTATGGCGTGTTGCGCACAGCGCAATCGGTCTCACCCATTGGCGTTGACAGTGTAGCGATGTCGCTCATGGTATTCATGAGTGCTTATGCGATCGTGTTTGGCGGGGGCATTTATTATATCTGGAAAACCATTCAAGCAGGCCCGCCAGAGCTTGATCCTGCTGGTAAGAATGCTGCTTCTTCTGCAAAAAATCCAAGGTGGTTGCGGCCATCGCGGAGGCGGGCATGATTGAGATATTGGATGGGCTTGATTTGCCGTTTATCTGGGCTGGAATTCTCGCCCTTGCCGTATTTTTATATGTTGTGCTCGATGGCTTTGATTTGGGCATTGGCATTTTATTTCCATTAGCGCGCGATGATAATGAGCGCGGCGTCATGATGAATGCAGTAGCTCCCGTTTGGGATGGTAATGAGACCTGGCTGGTGATGGGCGGGGCTGGATTGTTTGCAGCTTTTCCGAAAGCTTACGCTGCATTATTGCCTGCGTTTTATATGCCGATCGGGTTCATGCTCACAGCTTTGATCTTTCGCGGTGTTGCCTTTGAATTTCGCTTTAAGGCTGGCTTGCGTGGTCGCAAATTTTGGGATCAGGCCTTTCATATGGGCTCGATCATTGCAGCGTTTTCGCAAGGGATCATTCTTGGTGCCTTTGTTCAAGGCATTGTGTACAGGCAAGGCCAATTTGCCGGACAAGCGTTTGATTGGCTAACACCATTTAGCATGCTCACCGGGGTCGGTGTGGTGTTTGGCTATGCGCTGTTGGGGTCCTGCTGGCTGGTGGTTAAAACCCAGGGTGATTTACTCAAATGGTCGCGCTGGGTCGCCATGATTTTGGTGCTGTGCGTGCTTGGCTTTATGGCAGTCGTGAGTATTTGGATGGTGATGCTTAATCCCGGCATTGCGGCACGCTGGGGGTTGGTATGGGCGAATGGTTTCTGGCCCAATATTGATCGGCAGGTGTTTTTGCCACTTTGCCTGGTGCCTGTAATGGCCTTGATATTGGGCTTTGGCTTAATTTTCTCTATTAGACGAAAATCTGTTTATTTGCCCTATCTGTGCGCCGTTGGCTTGTTTGCGCTTGGCTATCTAGGCCTTGGTATAAGCTTTTATCCGTTCCTTGTGCCAGGCCACCTCACCATTTGGCAGGCGGCGGCGGCGCGTAATTCTCAAGAATTACTGCTGATTGGCATGGCAATATTCCTGCCATTTATTTTGATTTATACAGCCTACGCCTATTGGGTGTTTCGCGGGAAGGTGGCTGATGAAGGATATCATTAAACCTGTCGCACCTGTTTTGGATGCTCCACCACGAAAATACCGGTTTTTGTGGTTTGCAGCTCTTTACCTTGTAAGCCTGTGTGTGTTCGGGTTTGTGGTTTATGTCATGCGCGCTGCCCTGTTATAAACTCACAATGGAGCGTGGCATGTTTCGGACGGGGTATGATAATGTCTGAAAATAGTGCCAGATAAAATAAAGGGGCGGGGGCGTGACTGAAGAGCGTTATCAAAAAAGTTTTCCTGTATCTTGGGACCAATTACACCGTGACAGCCGGGCGCTGGCGTGGCGTCTCATGTCAACTCAATGGCGCGCGATTGTGTCGATCACGCGCGGTGGCCTGGTGCCTGCGGCCATTGTTGCGCGCGAGCTTGATTTGCGGTTGATCGATACGGTGTGTGTGGCGTCATACGATCATAAAGATCAGGGTGGCATGAATATTCTCAAACCCGTGGGCAGCGAGCAATATGGCCAAGGCGAAGAAATATTGATCGTTGATGACCTGGTGGACACGGGCAAGACGGCTAAAGTAGTTCGTGAAATGTTGCCCAAGGCGCATTTTGCAACAGTTTATGCCAAGCCCGCTGGCAGGCCGATGGTGGACACGTTTGTTACCGAAGTGAGCCAGGATACCTGGATCTATCTGCCTTGGGACATGGATTTGCAATTTGTGCCACCACTTACCCAAGAAGAGGCAGGCAAATAAACCATGAGCCGCCCTTATATTCTCATGATCTCGCCTACGGGCGCGCGCCGCACGCAAGCTGATCACGCCTGGCTGCCGGTGACGCCTGATGAAGTGGCCGTGGAAGTTAAAGCTTGCCTTGAGGCTGGCGCTGGGGCTGTGCATGTTCATGTGCGCAATGATGATCAGAGCCATTCGCTTGATGCTAATCGGTATCGCGTGATGTTGGCGGCCATTCACGAGGCCGTGGGGGATAATTTGTTTGTGCAAATTACAACCGAGGCGGTCGGCATCTATCAGCCGCAGCAGCAAATGGACGTGGTGCGCGAGATCAAGCCGGAATGTGCGTCTTTTGCTATTCGGGAACTGGTGCCTGATGGCGCGCATGAAGAGGCAGCGGCTGAATTTTTCGCCTGGGTTAAAGACGAAGGTATTGTGCCGCAGTTTTTAATCTATGAGGCGCACGAGCTTGCGCGTTTCAAGCAATTGATCGCAGACGGTATACTTCCGTTTAAAACGCCTTTCACGCTGTTTGGGCTGGGATATCACGGCACACGCTATGCGACACCACAAGATGTTGAGCCGTTTGTGGCTGAGATAAATGCCCTTGAGCTTGATATGGATTGGGGCGTATGCGCTTTTGGCAGGCGCGAGGCTGAATGTGTTGCAGCAGCTTTTGAGCACGGCGGGCATGTGCGGGTTGGTTTTGAAAACAATATTGAAACGCCTGATGGTGAGCCGCTTACATCGGTGGCGCAATCGGTTGGTTACGCCCGCGAGCGGCTTGATGCTCTTGACGCTGTGCCCATGACAGGGCCTGAAATACGGTCTTATTTGCAGGGACGGTCTGGGTGAGTGTGCGTTTGTGAGGCTTGTGTGTAGATTTGTTTTGAGATTTTGATTCAATCTGGACCCTCAAATGCTTGATTTTATTATTATACTTCTAGGGTGCCAATTGGCAGGTGAAGCCTTGTCAAAGGCGTTTGATCTGCCATTGCCCGGCCCGGTGATTGGCATGGGGTTGTTGTTTATTGGGCTGGTTATCAAGGGTGGTATCCCTGAAGGCCTGCAACGCACAGCCCAGGGCCTGCTTGATCATTTATCCTTGCTGTTTGTGCCGGCCGGCGTTGGTGTTTTGGTGCATTTGTCGGTGATTTCGAAAGAATGGCTGCCGATTTCCGTAAGTCTGGTACTGAGCACGGTTTTGACCATTGCGGTTACAGCCTGCCTGATGGTGTGGCTGTCTAAGGCGTTTGGGCATGATCTGCCTGAACCATCGCCAAAATCTCCCAAAAAGCCGCGGGGCAAAGGCTCATGACCCCGGATTTCTTTAAATTATGGGTTTATCTTGCCCAAACACCGCTTTTGGGGCTGACAGTCACGCTGGTGGCCTATCGCATTGGCCTATGGCTTTACCATAGGGCAGGGCTTAACCCGCTGGTTAATCCGGTTTTGATTGCTGTTTTGATGATTTCGGGTGTGTTGTGGGTGACAGACACGCAATATGCGACCTATTTTGAAGGGGCGCAATTTGTGCATTTTCTGCTGGGGCCTGCCACGGTGGCCTTGGCTGTGCCGCTGTATAATCACCTTAAAGAGCTAAAAGCAGCGGCCTTGCCGATCGGCGTGGCCTTGATTGTGGGTTCTGCTACCGCTGCCATAAGCGCTGTTGGTATTGCCTGGATGCTCGGTGCCTCTGCTGAGACAATGGCCTCTATTGCGCCCAAATCGGCGACAGCACCAATTGCCATGGGGGTTTCTGAAAAAATCGGTGGTTTGCCCTCGTTGACCGCTGTTTTGGTGATTTTAACCGGTATTTTGGGGGCGGTGCTTGGCACATGGACGCTGAATATACTGCGGATTACCGATTGGCGGGCGCGTGGCTTTGCCGTTGGTCTTGCTAGCCATGGTATCGGCACCGCGCGGGCCTTGCAGGTAAATCCTGTGGCGGGCGCCTTTGCCAGCCTTGCCATGGGGCTGAACGGCCTTGCAACGGCTATTTTATTGCCGCTGCTGATCCGGTGGTTTTGGTGAAATAGGACCTCTAAGAGGGGGGTTCAAGCGGTCCTTCGACCGGATCATAGCCGTACAGCCAATCATAGCGTTGGAGAGGTCTTTCGGGGGCGAATTTGGCCGCCATTTTAAGGGTAAGATTACGCGCCAGGCGTTGTGGGCCGCTCATGTGGTACATATCCGCTGCGGCACGCGAGGCCAATTGCAATCTGCCGGTGCGCTCAACGCGTAATTTGTCATATTTTTTCAGGCCTTCGGTCAGATTGTTGAGATCAACTTTCAAGCAGCGTGCCAGAATATAAGCATCTTCAATGGCCATGGCACCTCCTTGGGCCAAACATGGCAATGTTGGGTGTGCAGCATCACCCAACAGAGCAATTCTGCCTTTGATATAGGTTTTGGCGGGGGGGCGAGAAAACAGGGGCCAGGAATACCAATTATTGCTTGCCTCAATCAGTGCTTGTATCGGCTGGGCAGCATTGGCGAACGCTTGTGCCAAGGCTTGTTTGTCGCCGGGCTCCGACCAGCCGCGAATTTCGGCATGGCCCGGGGTCATGGCGACAAGATTGAGCAGTTTGCCGCCGCGCACGCGGTAATGCACCAAGTGAACCTTGGGCAAAAGCCATAGGCCGGTCTCATGGACCCTGCATTCATGGGGGGCATCTGCGGGGTCAATCAAACACCGCCAGGCAATCAGGTTTGTCGATATTGGCGGGCCGTCATTGAGCACGGGTTCGCGCAATTTGGACCAGACACCGTCGGCTGCAATTAAGATACGGCCTTCAATTTTGTCACCTTGTGTGGTGCGCACCACCATTTCCTTGCCGGTATCGAGAAAATCGCGCACTTGGGCAAAATGAAACAGATCAATGCGTTGGTTTTGATCCGCATGGGTGTGCAAAATGCGATGAAGGTCGGTGCGATGAATGACCAAATGCGGGGCATTGTGGCGCTTGATGACAACATCTCCAACAGGAATGTGGCTGATTGTGTGCCCGCTTAGCCCGTCTCGAATGTGAATGCTGTTCACCCGGCTGGAGAGTTTGGCAATATCGTCATACAACCCCATGGCGTTTAACACTTTGGTGGCATTGGGCCCAAGCTGTATGCCCGCCCCTTCTTCCTGGGGGTGTTTTGCGCGTTCCAGAACGCACACTCTAAAGCCCTGGTCTGCAAGGGCGAGAGCCGTTGTGAGCCCGCCAATGCCTGCTCCTGCAACGACCACATCATAAATGCTGTTTATCCTGGCCAATTGTCAGGCTGTCTCACCAGGTCCATAAGCGCAGGCTTGAGGGTTTGCCTGCGCTGTGCCCAGTTTTTTGTCGTGTTTGAACAGCGTTGAGCAGTAAGGGCAAATGATTTGATTGTCTTCACCCATATCAAGGTAAATATGGGGATGGTCATAGGGGGCTGTGGCCCCTGTGCATTCAAATTCTTTTGCGCCGATCGCAATTTGGCTCAAACCCAAATCATTTCGGAATTTAGCGATTGCTGTCTCTGCCATTGCCTCATGATCTCCATATGCCTATATGCAGTATTGCGCGAATCCTTGTACACCACCTTGAAATCATAGCCGGGGCCATTGGTCAATGATAGACCGGCCTGGGCCACAATTATGACGAGAAAAGCTTGATGCCTGTTTTTACATCTGATGACGCCGAAATTGCCTATGAGGTCGTTGGAGAGGGCGCACCTATATTACTCATCCACGGGTTTGCCTCTAATGCCAAGGTCAATTGGGTGGAGACCCATTGGGTTGATGCTTTGGTGAATGACGGCCGCCAGGTGATCATGTTTGACAATCGCGGGCATGGGCACTCTGAGAAAATCTATCGAACAGAGGCCTATGGCGCGCATATTATGGCGCAAGATGCGTTTCGCCTGCTTAAGCATTTAGGACATTCCCAAGCCGATGTCTTGGGCTATTCCATGGGCGCGCGCATTAGTGCTTTTTTATCGATCCATCATCCAGAAGTGGTGCGCTGCGCTGTGTTTGGCGGTTTGGGCGAAGCGATGATTATCGGTGTGCCCGGCTCTGAAGACATAGCGCTTGCGCTGGAAGCGGATCATGCGTCAGATATTACCGACCCCTCAGCACGCGCGTTTCGGCTGTTTGGGGAAGCCACCAATAGCGATTTGCGCGCCTTGGCCGCTTGTATTCGCTCCTCCAGAGTAAAAATTTCACCTGATATGCTGGGCCAAATACAAGCGCCTGTTTTGGTGGCTGTTGGAGAGACAGACACAATTGCCGGCAGGCCGGAACCTCTGGCGCATGTCATACCCCGTGGAGAGGCAATGGTTATTCCAGGCCGGGACCATATGCGGGCCACTGGTGACAAGGTTTTTAAACAAGGCGTGCTCGCGTTTCTTGCACGCAGACCATGAAATATCGCACTAGAGAATTGACCTGCTCGGGTTAATGGTCTTAATTCCATCCACTCTTTTTGTTCTCAATCGGATGTCCAGTTTTGTCTCAAATCCTCAGTTTCACAGGCGTCGATGATAATGCGCTTGCCGCTAGTCTTTATGGTGAGCATGGCCCGCCGGTCTTATTATTTCATGGCGGTGGGCAAACCCGGCATTCCTGGGAAGAAACAGCGCTTCGTCTTGCAAAATCCGGCTTTCGTGCCATTGCCGTTGATCAGCGCGGCCATGGCGATAGTATTTGGATTGAGAGCGGTGATTACAGCTACCCCGCATTTGCTGCAGACCTTTTGGCTGTGACACATTCTGTTGCGAAACGTTTTGGTCAGGCGCCGATATTGGTTGGGGCTTCCCTTGGCGGCTTGTCCGGGCTGATTGCTTCAGGCATGGCAGATAAAGACCCATTTGCAGCCCTGGTTTTGGTTGATATTACGCCTAAGCCGGACCCAAAAGGTGTTCAACGCATTTTGGAATTTATGGGTGCGCATTTAGAAGAAGGCTTTGGCAGCTTGGAAGAGGCTGGTGATGCGGTTGCAGCCTATCTGCCCCAGCGCAAACGGCCGGGTGATCTTAAGGGGCTTGAAAAAAACCTGCGCAAACATGAAGACGGGCGCTATCGCTGGCATTGGGACCCGGCTTTTATGCGCGAGCGGATGTTTTCCGATGAAGATGAAGCAGGACTAATAGCGGCGGCTCGCAGCGTTAAGGCCCCGGTTTTGCTGGTGCGTGGCTTGGCCAGCGAATTGGTGGGCGCTGAACAAGTCCGCATCTTTCAAACCATGGTGCCTCATGCGCGCTTTGTTGATGTGGCGGATGCCGGACACATGGTGGCGGGTGATAAAAACACCATATTTGCCGATGCCGTGATTGATTTCATCACGTCGTTGAGTTGGGGCGTGTGAAAAATCAAAATGCTTTTTTTCCTCGCATACGTTAATCCGAAAACCGGTTCCCACTTTTCGGACGTATGCTTTTTTAGCCGCATACACTTATCCGAAAACCGGTTACCACTTTTCGGGCGTATGCTAAACTCCACGAAATACGGGGCGGCGTTTTTCTATAAAGGCTTTGCGGCCCTCGGCGTAGTCTTCAGAATTGGAGCATAAATCAACCAAGAGCTGCAATTCCTGTGCAATCATTCCTTCAGCGCTATTTGCTAAAGTATCGATTGAGATTTTGGCGGTTTTCATTGTCAAAGGCGCGTTTTGTGCGATCGTTTTGCAAATATCGCGGACATATAACTCAAGGTCGCCGGCTGGATATATGCGGTTGACAAGCCGCATGGCCAGGACTTCCTCGGTTGAAAAAATGCGTGCTGTGAAGAAAATTTCCTTGGCAAATGCCGGGCCCACAATGTTCATCAACCGTTGTGCGGCCTGTGGCGGATAAGCCAGACCGAGCCGGGCTGCCGGGATGCCGAAGGTTGCCCCTTCGCCGGCATAACGCAGATCGCAGGCGGTAGCAATCGCCAAGCCACCGCCCATGCAAACGCCTCTGATCATGGCAATTGTCGGTTTGGAGACATTTTCAAGCGCCCTAAAGGCTTCATCTGTGGCCTGGCTATAGAGACGCTCTTGTTCTGCATTGGCCCGGGCATCTTCAAATTGTGAAATATCGGCGCCCGACACAAAGGCTTTATCACCCGCGCCACGTAAAACAATCACACGAACGTCTGGATCTGCATCCAACATTGCCATGACCTGCGGAATGGCTTGCCACATATCAAGGCTGACAGCGTTCATACGAACCATCTTGTTGAAAATAACGCGTGCGGTCGTGCCTTCTTTTTCGACGACCAGATTGGGCGTCGGTGACTGCAGGGTGTATACCCCCGGTTTGTCGGACATTATTGTTTTCCCTAATAGCCCCTTAAGGACGCGATGATAACGCGCTCGTGCAAATAAAAAGTGAACACGCGCATTTCTTAAAATTGTTCTGTTTTCTTGAATTTTTCTCTATTCACATCCTATATTGGACACAGGCATTAATAATTATGACCGTGCTCTGCTAATTTTATCAATTGGTAGGGATGTGCGGGTAGCGTTATTGGCCGGAAGTTTTGGAGGTGTCTGTTATGTCAAAACCATCACAAGAAAAGCTGCAATCTTTGAGCCTCAAAGCGGTCGATCCGGTTTGGTTCAATATACGGCGTGAGGCGGAGGAGATCGCTAATAATGATCCTTCTCTGGCAAGTCTCGTGTTTGCGTCTGTGCTCAACCATGACAGTTTGGAAGAAGCCTTGTGTCACCGTCTGGTGAAAAGGCTTGGCCACCAGGATGTTCCTGATGAATTTATCCGCCAGGCCGTCGAAGATGCCTTTAAAGATACGCCTGAAATCAGCGAAGCTTTGCGCGCTGATATTATGGCGGTTTATGATCGTGATCCCGCCTGCGACCGTTTGATCGAGCCTTTGTTATATTTCAAAGGGTTTCAAGCGATCCAATCACACCGCATAGCCCATTGGCTTTGGCATAATGGACGGCGCGATTTTGCGCTGTGGCTGCAAAGCCGTGTTTCGCAGACTTTCAACATCGATATCAGTCCTACAGCTAAAATTGGCCGCGGTATCATGGTTGATCACGGCTCGGGTGTGGTTATTGGTGCTACAGCGGAAATCGGCGATAATGTTTCCATGCTGCACGGCGTGACCTTAGGTGGTACGGGCAAGGAAACCGGTGACAGGCATCCCAAGGTCGGCTCGGGCGTATTGCTTGGGGCAGGGGCTAAAGTGCTCGGCAATATCACCATTGGTGATTGTGTGCGTGTGGCTTCAGGCTCTGTGGTGTTGCATGCTGTGCCGCCCAACCGCACGGTTGCCGGGGTGCCGGCGCGCATTGTCGGCTATGCCGGATGCGAGGAGCCGGCAAGAAAAATGGATCACATCATCGCTTCGGAAGATGATTAGGATTTTCTGTTCTCAACTCTTCTTCTTGGCATTGCGCTTAAGGGCGAGGGAGGTTAAAACCGCTTCAAGGTGGCTTACTTTTAAGCTTGCGTTTTCAATGTTATGTGGTGCGGAGATTTTGCTATGAACCCTGAAGAAATTGCCAAATTGGAGAAGTACCTACGGTCCACATTTCAATTGCCCTCAATTGGAGTGCGCCAGCGTCCGCAAAAAGATGATTCGGTTGAAGTGTTTATTGGGGATGAGTTTGTTGGCCTTATCTATCGCGACGATGAAGACGATGATTTGTCGTATAATTTCCAAATGGCCATTTTGGAGTTTGATCTGGAAGACTAGAGCGGGCTCTATTTTCCCTTCTGGCCTGTTTTCACCATCAATGTTTTTATAAATTCAGCCAAACCGGCATCGATTTGTGGCCAATCGCTCAGCAAATTGTGGGCGAGGCGGTAGCGTAACGTCACTCCGTTCGCTACCAATATATTTGCCTGACAATGACCGTTTTGAGGCGTGCCTGGCACGGCAAGGCACCGTACGAGCTGTGTGCCCTTTGTGGTCTTGCGCTCGTATAACTTCTCTGAAGCATAAGGTGAGCCTGGTTTGAATGTGTAAACTTTCATGCCTAGGCCAAAGGCTTTGGGCGGTCCGTCGAGAAAGGGTAGAAAAACGCGTTGGAATAAGGCTTGGGGCGTTAGTTTGCCTTGTGCCATAAGCGTCGCTGAAACAATATATGTCGGATCTTTGCCGGGCACACCCTTACGCCAGGGCAATATAAGATGGGCCTTTGTTGTATTGGCCCCTGTGCCATATTCAAGCCGGTGCAGATAGGTGCCGGGCACTAGAAAACTTGTGTTTGATATGGTCACTTCAAAAGAAGCTTGCGGCGATTTTGTCGATAACAGAGCAGATATTTGTCCGCTGATATAATCCTTATTGATCATTGCCACGCTACCAAGTACGAAGAGTGCAATAATCCCCACACAAACGATAAATATTTTGGTAATCGAGGGCGGCTTTTGGCCATCAGGCCCTTGATGTAGACCTGCCATTTGTCCTTCGAGGGTGTCTTGCTGGGTGTTCCAATCTGGAACGTCTGGCGGATAAGTGTTTGAAACTGACATGGACAACGCTCACTAAATACTCATTTTTGGACATAACAGCCTCGATACCCGCACATTTTGCATAATTATTCCTGATTACGGCCAAATTCAGACTGGTACGCTCTTTGCACATCATTGATATGAAATATGCGGGCAAAATGTGCGTATTGGGGTGGGCGCGCTTGGAACTGCATGGTAATAATCGTTTAGGGATGCGTTATGTCTTTGAGTTATGTATATGCTTTTGCCATGGTAATGGGCTTTGCGCTTGCGGGAGCCTCCGGCAGTCTGTTCAGATTAATCACCAAGCGCCGTATCAGCTTTGAGCTGGTAGGGGCTGCTCGCCCTGTGCTTTTTCTCGGGGTGGTGGTTTTAATGTTCGCAGGGCCAGCCGTTATCATGCGCAATGCCATTCGTGGCCGTTTGATTGAGAACCGGGCGCTTTATTGGTTGGCGCTGAGCACATTGATCGCCGGTATGTGGAGCTTTCTGGCCGGGATCACGTTGATCAATGGGCTGAATGGGTGGCACGGCTAAATTGGCACGCCGTTAGCGTTTTGCAGAGGTATGTCCGGGTTATTGGATTAAGAGAAAAATGAGCCATGCCGACATATAAACTGGATGATATTTCACCAGACCTTCCTGAAAAAAATACATATTGGATTGCTCCCGGCGCTGTTGTGTTAGGACGGGTTAAACTCGAGCCTATGGTGAGCATTTGGTACAATGCCGTGCTCAGAGGCGACCAGGATATTATTGACATTGGTGAAAATTCCAATATTCAGGATGGGTGTGTTTTACACACAGATGACGGCTTCCCGCTGACGGTTGGGCGTAATTGCACCATTGGTCACAAAGTCATGCTGCATGGTTGTTCGATTGGTGACAATTCCTTAATCGGCATTGGTGCCGTGGTTTTGAACAATGCCAAGATCGGGCGTAATTGTGTCATCGGCGCGCATGCGCTCATCCCTGAAAACAAAGAAATTCCCGACAATTCCCTGGTTATGGGCATGCCCGGCAAAGTGGTGCGTGAGATAAGCGCTCAAGAAGCAGAGGGTTTGCAGCAATCTGCCGCGCATTATGTTGAAAACTGGCAAAGACATACAGCCGGATTGGTTGAAATTTAGCCGGGCGCTCTTGGTGTTTTTTGATTTATCGTGCTTCTTATGAGAATAAAAAAAGCCGGTCCTCGATGAGGACCGGCTTAAGTTTGACCCGGTATTTAGAAGGGGGGGAGGGGATGCTACCGGGTCTTGGGGATTATTAGATGAACACTTATTTTGCCACCTGCGCACGGCTTGTGACCGTTGCTTGTTTATTGCGCGTGGCTGGGTTGAGAATGACCCAACCGTTCTTTTTTGATTGGGATTGACGCATTTCATAACGGTATGGTGTGTCTTGCCAGGGCAGGACGTCGCGGGACTGATTGTCTAAAATGAAATCGCCAAGATCTGTAGTCACTGTTAAAACCGCGTGACCATCATTGTTTTGGTCGCGCACGACCGTGATCAACAAAGCCTGTTCCGGCCAGCCCATATTAATCAAATAACGACGCTTTAAGAGGACGTAATCCTCGCAATCACCTTGGGCTGTTGGGTATGTCCACCGTTCAGGCTCATTATAAAGCTCCTGATCGGTCACGGGCTTAACCACTCTATTGATATGGCCGTTAATCCGGCTCATTTCCTGCCAACGCTGTTTTGTCATCACCACGCGAACAGGCTTGAACGTGCCCGTTGTGCATTCCTGGGGATGTGTGTGGCAAAAGCCGATATAGCCGATGGGTGGCAGCGACTTGCCATAGACCGGCATATGCAATTGGTTGTTTGCGCCAGATTGACTTTCAGCATTCATGGCGTGCGCGCTCATCGCACTGCCAGCGAAGATCATCGTTGCGATAAAACCAGTGAAGATGGTTTTCATTGTCAGCCCCTGTTATTCGCCAGGACCATTTGATTACTGGTCCTTTATTTGAATGTGGGGCTAATATCTCAAATAAAATTTGCTATTCCGATAATTACAGTATATGTATTCAAGTTATATTTATATAAATCTTGAATTGTATTTGATTAAATATTTATCTATTGCAATTAAATTAAAATTTTAAATAGTTATTTCCTGAAAAATGAAAATAAAACAATGTGTTGCGTTTTTAAAGATGAATTTGGAGATGCAAAAACATATGGGCGCTAAAGGTTGTTTTCCTTATAAAGCGCAGTAATTTTTGTAAAATAATGTTGTTTTTGAATTTTGGCTGAGAATTTCAAGGCGTGGGCATATAAACCCATAGCCTCAGTCGTACAAAAACTCGGCTTGAAAGGGCATAAATCACCCTCTCACAGCGAATATCCGCTGAATTTCGAGCCTAAATTCAGGGTTTAGAGGTTGATATCTTTAAAGCGGTCCGCCAGCGTGCCGGTTTCCGGTACGCTGACAAATTCTATTGCGACACCTTCAACATGATGGCGCACGACTTTGCCGCGCATTTTGCCGAGCTGTACGGGCGTGCCAAGGGCTGGAAAGACCGCAACTTTAATTGAAGCCCCGGAAATTGACATATCAATAACTTCGCATTGATAGGTGCGTCCGTCGGGCAAGGTGAAGCGGGAGCGTTTGTGTTCGGGTTCAACGCGCACTTCTTTGCGATCTGTGTGGCTGCCTTGTATGAGTTCTGGAGAAAGCGCTTCAATGCGCTCGGCCCATTTGTTGCGCGCGGCCGGCGTCATGGTTAGCTCTAAAGCAAATCCATCTTCAAGCAGGCGTGAAACTTCGCCTTCCACCCGGCCCAAATGGTCGATATACACAATGACTTTATCGCCAACTTGGCCTTGAATTGGGCCTGTTAGGCAAATACCATTTAAAGCAATATCGAGAATATTGCAGGCATATTCATGTTGATCCGGCATCATATAGCGGCCAAGCAGCTTTGTTTTGACGCGAGGATCAGAGCGGCGCTCCGCCTCAACTATTTTTTCAGCCTGGGACACGTAAACGCCCTTTTGATGTTCAACCTTACAATTGCCAGATACTGCAGAATGTCATGATTCTCAGTCATCTGCTCATAGAATAAGGGGCCTATGGTAAAGAGTTGGTTACTTTAAACTATATTGAACAACTATTAGGTCGAATAATATAATGACGCTGATAGGGCCTCGTTTCGGGCCTGATTTCTAATCTTGAAGCCCACCTTCAATCACTTTGAGATGATGAACCCTTCGTGCGGGCATTTTACTGCCAAACGGCGGGTCAAGCACCGGCAAGCTGGCTTGGCCTTGCATGATAAAACGCGGTGCGTGATCAGGCCATAACAGGCGTAAAGATTTTATTGATTGGCGTATTATTGTTTCATGTCCGAGCCAAGGCGGTGCCTGTTTATAAGATATAGAGCCTAGAATGCGTGTTAGAGCGCTGTCATCGGCTTTTAACGGCAAAAGCAGCATTTCTAAAGCAATATTCTGGCCTGTTTCAGTTTGTCCCTCAATCCCCAAGACCGCGGCAGCGGCATCTTCTGTGACGCTGTAGAGTAAAGATTCAATGCTTTCACGCTCATGTCGTGACCAATGATCCAGCAGGTTTTTCCCGCGTAATTCCTCACCAAATAAAGTGCATAAATCGGTGCCGGCCAGGCGGAAACGGTAGGTTAAAGTATCTTCGCATTCCAGAATAAATACTTGGGCGAGCACGTCCTTGATATCATGCGGGGCTATGTCTTTGCGCGCTGGAGCTGAGCGCTTACCACGCAAGCCGTTCCAATAATCATAAAGTGATCTGCTGGTTGTGTGTTTCATGACGCAAACTGGTCCCTGTTACGTTACTGTTGGAGCGTCTTTATGCGCTCTTGCCTGGGTCTGCCGTTGATGCTGTCGCCGGAGGGGTTTAAACACTTAAAACCCCTCCGGCATAACACTGTTTGCAAAGTGTTAAACATTATGAGCTTATCGAAGCAGGTTGCGTGCCAACTCACACAAAACTTAGTTTGCATGAGCTGGTGGCCTCACTCAGCTTGATATAAATCTATATTTATCAGTGTGTTATCCCCGCATCTTTATGGCATATGGGCGCTTTGTGCACCTCTTATGCTATGATTTAAGCACATAAAAGCCCGCTTGTGACCCTCAGAAATGTATGAAATTAAGAAAAAATTTACGTTTCCACAGACAGTTTGCTGAAAGTGTTCAAATACGGGACACTTGGTTAGATCTTGCTAAGATACTGCGCACTGAGCGTTTGCAGATTTACCTGAATGGGTGCTAATACGCGTGCAGGACATATCAATCATATCTTAGCGGCGAAATATGTAATGCAAAGAAATACCAGCCCCATTAACGCGCCAAATGTCGTGCTTGTTCTGCTGGGCCTGTTTGCCGCTATCCATGCGTACAGGAGTTTTTTGGCGCATGATGGCGAGATTAATTTCCTATTGAGTTTTGCGTTTATTCCGGCACGCTATGGTGGTGATATCGGGTCTCAATTCACATTTCCCTATGGGATTTTGGGCGATTTATGGACCCCTGTGACCTATATGTTTTTGCATGCCGATATAACGCACTTGCTGGTCAATGGCTTTTGGATGCTCGCTTTCGGCAGTTTATTGGCCCGGCGATTTTCAACGCAACGATTTTTGCTCTACAGCCTGGTATGTGGCATTGCGGGCGCACTTGCACACATTAGTTTTCACTGGGGCGCTGCTGTGCCGGTGATTGGGGCATCTGCCGCCATTTCAGGTCTCATGGCGGGGGCTGCCCGGTTTATTTTCTCCACCCCAATGGGCCTGGCCGGTGCTGTGCGGGCGGGGGCTGGCATAGCGCATTTGCCGGCTTTGACGTTAGGGCAACTCGTGCGAACACCGCCAGCGCTTATTTTTCTTGGTATTTGGTTGGGCATAAACCTGTTGTTTGGGCTTGGAAATGTTGGCCTTGGAGCGGGCAGTAATATTGCATGGGAAGCGCATATTGGCGGGTTTGCAGCGGGTCTTTTTGGGTTTGACTTGTTTGATAAGCCGCCGCGTTCGGCCAAACCGCCACGATCTCATTTGAGATCAGTTTGAACAGAATATTTCTTAAGGTCTTGCCAGAGCATGTTATTTTGGCGCATCATGGGCTTTGTACAAATGTATGCTTGAAGTTGATGCGGCGGGAAACTTAGCTTTTTCCCCAAATTTCAGGGTTTATATTCATTTGAGTAGCAAACGCCCAATATATGCCGGGCTAGTGTTTGCACTATATGTTTTCGCATTTTCTCAGGCTTTGTGGTTACACAGCGTTTTTGTGGCTGCATATCAGACGGAATTCCGGAGGGTAAACGCATGAATGTCGAAAAAATTCTTGATCAAAAAGGTCGTAAAGTGACAACCGCGGATGAAGGGGTATCACTTGGCGAGATTGTGAAATCGCTGGCCAATCAGAAGATCGGCGCCATTGTTGTGACCACATCTGATGGGCAGGTGGTCGGTATTGTATCAGAACGCGATATTGTGCGTGCGGTGTCGGAAGAGGGCGGTTCGGCCCTGTCTGAACCGGTAGGACGGTTTATGACCAAGAGAGTTGTGACCTGCGTCAAGGAAGACACGGTGGCTGAACTCATGTCGAGTATGACGGCTGGACGTTTTCGCCATTTGCCTGTTGTTGAAGAGGGGCGACTTGCCGGCATTATCTCGATTGGTGATGTGGTGAAGGAGCGGATTGCGGAAGCTGAACAAGAAGCGCAAGCCATGCGCGAATATATTGCGACCGGCTGATATTTAAAGGCCTGGTTTAAGCTCCATTTGCTTCCAGAGTGACCATGGCGTGCTCCAGCTCGCCAAGTGCACTTTCAACAGCGCGCTCACCTGCTGCAATGCTTTCGCGCGCCTTGTCAAAATCAAACAGACCAATATCGGGTGCTTTGGGAGCAATGACCATATCCGGCGGATCACCTGCCATGCGAGAGCGCGCCAGCCTGTCTTGAGAAATGGTGTATGCCGCCACCAGAGAGGTTGAAATGCCGGGACCTTCATCACTGCCGCTGCCGGTCAGCCATTGCCGTATTGATTGCGCTTTATTCATCTTCATAACGGATTTTTTGGGTCCCTTGCCGCGGCGTGGATCCTGGATCACCGTGCCGGTGCCGACCGTTTCAGTGTTCAGGTTAACTGCAATGACGTAGCGTGCGCCTAACGCCCGGCATACTGAAACCGGAATGGGATTTACAACAGCGCCATCTATTAACCATTTATTCGTGATCTTAATGGGTGAAAAAATGCCCGGCAGGGCGTAAGATGCTCGCATGGCAGTGTTCAAATTGCCTTCTGTGAGCCAAATTTCATGGCCGGTCGCCAATTCTGTGGCAACGGCGGCATATTTGCGCGGCAGGGTTTCAATGCGCGTTTCACCCAGATGACTTTCTAGTAATTCGGTCAGTTTATTGCCGCCGATCAGTCCGCCTCCGCCCCAGGGAATATCAAGCAGGGCAAACACGCGTCTGCGGGTAAGGCTTAACGCAAATTCTTCAAGTTCGGGTAATATGCCTGCGATCTCACAGCCGCCCACGAGGGCGCCGATGGAGGTGCCAACAATGATGTCGGGCACAATACCTGCTTCTGTGAGGCGTTTTATAATGCCGATGTGCGCCCACCCACGTGCGGACCCGCTGCCAAGTGCTATGGCAACCTTGGGTTTTGCAGAAGATGTCTGTTCAGCATAGATATCGGCGTCCCTTCGGTCCGTATAATTGTGCATGACTTGAGCGTTGAATAACATAGTTTATACCCATTCAATTTTCATTTTGGCGGGTGGCTGTTAAATAAATACTAAATTGCTGGCTGAAATAAGACAAAACGCTTTTTTGGCACATACACGCCAGACAATCCGGAGAGGGGCTGGTTTGTAGCACCCTCTGATATTTCGCTCACGGCCGCACCGCGCTACGCGCTGGCCTGCGCGGGCGCGCCCTGACCGGGCGAGGGCCGGTCGGCCCTAGTCGTCGCTACGCGCCTCCGGTTCCCACTTTTGGGGGTGAGAACTGGTCTGGCGTAAGCCTGATCAAACGATCCTGTGAATCGTTTGAAAGTTCGAACGCCTGAGAGGTTTCCTCGAAGGCTGAGCTTTTAAAGCTTCGTTGGGTTGGGGGCGTCGCCGTAAACTTCTTGGGGATCAAACGTCTTTTCGTCTTCACGGTAAATCAAACGGGTGTCTGGTGTTGGTGCTTGGCCGGTCGGGATGGAGCGGTAAAAGCATGACATATACCCAACATGGCAACTAGCACCCGAGCCCGCCACGTCTACTTTGAGCCAGACTGAGTCCTGATCATCGTCAATTCTAAGATCGACGATTTTTTGCACAAGGCCGCTGGTCGCTCCCTTGTGCCATAAGACTTCACGCGACCGGCTCCAATAGTGTGCTTCGCCGGTTTCTATCGTGCGTTTCAGGGCTTGGGCATTCATATAGCCCAGCATTAATACATCGCCGGTTTTGGCGTTGGTTGTTACAACCGGCATAATACCGTTGGCATCGAACTTAGGTGCGAGATCAAACCCTTCTTCGACCTGTTCAATGCTTATCCTTTGGGCAAAAGAATTGTCAGATTGCTTGCTCATGACACCACAACCTAGCCTTCATTGTTCTGTGCAAATGATATAAACCGCGATCTAAGCTCAGCATCAGCCTTAAATTCACCAGTGAACTGCGTGGTGATGGTTGCCGCTTGGCTTTTGCGAACCCCGCGCAATGACATGCATTGATGAACGGCATCTATCATTACTGCAACGCCGCGCGGTTTTAAGATAGTGTTGATGGAGTTGGCAATTTGCGCCGTCATGGTTTCTTGGGTTTGCAATCTGCGCGAATAGATCTCCACAACACGCGCAAGCTTGGAAATGCCCACCACGGCGTCGGTTGGCAAATAAGCCACGTGCGCCTTGCCGATGAACGGTATCATGTGATGTTCACAATGAGAGTTTAGCTCGATGTCGCGCAGCATGACGATGTCATCATAACCGCCAACTTCTTCGAACGTTCTGCCAAGCTCGGCATCGGGATCTTCCTTATAGCCCGAGAAAAATTCATCATAAGCTTTGACAACACGGCCTGGTGTGTCGATCAGGCCTTCGCGGGACGGGTCATCTCCAGCCCAGGCGATTAATGTGCGCACGGCTTGTTCGGCTTGCTCGCGGCTTGGCCGCAGGTTGGTTTCGCTCTCAGTCGTCTTAATCGATTTAATCACTGCATCCATAATGCAACTTTCCTTTCCCATCACGAGCCGTTTTTCGAAATTGCTGGTTGTTCGCGTCTTAACCGGATCAAAAAATCCAGAGCACGGCGACCTTTGATGAGTAAAGGCATGCCTTTGATGCGATGTAATAGCGCTTCGCGCCATCTATCTTTGCCAAGCCAGCGGCAGTTATCTCTGCATATACACTTCCTAAGACAGCTCTGCAAGTTGGTCCGATCGATAAGAATATAAATTAACAGCACTGTCTGTCTTAAACCTCACCCATAAACACATAACAAACTTGACTGGGAGCGGGGTGGGTGTCTTCCTCCTTCTTTGTCATCTATCATGTTGAATAAGTTATATTGTATGATCTTGCAAGTAAAGTTTTTAAACCAATATAGATATGATCAAAATGTTCGCCTATTTGACATATGCAGTTTCTGCTATAAATCAATAAAGGTGATATTTTCTGCATAGGCCCATCGGGCATATAGCGAAGGTTTGGTTTGTGATTTTTGATTTCCGGCAATGGTATGTTGAACGAAATTTATAATAAAAAAATATTACGGCTCGCTGCCGAAATCCCCCTTATTGGGCGCCTGCAAAACCCTCAGGCGAGTGCTACGGCACATAGCAGGCTTTGTGGGTCGCGCGTGACGGTGGACCTTTCCATGGCAGATGGCAAAGTGAGCGCATTTGCTCATGAGGTGAAGGCGTGTGCCTTGGGCCAAGCGTCCTCTTCAATTATGGCGCGTCATGTCATTGGCGCAACCCCTGAGGAAGTGCGCAAGGTGGCGGCTGAAATGCGCGCCATGTTGAAAGAGGATGGGTCTGCACCACAAGGCAGATGGGCTGAATGTGAGGTTCTAGAACCTGTGCGTGAGTTTACGGCGCGACATGCTTCAACATTGCTCACGTTTGATGCGGTGGAAGATGCAATAGCCCAGATTGAGGCCAAACAAGACCCTGTTCTGGCTGAGACATAAAAAAACCGGCTTCATGAAACCGGTCTTTTTATAGAATGTTTTTTATAATTCTTACTTTCTTCTGATTGAGAGGCCAACGCCAAGGCCAATCAAGCCGCCTATGAGAGCTGCACCTGCAGCATCTTGCCTGCTGTCACGAGGCTGGTGGCGCGGGGCTCTATCATGTCTGCGTGGTGCGCTACGACGGCGAACCTGGCGAGGACGGGTCCGGATCACAGGGCACACCCGTGCTGTGAAATCCTTGATCACAGGGATCATGCTGGCATCAGGCTCGTTTGGCAGGTCACGCATGCGGGCATGACGTTTGAAGTTTGCCCAGGCCCGGCTGGAACCAGGGCCCCAATCGCCATCAACGCGGCTTAGGTAGCATCCAACACGCTTGAGCTGAGTTTGCATCTGCCAAGCAACCTGTTGAGGATCAAGTGTTGGTGTTGTGATTTTAGGTTGCGTGGTTGTTGGCTGGTCATTCGTGTTTGCCAATGCCAATTGTGTGTTTTTTGGCTTGTCAGTCACAATCCGGTTTTTTTCTTCAACCTGGATTGCGCGAGATTTAGACAGCGCGTCGATTTTGGCTTTTGCAAGATATGCGAAGACACCATTGGGGAATTTATCAAGATAGGCCTGGAATTGAAGCTTATCATTGCTGTCCTTGATGGAGACCCAGAAGGTGTGCTCAAGCGTGCTGTCGGCGACAACCATTACTTCTTTGCGAACTTCCTGCGTGCGTGTCTTGGTTGGTTCCAATGCGGCAGTTTTCACATTTTCAGTCTTTTTCCCGGCTGTTTTGGCGTCATCCGGGTTGAAATAAAACTGTCCGGTCAGCGAAGAGTTTTCCCAAGGCACTTGCTTGCCATTGGTTGAGGTCAAAACCTGTTTGCGTACGGTGATCATCAAATCATTGATGGATACGCCTTTAGCTTCGATATTGCTCAGCAGAGCTTTGGTGAAGGGGCTGTTGCGGCCATTGCCGTCAAGGGCGACATTGCCGGGCTCTGTTGAATAAGAAATCATGGTGCCCACACCGGTATCTACACGGGCGAGGCCACGTGTCAGGCTGGCTGAGCGGGTTGAGCTCATGGAGCGTGCCAAAGTTTTCAAGAGCGGATTGTCGCGGCAGGCATCAAGAAACACCAGATTGGTACGCTTGGAGCGTTCCATCTGCCGCAAAATCAGGGAAAGCGGCGTCATGTCAAAGTCCAGATCGGCTTCATTGTCCAGTTTGGCGTTAATAGGGGCCAGATAGTTTTTGCCGTTTACCTGAAGACCGTGACCTGCATAGTAGAACAAGGCGACGTCAGCATTCTCAATCGCTTTTGAATATTGGCGGATGACCTTGTCCATGCCCGCTTTATCCAGATTTGTTCCCTGGATGACCTGGAAATTAAGCCGTTGCAACGTTGCAGAGATATCCTCAGCATCATTTCGCGGATTGCTTAGTGAAGCAACATGGGCGTAGCTGGAGTTGCCGATGACAAGGGCTACTCGTTTTTCAGCCCAGGCGGGTAAGGCGTAGATGAGGGTGAGTACGAGGCTCACGATCATTGTGCGTATTGAGCGGGTCATGACGGTCTCCATTTAGCGTCATATTAGGTTAACATTAAAACCAGAAAAAAATATTCCGATTTCCAAATTCGCCCTTGTTATAAATTCTTTGTTATGAACCTTAGCTGAACGTCATGTTAAGCTAACTGATAGGCGTAGTATACCTCAGTTTTGTGAGATTTATAACAGTAATGGCCAATAATAACCCACCATCTCGAAAAAGTGAGTTAATGGCTGATCGAGGATATTTGAAGGATATTTGGCATTGGGCTGCTGCTGGGCGTTATGTGAGCCTTATGATCTGCATGATTATAGGCTTTGGCAGCCAAGACATACGGGCGCAGACACGTTCTGTTAAGTCTGAACAAATCAAGGCCTTAAAGGCGCAATTTTCCCAGTCATTGCCACAGGGTTTGGCAGAGGGCGTGAAAGTGAAGCGCTGGAGCAATCGGCGAAAGATTGTTGTGCTCAAAACCATGATGGCCCTTGGAAAACGTGCACCCGGCTTGATTGTGCGTGCCAATCATTACCGCCCGGTCAAGTTTTACTATCTTGCCGGACGCCACAGGGCCACCGCGCGCGCCTCAGTGATGGGCAACAGTATTGAGTTCACAGACGCGTTCTTCAAAAAAGGTCCCAAAGGCCGGCTGGCGATTTTAGCCCATGAAATCAGCCATCTTGCCGATAGCGGCTATATGATTTCCGGGAGCGCTGTCTTCACAGATTTAATAACACCGCATATTGCCAAGGCCCGCAAAGCTCATATGAGAGCCAAGCTTACCTGGTATGAGGCTGTCAGCCGGGGGCGGCACGGCCATGCCCGCAAAGCTGGTCTGCCAGGGGCTTATGGGGCATTCAATCAAGAAGAAGCTCTGGCGGAAGGTTTGGGGCGGTATCTTGCCGGGTGGTATAAGCCGCCTTTGAAACTCAAGATGTATTTTGAGGGGTTGATCAATGATGAGCCTGTGGCGTCAAATCCAGCACTTGTGGCCTGGCATCGGGCCCAGGATTTGTTGGCCGCCGGTGTCCGCAGTGCTGAGCTTAAATCTGCCTTGCGAGAGGCCCTTGATCATCATTCCGGATTTACAGCAGCTCATTTGGTGCGCTTGAAGCTCAATGCTTTAAGGCAACAGGAGGAGGATTTAACTCAAGCGGTTGATTTGGGGCTGGCGAGTGCATACGCCCCGTTTTTAAAAAGCGGCTTTCATGAAACAGCAGCATTGGCTTTTTTAATCAAGGGTAAGGCTGCAAAAGCGCTTGATCATGCAAATCAAGCTATTACCTATGTGCCGGCCTCTGCACTGCTGTATTTGTTGCGGGCGCGCATTCATTTGGCGCTTGAAAACCCTAAATCAGCCTTGAGTGACTATAAAACGGCCCGCAGGCTAGGCCGTTTTCATTTCACAAAACGAGACCGCTCAATGCGAAGGCAGGCCAGGCGCATGTTACGGCAGCAAAAACTGGTGGAACGGAAATGAACCTGTTTGGGAAGGTTTTCAGCCTGTTATTGCTCGGTTTTATTCGGCTTTACCGCTATACATTATCCGCTTTTATGGGCCGCACGTGTCGTTATTTACCGACGTGCTCGGAATATGCGCAAGAGGCGATCGGGCGTCATGGCGCATGGGCCGGGTTTTGGCTCGGCATCAAACGCATCTTGCGCTGTAACCCATGGGGAGGGCATGGGTTTGACCCGGTGCCCGAAAAGCTAGACTATCGCGGCATAAAGTTCTGGAAATATGGTCGTGTGCGCGCTAAACACACCAGCAAATAGCTCGCGTTTAATTTTTCCCTTAGCTGCGATGTAGGCAGACAGTGAGGAGACATACATGATTACCCTGACATTTCCCGATGGTGCAAACCGTGAATATCAATCCGGTCTTACAGGACTGGACATTGCCAATTCCATATCCAAGTCGCTTGGTAAAAAAGCCGTGGCCATCAAGCTCAATTCTGAGTTGAAGGATTTGGCAGATCCTATTGAAGGTGATGCCAAAATAGAGATCGTGACCCGCGAGGATGACGCGGCTTTGGAGCTGATCCGCCATGATGCAGCGCACGTGATGGCGGAAGCTGTGCAAGAGCTGTTTCCGGGCACGCAAGTAACAATCGGTCCGGTGATTGACAACGGGTTTTATTATGATTTTGCCCGCGAAGAGCCGTTTCATCTGGATGATCTTGAAAAGATCGAGAAGAAAATGCGCCAGATCATTCAGCGTAATGATCCTTTTACCAAGGAGATCTGGAGCCGCGATCAGGCAAAGGAATTTTTTGCCGATAAAGGCGAGACCTATAAGGTTGAGCTGATTGATATGATCCCTGAAGGCGAGGATTTACGCATTTACCGCCAAGGGGACTGGCTTGATCTGTGCCGCGGCCCGCATATGAACTCAACCGGCAAGGTTGGCTCAGCGTTTAAGCTGCTTAAGCTTGCTGGTGCTTATTGGCGCGGTGACAGTGACCGGGAAATGCTGCAGCGGATTTACGGCACCGCCTGGGCGTCTGACAAGGAGCTTAAGCAATATCTCTTCATGCTGGAAGAGGCTGAAAAGCGCGATCACAGGCGTTTGGGCCGCGAAATGGACCTTTATCACTTCCAGGAAGAAGCGCCTGGGTCTGTGTTCTGGCATCCCAAGGGCTGGACCATGTTTCAGAGTCTGATCAACTATATGCGCCGCAAGCAGACACAAGCGGGCTATACGGAAGTCAATTCGCCTGATTTGATGGATAAGGGCTTGTGGGAAACATCAGGGCATTGGGAAAAGTTTGGTGAAAACATGTTCACCAGCCAAACGCCTGATGAACGCATTTACGCGCTTAAACCGATGAACTGCCCGGGTCATGTTCAAATCTTCAAAAATGGGTTGAAGTCTTACCGCGATCTTCCTGCAAAGATTGCCGAATTTGGCAAAGTCCACCGCTATGAACCGTCCGGTGCATTGCACGGATTGTTGCGTGTGCGTTCGTTCACGCAGGATGACGCGCATATTTTCTGTACGCGTGAGCAAATCACCGAGGAATGTGTGATCGTCAATGATTTGATCTTGTCGATCTACCGGGATTTTGGCTTTGAAGACGTGCGGATCAAGTATTCCGACAGGCCGGAAACGCGTGTTGGTGAAGATGACGTGTGGGATGAGGCCGAATCAGCGCTTAAGACAGCTGTTGACGCCGCTGGGCTTGATTATGAGCTGAACCCGGGAGAGGGGGCGTTTTACGGGCCCAAGCTTGAATATGTCCTGCGGGATGCGATTGGGCGTGACTGGCAATGTGGCACATTACAAGTCGACCTTAATCTGCCGGGCAGACTGGGGGCGTTTTACATCGCCCAGGATGGGGAGAAATATACACCTGTCATGTTGCACCGGGCGATGTTTGGCTCACTAGAGCGGTTTGCAGGTATTCTGGTTGAGCATTATGCCGGTCACTTTCCGTTGTGGCTGTCGCCGCTACAGGTGGTGGTGTGCACGATCACGTCAGATGCTGATGAATATGGCGCGCAAGTCGTGGAAAAATTGCGCGCGGCTGGCCTGCATGCACAAGCTGATTTCAGGAACGAAAAGATCAATTATAAAGTGCGTGAACATTCGGTTGGCAAAGTGCCGGTGTTGTTTGTCTGCGGCATGCGTGAAGCAGAAGAGCAAACCGTGTCAATCCGCAGGCTAGGCTCACGAGAGCAAGCGAGCTTGCCCCTTAGTGAAGCAATCTCTCAACTGGTAGAGGAAGCGACACCGCCGGATTTGCGCGATTGATTCGATCCAACTTAGGTGGGTTGCAGCACCCGGGCGTCAGAAAATGAGATGAGCTTTTGGGTGTCTTCATCCCAAAGCTGTAATCTCACACAGGCAAAACTTTGCCAGAGTGTTAAGCGTCTGACCTCGGCGAGTTCCGGGTGGTCTGCCAAGACTTGTTGCAAACGGTAATATGGAATGCGGCTGGCGAGATGGTGGACATGGTGCACGCCGATATTTGCCGTGAGCCAGCGCAGAGGGGCCGGCAGTTCGTAATGCGAGCTGCCATAGAGTGCTGCATCAAGCAGTTTCCACTTGTTATCTTCAGCCCAGAAGGTGTCTTCAAATTGATGTTGGACGTAAAACAGCCAAACACCGACTGAGGAGGCAATAAGGACAATCGGTATATGCACGAGCAGAAATGGCACTAAACCAAGCAAGGAGATCATGAGGCCAGCCACGGCAATTATTGCGATGTTTGTCCCCATTGAACTGATCCAATAGTCCTTGCCGCCGGTCAGGATGCCGCGAGGCAGGCGGTTTTGGAGCAAGAAGAGATAGGCTGGTCCAATTACGAACATAACGAAAGGGTGGCGATAGAAGCGATAAGCGATGCGCCGCCAAGCTGGCTTGGCCCAATACTCTCGAACCGTAAATGTATCAATGTCGCCAACCCCACGCTTATCAAGATTGCCCGATGTTGCATGGTGGATCGCGTGGTCGTGTCGCCAGACGTAATAGGGTGTCATCGTCAACACGCCTAAAACGCGGCCGACCCAATCATTTAGAACCCTGCGGCGAAAAAAGGCGCCATGTCCGCAATCGTGCTGGATCATGAAAAGACGCAGGAGAAAACCTGCCGCCGGTATGCTGATTGCCAGCGTTAGCCAATAGCTGATTGACAAGGCCCACCAGGCAGCAACCCAAAGGATTATAAAAGGGACGCCGGTCACAATCAGTTCGAGCGCGCTTCGTATGTGGTCTGCTTCGCGATATTGAGCAAGCACATTCAACCAGTCACGCCCCATGCTAGGAGCTGCTTCGGACATTGTCCGTTTTATAAAATCATTCATATGATTGTGGATGTGCCTCGTTGTGAAGAGTGTCTAATTAATCTGCAGTTCATTAAACGAATGGCAGAAAAAATCAAGCTATACCTTAGGTCATGACCTAATGTTATACGATCACAGCGCCTGTTTCCATTGGATGGTCATGTGAAATCAATAGCCGGTATTTTTATTTTGCCAGCAGCTCAACCGATTTGGTTTCGCCGATGTTCAAGCTGAAGGTGCTGGTGTAACTTTTTGAGCCGCGAATGGCTGTTATTTTGTAATCTCCAGGTGCTAAAATATGAGATGGGCTTAATGTGCTGGTTTTCTTAAGCAAGGCACCGGTTTTGCTCAAGAGATGCCAAGAGGCTGGAGCAATCGCCTCGCCACCGGCCTTTGCCGCTAATTTAAAGTTCACCAAGGCTGCTTTATGATTGATTTCAACATCGGTCAACAGACCAGGCTTGATGATAATTTGAGTTTTAGTGATGGCATTGACCGATCCAAACTGACTTGTGAGCTCATAGGTGCCCGCATTTAGCCGAATGATCTTCTCAGCCACAATATCGGTCACTACCTCATTGTCCTTAGGCGTGCCCAATCTGATCAGCGATAACGTCGTGCTTTTGTCTTTGGGAATGTCGAGAAAGGCCAATGATGGTCTGATTCGCAACCCGCCGGCGTTGAAGATGACCGTTGCATCGGCAATCTTGCCTGGCTCAACCGACACCATAATGGCGGCATTGGCATGGCCGAAACCTGAGCGCACCACATAGTCACCCTGTTTCAAATCGAAGCTGGCTGTGGGCGCGTTTTTTTCGGCAACTTTGCGCCATTTATTTTTTGCGGCATCGTCGATTTTGTAAACTGACCACTGAACTTTGCGCTCGATTGTTTTTAAGGATGCTGAAATTTGGGCTTTTAGGGCAATGCCCTGTTTGCCGCCGCCATCTTTGGGGGTGATGGAGAATGACGGCTTTATGATTGAGGCGGCATGGGGATTTGGTAATGACGCTGGCATAGCGGCTTGAGGTTCAGGCTTAGAAGGCGCCATTGCTACAGCTTCTTCGCTGGCAGGTGCTGATTGAGCGATGGGTTGCCGTTTGATCGAACCGGTTGTGATCGGGGCGGCAACCATGGTTTGCGCTGTTGCGACCATTGGCTCGAACGGGCGGCCACGTGGCGGATCGCGCGGTATGGGAACGCGATTAAGCTGCGCCAATTTTATCGCTTTTATAAGGCGCGGGCCCAGGCGCGGGCGCGGCACAGGGGCAGCAATTGGGGGCACAGGCGCTGCTGCCAGTTTGTTTGCAGGTGGTGATTTCGGGATAGGCGGTGTTGCCTCAGCGATTGGGGTTGCATCAGGTGTAATCTTCAGCGGTGTTTGCTTGGCTGCCAGCGCCAGTGTTGCTTTCACGGCTTGGGACAGGGTGGCTTTGTTGGTTACGGAGAAAAATTCGCCTTTTGTCTGCAGGTTGATGCATGACAGTTTTTTTGTGTCAGCTTGAGAAGCGCTAAAGGCTATTACGTGAATTTTTACGTTGGCATTTGCTTCATGGATGAGGCGGGCTTGTGTGCATGGATCGCCGCTGCAATTGTCACGTCCATCGGTGACGACAATAATGTGGCCGGTGGGCGATGTTTCCCCAAGCGCTTTTGATGCCATTGACATGGAACGCGCAAGAGGGGCACGGCCGTTTGGTTTTAATCTATTGAGTTTGGTCCTAAAAGTTGTTGCATTTAACGTGTCAGGCTCTATCAGCACTTTATGGTCGCTGCAGCTGTTGGCCATGCGGTGGCCATAGCCTATGAGGCCAAGGGAAAGCTTGCCATCAAGGGGGGGCAAGTTTTCGTTAATCACATCGCGCATAACTTGATAACGTGGCTTGCCCTCAACATGCGACCACATGGAGAGCGAATAGTCCAATATTAACAAGGTCTTATTATCATCTGCAGCAGCAGCCATGCCCGGCAGTGCAAGCGCGCAGCAGGCACCTAAAATCAGGTGTTTTATTTGTTTGTGCGCATCTTTGTGCATGCTGCATCCTCCGGGTTGATAAACCCCACGCCCACGTGCCCCATGAAATTAGCGACTCACTTTGTCATGATACTTATCGGTGTTAACGAGATTTGACCGAATCGTCGAGTGTATTGGTGAGAAATTGTGTAATTTTTATTACACGTGGCCTGTTGGTTACGTGAAGTTGGGGAAAACAATCTAAAAAGATAGTATTTTCGTTTGAAACAAGACGTTTGCTTCAATCCTCATGAAAATGATATGGGTGTGCCGCTTGGTAAAGCACATTGAATAAGAAAGGCCATGTTTATGTCTGCGTCCGTAGTGACTGATTTTCTTCTTAAGCGCCGCTCGGTGGTTGCGCAAAACATGATGGAGCCGGGGCCGTCGGATGAGGTTCTTCAAACTATTTTGACGATTGGGGCGCGTGTGCCTGACCATGGCAAGTTGCATCCTTGGCGCTTTATCATTTTCAAAGGGGATTTGCGGGCAGAGTTTGGCGATGTGTTGGGCAAGGCATTTGCAGCCGCGAACCCGCAAGCAACCGAAGATGAAATTGCTTTTGAACGTGCAAGATTGACCCGCGCCCCACTAGTGGTGGCTGTGATTTCCAGGTCAGGCCCGCATGTTAAAATTCCCGAATGGGAGCAGATATTATCCTCCGGTGCTGTGTGTCAAAACATATTGGTGGCAGCCCAAGCACAAGGGTTTGCGGCGCAATGGCTGACCGAATGGTATGCCTATGACAAACAGGTTGATAAAGCGCTTGGTCTTGAAGAGCATGAACGGGTGGCGGGTTACATGTATTTGGGGACGCCGAAGATGCCGCCCAAAGAACGGCCGCGGCCTGATCTGGCCGAGATTACTTCACACTGGCAGCCGCAATAGAGGCAGCATTTTACATAGAATGCCCCGCCGCGCTCTGTATCTTCGCGCCGGCGGGGCTGTAAATCTGACCTGTGTTAAACAAGTCTCTTCATCGAGATCCTGAGACAACCATATCAGACGTCTCGCTCTCGCAAGAGTTCAAATTGTAATGTGAATGGCGGCAAGGTTCTTTAGGTACTCAACTATCCTTACCGTGGCCACACTTTAAGGTGAGGCCGACATATACAGTCAGGTGGCGTCATGCTCACTCTCCTTAGTGTTGAAACCATATGCCAACGACGCTGTGGCGTTGACAGGAAATCAGTATAGCACATTTTGCTTGAAATGCCGAATTTATAGAAGATTGGACGGTTTTATGCCGGCCCATAGGCTTTGGCGCGTTTAAGCAGGTCTTGGGCACGGATGAGGTGAGGCTGGTCTAACATTTCGCCATCAAGGCCGATGACGCCGGCATTGTCAGCTTGCGCAAACGCGCTGATGATTTTTTCTGCACGGACAATATCATCATTTGATGGGGTGAATACCTCATTGATGATAGGCACTTGAGCCGGGTGGATGGCAAGCTTGGCGGTAAAGCCGTCGCGGACAGCTGTTTCACATTCGGTGCGAAAGCCTTCGCTGTCCTTGTAATTCACATAGACCGTATCGATGGGGGTAACACCTGCCGCCCGTGCGCCTGCCAGGCATAAGGTGCGGGCCAGCCGGTAAGGGTCAGTATGTATCCCGTTTTCATCTTTGTTGGTGACAGCACCCAGTTCAGCGCTTAAATCTTCAGCCCCCCAGGTTAGCGCTTCGAGCCGCGGGTCAGCCTCAACATATGTGCCCATGGTGAACAATGACTGTGCGGTCTCGGTGGCCAAAACAATAACGCCAAGTGGTTTTACAATCCCGGCCTGGTCTTCAAGCGGTGCAAGCATGGAGGCCAGTGTTGCAAGGTCTTGGGCACCATTTGATTTTGGAAACATAATGCCGTGAGGTTTGGCCTGCACCACGGCTGACAAGTCATCATCGGCCAATCCAGTGGGCAGAGCATTAATCCGCACATAGATTTGAGGGAGATTTTCGTTATCTGAATGTTCCATCAATGCTGCCAAGGTGATGTCGCGGGCCGCAGCCTTGTTGTCGGGGGCCACTGAATCTTCAAGGTCAAAAATCACCGCATCAGCATCTGAAGCGAAAGCCTTGTCAATTTTGTGGCGGTCATCGCCCGGGGAAAACAAAAGAGAACGCATGTAATTATGCCTCGACTGTGTCATCAGGGGTTTTGAGCAAAAACGCTTTTCTGCGGCAGATGGCAACCAATTCACCGTCCTGCTTATAGGCCTTGTGTTCAAATTCGATGATGCCTGCATTGGGGCGGGACTTGCTGTCGCGTTTGGAAATTACTTCCGTGGTGCAGTTGACCGTGTCGCCTTGAAACAGTGGGGCCGGGAAATTCACGCCATCCATGCCCAAATTAGCAATGGTGGTGCCGACGGTTATGTCGTTGACCGAAATGCCGATCATCAATCCCAGCGTGAACAGAGAATTCATCAGCGGTTGTCCAAATTCGGTCTGGGTTTCGCAAAAATGCCGGTCGATATGCAGAGGTTGCGGGTTCAGGGTCATATTGGAAAACAGCATATTGTCCATTTCCGTGACTGTGCGTCTGAGCGGATGCTCGAAGATATGACCAATTTCAAATCCGTCAAAATATATCCCAGCCATATGTGCCTCCTTGGCGTTTGGTGCGATGGGTTTGCTGTACCTGTTTTAAGCGATGTTGAGGATAGATCAAACGGTGAAATTGGCTGTGGGTCAATGGGGGTGAGCGAATCGAATGGAGTCAGATTCTTGGGCTCATTTGTTAATTTGCTTCGATAGTGAGCGTTGAAAACTCTTGTGTAACCTGTTGAAAAACCCTCAGAAAACAATATGTAAAAGCTGTGGAAAACTTGTTAACGATTGATTCACCATGGCCACATAGGACTCGATGCACTGGGGAATTTCGGGGGTTAGGAGTGATTAGGTTTGAAATTTAAAGCCTATGACCAGAAAATGTGAGAACCCGCATGGCCAAAATGTGCTTGATTATAGACGATAGTGTTGAGCTTGATAGTGCCGCTGGCAGATATCTGGAAGATAGTCATTTTGAGATCAGCCAGGCGCAGACCTGCAATGAAGCCTTGACGATGTGCAAGGAAAGCATGCCGGACGTTATTTTGCTTGATGCGGACACCCCAAAAATGAGCGGTTTGGAGTTTTTGACCCGTTTGCGGCGCACTGAACGCGGCCGCGAGCCAATCGTGCTCTATTGTGCCCAAAAAGAAGACACAACACGGATTGGCCAAGCCATCTGGAAGGGGGCCAGCGAATGTCTGGTCAAACCGTTCGATGCAGAATTGCTGGCTTTCAAGCTTGAGCAATCAGGGGCTGTTTAGGATTTACAATTTGAGCTTGTGGGCTTGGTCCGGGCGACTATGCGGCCAGTGCAAACCTAAGAATCGAGCGTGCCGACTACGCCCGGTTCACTCCAGAAAGCGGACATAGTCGCGCGGCAAATCAATCCCCCGGTCATTCATGACTCCCCGTCCTAGTCTTCTCCGAGATCAATGCAGCATTCCATATATTCCTGGGCGGCCAGGTCCGCATCTCCCGTCGCATTATAAATCTCCTGCGCCCACTCATTGCAGAAATCCGGGCAACCGGCCCTTTTGTTGATCTGCACCTTCTTAAAAGTGACCTCATCAGACCCTTCTATGGAATCACCCTCGGCGAATAATCCCTTCAGCTTCATCCGGGAAACGAACTTTTGTTTATCGTCCTCGCTGAGCTTGCTCCAAAATTCGCTGCTCACCTTGTGGATAGCCATGATATTTCTCCCGTATTCTTATCCGTTCGCTCCAACATCGTTTGTTGAATGACAGGAGAATCATATATCTCACACTGTGTTGCTTGATTGATCCATATCAAGCGAATGACTTGTTTTACTATGCTCACGATTGTTCCTCGTTGCGCTTGTTTTTTGCGCTCACGCGAGTTGAGCTTTGATCAACCGTTCAAACGGGGGCAGCGCAAGTGGGCACCAATAAGTGGCGCGGTGCAGGCTGCTCATTCTTGTGCTCGTCTTGTGTTCTTCTCCACGGCCGTTACGCTCGATCACGTCCATTGTCCGCTTATGGCACTTAGCGGACGTTCAAGTCTTCACCATTGGCTAGGCATACGGAAAGTTATGTTTATGCCGCACCCCGTAATACGGAGAGGGGCTAGCCTGCCGCACCTCTGCTATTTCGCTCACGGCTATTCCAAATGCTGCGCATTTGGGCCTGCGCGGGCGCGGCGCTAGCGCCGGGGCGCAGTCGGCCCTAGTCCTCGCTCCCACACTTATGTGTGTTCGCTCGTCCGCCTTGGATACAGATGGTTTGTGCAAATTCTTATCCCCACCCTATCTACCTCCCATAAACTGCGTTTACCTTTCACTCATGTGGGAAGCGTGTCCGGACCGTCCGTGCATGTGGGTTTAAGGCGTGGCGTCCTGCGCCGGGTTGGTGTAACGAACCGCCCGTCCCGGGGCATGTCGGCCCAAGGCCGTGTTTGTCGCGCGAGTCTTGCCAAAGCTAAGGGGCCTGAACACTATGATTCAGGCGCGTGGGTTAGATCCCTCACGTTATATTCGCCAGCGGGCATGTGAAAACGCCACCATGGAGCGCCGACAGGTTGCTCAACACAAACAAGATAAGCGGCCTTTCGGCGCTCCGTGGCTCCCCTGCTCTTTGACATAAATGGCGGGAAGTTTTGTGCTGGGTGGTTCAACAAACAAAGTCATCACCCGGTTTAACCGGGTGATCCAGTAAACGGCAGAGCTTATTGGGTTTATATATCGCCCGTATATGCAAACCAACTTCTTCGGCGGCTACTGGATTACCCGATCAAGTCGGGTAATGACGAAAGAGAGGTTGTAAAGGAATAGATATCTCGAGCCTAACCGTATCACTGGAGGCTCGCGCGAAGCTGAAAGCTTCGCTCGCGAGCCGACTAGGGCCGACTGGCCCTCGCCCGCGCAGGCCAGCGCGTAGCGCGGTGCGGCCGTGAGCGAAACTATTGGCATGATGTTTGCGTATCTATGGGCCATGAGAAACGGGAAAAGCCTATGAGCACGATATCTGCCATTGCGCCATCGCCAAAAGTTGAGGTGGCTCTGCGTCAAGCAAGCGCCAAGACGGGGGTGGATTTTGACTATCTTTTGCGCACGGCCAAGCGTGAGAGTGCGTTTAAACCGTCAATAAAATCAAATAGTTCGTCGGCAACCGGCCTGTTTCAATTTATTGAGCAGACCTGGCTTTCGATGGTCAAGAAGGCAGGGGCTGCTGCCGGTATCGGTAATTTTGCCAAGGCCATTGAGACCAATTCTAGTGGTAGGCACAATGTTGCCGACCAGAGAACCAAGTCGGCAATTCTTGCCCTGCGCAAGAACCCGAAGATGGCTGCTTTCATGGCGGGTGTGTTCACGCAGGAAAATGCGCAAGAGCTAAATCGAGACCTGGGCCGCCCCGCCAAACAGGGCGAGCTTTACATTGCCCATTTCCTGGGCGTTAAATCAGCCTCAAAGCTGATTTCAACGGCTCAGCAAAGCCCGAACACAAAAGCTGCGGATTTATTTCCGGCAGCGGCGCGGGCGAACAAGTCGATTTTTTATGATCGCTCTGGCCATGCGCGTTCTGTTGCTTCTGTTTACCGCAATTTGACGGCAAGTTTTGGGACCGAACCTACAGCCATTGCCAAAGCCAATCCCTCAGCTGCGGCCAGACAAGAGATTGCCAGAACGGATTTGCTGTTTGTGCCAAACACCCGGAAGCCGGGGCAGCCATTGAATATTATTCCGGCAGGGCTGATGGCTCATAATAGAGGAGGGTTGTTTTCAAACCTCTATTCACCCAATCCGTCTGCAACAGCGCCTGCGCGCTTAACGTCAGATCATTTTCACTTGTTCGAAAGCGCTTCTCCCACAAAAGCAAAGGTTCAGCCAGTGCAGACCGCCAAGCTTGAAGCGAAGAGCGATGTGCAATTTCCGCGCGGCACAAAGCCTTTGTTGCATAACCTGTTTTCCACAGGGGCAACCCGGCCATTGGTCTCATAATCTCATAATATTATGGGCTTGGATTAAATTGCCCTAAGCTGAAGGCATGGCACCATCTTCACAAGATGACAGCGAACTGGATCTTGATTATTTTCGCGCCAAGCTTTTGGCCCGCAAGGTGGAGCTTGAAGGACTGCTCGACATCAGCAAAGACGCTGGTGCTCCGGTTGAACTTGATCAGACAGCGGTTGGGCGTTTGTCGCGCATGGATGCCATGCAAAACCAGGCTATGGCTCTGGAAACCGAGCGGCGGCGGCACCAGGAAATCAGCAGAATAGACGCCGCCTTAAAGCGCATGGAGGAGGGGGAATATGGCTATTGCCTTGAGACGGGCGAGCCAATTCCACGCGCCCGGCTTGAACTTGACCCGGCAGCCGCCACCGCTGTTTTGCACAAATAGTGATGGGCTGGATGTTTGCTTACAAGAATCGCTGTAACATAAATCAAAGTGAACGTTTCGTTAAAGCTTAGCTGGCAGATTAAGTAATAATGCCTAGGCATTGGAGAGTTTGTCTGATTTCATTACGGAAATTCGTCATGGATGGCTTTGATATAGAGTATATGACCGAGCAGACGCAGTCCTCAAACCCTGAGGAGCGGATAGCACTTGCGGGCCAGATTTCAGCGCATTTAATTGACAGGAACCGTGATCACCAACAGATTGCGGCTTTAACACATATAGCTCTGAGATTGGCTGACGATGTGGTGTTTGCCGTGCGTGAAGCACTGGCGATGCCGCTTGTGCAATCACCCTACACACCGGCTGGGGTGGTATTTGCTCAAATAGGTGACAGTCCGGAGATAGCCTGCGGTTATTTGCAATATTCGCCCGTGCTGCATGATGAGGACCTTGCCAATATTGCTGCCATTGCAGATGCACAACGTCAGGAAGCCATCATCAAGCGTGCTTTGATTGGGCCGAAAACCGCCCGGGCCATTATTGATCATGGTCCCAGGCATTTGTGTGCACAGATGCTGGCTAATCCTGATGTGCCGCTGGATGACGCGGCGTTTCACGCTTGTATCATGCACCATGGCCGTTCTCAGCGCATGCGCGGCATTTTGCTGGAGCGGGAAGATTTGCCGATTACGATCAAGGCGCATCTGGTGTCTTTGCTGAGCGAGCAATTATGCCGTGTTGCCACTGAGCGGCAATGGCTGTCAGGATCAAGAGCGCAATCTATCACAGATACTGCACGTGAGCGGTCTATCGTTAGGCTTGCCGCGACATCAGGAAAGCACGACTTGGCGGAATTGGTCAGCAAATTACAAGAGCGCGGCAAGCTTACAAGTTCAATAATCTTGCGGGCAGCCTGTGTCGGCGCCATGGCCTTGGTGGCTGAAGCGTTGGCGCATTTATCAAAGGTGCCGGTTGCGCGGGTACAAGGTTTTATGCATGCCCGTTCAAGCTTGGGCCTTGGTGGAATTATCAAACGCGCCGGTTTGGAAGATGTGGCTGTGCGCACGATCTTGATTGCCCTTGAGGTCTATCAAGAGCTCACTTTAGAAGGGGCTTTGGAGAAGGAGGAACGTTTTGGTCAACGTATGATTGAACGTATTTTGACGCAATTGGAAAAAGTGGCTCTTTCCGAGCGTGCTTTGTTACTTGATGTTCTCGTGCGTTACGGCACGGATAATTCAGCTAAATTGGCCAGCAAGCTTGTGTCTGCCATGCAAGAAGCTGCTTGATGGAAATGCTCTAGGCGTTTTGTCTTGTTTTGCCAACGATAACGGCACCGGCTGCTTGGGCCAATTCTTCGATGTTGACCTGAACTTCTGTTGCGTCTTGAGCTTTTTCTGCCTGTTGTGCTTGAAGGCTTTTGTGGTGGTCATAAAAGTCTGCCACCTCAGTTTCCAGCTTGTCCAGCACAGCATTGGCGATGGCATCTTCTTCATCTTTAATGGTGTCGCGTATAGCAACAGAGATTGCCCCAATGTGGCTATCAATTGCATGAAGCGGTATTTTGCTATAATCGGTCACGGCATCAAACATTTTACATAATGATGCGCAGTAACGGCCAATGAGCGGATATCCTAAGGTTTCCGCCTGGCCGCGCATGTCATGGGCGACTAGATATAATTTTTTATCGTAAGGTTCTATCAGACCATGCGTGCGGACATCTTCATAGGCTGCCATTAAGGTCTTAACTTCTGTTTTCATCCAGTCATCAAATTCGACGGAAAGCTCTTTAATGGCGGCTTCAGCTTTTGCAATAATGGCCCCGTCTAGGGAGCCTGAGCCCGTGACTTTAATCTTGTTCTTCAGTTCATTGGGAACTGAAATGATCAGAGAATTACCATCAGGTGTGATCACAGCTGTGGGGGCTTTTTTTAATGCCATTGCTTGGTCCAGCCTTGCTAAACGTTCTCTAGTAAATCAATGTTCTCATCTGAATCTGCTAAATGCCCTAAAGAATTTTTATTCGTTTTTTTGTTGCGCTGTTGTGAGCCAGTACCAATCAGGGGTTTGCGGACTTGAGGGCCGAAATAACTTGACGTTCGTACAAAGGGGCGAGGGTTAACAATAAGATGCTCGATGCGCTCATAAAGCCCTTTTGCAGAAAATGGTTTGCATAAAAATTCAGTGACACCTGCATCGCGTGCTTGAGACACCCGTTTGCGTTCACAGTGACCGGTCAACATGATGATTGGAATATAAGCATTGGAGCAAGAATCTGGATTGCGTATCATTTGGACGAATTCGAGACCATCGAATATCGGCATCATCCAATCCGTGATCAAGATGTCTGGTGAATACATTTCAACCACTTCCAGTCCGGTTGCGCCATCTTCGGCTTCATAAATTTCACGCGAGCCGAAAGAATACAATAATGTCCGAATTAATCGGCGCATATGAATGTTATCTTCGACGACAGCAAAACTCAGCTGTTCAAAAGGTATTTTAGCCATGGGCCGATTGTGCGCCGGAGTTTCCCCCGGCGCATACTCCTAACTGTTTCGACACGAACGACCCCTCGAAACCGCCTCGAAAACGAAATACGCTACCAACTATGTCTGTTTTAACAGTTTGAGCTTAAAAAATTCTAAATCGGGTTGGGGAAATTTGAGCAACACGGGAAAGTGGTTAAATGAATCTGATTAGGCGTGACCTGCTTTAGGCGACCTGGAGGGGGAACGCATTCGTTGCAAGCCCTGGCTTATCTAAGGTAATGGTCTCGAATGCATGGAGTAAATCCATATCCAGCTTATTCTTCATGCCCAGCATAATCTGATAAGCCTGTTCTTTAGGCAGGGCTTCTTTATAGGAACGCTGATCGATTAGTCCTGAAAAGATATCGACGATTGTGATGATGCGCACCAAGTCACTGATTTCATCACCTTTCAAACCGTCAGGATATCCGGTGCCGTCTAAACACTCGTGGTGATGCACGGCGATGTCGATCACTTCAGGATCGAATTGCCTGTCTTCGCTTAAAATTATACCACTATAAACAGGGTGCTGACGAACCTGCACGACTTCTTCTGGTGTCAATGGCCCCGGTTTATCCAAAATGCTCAGGGGAATACGTGCTTTGCCGATGTCATGCATGAGCGCACCTGTGGCAATGCGGTTAATGTCTGCTTTGCGCATGCCATAATGCATGGCAAAAGCCACGGCGAGGCCGGTTACATTCATAGAATGCCGGTAGGTGTAGCTGTGATGTTCTTTGACTGTTTCCAGCCATGAATGAATATTGGTTTCTTGCAAGCACGATGTGATGATTTTACAGCACATTTGCACTTTCTTTTTCGGCAATGATTCAGCATTTTGGATTGATTGAAAAATGCTGTCATTTAATGAAGCAATCGATTGAAAAGCAGCGGATTCTTTTACTGAACGATGTTCCAGTTTTTTACGTGTCATCTGCCTTAAAAGACCCGCTATGCAATTTTCGAGTTCATCGTCGTCATGCGGCGGCAGCAAAATTGATTTTGCTCCAAGGGCTCTTGCTTGCACTATGGCGGATCTCTGGCTGGATTCTGTTAAGAATATTTTATTTTTAGTTCTATGAACCTGTGTGAAAGCATCGCGTAAATCTTGGATTGTTTTCTGGTCGGCTAAATCAATATCGACAACCAGCAGTAATGGGTCGATATTTTCTGAACTTGGCACCTCAGAAACATCTACGAATTCAATAGGATAGCGTTCTCCCACAGATCTCACATATTCGGCGGAACGCTCAAATTTATCAGAAATTATTAATATACAATTTGACATCAGTTTAGCCTGATCTCGTTTAAGTTTTGAGACATATAAATTTTATTAACTCATAGCAATAATACCAATGAGAAGTTGGCTTTGGCCTAATTTATTATTTTCAATTTTAATCGAATTCATCCTCATTTTCTTTACTGCTGTCTTAAATAGAATTGAAATTAATAAAAATTTTCTGAATCAAATGTATTCTCCTTGCTGAACTGGATGTTTTAACCCCCTTTGTAAGGGAACTGATTTATGCATGATGATGGGCTTAATACGCCGTTAAGCGAGAGTGTTGAAGCAGATGAAACTGTTTCATTTCCCATCGCTTTTTTAAATGAATTAAGCAATGCAGCATCAACGGATAGCATTATATCGCTGCTGGCACTTTGGGTGCCTAAATTCATTGAAACAGACCGGTCTAGCGTAGCTCTTAGAGTTGACGAAGACCATCTGGCGGTTTTTGCTTTTGAGGGTGATGGGGCAATCCCAGAAAAATTCCCTTTGCCCATTGATGGCACCATAGTTGGACAGTGTTATCGAACAAAGCAGTTTAAATTAACGCCCGACACCTGTGCTCAGGATATAACTGAAGCGGATTTGAAAATGGTTGCGGATAAAGGGTTAATGTCTGCAATGAATGCGCCGCTTCTTGTTGGTGGTGAGTGTTTTGGGACATTGAATGTCGCACATAGAACCCCCGAATTTTACGGCCCTAAGCATGCTAGAATACTACAAAGTTTGGCGTTTTGGGCTGCTTCCAACATTCGTGTTCAGCAGCAATTTCAACAGCTTACCGATCGCGAACAAGAAGCCAGAAAGCTTGCGTTTGTTACCGAAAACATTGGCGATATGATCCTTATTGCCAATAAAGACCATAAGGTTGAATGGATCAACAAGTCATTTGAAGATACCACCGGGTATTCAATGGCTGATATTGGCGGCAAAACGGCAAGTGATGTTTTTTTTGGGCCGACATCTGATCCAGAAGTCGTAAAATATGTTGCAGATAATCTTGCTGCTAAGAAAAGCGCTCGTTATGAGCTCCCCACGCGCATCAAGTCGGGCCAGGAGATATGGATCGAGGCCCGTGTTAAACCCATTCTTGATGATCATGGCAATGTTGAGATGTACATCGGGTCACATCGCGAGACCACCGAAGCAAAACTTGCGGAGCAAAAATTACGCGACAGCGAAGCCCAGGCAAAAAAGCTGGCGATAATCGCTGAACATTCCAACGATATTTTGATTATTGCGGACAAAGACCGCAAAATTCAATGGGTCAATCAGGCTTTTGAGAGAATTACAGAATACACTCTTGAGGAAGCTAAGGGTCGGAAAGCAGCCGAGCTTTTCAGCGGGTCGAATACTAATCCTGAAGTCTTCAGGCAATTTGTAAGTGATTTTTTATCGGGTAAAGAAGCTCGAGCTGAGGCTCTTTGTCACAGCAAATCGGGCGAGGAATTCTGGATAGATATGTATGTTCAGCCGGTCTTTGACGAGAATGGCGATATTGAAATGTTTATCTCGACCAATCGAGTGATAACCGAGGCAAAGCATGCTGAACAAAGGTTGCGTGATAGTGAGGCCCAGGCAAAGAAGCTTGCAATAATTGCAGAATGTTCCAGCGACATTTTGATTATGTCGGATAAGGACCGAAAGATTGAGTGGGTTAACAGGGCTTTTGAGAAAATTACAGGATATACGCTGGATGAAGTTAAAGGCCAGGTGGCAGCTGAATTGCTTAGCGGGCCAAATACAGACGCTGTAAAGATGAAGCAGATTTTTGACGAGATTTCTGCAGGCCATGAGGCGCGCGGCGAGGTTATCAGTACCGGTAAACATGGCCAGGAATTTTGGGTAGATATCAATATTCAGCCAATTTTGGATAAGAATGGCGATATTGAAATGTATATCTCGACAAACCGCGAGATTACGGAAAGAAAACGTGCTGAACAGAAACTACAAGACAGTCAAGCACAGGCAAAACAATTGGGGATTTTTGCCGAGCAGACAGATGACATGATCATAATCACAAATGCCACGCGTGAGATTGAATGGGTTAATCCTGCCTTTGAAAAAACTTACGGTTATGCTCGTGAAGAGATTATTGGCTTGCCGCCCATAAGTTTCCTTAAAGGGCCGGCGACAAGTACTGAAACCCTGGAACGCATGAGCCAATGTTTGCAGCAAGGACAAGACGTACTCGAGGAAATTATATTTTATAATAAATCGGGTGAAGAGATTTGGGTTCGGATTAATTTGAGTTTTACCTTGAACGAGCGCGGTGAGCCCGAGAAGCTTGTTGGGATTCAACATGATATTTCCAAGCTAAAGCAGCGTGAGGCCGAGTTGATTGAGGCACGCGATCAGGCAAGTTTATCCAAATCAGTGCTCGATCAACTGAGCTCCCCCGTCATCGTGAAGGATCCAGATTTCAAATTTGTCATGGTCAACAAGGCCTATTGTGATTTGTTAGGCAAACAGCCTGAAGAATTGCTCCATAAAACCAATCTTGAAAATTTCCCGGACGATTTGAAGGAAAACTTCCTCGAGAGTGATCAATACGTCCTTGAAACCGGCGAAATAACGGAATTAGACGTCGTTGTCTTGGACACTCAAGGCGGCAAGCGAGACCAAATCTCCAGAAAAAGCATAGTTGAGACAGATGATGGCAATAAGTATGTTGTTGCTGTGATCAGCGATGTCACAGAGCTGAACAAAGCACGGTTGGAGGCCGAACGCTCAAACCGGCTAAAATCCGAATTTTTAGCGAATATGAGCCATGAAATCAGAACGCCCTTAAATGGTGTTTTGGGCATGGCGCAGCTTTTAGAGCGCACTGAGCTCGATGAAGATCAGAAAAAATTCACTGAAATCATTAGTTCATCAGGCAATTCACTGCTTTCCATCATTAATGATGTGCTAGACATCTCGAAAGTTGAAGCTGGTCTGCTTGAGCTTGAGGATGAGGCTTTTAATGTTGAAGAGGTTGTTCAGCAGGCCAAAGATACGGTTTTGGGTATCGCTGTTGAAAAGGGGCTGTCGGTTGACAGTGCTGTTGATGCTGCTGGTGAATTTATGGGGGATGCCAAGCGGATCAGGCAGGTATTAATTAACCTGGCCGGCAATGCGGTGAAGTTTACGAAACAAGGGGGCGTACACATTTCTGTGACAAAGGTTGAGCCGAAGGGCTTGCGGTTTGTTGTAAATGATACCGGTCCTGGGATTTCTCAAGAGCAGCAGCAGACAATTTTTGAGCGGTTCCGCCAAGCAGACGGATCAAGCACGCGAACGTATGGTGGTACTGGTTTGGGGCTTTCAATCTCAACGGATCTTGTGAAGTTGATGGGCGGAGAAATTGGTGTTGAAAGCATGCCTGGTCAAGGTTCACGGTTCTGGTTCTTCTTGCCCCTGGTGGAAAGCGAGAAAGTGTTGGCAGGTGCTGTTGAAGATTTACGAGAGATTGCCAGCAGCGCGCATCACGATGAGCCCCAAGAGACTGTAAAAATACTTCTGGCAGAAGATAATGTTGTTAATCAAAAGGTTGTTAAAGCCGCCCTTCAAATGGTTGGGGGGTTTGAAATTGTGACCGCAGAAAACGGCGTTGAGGCTTTGGAACGCTTGGAAGAACAGGCCTTCGACCTTGTTTTGATGGATATACAAATGCCGATTATGAACGGTGATGAAGCTATTCGCAAAATTCGGGCATCAAGCAAGGGTTATGCTGATGTACCAATCGTTGCGCTTACGGCGAATGCTATGAATGACGCGCGTGAAAAATACCTTGATATTGGCGCTAATGCTTATCTTTCTAAGCCTGTTGACATTGATCAGCTTATTGAGTGTGTTAAAAAATACTCTAGTGAAAAATTCAGCCGAAAATTAGCCGTATAGACTAGCTTTTTGCCGCCGGTTTAGAGGTGTTTTTTGGGGTGGGGTTTAACCGTTGTTATCTGGTGAAACCCATGGTAGGCGCACGGGGACTCGAACCCCGGACCCGCTGATTAAGAGTTTGATGAGAACTTAATGTTTTCAATGACTTAGGTTTATGTGCCGTGCGACTTCGCGGGTAAATCAACGGTTAATCGCATAGAAAGCGCAGGTTTTTAAGTATTATCCCCACTATCCCCACCTGTAATGATAACAAGTTGATTTCGATTATGCAGAGATAACTGCTAAATTTCACTGATGGAGAAATTAAATTTTTTTACGCAGATCACGTCTCCGATAGAAGTGTTAGACTCGAATGGTATGGTTTTGAGCCATGCAACAGGATTCTTTTACAGACAAGGTGAGAATTCGAACTACATAATAACTAATTGGCATGTGGTCACGGGACGTGAACCAACAAATCCTACACACAGCCCGACTGCCGCAATTCCCACTCACCTCAAGATGAAAGTTCATGAAAGGGTTGGTGAAAACCAAATCAATACAGGGTCCGTGTATGAGATGACCATTCCGATAAATAGCCCAGACGGAAATTCACCTACTTGGCTTGAGCACAAAGATCATAAATTCTTGGTCGATGTCGTCGCACTTGAGCTTCCACAGAATTTGGATCACTGGGCAAAAATCGCAGTTAATTTTTTATCCCAGCACGAACATTTAAAGGATGATATGAAACCCCAACCAATGAATGATGTTTTTGTAATCGGCTACCCTTGGGGTCTCACGGGTGGTAGCATCGTTTTTCCCATTTTTAAGCGAGGTAGTGTTGCATCGGATCCGGTTGTTGAACCTGAGAATCTACCCTATTTTTTAATAGATTGCCGAACAGCCAGCGGCATGTCGGGAGCTCCAGTAATATTTAATCAGAGCGCGATCCCATTTGGCGGCATAGGAACCGCCACAAACTTCGCTGGAGTGTATTCAGGTCGATTAAAATCACGCGATCGAGACATGGACAAACAGATTTCTGAAAAAATCTCCGAGATCGGTATAGTATGGAATAAAGCGGCCATTGAATCGATAGTAGATTATGGCGTTTCTGGCACTAAACTTAGTGATCTTGGCTCCTAGTATTGAACTCGCGCCACGACTTAATAGCAAATCCCTAGAACCGCTGACCAGAAATCAGCGGTTCAAAATCTTAACCCATTGAAATATAATATTATTTTTTGTAAAATCTCGAACCGCTGACGGAAAATCAGCGGTTCAGGAATCGCTAACCTATTGAAATATAAATGATAACTGGAATTCAAAAAAGTCGCACGTGCGACTTTTGCGACTTTTTTGACGGCATAATGTTCTGCTTATGTTCATGTTGAAATTTAGCTAAGTCATTGATTTTATTGGTAGGCGCACGGGGACTCGAACCCCGGACCCGCTGATTAAGAGTAAGGATATCCCAAGTATCACAACATCTCATATCGCCACATAATTTGAATTATTTCTGTATTATTCCCCTATATTTTTCATATTTCTATCTCGTTGCACCTCATATCATAACAGTCTATAACAGGGTGATTTTGTTACCTTACAGTTACCTATAATGCTATGCCTCGCAAAAAACTAACCGCTGCAGCAGTAGATAAACTCAAACCGCCATTGGTCGGTCAGGTTGATTATTTTGACGCGCACCTGCCGTCATTCGGATTACGCATTTCATATTCAGGAACCAAGGCCTGGTTCGTCATGGCGCGGGTTAATGGCAAGCTCTTTCGCGCCACTTTGGGACGATATCCAGCGCTTACGCTCGCAGAAGCACGCGCGAAAGCCGGCAATGTTATGGACATGGCCGCATCAGGTATTGACCCACGGACGGTCGAGGTTGAGCAGCGCAATCAACGAGATGCTGAACTCCGCAACACTTTTAGTAAAGTTGCAGAAGAGTTCATGGAAAAACATGTTCGTCGGAACCTTCGTTCTTCGACTATGCGAGAATACCAACGGATCTTGTTTGGTTCGGACACAAAGCCCTGGCAAGGTAAACCGATAGCTACAATTACCAAACGAGACGTTCTTAATCTTATCGACAACATAAATGGTCGTGGATCTCCTGGCACTGCCAATCGAGCTCTTTCATACTTGAGGAAGTTTTTTAACTGGTGTGCTGAACGAGAGGTCATTGAAAGAGTTCCAACCGATCGCCTCAGCTTGCCAAACCCCGAGACACAACGCGAGCGCGTCTTAACTGATGAAGAACTCAGATATGTCTGGCAAGCCTTTGAGGCAGAGAAAGGCCTGTTTGGACCTTTATTCAAACTTCTTCTACTAACGGGGCAACGTCGGGGGGAAGTTGCCGGCATGCGCTGGGATGAGCTGCAACTTAATGAGAAAGAAGCTATTTGGGAGATACCGGTCCAAAGAACCAAAAACAAACGCCCTCACATCGTTCCAATCTCTACTGAGGTTGCCAAAATCATCACGTCCCTGCCCAGAACCGGGGAGTTGGTTTTCTCCGTAACAGGCAACACACCAGTCTCAGGGTTCGGCAAGGCCAAAGCTCGCATAGATCAACACATCGCAGACGAAAGAACTATCCAGGACCTTCCCCATCTGCCTGGCTGGACCCTTCATGATCTGCGACGCACCATGGTTACCGTAATGAACGATAAGCTCAGCATACCACCACACATTGTCGAGGCCGTTGTGAATCACGTAAGTGGGGGTGCCAAGGCAGGTGTGGCAGGTGTTTATAACCGGGCTTTGTATTTGAATGAACGCTGTGCTGCGCTTGAGGCATGGTCGCAATGGGTTTTAAAAACAATCGTAACGACGACACAATTTGGGCAATCTGATCGCACTTACCGGACGGCAAAGAAAGCCAAACCCTCACGAAGCAAAAAGAAATTAAATCTGCAGTACGCTGGGGGTTTTCTCACGAAGGAAATATCAAAGGTACGCAATCCCATTTTAGAACTAATCGGCTTTTTTCGAGAGTACGAGTTGAATTCTAATCAATTAGAGACAGTTAAAAACGCCAAAGAGGATGCGGATGAGATTATCAGTGAGATTGTCGGCACCCTTTTTCATGCAACGTTAATTGAAGCGCACACGGGCCAAGAATCCGTGGTTGAGTTAATCTCAACACTTAAAGCAGTTCAGAAAACCCCGCATCTTTTGTCCACAAAGAACAGTAAGATTTCACCTGTAGCATTGTTAGAAATTGGCAAGCATTATCAACGTGAACAAGAAAGCCCTGGCACACATTGGTATGACGTCACAGAGATTGGTGCCAGACGAATTTCGGGTCAAATTGATCCAATCGCAACGAATGTCAAAAGAGCAGCAGGCCTTGCGAATTTAGATATTGAATCCGATAAGCTTCTGGGCAGGCCTCCAAGATCTGCCAACATTCATTTGGCCAAAAGATTAACTGAGATATTTCAGCGTTTTGGCAGAAAAGCTTCTAGGATCGTAGATCCGATTAAAACTGTTACTGATCCGAGAGAACGCGAAAGGGGTGATTTTGTTGAATTCGTACGACTTGTCATAGAACCGCTCAACCAATTAGTGACCCGACAATATGGGTCGGAGAGCAAAATCTTCTCAATTGACACCATCACGAAACTTGCGACCAGCAGAAATTCGTAACCCTATCGCTACTATTTCATATTTTTGTTTCGCGTTATTTCTATTTAATTCAATATGTTAATCTCTAAAATAACATACTTTCTTCCATAAATCTTCCTTCCCACGGCGCTTCTTTTTCCGCCATAACGCCTTATGCCAACTAATCGCACGAGGTCACAGATGGGAACAAATCCCAACCATAAACGTTCCGCAGAAATAGAGCTGGAGAAACACCGTCTTATCGGTAGAAAACAGCTCCAGCGGATATTCCCGGTGAGTACCATGACCATATGGCGCTGGGAAGAGGAAGGCCTGTTGCCGCGACATTTTAACATTAATGGGCGGTCATTTTGGCGTCTTTCTCATGTTCTCCAAGTATTAGAAAGATTGCAGAAGGCTCCAGATAATGCGTGCTGAGATAATTGCTAAAGCCTTAGGCGGATACAAAACAGGCAGAAGCTGGATGGCCCGCTGCCCGGCCCACGATGACAGTACACCAAGCTTATCAATTTCAACGGGTGATAATGGTAGTGTCTTGGTGTATTGCCATGGCCTCTGCGATCAATCGCACGTCATTGCTGCGCTACGTTCGCGCGGATTATGGGGTGACGATGTTATTCCGGCAATTGATATAAAACAAAGACACAACCAAAAAACTTCAAGGGATTTGGAAGAGGAAAATAAAAAGCGAAGCCTTTACGCTTTGCGTATCTGGAATGATTGCATACAAGCTCACGGGGCTTTGGTTGAGACCTATCTTAAGGCACGCGGGCTTAATCTTCCCTTGCCAAATAGCATAAGGTTTCACTCCGGCCTGAAACATCAATCTAGCGAATATTTACCTGCCATGGTGGCGCTGGTTACCCATGGTAAGGATATATCACCATTAGCAATACACCGGACATTCCTTTCCCATGATGGTTTAAGCAAGGCAGCTGTAGTGCCGCAGAAAATGATGCTTGGCCCCTGCCGGGGAGGTGTGGTTCGTCTGGCTATTCCAAGTGACACTCTCATGGTTGGTGAAGGCATTGAAACCTGTCTGGCGGCCATGCAAGCGACAGGAAAACCAGCTTGGGCAGCACTCTCAACATCAGGGCTGCGTGCGCTGGAATTGCCTGAATATGTGCGTGACGTGATCGTACTAGCTGATGGCGACGGCGCTGGTGAAACGGCCGCTTATGAGGCGGGGCGAAACTGGAGGCGCGAGGGTCGCCTAGTTCGTATTGCGAGGCCACCACAGGGCTTGGATTTCAACGACATGCTGTTGGGTCGCATGCCCCCCGTAAAGAAAGGTTGGGCATAATGACCGATACTTTTGATGAAAACGAAAACCAGAATCCAGATTCATGCGAAGAATTGGAAAAGAAAGAAAATCCAATTGCTGCGGCCATCGATGAGGCCGAGGAAATCACTGACCCACTTGAGATTCTGGCTGAGCGTGCAAAAGACGATGATCCCCGACAGATTGAGATTTTGAAGGGCGATGATGCCAAGGCCTTGATTGAAGAGCTAGCAACACTTGAAACAGTCGAATACGAACAACGCCGCAAGCATGATGCAAAACTGCTTGATATGCGTGCATCGGTCTTGGATCGAGAAGTAGAAAAGGTGCGCCTCAAAATTTCAGACTGTGAAGGCGAACGAGATGCGGGTGCACAGTTTATGCAGGCGCCCAGAGTTTGGCCAAATGAGGTCGATGGCGCTGAGTGGTTGGAAACAACAATTGGCGAACTAAAGCGTTATGCCATCCTGCCCGACTATGCCGCCGAGACAATAGCCCTTTGGTGTTTGTTTACCCATTGTCATGATGCAGCACGTCACTCACCATTGTTGACATTGACGAGCCCGACAAAACGGTGCGGCAAAACCACGGTACTTAATCTTATTCGATTGATTGTACCAAAACCATTGCCAGCCAGTAATGCGAGCACAGCGGCAATCTTTCGTGCCATTGAGAAATATCGCCCGACCCTCCTGGTTGATGAAGCTGAGACCTTCCTGAATGCAAATGATGAATTACGTGGGATCATTAACGCAAGTCAGTTTCGTGAAGCGGCGTTTGTTTTAAGGGCAGAGGGGGACGATCATGAGCCTAAGCAGTTCAGCGTTTGGAGCCCAAAGGTGCTCGCACTTATTGGAAGGTTTCCAGATACATTAGAAGATCGAGCAATCAATATAACGCTTCGCCGCAAAACAGAGAGTGAGGCTATTACATTTTTTGATGAGGCCGGAGAGGGTGATTTCGCCATACTCATGCAACAGGCCGCGCGCTGGGCGCAAGATAATTTGGACAGTGTGAAACGCGACAGACCAGACTTTCCAAATGACTTAAAGAAGAACAGCCGGACTTGTGATAACTGGCGCACCATTTTATCTATTGCAGACGTTATTGGTGGCAAGTGGTCGAAACGTGCACGTGATGTTGCGCTTGCTATATCGGCCCCCGGAATAGGAGCTGATGACGCACCAGGCATACAATTGCTGCAGGACATTCGCGCAATTTTTGAATATCATCACCCGCCTGTCGATAGACTGCACACATCAACAATATTATCAAAACTGGCAGCTATAAGCGATTCTCCTTGGGCGGAATGGAAAAACGGCAAGCCCATTAGCGCCCACACTCTAGGGCGTATGCTTGCCTCTTTCGGCATTACAAGTTCCACCATGCGAATAGGTGAGGCTAATGCAAAAGGATATAGCCGCACATCATTCCGGGATGCTTGGGACAGGTACTTACCGAAGTTAGAGAATTCAAAGCGTAACAGCGTCACAAACAGCAGAAAACAAGGGGTTTCAGATCAAAATCAAAGCGTAACAAACGATCCAATGTTACGAATTAAAAATGACGAAAAACAGCAGAACTCAGGGGTTTGTGACGCTGTTACGCTTTCAAACCCTGAAAATGAGAGTATGGGCGCATGTGGCAATGATTTGAACGGTATTGCGGATAAAACCGGACAAGTCGGGGCTATAGATATAGGTATGCCGGATCTTCCACCATTCCTGGATCGACGTCGTGACAAGGAGGGACAGATATGAGCGCGGCATCAAGTTCTGATATTCCGGCGGTTTACTCTCATACAAGGCGTTATACGGAACCACCGCGAGTGGAAATGATAGAAAGTGGATTGGAGTCTGATTTTTCAACATCACCTGCGTCAGTGCAGAAGACGACGTGGTCAGATCGTCTTTGCGACACGTTCGGTGTTGAAAACCCTGCGGCAGCCAAATCTCTTCTCTATACTCTTATTCAAGGCCTGCAAACTGGTGGTTACAAGGATGTGGAAACCATCAATGGTGCCTTAGCTATGGTCCATCAGATAGCCCCCCAAAGCCCTGAGGAGGCTGTTCTTGTGGTTCAGCTGGTAATTGCTCACCAGCAATCAATCCTCCAGTTGAGCATGGCCGCAGCTATTGGCTATGTACCTTATACCTTCGAGCGGACGCGATTTGCTTTGAAGTTCATGGACCTTACAGGCAAATTAACTGAGCGGCTTGCAAAAATGCGCCGTGGGGGTCAGCAAACAGTAAGGGTAGAGCATGTCCATGTTCATTCAGGTGGAGCTGCTATTGTCGGGAATGTGTCGCCCAAAGATGAGGGTAGAACATGAAACTATCAATCAACCTCATGCACAGCTCGCTTGCCATGCACCAATCTACCAGATGTGGCGCTAAAACACGGCGTAAGACACCGTGTCAATCACCGGCAATGCCTAATGGCCGTTGCCGTATGCATGGTGGGAAGTCTCCTGGCGCGCCCACGGGCATGGACAATGGAAATTACAAGCATGGGCAACAAACCACGGAAAAACTGCAAGAAAGGCAGCAGGTCAGGCAACTTTTGAAAGATCTGCAGTGTAGTTAAAAGCTGACAGATAATACCTATAAGCTGTGTTCGGGGTGCACCTCAATTCTCCTCTGATACCTTCATCCTAAATGGCCACGTAGTGTTCTATTTTCTCAAAGATTCCCGGCAAGCACACCGGCTGGCGTGATACTTATATCTAGGAGGATTTTTTATCAACTTGCTTGAAAGTATCCATTTCAGTTAGAAGCGCACGAAGTTCTTCTATATGATCCATAAATGGGTCTTTGGACTTATCCGCCTCAACCCCATCATCAACTCCAAAATCTCTCAAAGTTTCAATGAGCTCCAGTTGAGGATCCTTTTCGATGGCCTGAGCAAGTTGCAGTAGCTCTTCTTCTTTATCATCCATATTGCGCACCGCAATTTTCAGGCACTGAGCGATTAGAAAACTTGAAAGTCTGTCGAGTCTCACGGCTGCATCTAGCCATTTTTGCGTAGAGTCTTTTATTTCGGTATCATTCTGAAATCCGGGAAAGTATCTCTGCTCTGCTCGAAACAATCGTTCAAGCGGAGCTAGAAGTTGGTCGTAGCGGGCAAAAGGATCACCTTTGGGAAAGTCACGGCGAGAAGCCCACAACTTCAGGATGAGATCAACACACTCGGGCTCTAATGAGGAATCCTTTTTCGCCGCTTCTAATTTTTCTGCTAAGTGATGCGCAATCCACTTCCCGGTTGTATTTCTTTTTTCTGTGGCACCAATATCATCGGCAAGGCGCTCACCCAGTGCCAATATGCCCGTCAATGTCCTCGAATGATCCGTCTCTTCTGAAGAGGTAGATTCTGTCAAAGACGGACTCTTTCGCTTCTTTTTGTTTAGATCGATCATACCGATCTCCCTGCCTCCGTTGAATTTCGACGCTAAAAATCAAATCCATGTCAATCCTCGTCATTACATCAAGTAGTGCTCCCCTATTAATTGACAGGATTTGTCCATTGCTAAATTTGCCGGCAATCTGACGAAGCTCTCTATCGCTGGTCATGTCAGCGAGTTCCGCCCAAGCCTCATATTCTGCTACCTGCAACTTACTACCAGATTTGATCCATTTCACTGGGAGGCTTTCAGATCTTTCAAGGGTAAGTAAGTTAAGAATTTTATCTGCAGGAGCTGCTTGGATACCGCTTGAGCCAACGCTTAGCGGATCGCGATCGTCAAAACCTGAATCACGATGTGCCATAGGCCTACGAAATGCAGGCTCCATTACAAAACCTTCAATATTTGGGCGGCGGTCATAATCTTGATCTGGCTCTGAAACCAAATGATAATCCCAGTTATCCTCTGTAGTCTGCAGAGCCCGTAGCAACCCAGGTGCTGTATCATGTGGAACAAACGCACTGCTGACCCGCATAACTTCAGAGCCTAGACTGGATCCATATTGCAATTCTTTAATATCCCTCCATGAGTAGAGAACGATGTCATCGTTTTCACCATGGGCTAACTCATCATAGAAGATCTCATTGTCTATTTGTTCCAACCAGCTGTCATCTTCCAGAGGAAGTGGTTGCCAATATTTAACTTTAGCAGGTTTTGGGGCACGCAAGTCTACGAGCCAGCAAATAGCGTATGTGGTGTCCCAGCGCCGAAGCCATCCATCAAGATTATAGTAATCATCATCTTTATATTCAGCAATCTTACGAGATTGCATTAGTTCTCCAACGACAACAAACATAGTATGCCATTGGAGATAGGTGGAATAACTCTCATATACTGGATATGAACCATTTCGTTTATCAAACATAGCGTAGTCACCATCAGAGAATCGTGACCTTCTTGGCTGCTTCTCTCGATGCGTTGAGATATCATCGACACCCCATTCATCCACTATCCAGCGATCCGCAATTTTCATAAATTCTTCGCCGGTGACATCAGCGAAAACTTTAGCTGCCGGGCTGTACCAGTAGGGCAGCACGTCCAAAGAATCAAAATTAAATCTCAAATCATCTTTGAGTGTCTCAGAGCCAAGACCATTGATGCTATAATCGTCCTCTATAGTAACTGTGCCCGCTATAGGAGCTGCGAGTGTCTCAATTATTATGTCTGATACACTGATTGAAGCGACTTGTTTGCTTGCTGCCAAAAGCGATCGTTTGATGTACATTTCAATTAGTAGGTGCGGCGGGCCACTCATCGCAATATTCAGAACATTACTGGCTTCATCGGCAATGAACGAAGGGTGTTCATAACCAATTCTAGCCAGGGACATCGCTAACCACAATTTTGCGCTTAGATAATGGAAGGGGACATCCTCTGCCGTGAAAACGAAATTTGCATCTATATCAACGCAATCGATCAGCTTTGATACGATGTGTGTTTGTCCCAAGCGAACGAGTGCTCTCACGGCATGTGCTGCCCGCCATCTCACACGCGCATCTACATCCCCGAGATAACGATAGAGAAAAAGAGGAATGCACTCTTTGATACTTTCGGGAAGGTTTTCGATATCGATAGATTTGATTTTCAAACCTTCTGAATTGTCTCTCTGCTGTGTGGCCTTTCGGCGTGATAGATACCAGCCAAATAGAGCTTCCGCATCAGTATCGGGTAATACCTGGATAAGCTCAGCAGCATATCTGTACAAGGCCTTAGACCCGGCAAACTCACTATTGGTCTCAATTGCTGCAAGGATGAGTTTGGTACGACCAGCGGAATCCAATCGAGTCCTTGCAATAAGCGGCTTGAAATAGTCGGGTTCATACCAGGCATAACGAAAAACCCAGTTTCCAAGGTCGATAATCAGTTGTGGCAACCTTGAGGCTGCCCATCGTTGAATCGCAGCTCCACTCCATTCATCTAACTTCCCAACTATCTGACCTATATAACGATCCGGCCAATTTTCTGATTTCGCCAAAGAGCTTAATGCGTCGAGATATTTGGTCCGATCAGACGGTTTCAATGTAGAAATCAACGCATCAAATAATTCGTCGCTTGGGTAACGTCCGCCCGATTTCTCTCGTTCTATAGCGCTGAGAATTGCATTTGGATCAGTGGGATCAATATCAGAGAAATCAATCGCCGGGTCGTCCTCTGACACTCCATCAACGCCCCGTTCATCTATTTTGCTCACGTCTTCTGTTTTGGTTTGAATATCCGCTTTATTGCGCTCGAGAAATTCACAGAGAGAAAGCAAGCTGTCAAAAGTTGCCGATTTTAGAGTATTTAAACTCGCAAAGGCATTGAGTTCCGCTCTTGATTTTTTAATGTTTTCCGGCTGCCTCTCCAAGATTGAGCGAGAGGAGAGTTCCTCAAGCAAAGCAATCTTCTCTGTTTTATGAAGTGAATTTGCCGTTGCAAGAATTGTTGGGGTCAACGTAAGTCCAGTTTCATCTGCAACAAGCAATAATGCAGCTGTTATTAATGGATTGATATGTTTTAGGGCGGCAAGATTTTTCAATAAAGTACGAACATAACTCTCGGTGTTGATAAGGCCTACATCAGTCCATTGTGAGACCGCGCACATTGCGACAGGTGTCGAAAGCGTTGCCATTGATTCAATCACATCTTCTATCGGGAACTCATCTTCTCCCTCCAGTACACGCGCCGTGTGTTCCACAATTGCGGCCATGTCGGCACAGAATGTTCGGCTCGTGGATGTGTTGTGCGGAAATTTTACACTGGCTCTTGTAAGAAAATAGACCTGGTCAATCGCTTCGACATCCATTTCCTCGACGACTTGTGTTGCTTGTTCGAAGTAGGCTTTAGCATCAGCCGGCGAATTAGGTAGAATGACCTTACTAATTTCCATAAGAGCTTCTGCACGCCCAGATGCCGGTCCAACATGATCAATCGCTTCTTTTGCGTAGTCTTGCAGAACATTTACAACAGGATCAAAGGCGGCGGGATTGCATAGGAGCCGTCCGAAAGATTGAAATAGGTGTTGTCCGAAGAAATTATACTTCGGAGATATCGATTTTAGAATTTTGATGGTTTCAGGTATCGACAGATCACAAATTGCTTGAGTGTCTGTGATTATTTGACCGATCACTTGTCGAAGAGCTAGAAAGTTATGACTCTGCTCATACCGCCAGGCGTTATGCTTTAAACCTGTAGCTGCAGTTGAAAGTGCATCCTGTATCTGAATTTTATCTGTTTTAGAAAGCGCATTGTTTGCAGTTTTGTACAATTTCTCAACCATGCCGATTTGCTCGAGAAACTCGATATCTGATTTGCGCTGATAATTATTTTCATCATCTTCGTAGTCTTCCTTTATCTGAAAGGCATCTTTTGCGACAAATGGCTTATTGCGCAGGTTAGCAAGGGCCATTTCCGCGCGCATGGTGAAGTCTATTCTGACGGAGCGATTGGATGTTTGACTTGATGGGCGCTGTTCAGGTGGCCAAATATTGTTAATAAGTTTTGTGATCATACTTTTCGAACACGAACGATGTCGGCAAATATCTACAAAAAAGAAAAGCTGACTAGTAATTTCTGCACCACGTGAGCCATCCGAGTCATAACCTGTACCGATTTCTAGATTCGAAAGGTCAGCACTACTAAGGGCCCTCAGTTCCTCAGAAATGGATGTTTTTGAAACACCTACACCTGCACGTTGTAGATACACTGTTGATACCCATCTGATATCTGGAGACAAGACTGATCTTGCATCTCGAATGGCATTCGTACCATCTCGCTTAAGAACGAGGTCAACTAAGCCAATGAGAAGTGTGATGGGAAGAGGATCAGGGGACCACCCAAAACAATAATTGATCACGCCCTTCCAGTCTCGATCCTTATAAACCGCATAAGCTAGTGCGATAATATCTTCATCATTGAGTTCCCAATCATGGGTATAATCGCCCTTAATCCGAGAGCGTTCATTCACCCACTCGTGGGCCATTCTGATATATTCGCGTGATAATGGAAGTGATTCTGGCCTTGTAGCAGTTTCCTTCGCAAGATGCGTTAAGACTGGACCGTGGCTTGACCTTTTGTCTGATACCCTAAGTATTTCCTGCCGAATGGTCGTTTCCGAAAACACAGTTGAGAGCATGATGTTGTTGTGAATAAGATTACTAACCTTGCTGTCTGTCCTCACTGCCTCTGCGCCAATTAAAACGGTCTTACCGGCCTGAACAGCGTCACCTTTCGCAGTGGCAATTGACACCGCTGATTTCAACCGCCTGAGATCTGTTCGACGTCGGACGACTTTATCGACGATAGCCCGAGTGCTGTCTTCTTCTTCAATAATGTCAAAGAGTTCTTGCTGGCGATCTGCTGCTCCAAGAACATCAAACAAATGAATGGCCGCATAGTCAGAAGTATGACGATGTGATAGTAGAAGACTTGCGGCCTCATCCCTGAGCGTTCCGACAGTACTTTCCCCAGTTTCTCTCACAAAATTTTCAAAGTCTTCGTTTGCAAATTCAAAGCCTCTGGGCGACATACGGACATTTGGCGAAAGGTCGTCACAAACTTCGCTTACGAAAGCTTCCGACTCTCCACACAACTCAGCGAGAAGATTTACCGGAGCTGGCGTAGATAGAACAGATAATGCGCCACAAAATTGATCGAGTGTACCATCCTCGCCCATTTTGATGGATGAATCTCGAAGAATGGCGGAAAATAGATCGTCCAAGGACTTACCATTCGGGCGAAGAAAATCCAAAGCTTCTTCCAAATTTTGAACATGAGACACGGTAGAAGCCTGAACTCGAGGGATACTGTTAGAGAGATGGTGAAATTGCTCTATCTGGTCATTTGTCGCATCGGCCCAGATATTGCGGACAAACATATCTGTTTCGGCTAACTCGAAAGGACCACAAACAACGCGGAAGCAACCAGTAGGAAGTTTCAGTGAGTCCAGACGACTTGTCCTGGCCATTACGACAAACCGGACATTATCAGGCAAGTTTGCAATACGAATAAAATCATGAACGAAGCATGGTTCGGGAGGTGTGCTTTTTTTGGCCGCATAAACTGCATTGTCCGCAGCATCAACAATCACTACTAACAAACCGTCAGGCGAATCCTCGGCGAGGATTTCAGACGCGAGATTGAGGCGACGGCGGAAAGAAGCAGAAATATTTGGATTTTCCTTATGAGGAATGAGAAACGGCACCTGCATTTGCATGGCGAGGTCGTTCGAAAGCTGTGTAAAAGCCTCGGCAGGGCGATGTCTTGACAGGCTTGGGTCAAGGTAGCTACCTGCTCCATAACAGTCGAAAATTACGACCTTAGACCCATCCGGCAGCGCGCTTTCTACGCTCATCCCAGCCGTTGTTTTGCCGCATCCTCCACCGCCTTCCAAACAGACAATCGGGTGCAATTTCACAGCTTCGGCTAGGTCGCTAACAACCTGTCGGGGTATTGGATCAGCAATTCTATCGAGCTTGCTCTCGCATGGAAATAGCGACAATGGGTCTCCGACCTTGAACCACGCTAATACGGTTTCACGTACAATCGGATGTTTACTGCTTTCCGGCAGCATTTGCTCTCGTATCGTCTGCCTCAAATCAGTCAAGGTGCCAGAAACTTCGGTATCTGTTAAAGAGGCAATCTTCTGAATGACATTTGATTTTAAGATGCTTCTGGCCGCCTCATCACCTCTAAGCTTGAAGCACCAGCAGAAGAGGTCAAAATTTTTCTTACTCAGACCTGTCGCGTCCTTTAATATTTTGACATCTTGAGACGTCGAACCTTTCAATATCTTTTCTATCAATCCGCTTAGACTTGCGCTGATAGGTTGATTAGTAACCAACGAAATCTTTATCTGATCCTCGACAAAACGTCTCCCCTTTCCTTGAGCAGCGGCCTTGAATGCATTGCCTAATCGCCTAGCAACAGAGTTATTGGTTTTGCTCGAAGTGTTCTTAACCAGCCGACCAAGTGTCCAGTTTTTATTGGGTGCTGAGACTGAATATTTTAGTTGTACAAGATCAATGCGGACCGCACTTTCTATCGTGTTGCCGCCAAAATATAATCCGCAATCAACGCCATCCCATTGGCGAGCATCTCCAGGTTTTGACTCAGTACTGGCAACGCCTTCAACCGTTAATGCAGTCAAATCTGAAGTCCGGTCGAGCAAGGAAAGTGCCGCACGCAAGGCCCATACCTCATGAAATTCGTCGCCGGCATTTGATGCGACGGCTCCTAGGATGTCACCGGGAACACTCATCGATGGAATTCCTTTGATTCAACAATATACTGTTTAGATTGAACTACGCGTCAAACTGTCAGAAAACAACTCGTGCACCTCACTTCTATTTATTTACTAACAAAATTTTCGAGAAAATATAAGTTGAAACTAAATGGTTTATATTTAGCATCCACATTAATATCAGAAACAGGACTTGGAATTTCTGTATTAAACAATTTAAAATACCATAATTAGGACAAGATGATTTCATTAATATTCAAGTATCAATGAGCAATTCAATGGTTCCACAGGAATTTAAAGATTTACCTCCCGAAGAGCAGACGCGGGTTAAAGCTCTTGGCGAAGAGCTTTCCAGGGCTCCGATGACATACGCTGTTCCTATTTTTTTCGCCGACCCACCTGGCTCCACTGAACTCCCCAATCTCAACAACGGAACTGGTTCTCTGATTTCTTTCGGGGAGGCAAAATTCTGCATTACAAACTTTCATGTTTTAGATGCTTATCGCAGGCGGAAAGTTGACGAGCCTGAAATTGTTTTCCATATCGCAAATATTAGACTTGATCCTGATGAGATCCTGATTTCGGAGAGTAACGATTACGATTTAGCGGTCCTCGATATTTCGAATTGGGAAGCGGAGGAATTTGCAAGTTATGGTGAAATTCCAACGCAATTCCTTGATGTGGCTGCTTGGCCTCCAGAGATGCCAAAAATAGATAGTTTTGTAATGTTTGGTGGCTATCCCGGTTACTGGCGCGAGGCCCTTGGGCCGATGGATATTTGCTTTAGCGCACTCGGTTGTGGTTCTTCGAAAATCATCTCCTCCAATGACCAAAACTTGGTTTGCCAACTCGAAATTGATAAATGTCACGTGCACCGGCCAGAGCCAGGCCGCGAAGAACCGGGCGACTTAACAGGCTTAAGTGGCGGACCCGTTCTGAGGGAGAAACAAACTGAGGATGGCATAACGACATTTGAGTTTGTTGGAATTATCTATGAGTATGGCGCAGACCTTGACTGCCTTCGCATTAGGCCAGCGACACTGATCATGGCAGATGGGAAAATTCGCGAACAAGGCGAATAGGAGCAAAATAGATGATTGCTTGCTTATGGGTGCAAAGCGGACGTCTTTGGCCGTGGCATTTTAGGTCTGCAAATGACCCTGAGCAGACCTTGAGGATCTACATCCTAGGGGTATTAGTAGGCTTCAACTTAATAACGGGTTTATGCCACTAGCAACTATCGCTTCATCGCTAATAAAGTTTTCTGATGTTGTACAAACAAATAACGGATAAGCAGCCATGTCGACACCGAACAGACAACAACACAGCCACTAGAACCATCGTTGAAATTATCGCGAAGAGGCTGGCAAATCTAACAATTGCGAAATCCTTTGTGCTCCATATGTTGTGCAAATTTCTTCGTAGAGCCAGTCACCGATTTGGCCGGTGATACGGTCGAAGCTTGTGTGGTTAGGATTGGAGTCAATCGCGAATTTTAGCGCGTCAGAAACGGAGACGGCCTGTTCGGGGTAATACCTACCGAAGATCTGGCAACATGGATACAGATCACGTGTAAAACAGCTGGCTCGTTCCATCACAAGTTCGAAAGCGGACCTGATCAGACGCTTAATTGCCCAAAAATAAACTCTTTGAATTTTCTCACGGTCATTCAGCGTTGTACCTATTCTACCGGCGACAGCTAAACTTCTGAGGAATTCCCAGCTCTCGAACATTAATTCTATTCCCGGTTTGAAGCCTGGGATATCGCGGGAGAAATCTGTGCCGTAGACGCAAGCACTCTGTGTTTTGATCGTCGAGGTCAGCCACCTTGAAGTATGGAGAGTCGACAATGGTAAAACTTGAGCCTCGACATATGCAACAAATGGCCACTCACGAATTACTTCGCCGCTAAGCGCTCTTGCCCAATCCGCATCGACATAACTATGATCGTGTTCGAGGAGTGCAAAAGTATCGATATCAGACAATCCGTAGATTGCGCGGCCAACGGGAACGCTGCCTCTTACATAAATACTTCGTAGCACCGGGCCGAAGCACTCCTTGTATGCGTCTACTATCCTTTCAACTGGCGGCCACCACTCACTTTGAATAAGCGTGGTAGAAGCTTTCCTAACGATAAAGCCAGTATCGTCAGTGCTGAGCACTACTCCTGACATGTTCATGCTTTATTGTTCCTCGATAGAAGGATCGGGTTCTGTTCTGACGGACCAGGTTGTCTAGACTGTGCCCCAAAAACTCTACGCACTCGAATATAGGGGATTTAAGAAATTCGGCTAAATCGCCCTGAGATTGAATCTCGCAATGAGTCTCAATATAAACAGTTTTGGCGTTAGCATTTTTGATAGTTTTAATTATGCCCTGCGTGGTTTCAAGATGTCCAATCAGCGCAAATACAAACACTGTTTCATGGTCGCCAATTTCGTTTATTTCGCAGTTTAAATCTCCAGCTACGAAGCGGCATGGCATGCCAAAGAAGGCGTTCAAACGTGTCGCGGCAGCAGCCAGTTCAGGAAGATCAATTCCCATTGCGGCCAGCGCGCCGCTTTCTGTAGCAAGGTAGCAGTTCATTCCAATGTTACAGCCTAGATCGAGTATTCGTTTGCCTTTCAGATCGCTTTTACGGATCTTGTCAAATCGCTCGTACACATCAGTACGGCGTCCTCCCACCAACTCTTCGCCCCGATGAAATATGCTCTGGTATGGTACACCCCCTCGCAATGTTCCAAAAAATTCGGTCGGCGAGGCTGCTAGTCTTGAGAGAAACTCTGCGGGTTTTAAGAGTTGGACCCTCACATCCAAGCCCATAGTATATGCCACGCACGCGCGTTCTACGTCTCGGAGCAAGGCCATTGTACGATCCGGACGTGTGCACACTTGCAAAGGTGATTCTAGAAATCTCTCCTGCGCGGTTTCCGACTGACTGTATTCATCCAAGAGCAATTCAAATTGGGTTTGGTCAAAATCGTCTGATAATTTTTTAAATTTTCCAACCTGAAGCAAATCATCAACTCGAACGCTGCAAATAGATTTGCATGAGCTTTCCAATAAAAATACTTCAGAAATTGTACGCGGGATAACGTTAAGAGCGGCAACCTCATTTTGAGACAAGATAATTTCCTCGATTAACAAACCCAACGCCAAGTACTTTTGTACTCCCAAATAAATTTTTAATAGGCTGTCATAGGGTGTCGGATCGTTCTTGAAGGAATTGCCATCTTGAAGCATCTCTGTGGCTATATCTCCAACGGCACTCAATGCGGAAAATTTCTGAAGGAAATCCCAATCCGTCGAATTGAGCACTACAGCTTTTTTCAAAACTGGGGATGATACGAGATAGCGTTCCTCGGAACGCTTTACCGAGACGTTCGAGTTTACAATCACGTGCATGTGCTTCCATTTCTGGGTAACAGAGATTGACGTATTCGCCATACGGTCGTCGCTACTCACTGTATCGACCTATCTGTTGCGAGCTTCTCGCTCGCTTGGTTGGACGCGTCTTGGTGTTTTGGATTGTTTTTCGACAAGCGATCTATAAGCAAGAGAATAAGTGAATTCAGCTGGTGAGATTCAGTGCGCTCACCGTTCAGGGCGTTGTATTCCACTATGTCACATCCGATAATATTCAAGTTTTGGAAAGCTGCCGATATGAAGTAGAAGAGCTCATGCCATTCTAGTCCGTGGCCAAGCGGTGTGGACACGCGACCGCCAATGGCACTTTCAGACAACACATCTAGGTCGATGGTTAGGTAGTAGGGTCGTCCTGACAGGTTACCCAGCGTGGCTTCAAGATGCATAGGGTTCATAATCATCTGCTTTAGAGCGATCAGTGAGTGGAGCTGAATTCGCTTGGAAGCATTTGCTTTTTTGTAAATCGAATTAACAATGCCTACACGTCTATCGGCCGTAGTCCTAAGCCCAAACGAAACGATTTGCTCGATTGACGTACGCCTTAACAAGTTGGAAAGAGGTGCTGCGTGGTTGTAGATGATGTCTGGGGTGTAGAAGAGATCGTTGTGAGCGTCTAAATGCAAGAGACCGAGATTGGGGATCTCTTCCAGATATGCCATCACAATCGGATACGTGATTGCATGGTCGCCACCCAGAATTATAGGGTACACCTGACAGGCGAAGAAGTCTTGGGCGAACACCGATTTCACGCTTGCTAACATCTCCATCAAGGTGGCACCTTGAAATGAGAGATTGCCCGCATCACGGACAATGGTCCCTTTGCAGAGTAAGCTAGGTCTATAGTCTTCTGTAGTTATCTCCGTGTACACGCCCTGCTTAAAAACGTCGAACCAGGAAATTGATCTTGAATGAAGGCGCAACAGATTAGGTGCCGCTTCGGTGCCAACGCTTATGTCCAGCGAAGCGTGCGGGAAACCCAACAAACCGATATGGCAATCAGTGGGATTGATATTTATTGGTAGATTGAAAAATGTGTTCAAGCTGAACACGTGTAGATTGTCGTCTGATTCATCGAAAGGGGGGGCTGGCTGCAGATCGCCTATTGCGTCGTCTTTCCGATATAAATTATCGAAATGATTGACAACCTTCCTCTTGATCGAGTTTTCTGAAGAAATATATTTCTTTAAGAAATTCTGCTGAAGGAAGGTTTCGAATATCGCCGAAGTTAGGCCCTCTTCGGCGAAATATGCCAGAGTTTCGCTTTTGGTTCTCGGTTCAATGAAGAAGCCACGGGTTTTGAGTCGCTCAAGCGCCAAGTATTCTTTTTCCGAGATTTCTTTGGTTGGAAGCTCGATCAGCGGGCTTCTTGACGCTCTTGTGTCATACGTAAAGTATTGTCCTGCATATTCCACCAGCCTGAGGTTTGGGTTAAGCCGAAATTTATCGGATAAACAGTTGGTCATGCATGTCTCACAAACTATGTTGGATGAATTTTGAGTTGTGCAGCTGATGAATTACGCAGCTGTCGTCGGTAAAGAAATCAAGTTTCATTGTGCTTTCTCATTGAAGTCATCTCTTTCTACCTCGGGCGAAGGAGAATGGACGCAAAGAAATCCGGCACGTACTAGGCGTTTGACCAACATCAGTCGTTCCTCGTTACTATACCAACCGGGGATGTCGCCGACCTTGAAGAGCTCTTTGCTCGCGATAAATCTCAAAGCCCACAAAATTTTGTCTGGCCCGGCCAGCGATCCGCACGGGTGGTATAGCGTAACGCCCTGAGCATTTTTCACAACGCGTAAAAGATTGCCGGATCGCTTGATGACGGTAGTATCCAGGCTAATGTGATCGATTAAATCAAATTGTGCAAAATGGCCGTCAGGCAGGCAAGGAGCGCTTTGGAGCAATTGCACTGCGAGCAGATCGATGTCATCTTGAATAGTTTGTTCGGTCAAAAGGGCGTCGACGGCGGCCCTACATTCGTGCATGCTAGAGCTAACGTTTTTTTCATTCTCAGACCAGCCGAAGGGAAGGGATTTGCGCATGGCCGGGTTTCTTGCGCTGAGGTTATGAACGCTTGCATGCATCAAATCCTCCCAGGTTGTCGCCACGAGGCCTATTGTGAGATGCGAGGAGGCTTCATTTCCGGCTTGCGCCTCATGTGGCACGCCTCTAGGCACGTACAAGACGTCACCAGGTTTCATGGTTACATGCTTGATCGGATTTACTAGTTTTACGTATTTGTCACCAGGATGTGTTGGTCTTGGCAGTTCGTCAATCTGAGGATACAAATCCCAATTCTTCGTTCCGTTCAGTTGCAATACCAAGACGTCGTGGCCGTCCCAATGGCATTCAAAACCTTTTCCATTTCGCGGAGTGACATACAAGTTCGCCTGAACTTCCATCCCAATCTCCGAACACAGGTTTGCACAAAGTCGACTCACCGGATTCCATGTTTTGTGTAGACTGTTGACGATGATCGTACTTCCCTTACAGAACTTCTCGTAAATCGTGTTCCAACTGGTGTTATCAATCGTATCAAAGGAACTTGCTCTATTTTGTGGTCCCGGGCCGCCAGTAATATTGACGGTCGAACTGCTTTGAAGATAGTGGAGGGCACTATCAAGATCGAGTAAACTGAAAACTGATGAAAATTCACGTTTCCCATTACCAGGAGCGTACAGGTGTGATTTCTCCCAGTATTTTGTAAAAAACTCTCCCTTAGAAACAGGGTCGATCAAGTTACCTAAGTCCAAAAATTCCTCCCGAAAATCATGTGTGGTCCTGGATTGGTCGCATTGGAGTGGATAGAGGTTCTACTTCACCAGAGGCCGTTATTTCAGGTTTTGCTAAAGGCTTGCTGGGTAGCATTGCCAAGTAATCCGGCAACTGCGAGCCGTAGGCAGCGCGAATATAGAGACCAAAGTTGGTATGGTTGACGAAGTTGCAAGATATTGTGATTGAGTTGACTAACGACACTACGTGATGCCACCAATCTGGTGGTAAGAAAAGCATGTCCCCAGGATGCAGAATGCAGAAATGACATTTCGCTTCAAGAATCCGAGGATGTTTTTCAATATCTGGATGTATTGGATCCACGTCGCCATCGTAGACGGCTTCTGAGTCCTCGGGTGCAAATAAATAGCACGCTTTCTTCCCCTGGATTTGCGCGAGCCAAGTGATTGTGTGATGCGAATCCACGTGAATGCTGGAGACTGCGCCTTCGCCGCTGATAAGGACCCATCCTTGATTGAACGGGAAGTGATTTTTAGTGAAGGAATCATCCAGTAGTGGCCACCAATCGGCCACAAATGGCGGTATATGAAAATCACTCCACAGCTCCGGGTGATCCGCGAACGGTTTGTATGATGTGCAATAAAATGGCGCGGTAGTGCCGAGTTGCTGCTGCAACCTGTGCAATGTCGAATTTTTTTCGAAGGAAGTAATATAATCGAGGTAGTCGGTCATATTGGTTGCAAGAACTGACTTGTGCTTCTTAACTCCATATTCAATCTTGAGTTGATCATCACCATAACGCGTCTTAAAGAACTGGAAGTTCCAAATGGAAAGTGCCCTCCAATTGTCCATCCAGCCCCGGATTACAACGGGTTTACCACCGGGGCGGGTGTAACTCTCGAATTCACGACTGGTGACAAGCGTTCGCGTCTCGACCCTCTCGGTGCTGAACACTGTTTTTTCATTTTGTAAAATTAGATTATTCATGACTTAACTGGTCAACATTATCTGTATTCGCCTTACGCAACTGTTTCTTGATATGTTACGGATGGCTTTGATCGTGGGCTTACTAAATGTGAAATTGACGATTGTTCAAATTCTTTCAATATGTTCAGGGGAGCAATCGCGAGTGGAATCATGCGTTTATCCAGGCGCACTAGCAATTGTCTTTTTAGTGCCCAGGCTAAATCATCCTGCTGGTCGTCCCCCACACCCGTCAGCGCCACGGCGGCCCGACGCCGATCGATCATCTCGAAGGTTGATGCGTTACTCAGACCACGTGTATCAACGAGGACAAACTGATCACCCACCATATGGATAATTGAAAGGATAGGCTTTGATTTCGCGCGCCAACGCCGTATCCAAATTTCGACCTTTCCCGCTAGATCCCTCACAACTTCAGAAGCTTCAAAGGCCCCACACTCGTAGTCACCTTCAAAATAGTAGGCGAGATGTTCAAAGTTGGTGTGTTCCGGAAAGAGATCAAAATAGGTGTTTGCCGGCCTTAAATTCTTGATGCCGTATTTTTCGGGATTGTTGAAGTAGGGGCTGAAACGATCGAACCGGACAAAGCCGAAGTCATCCGGCGGCTGAAGGTGAGTGATACAGTCGATCACGGCCGACATCTCCTCGTAGTCCTCCCGAAGATCTCCGGGGAAGCCGGCGAGGAGATTCCATGCTAAATCAATATTCAGCGTTCTTGCATATCGAAGAAGAGCGATGTTTTGGGCGGCGGTGGTGCCCTTGTCAATGCACTTCAACACGTGGGAATTGAGGGACTCTATACCCGGTTGTATCGCTGTAATCCGGGCATTTTTCAAGTCCTCCGCTTTGCTCAAATTGATGTTAGCTTTCTGTTCATAGAATATAGACACAGTCTCCGGAAGTGTTTGTCGAATGCGGGGAAGCAGCGTTTTGAAGTATTTATGCGGCATGATGTTATCCACCATGTTGATGCGCGAAATAGGATATTTGGCGAATAGCGTTTCGAGTTCGCTTGCAAGATGGTCGGCAGATTTATGCCGGAAAGCCATACCCGCGCCGTTTAGGCCGCAAAATGTGCAATGATGTTTTTCGCCCCACCAACAGCCTCTACTGCTTTCGTGTGGTAACTGCGGCCCGCCGAAAATCTCTTGTTGTTCGTTGTCAAAAAACGACCGATATTGATCGAAATACTCCTGGTAATCAGGCAAGGGAAGGTCATCCAGGTCTTCGCATCTCTTACCTTGAATGATTGGTTCAGTAGGGCGTTTCCCGCCTAACGTCTGTTGCAGAAATAGAGGGAAACTTTCTTCACTTTCACCGTTTGCTACATAGTCAATATGGCCACCTAACGAAAGCATGCCTTTCGCCATGATATCCTCACAGTTGGCGCCGCCGACGATCGTGATGATATTGGGATTGATAGCCTTGCAAAGATTTAGGACGGCAACGCTGGATGAAATCTGCTCGAACGAGCAAGTGGACCCAACTATCCTCGGACGAATTGATTTGATGATGTCGGCCATGCAGTCAAGCCACGGTTTGACCACAGAAGCGGCTTTTCTCAACGCTGGGTAATCAAGCAACGCATCATTCTTATTGGGGGGGGTGTCAAATGCATGACGCTTGAAGATATACTCAAGCACTAGACGTTTATCTAACAATTGAGAATAATTTCGCCTGCCGAGTATCGACGCAAATATCAGATTTCCATAAACAACTGTGACATCGAAACCACTTTCGCGGGCGCATGCTTGCAACAAATGGCACGCCAGATTTGCCTGATAAACATCTGCAAACGGCGGGACAACAAGCGTAACATCGGAGCGAACGAATTGATCAACTTGAAGATCAACGTGCATTGATTGTCCTCCAGAGAAAAAAACGGCAATTATAATCCCAAATTGCATGAGCTAACCTTGCCTCCCGGCGTTGATCGGGCGCCTCAATGCAGTGTTGCCTGTCACCCCATCATCGTTGCGAAGCAATCTCTATTACGATCGATTTTGAAGCCCTATGGTCGAGTAGAAGTACGACTATGATCCGCGGGCCATCATCGCTAAGTGAATGTGAGACCAAACGTTCGGTCAAAATCTCCATCCGACACTACCTCTTACAGAACCCCTTGTACCATCAGCGGTAACGTCCCATTCGGCATCCGTTGCACTAGCAACCAAATCGTCTTCTACAATCTGAATAGACAGCTGGTCTCCAACAAATTCTTCTATGCTTACCCCTTTGGCTTTTGCAGCTTTTTCAACTTCAGCCAAAACTTCGGGAGACATCTGGTCGATAATTTCCTTCACATGGATTTGCATTTGCGTTCTCCGCTTCAATGACAATCATCATAAACAATCGAGCAACAATTTTCCGAGGTAGCCCGGGTCGTTAGAAGAATTCAGAATCTCAGAAGCTGGTCAGAATCTTCCTCTAACGCTACCTCTTACAGAACCCCTTGCGCTATCAGCGCTGACATCCCAACCGGTACTTTCTAAATCCACCACAAGATCGTCTTCTACAATCTGCACGGACAACTGGTCTCCAACATATTCTTCTATGCTTACCCCTTTGGCTTTTGCCGCTTTTTCAACTTCAGCCAAAACTTCGGGAGACATCTGGTCGATAATTTCCTTCACATGAACGTACATATCTTCTCTCCTCTTGTTGCAATCAACTTTTTCAGTTTCTTTCGGTGATTACCCATCGGCAGGCGTAGCAAACATCGTACCCATGCTCGCTGAACCATTGGCATTGGTTGCGAATCGAGCAATCAGGTAATGAGTCTTTTTGGATTCTCTGATCAGTTGCGGCTACATGCAGAGCAATCGCTCCAACCTGGCAACCATCCCTCGTCCATTTCGAGCAGCCGCCTTGGCAGCACACCCCGGAGAACCGGAATCTCGATTCCGGTTTCCGCCCTTCGAATGCAGTCTTAACAAAGTTATCTGTAAGTAACACCCGGTCAGTCTGATAGCTTACAGACCCATTACTCTGCACGATCCCGAGTAGGATATTGCCTGTCTTGCAGCGTGCGCTTGGGCACAATGCATGCTTTGGCGTATCCCTTTTCTTTGAATTCACGTCGGCACCTGTCAAACAAGAAATTCAAAGCCGGTCAATGATCATGCCAGCTGTTGTTCCGCCGCCGCCGTACCCATCGCCCCAAAACTTGATTTCGGACAGTGGTGTTGCCTTAAGGCTTCCGCCGGTGTCGATCTTAGCAAGCTCATTCAGAACAACGTTCTGAAGTTGCACTTGAATATGCTCGCGCACATCCGGTTGTAGTCCTATGGTGGGTAGATAGATAACGAATTTCTCGGATTGTATGTCTTCGCCGGAACCCGCTATCACACTGGCAGGTGTGTCCTCCCGCTTGCTGATCTCTCCCTCAAGGGCGATAAGGGCGTCTACTAGGTTGCCCTGGTCAGAGATAAGAGCTCGGGCGCGCTTCCGCAGCTCAAGCAGCTCCGACGTTGCTACATCGCCTTTCTCAAGTGCATACCCTATTGCAACGCCATATAACGCTACTGTCCCGTTGGAATCATTATTCGAGTCAAAATCGTCATTTTCGGCCATTTGAATCCTCCTGAATATAGATATAAATAATCAATCATAAATCATTCTTCAATTCAAATATAAATTAGGTAAATTCAATTACAGCACGTAATTAAACAAAACACATATCACGTAATTGTGATAATTGTTATATAAATTGAATGTTTATTATATTGGTGCGGAGGAGAAATGTTTTATGTCTTGGAAAGCAAGGTTGTCTTCAGATTCAGACGTTAAAAACTACCGCCCAATATATGTCGTATGGGAGGTTACACTAGCATGCAATCTTAAGTGTATGCACTGTGGCTCTCGAGCGGGCCAAAAACGGGGAAATGAACTTACAATAAATGAATGCGTGACAGTAATCGAACAGCTACGCCAGTTGGGGACACGTGAAATAACGCTTATTGGTGGTGAGGCCTATATGCGATCCGATTGGCTGACGCTTATATCGGAAATATCCGATCGCGGAATAATGTGCGGCATGCAGACCGGCGCGCGCGCTTTGACGGAGGAAAAAATTGCCGCCGCAGCAAGTGTGGGCCTTACGTCGGCTGGTGTCTCCATCGACGGTCTTGCCGACGTCCATGATCAATTACGCGGTGTTCCGGGGAGTTTTGATCAGGCCCTTAAGGTATTGCAATTGTTCCGGAAACATGGCTTGTCCGGCACTGTCAATACCCAGATAAATACCCGGAATCTGCCTCAATTGAGAGACTTGTTTGACACAATCGTGGAGGCCGGTGCCACTGCCTGGCAAGTCCAGCTCACGGTACCAATGGGAAATGCGGCGGATAATCCGGATCTTCTTCTGCAACCGTATCAAGTCCTGGATTTGATGCCACTCTTGGCGGAACTGTATATCGTGGGACGCCTAAAGAACTGCCGTATCGTTCCGGGCAACAACATTGGATATTTTGGACCTTACGAGGCGATGTGGCGTGGTGTGACCGGTCGCCGCGAATATTATAGCGGCTGCAAAGCAGGCAGAACGGTTCTTGGGATCGAATCCGATGGTTCGATCAAGGGCTGTCCATCGCTGCCGACAGAAGCCTATGTTGGCGGAAATGTCCGTGATCAGTCGATTGCGGACATTCTTAGCCACCAGCCAGAACTTGGATTTACCCGGGACCATGAAAGGAACCAGCAGCGGTTATGGGGTTACTGCAAGAGTTGTTACTACAGTGATATCTGCCAGTCCGGCTGCACTTGGACCACCCACGTGTTGAGCGGTCGGCCTGGCAATAACCCTTATTGTCATTACAGGGCATTACAGCTCAAACAAAACAATTTGCGTGAAGTCGTCGTAATTCGCGAAAAGGCGACCGGGCGGCCATTTGATCATGGTCGATTTGAAGTGCGGGTCGAAGGCGGGCATGGTGTCTCTTATACCCAAGAAGATTTCAGTAAGCCGGAGCTGGCTCACGTCTTCCAGCAAAAACAGAGTACCGCGCGTACGTTGACGGAGTGTCCTCGGTGCACGGAATATGTGCGAGAGGGTTCCCACAGCTGTCATCGCTGCGACTAAGTTCTTAATATATGGGGCGTTTAAAAAGCTTGTGTTCAGGATGCAATCGACCATCCGTGCCGTTTACGCATGACACTTATGTATGGACCGGCTGTGCTTCGAAAGCGAGATTTCTGCACCGATTTCGAGGGTTAAGCGGACAGTTATAGTGCCTTTTTACTATTGCTAGTAGGGCCCTGCCCATAAGCAGGGTTTTGTAGATGAGCTTCTCAGTCACGAGATAGGGGTGCCCAACTTGGCCATTGTGGAACTGAATGTGCGCCTAATGTCATGTAACGTGTAAGGGGCTACTTCTTCCAGCTCGTTATCAAAGCGTGCCTTCGCCTTACCCCAACAATTGAATATAGTCCCAGTCGAAACGCGTGATGGAAATAAATAGGTACTGATACGTAGAAGGTTTTCAATTGCCGCCCGAGGGGCATCTCCGTATGGCAACACATGCGTGCGGCGGTTTTTGTCGAAATCTCCTTGAGCTTCAACATTTTTGTTATACAGGGTATTTCGTCGCCCAAAGGACCGTTTTCATGAGATGTGTTAAAATGGCATATTAATTCGGCAAATGTTACCTTAAACGTTACCTAAGACGTAAAGCTATCCATTTTAAAAACTCTAGCCCATTGATATCCATGGTAGGCGCACGGGGACTCGAACCCCGGACCCGCTGATTAAGAGTAAGTGATCCAGCCCTTACAGAACCTCACTTTATGTCGGTAAAATAGTCATATAAACCCATTATATCAAGTGTTTTATTGGTCTTACCCCTCTCATTGACGATATTTGGATTACATTCTATAACAGGTAAATATGGTACCTATATTGGTACCTATTTATTGCCATGCGTGGAGGTTAGACATGCCGATAAAAAATCTAACGCCTTTGGCGGTAGGGAAGCTCAAACCACCGGCCAGCGGCCAGATTGACTATTTTGACAAGCAACTGCCTGGATTTGGATTGCGCATATCGCGGATGGGCACCAAGACCTATTTCGTAATGGTGCGGGTTCACGGTAAAAAAGTGCGGATCACGCTGGGTCGCCATCCGGCGCTAGACCTCAAAGAGGCGCGTGATAAGGCAAGGGATATCAGTGCGAAGGCAAAGGCTGGGAAGGATCCAAGACCTGACCTTGGGGTCGATCGAGAGCGGTTGGGCACCACCTTTGAAACGCTGGCGCAGAAATTCATGGACCGGCATGCGGCCAAGCTGCGTCCGTCCACCCAACGCGAGTACAAGCGCATATTGCAGGGGCCAGATACCAAAGCATGGCGTAATATACCTATAGGCGTAATCACTAAGCACCATGTGATGGATTTGATTGAACAAATCGAAGACCGTGGCTCATTGCAGGCTGCCAACCGATCACTGGCCTATCTCAAAAAGTTCTTTGACTGGTGCGCCCGGCGCGATGCCATCACGGGAGCGCTGCCGACTGATCGTGTGGATCCACCAAGCGGCAAAGTAAAACGTGACCGTGTTCTGGCTCCGGATGAAGTAAAGGCGCTGTGGATGGCACTAAAGGCCGAGCAGGGCCTTTTTAGCCCGCTGGTGAAGTTGCTGCTGTTGACCGGACAGCGGCGCAGTGAGGTTGCGGGTATGCGCTGGGAAGAACTTGATCTCGAAGGCGATAAGCCCACGTGGACCATTCCCGCCGACCGCACCAAAAACAAGGAGAAACACAATGTTCCTTTAACGCCAGCGGTCACGGCGCTGATCGAGGCCCAACGTGGGGACGGTGACAGCGATGAGAACGAGAAACAAGGATTGGTATTTTCAACCACCGGAATAACGCCACTATCCGGCTTTAGCAGGGCTAAGGCCCGGCTGGACAAGCGTATGGCTGAGGCGGCTAAAGCGGACAACAAGCTGGTGAACCCGGAGCCGTGGCGGTTCCATGATCTACGCCGCACGGTGGTAACTGGCATGAATGATGCTGGTATCGTACCGCACGTTGTAGAGGCGGTGGTCAACCACATCAGCGGAGCAGCCAAAGCCGGGGTTGCTGGGCACTATAACCATGCCAAATATCTAGATGAACGGCGCAAGGCACTGAGCACGTGGGCCAGCAAGGTTGCTACGATGTGTTCCGACAATGTGGTGGCATTGTCAAAGGCGCAGCGCAATGTCGGATGACGAACAATACGGGCCACTTTTACCGCCGCCGTATCGTCCATTTACGACCGATCCGGTGAAGATGATCAATGAATATGCCAAGCACTTTCTGGCCCAAGCCCATGATCCGAGAGAGCAGCGTAATGTGCTTTCGCATTTGCTTCTGGACCTACACAGATCGCCGGAATTATCGGAAGCGGGCAATGAGATGCTGACCCAGCTGATCTTCGCTCTAGACAATCTGGATAGCGGCATTGAAAGCGAGGTGTTTAAGCCTGTGCGAGAGGGCGGGCGCAACCCCCTGCCTACGGAAGTTCAGATGGTCTGGGTTATCGCCGCGCTTATTATTGGTAACCTGAAAGACAGCGGTAAACACACTTTGGCCGAGGCCAGCGAGATCGTCGCGAAAAAGTTCAAGAAACTTGGAATGGCCACACCGCCGGGTGATGGTAGCCCTGCTGAGCGTTTGAAAAAATATCGTGATGATGTTGCACGAAGCCGGCACACTCACGGTAGGCAAACAGCCCGTCAGCTCTATCAGCAGATGCGTGACACGGAAAAACGGATGGTGGAAAGTTCCCTGGTAACCCATGGCTCTTTGGCGAAGAACGGGCTTAACAACCACCTTCCAGGTGCGGTCAAAATGGCACTTAAATCACAGCGCACATAGCGGAGTAATACCCCGTCTATTACTCCTGTATCGATGTGATGGACACTGGCTCTTATTTAAACAAACAGGAGCTAAGTGACCTATGCAAAAAAATAACCGCCCCTTTAAGGTCGGGCCACATTACGATAAACGGTTGATGGACCGCCGCGAATTGCGCGGACTTTTCCCGGTTGTCGATATGACGATCAACCGGTGGGAGAAGGCTGGAACTTTCCCTGAGCGCATCATGATCCATGGCAACGCTTATTGGCGCGCTAGCGAGGTGCTGGCTTGGATCGAGCATCAGTCCCAATCCGAGGAGGGGCGTGATGACCAAGAATAATTCTTTGCTGGAAATTTCAGTGGCACAGACCGATCGTGGTAAATTGGTAGGTAAAGCTCCCAAAGATATCCCGATGGAGATTTTGACCCAGAAATTCAGGGCAAAAACTCCATTAAAGGCCCTACGTGCTCGATGTCTCGATTGTTGTTGCGGCGATGCAAGCGAAGTTCGCAAATGTACAGCGACAGATTGTGCATCTTGGCCATTTCGCTTAAGGACCGATCCGTTTAGGAAAAAAGCGACCCTCTCCGATGACGAGAAGCGCCGTCGTGCTGATCGCCTGCGCAGTGTGCAGCAAAATAAAGCCCCGGCTGGAGCTGTAAACTCCGGTGCCGAGGCTGATATCCAAAGCCCATCCACTTGCAATGAAAGTGATTTGAATGACTAAAATTTTACACGATAAAGCATGCCCACTCAACCAACTTCCTTTATTCAACTGGGTATTAAACCCGTGGTTTTATAGCAGCACCCCGGCTGGACCACGATTTCAAAAACGCATTGACCTTGAGCCCAGAACAAAAAAGGCAATTACTCATCTTGCAAGCCAGATAGACAATGAGAGTTGCTGATGGCGTCCAAGCGAAATGGACGCGGCCATAACGCCAAGGGCCGCAGAATAGGTGAAGGGCAATACGTTGCGCTTCCACATTTTACATTGAGGCATGAAGCATGGCGGCAACTGAGTGGTAATGCCATCAAGGTTTATCTGGAACTACATAGCCGGTTTAATGGTGCTAATAACGGCAAGCTAAGTTTGAGCCTTAATCAAGGCGCTCGGCTGCTTCACATCGGCAAGTCAACAGTACAGCGTGCCTTACAGGAATTGGAAACCAAAGGCTTTATCGTGAAAACCAGACAGGGCCAGTGGTATGGGCGTATGGCGACGGAATGGCGGCTTACATCCAAACCTTACAACGGTCATGTACCCACAAATGATTGGCAGAAGTGGCGGACGTCAGAGCAACCAAAAAACAATCCTCGGTCCCGTAGCGGGCTATATCCTAACTCTGACGGAACCGCATCAGTACCGAAGAACGAAAACATGTCCCGTATCAGCACCCGTCAACGCTGATTTTTAGGATTTCATCGGTTCTCAGACGGATCGCCTATATATACCATGTGTGGGCTTTTTTATTGGGTTGAGAAAGGTCTAAGGCGACAGCCAATGATGTGTAAGAAAATCACCATGACTTTGATCAGACGGATTGTGTCCTGATTAAATTATTTCCCTTCCACACAAATCATCAAGCTGTATCGTCTGTTTTGGCCCTTCATGAAATCCTTGAGACCTTTCTCCTTGAAAATTTTCAAATGCTCTTTTTGCGTTCGTACATCTCCATATTCATCTAGTGAAGCGATAGCAACACGGGCATCTTCGCATGCTTTATGATTTCCAAATGGCACATAGCTCAAGCCAGCTTTTGATAAAAATACAAGGTAGACGGCTGCAACAGTTGAAGTGAACATAGTCCATATTCCCTAACAGGGTGAATGAGATTTTTGGGGAGCGTGTCGGCGCCCTATTCTATATTTAGGCTTAGCAAGAAGTGCCTTTATGGGCCAATCGAAATCTCCGGACATAAGGATGTGCGGTTCCGTAACGCGCGTATCAAGGATTGAGGGGAATTTCCATGGTAAAAAAGTGCCACAAATTTATGAGAACGGCCAGAAGATAAATGATAAATCCAACCCGTGATGCTCGATAAAGATGCTCCCATCTAAGAACGAATTTGTCGGATAAATAAATTTCGTCAATTATGTTGAAAGCCGCTGGCAATCCACTAGCATCTTCAGCCAATTCTAGCTTTTTGGTTTTCATCAAAAGTAGAGCTCTTAAACCATTATACACCAGAGCAGCTAAAAAGAGCAGAAAGGACCAATGAAAATGAAATCCACTTTGCCAATCTTCGCCACCGGTGAATATAAATTGTAAGAGAGCTTGCCATAAAGGTATGAAATTATCCGAATTTTCCGGGAGGAATTTTGCACTGCCATATTGAGCCACGACGAACCAGAGGTAAGGAAATAAAAAGCCGATAAGGGAAGCTATATGAACCCATTGTAAAAAGCCGCTATAAGATGCCCTCAATTTAGCGACGTCATCATGGATATCCATGACCATTCGCGCACCGACCGTTAGACCACCATAGTCTTCGAGGCATTCAAGGGCGTAACGGTCTACCTTACAACCATCGACTTTCTTGGCACCATCAAATCTAGTTTTATGATCAAATATCGCTCGTTGCATATTTGCATTTTTTAGAGTCGAGTTATGGAGCTTAGCTCCTTCGAGATTTGCCACTTCGAGGCTTGCCTCCTCCAAATCGGCATTCTGCAGATCCGCACTGAGAAGATTTGCACCTGTTAAAAGTGTTTTTTTGAAGTTCACACCGGAAAGGTTTACATCTTCTAAGTGCGCATATCTGAGGATCGCATTGCTGAAGTCTGCCCTAGAGAGATTTGATTGACGAAAATTCGAAGACTCATAGAATATCACCTGGTGAAACTTCTTAGCCCTCTCGAACACCACCCGTTCGAACTGCGCATACTCATCAAAACTCGCCTTTTGGAATTCAGCATCCCCTTTAAAATTTGATCCGTCGAACCATGTGTTCCCGTGAAATCTCGCTTCGTTGAATTCAACTCCCTCAAGAAAGTCCACACTGACGAACCGTACATTTTTTCGAAAAGAAGCGGCGTTAAAAATCGCTCTGTGGGGAAACACGAAACCTTGAAAATCCACGTGATCTTCGAAGATGTGATCTGAAAAATCAGCTGTTGCGGCGTCCATCCAATCTATTGTCTCTTCACTTCGTCCTTCATCAGTTCCATCATCCTTCCATTTTTTGTTATTTATGAGTTTAGCTCTGCCATCGAGCATTTTTGTGGCCCACTTGTTCCATTGGTCCTTGCCCTTCTTACAGCGGTCGATGTCACGTTGGTTTGCCATGGGCGCAGCATGGCATTGTCAGCAGTGGGAAACAACCAATGTTGAAAAAACTCAGCGCTCAAATCAACGGGGCGAATGAGTGTCCGGTTTGTTGTTAAGCGGACCATTGTACGATGGCCCGAGATGTCCGCTAACTGCTAAGGGCAGATGATGTCGCACAATTACGGATATTGCGTTCGGGCGGTTTATTCCTGGGGAAACAGTCGTGTTAGCTCCACTTGGTCACCAATTTCATCAACGATATCTTCTTCAGCCCATTCCAGCCAACGCCTTGGAAACTGCGGATTTGCGATAGAATTATGGACAAAAGTAAAATCGTGCGGTTGATAGAAAAAATTGCCGATCGTTTGTCTGGACCAGATTAAGCCGGACACTGACGAAAACCTCTCATTAAGAAATGCATACCGTGGAATTGGATCTGCGTCAGAACGGTCAATACTTTCAGAATGATGATAAGCACTGTCTACCACATCGAATGTATCTCGATTAAAGGTAACGAACTGGTCTCCGAACGGATACACAGCTGTCACCGCGAGCGGCAGCCCAGCCGCCGCAGACTGCGCATGGAAATTTGTGCCTGATACCGCGACCACGCAAATATCGTTCTCACCAATAATACCTTGATCGCGATATAGTTCAATTTTTCGAGTTTTTTCGAACAATGCTCCTGTGATCCGTAACTCCACCTGGCGGCGAGGTGAAGATTGTGCTCCACCGCCTTCGCTTATTGGAATGACCTCAGGCACCTGATCTGGATTAGCAGGGTTGCCTGGTTCTGGCGCCGTTGCTTCGATCCAAATTTTGAAATCATCTTCGACTATACAGATATCTGGGCCAACATCACGATCTGCGGCGGTTATTTCAGTTCGAGGGCGAACGTTTTTCCCCGCTTCTAACAGCTGTGTCGTAAGATACATTTCCCAGAAGTGAGCATCCGGTTGTCGAGCAAATTTATCCCGGAAATAAGTATCAGCGTAAGGTTCATAGCGGGCCCAAAGTATTTCCAAGGCATCATGGATTTCTCGTTCAGTGTCGTCCTTGGCCGTGCGGATATTCAGATATCCTTGGTCTGCATCAGGGGGGCTATTTTCAAATAGGGACATGGTTGAAAATCAACACTACTTTCCAAGTTCCGAAAGGGATATTTCGTTGTCTTAGGTGGTGATCAGCTCAAATTTAGCAATACCAATTAGCTTATGCGCTAACCTCATCCGGCCAGCGCCGAAGCATTTTTTCATACAGGATTTCATATACACATTTTTGACCATGGCATTTGATGAACAACCTGCCATCAGAGCTCACATTTTGATAGTATGCCAACCCCAGCAGTGTCAGATCGCTAATCGGCGATTTATCCCGTGCTTCATCTTTCCATAACGATATTTGCCATAACCCGCCGCCACTCACGCCCCCATATGATGATGGGGGCTGCACGCCGTCACCAAATGAAATATTGAAATCATAAAAATCCAAGTTTTTTTCTTCATACTCTCGAACAATTTCCCCATCGCCAAAAAGTAATTCGTTGCCTAATAAAATAGTGTTGGGTTGATTTGGATTGAGCTCAGTAAGCCACTCGCCAACAGCACCCAAAACGGCATGAAAATATGGCTTAGCAGGTGGATCAGCTCTTATATATTTTTCCCGCCCCATCGAGAAATTTAAAAAACTATTTGTAGCATTAAGATTGCCAATATTTGGCGACGTCAGTCTCAAAAATCCAATGTCCAAATCGTTTGAGTTAGCCCCCCCATCTCCAACAATTAGTTTTGTGGCATGGTTCATTGTGATGGTTTGCTTTTGGAGCTTTGCTGTGTTGCGAGGATATAGAGAAATTGCGACATCTCCGCTGTCGGGAAGCCCCTTCAAAACATGTCCAGCAGTCAGAACACCATAAATTTGCCCGAATTTGATAAGAGTGCCTGACCCTGCAGGCACTACATGCTCTGTACCATTACGTTGCTCCAGCTTGAGAAAGCTAACTGTGTAGTCAGCTACAATTCGGGCTATATTTTCTATGTCGTCTGCGCGCCCTATGTCAGTATCGTTGCTCATGTTTCTATCAGCAGGTTAGAACACATTCATGTGTGGGCGCTATACCCTTCATAAACCTTGGTCAGATGTTCACGCGCTTTATAACCTTATCGGCGCTGATCAACGGCTCAATATGCCAGCGCGCTATAACATTGCCCCATCACAAGATGTGCTCACTGTTAGGCTTGAAGACGGTGCACAGCGCGCTCGTGAGGCCAAATGGGGCTTGGTGCCACATTGGGCAAAAGAAGGCTTTAAAAAACCTCAGATCAACGCACGGAGTGAAACTGTTCACGAAAAACCAATGTTTCGGGATGCTTTTAAACGAGGACGATGTTTAATCCCAGCGGATGGCTTTTACGAATGGACTGGGCCAAAAGGGAACAAGCAGCCATATTACATTCATATGGGTGGCCAGCCATTCAGCTTTGCAGGCATTTGGGCGCATAACGATAATCTTGAGATTGAAAGTTGTGCAATTATCACCACCAGCCCAGCTAAACAGATTGCTCATATTCACAACCGCATGCCGGTTATCCTAAAGCCTGAATGGTATGACCTATGGCTTGATCCTGAAACGCCTAAGGATCAGGCTCACACCTTGCTTGAAGAAAACATGGGTGATGTTTTGAAGTTTCATGCAGTTGATAAGGCAGTGGGCAAGGTCAGCACACAAGGGCCGGAATGTATTGAGCCAATTGGTGTTGACGCTGATGATACGTGAAAGCACGGATAAAGACTTTGATGAAATTCTAGCTGTCATCAATGATGGTGCGACTGCCTATCGTGATGTTATCCCACCTGACTGCTATCACGAGCCTTATATGTCTAAGCAAGACCTTCGCAGCGCTTTGAGGGAAGGCATCTCTTTTTGGGTCAAGGAAAATGACGGTTTGATGGGTGGGATCATGGGAATTCAAAATGTGGATGATGTGACGCTTATCCGTCACGCTTATGTTCGCACGTCCCAACAAAGGCACGGTGTAGGTTCCAAGCTTCTTTCCCACCTGCTTCGTTTAGCCGACAGGCCTGTTTTGGTGGGGACATGGCGCGCAGCAGACTGGGCCATTCAATTTTACCGCCGACATGGTTTTGAGATGCTGTCGCAGGACCATACGCCAGAAATTCTTCAACGTTATTGGTCAATATCCGAGCGACAGATTGAAACATCGGTCGTGTTGGCACAGCGCTCCTGGCTCAAGGCGTCGGGATATGAGGCTTAGGTCCGCTTAGCACCTCAAAGCAGACCTAAAGTGGCATGTGGCTGAATGTCTGCTAAGTGCCATAAGCGGAAGTTGTTTAGCAAAAGTTTCCATTCGCATGTTCAGGGCCTAATGCGCCTTTATTTAGAACGGAGTTCAAAAGGTTTCGCCTGCGGGGTAAATTTGCTATCGTTGCAGCGAGGATATTGAACACTGGCGTTGGGATTGGGATTATTGTCATGTCTCCTCGCTTTATTGCCACGTTGTTTATTGCCTTTTCACTCGTTCTTGCGGTTAGACCGACCGCAATCGCCCCGCCCGCTTGGGCACAGGCCGAGCAAGCCGAAATAGCTTTTTGGAACAGTATTGCCGGCAGCAAGACCCCGGCGGAATTCGAGGCCTACCTTACGGCCTATCCGAACGGAACGTTCGCCCCGCTTGCCAGGATCAGGCTCAAGGCCCTGAAGGCGGCAAATACTGATAACCGCCCTGCCAAACAGCAACTCGATCAAAACAAGCAAATCGTCAAAGCCGATATCCCGCCTTTACCGGCTAGCGTGCCGCCGGGCGGTCTTCTGGGAGTAATCATACAGCCCGCAAAACCGGTAACAACCGCAAGCGGCATCGAAATAAAGTCCGGCGCTGTATTGTTGTCGTCCATCTCCAAGAACAGGCCGGCCGATAAGGCCGGCCTGATAGCCGGCGACATTATAACCAAGGTCAACGGCATGGTATTGAATGGCCCCAAGGACCTTTCAAAAAGAATAATGGCGCAGCAGCCCGGCAGCGTAGCCAAGCTGACATTGGTCAGAGATGGCACGCGATTGGTGCAGGATGTCCGCCTCGGCGACAGAAAATTCAAGCAAACCTGGACGCGGGCGCACCAGGGCGACCCGGAGGCCATGAACAACCTTGGCCGTTATTATCAATTCGGCACCGGCTTTCCACAAAACCCTCGAGAAACCTTCAATTGGTTTAAGAAAGCCGCAGACATTGGCGATGTGGAAGGTTATTTCAATCTTGCAGTGAGCTATATCCGGGGCATCGGCGTCGATAAGAATTTTGTCGAGGCGAATAAATGGCTGCGCAAGGCTGCAAACATAAATCATTTCCGCGCAATGTATGCACTGGGATGGAATTACAGGAATGGGCGTGGTGTCAGTAAAGACCTCTCAGAGACAGCACGTCTTTGGCGCAAAGCTGCCGAGGCTAAAAACGTCACGGCAATGAGCGGACTGGGCGATCTCTACTATTATGGCGAAGGACTTGACAGAGATTACCGCCAGGCGCGGCGCTGGTATGAGCGTGCCGCCAATGCCGGTCAATCACGCGCCATGACTCAGCTTGGCGTAATTTACGACTCGGGCCTTGGGGTTGCCAAAGACGAATATCAAGCCGTCAAATGGTTCCGAATGGCCGCGAACAGGGGAGTAAATTATGCCATGGCGCGTTTGGCCATTTATTATACTTGGGGCAGAGGCGGCGTGGCAAAGGATAGCGACCGGGCGGCACAATTGTTTTTCGATGCCATCAAGCGCGGCAATAAACGCGCCGGCGCCTTGATCAGCGCCAAAAAACGCACCTATCCCATTGCGGTCCGCACCGCCTTCCAGAGACTGCTGAAACAAAATGGGCTCTACAGCGGCAACATCGACGGCAACATGGGTTCGGGTACCATCGCCGCCATAATTCAACTGGCAAAACAAGGCGGGCATAGTTTTACAGCGGCAGATTTCTCTAGCGGCAAGACGACGCCAAACCCGACCCGGCCGACAAAGTCTGGGGACGGCCTGGGGGATTTTTGACGCAGACGGGTGAGACGAGAATACCGCCGGCAAGCATCGCTACGAAATCAACGACACCTAGCGTTTAATCGCAGACAACCTTGCTTGAAAACATATCCCCAACGGTGTTGCGGCACCTTTTGGCGCGCCTGGGGAGACGGCGGCGAGGTGTCCAACGCGGCGGCGGTGGTATGATGCGGGGCATAACGAACCGGGTCGGCCGACGCCGAACCTGTCGGCGCGTGACACGGCGAGCGCGTCTGCGAGGTGCGCGGAACTCGCAATGATAGTCGCCTGCGCGATCCTTTTTAATTCTTTTCAGACGGTAGCCGCGCGGAATGTTGTTGTTGCAATATCGCGCTGCCGAGGCATATTTTTCGCGCGCCAGTTTCCGGCGGCAATTCGGGGTGGCCCTGTTCATGCCTTTTATCAGCCGTCCAAAATAGGGATTGTCCTGATTTCCATAGGCCGCTCGGGCTTTGCTCATCCAATCAACGCTGCAACCCCTAATCGCCTTGCGCACCATATCCCGGATGCGCGCCAGCTTGGCAATTTTGTCGAGACCGTCATCGGTCCGCGAAGCAATATCCCCGCAAATGGGCGTGTCAGCCCGGTTGATATCCTTGCGCACACGGATCAGCGCCGGCTTGGCCTTTTCAGGCACGCCTGCGCGATAATCCGCCCGCGCCTGGTTGAACATGGCGCGAATTCCTTTTGCCTGAGCAAGACGCGCCCTGATGCGGTCCGCAACGGCGTGGTTAATGCCGCGCAGGTTATCGGCGACAGCTTTAAGTTCGTCGGCATTACAGGTCGCCAACACCTGATCGGCCCGGATGCTGACCCGCTTCAGCCGGTTCAGTTGGAGCCCCTTGGCGATACGTTGCCTGAGATTGGGGCAGGCATTCGGATCACCAGCTTCATTGAGAAGTCGCCTGGCGGCCTCAAGCTCCTCTCTGGCTACATCAAGCTGATTCGCCTTATAGGCGGTGCGGCCACGCTCGAACGGCCCGGACACTTTATCGCATAGGTTGGCGAGTTTGGGTTTTACCGGTTCGGGCTTGTCCGGGTCCGGCTTGTCCTGCTCAACCTGTTTGGCAGGGGGTGGACAATCGGCGGCAGGCTTGCTTTTCGGGGTGGGACAATCCATTTTTTGTTTGATTTTATGATCTGGATGACTTTGCAAAAATGTCTCCAGCTGCAGGCTGGTTTGGCAATGAACCGTCCTGCACGAGCTGAAAATCCCTGCAGGTGGCCCGCAAATCACGTAAGTGGCGGTGGCATTTTGCACGGTATCCTGGCCCGCGCCGCATTGCTTGTCCTTGCCGCTGGGCTTATCCACCACTCTCGGGGTAACGCCCTTGGGCTCTGTCACCGGATCGGGCTTGTCGCTTTTGTCCTTGGTATTCCTAGGATCGTTGGCGCTTCCGGGGTCTTTGTCCGCCGTGACCGGGGCCTGGCAGGCATTGACCTTTTTACGTAAGCGCGCCAGCCGTTGTTTCTCCGCGGCAAGATCGCGCTCGATATCGGGCAGATTCTTAAGCGCCTGGTCTATCTTAACCTGATCTTCCCGGACCGCTTTTCTTCCCGATGCCAGTGCAATCCGGTAGCTTTTCAAGGCTTCGCCGGGCTCGTCTGCAATCTTCCATGCCTCCACCGCCCGGGCATAGTTTCCATCCCCCCAAAGGCAGACCTGCCAGCGAACGCTCAGGCTTTGAAAGTAACGGTGATATTTGTCGGCATCGCCGCTCAGAAATCCCACCTCGTTGTTTTTGGGAATTGCCAGAGCGGGGGCATTCAACGTACCAAGCGTGCGCAACGCCGCGTCATGCAGCTGGCTGCTGGCGGGATACAATTTTTGCAGGTTTCTCAAAGGTGCCCAAACATGGCGTAATCCGTCTATCTGGTTAGAGTTTTTATTCACCCGGCGCTGCCAATTCGCAGCGAAGGCGTCGAAGCCCGATCTAAACCGCGAGGCCAGGTCTCGGTTGCCTTTGCGTACATCGCTGATCTGGGTTTTGACAACGCCGAGGAGACGCGTCGCTTCCTTGAGGTGATCGTCGATCTGTTTCGGCCGGCTGTTAATGGCTGCAAGCGCACACAAATCCGGCGAGGGTAAATCCGCCGGATCGAGCAGTTCGCGCGCCTTGTACAGTCGATGGTTGAGAAGATAATGCGCTGCAAGGAACCAAGTTAGCTTTCGGCGGTGAGGGCTCGAAAGTGAACTGCTGGATTCCATCAAGCGTGTGGCGGCATCCATTGATTTGATCAGCCGTTTTGCCTGTTTGCTGTAGTCGGCGGCTTCAGGGCCCAAGGTCTTGCATGAACGGTCGAGGCCGTAGGCAGCCGCTCTGGTTTTCATGGCCTGCAACTGGGCGACAATCGCGCGGGCGCGGGCAAGGTCGGGTTTGCTGGAATTCACTGTCGGCCTGTTGGCCTCTTTGAGTTTGGCGCCGGGAAAATACGAAACGCCCACCGTGCGGGAAACCACGGCCTCGTTGAGCCTACCGTCTTTGATCTTGATTTTGTATTCGAACTGCCTTGGTTTGACGTTGCCATCATCCACCTGGGGCTGCAGGACAACGAAATTATTTCCTTCCGGAAGAGAATTAATGAAAAACCTTGTCTCTCCCGGTTGAAGAAGCCCTAGGGATCTTTTGCTCGGTTTGCCGCTGGCCGGGATTTTAAATCCACCAATCCTCTTCCTGTCGCGCCCAATGGTCTCGACGTCCACACGCATCGGCGCATTGGTGGTGTTGGTGAGGATCAGGTCGGCGGCAGGTTTGGCAGTCTGTGCATGCGATTGGGAAATGGATAAAACGCTCAATACGATAACCATCAGGACTGCTATGGAAAGCATCCAGCGTTTTGGTGTCTGATAAAACATGACAGGCCCTCCCTGATCAGCTTCCAACAGAGACCCCCTGTGGCAGGAATTGCATAACCCGAGCATAGGGCACACGCCGCTCTGCCGAGATGTACATCACAGCCCTCAATCGTCAGGTCTGCTCTAAACGACACCATCTAACTCTACCCTGGGGTTTAATGTTGACAATTGACCTAAATCAACAGCAAGGCCATATCTCGAACCGTTAAATCTTTGTGATGGGCGCATTAAAACCTGGCTTGAAACAAGCACCCGAATATCTATATTGAATGTCCCGTGCTGATCGGCCTGACCCTCTAAATCGAATCCAGGTTTAGAGTTAGTCCTGGGTCCTGAAGAGGGGAGGTCAGATCAGTTATATGCTCTGCAAAAAGCAGTTCCACCACTGTCCGCTTTGGGTCACAAGTAGACATAAATCACCAAGGCTAACGACTTCCGCTTTGCACCCATAAGCGGACATAATTATTGTAAATTTTTTTCTCGGGGTGTTGGGTATGGATGCTCTCAGCCCCGTGCCCTTTTCACAGGGGGTGGGGGCCCTGCAAGCTCTATATTCAGTGAGGTTTCTTACCATGAGAGATTGCTGCTTGCTGGTCCAGCTCTAGGGCTAGGTCCTTAGCAACCTTATCTAATTCACCTTTGCCCAGCATCTCCCACAGCTTAATAAACGTCTCACTGTTGGTTGTCATGACATGAGCCTTGTCCACTATAAGTCCATGAAGCTTTGCCTTGGCCATAACAGCTTGCACGCCAGCAGCAGGGTTTTCTTTTGCCTTTGCAATCTCAAGCATCTCATTAAGCTGTGCGGTTAATCGTTCAACAGTGACATCATGCTTGTACCTGTGCTCGGCCTTTAAGACATCTACCGTAGCCCTAATGTGAGCCAACTGGAGTGTCTTGTACGCTTTTGCCTTGATGGTGTTGGCTACCATGTTCTCAGTATTATATGCACGCCTATATGCCTCGGACGCATTACCTGTTTCGATATAGGCTTGGCAAAAGTGTTCCTGTTTTAGGGTAAGTTGCCTGATAGCTATTTGATTGCCTTTCATATGGTAACAGCAAATAAACGGATAATGCTGTATGAATTAAAGAATAGGCCTTATGGTACCTGCAATGGTACCTATCTTCAATTGAGAAATCTCTAAATTTCTCTAAGCCATTGAAAAACATGGTAGGCGCACGGGGACTCGAACCCCGGACCCGCTGATTAAGAGTCAGCTGCTCTACCAACTGAGCTATGCGCCTGAGAGTTGTGGCTGGATCTTTCCATCCAGCCGTTTGAGTGCATAACAGAGGTCTCTAATTCTGTCCAGCACCAGGTGTGTTTCTAAAACAGCAGCGAATTTAAGACGCAACTTGTGCTTCGGGCACAGATTTTTTGCGTTTCACCAGCAACTTGTTGAGCGCTGAGATATAGGCCCTGGCACTTGCCACCAGCGTGTCGGTGTCAGCGCCGCGGCCGGTGACCAGCTTGCCGTCTTCTTCCAGACGTACGCTCACTTCGGCTTGCGCGTCCGTGCCTGCTGTGACCGCATGTACTTGGTAAAGCTGCAATTTGGCATTGTGCTTGAACATCGCCTTAATCGCATTAAACGTGGCATCGACCGGGCCATCACCATTGGCTGTGTGGCTCATTTGTTCACCATCGATTTCAAGCGCCATGGTGGCTTCTTGTGGTCCTTCAGAGCCTGCAACAACGCGCAGGGAGACAAATTTTATATGATCATTGGCCGTCGACATTTCATCGCCGACCAAAGCAACAATGTCTTCGTCATAGACATGCTTTTTCTTGTCCGCCAAATCCTTAAATCTGCGGAAGGCTTCTTGCAACGCGTTGTCGCCCAGCTCAAACCCTAAGTCTTCCAGCTTGGTGCGGAAGGCATGGCGGCCGGAATGTTTGCCCATCACCAAGGATGTTTCTTTCAGGCCAACGCTTTCAGGTGTCATAATTTCATAAGTTTCATTATGTTTCAGCATGCCGTCCTGGTGAATACCGCTTTCGTGCGCAAAGGCGTTTTGGCCGACAATTGCCTTGTTGTATTGCACGGGGAAGGCGGAGACGGCAGAGACCAATTTGGAGGCGCGCACCAACATGGTGGTGTCCACGCCAGTCCAATATGGCAAAACGTCATTGCGCGTGTTGATCGCCATAACGATTTCTTCAAGCGCTGCATTGCCTGCGCGTTCGCCCAACCCGTTAATGGTGCATTCAATCTGGCGCGCACCCGCCTTGGCACCCGACAGGGAATTGGCCACCGCCATGCCCAAATCATTATGGCAATGGGTGGAGAATATGGCCTTATCCGCATTGGGCACGCGGTTATACAGCATTTGCAGCAGGGCGAAATATTCTTCCGGCACAGTATAGCCCACCGTGTCGGGAATGTTGATTGTGGTCGCTCCGGCTTTAATGGCAGCCTCGACGCATCGGCACAGAAAATCATGCTCGGTGCGGGTGGCATCTTCGGGCGACCATTCAACATTGTTGGTGTGGCTGCGCGCCCGCGTCACCGATGAAATGACCGCTTCAAAGACGTCTTCGGGTTCCATCTGCAATTTGTGCTTCATATGCACAGGGCTGGTGGAAATGAAGGTGTGAATGCGTGATTGTTTGGCATGCGTCAGGGCTTCGCCAGCCCGGTCGATGTCTTTGTTAGAGGCACGAGACAAGCCGCAGACGACGGCGTTTTCGACGACCTTGGCAATTTCGGAGACCGCCTCGAAATCGCCGTTGGAGGCAATAGGGAAGCCAGCTTCGATGATGTCGACGCCCATTTCATCCAGCAGCATGGCAACCTGGATCTTTTCTTCCAGCGTCATTGAGGCACCGGGGGATTGCTCGCCATCGCGCAAGGTGGTGTCGAAAATCAAAACGCGATCTTTATCGTCTTTGGGCTGCTCGGGGGTGTTTGCTTCTATGTTTTCAGTGGTCATTTTCTTCGTCCTTATCTGGAAAGAACGGGGCTGTTCGCTCGCACATTCTCTCATCATTCCGGTTTATCTATGATCTCCCCTAAGCATGTGCCTGATTAAAGGCTCACCCAAGCTCAGGGGTTGATAAGGAGGAGTAGGCGACGCGATAACAGACCATCTGAACGCAAAGCACGCGCGGCAGAAATGCTCTGCGCGGCCGTCAAATTCAGTGTCTTGTGTTGTTCACACATATCAAGCGTCTCTGTCACTTTGTAACGTCTAAGATAATTGGCGTTTATTTGCGGCCCTGTCAAGGTTTTAGCGGCACGCGCCGTAGCCTAATCCGATACCAAGTTTACTCTAGGGGGCGAGCCGTTAACGTATGATTAACCATAAGTTAGGGGTTAGATACAAAGTTTCAACTTTTCTAAAATTTTTTTTAAAACACCCAAGGATTTTCATTTGCGTGGCGTCTAATGTTACAAAGCGATGAAAATGCCTGATGACATAGACTTGATAAAGCGCACCCAGGCGGGTGATGCGCGCGCCTTGGCGGCTCTGGTGGAGCGTCATTATGGCGCGATATATTCAATCGCGTATAAATGGTGTGGTGATCAAACAGACGCTGAAGACATTGCGCAGAATGTCTGCATAAAGCTTGGGCGCGCGATCGCAGGTTTCAAGTCAAAGGCGGCGTTTTCAACCTGGCTTTATCGCGTGACATTGAATGCGGTGAGGGATTTTCAACGCACAAGTGCCCGGCACACACAACGTGTCAAAGCCCTGGCCACAGTGAGCGAACAGGCCGCACCCGCCACCCAGGAAGTTGGGGCAATGAATAATGACCTGTGGGCGCATGTTAAAAGCCTGCCTGCCAAACAGCGCGATGCGGTGTTGCTGATTTTTTCCGAAGGGCTGAACCATGCCGAGGCCGCCAGCATAATGGAATGTGCTGAAAGCACTGTTTCCTGGCACATTCACGAAGCAAAGCAAACACTGAAAGATCTGCTTGAGAGTTAAACCCATGGATGAGAAGAGATTGAACAGATTAAAAAACATTGAGGTTCCAGAGCCAACGGCGGCCGCAAAGCGGCTGGCTGTTGAAAGTGCTGTGAGCGCTTTTGAAGACGCGCAGAAAAAAAATGCATGCACTCCCCAAGGATTTTTCTCCGGCTTGCGTCTAACCCCCATATTCACACCAATATGGGAGTTCATGATGACCAAACGTGTAATTGCAGGCGCTGTTGCCTCAACAGTTTTGCTTGTGCCAGTGGCTGGGCTTTATTTTAAAGATCAGGGTGGTTTTAAGCCCCGGACTTTGGGCCTGGATAATAAACCGCAAATTTTGCAGCCGGAAAACCAGAAGGCCAGAAAGGAACTTGCCAAACCGGATCAGGATGCAAGGAGTGAATTTAAAACTGCTCAGGAACAACGGCAGGACCAAAACTTAAATGATGTAGTTTCCGGTGAGCGCGAAATCGCAGCCAAAGCTTCAGGGCGTGCGCGTATTGTAAATGCACCACCGCCAAAAGCACAAGAAGCGCCGGCTCAACAACCGTCTTCAAAAGATCAGTCTGCTCTGGCACCTGCGCCTGCTGCGGAGCCAGCCCCATTAAATAAGCTTGGCAAGATCAAGCGGTTCTCATCACAATCAGGAGCGCAGAAATTTGCCCCAAGAACGGAAATGAATCGGGCAATGCGCAGGCAAGTTTTGCCACGCAAGGAACGGTTTGCGGTGATGCCTCAACCTGACCGTGACAAATTTACAAGTTTTGAGAGTAATTCCACAAAGCTTGTCGGCGAACAGCCAGTGTCAACCTTTTCGATTGATGTGGATACGGCATCTTATGCCTTTGTGCGGCGTTTGTTGAAGCGCGGGGCCTTGCCGCAAAAAAACGCGGTTCGCGTGGAAGAAATGATCAATTATTTTCCCTATGCGTACCCCGCGCCTGAGAGTGCCGAAGTGCCGTTTAAACCCAGCATGACGCTTTATCCAACACCGTGGAATGCCGAGACCAAGTTGTTGCATATTGGCATTAAGGGCCTCAAAGTTGATGTAGCAAACATGAAGCCCAAAAACCTGGTGTTTTTGATCGATGTGTCGGGCTCCATGAACAGTGCTGATAAATTGCCATTGCTGAAAAGCGCATTTCGCCTATTGGTGAACGAGCTGAAAGCCGATGATACGGTCTCGATCGTCACTTATGCAGGCCGGGCAGGCACGGTGCTTGAGCCCACCAAGGCAAAGGATAAGCATAAAATCCTGGCAGCGATTGATCATTTGCGTCCCGGTGGCTCAACGGCAGGAGCCGCTGGTATTCAACAAGCCTATGCTCTGGCGCAATCAGTGCGTGTCAAAGAGGGCGTGAACCGCGTGATCCTGGCAACCGATGGTGATTTCAACGTTGGTATTTCAAGCACAGCCAAGCTCAAAGACTATATCGAGACCAAGCGTAAGACGGGTATATCTCTCTCAGTTCTGGGGTTTGGGCAGGGCAATTTGAACGATGCCTTGATGCAGACGCTTGCGCAAAATGGCAATGGTAATGCGGCTTACATCGATAGCCTGAGCGAGGCACGCAAAGTGTTGGTGGAAGAGGTTGGCTCAACGCTGGTGACGATTGCCAAGGATGTCAAAATCCAGATCGAGTTTAATCCTCAAGTGGTTTCCGAGTACCGCTTGATTGGTTATGAAACGCGCAATCTGCGCAGGCAGGATTTCAACAATGACAAGATTGATGCCGGTGAAATTGGCTCGGGCCATACGGTGACGGCGATCTACGAGATCACGCCCAAGGGCGCTAAACAAACGGTTGATGGTTTGCGCTATAAGCCTGCTGAACCCAAAAAAGCGGTAGGCGTTGCTCCTCATGGCAATGAATATGGCTTTTTGAAAATGCGCTATAAATTGCCCAAACAGGACAAGAGCAAATTGATCTCAGTGCCCATCATCCGTGACCTGGAGAAATCTACGCTGGCTGATGTATCTGACGAGGTTAAGTTTGCAACATCGGTGGCAGCCTTCGGCCAGAAATTGCGTAAGGAAAGCCGGATTGCAGATTATGCTTATGAAGATATTCTAAAAATGGCGACGGCCGCACGTGGTGCTGACACCTTCGGCTATCGCAGTGAGTTTCTATCACTGGTGCGCCTTGCAAAATCATTGTCGGGAGAGAGTAGGCAACCTGCAAAACAAGACCGTTAGTTTATTGCTGGGTAAATTCCAGAATGAAACAATAAGATTTAAAGCAGATTGGCGCTGGTGAGTTTGGTGCCAATCTGTTTTTATTCGAGCATAGACAATAGGGGTGATAGGGCACGTGTTAAAACTGGGGATAGCCGGACTTGGAACAATTGGAGGCGACGTTTTATGCCGTTTGGCCAGTGAAAACAGTGATTTCAAAATTTCTGGCATATGCACAAGAAGCCACGACAAGGCAAAAGCGCTTTTGGCTGAACTTGGCGTAGATGTGCCCTTGCTTGATCCGGCAGCCTTAGCAAAACACTGTGATGTGATTGTGGAAGCCGTGCCTTCAAACGCTTTTATGGATGTTGTGATGCCAGCCATCAATCATGGTGTGACCATTGTAACGGTGAGTGGTGGGGCTTTGCTGCAAAATCCTGATATTGCAGACAAAGCCCTGGCCAAGGGCGCACGAATTATTCTGGCAACAGGAGCTCTCATTGGCCTTGATGCGGTGAGAGCTGCGGCTAAAGGTAAAATTTCATCTGTCCATATGGTGACACGCAAGCCACCTGACTCTCTGAAAACAGCGGCCTATGTGGTGGACCATAATATTTCACTCGAAAATCTGAGCGAAGCAAAACAGCTCTACGCAGGCCCGGCACGGGAAGGGTGTAGGCGCTTTCCAGCCAATGTTAATGTGGCGGCCGCCTTGTCTCTTGCAGGGATCGGTCCAGATGAAACCCATCTTGAGATTTGGGCTGATCCGGATGTTGACCGAAACACTCATAACATCACGGTTGTGGCAGATAGCGCGCGTTTCACAATGACCATTGAAAATATTCCAAGCCCAACCAATCCTGCCACGGGCCGGATTACAGCGCTTAGTGTGTTGGCGGCGTTGGATGGTTTGGTAACGCCTTTGCGTGTTGGTTCATAGGATTGGTTTTTATGTCAATTGTGCTGCATGCGGTTGGATATTCGACGCAAGAGGTCGAGAACTGGCAAGAAGCTCTTGCGAAAGCCCTGCCTGATGACAGGCTCGAAATCTGGCCAGATGTTGCCGATGATAATGCGGTTGAATATGCGCTTGTCTGGGGGCATAAGCCCGGTGATCTTAGCCGCTTTGTAAATCTCAAGGCGGTGTTTTCTCTTGGTGCCGGTGTTGAAACGGCTTTGTGTGATGAGAGCTTGCCTGAAGATCTGCCCTTGGTGCGCTTGATTGATCCAAACCTTGCCAATGCAATGGCTGAATATATGTTGATGCGGGTGTTATTTTACCATCGGCAGATGCATCTCTATCAGGATTTTCAGAATGGTTCCCAATGGCAGGCCTTGCCCTATATCTCAGCTTTGGACCGCACCGTCGGAATCCTGGGGCTGGGCAAACTTGGAGCCGAAGTTGCGACCGTGCTGAGCAGCCGTGGTTTTCATATCACCGGTTGGAGCCGAACATCAAAGCAACTGGCGGATATTACGTGTTATTCCGGTGAAGATGGCCTGGAGCATGTGTTGCGTGAGGCCGATATATTAATTTGTCTGTTGCCGCTGACATCGGAGACCAGAGGGCTGATGTGTTCAAAGAGTTTTGAGTTGATGAAAAGCCAAGCCTGTTTCATCAATGCCGGGCGTGGAGGCCATGTGGTCGTGCAGGATTTGATTGAGGCGCTGGATGCAAGAAAACTTGCCCATGCAACGCTTGATGTTTTTGAAACCGAACCTCTGCCGCATAATTATCCGTTATGGCAACATCCCAAAGTTACCATCACACCGCATGTCTCAGCTATGACGCTGGCGATTGATGCTCCGTTGATCATTGCTGAAAATATTCGCAAGCTGCGCGCAGGGCAGATGATCGAGGGACTGGTTGATCGTGAGAAAGAATATTAGAAAGCTGCTTTAACAGCTTTTATTAATAGAGGAATTGCTCTCTTAGAACGCGCTCTTCCAGTGAGTGACCTTCATCAAACAGCATATTCATGGTGATGTCGGGATCAGAAGAGACTTCAACGTCGACCACATCGCGAAATTCGGTGTGGTCGGCAACCGCACTCACCGGGCGTTTATCAGCTTCCAGAACTTCTAATTTTACCGTGGCGCGTTGTGGCAGCAGCGCCCCGCGCCAGCGTCTTGGTCTGAAGGCGGAGATGGGGGTCAGTGCCAGTAATTGCGCATCAATTGGCAGAATGGGGCCATAGGCTGACAGGTTATAGGCTGTCGAGCCGGCAGGTGTGGCGATTAAAATGCCATCGCAAATCAGCTCATCCATGCGCACTTTATTGTCGACGGATATTCTCAACTTTGCAGCCTGGTGACGTTGGCGCAAGAGGGAGACTTCATTGACTGCATATGCTGAGTGCTCTTTGCCATTCTTGTCATAGGCTATCATGCGCAAAGGATGAATTTCGGCTGTTTCGGCCCGTTCCAGCCGTTTGATCAGATCATTTGAGGCATAATCATTCATCAGGAAGCCCACAGAGCCGCGGTTCATGCCGTAAATCGGCGTGCCCGCACTCATATGGTCATGCAGGGTTTGCAGCATCAGGCCATCACCGCCCAGGGCCACGATGACATCTGCCTCTTGCGGCTTGGCGTCGCCATATTTGGCGGCCAGCGCATCGCGTGCTTCAAGGGCTTCGCTGGCATCGCTCGAGAGGAAAGCTATTTTTTCAAACGACATTTATGTTTGATCTCCGAATAATGGCGGGCACTATAGCGTCAAGGCTGTTTGCATGCGAGCCTTTCTAAAGATCGACCGTGTAAAACAACAAGGCAAGGGAGTGATGACATGACGGTTAACATACCGGAACCGGTTTTTGTCTATTCAACGATTGAAACCGAGGCGCAGGCGCATGAATTGGGTCGTGCGCTGGTGGAGCAAAAGCTTGCGGCTTGCGTTAATATCTTGCCGGGTGCGCGCTCAATCTATCAATGGCAAGGAAAGCTTGAGAACACACAAGAATGTGTGATGTTCATCAAGACCAATGGCGATTGCCTGGACGAATTGCTGGCGCAAGCCAAACAGCTGCATCCCTATGACACACCCGCACTGCTGGTTTTGCCGATCGGTGGGGGAGACGAGGATTATCTCAGTTGGGCTGCAGGCCAGGTGAAAGCCGGTGGGGGCTGACTATATGGCGGATTATATTCTGGCGCTTGACCAGGGCACAACCTCGACACGTGCGGTGGCGTTTAACAGGGCTGGCGTGCCTGTTGCCAGTCACAGTGTCGAGCTCAAGCAATATTTCCCAAAGCCCGGTTGGGTGGAACATGATGCGACCGAGATTTGGCAGGCAGCACTTGCCTGCTGCCGCGCTGTGATTGGCGAGGTTGGGCTGGAAAATATTGCAGCCCTTGGCATTACCAATCAGCGTGAAACCACTGTGTTATGGGATAAAACCACGGGCAACCCCATTCACAATGCGATTGTGTGGCAAGACCGGCGCACGGCTGATAAGTGTCATGAGCTTGAAGCGGAAGGCTGGGGTGAGAAAGTGCGCGCCCGCACAGGTCTTTTGCTTGATCCATATTTTTCGGCAACGAAACTCGCCTGGCTGCTCGACAATGTGCCCGATGCCCGCGCGCAGGCTGAAAAGGGGGCTCTGGCCTTTGGCACCATTGAAAGCTGGCTTGTCTGGAACCTGACGGGTGGGGCCAAGCACATATCGGATGCGACCAATGCGGCGCGCACGATGATCTATGATATTTCAAAGCAGTCCTGGGACACAGAATTGCTGGCGCGGTTAAATATTCCTGAAAACTTATTGCCACAGATTGTTGATGTATCTGGGGAATTGGCGGAAGTGGTGCCGAATGTGTTTGGCAAAGCGTTGCCGATTACCGGGCTTGCCGGAGATCAACAGGCGGCGGCCGTTGGTCAGGCCTGTTTTCAGCCGGGGACTTTGAAGTCAACTTATGGCACCGGTTGTTTTGTGTTGGTCAACACGGGTGAGGCCAAAATTGCGTCTAAGCATAAATTGCTCACCACCAGTGCTTATCGCCTTGGTGACACGCATGCCTATGCGCTTGAAGGCAGCATTTTCATGGCGGGTGCCGTGATGCAATGGCTGAGGGATAATCTGGGCCTGTTTGAGGATACGTCTGAAACAGCGGTGATTGCCGCTAGTGCTGATCCGCAATCGGGCGTGGTTCTGGTCCCGGCCTTTACCGGGCTTGGCGCGCCGCATTGGGCGCCGCATGCACGAGCCGCCATTTTGGGGCTGACGCGCGGGGCGGGCAAAGCCGAGATCATACGCGCTGGGCTGGAAGCAGTGGCTTTTCAGACCTATGACCTTAAGGCCGCCATTGTTCAAGATCTAGCCCAAGCTGATTTACGTTTGCCTGATGTTTTGCGGGTTGATGGCGGCATGGCGCGCAATGACTGGTTTTTGCAGTTTCTGGCAGACATTTTGGAGATGCGTATAGAGCGGCCGCCGGTGACGGAAACGACGGCACTTGGTGTCGCTTATCTGGCGGGGCTTGGTGCCGGGCTGTATAGCTCATTTGAGGAAATTGCTGAAAACTGGCGCTGTGATGCGTATTTTGAGCCAAAGATGGGAGCGGATGAGCGAAATGCGCGGCTGGAGACCTGGGTGCGTGCCCGTGATCAGGTTTTGGCGGCGGCTGAGGGTGATTTATGAAAACATACGATAGAAAAAAACCACTTATATTTATACATGTTCCAAAGACGGCCGCTGCGGCCCTTGATGTGCACGCCATGACAGGCAATGGACTCAAGATATCTATTGTACTGCGCCGTTTATTGTCTCAAAGTTCTTAAGACCGAGACCTTTCCATCTCACGGGTTGGAACCACAATATGCACGCGATCCAATATGAGACCAGTAAGTTGAACTTAGCATCATGATGAGGCTTTTCAAACTACGCTATCTGATCACCTTACCCGCAGCTGTGATCATTCTTGCGTTCGTCCTGTTCCCGCTAATCATCCACAGCGCGCCATTGCTTGGCCTCAGGCAACAGATCGCCACCAAAATCCTCACCAATCTCTTGGGGCGGAAGGTACAGGTTCTCGGCGATGTCGAACTCGATATTGGGGCTACGACTTCTGTACGCATCGATGGCACGGATATTGGATACCTGGTCAAACACGAGACCGTGTCCAGAGAACATGTTGATCGCATGAAATTTTCGTTCCGGCTTCTGGAGTCACTGACACAGGGCTTTGAGGTTTCATCGTTTAGCCTGGAAGGTTTTCACAAAGAAGTGGATTGGTCAGGAGAGCCAAAGGCTGTGCCTGGCGTCTCTCCGGACGGTCTTGATTCTATAGAGAAACTGGCGAGTGTCCCGGTCCGGTTTCTGAGCCATCTGGCCGCTGGAAATATGGTAGTGCGTAATCTGACCTTCAGCTTTCGGGACCACGACACTGGGTGGAATAAAGAAATAGTTATCAAGGAAGCAAAATCCATCCGATCGGAGAATGGCAAGCGCATCCTTATCACGGGTTCTGGCGCTATCAACCAGGTGCCCATGTCGATGACGGGCAGTTTTCCCAACCCCCGAAGCGGCGATGCTAGTACTCGCGGACCTTTTGAAATAGGTGTCGAGGTCGCAGGGGCTAAGTCCCTGATTGCAGGAAACATAGATCTTTCCAACAAGATTGCCGTCATTGACGCGGAATTAGACGACTCCGCTTCTGTTGTCTCCGTGCTGTTCAAAATGTTCGGAATAGCGGCGGATTTCGACGCACAAAGCACAACGAAGGCAAAGCTGACCGGGCCACTCAACAAGATTGTCGCCAACGAGATCGATTTTAGGCTCAATATCAAGGACGGATATAAGGTCAGTATCAAAGGACGGATATCGAACCTCGTCGAGTTGCAAGGTATTAACCTGGAGATCAAGGGGATAGCACCGGAGAAGTCCTCAACCAAGCCCGGGGATGAAACCCTCCTGGATATCTCTTTAACCAGCTTCAAGAGCTTGATCGTCGGAGACATCAACGCCATTAATCTAGATCGGTTCATCATATTCTCTAACTTCGCCTCGGCGGAATTGGGCCATATCGGCCCGATCTCGGTGGATCGTGTCGCAAGAGGCAAGAATGGCGAACTGAGGATCGAAGGGATCCACGTCCTTAATGGCCCTCCAGAACAGCGCACTCTCGACCTGAAAGGTCATGTGCTCGATCTGCTCAATCTGAATGGCATGCTGCTCGAGGGGACGTTTGACATGCCGGCGGCAGCCGCTCTTTCGCTCAAAGGTGCGAGTGCCGAAGCGGAACTCGGACGGATGGCCGGCAACATTTCCGTCAGAGGCGTACATGGTGATTTCTCCATCGACAAGTTGCAGGCCCAGGTAACTGGAAGCGATATCCTGAAGTTGACTGTCAAGCTCGCAGACGGGGGAAATTCGGAGTTGAATGAAGTGACGGTGGACACCGACCTGAAGATCAGTGATCTGACAGCGTTTGCTGCCGCACTGGACCAGAAGGTCGGCAAAGTTGGCAGCGCGTCCTTCAGCGGTAAAATTTCAATATCAAAAATGGCATCCAGCTTGCTGGGAACTCTGATTGTTGACGTGACGCGGGCTGATGTCGCGTTTCGCATGTCCCTCGAAGAGGGGGTGCCGAAGCTGGATGGCAGTATTAAATCGAAAAAACTGCTGCTGGACGATCTGGCTGGGTTTGCTAGCCTTTTCAAAATTGTATCGAATCAGGACATCCATCAGATCGACATAAGTGATGATTTTGTGCATGCGATCCGCGCCAAGATCGATGTCGACATTGCGCACATAGCAGGAGGCCGCGGCATCGGAAAGAGTGCGGGACACATAAGGGCGACCGCCAATTATCAGAATGGCGTGATCCTTGTCGATCCACTCAAAATGAGATTTCTCAACGGGGTGATCACCTCCCGGATTCACACCGATACCAGAAAAACACCGTTGTCACACACCATCCAAGGCAATGTCTCAAAGCTCAGTTTGGGCTCTCTTTTAAGACAAATGCAGCTCCCGCAACTGGTTTCGGGCTCCCTCAACCTTAACTTCAAGCTTGCACTGGCCGGAAACACTTCTTCTCAAGCGCTGAATTCGGCATCGGGCGATGTCTCGGGTTCGATCTGGGGTGGTGTCCTCGAAACCGGTCTTTTGAACCTTTCTGGCCTGAACCTGGTATCCTTGCTTATGACCAAACCCAAAGCCGCCGGGCGGACTGAATTCGTCTGCGTGGTTTTTCCACTTCAGTTCAAGAATGGCCGGGGATCGACGCGCTCGTTTGTCTTGGAAACTAAATTTGTCCAGGCAGTGGGCGTCGGCAGTCTCGATATCAGAAAAGACCGAATCGATATGAGGTTCCAGCCGCGGCCGAAGGTCAAAGAAGTGGTCGAAATAGTCTCACCCTTCACTGTGACTGGTCCTTTAAATGCGCCCCATATCAAGCTCGACAAAGGCGGTGTCGCCCGCAGGGTGGTTGGTGGAACCTTGGCGCTGCCGCTCAATCTCATAGGCTCCATTTTCACTCGCAACCGGCAAAAGGAGGCAGATCACAAGCCCTGTATCCTTAAGAAGAAAAATCAGCCGAAGAGAAGAAAGTGATAACAGGCCGGTATGCTGATCCTAAATCAGGCAACCGTCCGTCCCAAAAACTCAGGCGACGGACACCTGGCTTTCCGCAGCTCAACACGGCTGAAATAGGTACCTTTGTTGATCGATTTGCACAGTACATCGCCCACAGCGGAAACAATTCAGACACCATTCTGAGCGGAGATCGCGCCCAGGTCCCTTGTACAGTCGGCCGTGGTGATCATCGACTTGCGCGTCATAAAAATTATGGCTCGAACGTTGTCATTTGTTCGTTATTGTTTCTTGTATCGCCGTTTAAACGGGGGCGTGAATAACGCTCAGAAGCGCTTAATATATTGGGTTTATTCTTGATCCGATTTTCGTGCTACAGAGTTAATGCCATTTCTGTGTTGCGCTACAGCAAGCTTAACGAAAATTTTGCAACGAAATCATTGCTTACCCCTTTTAAATCCGGTAAAAAGAATTAACTGTTCGTTATAAAGAACAGTGGATAGTAGTATTGATGCATTTCGGCGGCCTGTTTTGGGGCCGATGTTTTTGACGCCGGTGAATTAGGAAATTACGATATGTCGCGCCTGGACGATCTTGAAAGCCAAAGCATTTATATTTTTCGCGAAGCGTTTAATCGCATTGAAAATATTGCCATGTTGTGGTCCTTGGGCAAGGATTCCAATGTGATGATCTGGCTGGCGCGCAAGGCGTTTTTCGGCCATGTACCGTTTCCGGTCATGCATGTTGATACCGGCAAAAAGTTCAAGGAAATGTACGAATTTCGCGACCGTTACGCCAAGGAATGGGGCCTTAAATTTATTTCCGAAGAGTGTCCGCCGATTGAGGCTGTGGACCAAAGCTTGCCAGAAGCTGCACGTTCAGCGGCACGTAAAACTGAGGGCTTGAAACTTGCGATTGCAAAACATGGTTTTGAAGGCCTGTTTGCCGGCATTCGCCGTGATGAAGAGGCAACGCGCGCCAAGGAACGGTTTTTTTCACCCAGAGGTAATACGGGTGCGTGGGATTTCCGCGATCAGCCGCCGGAGTTTTGGGATCAGTTCAACACGGAATTTCCGCCTGAGACGCATGTGCGCATTCATCCACTGTTGCAATGGACGGAAATTGACATTTGGAAATATACCAAGCGTGAGCAAATTCCCACGATTGATCTGTATTATGCCAAGGATGGCAAGCGTTATCGGTCACTGGGCGATGAAGACATTACCAGTCCTGTGCCAAGCACGGCTTCAACGATTGACGAGATCATTGAAGAATTGAGAACAACTCAGGTGTCAGAACGGTCGGGCCGGGCCATGGATCATGAAACAGAAGATGCCTTTGAGCGTTTGCGCGCTGATGGTTATTTGTAAGCGTGCGGTAGGGGATAAGACTTGTGAACGAAAATTCTCAAACATCCAAACATGAAGCGCCAAACCTGCGGCTGGTCGGCAAAGAGCGCGAAATTATGCGCATTGTTATCGTTGGCCACGTGGACCACGGCAAGTCAACGCTTGTGGGACGCTTGTTTTATGAAACTGATAGTTTGCCCGAAGGCAAATATGACAGCATAAAAGCCATGTGCGAGCGCCGCGGTGTGCCGTTTGAATGGGCGTTCTTAATGGACAGCTTCCAGGCAGAGCGCGATCAGGGCATAACAATTGATACCAGTCAGATCTGGTTTAAGACCGAACAACGCGATTACACCATTATTGATGCGCCAGGCCACCGCGAATTCATCAAGAATATGGTGACAGGTGCTGCCCAAGCTGATGCGGCTTTATTGGTGATTGATGCTGTTGAAGGTGTTCAGGAGCAATCGCGCAGGCATGGCTATTTGTTGCACTTGATGGGTGTTTCTCAGGTTGCCGTTGCGATCAACAAGATGGATGCGGTTAATTATTCCAAAGAGCGGTTTGATGAGATTGAGGCTGAGTACCGTGCTTACCTCAAGTCGATTGGAGTTGTCCCAACTCATGTGATCCCGGTTTCAGCCCGTCAGGGGGATGGCATCATCAAACCATCGGACAATATGACCTGGTATAAAGGCGTTGGGATTACCCAGGCGCTTGATGATTTCAGCCCGGCTGCAAAACCCGTTGAGCAGGCGTTCCGTATGCCGGTGCAGGATGTTTACAAGTTTGACGACCGGCGGATTATTGCCGGGCGCATTGAGGCTGGTAAAATTTCGGTCGGAGACGAAGTGATTTTCTCGCCGTCAAATAAGACCGCAAAAGTGGCTTCCATTGAATATTGGAACACGCATGGCAAAACCGAAGCCCCAAAATCTGCAGAAGCCGGGCAGTCGACAGGGTTTACGTTATCCGAACAGTTGTTTGTTGAGCGTGGAGAAATTGTTTCCAAGCTTGATCACATGCCGGTTGAGTCTGATGTGTTCAGGGCGCGTATATTCTGGCTTGGCAAAGAACCGCTTAAGCCAGGTAACCGTTATAAATTGAAGCTCAACACGGCTGACGTGAATGTTGTTGTCGACCGCATTGAGCGGGTGATTGACACAGATGATCTGTCAGGCGCTGATGTGGACGCCGTTGAGCGCAATCAGGTTGCCGAAGTCGTGTTGCGCGCGCGCAGAATTCTGGCACTCGATGAATTTAATGCAAGCCCAACCACAGGCCGGTTCGTGCTGGTGGAAGGCTATAATATTGCCGGTGGCGGTATTATTTCCATGGAAGGCTACGCTGATCAGCGCGAATTGATCACCAAGCGTGCCACCAATATCACACGCGTGATCCATGGCGTGGATGTTGAGGAACGCGAGCGAAATAACGGTCATCGTGGCGGGGTGTTGTGGTTCACGGGGCTGTCGGGTTCAGGCAAATCAACTTTGGCCACCCGGCTTGAGCGGCGTTTGTTCCAAAAAGGTTATCAAACCTTCGTACTTGATGGAGATAATGTGCGCCATGGGCTGAACGCAAACCTGAGTTTTTCGCCAGAAGACCGGGCTGAGAATATTCGCAGGGTTGGGGAGGTTTCAGCATTATTCTCGCGATCGGGCATGATCGCGATCGCATCATTTATTTCGCCATATCGCTCAGATCGCCAGCGTGCGCGTGAGGCTGTGGGTGAGCGGTTCCATGAAATTCACGTAAAGGCCGATCTTGAAACCTGTGAAACGCGTGATCCCAAAGGGCTTTATAAAAAAGCACGTGCCGGAGAGATCAAGGAATTTACCGGTGTGTCAGCGCCTTATGAGGCGCCTGAAAATTCTGAATTGGTGATAGATACATCAAACAGGGCGATTGAAGACTGTATTGACGAGCTTGTGGCCTATGTGGAAGAGCAGTTTGGACTTGCCGGCGCTGCACGCGACATTCTCGATTATCAAATCTGATATTAAGGTCCCGACCTTAAATTTAAAACAATTGTGATGAGACCCTTGCAATTGCCGCAACTTATGGCACGCTCTTAGGCGTGGTAAGAGGCAGCTTTTAGACATATGATGACACAGAACAGCGACATCAATTTTGCAAAGCTCGTCTGGCAGCCGGGTTGGCATTTAATTGTGTTTATGTTTTTGATGTTTGCGCAAACAGCACAGGCTCAGGATTTACCGAAAGGTTTCACTTATCTGCGCGATATAGACACCACAATTGTGCAGGATATTCGCTATTATGGCCGCCATAATTTTCTTGGCCGCAAAGTTGAGGGCTATGAATCTCGCTTGTGTATTTTAACGCGGGCTGCGGCGATTGCTTTGCACAATGTTCAAGATTATTTGTTGCAACGAAAATTGTCGCTGGTGATTTATGATTGTTATCGCCCTATGCGGGCTGTTGAAGATATCACGACCTGGGTGCGTGCGCCTGGCGATAGTGCTTTGAAGCGTGAGTTTTATCCTACCTTTGACAAAAGCCAATTATTTAGTCAGCAGTTCCTCAACCGGCATTTGTCCCATACGCGTGGCAGTTCGGTGGATGTGGCCATCGTTCCAATACCAATTTTACCAATAAGACCTTTTAGGGCAGGGGATGCGCTTAAAGCGTGTCACGGAGCATATGGTGCGCGCAGGCGAGATAATGCGCTTGATTTTGGGAGTGGATTTGATTGTTTTCATGAGCGCAGTCAAACGGATAATCGCGGTATTAGCGAAGCGGCAAAGAAAAACCGCAAACTACTTTTGGACGCGATGAAACAAGAAGGCTTTGTCAATGACAGCCAAGTTTGGTGGCATTTCAGGTTGCAAAAAGAGACGTATCCGAAAACTTCATTTGATTTTCCGATAAATTCCAAAGGTGTGTTGGACAAGCAAGGTTTGCAGCGTAAAATGCGCCCTCAGTTAGGTCCTGTGCGGTCTGCGCCTGCTACGCGATTATCAAGGCCGTCAAAACCGAAACCTGCCCCCGGGGCGCTAATTTATGGGCCCGTGAGGTAGCGGCGTTTTTGTAATACAATTCTATAATGCGAAATTTATCCTTAGATTTTCTTTTTTAATGCGTATACGCCCTAGGTAACGTAATTTTTTATTGCGATTATCATCGACAAAACGCACTCTGTGTCCAGCGTTGCTTGGCAGAATTTGGGAACGCTCATTAAGAAACCGGCTATGTTGCCTGAGTTAGTTAAAAGGAAGACATCATGTTTACATTAAAGAAAACTTTGGTTTTAGGTGCCGTGTTTGCAGTGGGCCTGACCGCAGCGCAGGCTGCAGACGATCCTATTGCGACCCGTAAGGCTTTGATGAAGACGGTGGGCGTGTCGATTAAAGCATCCGTACCGATGATACGCGGCAAAGTACCTTATGATGCGGTAAAGGCCGAATTGGCGATGCGTGCCATTAATGCCGTGGCGACCGGTATCGGCAATTTTTATCCTGATGGTTCGCAAACTGGCGGCAAAACGTCGGCTTCTCCGAAGATTTGGTCCGATCGGGCAGGCTACACGGCTCTTCGTAAAGAAATGGCAGATGCGAGTGCAGCAGCCATGGTTGCTGCAAAAGCTGGTGAAGGGCCATTTAAAGCAGCCTTCGGCAAGGTTGGGGCGACTTGTAAAAAGTGTCACAAGGCTTACCGGGTGAAAAAATAATAGTCGGCATATTGCCTTGTTGATATTGAGTGTGAGCGGGGGTGTGGAGTGAGGAAATTAATTATAAGTGTTGTGGCCCTTGGCATTATGGGTTTGATCGCAGCATACATCCTGTCCGCCCCCGTAACACTCGCTCAGGCAGACATGCCGAAATACACGCCAGATGCCAAGAACGGCAAATACATCTTTACAGCCGGGGGATGTGCGTCGTGCCATGCAGCCCCCAAATCTAAAGATAAAACCAGGCTTCCAGGCGGTCTGGCATTAGAAACACCATTTGGTACATTTTATGTGCCTAATATTTCTCCTGATAAAACAAACGGCATTGGCGGCTGGACCAATGTGCAATTTGTTAATGCCATGAAATATGGTGTGTCTCCAGATGGCTCGCATTATTATCCGTCTTTTCCCTATACTTCATATCGCTTGATGAAAAACACAGATGTGCTTGATATCAAAGCTTATATCGACACATTACCGGCGGTGAAATCAACTGTGCCTGATCATGACCTGGCCTTGCCTTTCCGTATTCGAAGGGCCTTAGGATTGTGGAAATTCCTCTTCATGGATTATGCGGAATTCAAGCCTGATCCAAAACTTTCCAAAACCCTTAATCGAGGCGCTTATCTGGTTAATGGGCCTGGCCATTGCGCTGAATGCCACACGCTACGTAATATTTTGGGTGGCCGACAAGATTCACTCGCCATGGCGGGTGGACCTGCACCTGATGGTGATGGCAAAATTCCCAATATAACGCCGCATAAAAACGGAATTGGCGATTGGAGTGCGGATGATATTTTGGTGTTTTTGGAAGATGGCTCGCTGCCAGACGGTGATTATGTTGGCGGCACTATGGTTGATGTGCAGGAAAATATGGCGCAATTAAATGGCGCTGATAGACAAGCAATCGCAGAATATTTGAAATCTCTTGCCCCAATCCCTTAAGATTAAATAGTTTGTGGACAGTGATATTCATCTCAGGTTCACCTGGGAGGAGATATATCATGCGCCTAATACGAATAAGGCTGAAAGGGCTCATGACGTGATCGCTAAGACATCGAGTAAAGCACTCCGGTTTTGCAGCTTCTTCCTGCTGGCATTCATCTGTGCCCTGGCGTCTGTGTCAAGTGCACAGGCCAAGGCGGTTTATGGGCTTGTGGTTGGCGTTGACGATTATGTCGGCACAAAACAAGATCTGAAGGGGGCTGTGAATGATGCCAATGATATTGCCCAGGCCTTGCGGCGTATTGGTGCAAGCCGTGTGATTGCCTTGACTGATGGCAAAGCCACCAAAAAAGCCATTCAATCGGGTTGGTTCAGCCTGATAGGCCAGGCCCAAAAGGGTGATACTATCATCTTCTCTTATGCGGGCCACGGATCCCAGGAACCTGAACCTGCGGGCCGCAAAGGTGAAGCAGATGGTAAGAATGAAAATTTTTTACTGGCTGGCTTCACCCCAAAAGGCCCAGGGCGCGCGCAGCGCATTGTTGATGACGAGATATTCCAATGGCTTAAAGCTGCCGATGATAAGGGTGTTCAGGTGATTTTTGTTGCCGATTCCTGCCATTCCGGCTCAATGAACCGGCAAGCCAAAGCGCCTGGCCTTCGCTATCGTAAAGCTGATTTTGGCAAAATTGAATTTGACCAGGATCTTTTGGCTAATTTCCCTCCGCCTGCGATTGCTAAAATGAACGAAACCAGCCTGAAAAATGTCACCTTTATTGCGGCCACTCAAGAAGACAAGCTCACACCGGAAGTTGAAATTGATGGACGCCCACGTGGGGCGCTGAGCTGGGCATTTGCGCGGGCTCTTGAAGGGGCGGCTGATCAGAATAAGGACGGTGAACTCACACAGGTCGAACTGGTGCGTTATCTGGTGCCGGCCGTGCACCAGCAAGTGGAAGCACAGCAAACCCCTGAAGTTCGCCCTCTGCGCCCACGGTCACAGGCTTTGGTGACGCTTGACAGTAAAGTTAAAATTGCTGCACGTGCACCGGCATCGAAAATCAAACTTGCTATGTTGGAGGCTGAAGGGTCTGATCTGTCCGCGGTCGCTGGTCTGGATTTCGTTCGCCTGGTGAGCGACCCAAAGCAGGCTGAATTGATATGGAATACCAAAACGGGTGAAGTTCAACACAAGATTGGCGGCAAGATTGCTACCAGAGTGACGCCACGTATTATTAAAAGTCTGGTTGCCAAATGGGCTTTGATGAAAATATTGCGCCAAAGTGCTATGGCAGCGCCAATAGATTTTGCTTTGCCAGGCGGCAATCACCGCTATGCGCCGGGCACCAAAGTGACTTTGCAGATGAAGGGTGCCAAGCTGCCACATCTCACCTTGTTTAATCTGGCGCCCAATGGCCGGGTTGAATTTTTCATTCCAACCAGAGCGGACGAACAAAATAAAGATTGGCGCGGTCAATTATATAAAGAGCAATTTACCGTTAAAAACCCGCCTTATGGTGCGGAACATGTGGTGGCACTCTTTACCAAAGATGTGCAAGTTGGCCTGCATTCGGTGTTGAAACAGATGAAAACAGAAGACCAGACTGTCAAATTGCCAGCCTTGATAGCAGAATTCTTGAAAGGTGTGGATTACCAACTCGGCATTGCCGGCATTTATACCGGCAAGGGAGGGTGAAGACATGAGCACACTGAAAAATACAGCTTTGGGTTTCGTGGCCGGTGCAACTTTGTTTGGTTTTGTTGGACATGTTGAAGCTGCTGACCGGGCGCTTTTGATCGGGCTTGATCAATATAGCGACAAACGTTTGAGCTTTAAGGTGCAAAAATCTGCTGCAAATGATGTTGAATCGATGAAATCAGTGCTTGTTTCCAAACAAGGCTTTGCTGGTGAAAATGTCAAAATTCTACAAAATGGTGCTGCAACCAAACAGGCTATTCTCGCAGAAATAAAAGACTGGTTGGGCTCGGGCACCAAACCGGGCGATCGGGCAGTGTTTTATTTTGCCGGTCATGGGTATTTTCAAAAAGATACTTCAGGTGATGAAAAAGATGGGCTTGATGAAACATTAGTGCCGTTTGATGCGGTTCTGACCGGTGAAAAATCGACACCGATTACGGGCATGGTCAGCGATGATGAGCTTAATGCAGCATTCGCTGCGCTTTCGGGGCGCCGTGTTTCCGTAATAGTAGATGCCGGTCATTCCGGCACTTTGACACGGGCGATTGTTGTTGAAGCAAAATCATTACCCGAAGCGCGCTCGCCACAACTTGATTTTGCGACCCGGGCGATTACGGTTGAGCCGCGGCTTAAGGCACAAAAATTAGAAGGTGTGTTGATCGATCATAAAATCCCCAAAGGCAGCCTAACTTCCTGGTCTGCGGTTTCATCATCGCAACGTGCTTTGATCAATACCGAAGGCGCACCACGTGGTGTTTTCACCGGACTTTATGTTGAAGGTATCGCCCAAGCGAAAGCTGATCTCAACAGCAATGGCGTGATCACCAATGCGGAACTCTTAGGCTATATCACCAAAGGGTCTAAAGCCTATTGCGGCCGCCACAAACAAGCTTGTGAAATGGGTTTGACGCCCAGGCTGGAGCCGGCAGAGGCTTTTGGCCGGAATGTGGCGACAGGCATTGCCAAAAAGCCTGCGAAAATAACCCCTGATGTGATCACAGATTTCCTATCGAAAGGCAATGTGCACGGTGTGGTGATCCAACAAATCCCTAAATCGCCGGTTGTTGTTGGTGCACGAGATATTCGGTTTCGGGTGGTTAGCCCGCATGATGGATATCTGGTCTTGCTTAATCTCACGGATAAGGGTGATTTGCTGCAATTATTTCCGAATGCTTTCAGCCGGAAGCATGATCGGGACGGTAAGATTCGCGGCAAGTCTCCCATGACCATTCCAGATGATTATTATGGCCTTAAATTTCACGCGACAGCCCCTAGCACGGGGCAGATTATAGCGCTTGTGGCACGGGAGAAAATTGACTTGCCCAAAGCGGTTAAAACACGATCAATTGAAGTGATACCGCGCCAGCAAGTGGCTGCAACATATTTGCCGGAATTGGCAGCAAGTCTCTCAAGACCTGCTCATGCCGGGAAAGACAAGATCAATACAAAAGCTGTGGATTGGTCGGTAGCGACCCTTAAATATGCTATCGTACCGCGAAAATAAATGTATACGGACTATGTCGTTCAGCCTGGGTTCATTTGCCCGGTGCTATTTGGGGGCCAGTGATGATATGAGCTGAGCTTACGGGCTTGGAGACCATATTTGGCGGCCTTCACATCTGGGTCTGGTTTGACCAGACTTTGAGTGTGACAGGCATTGATTGGAGAAAAACAATGGGATTGCATCTTAAACAGGTTTTAAATCCGCTGGTTTTGGCGTTGATGGTGAGTGTTGCTGGTGTTGGTACGCTTTATGCTCAAAGTGATCCGCAAGATGCCAAACCAGCTCCAGCTGAGGCTGCGCCTGCGAATGCAGAACCTGCAAAAGCAGCGCCCGAACAAACGCCTGAAACGCCCAAGGTGGAGCGTCAGATTGTGACAGAGCCTGCAAAAGTGGCTCCTGAGACGGCTGAGACACCAGCACCGGCTGAGACACCTGAAACAGCAGAAAAACCAAAACCTGATGAAGCTCCCGAGCAGGCAGAAAAAGAAGATCCTGCTGCTTTGGAAAAGGCTGACACGCCGGCGAAAGAAGACCCTGCTGCTTTGGAGAAGGCTGACACGCCGCCAAAAGCGGCGCCGGCTCAGACCTCAAAGAAATTTGTTGCCTATCAACCGGCCAATCCTTTGGAAGAGGCGGCCCAGGCCGTGCTTGCAAAACACTGCGCGCGTTGTCACCAGGAAGGAGCACTAACCGAGCGTAAAAGACCCGCTAAAGGTGTTAGCAATGTGCTTGATCTTAAAGCAATCGCTGCAACACCCAGCTTGATTTTGCCGGGCAATCCTGATGGTTCGAAATTGTATCAGCAGATCGTCAATGAAGAGATGCCTTATGATCTGTTCAATGAAGGTGATTTTGATAAGCCTCAGCCAACAGAAAAAGAACTTTTGGCGTTGCGTTCCTGGATTACCTCATTGGGTGAGACGGCGAAAGCTGCCTGTAACACCCGTGATTTCATCGATAATGCTGCCGTTGTTAAAGCCATTAGCGATGACCTGAATTCACTTAAAGAGCATAAGTTGGCTGGCACGCGTTATATCACGCTTACCAATCTCTATAATGCTTGTGCTACAGATGAAGAAATGAAGGTTTTTGCCCAAGGCGTGGTCAAATTGCTCAATTCTCTGAGCCGTCATTCTGACGTGGTAACACTAAATACCATCGATAAGGCTGGTACGATCATTCGCTTCCATCTTGATGACCTGCGCTGGGATGCAAGTCATTGGAACCGTTTGTTGTCGGTTTATCCTTATGCGTCTAAACCAGACACCAATCTCTACAGGTTCCTTACACATGCAACACATACGTCATTGCCTTATATCCGGGGTGACTGGTTTGCTTATACGGCTTCCAGGCCGCCGCTTTATCATGATTTGCTGAAACTTCCCAAGACGTTCAAGGGTTTAACACAGCAGCTTGGTGTGGATGTTGCTGGCAATATCGAGAAATTCCTTGCCAAGCGGGCAGGCTTTCAAAGGTCTGGCGTGAGTGTGAACAACCGCTTGATTGAACGCCATACGATTTCGACAGGCGTATTTTGGACGTCATATGATTTTGCCGGCAATAAAAGGCGCCAAAGTCTGTTTGATTTCCCAATGGGCCCACATGGCAAGAATAGCTTTAAGGCTGATGGTGGTGAGACAATTTTCAGTCTGCCAAACGGATTTAACGGTTATTATCTGAACCTGTCCAGTGGTAAGCGGATTAATAAAGGGCCGATCGCCATTGTGCGCGATCCGACCAAACGTGACCAATCTGTAACCAATGGTATTTCATGCTTTGGTTGTCATGACCAGGGTTTCCGCAAAGCAAAGGATGATATTCGTGACCATGTCATGAAAGATCGCAGCAATTCGAAAAGAGTGCGCGATGCAATTGAAGCGCTTCATCCGCCGCATGCAGAAATGGATAAATTATTGGCATCAGATGCGTCGCGGTTCAAGGCTGCTATGAAACGGGCAGGTCTTGATCCTGCACTGAAATTAAACGGTGTGGAAATGATCAACGCTCTGTCTGACAAGTATGAGCAAAATGTTGATGTTCGTCTTGCGGCTGCAGAATTTGGTCTTAAACCCAAAAGCTTCCTCGATGCGATGTCTCAGGCTGGCGGCAAGGTGTTTGCCTTGAAACGCAGACTGGAGCAGGGCCTTGTGCCACGTGACCAGTTTGAAGGTTTCTATGCTGAGCTGGTGCCACAAGTGATTGACGAGGAGATGATCTCAACAGCCAAGATACACGTCAAAGGTGCCAAAGTTGCCAAGGTCAATACGGCTTCACATAAAGTGTCTCATAAGTTTGATCTGGCATTGTTCTCAGATAGGTCAAATTATCATGTTCGGGATCTGCCGGTGTTTACGGTGAAGTCAAACGTCAATTGCCATTTGTCCCTGATCAATGTTGATCATACGGGCCATGCAACGGTGATTTTCCCCAATAAGTACCAGCGCAAAAACTTCCTGCGAGCTGGCCAGACGTTGCAATTCCCTGGACCTAAGGCTCCCTTCCAGTTCCGGTTGAGAGACAAGGGTGTGGAAACTGTGATTGCTGTGTGTAATGCCACTGGTAAAAATGTTGACGGCATTAAGCACAAATTCCGCAAAAAAGCCTTCACTGACTTAGGCGATTACGGTAAGCATTTGACCCGCAAGATTGTCGTCGAAGCCGCTAAAATTAAAGCGCATAAAGGCAAGAAGCGGTTCAAGAACGTCAAAATCATCGCGCGGGCAGCTATTAAGATTAAGGTGCAATAGCCATGCTGCGTGCCAAGTCGATACTCATTGCGATGAGTGCTGGTGTGTTGATCTTCAACACACCAGCAGCTTTTGCGGATTGTCTGGAGTTGGACCGTGAATTACGTTCGACGGTTTCAGCGGGACATTTGGAGAAATTTGAAGGTATTTATAAAAAGATTGTTGGCGAGCCCACCTGCGATGGCAGATATCGCGCTCGCGCCGGACGGCTCATGGCGCTGGCGTCCTTGCGGGCGTTTTCGCGCAGGCCCGGCAGCGCACATGTTGCCAGGCCTGAGTTGGAGCGCGCCGCCTCTTACGGACAGCCGTGGCAATTGATGCAGGTTTTGGGTGATGTTTATTATGCTCAGAAGAATTATCCCCGGGCTGTGCAATCATACGAAACAGCGCTTGATGATATTCGCGATGTGAGTGTTAATCCCAAAGCGCCGCCGCGTGCTGTTGAGGTGCGCATCGCCAAGCTGGCTTACCAAGCACGTGCTCTGGCGCCGCAATATGTTGCAACGCGCACGTGGCGTGGTCGGCCAAGTGGTTTGGCGTCCCCCAAATTCCGTAACTTTACGGCTGTCTCCGTGCCTGTGCCTGTGCGTTTTGAGTATAATAAAAGTGCACTAACGGCTGATGGCGAAGCTGCGGGTAAAGATATTTTGCGGTTTTTCGTTGATCAAGGCAGCCCCAGCGTGCGGCTGATCGGTCACACAGATCCGATCGGGGCGGCTGATTATAATATGGGCTTGTCGATCGCACGCGCTGAAAGCCTGCGCGCATATATGTTAGCTGAAGGTTATAAGGGTAAAATTCTTGTTGAAGGCAAGGGCAAATCCAAACCGTTTGAGCCTGATGACCCTACAAAATATACCGATGAAGAGCGCCATAAGTTCGACCGGCGGGTGGAATATCAAGTGCTTAGTCAAAAATAGGGCCTAAGACTCAATTCGTTGAGCCTCTGGATATTCGCAACGCCCGAAAACTTGAACGAATTTGCGCAATCTTATGCGGCCAGCTCGCCATTGATAACGTAACGCAAAATCTGCACTATTTGGTCAGCTGTTTGCGCAACGGCCAAGGCTGCGCCATCAACTTCCTTGAGCGCATGAGTGTGTTCATCAGCGTGCATGACAATGATGGGCTTGCCCAAGGCTGCAGCGTAACCTGCATCAAAAGCAGCATTCCATTGTTTGTATTTCTCACCAAAGCGGACGATGACTACATCGGCTTTTTCAATCAACGTGCGGGTGCGGATGGCGTTGACTTTGGCGCCTTTATGGTCTTTCCAGAAATTATTGTTTTCCTGGCCTAAAATAGCAACGCCGCAATCATCGCTAAATCCGTGATTGGTCACGGGGCTTGAAAAATCAATCGGCAAGCCTGCGGCTTTGGCGCCTTCGCTGATTTGCTCACGCCAGTTTGAATGAATTTCACCTGAAAGATATACGCTCCATTGGCTCATAGGGTTTCTCCTCTTTGTGTAAAATGGGCATTGGCGCTGTGGCTTATGCCGCTGCGATGCCAGTTTTGCCGCGAGTTATGATGTGCTGCAAGCTCAAATTTTATTTTTGGGGGTTGCTCTAGTGAGTTTAATTTGGCCTGCTACTAAGTAGACACTAGTGCGAACGCTTTCATAAAGGCATCACCTTGTTGTTCGTTAAGTGGCCGCAAGGGCGGGGCCAGCCGGTTCCAGGCAGGATCATTTGTTTGTTTGTAAAGCATGTATTTTTGCGACGGCAGTAGATTGTGTTTGGTAATGACAGCATTCATTGCCCAGGCACGCTGCTGTTCAGGGCCGTCCTGGCCTGTTTCAAGCAATTCATCATAAGCTGCACGGATGTATCGTGTAGCGACATTGGCACAGCCGGAGATGGTGCCGATGGCCCCTAAGGGTATGGCTTTGGGCAAGACTGTTTCATGGCCGGGCAAAACGGCAAAACCGTCGCCGATATCCAGATAGGCCTTGGTTTGCGCCCAATCACCGGAGCTGTCTTTTACGGCTGCAAACACCGAACCCATTTCCTGGCGCAAGGCTTTGATCAGCTCAGGTGCTACCGGCACTTTGGTCATGCGCGGGTAATTGTAGAAAATCAGCGGCACATTGTGCTTGGCGGCAATCTCTCCAAGCGCTCTGTAATAAACCATCAGGCCTTCTAAAGGTGGGTCGGGGAAATAAAACGGCGGAAACACCAGCACGCCTGAGACCCCTAATTCGCAAGCGTGTCTGGTGAGGGCTATTGCTGCTTCAAGGCTTGCAGCGCCTGTGCCGGGCACCAGTTTTTGCGGGCTAATGCCTTGCTTGCATATTTCATCCATTGCGTGCATGCGCGCTTTAACACCCAGGGATGGCGCTTCACCGGTGGTGCCAAACAGTGAGGCGTAGGAGCAACCATCCTCGAGCAGATTTTTAGTATGTGTCGCCAAAGCCTGAATGTCTGGCTTGAAATTTTCGGTAAGCGGCGTTGCCACAGCGGCGATCACGCCATCGGGGATGTCAAATTTAGTCGTAGACATAAGGTCACTCCTTTATCTGAGTGTTATACCAGTCAAGTGTTTCAGCGCCGGTCCAAAATTTAACACCAGGTTTGGCTTGAATATGGGCATAAAGCTGTTCGAGATAGCCGATGCGGTGGGGCACGCCGGAAAGATAGGGATGCACACTGATGGCCATGATGCGGGTGATTTTTTCGCTCTCTTTATAAAGCTGGTCGAACTGTGCAACGGCGCGTTTCATAAAATCGTCTGAGCCGTGGCTTTGCAGACCAAAAAACGGTACGTCATTGGTCTCAACCGTATAAGGCAGGGAGACAATGGGGCCAGACTTGGTTTTAAGCTGGACGGGTTGGTCGTCAAACACCCAATCTGCGACATATTCAATGCCTTCTTGTGCCAGAATGTCGAGCGTATCAAATGTTTCAGTTAGCCCCGGGCTTTCCCAGCCAACGGGGGTTTTGCCGGTAAGCTCTTTAATAGCGTCTATGGTTTTGCGGATGGCAGCACGCTGGTCATCAACCTTATGCATGGGGCGTTGCACATAGCCGTGGCCCATGAACTCCCAATTGTCCTCCAGGGCTGCTTGGGCAATGCGCTTATATGTTTCGAGGACACGGCCGTTGGTGGCCAATGTTGGTGTCACACCGATGTTGTTAAGCAATTCATGGATACGCCAAAAGCCAACCCGCATGCCATATTCATGCCAGGACCAGTTTGGAATATCGGGCTGGAGTGGTTGGCCTTGCGGCGGCGAGAGCACTTGCCGGGGCATGGGGCTATCGATATCCCAATCCTCAACATTGACGATTGTCCAGACCACCATGCGGGCATCATCGGGCAATTTCAGCGGCGGCCGGTCAATGATTGCGGAATAGTCTATCCGGTCCCATGGTTTCATCGGCGTTGTTGTCATCTCAGTTTAATTCCATTCCATATTGTGTTCTTGTGCAACAGGATATGATCCGTGCGCAGTTTAGCAAATGGGTGCTTTATGCCTAATGGTTTTTCGAAAAATCGGCGCACGAGGCTGAGGTCGGCAATGACGGTAAAGGTATGAAACTGATAAATCCAGACAAGACAACCGGGTCATCATGGCCGCAAAAGGCCGGTTTGTTAGCTGGTTTGGTGCTGGCTGGAACATTGCTCGCGATGCCGCCGCCAGATGGGCTAACTCTTACGGGATGGCGGGTAGCGGCTTTGGGCGTTTTGATGGCGATCTGGTGGATGACCGAAGCCTTGCCTCTTGCCGTCACTGCCCTAGTGCCGCTGGTGTTTTTGCCCTTGGTTGGCGCAGGCACGCTCGATCAAGTCGCAAGTGCTTATGCTGACCCGTTGATTTTTTTGTTTCTGGGCGGATTTTTGATGGCAATCGCGCTCAGGCGATGGCGTTTGGATAAACGCTTGGCGCTTTATATTTTAAGGTTTGGCGGCACAAGCCCCACCGGATTGATTGCAAGCCTTATGGTTGCGACCGCTTTTCTCTCCATGTTGGTTTCCAATACAGCAGCCGCTATTTTGATGTTACCGATTGGACAATCGATACTGTCGGGGGTCCAAGAATATGAAGCCGGGCGAGATGCCGAAGGTGTCGTAAAATTTAGCGCGGCCTTGATGCTCGGCATTGCTTATGCCGCAACCATTGGCGGTATGGGTACTATAATCGGCACGCCGCCTAATGCCTTGTTTGCAGGTTATATGCGAGAAGCGCATGGGGTTGAGATTGGCTTTGCTCAATGGATGCTGGTCGGCATGCCCGCGGTTATGATCCTGTTGCCGGTGTGCTGGTTGATTTTAACCAAGCTGGTGTTCCGGTTCTCCCTGCCGCATTTCGGCACGCGGCTTGAAGCGATGGCGCCGATATCACGCGGCGAGGTGATGACGGCGGGCGTAATCGCGCTTGCGGCCTTGGGCTGGCTCACACGGCCGCTATTGCAAGCTTTTGTCCCTGACTTGCCGCTGTCCGATGCCGGCATTGCCATGAGTGCCGCCGTTTTATTGTTCGTCCTGCCGGTTGATTGGAGCAAATTTGAATTCCTCCTTATATGGAAAGACACGGGCAAACTGCCGTGGGGTGTGTTGATCCTGTTCGGTGGCGGGTTAGCACTCGCTCAGGCGATTGGCACATCAGGCCTGGCGTTGTGGATCGGCGGGGCGGTTCAAGATCTCAGTGCCCTGCCATTGACGGCCCTGGTGTTATTCATGGCGGTAATGATCGTGGCGGTCGGTGAATTGGCCAGTAATACCGCCATGGCAGCGATCTTTTTACCCATTGCGGGTGCTGCTGCAATTGGGTTTGGCGCAGACCCGATTCTGCTTGCCATGCCTGTCGCCTTGGCGGCCTCGCTCGGCTTCATGTTACCGGTCGCAACGCCTCCTAATGCTATCATTTTCGGCAGCCGGGCCGTGACCATGAAGCAAATGCTCAAGGCGGGGGCATTGCTCGATATCGTCAGCATTCCGATAACAGTTGCCATTGCCATGACAATAGGCTTGTGGGTATTTGGCATTGGCGGTTAAGCCACCTCAAATACGGTCGTTTTGAAGGGGATGTTCAAAAGAGGTTTGCCTAAAAGCAAACAATCGACATAATCGCTGCAAAGAGAAATACAAAAAAGGATAAACCCCATGTACGACGGTCCGATTATCGATGCCCATCACCATATTTGGGAAGTGAAAAATTATCCGTGGCTGCTGGCGCCGATGGAGCCGAAACTGTTTGGCGACTATGAGCCTTTGCGGCATGATTATTCAGTAGATGACCTGCGCGATGATTTCAAAAATCAGAATGTTGTCAAATCCGTTCATGTTCAAGCCAATTGGGACCCGTCAAATCCGGCGGGCGAGACCGAATGGTTGCAGGGTGTGGCAGATGATGCTGGTTTTCCCCATGGCATTGTGGCGTTTGCTGACTTAACCAAACCCGATGAGGCCGAGCACTTGATTGAGGCGCACAAGCAGTTTGCCAATATGCGGGGCATAAGACATCAGACATTTTGGCATGATGGTGAGCCGATGTGGCGGGCAGCACCTGTGGCGGATTTGGCTTCAAGCGATGCATTTAAAAATGGCTTTAAACTTGTAAAAAAACACGGGCTTTCGTTTGATTTGCAAATGTTTCCGTTTCAAGCAGAGCAACTGGCTTCAACTTGTGAGCTGCTGTCTGAAAACCCTGACACGCCGATTATTCTCTGCCATGCGGGCATGTTGCCGCTCAACAGGCCCGAGATGCGCGATGCCTGGAAGGCGGGGCTTGAAAGGTTGAGTGAATTTGACAATTTGTGGTGCAAGATTTCAGGCCTGGCGCTTTTAAGTCAAAGCTGGACGGTTGACCAATTGCGCGACACAATTATGACAGCTGTCGACATATTCGGCGTTGAGCGTTGCGTGTTTGGATCGAACTTTCCATTAGAGCGCATGTGGGCGAGCTATGACGAATTGCTCAATGGCACCAAGGAAGCGGTTAGCTCACTGAGTGCGGATGAGCAAACAGCTCTGTTTCATGATAATGCGGTAAAATTTTATAAAGTTTAGGCTTGGCTACTTAACAGGCGAGAGAGGTCCGGTATGGGCAAGATTACGACAGAAGGAGAATTGCGCGCGATATATGGCAGTGCAAGCGGGCGTGCCGTTGAAAAAGAATTCGACAGGCTTGATCAGCACAGTCGCAGATTTATTGAACATTCACCCCTGGTGTTCCTGGGGTCGGACGATGGGGCTGGAAGTGCGGATGTAACGCCCAAGGGTGATCCTGCGGGCTTTGTTGAGGTGATTGATGATCGCACGATCGCCATTCCAGACAGGCCTGGGAATAATCGTCTTGATACCTGGGTTAACCTCTTGAAAAATCCGGCGATTGGCTTGTTGTTTCTCGTGCCTGGCATGAATGAGATTTTGCGCATTAATGGTGAGGCTGAAATTAGGGATGATGAGGACTTGCGCGCAAGATTTGCAATCAAGGATCGTTTGCCTGCAACCGTGCTGGTCGTTAATATCAGACAGGTTTACTTTCATTGTGCCAAGGCGCTTGTGCGTTCAAAGCTTTGGGATCGTGAACTTCACATCGACCGGTCGATATTTCCAAGCCTGGGCCAGATATTGAAAGATCAGGTGGCGGCCAAAAGCGATGTTGATACATCATCCTGGGATATCACGGATAAGTACGTTGAAACGCTTTATTGAGCTTCATGGCTGGATTTCAACTTTGGCTTTTGAGTTCAGCTGTGCTTCGCGCCGTCCAATATAAACGCCAGCAGTGATTACCAGGGCGATGCCAAGGAAAGTTATGGCGTCCGGGAAATAGTCAAAGGCGACCCAGCCAAACGCGATTGACGAAATAATGATCGAATAATGAAACGGGGCGATCAGTGACGTTGGGGCGTAGGAAAAAGCCAGGATCAGCAAAGATTGCCCAATCGCTCCAAACAAGGCAAACCAACCAAGTGTGGGCAATTGTGCGGCACTGATATCGGGCCAGTTCCAGAGAACCAAAGGCAACAGCAAAACAGAGCCGAAGATGACCGAGTGCGCAATTGAGGCCAGCGGCGTTGAAAGTTCAGCTGCACGCTTGTTTATTATGAAATAAAACGATTGTGTTACTCCGCAGCCAAAAGCGAACAGATGTCCGATTTGGGCTTGTGAAAAATCGGGCCTCAGCACAATCAATATGCCCGCAAACCCGCAGATGACGGCAAGCCAACGGTGCGGACCCACATGTTCTTTTAAGAGAAATTTCGACCAGACCACGGTTAATAAAGGGCCGGTGAACAACAGGGCGTGGCTTTCAGCTAACGGGATATACTGAGCTGATAGAAAAAATTGTAACGGGGTTACTGTTACCAAGACGCCGCGCAGCAATTGAAGCGGGAAGGGGGTTGGAATGAGTTTGGCCGGTCCTTCGCGGACCACAATAATGCCGGCCACGAAAACCCAAGTTGCGATATATTGCAGCCAAGCAAGAAACACGGGGCCGGTCTCCAACACGGCCATTTTTGCAAAGCCATCTTTGACGCCAAGCAGGTTGGCGCCAACGACCATGATGATAATGCCTGTCAGAAGTAGGTTGGAGGGCATGATGATCTCTTTAGGCTGCTAATACGCTCTGGTGCAAGCTTTATGCGTTTGATTGCGCATTAAACCAGTCGAGAATTTGTTCGCCTGTCCAAAACAGGACGCCGTCTTTGGCTGCCATATAATCGAGCACTTCTTCGAAATATTTTATGCGGTGGGGCACGCCTGAGACATAGGGGTGCACGCCAATGGCCATGATTTTGGCGCGCTCTGCGCCTTCCTCCCAGAGGCGGTCGAAGTGATCTTTGACCTGCTGGGCAAAATAGGGAGATTCATGGTTTTGTACCAACATCATCGGAATATCATTGAGCTCAACCGTATAGGGAATTGTGACCAGCGGTCCATTTTTGGTTTTGACACTTACGGGTTCGTCATCAAACACCCAGTCGGCTGAATATTTAACGCCGTGCTTTGTTAAAAGGTCCGGGCTGTCATAGGTCTGCCCAAGCCCTGGTCCCATCCAGCCAACCGGTTTTTTGCCGATGAAGTTCTCGATCACTTCTATTGTTTTGACGAGATTTGCCTCCTCATCTTCAAGCTTGTGAATTGGCATTTGAATATAGGAGTGGCTTAAAAACTCCCAACCTGCATCACGTGCTGCGGCGGCCACAGGTTCGTAAGTCTCGCAAATTTTGGCATTGAGTGATAAAGTGGGAGTGATATTGCGCTTCTCAAAAGCTTTAAACAGCCGCCAAAAGCCTACCCTCATACCATATTCATACCAGGTCCAATTTGGCAGGTCTGGTGAAATTTCAACACCGGTGGGTGCTGGCAAAATCTTGCGCGGCATGGGGCGTTCAACTTCCCATTCCTCAACATTAACGATAGGCCAAACCACAATACGAGCATCGTTTGGAAGCTTCAGAGGAGGGCGGTCGATGATGGCTGAATAATCAATCCGGTCGCGTGGCTTCATGGGTTTGGAATTGTCTGACATGTCTTTCGCCCCCGCTTTTTTAATTTCACTCATTGTAGAGCGTTGCTCTAAGAATCATAGCGAAAGATATCATCTGATCATGGGAAATCTCAGCGCAATTGGTCGTCAAAATGCATGATCAAAGTTTTGGTTTTAGAAGTTTTCAAATTTATGGGTTTCGGCCATTGGTGCCTGACGATAGACTGCCCTCAAAATGGATGTGCTTTAGGCACTAAGAGAAGAGGAAAATTATGGGTATTTTGCTTGAAGGCAAATGGATTGATGATGAAAAAGACCGGTTTCATGGCAAAAAGGGCGAGTTCAAGAGACCGGATTCACCGGTTCGCCATTGGGTAACAGCTGATGGGTCTGCGGGGCCAACGGGTGAGGGCGGTTTTAAGGCAGAGCCGGGGCGATATCATTTATATGTGGCGATCAACTGCCCCTGGGCGCATCGCGCGATTATTTACCGCCAGCTTAAAAAGCTCGAGAATGTCATTTCCATCTCATATGTCAGGCCGGTTCGGGGTGATGAAGGCTGGATTTTCGATAATTCGTCTGAGAGCCACAAGGACCATCTATTTGGCAAGACCCATCTGCACGAAGTCTACACCATGTCGCATCCGGACTATACCGGCCGGGTGTCGGTGCCGATGTTGTGGGACAAGCAGACCAACCAGATGGTCAATAATGAATCGTCGGAAATTATTCGTATGCTCAACACAGAGTTCAATGAATTCACCAATGATGTGACGGATTATTATCCCGAACACCTGCGGTCTGAAATTGACGAGGTCAATGAACTGACCTATCGGCACATTAATAATGGTGTCTATAAAGCGGGCTATGCCATGACCCAAGAGGCATATGAAGCTGAAATTGGGCCGATGTTTGAAACGCTCGACAGACTTGATGAGATGCTTGGCAAGCAGCGTTATCTTGCCGGTGATCACGTAACAGAGGCTGATTGGCGGCTTTTTCCAACCCTGATCAGGTTTGATGCCGCTTACGTGGGTGCATTTAAGTGCAATATCAGGATGATCCAGGATTATAAACACTTGTCGGGTTATCTGCGCGAGCTTTATCAAATGCCGGGTATTGCTGACACGATTGACATCCAAGCTTATAAAGACGGTTATTATTATAAGAATCCATTTCGCAATCCATTGGGTATCGTGCCATTAGGCCCTGAGCTTGATTTTGATATCCCCCATGGACGTGACGGAATTTAAAGGACCCAAGAAAAATGATAGAACTCTACGACAATCCTGTTTCCACCAGTGCGCAAAAAGTAAGGCTGGTGCTGGCTGAAAAGGGTCTGGATTTTAAATCCCATGTTTTAAACCTCCAGACCGGCGAACAATTTGCGCCCACGTTTTTGCAGATAAATCCATCGGCTCAGGTGCCAGCACTGCTGCATGATGGGCATACCATTATTGAATCAAATATTATCTGCGAATATCTGGATGATGTTTTTCCAGAACCACCGCTTAGACCAACAGATCCATATGAACGCGCTGTGATGCGCGGCTGGACCGAGCAGACGATTTCCTGGTGCATCACCATGATCAATAATATCAATGTGGGCATTGTGTTTGCGCCGATGGTCAAGTCGCAAAAAACACCAGAAGAAGTTCAAGCACAGATAAATGCCGTACCGAACTTGACCCAGCGTGAGCGCCAGCGCTTATTGTATGAGGAGGAAGCAGGCTCGCCATATGTTGCCCATGCCATTCAGCGTTATTACGAGTTTATTAGGACAATGGATTCAGCGATTGCAGAAAATGGTCTCTGGCTTGCCGGTAACTCATTCTCTTTGGCGGATACCAGCGTGTTTCCGTACGTGAACCGGCTGCATGATTTGCATTGGGAGAAGATGTGGCAGGGGCGCGATGCCTATTTCGATTGGTATGAACGTATGAAAGCGCGTCCAAGTTTTAAACAGGTGATTGGCGATGTGGTTCCGCCGCCGGCAATAGAATTTGCACAAAAATGCTCAAATGACGCAATGGGGCAATTGCAGAAAGTGTTCGATCGATTATAAATTCCACTTTAATGGAATTCTTCTTTTCAAGCTCATCATCATAGTCAAGGAAAGCCAGCCAATGTTATTTGATTGCAAACCCTATAAATCTACCGCAGCACGTGTACACCGCGTCAAGGGTGGTACAAAAAAACCAAGCACGGTGACTGTCGATATTCATTGTCATTTACACAATCAGGAGGTGGAAGATATAGCATCGCCTCATTATGAGATTACCGAGCAACCTTTCATTAAATACTCAGATGCTGCAACCCGGCAACTCAATGTGAAGCAAAATGAAGAGCGCTGGGAAGAGCTGACAGGAGTTGAGCAGCGGCTGAAAGATATGGATGAGATGATGGTGGATATTCAGGCCATCTCAACCTCGCCCGCACAATATTATTATTGGGCAGACCCTGATCTTGGCCGCCAAACCTCGCAAATGATCAATGATAAATTGGCCAGTGTCGTTGGCGATAATCCCGACAGATTTGTGGGGCTTGGTACGGTGCCATTGCAAAACACGGAACTTGCCATTGCCGAGCTTGACCGCTGCGTCAATGATTTGGGATTTCGCGGCATTGAAATTGGGCCGAATGTGAATGACGATGAATTGTCCGCAGACCGGCTTGAAAAATTCTGGGCACGTTGCGAAGAACTCGACATTGTGATTTTCATGCACCCGATGTCCTTTACCAATGGTGAGCGGTTCTCAAAACATTATCTGGCCAATATTATTGCCAATCCACTGTCGACAACGGTTGCGGTGCATTATCTTATTTTTGATGGGGTGATGGACCGCTATCCGGGTCTGAAGTTTGTTTTGGCCCATGGTGGTGGTTATGTATCACACTATAATGGCAGGCTAGACCATGCCCATGGTGCGCGGCCTGATTGTTGCACGCGCATTGCCAATCCGCCGACCAGCTATCTTAAGAAATTCTATTTTGACAGTGTGGTGTTCACGCCGCATCAACTTGAGTACCTCGCCCAGCAATTTGGCACGGACCATTTGCTGATGGGCACGGATTATCCTTATGACATGGCGGAATATGATCCGGTTGAGCATGTCGACCAGGTGGAAAGCTTTTCTGCTGATGACAAGGCCAAAATCTGGGGTCTTAATGCTGCTGAATTGCTGAAGATTAAAACATAAGGGAGAGGGATTAAAATGGCTGGTTATGTGATTGCACAAATTCAAGTCAATGACGCTGATGGCTATGGTGAGTATAAGAAAGGTGTTGGGGCAACCATTGAGGCTTATGACGGCGAGTTTTTGGTGCGCGGCGGTGAGGCGGAAGTAATGGAAGGCGTGTGGCCATTACCGCGCACCGTTGTTTTGCGCTTCCCGTCTGTTGAAAAAGCCAAAGAATGGTATCTTTCCGATATGTATAAGCCTCTCCTGGATATGCGCAACAGTGTTGCTGATGGTAATTTGGTCATTGTTGAAGGTGCCTAAATCGGCTTGTTGCCTGGCAAAATAAGTTTTCGCGTGTTCAACAAATCGCGATCATAAGCTTTTCCAGTTCAACGCTGCATGCCATGTGAGTAAACTTCTGATTGCAAGGATGTTTCAGAGCCCAAATGACCGGGCTTTGGAGACAACATGAAGGAGTAAATCATGAACAAGCTATTAGTTGCGTTAGCCTCAGCAGCGTGTGTTGTAAGTGCTCATGGCGCACAAGCACAAGATACATCTATGAGTTTTTTCATCACCAGTGCCGGTCCAGGTGACGGGGCCAATTTGGGTGGCTTGGCAGGGGCTGATGCTCATTGCGGTAAGCTTGCGAGTGCAGCAGGTGTCGTTGGTAAAACCTGGCGTGCGTATTTGAGCACGGATAAAGAAAATGCCCGTGACAGGATCGGCAAAGGACCGTGGTATAATGCCAAGAAGGTCGTGGTTGCCAAGAGTGTTGCTGATCTTCACAAAGATCCGAATATCAATAAGCAGACAGGGCTGAGTGAGAAGGGCACGCCCATCAACGGCCGGGGAGATAGTCCCAACATGCATGACATTTTGACTGGTTCGACACCTGACGGCAAAGTGGTAGCGGGCAAGACCTGCAATAACTGGACCCATAATGGCGAAGGATCTGCATTTGTAGGTCATCATGATCGTCAAGGCTTACGTGATGACGTGCCATCAAAATCGTGGAATTCATCGCACCCATCGCGTGGCTGCAGCAAGGATGCCTTGCCGCGTTCAGGCGGCAATGGGTTGTTTTACTGTTTTGCAGCCAACTAAATCCAAAATACAGATTGTTTGACTAACGAAATGTGCCCGCCGGTGTTTACATCGGCGGGTTTCGTTTTGGGTAACTAGAACCGTTTTTTAGCGTCAGGATTTTGGGGTCTGACGGTCGGGCGCAATATAGTGCTCGACCCTTGGTTTGCGCTTGCCGGTGTGAAATGCCATGACCTGATCTTGCAAAGCGGTGTCGGATTTGGTTGTGCGTTCATGCTGGCGTAAATGCTCCAGCCAGGATTCCACCATGAAATATTCCAGATAATGGCCGGGCTTTCGGGCATCTTCAAAAATGCCCCAGGCAAAAGCACCGCCGCGGCGTCTGGTGCGGCTAAATTTATTGAGGCAGTTTAGGAAGGCGTCCGCGTTTTTTGTGTCGATCTGATATTCCACTGTGATCATGACAGGGCCGCGTTCGCCTTCAATTGGTCCTGCAATGACGGGTTCGGGCAAAACGGAAGATGTGAAATCAACCTCGCCACCTTGTGGGAGCTTCCAGCGCCAGGTTGCAATAATGGCAATAATGCTGCCGGCAGCAGCTATTTTCAAAGCGGCTGGAATGCCAATCAAACTGGCAATTTGCCCCCAAACCGCACTTCCGAATGCCAATGAACCAAACAGGATCATGAAAAAAACTGCAAGGCCACGGGCACGCACCCATTCGGGCAGAGACAATTGGGCTGATACATTCAGTGTTGAGAGTATTGTGAGCCATGCAGCTCCGGCCAAAAAACTGACCCCGACGGCTGTATATTTATTGGTTGTGGTAGCAAAGACCATGAGGGCTATCGCTGTGATTATTGTGCCGATAGCAACAAGTTGGTCAATATTGAAGAGCTGTCTGGTTTTTGGCAAGCACACTGCGCCGGCAACAGCGCCAATGCCAAGAGAGCCTAACAAAATACCATAAAACTCAGGGCCGCCATTGAGTTGTTGGCGGGCAACCAACGGCAATAAGGCCCAATAGGCGCTGGCAAACAGGAAAAACCCAATCGAGCGCAACAAAGTGGCCCGCATGAGCAGGCTTGCGCGGGCATAGCGCAGACCCTGGCGGATCGCGCCGAACAAGCGCTCGGACGGCAACAAGCTGACGGCCCTTTCTGGTGGATGCCACCACAACACGGCTGTGATAACGACGAAAAAGCTTATTGCGTTAAAAAAGAATGGCGCAGAAAGTCCCACACCGGCAATCAGTACACCGCCAAGGGCGGGCCCGATCGCGCGTGAGATATTAATGCCGACACTGTTCATCGTGACCGCGTTATGAAGCTGATCTCTTGGCACCAATTGCGGCACGATTGCCTGCCAGGTCGGCGTCAAGAAGGCTGTTCCGGCTCCCAAACACAGGGTGAGGAAAATGAGACTGAATGGGGTTGCCTTGCCAAGGAATACGCTTATGCCAAGCAGGGAGGTTATGGTGGCCATAAAAAGGGTGATGATGATTAAAAGTCTTCGCCGGTCGATGATGTCGGCGATAGCACCGGCGGGCAGTGCCAAACAGAACACAGGTAAGGTGGTGGCGGCCTGAACAAGCGCCACCATGAAGGGGTCTGGCGCCAATGACGTCATCAACCAGCCGGCAGCTGCATCGTGCATCCACGTGCCGACATTGGAAATTACGGTAGCAGCCCATAACACAGCAAATGCTGTGTGCTTGAGCGGACTCCAGGCGGATTGGGCCGATGTTTTTTTGTTCTGTTTTTTAGAAGGTGTTTTTTTGCTCATATTTGCCAAATTGCATTGTAATCGATGGGTGCATCCCCAAAATAAACATAACAGCTGCTTTGCAGGATGCTTACTTCATTTGGAGACGTCATATGACTTGGATAACATTTTCTATCAAAAGAGCCATAAGTTTTTTGATGGGTGTTGGGATGTTGACGGTTTTGGCAAATTCCAGTTTGGCGGAATCAGCCCAAGTGCCGTTTGGTGATAAGATTTCAAGCGTGATTTTTAATTACAACCGCACAACCCCTTATATTGCTACGTCTGGCAGGATTAATGGGGCAGGGATAGCTGAGTTAAAATCACTTGGGTTTAAAACTATTCTGGATTTGCGCACCGCCCCTGAAGGGACAGGACAAGAACAGCTAAAGGCGGTTGCCGCCGGATTGGCCTATCATAATATTGCTATTTCCAGGGCTGCGCCGAGCAAGCAGCAAATCAAAAAATTTGCCTCACTGGTTGACGATAAGAACAATTATCCAATGCTGGTTCATTGCGCTTCGGCCAATCGTGCGGGAGCTATGTGGACGCTTTATCGGGTGTCCAAGGGTGTTGCCTTTAGTCATGCCGTTCAGGAAGGCCGCACCATAGGTCTTAGGCCAAAACGCGAAAATCAGGTGCGTAAAATGCTCAGTCAGCCTGTGCTTTAAGATGGGCTAAGCATTGCCATTTAAAATTGAGTTCTAATTAACGTTAACTCAACACCCGCTTGCAGAAGAAGGCGGGTGTTTTGCTATGTGATCCATAAACCGATAGGCAATGGTGTTTTTCTATTGGAACTTATTCAATTTTTTAAACAAAAACTCTCAAGCTATAATTTAGACTTTTGGATGATCTCAATTAACTCGATATAAACAGACACCGACGTATCATTCCTCAAGCAGTAGTGTTTTATTTATGGATTTTTGGCCATCTATTTTTGGCTGTTTGGAGATGTTTATGCGCGTTCAAAGGTGTTCTTGGACTAAAAATAATGGTTGGCAGGAATATTCGGATGCCAGCATTCAGCCGCAGCTGGTGTTGTATTTTGCAGATCCGCATATGGTGGTGCCAAGTGAATGCTATAACTCACTTTCGAAGCGTTATCCTGAAGCACATGTTCTTGGTTGCACGACGGGTGGTGAAATATTCGACAATGAAGTGCGCGACGACAGTGTCGCTGCTATGGCGATTGAATTTGAGAAAACCACAATTCGACCAGCATCGACTAACGTTGGAGAAGCTGTTGATTCATATGAAGCAGGTCGAAGCCTGGGGCAAGCGCTTCAGGGTGATGATCTGAAGAGCGTTTTTGTGTTATCTGACGGCACTTTGGTGAATGGCAGTGACTTGGTGCGAGGTCTTACCGACATTATCGGTAAGGACATTCCTTTGACTGGCGGGCTCGCTGGTGATGGCGACCGGTTCGAGGCGACTATGGTCGGGGCTGATAATGAGCCGTGCAAAGGGCAAATTTCGGCAATCGGATTATACGGCTCCTCGCTGAAGGTTGGCCATGGCAGTGTTGGCGGTTGGGATGACTTTGGACCGGAGCGGGTCGTTACGCGCTCCAAAGGTAATGTGCTTTATGAGCTTGACGGCAAGCCGGCGCTTGATCTCTACAAAAAATATCTAGGTGAAGAAGCTGAGAAATTACCGGGAAGTGCATTGCTGTTCCCACTCAAAGTCCGGCCTGCTGATGATCCCTCAAGTGATGTGGTTCGCACCATTGTAGGGATTGATGAAGCTGACAAGTCCATGGTGTTTGCCGGAGATGTGCCGGAAGGTTATGTGGCGCAACTTATGCGGGGCAATTTTGAGAACCTGATAGATGGTGCTGCTCAAGCTGCAAAATTAGCAGCCCCGACGGCTGAGGTTTCTGGAAGTTTTGCAGTGTTGGTCAGTTGCATCGGGCGCAAGTTGTTAATGGGCCAAAGGATCGATGAAGAAGTCGAGGCAGTCACGGATGTGCTAGGGGATGACCTTCCCATGCTTGGGTTTTATTCCTATGGCGAAATTTCACCCCATGTCGCTTCCGGCATGTGTGAGATGCATAATCAAACGATGACAATAACCGTATTTTCGGAAATTTGATTTTTGTATCACCGAGAGGATTGGGGACGGTGTTTTGCATAAATTACTAAAAAGGCAAAAACGACGGGCCTGTAAAGACTCTGTCGATGGCGCATTGGATATTGAGCGTTTGCAGGAATTGGTGAACGCGGCTTATGAGGAAGCCGATACAGAGCGTAAAATGACGCAACGTTCTTTGTCTCTCATGTCCGATGAGATGCGCGAGCTGAACGACGGCATCAAAGATGAGGCCAAGGCGCGCTTGCAGGCGCAAATGCAGCTAATGGCTGCAATCGAAAGTCTCGATCAGGCTTTTTCGGTGTTCGATTCGGATGATTGTCTTGTCGTATGCAATAAGAATTATCTTGATTTTTGGATGACGGGGGCTGAACACCTTGTAAAACCTGGCATGACGTTTGAAGAGATTCTGAAGATACGTTTCGATCATGTCTTGACCGATGATCAGCGCTCTGTCGGCCGTGACGTTTGGGTCGCCGAACGTGTTCAACGCCATATAACGCCAAGAGCGCCTTGGGAACAGCAATTAAGCGACGGACGCTGGATTTTGACAGGCGAAACCGTAACCGAAGATGGCGGTTTGGTCACAATTCATAACGATATTACCAATTTCAAACAACGCGAACAGGAAGCGCTGGAAAACGAGCGATTGTTAGAGCGGCAAAATAGCGTCTTGATGGAGCTAACAAAAAGCCCGGCACTGTCCACGGGGGACTTGGATACAGCATTTAAAGAGATCACCGAAGCGGCAGCGAAAGTTGTCAATGTCGAACGTGTCAGTATTTGGATGTTTAACGAAGATCACACCAAAATAGTTTGTGAAGATCTTTACGAGCTGGGTTTAGACCAGCATAGTAAGCCGCCAGATTTTAGAGCGACAGATTATCCCAATTATTTTCGTGCCTTAGGAGAGAATAGGACGATTGCGGTAGATGATGTTACTTCCGATCCGCGCAAATCAGAATTATCAGAACATTTCCTGAAACCTCTCAAGGTTAATTCCGTGATAGATGCCCCCATCCGGGGTCTTGGTAGTATTGAAGGCACGATCTGTTTTGGCCACGTCGGTCCCAACAGGCAGTGGCAGCAGCATGAAAGTGATTTTGCAAGCTCGCTGGCTGATTTGGTATCGATGGCCTTGAAAGCGCGCGACCGCGAGCTTGTGCAGCAGGAAATCCTCACCGCCAAGGAGAGCTTGCAGCGTCATAATGATGTTTTGGTGTCGTTGGCCAAAAGCCAAGCCCTTGCCAACGGCGATTTGGACACGGCCTTGCATGAAATCACGGAAGCGGCTGCCAACGTTCTGGAGGTAGAACGTGTCGGCATATGGATGATCTATGCTGACACCTCCAAATTTCAGTGCCTGGATCTGTTCGAGAAGAGTGCGAACCGGCACACCCAAGTACCAGATTTCGAGGCCGAAAAATATCCGAATTATTTTAAAGCCTTGAAGGAACAACGGACAATTGCCGTGTCTGATGTTTATACTGATCCGAGAAAAGCCGGATATGCAGAAGAACTGCTGAAACCACGCAATATCAGTTCGGTCATCGACGCGCCAATCCGCGGATTGGGCTGTCTCGAGGGCGTGATCACCATTGGCCATGTTGGGCCAAAACGTGAGTGGAAAGATCATGAAAGTAGTTTCGTCACGTCACTTGCCGATTTGGTGTCGCTCGCCTTTAGGGCGCGTGATCGTGAACACTCACGCAAGGAAATGCTGACTGCAAAAGAGCAGGCTGAAGCTGCAAACAAGGCAAAATCAGAATTTCTTGCGAATATGAGCCATGAGCTACGAACGCCTTTGAACGCGGTCATCGGGTTTTCAGAAATTTTACGCCAAGAAGGGGCCGATAAAATAGACGGTGATTTAAGGCGGCAATATGCTCAAGATATTAACGATGGTGGACAGCATCTTTTGTCCCTTATTAGCGATATTCTGGACCTGTCTAAAATTGAAGCCGGCAAGCTAGAGCTTCACGAAGAAAAAATTGACCTTAAGGAGGCGACAGAGGCAAGTCTCCACCTTATCAGGCAAAAGGCACTGCAATCTGAACTTGAGCTTATTGTCAATATTCCTGAGAACATTCCTTACCTTTGGGCTGACAGGAGAGCATATAAGCAAATACTTCTCAATCTTTTGAGCAATGCGGTCAAATTCACCATGTCCGGCGGGGTGGTTACGATAACTCTCTCGGTAAACCAAGATGATTGTTTGCAAGTTTTGGTTGCCGATAACGGCATTGGTGTTCGTGAAAGTGATATGGAAAAAATTCTGCAACCGTTTATCCAGGCGGATGGCTCTTTAAGCCGTAAGCATGAGGGGACTGGGTTGGGTTTGCCGTTGGTTAAGTCCTTAATAGAGCAGCATGGCGGTAGGCTTGTCATAGACAGCATATTTGGGAAAGGTACGAATGTTTCGGTACTTTTTCCAGCAGAGCGATTGCAAGCCGATTTTAAAATTCTTTCCATGGTTAGCCGCTAACAATATCTTGGTCAAAATTAAGCTTTGCCTCCTATCATGTCGTTCAGGAAGTTCGCGTGTCAGCATCACAGCAGTCTTAAGATGGCCGCTTTATTTGATGATAAATGGATTTGCGACTGTATCGGCCAAGGACATCCAGACAGATTTGGTTTGTAAAAACTCATAGATGGCATCCTGGCCGTTTTCGCGGCCCAAGCCTGAGCGTTTATAACCACCAAACGGCACCATGTAGCTCACAGCGCGATAGGTGTTGATCCACACCATGCCTGCGTGCAGTTGTTCGCTCATTTTAATGGCGCGCGCCATGTTTTGCGTCCAAACGCCAGCTGCCAGGCCGTATACAATGTCGTTGCCGATCTCAACGGCTTCCTCGTCATCTTCAAACGGGATGATGGAGAGGATAGGGCCAAATACTTCTTCCTGGGCGATGCGCATGGTGTTTTTGACATTGCCGAAAATTGTCGGCTCAACGAACCAGCCTTGCGATAAATCCGATGCCTGAGGTATCTTGCCGCCAAGCAAAAGTTTTGCGCCATCCGCCTGGCCTGTTTCAATATAGCTTAGCACTTTATCATATTGCGGTTTGGTGGTGACCGGTCCCACTTGCGTTTCCATGTTCATCGGATCGCCCATACGTGCGGTTTTGGCAATGGCCAGCAATTTTTCGGTAAATTCGTCTTGTACGGATTTTTGCACCAGCAATCTTGAACCTGCGATGCAGGTTTGGCCGGTGGCGGCAAATATGCCCGAAATTGCCCCCATTACTGCATTGTCCAAGTTTGCATCTTCAAACACGATGTTGGGCGATTTGCCGCCAAGCTCAAGGGTGACGCCTTTAAGCCCGCGGGCGGCTGTTTCATAGACATGCTGGCCGGAGAGTTCGCCGCCGGTAAAAGCCACTTTGCGCACAAGGGGGTGGGCCACAAGCGGTTCACCGACATCTGCGCCGTAGCCTGTGACCGTGTTGACGACCCCGGGCGGGAAGCCTGCTTGTTCAAACAATTTGACGAATTCAAGGGTTGAAACAGAAGAATACTCACTGGGTTTGATGACCACCGTGTTGCCTGCTGCCAGCAAGGGTGCCAATTTCCAGCACAGCAATAAAAGAGGGGAATTCCACGGTGTGATGGCTGCAATCACGCCGAGTGGCTCATGACGGGTGAACGTGAACATGTCGGGTTTGTCGACGGGGATTACCGCGCCCTCGATTTTATCGGCAAGGCCGCCGTAATAATAAAACCATTCGGGAATATAATTGACCTGGGCTGACATTTCAGCGAGCAATTTGCCATTGTCTTGCACTTCAAGCTTGGCCAGCCTGTCGGCGTTTTCAGCAACCAAATCACCAAAACGGCGCAACAACTTGCCCCTTTGTGTTGGCGTCTTGGCGGGCCAGTCACCCTTGGTAAAAGCTTCGTGCGCTGCTTTGACGGCCTGGTCAACATCTTCACCATTGCATTTCGGCACCAAAGCCCAGGGGGCGGCTGTGTAGGGATAAAAGCTTTCAAGGAATTCACCCGACTGGGGCAGGGCTTCCTTGCCGCCAATTGTATTTACGTATCGTTTCAACGCTGTGTTGCCATCGGGCATCCGCGCCTCCTTTGACAGATATGTTTGAAGTATTGTCCTCTGAGAGGAAGATTATGGCAAGGGCGGGGTTTGGGTTTTCAAAACTTGCAATGGTGGGGGACTTGCGTGATTATTCGCAAAAATAACTGGAGGTATGCAGTGAAAGCGGAACTTGTATCGATCACGACGGATGGTCAAGCGCTTGACGGATTATTCTATGAGCCGGAGGACCAGCCGGTCAAAGGGGCGGTTTTGTTGTTTCATGGCAATACCATGAATTTTTATGTGGGGGCGCCGCGATTTCTGCCGCCTGTTCTGGTGCCTATGGGGTATGCGTGTCTTGCTTTTAACCGCAGGGGGCATGATGTTTTAAGCACGTTTAATAGCCGTGATCCCGTTGGGGGCGCTTATCAAACCATTGAACAATCTGTGGCTGATAATCGATTTGCCGCTGAATGGCTGGCACAGCGGGGGCATTCAGACCCCATCGTCATAGGTCATTCCAATGGGGGTATGTTGTCGGTGCAACATGTGGCCGAACATCCGCAAACACGTGCGCATATTCTTCTGTCGGCTCATCGTGGTGGAACTGGCCTATTGCCTATGGCATCAAAAGGGGGGTTATTTGCGCAAGACCGCTATGACGAATTTAAGAAGCGTGCGCAAACCATGGTCTCTGAGGGCAGGGGGCAGGAGCTTATTTTATTGCCTGGTTGGTATCATGTTATGACGGCTGACACTTTTGTGGATGCGGCAACAAATATGCCGGATATGCTTGAATGGGCCCCTAAGATTTCCTGTCCAGCACTGTTTGTGCGCGGTGATCAAGAGCCTGCGGCAATTTACCCTGCGGAAGATTTTCAAAAGAAAGTCTCTGGCCCTTGCGACGTTGAAATCATTGAAGATTGCGACCACTTTTATGTCGGGCGGGAAGATGAAACCGCTAAGGTGGTGACAAGCTGGCTTGCCAAGACATTTCCATAATAGAGCGTTTTGTTGGAACATGTCATTCAGGCGCTGAACTAGCGCCCTGTTTGCTGCTGACATTTAAAGTCCGCGTCCCGTTGTTGTTCTTTTGTGCCCATCCCCACCAATTGTCCTGAATGCAGAAGTTTGAATAGCTGGGGTGCTGCATGACCAGGGAATGAAAGATCAATTCAATATGCGGTTCGTTGATTTCCTCATCTGATAACGACCTCACAGTGACGCCATCGGAGGCTTCGCGTCCTTTTACCTTGCCGTAGGACCATGTCATATCGTCAAACAAAATCCATGCATCCGGGCGCAGTAATTTATCGACTAGAAAAAACGCAAAGCCATCTATGGTCCAATTTTTGGCGCCGTCGAAAAAACAGAAATCATAACAGGGTTGGCACTGATCCTGTTTGGTCTGGTTTTGAATCTGCTTTTTTAAAAACCAGTTATAAGAGTTCTTCTCACGATGAATGCTGACAATATGCCCAAGGTTCGAGGCTTCAAGAAGGGTCTCGAGATTGGGCTCGCGGTCAATGGCAGAGAGCAGGTCAACCGTATCCAGATGTCCTTGCCCGATCTCATCCAGGGCTGCTGCGATATAGATTGTCGAGACGCCATGAGCATGGCCAAGTTCGAGGCAATTTGCCGAGCGGGTCTTGATAATATGATCGTATAGCTCCCAGCCCTCATCGGCATTCAGATAGGGCGTATCCCCCAGGATTTTTTTTGCGTCTTCAAATTTCATTGTTTATCGAACCATTTATGAACTGGTCGGACTGCCAGTCTCGATTAATCCTATCGGGCAGCCTCAAGCGCTTTTTCAATCAACATTTCTGTTGCAATTTCAAGGGCGCCGAACTGCTTGGTGAGATCAATATCATTGGCACTTTGTATTTCGTATCCGGTGTCTGACGACATATACCAGGCATCACCACGCGGGCTTGCTTCCAGCACATACAGCTCGCCAGTATCCGCATCACGCACAATATCGCTGCCTAACAGCGGCTGGTTTGGAAATACTTCGTGCACGCGCTCAGCTAGGGCAATCACTTCCTTGTCGTCAGCGAGCGTATAGCGGGATGATTTTTTGTTTGAAACAATGGTGACACCGCCGCCGCCAAATTCATTGCGTGACTCCAATGGGGGAAAACTGTGGTCAATTTCGCATCGCCAGCAAAACAGCGTTTTGCCGAACAAAGTGGCGACCCTGTAATTGACTGCCCAGCGCCCGGTATAGACAAAGTGCTGCGCCAGCATTGCCCCTTTGCTACCGGGATGATTTTCAACATAAGCGCTTTGAGGTTTGTGGCGCACCCGTTCGGTGCGCTTTATGCGTACTTCTGCTCCTCTGCGGCCTAATTCGGGTTTGACCACGACATATGGACCCCATTTTTCAGGATCGAGGATCAAATCTGGTGTGATCTCAACCCAATCGGGCACTGAGACGCCTATTTCCCTGAGCCATTCATATTGCTGACCTTTGGGCCATTCATATCCTTCGAATATTGGACCGCGTGGTGGTTTGAACTTCTTGATCGGCAGCGGAGATATTGTGATTGTCGGGTCTTGCGAGACTTTCTCTGCTTCAGCCCAATTGGTTTCCTTGGTATCGACGATAAATGTTTTGATATCAGGGCGCTTTTCAGCAATGGCGGCCGCAATCGTCTGATAGTCGGACATGGCCATCTTGGTTGGTTGATAAACCAGAATGATATTTGGCATCAGGGGCTCCAGCTACGCGTTTTGCTCTATAGGATGCGACACATAACAGTTTCAAAGGATATTTGCACATAAACGTTTGAGCTTATGCCATCCATTGCTTGTGCCTGGTTTGCAGATTGAATTTCCTCGGCGACAGTGCCATGTTTACTCTATCATAAACCGAGGTACAAAGAACGATGGAAAGCCCTGTTGCACCGCCAAAATCTGCCGTTTCCTTTCTCAAGGAGTTGGGGGCAGATACAGTCGAGCACAGGGCCAATCGATATTTACTCGAACATCTGATTGCAACTTACGAATTGTTGAGCGCATGGCACCATGAACCGGCAATTGCTGTGGCTGGACTGATGCACTCTGTCTACGGCACGGCGGCCTTTGAGACCGCTTGCCTCGCACCAACTGAGCGCTATCGTGTCCGCACAGTGATTGGTGATGAGGCGGAGCGGCTGGCATATCTGTTCTCGGCAATGAAGCGCGATCAATTTTTGGACACATTGGGGGGGAACGTCGTCGTCAGCAGGTTCGGTGAGGGTGAGATTGCGATCAGCGATGAGGACACGCGCATTATGTGCGAGATATTGTTTGCCAACGAACTCGATCTGGCGATTGCAAAAAAAGGGGCTGATCGACCCGACAAGATTGAAAAAAAACTCGGGCCTGTTTTCGAACAGATAAAGGCCTATTTGTCCGCAGCAGCTCAGAATGCTTATAGCGAGGCGATCGGCCAAAATGTCTGAAGGATAATCAGGACGGAAAATTTGCTAATCAGATGTCACTTACGGTGAGCAGCCAAAGCTTCTGAAATGATCCGAGCTGAAGTTGCAACACCGTTCATATCTGGCACGTCATGCAGCGTTGGCATAGTGGCCGCTTGGTCGATTGCTGCTGCCAGCCGGTCTGGATCAAGATGGGTTTCGTCAATCACTATTGCTGCTTTGCGATTGCCAAGCAAAATTGCCCGTCTTGCTTGTTCGGTTTCCCCATCATTGGCGTTTGGAATGACGACGGCGCGGGCTTTGGTCTGAAAAATATCCACGACCGTGTTGTAGCCACATCTTGAAACAGAAACTTGCGCCTGCGCCATTATGCTTGTCAGATCGTTGCGAAACGCGTGAAGCTCAAGTCCGTGCGTTGCCTCAGACTTGAGTTGGTTGGTCACGCTTTCACTCAAATAGGGTCCGGTAACAACACACCAGAGGTCGTTTGCGAAGCGGGTTTTGGGTCGTGCTTGTAATGCGCATTTGAGAATATTTTCCCCAGTGGCGCCACCGCCTGTTGAAACAACCACTTTATATGGATTATCCGTTTGCGCTGGTTCGGGTGGCGATCCGGCAACAATGCCGGTGTAATGGACAAGGTCCGAGATTTCGTCTGCGCCGGGGAAGGTGAGGGCAAGATCGGCAAAATTCGGGTCACCATGAACAAGCACCAGATCAAAATATGTTCTGAGGTAATTTATTGTATCGCGAACCCTGTCAGGTGATTTGTTCTCTTGGAGGATGTCGCGCACGGAACATATGATGAGCGGCTTTGGCCGGCAATTTTGGGCTGCTTCGAGAAAAGGGATCAACTCGAAACGCATTTGCCTGCGGCCAAATGGGAATGCCTCAATCATAATGGCGTCAGGTGAGAGGGTTTTCAGTAGCCCAAGCAATTGATCACGCCGCTTGTCTTTGTAGGCATCGGTCGCTGGATTTCCATCGCTATCCCTGAGATCGGAAAACCCACCAGGCCCGGCTTTCAACGAGGGCAGTTCGATGAGATCAAGCCCTTGGGTCTGCATGCCTTCGACGCGAATCCCTCCCATAACGAGATCAACGTCAAGGCCCGCCTGTTTCATTCCATCTGCGACGCGCAAAGATCGTACAAGATGGCCCAGGCCTTCAAGGTGTTGTGTGTAAGACAGCAAACGGTAGCTCATGTTTGTTCCGCCATCGTCTGAATGGTCTTTGTCATCTCCAGCTTGCCTGACCGATCAACCTCAAAGATATGTAATGTGCCCCATTTAATCTTTTCTGGTGGCTTGCCGGTCATGTCCCAACCTGTCGCTTTTGCCATAATCGCTCGTATGAGACCCTTATGCGTTACTGCAAAAGTCGGTTTTTCAGAGTTTCCAATTTCATTCAACCAGGGTTGCACGCGATCCAGCAACTCCCTTGGGCTTTCACCGCCTTCGGGGCGGAAGTCAAGACCGCGGGCTTCATTGGCCGCCATGGCGGATTTGTTTTTCTGCCTGAGCCCTGCAAGTGTTTCGCCCTCCCAGAGTGCCCAGTCCATTTCGATCAGCCGTGGTTCGGTTATAATGTTCTGGCCGCCAAGAAGTTCTGCTGTTTCGACTGCGCGTTGCAACGGGCTTGTGTACCATTGGCGTGTTGAGACCCATGCCGGTAATCTCCAGTCGATAACCATGGCACGGCCTTGCGCGCTCAAAGGTTCATCCCGGCGTCCCTGTAATCGGTGCTGATTTGTCCATTTTGTCGGGCCATGGCGAAGGAGAGTGAGTTGCGTCACGCTAGAGCGCTTTCAGGAAAAGTGTGTGCGGTTTTCCGCCCGGAAAGCGCGACCAAACAAAGATCAAGAGCACTTTCAGGAAATTGGCTTTCAGATTGGAGTGCTTAGGGTTGGGCATTGCTAGCTTCCGGTTTCAACCACCGAAAATTGTGGCTTTTTCTTCGTGGAAAAAGTATCTCCAACATCATCGGCAATAGTCTCAAGACCATCCAGCAGGCCCGGCTGATCCATTTCGGAGGGAAGAGGCTGCAGTGGCAATTGGCGCAAAGCTTCAGCCATCACATGGGGATCGTCTGCCTGTTCGGGATGCAAGGTAGATACCAGGCCCAATTCCTGAGCCCTTGTCGCGCGTATCAATTGTTCTAGCCGGGGGTGCGTGCGCGGTACAATGATTGCCCGCTTGTCGTAAGATAAGATATCGCAAAATGTATTGTACCCGCCCATGGCCACCACGCCAATGGCGCCTGTCATAAGCTGGCTCATGTTATTTTCAAAATCAATAACCTCAACGTTTTCAAGTGCTTGTGCCCGGTCATGGATCATGTCCCGATCTGAGGTTTTCATAAATGGGCCAAGCACCAATAGGGCAGGATAAGGTATCGTGTTGTCGACCTCATAGGCTTTTAATATCTGGTTGATCAAGGTTTCGCCATCCCCACCACCGCCAACGGTGGCTAGCACATATGGGTTGGTAAAAGAGTGTTGCGAGGGCAGTGATTTGGTCACCAGTTGGCGTTTAAGAAAACCGGTGTAAGAAATTTTACTGTCGAGTGCCGGAGAGACATCCAGCCCCTTAAGCGGGTGCCAGAATTCACGCGTGCCGTAAATCCAAAGCCTGTCATAAATCGATTCCATTTGCCCCAATACATTATTGGGCGCCCATTCTTCTTCTAGCCGCTCTGGTGAATCCATCACGTCGCGCAGACCGAGCACGAGCGAGCAGCCGCGGTTTTTGAGCATGTGCAGTGTTTCTTCAAGCTCACCTTTCAGGCCGAGAGGAACTTTGTCGACAATCAACATGTCGGGTTTGAAGATTTCCGCGGTATGGCGAATAATTCCCATACGTATTTCAAGGGTTTCGTGCAGGTCGATGTGCTCGTGCATCGAGGTATAATCGCCATTATAAAGTTTGATAACACTGGGAATTTTGATGAAGTCTACGCGTGCAGGGAAATTGAAACTGCCGGCGACCGGCGATCCTGTGATAATAAGGACAAACAATCCCTTGTATCGCCTGATCAGGGCGCTTGCGATTGTCCGGCAACGCGTCAGATGTCCCAGCCCCATGGTGTCATGGCTGTACATCAGTATGCGGGCGTGATCCAGTCGTTTCATTTTTTACCATCGATTACAACAGGCTGCATTTGATGTTACAGACCATGCCATATCAACCAGCTTTGTGGAAGCATGAACGGTGCGGGATACCAGCTTTGTCGTGCAAGCTATTTGTATGGGTCGGCTGCGTCTCTAAGTCCATCTCCAAGGAAGCTGAAGGCAAGGATGACCAAAATGACCGGCACTACCGGTAGCATTAGCCAGGGATATAGAACGACCACATTGATATTTTGCGCTTCCACCAGCAAGACGCCCCAACTTGTGATCGGCGGGCGCAAGCCCAGTTTCAGGAAGCTCAAGGCGGTTTCACCAAGGATCATTGTCGGGATGGAAATGGTCGCTGATGCAATAAGATGGCTCATAAAACCCGGAATAAGATGGCGCCCGATGATACGGCGGGGAGAGGCTCCCATTAATTGTGCGGCCAATACATAGTCCTCTTCCCTCAAAGACAGCAATTTGGAGCGTACCGCGCGCGCAAGACCTGTCCAGTCCAACAAGCCAAGAATGACAGTTATGCCGAAATAAACCAGCAATGGGGACCATGTTACCGGCATGATGGCAGCCAGCACCAGCCACAAGGGAATTGTGGGCAGGGATTGTATCACTTCGATCATTCTCTGGATTGCAAGATCGGTCATGCCACCATAGTAGCCTGCAATGCCGCCGAACATGATGCCGAGCAGAAAGCTGACAGTGATTCCAAGCAAGCTGATCGTCAATGAAATCCGGGCGCCATAGATGATGCGTGACAACACATCGCGGCCAAGACGATCGGTTCCCAGCATGAATAAAGTACCATCATTAGCCGCAGGACAGAACAGGTGAACGTTGCTCTCAACCATGCCCCAAAAACGATATTTATCCCCGCGACATAGAAAACGGATTGGGTGAATTTTCGTTTTATCTTCCGTGTAGACGCGCTTTAAATTGGTCATGTCGAGTTTAAAGCTTGTGGCATAGACAAATGGTCCAACAAAACGTCCTTCATGGAACAGATGAACTGCTTGGGGCGGGGCGTATATATGATCTATGTGACGGCTGTGTAAATCATATGGTGCCAAAAACTCAGTGATCAAAACCGACAGATACAACAAAATCAGGAATATTCCAGAAAAGACCGCCAGTTTATGGCGTTTAAATTTCCACCACATCAGTTTCCACTGCGAAGCAAGATAAAGGCGTTCCTGGCCCTCGCTCAATCGTTCGATTGATAGGGGATCGAACGGTGCTTGAGAGACGAAATGTTGTGTGTTTGCTTTGGAGGGGGGCTCTTTTCCCTTGGTCATTTGGTTGAGCCCCCTTGCAGCCGTATCCGTGGATCAAGAAATGCCAGGGCAATATCGGATATAAGCACGCCGATCACCGATAAACTCGCCAGGAACATCAGGAAGGATCCGGCAAGATACATATCCTGACTTTGCAATGCGGAAACCAATACCGGGCCTGTGGTCTCGAGCGACAGGACAATGGCGACCAGAACGGATCCCGAAATTATGGTGGGCAAAATATTTCCAATGTCGGCAATGAAAAAATTAAGCGACATGCGCAACGGATATTTCATCAATGCTTTGAAAGGATGAAGCCCCTTTGCGCGGGCTGTGATGACATATTGTTTTTGAAGTTCATCCAGAAGATTGGCGCGCAAACGTCTAATCATTCCTGCTGTGCCTGAGGTGCCGATAACGATGACTGGTATCCATAAGTGCGACAGAATTGATTTTGCTTTGGCCAAGCTCATTGGCTGGTTCAGATATTCCGGATCCATGATGTGACCAATCGAGGTTCCAAACCAGATATTTGCCAAATAAAGCAACACCAGGGCCAGCAGAAAATTGGGCGTGGCCAGTCCAACAAGGCCGATGAATGTTAAGCCATAATCTCCCCAGCTGTATTGATGGGTTGCTGAATAAATGCCGATTGGAAAGGCAATCAGCCAGGTAAATATGATTGTGGATATGGCCAGCAGAGTGGTGAGAAACATTCGGTCCCCGACAACACGGGTTACGGGCATCTGGTATTCGAACGAATAGCCGAAGTCTCCCTGCAACATGCCATAAATCCAGAAGACGTAGCGCTCCATCACAGGTTTGTCGAAGCCATATTCCTTACGGAGATATTCGATATGCTTGGGGTCGACGGTTTCGCCTTGGGTTTGAAGTTCCGCGATATAGCTTTCGAGGTAATCGCCTGGCGGAAGCTCTATTAACAAGAACACCAGCATTGAGATCAACAACAGTGTCGGGATCATGATCAAAACGCGCTTGAGGATATATTGCAGCATAAACTTGACCGACCGTTAGTTAACGTGTTTGGAAAACCAGAATGTATCGGGCATGTAAATGCCGAAATACGCGCCAGGATTCCAGTTGTAAATGCCTTTTTCAGGCACGTTGTTCAAAGCATTCGAGATAACTATTGGCTGGAGGGAACCGTTGATGACCCCAATCGAGAACACTTGATCGGTGTAGATTGAGAGCATTTTATGCCAGATCTCCGTGCGCTTCTCATTGGTGGTGGAGCGCTCCCAGGCCTTGACCAATTTTTGTAACTCGTGCGCTTTTGTGAGGGAAGGCAACATTCCAGCCTTGCCGTTGGTATCGAAATATTGACCCCACATTGGCCATTGCAACTGTTGCTGACTGGTGGGAGCAAGTTCGCGAGGGCTCATGCTGGACGATGGGACAGCGTTTTCCAGACCGGTCCAAACCGACATAATTGTATGGCCGGAAAAAATCCGCCTTCGGAATACGTCGCGTTGTGAGCTTCGCGATATTAGTCTGATACCAATCTTGGCCCAGCTATCTCTTATGAGTTCAAGAACATCGGTTTGCTCCGTGCTCTCCCCGGCCGTATCCACAATAACCTCAAGAGGTTGCCCATCGCTCCTCAGGCGAATACCATCACTATTGCGGCGGGTTATGCCGATTTCATCAAGCAATTTGTTAGCCATATTTATGTCGAACTTGGCCCAGGCGTTCTGGTATGCTTTGCGGAACAAAGGGCTTTCGGGCAGGACGGTATTGGCGCTTTCCCTGATCAAACCGTAATAAATCACCTGGTTAATCTCATGCCGGTTTATGGCAAGTGACAGTGCCCGGCGAAAGCGGACATCTTGTAATAGTTTGCGCCACTGAGGATCTTTGGCGTTCAAATTTGGAAACAGGGCAACTTGTGAGCCACGTGCGACACGCCATAACCGAACATTAAAGCCATGGCGTTTCTCGCTTTCCTTGAGGAAAGTATAATCATTGAAACGGATATATCTTGCTTGCAAGTCCGCCTCTCCACTGCCGGTCTTGGCGGGGATAATCTTGCTGGACCCCATGTTCAAGACCACTTCATTGACATAGGGCAACTGAAGTCCAGCCTCGTCAATCCTATGAAAATAAGGGTTTCGTTTAAAAATAAACTGCTGTGACGGCGGCTTGGTCGTGTTTTGCCAAGGCTGGAGGGTGGGCAATGCGGGGTTTTCGGGACGATATTGCCGCCCATGCCTTGTGTGAAGAGCAATCCAGTTTCTGACATCGGCTGCTTTGACCATTTCGGCGAGTTTCGCCGGGTCCTGGTAAGAGGGGTGAAACTGTTTGAGATAGTGCGCCGGCATATAGAGGTATAGTGGCCGGCCGCCGCACAGGGCGGGCAGAAAGTTGGCGTTTGGTTTATCCCACGTGTATCTGATCGTGGTCTCGTCGATCACTTCAAATTTCGGTGGTTTGCCGTCCACCAGCAGGTCAGCGGGCAGACCACTTCTATAGAGTTCGCGATTGTTTACGACATCTTTCCAGAAATATTCAAAATCAGCGGATGTGAACGGATGGCCATCCGACCACTTGTGCCCTTTTCTCAGCCGGAGTGTAAAAATCCGACCCTCTTCAACGTCATAACTTTTAAGAATATCGGGACGCAAGTCCAGGTTTCGATCATAACCGACCAGGCGGGCGTAGCCATAAACCGTCATGAGGCGGATGTCTTTTTGTTTGCCCATCAGCAACCGCATCCGTCCACCGTGCCGTCCAGGCTTCAGTCCGATTTTCGTCAGATTGATCACGCTAGGCTCCGCCGGCAGACGTTTGGCAACAGGGGGTAGTTTGCCGGCGGCCACTAATTTGGCGAGTGATGGGGTTTCTTGAAATTCAGACGCAAGGCCAGAGCGCACAAATAGTACGCTTGCAAATAGACAGAATGCGAATTTATGCCATTTCATCATTGTGGTCGTAATTCCCCGATATCCGCATTCGGATTTGCCAGAACCAAGTGACCTGGTTCAATTTCGATATGCTGAAGCCTTTGGTTGGTATCGCCTCTGAACGGAGCTGCCCAATCATTATTGCCATCATTTGTCGGTATTGTCAGCGCTTCAATGTCGAGGGGCTTGTCGAGGTCGGCGTATGGCACCGCTTCGAGGAGTTTTTTCGTATAGGGGTGAACGTGCTCTTCAAATAGGGTTTCGCATGGAGCAAGTTCGACCAACCGGCCCCGATACATTACTGCAATACGGTCGGCCATATAGTTGATCACTGAAAGATCGTGGGAAATAAACAAATATGTCAGCCCTAGTTCCTTTTGCAGATCTTTGAGGAGGTTTAGGATTTGGGCCTGAACCGAAACATCCAAAGCGGAGACCGGTTCATCGCAAATCAGCAGTTCAGGATTGAGCGCTAGGGCGCGCGCAATTCCTATGCGCTGTCGCTGTCCGCCAGAAAAACTGTGTGGGTAGCGGTTTAAAAACCGCGGATCCAGTCCCACGATGCGCATCAGTGCTGTAACCATTGCTGCTTGTGATTTGCTGTCACCGAGACGGTGAATGATGAGGGGCTCACGCAAAATATCAAACACTGTCATGCGTGGATTTAACGAACCATAGGGGTCTTGAAACACCATTTGTATTCGCCGCCGCAAGGGCTTTAACCCGTCTTGGGATAGACCGAGCAGGTCTTCTTCCCCGTCATGACCCCTGGATATGATCGACCCGCTGTCGGCGGTTACCGCCCGCATGATCAGCTTTGATATTGTCGTTTTGCCGCAACCACTCTCGCCGACAAGGCCTAGGCATTCACCGCGTCTCACATCAAAACTGACACCGTCAACGGCAACAACCCGCGTTTCGGTGCCCCGGCCGAAAAAACTCCCTTTTCGGGTGGTAAACGTCTTGTGAAGATCGCGAACCGAAAGGATGTGTTCGGGTGCTGGCCCCTTGTTTGACTGGCGCTCATTGCTTAAGGATCCGATTTCAGAGTTGATGTCACGCAAGGACACCAGCCGTTCGCCTGGTTTCATGTCGAAATGCGGCACTGCATTCAGCAATGCCTTTAGATAAGCATGGCTCGGTTGTCTGAAGATATGCTCCACCGTGCCACTTTCCATAATCTCACCGTGATAGATGACAACCACATCGTCTGCCATATTGGCAACAACGCCGAGATCGTGCGTAATCAACAAAACGGCCATTCCAAGCTTCTTTTGCAGTTCCTTGAGAAGTGCCAAGATTTGAACCTGGATTGTGACATCCAATGCGGTTGTCGGCTCATCTGCAATCAAGAGAGCCGGCCTGCAGATCAACGCCATCGCAATCATGGCGCGCTGGCGTAAACCGCCTGATAATTCAAACGGATAAAAGCTGTAGGCTTGAGCTGGGTCTGGGAACCCGACCATTCCAAACATCTCTTCGGTTAGCTTGCGGGCCTCTTTGCCTGTCACATTGCGATGCAGGCATAAAGCCTCTTGAACTTGGTTGCCGATGGTATGCAAAGGCGATAGTGACGTCATCGGCTCCTGGAAAATTATCGAAATTCGGCCACCGCGCAGGGATCTCATTTGTTTGCCATCCACAGACAGGCCGGCAATATCAATTGTTTCGCCAGGGGTTTTGGGGTCTGAGAAATGGATGTGGCCAGCGGTGATTGTTGCAGCGCTTGGAAGAATTCCCATGATGGCTTGTGAAATGACGGATTTACCCGAGCCGCTTTCGCCCACCAGCGCTGTGATTTTGCCCGGGCGGACAGCAAAGCTTACCCCTTTTACGGCTTCCAGCTCTACATCATGCAGCTTGAAGCTGACGTGCAGGTTTTCGATGTGAAGCAATTCTCGATCTGTCGTCATGTTTTAATCAACCTGCGCAATGTGATGCTCGCCCCTCGTGCACATGAGTCATGATAATTCGTTGAGCGTCACAACACCAGCTTGATTGTACATAAAGGCATAGGTCCTGCTTCTTTGTTCAATCGTTGTGTTGAAATCAGCCAATATTTGTGGTTGTTTCAATCGAAGGCACGTTTATTCGTGGTATAGGTTTGATAAAGCTAAAAAAATCCGTTTTGCCGGAATTCATTCTCAGGCCGCTCACACTATTGCGGAAAGCTGCACGTGCTCAAAGAGAACACGAATATCTTGTCTCAATAAATCAGAGCATCCGTCCTGAGTTATTCAGTGGCGCAAAACTCGTGACGGACAGGCTGGCATTATTGGACCTGATGCCAAAGGGGTCCTTTGTAGCGGAGGTCGGCGTGGCTAATGGCGCGTTCGCTGCTGAAATCGTTGCGCGAACCAAACCTGCAAAACTGCATCTGATTGATCCGTGGGACAGTCCTGTACCGGATTTTTCAAAAGAGGCGATGTCCCAAGTCCAGTCAGATCGAAAAGCCGAGATTGACGCCGGTATCGTCGAGTTGAACCGCGGTTATTCCTTTGATGTGCTCCCCGGCTTCGAGAATGATTACTTCGACTGGGTGTATGTCGATGCGGGCCATGAATATCTAAATGTAAAGAACGACCTGAACGCACTCCTGCCTAAAGTGAAGCCCGGCGGTCTTATTTGCGGCCACGACTATATAAGATGGGCAAGGCCAACGAAACGATATGGCGTGATCGAGGCCGTCAATGAGTTTGTCAACCAAACGGGCTCACACTTCCTGTATTTGACCAATGAACGCGATAAGCACGACAGTTTCTGCTTCAAGCTAAACAAATAGCAAATCGTATCGTGCCTGCCGATCGCAAGCGAAAGCGGCAGCTTGCATGGTTTGATGTGGGATCGAAATCAGATTTTGTCATCAAGGCCAAAACGGTTCATCAATTTGGTGATACAGGCCAGTGAGGAGAAATCCGTGACCAGCCGATTGTAGCCGGCATCTGCAAAAGACTTTCGACGTGACGGGTTGTTGATTAACTCGATCATGGCCTCAACCAGGGCTTTGGGATCGTCGGGCGCTACAAGGAGACCGGTTTTGCCGGATTTGATGAATTCGGGGATTGCCGAGATGTTGGTTGAAATACAAGCAAGCTTCTGGGATTGCGCTTCCATCAAAACATTGGGCAGTCCGTCACGATCACCATCGTCATCTATCCGGCAGGCGAGGGCGAAAATATGCCCACTTCTGAGAGTATCAATCACCACGTCTTGATCCCGCGCGCCGAGCCAATCAATATTTTGCTCCAGACCCAGCCTTTGCGCCTGTTTTTTCAGTTCCTTTATGAGCGGACCTCCGCCGACATGGACAAACCGCCAGTGGATGTCAGATGGGATTTCAGACAAGGCGGAAAGCAGTGTGTCATATCCCTTTTTGGCAACGGCACGGCCGACAGAAACAATAGTGATTGGTTGCTTAGAGTTTGAACCGTCGGGCTGGTTTGTGCGCTTGGGTGGCTTGGGGAACCGTGTCAGATCCAGCCCGTGATAAGACAAGAATATCTTATCCCTATCATTGTCAGGGGCCAGGTTGGCCAAATGGACGTGGCCATAGGCTGTGCAGGTGGTGCCCCAAAGAGCGTGTGCGATTTTTTCCTGCTTTTCCCATTGCGGTATTGTCCATATGTCCTTGGCGTGGGCAGAAAAGCTCCAGGGCAAGTTACGCATTATTGCGGTGTAGCGTGTAACAGAAGACGGCGTGTGAAGGAAATGGCTGTAGATGTGCGTAATTTCGTCACCAAGCTCAACGGCTAAAACCACTGCTTGGCCAAATCTTCTGATTCGGTTCAACGTAAAATCCCGCTTCAAATCCCTTAAAAAACATCGAAAGGCGGCTTTGAACCCAGGCTGGTGAACAGCTTTTAACAGCCCCTTGGTGACGCGAATAGGTTCCTGATACAGGTATTCTGGAAGATAGGTTACAGGTGATTTGATTTCCTGGTGGACCGGGTGCGTAAATTGATCGGTTGGGTGGCGCAGCGAAATAATATTGATCTTCAGGCCCCGTTTTTCCAAGGCTCTGATTTCTTGAGCAATGAAGGTTTCGGATAGGCGAGGGTAACCCTTCAGGACAATAGTGACATTGAGACCATGCATTGAAATTATAGCCTGCTTGTTTTTGAGGTTGTCGAGGTGTTGTGAAAACACATTTGATCTTGCCTGTTACTTTTCGATAATTTTTCTGTACTGATTTAGGACGTGACACCTATAGTGCTTGTTTGCGCAGTGGTTTGTCCTAATATCTAGACAATTGGGCAGCGGCACGACAATAGGCAATTGGGTATGGAACAAAATTTATTTCGATATATTTGGAAACATACCAAGCGGGATCAGGTATGGGTTTTGTTTATCGCTCTCTTATCCATGCCGGCTTATTTTTTGTTTTTCGACCTGCCAAAACAGATCGTAAATGGACCAATACAGGGTCAAGGGTTTGAGACGGCTGGCGCTACCACTCGTTTCCTCGAGTTATCCTTTTGGGTGCCAACATGGATTTCATCAACGGAGAAGCTTGATCTTTTTGCCGGCTTCGAGCTTGATCGCTTTGGTTATTTGACTGTGCTTTCTTTGGTTTTTCTGGCGCTGGTCTGCATCAACGGATTATTTAAATTTTATATCAATACCTATAAGGGCCGGCTTGGCGAGAGGACCTTGCGCCGGCTTCGCTACGAACTGATCGATCTTGTGATGCGCTTTCCATCAGCCCATGTCCGCCGAATGAAAGCACCAGAAGTTGCAACCATGATCAAGGACGAAGTTGAGCCACTGGGTGTGTTCATCGGTGAGGCATATGTCGACCCGGTCTTTCTAAGCGGTCAGGCTATCGTTGCGATGTTGTTCATCATGATCCAGAACATCTGGTTGGGCATGGTTGCGTTTGCAATCGTTTTGTTTCAGGCTTTCGTAATTCCCAGACTCAGGCATCGATTGCTGGAGCTTGGAAAGGAGCGTCAACTGGAGGCCCGTGCTCTGGCCGGACGGGTCGGGGAAATCCTGGAAGGTGTGTCGGAAGTCCATGTTAATGACACCTCGAATTTTGAAAGAGCGGATATATCACACAGGCTAAGCCGTATTTTCTTTCTTCGATTTGAATTTTACAAGCGCAAGTTTTTTATAAAGTTTCTCAATAATTTCCTGTCTCAGGTAACCCCATTTCTGTTCTATTTAATGGGTGGATATTTTGCCATTCGCGGGAGCGTGGATATCGGTCAGCTGGTGGCTGTTATCGCAGCCTATAAGGATCTTCCCAACCCGATCAGGGATTTGATTAATTGGGACCAGACGCGGCTTGATGTTCAGATCAAATATTCCCAAGTGATCACACAATTCGTCTCCGATGATGTTCAGACGCCGGAGTCTCAGGCGGCTGTTTTAGATGATGTTGACCGGTTTTCCGGTGAACTTAAGGCAAATAATTTAAGTGTCCTTGATGACACCGGCGCAAAGCTGATCGAACACGCAAATTTCAAAATGCCTGTGCACCAATCCACTGCGATCATCGGTGAGGTGAACTCTGGTGCAGAGGCTATCAGCGAGGTATTGGCCAGACTTCTGCCGCCGACGCAAGGACAACTTCAGATTGGAGATCAGGACCTTTATACACTACCGGAATCTGTGACGGGGAGAAGGATGAGCTATGTTGGTCCTGAAACCTATCTGCGGCAAACCAGCGTTAGAGACAATCTGTTATATGGCCTCAAGCATGCTCCGATGTCTGACATGGTTTATACCGGTGAGGATAAGGAGAAACGTGATCTGGAGATTTTTGAAGCACAGAGTACTGGCAACACGACACTGGACGTAAATGGTGATTGGATCGATTACAAGGCGGCTGGATTGTCTGGCACCGAACAGGTGGATGAAAGGATCCTGGAGGTCCTTGAACTGGTCCGCTTGTCGGATGAAATGTTCAATCTCGGATTGCGCGGACTGATCGATCCGATTGAGCAACCGGATCTGGCAAAACAAATTATCGAAGCGCGCAAATTACTGCTTAACAAGTTGAAAAATTCAGACCTCGAAAATATAGTCGAGCCATTTGATCCGGACGCGTATAACAATCAGGCAACAATTTCCGGCAATATTTTGTTTGGTACCGCCATTGGTGACGTTTTCTCTAAAGACAGGCTTTCGCAAAATAAGTATTTGCTCTCTATTTTAGATGAAACCAATCTCACGCAGGTGTTATTCGAAATGGGAGCCAAGATAGCTGAAACGGTTATTGAACTGTTCTCGGACTTACCCCCGGAGCATCCGTTCTTTTCACGTCTGAGTTTCATGACGGCAGATGATATTCCCGAATATCAAGCCGTTCTCTCGCGCGTCTCAGGCCTTGAGTTTGAACAGGTTGCACTCGAAGATCTGGCGATGTTGCTTAAACCAAGCTTTGCGTATATCGAACCACAACACAGGCTGTCACTGTTGAGCGATGATTTAAGGACAAAGCTGATTGGTGCACGTAAGGCATTCAGCCAAGGTTTACCGGATGCTCTGAAAGGTGCCATAGAGCTGTATGATCCAGACAGATATAATGCGCGGGCCACGCTGCAGGATAATATTTTATTTGGGCGCATTTCATACGGCATTGCCGAGGGGACCAGGCGTGTTCACGATGAGATCCTTTCGATTTTGAATGAACTCGGGCTGAAGCCAACTGTTTTCAAGGTCGGCCTTGATTTCAATGTGGGTATAGGCGGCAAACTTCTTTCCGCTGCCCAACGCCAAAAACTGAGCCTGGCGCGCGGGCTTCTCAAACGCCCGGACCTTTTGATTGTCAACAAAGGGTTTGCCGCTCTCGATGCCAATCAGCAGGCGCAAATGGTCGAGAGAGTTCTAAATAGTGTTAAAGATATCAAAGGCAAGGCACAAACAGGTGTCTTTTGGGTTCTTACGAATCCAGACCTTGCGGTCAAGTTCGAACACGTTCTAGTGTTTGAAGATGGCAGGCTTGTCGAGCAGGGCACGCCCAAGTCATTGGAGAGCAAAGGAGCTCAATATTCAAAATTGGTTGCGCTTAAAGAATGACGTGAAACAATAGATGAAAATTAGAAGAAACAGATTGATCGGAGTGGGTTGTGTCTCTTGAGGACGAAGTCGATGTTTTAAGACGGATCCCTTTATTTGCAAAGGTTGAACCGTCAATGCTGAAGTTGCTGGCGTTCACTTCGGAACGGGTGGTTTTTTCCAAAGATCAGGAATTATTCCATCAAGGTGATGCGGCCGATGCCGCTTATGTGATCATAACTGGTAGTGCCGATGTGCTGGTAGATGCCCCAGATGGTCAGATATCAGTTGCCAAGGTTGAAAGAGATGCCTTTGTTGGCGATATTGCGATCTTGTGTGATGTTCCGCGCACGGCCACTGTCAAAGCCTTAAGTGATCTTGAGACCCTTAAGATTCTCAAAGAGCAATTTCTCGAACTCATTGTTGAGTTTCCGGCAATTGCCGTTGAAGTCATGCGTGTTATGGCTGACCGGCTGCATAAAACCACATCGGAATTGACGACGGCGCGCAATAGGTTGAAGGAATTGGGCGATTAAGCGCTTCTGTCTGCCTAATTTTCCGTTCTCAAGCACTGATCATCACTTTACTTCGGGTCGTAATAAGTCCTGTACCAATTGATAAAATTCGGAATTCCCGTCTCAACTCCTGTTTTTGGCCTGTAGTCTATAAGAGAACTCAAGCTATCAATGTCTGCTGATGTGTCTGTTACTTCGCCCGGTTGAATCGGCAGATAATTGATATTGGCTTTGCGGCCTATGGATTTTTCAATGGTCTCAATGCAGGTCATAAGTGGCACAGGTGATCCATTGCCCAAATTGTATATTCTATAAGGGGCAACGGGGCTTTGGGCAGATACTGGTTGCCCGATACCATCGCCTTCAGAACTTTTGGGTGGATGCTCAAGCAGACGGGTCAAACATTCAGTGACATCATCGATATAGGTAAAATCGCGGCTCATTTTGCCGTTGTTGTAGACATCGATCTGACGACCGCTCAGGATGGCGTCGGTAAATTTGAAAAATGCCATATCGGGCCGGCCCCATGGGCCATAAACGGTAAAAAACCGCACACCGGTCATCGGCAATCCGAACAAGTGCGCATAGCTGTGGGCCATTGCTTCATTGGCTTTTTTTGTGGCGGCATAAAATGACAGGGGATGATCGGTCACAAAGTCTTCCCCCGAGGGCAATACAGCGTTTGCGCCGTATACCGAACTTGACGATGCAAAGATCAGATGCTTGGGCGGATGCGCCCGGCAAGCCTCAAGCAGATTGGCGAAACCGACGAGATTGCTGTCAACATAAGAGCTTGGCTTTTCCAGGCTGTAGCGAATGCCTGGCTGGGCTGCCAGATGAACGACAATTTCGGGTTTGCTTTCCTCAAACAGTGCATTCAAACGTCCGGCATCGCAAATATCCAGTATCTCAATATTTTCCGCTCCCACTTCGGTCAGGCGTGCCAATCGTGCTGTCTTCAAGTCAACGTCATAATAGGGAGATAAATTGTCGACACCCAGGACATCATGGCCGTCATTGAGCAAACGGTGGGCTAGGTGATTAGCGATGAAGCCTGCAACGCCGGTAATCAATATGGTCATATAATAGAGGCCTTGATGTTAGAGGCTGAGCACCGGCTGGCGTTTCAGATATGGGTTGCATTGCCCGTTTGTTATAACGGATTTAGGCCTGATAAATCAATTGCCTGAGAAACCAGGTTGTCAGAATATATGCCAATTGTAATTTGTGGGGTAGTGCTGGATTAGTGCTGAGAATTAGGAATTGCGGATCACTTGTCGCGCAGTATACGATGGCAAGATCTTAACCTAGGAGAGCCAATTTTTTGTTTGCCCCGGCTGAGACTGTGGGGGATTGGCGCTAATAATAGTGATAAAGAAGCAAGAGGCGGATGGGTATTCGCATCTCGACAGCGAGGGCCGTTTGGAAAGAATATCCAGACGCAATGAGTTGTTTGCGCAGTGGCTGTCTGACAATCCCGAGAAGAATTTTCAGGACTATTATGGCCAGGTGATAGAGCAACATCTAGATCAAGGCCTTAGTCATCCCACGCTTGGCAAGAATCTCATTGAAAATCGAGTTTTTGGGGGTGCCGGCAAGGGAATGTTGAAGCGGTTGATCTCGCTTGGTTTGAAACGTGATCATATATGTGTGGATTATGGCTGCGGTTCGTTGCGCGTTGGGTATCATTTCATCAAGTACCTTGATCCTGGTTGTTATTGGGGGCTTGATGTAAACGAGCGGTTTTTGCGTGATGGCGAGGACCTCATCGGTAAAGACCTTTGTGCAGAAAAATCTCCACATCTGCATTTGATTTCGGATGAGGCGATAGCGCGGGCCCGTAATGCCGAACCGGATTTCATATTTTCGAAATCAGTCCTTCTTCATGTGCACCCAAACGAGCTCGAAACTTATTTTGATCGCCTGACCCGTCTTATGGGAAACCACACCAGGGCTATTGTCGATGCAACAATTTGCGCCCAATTCGTTCAGTTCGAACCCTTGTCCTGGGCCTATCCCAAATCTGTCCTAGAGGACGTGATCGCAAGCTTTGGATGTTCAGTGAGCTACATTGAAGAGACGACGGTGCGGCTTGAAGCGGCACAGTGTGACGGCCAGATTGTCACGATGGAGTTGTCACATTAAATATCCCAAGGGCATTGAGAGGGTAACTCAACGGACGCGCCCATGTTGATCGCACGTCTTCACGTCAGGCGCGTTCTGCGCAGCCGCAGCGCATTTCCCACAACCGACACCGAAGATAAGCTCATGGCAGCAGCGGCGAACATTGGTGAAATTAGGATGCCAAAGAACGGGTACAGGATACCGGCCGCCACTGGCACACCAAAGGCATTATAAACCAGAGCAAAAAAGAGGTTCTGTTTGATGTTGCGCATGGTCGCACGTGACAAGCGTCTGGCGCGCACTATGCCATTAAGATCACCTTTCACCAGGGTAAAGCCTGCGCTCTCAATTGCGACATCAGCACCCGTGCCCATAGCAATGCCGACATCGGCTTGTGCTAGGGCAGGCGCATCATTGACCCCATCACCTGCCATTGCCACCTTGTGGCCTTGGCTCTGCAATTCCTGGATGATCCGAGCTTTGTCTTCGGGAAGAACGTCGGCTCTGATCTCGTCGATACCCAGCCGGGTGGCGACGGCTTTAGCGGTGCGTTCATTGTCTCCGGTCGCCATGACAATGCGGAAACCCTCTGCATGCAGTAATTTCAGGGCTTCAGGAGTTGTCTCTTTCACAGGGTCCGCCACAGACACAAGCCCTGCAATCTCATTTTTGACGATGACGAACATCACCGTTTCGCCTTCATCGCGTCGTGCGTTTGCAGTTTCTGTCCGCTGACCGCCATCCAGGCCGAGGTCAAAGACGAGTTTTGCATTTCCGAGAGCCACCGCCTGACCATCAACGATGCCTTTTACGCCCTTTCCAGTGACGGCTTCGAATTCCTCGGCCTTCGCTATAGTAACACCGCGTTGTTGTGCACCTGTTACAATCGCCTCGGCCAATGGGTGCTCGGAGCCGCGCTCAAGGCTTGCGGCAAGGCGGAGCACCTCAGCTTTGTCATGTCCCGCTTCAGGCAGCACGGCTACCAGCTTCGGCTTGCCCTCAGTCAGGGTGCCGGTTTTATCAACAATCAGGGTATCGATCTTGGCGAAGCGCTCCAAAGCTTCGGCATTCTTGATGAGAACGCCTGCCTGTGCGCCGCGCCCTGTTGCCGTCATGATGGACATGGGCGTTGCAAGCCCCAGAGCGCAGGGGCAGGCGATAATTAGCACAGCAACTGCTGATACGAGAGCATAGGATAGAGCAGGGACCGGACCCCATATTGACCAGGCGATGAAAGCGACAATCGCTATGCCGATAACAGTCGGTACAAACATGCCAGCTACCGAATCTGCAAGCTTCTGGATTGGGGCGCGGCTGCGCTGTGCATTCGCTACCATCTCGACAATCTGGCTGAGCATGGTGTCTGCACCGACGCGTTTCGCCTCGATCACCAGGCTGCCTGTGCCGTTGATTGTAGCGCCGGTTATTTTGTCGTCTGCCAGTTTTTCAACCGGTATTGGTTCGCCGGTGATCATTGATTCATCTACTGACGACCGGCCTTCGATGACAACGCCATCAATGGGTACTTTATCTCCAGGGCGCACGCGCAATTGGTCGCCGACGGCAACATCTTCAAGAGGTATTTCTTCTTCGGTGCCATCTTCGCGGATCACGCGGGCTGTTTTTGGGGCAAGATCAAGCAGCGCCTTGATTGCGGTGCCAGTGCGCTCACGCGCGCCAAGTTCCATGATTTGACCGAGAAGAACGAGAACGACAATCACAGCGCCTGCCTCGAAATAAACACCAACATTGCCCTGGGGATCGCGAAATCCCTCTGGAAATATCCCAGGTGCGATAATAGCTACGAGACTAAAGATATAGGATGCCCCAACACCCATGCCGATCAGGCTGAACATGTTGAGGTTTCTTGTTGCGAAGGACTTCCAGCCGCGCTCTAAGAACGGCCAGCCTGCCCAAAGGATCACCGGCGTGCCTAAAAGAAACTCAATCCACAGCGTCATTCGTTCGCCGAATGCCTCGCGAACGACGCCAAGCCCAACAAGGGGACCCATCGAAAGGACGAGCAGGGGTATGGTGAGGACCGCTCCGATCAAGAAGCGGCGTTTGAAGTCGACCAGCTCCGGATTTGGCCCTTCATCGCCGGTGGGTATGCCCATTGGTTCCAAAGCCATGCCACAAATAGGGCAGGTGCCGGGACCTATTTGCTCGATTTCGGGATGCATCGGACAGGTGTAAATCGTGCCAGGCGCGACGGGTTCCGGCTCGGGCCGTTCCCCCAGATATTGGTCCGGATCGGCCTCGAATTTGGTCTTGCAGCCTGCTGAGCAAAAATAATGGTGAGCGCCATCGTGTGTTGTTATGTGCTTGGCAGTGGGGATATCCACAGTCATACCGCAAACAGGATCAATCGCTGCTTGTTCATCCAAATCTGTCTTGGACGTAGGTTTGAGGTGTGAGCTGTGCTTCATGCTGAAGTCTTTTCTGTTGGCATGGTTGGCATGTTCTGAAACGCTGCTTCTACTTGACCATCCTCATGCTCCCCGCATCGAATTGCACTTGTGATAGTCGATGGTAGTCACTAACATATACATATACCCCCTAGGGGTATTTGATTTATATCAAATTATGAAAGGCTCTTGTCAAGTATCTTGCTAAAAAGAGGAAGAAATTTAAACTCCGATAAAGTTTGATTTAGTGAACAATATAGAGCCAAATAATATTTAAGGGGCTTTGAACAAATTGAAACCACGCCATAAAGACTGTCTTTCCCGCCTGTCTCGAATAGAGGGGCAAGTGCGTGGAATTGCGCGCATGATCGAGGAGGAGCGATATTGCATCGACATTCTCACTCAGTTGCGCGCGATAAAGTCAGGATTGAATAAAGTTGAGACCGAAGTTTTGAAAGATCACACGGACCATTGCGTTGTTGAGGCGATCAAGAGCGGCAATGCCGAAGATCAGAAAGAAAAATTCAATGAGCTGGTTGAACTGTTCGAGCGCTATAAACAATAAATCTTTAGGTTGAGGAGGCGTTAATTTCTCGCTCTGCCAGCAAACCCCATAAGCAGGTCTCGGATTTTCTTAGCGACGTTACAAATGAAATTGCTTCGAGTACTCTATAACAAAAGCAAATAATGTTGCTCTTAATTGACCAGGACCGGTTTTATCAATGACCAAAATTGAAAATAGAATTGGCCGGTTCGACTATGTAATTGTTGGTGCCGGGTCTGCGGGTTGTGTGTTGGCGAACAGATTGTCTGCTGATCCAAACGTCAAAGTATTGTTGCTGGAGGCGGGCGGTAAGGACAATTACTTCTGGATCCATATTCCTGTCGGCTATCTATATTGCATCGATAATCCACGCACCGACTGGGGGTTTGCGACAGAGAAGGAAGACGGTTTGAACGGCCGTTCGCTGGCGTATCCGCGTGGCCGTGTGCTTGGCGGCTGCTCTTCAATCAATGGTATGATTTATATGCGCGGCCAGGCGCGCGATTATGATGGCTGGCGCCAGGCTGGCAACACCGGTTGGGCCTGGGATGATGTTCTTCCTTATTTCAAGCGTTCCGAGGATCAAGCCGCTGTGCCGATTGACGAATTCCACTCAAAGGGCGGGGAATGGCGGGTTGAAAATCAGCGACTGTCTTGGGAAATCCTGGATGCCTTTCGCGATGCGGCCGTTCAGGCCGGCCTGCCCAAAACAGCTGATTTCAATCGCGGCAATAATGAAGGCGTTGGTTATTTTCACGTCAACCAGCGCACCGGCGTGCGCTGGAGCACATCCACGGCATTCTTGAAACCCGTCATGAAGCGGCCCAACCTTGTGGTGCTCACCCACGCGCAAGCAAAACGTATCCACCTGAAGGACAGAAAAATCACCGGACTTGAATTCCACCATAAAAAAATCCCATGCTTTGTTGAAATCGAAGGTGAGTTGCTTTTGAGTGCCGGATCGATTGGTTCGCCGCAATTGCTTGAAGTCTCAGGCATAGGCGCGCCAGATGTGCTTAAGTCAAGCGGGGTTAATGTCGAACACGCACTGCCGGGGGTCGGTGAAAACCTTCAAGATCACCTCCAGATCAGAGGGGCCTATAAGGTTCATGGGGTTAAAACGCTCAACGAGCAATCCAACAGCTTGCTGGGCAAGCTTGGTATCGGCTTGGAATATCTTTTCCGCCGCACCGGACCGATGGCCATGGCACCGTCTCAACTGGGGGCTTTTGCCAAATCTGATCCATCCTTGGAAACGCCCGACCTGCAATACCATGTCCAACCTTTGAGCCTGGACAAGTTCGGCGAAGATTTGCATGCCTTTCCGGCGTTTACCGCCAGCGTTTGCAATTTGCGGCCACAAAGCCGGGGCTATGTTCATATCAAGAGCCCGGATGCCAGCGTGCATCCCACGATTAAACCAAATTATTTGTCAAACGCCGTTGACCGTCAGATTGCGGCAAGGTCGCTGACATTGACCAGAAAGATTGTTTCCCAACCGGCCTTGCAAAAATATCGGCCCGAAGAGTTCAGGCCAGGCGAGCAGTATCAAACGGATGATGAGCTTGCCAAAATGGCCGGCGACATCGCCACCACTATCTTTCACCCGGTTGGCACCGCAAAGATGGGCTTTGACGACATGGCGGTGGTTGACGACCGGCTGCGCGTTCATGGGCTAGAGGGTATTCGGGTGGTTGATGCTTCTATCATGCCGACAATTACAAGCGGCAACACCAATTCGCCGACCATCATGATTGCAGAAAAAGCTTCTGATATGATCCGCGACGACCGGCGGAAAAATTGATGGCTGTTATCTCTAAAACGCCTAGATATAGCATTGGGTGATAGCTTTCCGGTCTTGGATATATGATGCTGATCAATCATGCGGCTTGCTATAATTCAAAGACTAAAAAGAATTGTGTTTTTATGCCGTACGAAACAAACCTGTCTTTGAAATGCTAACTGGAATTATTGTGAACCTATGTCTGCTTATGGTGGCAAAGCAGAAGTCAGTTGCCGCGGTGATTTATGTCAGCTAATGACCCAAAGCGGACATGAGCTTCATTGATACAAGTCAACGTCCCGATTAAGATATTGTCATATGTTGTACTGAGGCATAGCTGAGGAAAGAGATCGTTAATGACAACACGAATTCCCATACCGACTTTCACCTTGGCTGGAACTTGCAAAGGCGTGGTGACCAAGCTCAGAATTTCACTGGCCGCAATCGGTGTTATTGGTCTTTTGCTTTACGCTGCAACAGATGTGCGCGGTGAACCTTCCAGCGGACGAGAATTCTCACAAAGGGTTTGTGGCGTATGTCACGCTGTCTTACCGGGAGACAAGAAGTCACCTAATGCCGCGGCTACAAGTTTCGAGGAAATTGCAAACAATTCATTTTGGACTCGAACCGCGCTGATCGTGTGGTTTCAAACGCCACATCCAACGATGCCCAATCTTATACTCGATGTTGAAGAGCATGATAACGTTATCGCTTACATTCTTAGCTTGAAAGACAAGAACTGATCCGTGCCTTCTCGCCTTCTATATGAAGGCTCAAGGTTTTCAAGTCGTTGCAATCATGATCGGCATCTGAGCCGGTTGGCCCGGTCCTGGCACCTAACTCACCAATGGCTTGTCGCCTAGAATGTTCCTTTGCGCACCCCACAAGAGACGTTTGACAACCTGCCAACATCTAACGGGATATCGTTTTTGCGGCAATGCTGTAGCCGAGTTCGATCATTTCCGCCGCACGATCGAATTCCAGCGTACCACAACAGTTGCGTGGCACTTCCAAGACAATGTCGGGAGGATAAGCGGCAAGCTTCTGCCGAGCAATGGCGCCTTGCATGGTATCGATGGAATGAACGATCATTTCAAGCATACCCAATCGCGATTCCGATTCGACCGATAAGTCCGGCTTGATGTTTTCGATAAAGCGGTCGATTTTCGTTTTCAAATCGGCGACGGGCGGGAAAGGGATATGTCGCTTATCGAACTCGGGCAGTGCCACCGCTGCGCCTGCGAGATTGACAGCAATGGTTGTATCTGTGTCGTCCCGGAAGGTGGGCGCTACGGGAACCGGGTTCAATAATCCACCATCGAGAAGATCGGATTCGCCGTGCTTTACTGGCGTAAAGAACACCGGCATGGAAATAGACGCCCTAATCGCTTGTAAGAGCGGACCACTGCTGAACCACACTTCTTTTTCATTAACGATGTCCGCGGCGACGGCTGTATAGACAATCGGGAGATCGTCGATGAGCTTGTCGCCAACTAAATCCTTCAGCGCGTCGATGATCCTGTCGCCCTTGACGAGTCCCGCTCGACCAAAGGAGAAATCGAGCAACTTGACAATGTCGGGTTTCGATAGAGCAGTGACCCAGCCGGTGAATTCGGTTAGCCGGTCAAGCGCGTAAACACCGCCGACCAAAGAGCCAATAGAGGCTCCGGAAATTGAGCGAATGGCATAGCCGTTTTCTTCCAGCCAGCGAATGATACCGATATGAGCCATACCGCGAGCGCCGCCGGATCCGAGAACCAGGGAGACCGTTGTCAGATCCGCGTTCTTTTCTGAATTTCGTTCAATCGTTACCATGGGGCCATCCACTTTTCTGGCGGCATGCTGTAGATGATGAGCCTTCTGGTATTACGTGTAAAGCCCTAGATGCAATGCACTAAGGGGTTACTGAAAGGGGGCGGGTAGGCAACCAGTTCCTTTGGCGGGTCGATCATGGTACGATTTTAGCGATTCTGGAGATCACCCGAACAAAATCGCGTAATTTTAAAAGACGGATCGGCGTACTTCATATGCCGGTTTGCGGAAAGGCGAGTTATCATGACTAAAGCCAAGGCCCGCGCCCGGGCGAAGGCAAGAGCGGCGGCCAAGGCGGCAAACCCCGTTGCTAAAGACAAAAAACCAGAGGTGAAAAAACCGAGGGGACAGTTTGACGCCAAATCCAACACCATGAAGAATATGAGTGGGGCTACGCATTTACAGGTTACAGGTGGGATGAAACGTGGGTCTGCGCGGTCGCGTTAGTGTCTGGAGCCTACTAAGCCGGGCAGGGCCGACACTTAAAACGTCCGCTTTGGGGGGTAAAGCGGACGACAAATGCGCTGGTTATTTATGTCCGCTAATGACCCATAGCGGACATAAAGTGAAGATTATTTATGGAATTTACTCTCTGGTCATAATGATGACACAAGCCGCTTAAGACAACTCTCTGAATCTTGCAGTGACGTTTCATGCTTGAGCGTCTTGCAGTAATCTGCGATGATCTCATACTGCCGCACCAGAGCTTCGATGATACGCAACCGTATATTCCAAGAGTCGGAAATCGCGGATTTATCTTAAGCGCTTTGTCGGCATCTCGTGTAGACCAAGAAGAGCCCAGAGTTATTTAAAGTAGATCCATGTACGGTTATTGTAGGCTCGAATATTTTTTTCGGGTAGAACTTATTGCTTGGTCCCGGCTTCCGGTACAGCCTCGCTTGGGTCTTCGACCACAAAGCATTTATAATAATATTGCCCGCGCATATCTTCGGCATTAGCGCAATTGTCGAACATGCGAAGCTGTTCGAGATCGGTGTAATAGAGATAAGGTCCGATAAGGTAACGCGATGCGCCGTTTGTCCAGAAACCGTAGCGGTTGATCTTGCCTTTCAGTTCGGGGTGGGCAGCTTCGAGCGCGTTTTTTAGCGTATCGTCCTTGATGAAATTATCCGGCAATTGGTCAAACGGGCCGTCGAGATAATTATTGACGTTGGAATTTGGCCCATAAACGCCGATCAGGATTTTCCGATCGTGATTCTTGTCGCGATAAAAGGCAAAGCCGGTGCGCCGGCCGAGGAAAATCCGTTTGGAAATGTCCGATGCATAGAGGTTGTCTGCGACCGGCTTGGTTTCGTCCAATATGTAGAGGAACAGCTTGAGACGTTTATTATACAGCAGGAAAAATTGAATGCCGCTCTCGTCGAACACCGGGCCGATATAGACCTCGTCTTGGTTCACCAGCGCCTTGGGCGGTTTGTGCTTGAATAGATCATTGAGCGCGAACACGACGCTTCGTTGTCGAAATGACACTTGATAAACCAGATTTCCAAGCTTTTTGACAGACACACCATCATTAGCTGCGAAAACCTTATAGGTATCGATTTTATCGCGCCGCCAGCCATTAAATGATGGGAAATAGGTGAAATGCAACTTGCCCTGATCCCTGTCGGTTACACCCAGGCGAATATTGCCGGAATAATCCATGCCGGCATGATGAAAGCTGAAATAATAGTAATTCTCGGTAGGGTAAACCTTGACCTTATCGGGTAGACTTTTCAGCACAAAATGAAAGACCGACGCCATATCGTTGATGTCGAGGGTGCTTTTGTGCGCGACCTCTTCGACAAATGCCTGATTGGTCTGAAGCTTGGATTGAGATGCTCTGGCCATCATTGGGGTGAGGCATAGCCCAGGCAAGATCGCACATGCGGCCAGCAACCGGCCTGGTTGTAATATTCCTGGCGTCATGGTTTGGCACCCTTTGGCGCAACAGCGGGATTTTCCCCGGTGTCACTCTCCACAGTGACAAAGCATTCGTAATAATCAGAGCGGGTCGTCCCCTTGTCATTGGCGCATTCGTCGAATATGGCCAAGTCTTCGATGTAGTTGTAATAGAGATAGGGTGCTATCAAAAACCTGTCATCGCGACCTGGCAATATGCCGTATCTGTCGGTCTTGCCCTTAAGGTTTGGCGATATATCCAGGATTGCCTTTTTGAGCTGGTCTCCTTTGATAAAATTATCCGGCAATTGATCGAACGGGCCATCGAGATAATTGTTCACATTCGCATTCGGCTTATAAACGCCGATCAGAATTTTGCGCTTCAGATATTTATCCTGATAATAAGCAAACCCCGTGCGGCGACCGATCAAAATCCGTTTGGATATTTTTGATGTGTAAATCTGGTCCGGGACGGTCTTGGTGTCGTTCAAAATATAATGGAAGATTTTAAGGCGCGGATTATAGATCAGGAAAAACTGAATACCACTCTCGTCAAACACCGGGCCGATATAGCTTTCGTGGGCGTGTACGATGTTCTTGGGTGGTTTCACATCGGTCAAATCATTAAGCTCGAACAAAACACTCTTGTTCTTGTATGTAATCCGGTAGACGAGATTTTTGACCTTCTCGACCTTAACCCCGTTTTTTGCTGTGAACGATTTGAATTTATCGATCTCGTCGCGCCGCCAGCCGGTAAAAGCCTCGAAATAGGCAAAATAAACAATGCCCTGATCGCGATCAGCCGTATCCAGACGAAAATTCCCGGCATAACGAACGCCGCCATGATGGAAGCTGAAATAATAATAATTCTCGGTGGGATAAACCCTCACCCGTAACGGCAATTCAGCAAAGGCATAGGCAAACACGGCGTTGATATCACCAATTTTAAGCGTGCCTGGACGCGAAACCTCCTCGATATAGGCCTGATTGGTCTGCAGTCCGGGCAATGAAACACCCTCATCCTTCACCTGGCCCCAGGCAAATATGGCAAAAAAAACCAGGCTGCCGCAAAATACGGTAAAGCCAGATATTACCTTTTGAGCGATGGTGGGAAAATTATTTCTCATGGAATATTCTTTTTCAATTTTGCTTTTCCATTAGATTGCAAGCTGGCAAATAACTAAAAAATCACTCTTCAGATGGTCGATCACATAACAACAATGTCTTTCAAGATTTTGACCTAATGTATCTGAAAACAACATCATCGACATTACGATAGGCAAAGACAGTCCTTCCGTTTCATAGGGACAAAAGAGGGCTATGTTTAAATAGCCCTCTTTGCCTTATTGCTTTTCCCGGAAATGGCCGCTCACCATTATCGCAGAACCGGGGGTTGTGACGGGAGCAACGATCCCCTACGCCGATGTGATGCTTGTGGCGTATGGATACGGATAGGCGTGCCCCTACGACGATGTGTTGCGCGTGTGGTATGAACCGGCGTACCCCGGCGACGATGTGTTGCGCGTGTGGTATGAACCGGCGTACCCCGGCGACGATGAGTGGCACGTGTGGTATGGACCGGTGTGCCCCTACGACGATGGGTGGCGCGTGTGGTATGGACCGGTGTGCCCCTACGACGATGAGTGGCACGCGTGGTATGGACCGGTGTGCCCCGGCGACGATGGGTGGCACGTGTGGTATGGACCGGTGTGCCCCTACGACGATGAGTGGCACGCGTGGTATGGACTGGTGTGCCCCGGCGACGATGGGTGGCACGTGTGGTATGGACCGGTGTGCCCCTACGACGATGGGTGGCACGTGTGGTATGAACCGGCGTACCCCTACGACGATGTGTTGCACGCGTGGTATGGACCGGCGTACCCCTACGACGATGTGTTGCACGCGTGGTATGGACCGGTGTGCCCCGGCGACGATGGGTGGCACGTGTGGTATGGACCGGTGTGCCCCTACGACGATGGGTGGCACGTGTGGTATGAACCGGCGTACCCCGGCGACGATGAGTGGCACGTGTCGTATGGACCGGTGTGCCCCTACGACGATGGGTGGCACGTGTGGTATGAACCGGCGTACCCCTGCGGCGATGTGTAGCCCGAGGCGTGTGGACCGGCGTGCCTCTACGCCGATGCGTTGCCCGAGGTGTGTGAACCGGTGTTCCCCTACGACGATGTGTTGCCCGAGGCGTATGGATTGGCGTGCCCCAACGGCGATGGGTTGCCCTTGGCCCATGGATCGGCGTACCGCGCCGCCTATGTGTCGCGCGCGGCGTGTGGATCGGCGTGCCCCAACGGCGATGGGTTGCCCTTGGCCTATGGATTGGCGTGCCGCGCCGCCTATGTGTTGCACGTGGCGTATGGATCGGTGTACCCCAACGGCGATGTGTCGCGCGCGATCTGTGAACCGGTGAGCCCCAACGGCGATGTGTTGCGCGGGGACCATGGACCGGTGAGCCATAACGGCGATGGGTCATCGCCCGCGTGTGCCAAGGCACATAAGGCGGCACCAAAAATCCTGCCTCTGACGGCACAGCACACGTTTGATAGATTTCGACATCACCGATCCTGGTGGCGTCATTGCGCTCAAATTCCGGCGCGAAGATTTTTTCGGTCTCGTCCAGATTGATATCGAAATCGATCATATAAGACTGTTTTGGCCCATTTGCAGGTGTCGCGGGACCTTGGTTTGGATAATCGCGAAAGGCGCCGTCCGGAGCAATTTGCGCGAAAATATCAGTTGGCGTGCCCTGAATGCCATGAACTTGCGAGGGATCGTTCTGCGCACCTGTGCCGGGAATAACGCACATGCCGCTTGGCTTGGGCGAACATAACGCATCACCCGCCATCCAAACAAAACCGTTTCTTTTAGCTGGATCAGCAGACCAGTCCGGAGTGTAACCGAGACCGAAATCAACACCGCCGGAACTATTAGCCCGGAAGTAGGGCACACCTTCGTTCTTGCGGTCGTAAAAGCCGGTATCATAACGTCCGACCGGCTGCCATATACCTTTATCAGACAATTCGTAGCGGATCACCCGCGCTTCATGCGGCGTGGCGAAGGCGTTTTCCGCATCAAGCCCTAGATTGCGCACACCGCCACGTTCCGACACCAACATGATGGTCTGTCTGCCACATTTCGAAAAGGCGATATCGCTGACGGGATGACTGATCCCGGCCCGCTTAATATCTTCCGGTTGGGTGAAAAAGGCTGGCATGAAAAATTCGCGCCGCACATTGGCAACATCAAACGCGCCGTTCGATGCAATCCGCACCGACCAAACCGAATTACGCTGATCTTCACCAGCTGCGGCCCAATCGGGATGGCCAAAGCCCTGGCTGCCCCATACGGCGTAATACAGGCGCACTTCGTCCTTAGTTTCGTCCCGGCGTACGCCAAGTCCCCAAACCCGCCTGCGAAAATCTGCAATATTCCAGCACGCTGGCGTGCTTGTGAAATTCCCCGCCTGGCAATTGTCGATTTGCGCACGGCTTGCCGGATCGAAGGCAACCCCGTTTAAGGATTGAGGGGTGCCGCTTAAGGCATCGGTAAAACTGGTGCGGCCCTGGATGCCGTGGTTGAAATGGCCAAGATCGGTACCGTCTGAAATGCTCAGCCTGTGGATCATGCCGGTCTCAAAGTCTGAGACATATAACTGCTTATTCCACCTGTCATAGGCGATATTGCCAAGAGCAGCGCCGCTATTGGCCCGGCCGTCAAGCATGATGCGGGCGAAGATTTCCGGTTTATAACCATTATCTTTGTTGAGCTTGTAAATCGTGCCGGGGCCTGCCTGTGGTCCCCACATGCCGTTCATCCAATTTGAGTTGTCAGGCGTGCGATGCAGCCCGAAGGCAGGAGTGGCAGAGAGATAAATATTAGGAGCATTGGCGTCATCAAGTGCTATGCCGAAAACCTGGCCCACCTCGCCGGCAGTAACAGGCAGGCGTTGCGGCTCGTCGATCCAATGCTGGCCCTCGGGGGCAAATCCGGGCCTGCGGATATCGACAACACTTCCGACCACACCGTTCGGGTCGATCACCGTTTTGTCACCGTTTGGCATAGCGCCTGAAAACCGCGTGGCATAAGCCTCACCGGGCTGTATAGGCACAAATTGGGGCTCTTGTGCGTTTGACGGTTTGACCGAAAAAGAGCTTAGCGTTGCAGCCATCGCCAGTAATGCGAATAGGCTTGCAAGGGAATGGCTGATACGGCGTGTGAAAAACGGAAAGCACTGAAACATAATGATCACCCTTGTTTAGCCCGTTAAAAAATCGAGCACCCCACCAAGAAATCACGAGAATGTTATCTCAACATTTCTGGTTTCGCCAACCCTTGACCTGAATCAATTTGTGAAACCACACACACGTTAGTATGTGACATTGCTTTGAGCGCAGCTGAAAAATGAAGCTCAAAAAGCTCCGGTCACGGATTGATTTCAAAAACAACAATACACAAATAGATCACTCCCCCAGACAAATGGAGGATGCGATGTCTATTCGAACTACTTTAATTTTGACATTAGCCGTGTGGGTGCTCCTGGTACCGAGCCGGTTTAATGCGTTTGCTCCGATACCTGCACTTGCAGCGCAACCGGAGCAAGGGGAGTGCCGCGCGGGGGCGAGACAACTGTCATCGGCACGTCGCCATCTCGCGGTACGCAAGAGAGAATTAAGAAACAAGAGAGCGAAAGAATCCACTGCCCGTGACGAGTGGCAGAGTCGCAAATGCTACGTCGGAAAACGAGGCAGGACGATGGCGTGCAAGATACTGGCTCGAAAAATCCGTATTTATAAAGGAAGCAGGAAAACAGCAAAAAAATTGGTCAAGATAAACAAACGCCGGGTAAAGAAACTTAAGCGTTTTGCTGCCGCCTGCGGGTCCGCACGCCAGGCGAACAGGCGCCACTACCGAGTGGATTCAGAGAATGCTGCCGCTGTTATAAACACCATGATCGGGATTGGGATTGCTATCGGCACCAAGCCAAGAAGCCGTGAGCCTCGACGCGGCCGCGGCCGTGGCCGGCGCTCCCGGTGCCATCACCAACCGAGGACCAGTGCCAGGCATTGCGGCGGCCGATAATGGTTTGGAAAATTGCTGGCGCTTATGACAAGGAGAGGAAAAATGCGAAAAATTACTTTGTTATCGGTTGTTTTAATGCTGGCGGTCGTGCAGCTCGCACCGGCCTCGGCACAAGGGTCTCGCTGGTCGGTGTTTTACACTGCCAACTCCAATCCGCGCACGCTTGGGGTGGCCGTATCGACATGGTCAAGGCCGGGGTGGTCGCGCATGTCGACTTATTCAACCCAGGCCGCCGCATGGCGCAGGGCCTGCTCGTTGCATTTCAATAACCGAAGCTATTTTTCTCCCGACATCGCAGCGCGGCGCGTTAATTGCAACAATCTGCGTTAGGCTATTTCCCAAACGATGTTCGTAGTCTCGCCTGTACCCGCTAAAGCGGGCGCAGGAAAGGCGTTGGTGAGGTCGGTAAAGATGTCTGTGCCGAAGCCTTGGACACCACGGAAATTGTGGACTAGAATTTTGCTCGCCCTGAGGCACATGTCGAGAGTTCGCAGATGAACAGCAATGGCCCTGTCATAATCAAGCGCTTCCGAATCCGCATAGTCAACGCGCCTCTCAGCAAACCGCATAAGACGGCATCAGGAACTATTGAAGCCGCGACAACTACCTTGCAGTCGGCTTTAGAGTGTAAAGCGAAGCCCCAAGACGCGGTGCGTTTGGTCTTCTTATAACGCACAAGCAGATGTCACAGTGTCGATGATTTGGACGCTCAATCGTCGACAATGACGGCGCTACTACGACACCACATGCCCGCACTTATCACTCAACGGGGGCTGGTCATGTAACCTTGTCGTCTTGCCTGTGACACAATCAATTAAGTCAGTGCCTAACCACCACCACAATGCCGACGGCTGGTTGCCGACTGGTGATGACAGCGCCGGCGCGTTCTGCTGGGCGGGCGTTTGCGGCGGTTGCCGATGCCGATGCCAACGCCAACGCCGATACCGACAATGGCCGACACAGAGGGATCATGCCCTCTGCTCCGGTCACGGCCACGATCGCGCGGGCGGCGGCGGGTTGGTTTTTTCTTGGCAACGCAGGAAAATTTACAGGCGTTACCCAGCTTTACCCGAAGCAGGCGGCGGCCGTATTTGCGGCGGCATGAGGCGGTGGCCTTGCGTCGTAAATCGGTACGAAATTGATCAACCGGTATGCATCTTCTTTTGCCGCAGCTAAACCGCGTGCCGTTGCCGCATCTGCAGACATAGGTCTTATAAGCGCTCGCGGCATAATCCGCATAGGCATCGGGGCCGAACTTGCTGCGGCAAGTATTGTCACCCATGGCCGTTACGGCTTGTGGATCAACGCAGCGAGTGCGCTCTTTGTTAAAGACGGTGGGCAGCTTACAGCCGCAGGTTTCGATGCCATCGGCGGTGGAGGTTATGACATAACTTGTCGGCCCGAATGTTTTGACACACCCTTGGTTGGCCACAACATCCGAACAGCGTTTTTTGGCGGCATTCAATTTGGGCAAAACCTGCTGGGCCGCAACATGGGTAATGCCTCCGAAACGCGTGATAAAACTGTCTATCGCCGCCGTGTTGCACTGAGCCGCAGCCGTGTTGGCTTGGGAAATCAGCGTTGTCAGCCGGTCGATTTTGCCAATGCCGTTACTGGCGCGGGTATATTTCGGGCAATTTTGTATTCCGGCACTGGACATGTCTGACATCAAATTTACAAGCTGGCTGCGAGCGCCGGGCAGATCGCCTGCCTTATAGGCCGCATTGGCGGTATCGAAGGCGGCATTGGAACGCGAAATGGCCGAAGCCCTATTAACCAGCGCGCTGGGGGCTGGGGTGAGGCCGGGATGTGTATAGCGGCCAAGGTCGGTGGCGGCACTTCTAATTGCGGCATCGTCGCAGCTGTTCATCGCATCCGCGCTTTGCTGGTTGACCCGTGCGACCTCGTTGCTGATTTCGGTTCTAACCGCAGCAACATCGGCTTTCACGTCAGGGCAGTTTTTATCGTCTATACCGTTCACCGTCGCCTCGGCGGCGGAGAGTTGACCCGCACTGATTTCACTTCTTGCCTGGGCAATTTGACCGGCGGCGGTGGATTTGGCGGTCTTGCAGGTTCGAATGCGGTTGACCTGGTTTTGTACCACGGCGGCATCCGCCTGGGTGCTGGCGCAATTGCGCACGGCGGTCGAGTTGAGGTCGGTCTGGGCACCGACATCGTCACCGGCCGCTGCCTTGGCCCGAGCACTGGCAATCTTGGTCTTGGCGTCGGCGCATTGTTTCGCTTGGCGTTGGGCGTCTTTGTTTGCCGTATTAATGGCGCTTTGGGTGTTTTGCCGGGCGCGTTCGGCATTAGGGCAGTTCGTGGTATTGGCTGTGTTCAAAAGCGTTTGCGCACCGACGCTGTCGCCCCCGGCGAGCTTGGCATTGGCCGCAGCGACCACGCCTTGGGCCTTGTTACAGGCAAGTTGTTGTTTGATCTGCTCGCGCACCTTCTTGGATTGTTTATCGAGCCGATCAAGTATTTCGTTGGTCATCTGATTTGCGATTAGTCTTGTTCCAAGGGCTTTTTTTGCGGCCCATGGACCTCCCAAAGCGGTCATCACCGCTGTGCCAAACGCGCCGCCCTTTTTCTTTGCCCACTCTTCGATCTTATCGATTCCTATTTCGTCTTTGATCTTTTCATATATATCCGGCCAATTTGGATTTTCAGTCGCGTTCCTGATGCCGGCATCCAGAATTCTACCCATCTCGCCACGGCCGACGGAAACCACACGGCCATCGGCCCCTCTGATCAGAATCGACTTGCCATTGGCGGCCCTGTTGAGTTGCTCGTCGGTTGTCAAAACCCGCCTGTTATGCCAATCGGATTTACCGAGGCGGTCTCTCACACTGGGCTTCAGATCGCCTTTGAGCTTGTCGTAAATATCACTGATGGCAGGGTTTCTGCCCCTTTGGTCGCCCAATAATTCCATCCCTCTGCCGATGTCCCGGTCCTCGTCGGCCAGAGCTGGCTGGGTGAAAACTGGATGCAGGAGGGCGATCAGCGCGAACAAAACCAGATAGGCCGTGATATGTGAAATTGCGGCCCGGCGGCCCGTGACAGGATTGCGGCGCTGTAACATAACTTCCCTTGATATGGCTGGCATCGCACTTCTCCTTATATCTTGCGGCAAACAGACTGATCCTTGTTATTGTTCTGTTGCCATCCGGCAGGCCGTGATTTTCGGCCTCTAATCGAGGGTGTCGAAATTATCCTTTGGGCTTTGCTTACTATCGAGGCTGTCAAAACTTTCGTTTCCTACAGGCGGCGGAGGTGTAACGGCGCTGCTTGGTGTCTGAAAGGTTTTGCTTGTCTTTTTGTTTTTTTCGCTGACTTCCCGCATCAAGGCCGCCAACAGTTTGATCGATGGCCTGCCGTCGACGGCAAGCTTGAAATTGCGTTGAAATTGTTCTATGGCCGAACGGGTTTTACGGCCCGGCTTGCCGTCTGCAGGGCCTGGATCGTAATTCAGCAAGCTTAGATGGCGTTGGATGGCCGCAGCGTCATATGCCGCAATGCCGTACTTGTTCAGATTGGAGAGCGCGAATTTGTTGCCGCGAAGGGCTGCTGAGCGCCATAAACGTATCGCCACTTGCTTGTCTTGAGCGATACCATTGCCCGTCCAATATTGGTTCGCCAGGTTGTTTTGCGCACCCAGATGACCCTTTGCCGCCGCTTTGAGGTATAGCTCGGCTGCTTTGCGGGCGTTTTTGGGCATGCCTAATCCATTGGCGTGCATATTGGCGATGCCGGTGATGCCTGCTGCGCGGCCTTGCTGGGCGGCTGCTTGGTACCAGCTTAGGGCTTGAGCGTAGTCTTTAGATACGCCGAGCCCTCTTTGATATTTGTCGCCAAGGGTGACTTGGGCTTGCGGGTGGCCTTGGCGTGCTGCTTTGGTCAGCCAATTGGCAGCCGCAACGTCGTTCCTGGCGAGGCCTTGCCCGCGGGCATATAAATTTCCAAGCCTGAATTGCGAAACGGCGTGGCCCTTATCCGCTGCCTTGCGGTACAACTCGGCCGCCTTGACGATATCGATGTCGACGCCCCGGCCGGTCTGATAGGCCATGCCCAGATAGTGCATGCCGTCGGCATCGCCTGCGGCTGCGGCAGCGCTTGCATCGGTGAACCAGCCGCCGATTTTGACGCTGAGACTATGCCGCACGCGGTTGCGCCAGACGACGAAACTTATATATCTGCCGGGCCATATCTTGGCGACGATCTTGGTAAGATCCGCCATGCCCGAGATTTCCTTACCGTCGATCTCGGTAATGATATCTTGCCGCCTTATACCGGCGGCGGCCGCCGGGCCGTATGATGTGAGATTGACGACAAGGGCGCCTTGGGCCCGGCCGAGCCCTCGCTGATCGGCGATTTCCGGTGTGACGTTTTTGATTTCAACGCCGATCCAGCCTTGGTCGCCAGCTAGTTTGGTTTTTTGCCCCTTGGCGGTTGAAAGTACCGGCGGCGTTTTGCCGGGGGCCGGGGTGACCCGGCTAGTGGGGGCCGATTTCTTGAGCCTATTTAACCTGATGCGTGCAAGGCCTGAGAAAACGCCGTCCGGATAGGCCTTGAGATAGGCTTCGAGTTCGGCAGGGGTTTTGCTGTCGCGCACACTCTCCCAGAAGCTGACTTCGGCCGACGCGCCCTGCGCGCCGACAGGCACCGGGATTGCGGCCAGCAACAGAAGTCCGATCACTAGCGATGGAAATAAACGCATATTCAACCTCCTCCGATCCCAGGAAAAGCATATCCAGGTTCGCACGAAGCACCAGCAGGCGGTTTGACATAGATCAGGTTGACCGTTTTGGCAGAGAGAGGATTTTAACTAATGTGGTCGAAGCTAGCGGTATGGGGAATGTCCGCTTCTGGCACTAAGCGGACGTTCTAGTCTAACTGGATTTATGTCCGCTTTGAGGGGTAATGCGGACTCTTTGCGGTTTAATGTCTGCTTATGGGAGCTAAGCGGACGCCAAATGCGGCGTTGCGCTTAGTCAGCTAATGACCCAAAGTGGACGTCTGCTAAGTTGTAAATACATACAACGCAATTATCCCGAAAGATAAGCCTAAGGTCCAAACATCAAAAAAGAACCGCCCTATTGCCGGGGGCATAGAGGGCGGTTCAAAATGCATTGAGGGGATACAAAATGCATCTCACAGTGACGAATTGTAACAAATCACACGAAATATTTCCGCACGAAGCACGAACATGGTTAATAACCGGCCCCGGTAAGCTGCTTACGCGACAAAACCACAATAATTACAAAGACTAAAGCCAGCCCATGTGTTGAAAAATAAATAGTGCACTAGATTCCGCTGATGTTACCCCCAGCGTTACCCCAGCTTAAGAAATTACTTTAAATTATTGATGTAAATAATGGTGCCGGCTGAGAGACTCGAACTCCCGACCCCCTGATTACAAATCAGGTGCTCTACCAACTGAGCTAAGCCGGCACGTAAATCATGGCTTGATGTACTGCTGTGGGCTCAAAGATGCAAGCCCGTCTCGCAGTTGAGGACGGTTTTTTTTAATAAACTATTGCCGACTTTTGCGACAAGCACGGTTTTATGATTTTGCAAACATTATGTGACAGAGTATGGTTTATAGATGAATGAGCCTGGTCATTTTGGTGTCTGGTGTTGAGAGATTGGATGAAACAGCTATTTGCATTTATGTTTGCAGGCATAATCGCCGCATTTTGCTCTGTAGGGCAGGGGCCTGCCATAGCGCAAACCCAGGTTCAGTATAAAGCCTCTAAGCAGATAGGTGCCGCAAAAAACTATACTCAGCGCAAGCGGGTTCAGCGCCGTCGTGCGCGCGGGCCACGCCGTGTGAATTCTCAAATATATTATCGGTATGTGCCGCGGGTGTCTAAAAAGGCCTATAATTTGGCTGTGCCCCGCGAGCGGCGGTTACGCTATAAGCGATTTAGCGGCTATTTCAAACAGCGTTTGCCTCATCTGGAACAGGGTTATTACGATTACGATGTTTGGCCATATTATTATAAGGACCAATATGGCTATGCTCAGCCCTATACGCCATATTTCAGCCATTACTTTACGCCATTTAATGATGGACATTTTACCGGCTATTTTCAGTATTAGGCGCATTACGCCATACTATAGTGAGTTGGAGAGCTAGAGCGCATTTTCTGATGTGAGCTTATTTGCGGCTTCAAAGTGACGAATCATTTATATGGACTATTGATGAAAGCACGTTTTGTTATAATTTCTATCGCCGCTGTGCTCGCTTTTGCTTTGATTGGGCTGAAGGTACACCCGGCGCAAGCTGAATCCGGATTTTTTTCCAGTATTCGGGAAATGTTTAACGCAAAACCAAGGAAACCAAAAAGGGTCGTGCCGAGGCGACCCGTGATTCCTACACCGCGGCTCAGTTTTGCTTATGCTCATCAAGCAGGCCGCCATAAGCGTTATCGATATTCTCATCAAACACCTTATGGCTTTTATAACCATCCCTATCGTCATGGTTTTGCAGCAGCAAAACTAACCAGGCCAAAGCCTAAAAAGCGAACTTTTGGTAGGAGACGCCAAGAATTCAGATTTAATCCTAATGGACGGGTGCGGCGTGTGTTTTAGGGTATTGCGCCACTAGAACTTGGTGCTGTGTAAAATCGCGATTTTTCTATTAAATTTTAATTATTCTCCTATTGGGCCATTTTTTACAGTTCCCGGATAACGGTTTTGTGTGTTATAATTGATGACCGAGGGCGCTTCTCCTCAACTAGAGAGTTGGATATTTGAAATGCGCAAAATTATTTTAGCTTGTATCATGTTGATCGCAGCTACATTGTTTACTGGTGCGACCTCACAAAAGGCCGAGGCTCAATTCTATATTGGCCCAGGCGGCATTCACATTGGGCCAGGTCAACGTCAATACGATCGTGGATATCGCCATTATTATCGTGGTAATCACTATCGCTATCGGCACCGTGGCCGCTATTATAACTATCGTCATAGAGGCCGTTATTATGCCCACCGCCGCCGTCATTGCTGGCGTCGTCGTGGCTGGTATGACAGGTATGGCCGTTGGCATCGTGGCCGCCGGGTGTGTGACTGGCGTTATTACTAGAGCTTAGCTTTGAAAACTGAGTTTCGGTTTTCGGACACGGATATGCTTAGAAAAACATAATCTCGAATTGTACTTTAGAAAACGAGATAGTAGGGCTCCCTTAGTATGTGAGAGTATCATGCATAGACGAGCACCGGTCTTCCGGTGCTCGTTTTGCGTTTAGACCTGCTTTAAACCAAGCGGGTTTTTTATTAGGTTATTTAACACGGGCAATCGCGTGAAGGGCAACGGCTGCTGCATTTGATACATTGAGCGATTTGATTGGTCCGGGCATAACAAGTTTGGCGAGATAATCACAATACTGGGTTGTAAGACGCCTAAGTCCTTTGCCCTCAGCACCCAGCACGAGCGCAATGGGCTTTGTTATGGATAGGTCGTCTAAATTTTCTTGGGCTTCACTATCAAGACCCACCCTGGTGAAGTGTAGATCTGCTAATTGTTCCAAAGCACGGACGAGATTTGGCACGCGGATGATCGGCACATGCTCCAGAGCGCCGGATGCTGTTTTGGCGAGGGTGGGAGTGGTTTTAGGGCCGTGACGTTGTGTCATAATCAACGCGTCAGCGCCGAAGGCCGCACAATTGCGTAATATCGCGCCAACATTATGAGGATCTGAAACCTGGTCGAGCACAACCACCAGATTAGCTGTTTTGCAAATCGTATCAATATCGAGCTCGGGCAGGGGGGATGTTTCAAGATACACCCCTTGATGAACGGCATCCTGAGTGCAGAATTTTGCGATTTTTTCTACTGAAACTGTTTCGATTTTTAAGGTATCCGGGTTCAATGAACTTAGTGTTTCGTTCAAGCGCTTAGCTGCATTGCTTGTGAGTAAAATTTTGTGATGATTTCTTAGGGGGTTGCGCAAAGCGGCTTCTACGCTGTGCAGGCCATAGATGACGACATGGCCCGCGTTGGTTGAAGCGCTGTGCCTTTGCTTAGAATGTTTGCGGGCCATGGATTAATCGCACACTCGATTCCAAGGGGCTTCGTTATGGAGTTCGTTTTTCGCGAATTCGACCCGGCATCCTTTTTGGCGTTTTGGAGGTGGCCTTTTTTCATGGCGTGGCCGTTGCCGCTCACGAATGCGTTTTCTTACAATGACGGCTTTTTTGCATATCCGGCCTTTGTGGCTTCTAACGGCATTAAGAGCCTTTTGGGTTGCCTGTCCAACTGCCAGGCTACGTTTTGTGGCCCCATTAAACCTGCGCAGAGCTGTGCGTGATCGATTTCCCCAGTCCCCATCGGCTTCGCCAGCATAGCAGCCAACACGCTTGAGGTGCGTCTGCAAGGAGATTACCAGGCTTGCTTTGTCTATGAGCGGTGGCGCTATTGGCGGCTCATTTTTGATGACCGGTGGTGCTGGTTTTATCGCGGTGTCCAGCTTTGCCAGTTTTTCCGTTTTTGGCGTTTCTTTAGCTTTGACCGGGCGTAAGGTTTCAATTTTTCGTTTTGCAATTTCGGCAAACACGCCTTGTGGGAATTTATCGAGATAGGCTTCCATATCGCGCGGGTCTGTCGTGGACTTAATGGAATTCCAGAACGCCAAATCCAGAACATTATTATCCACTGTGTTTACAGTGACCCTTTTTGTGGATGTTCTTGCTTGCGGTTTGGATGTGCTGATTTGTTGTGATGCGGCTACCGGCTTAAAATAAAATTGGCCGGTGAGTGATGAATTCTCCCAAGGCACTTGTTTGCCACCAGACAAGGTCAAGACATCCTTACGCACCGATATCATGACGTCTGAAATATCTGCACCAGGTGTCTCAATATGTTTGAGAAGAGCTGTGGTGAAGGGGCTGTTGCGGCCCTTGCCATCAAGCGCCACATTGCCGGGCTGGGTTGAATATGAAATCAATGTGCCTACGCCGGTTTCAACACGGGCAAGGCCGCGTGTCAGATTGGCTGAACGGGTAGAGCCCATTGAGCGTGCCAGGTTCACCATCAGCGGATTGTCGCGGCAGGCATCGAGAAACACCAGGTTCGTGCGACGTTTGCGTTCCATTTGGCGTAAAATCAAAGACAATGGCACCGTGTCGAAATCAAGGTCTGCAATTGTTGAGAGATTTGCATTTGTAGGTGCTAGATAATTTTTGCCATTCACCTGAAGGCCGTGGCCGGCATAGTAGAATAAAGCAACATCTGCTTTATCCAATGCTTTTGAAAACTTGCGAATGGTTTTGCCCATGTCTTGTTTGTTGAGGTCAAGGCCGGTGATGACTTCAAAGTTTAATCGCTTGAGAGCTGCTGAAATATCACTTGCATCATTGCGTGGGTTGGCAAGCTTGGCAGCGTGGCTGTAGGCCGAATTGCCGATGATCAGGGCGACACGCTTTTCCGCTAATGCAGATGTGATCAGCACACTGAGGGCCAGTACCGTCATTACGAGGGATAAAATGATACGCTCAATTGTCATCATCATCTGCTTGCTCCCGAATGGTGTCCCTAAATCGACTCTGCTATTTTGACATATATCATATCAAAAAATATATGAATTAATCGCACACGTAACTCCAAGGTGCTTCGTCAAGGGCTTCGTTTTTTGCGATCACCGTGCGGCATCTTTTTTGGCGTTTTGGAGGTGGTCTGTTTTCATGGCGTGGCCGTTGCCGCTCGCGAATGCGTTCTCTTACAACGACGGCTTTTTTGCATATCCGGCCTTTGTGGCTTCTAACGGCATTAAGAGCCTTTTGGGTCGCCTGTCCAACTGCCAGGCTACGTTTTGTTGCCCCATTAAACCTGCGCAGAGCCGTGCGTGATTGATTGCCCCAATCACCATCGGCTTCGCCCGCATAGCAGCCAACACGCTTTAGATGCGTCTGCAAGGAGATTACCAGACTGGCTTTATCTAATGGAAGTGGCGAAACGGGAGGCGTCGTCTTGAAGACTGCTGGTGGTGTGGTTTTTTCAGGCGTGTCAAGTTTTGCCAATTTTTCCGGTTTTGGAGTTTCTGTAACTTTTGCCGGGGTCAATGATACGATTTTCCGTCTAGCTATTCCTGCAAACACACCTTGTGGGAATTTATCAAGGTAGGCTTCCATATCGCGCGGATCTTTGCTGTTTTGAATTGAATTCCAGAACGCCAAATCAAGAACATTATTATCCACTGTGTTAACGGTAACTCTTTGTGTCTGCGTCGTTCTTTTAACCTGCTGCTTAACTGAGGTGGTTTGCGATACTTTTTTTGGATTGAAATAAAATTGACCAGTGAGGGATGAGTTCTCCCATGGCACCTGTTTGCCTCCAGACAAGGTCAAGACATCCTTGCGTACCGATATCATGACGTCGGAAATATCTGCACCAGGTGTCTCAATATGTTTGAGAAGAGCTGTAGTGAAAGGGCTGTTGCGACCGGTGCCATCAAGCGCCACATTGCCGGGCTGGGTTGAATATGAAATCAATGTGCCTACGCCGGTTTCAACACGGGCAAGGCCGCGTGTCAGATTGGCTGAACGGGTAGAGCCCATTGAGCGTGCCAGGTTCACCATCAGCGGATTGTCGCGGCAGGCATCGAGAAACACCAGGTTCGTGCGACGTTTGCGTTCCATTTGGCGTAAAATCAAAGACAATGGCACCGTGTCGAAATCAAGGTCTGCAATTGTTGAGAGATTTGCATTTGTAGGTGCTAGATAATTTTTGCCATTCACCTGAAGGCCGTGGCCGGCATAGTAGAATAAAGCAACATCTGCTTTATCCAATGCTTTTGAAAACTTGCGAATGGTTTTGCCCATGTCTTGTTTGTTGAGGTCAAGGCCGGTGATGACTTCAAAGTTTAATCGCTTGAGAGCTGCTGAAATATCACTTGCATCATTGCGTGGGTTGGCAAGCTTGGCAGCGTGGCTGTAGGCCGAATTGCCGATGATCAGGGCGACACGCTTTTCCGCGAATGCAGATGTAATTTGCACGCTGAAGGCTAATAGCATTAGTGCGAGGGATAAAATGATACGCTCAATTTTGATCATCATTTGTTTGCTCCCGAATGGTGTCTCTAAAACGAGTCTCCAATTTTGACATATATCATAGAGAAAATAAAATGAATGTGGGCTGAATGAATTATGATGTCCTCATAGATTTTTATCTGAGAGGAATGGGGTGTATTTTGAGATAAAGGAGTGTGCTGATGGCTTTGGATGAATTTGAAGCAGAAATTGGCTTATTGCTAACGCAAATAAACAAACAGCCGGAAGATGCTCACGAGCTATATTTGCAATTGCGCGAGAAGCTCAATGAGTTGCGTGCCATGAATATGCAAGTGCCCGATGACCTTGTGCAATTGGAAAGGCAACTTGAAGCAGAATTTGCTCTTAAGCAGACATAACCACAAAATCAGACAGTGTTCGCGACACGTGTCTTACGGCTTTGCGTCATGCACCTTGCCGAAAATGCCACAAGCGCCTATATTAGGTTGATTATTGGTTAATCATTTAACTTGAGCAGGGCGCAAAAGCGGGGTAATCCCGTAAAATGCGGCCTGAACGGTTTTTTTCGCGTTATTAGGTGTTTTACTGCTTGACAGCACGTGCTCTCCCTAAGATAAAGCAAGCGCGTAGGAGTGCCACTGGGATTCCTGCGCCTGTTCGGCTGTGCGTCGTCAAGAGCACTATTTGGGCTTTGGCTGAATGGAGGGGTGCCCGAGTGGTTAAAGGGGACGGGCTGTAAACCCGTTGGCTATGCCTACGTTGGTTCAAATCCAACCCCCTCCACCAGTCTGGCGCATGTGCGGATTGAGATATGAGAGGCGGGTGTAGCTCAATGGTAGAGCAGCAGCCTTCCAAGCTGAATACGAGGGTTCGATTCCCTTCACCCGCTCCATCACCCATGGTTGAGGGTGATAAAAGGAACTAGGCACTGATTTTAGACGGGCATATATGAGTGAACATGTCTGTTTTGATCTGAATTGCTGAAGTTGAGATTAAGAACCGCTCTGGTTAAGGGCGCAGAATTAAGGGATAAAGGCGATGGCCAAGGAGAAGTTTGAGCGTAATAAGCCGCATTGCAATATTGGCACGATTGGTCATGTTGACCACGGCAAGACGACGCTGACGGCAGCAATTACGAAGGTATTGGCGGAAGCGGGCTCTTCGGAAGCTGTTGCGTTTGACCAGATTGACAAGGCACCGGAAGAACGCGAGCGCGGGATTACGATTTCAACGGCGCATGTGGAATATGAGACGGACAACCGTCACTATGCGCATGTGGATTGCCCGGGTCATGCTGATTATGTGAAGAACATGATCACAGGTGCTGCTCAAATGGATGGCGGTATTTTGGTTGTCTCCGCTGCTGATGGCCCGATGCCGCAAACACGCGAGCATATTCTGCTTGCCCGCCAAGTTGGTGTGCCGGCCCTTGTTATCTACATGAACAAGGTTGACCAGGTTGATGACGAAGAGTTGCTTGAGCTTGTTGAGATGGAAATCCGCGAGCTTTTGTCATCTTACGATTTTCCTGGCGATGATATTCCAATCATCAAGGGGTCTGCCTTGGCAGCTCTTGAGGGCGGTGATGAGACAACAGGCAAGAACTCGATCCTGGAGCTGATGGCAGCTGTTGATGAGTATATTCCACAGCCTGAGCGTCCAAAGGATCAGCCGTTCTTGATGCCGGTTGAAGATGTGTTCTCAATCTCGGGCCGTGGCACGGTTGCAACGGGTCGTGTTGAGCGCGGTATTGTGAATGTTGGTGATGAGCTTGAGATTATCGGCATCAAGGAAACGCAAAAGACCACATGCACGGGCGTTGAGATGTTCCGCAAGCTGCTTGACCAGGGTGAAGCTGGTGACAATGTCGGTATTTTGCTGCGCGGCACGAAGCGTGAAGAGATTGAGCGTGGACAGGTGCTTTGCAAGCCAGGATCAGTTACACCGCACACCAAGTTCAAGGCAGAAGCTTATATTCTGACGAAAGACGAGGGTGGCCGTCATACGCCGTTCTTTACGAACTATCGTCCGCAGTTTTACTTCCGCACGACGGATGTGACCGGTGTTGTGAGCCTTCCTGAAGGCACGGAAATGGTTATGCCTGGTGATAATGTGGCCGTTGAGGTTGAGTTGATTGTGCCGATCGCGATGGAGGAAGGCTTGCGCTTTGCTATTCGTGAAGGTGGTCGCACCGTCGGTGCGGGCGTCGTTGCAAGCATCGTTGAGTAGGTAAGAGTGTTGCGTACATGATGAACGAGGGCGTGAGTGCGACCTTGCGGGATTAGGAGTGTAGCTCAATTGGCAGAGCACCGGTCTCCAAAACCGGGGGTTGTGGGTTCGAGTCCCTCCACTCCTGCCAGTCCGACACACTGGCAATTTTGAAGCGATAAGGTTTTAGAATTAAATTTACATGGCAAAAACCAATCCATTCCAGTTCATTCAGCAAGTGCGCGCAGAAGCGTCAAAGGTAACTTGGCCAACGAGGCGGGAAACCATAACCACAACTATTATGGTTTTTATTATGGTGGTTATGGCGTCTTTGTTTTTTCTGGCGGCGGACCAGGTTTTGAATTTCGGTGTCAGGTTTTTGCTTGGAATTGGTGGTTAAGGGTTTAATTAAGATGGCCAAACGCTGGTATATTATTCACGCCTATTCCAACTTCGAAAAGAAGGTGGCTGAATCGATCAAGGAACAGGCCGCAGCTAAGGGCCTTGAAGACTTGTTTGAAGAGGTGCTGGTGCCAACTGAAGAGACTGTTTCGGTGAAGCGCGGCCGCAAAATTAAGTCTGAACGTAAGTTTTTCCCTGGTTATGTGCTGGTAAAGATGGATATGACGGATCAGGCCTATCATTTGATCAAGAATACCCCGAAAGTTTCGGGATTTTTGGGTTCGGATACAAAACCGATACCAATCACGGATGCTGAAGCGGATCGCATTTTACATCAGGTGCAAGAAGGCATTGAACGGCCTAAACCGATGATCAGTTTTGAGATCGGTGAACAAGTGCGGGTGGCTGATGGGCCATTTGCTTCGTTTAATGGATTGGTTGAAGACGTTGATGAAGAAAAGGCGCGGCTGAAGGTTGCTGTGTCGATTTTTGGCCGGGCAACCCCGGTTGAGTTGGAATATGGGCAGGTGGAGAAACTCTGACTGGTTTTAATGGTGGGAGGTTTTGAGAGTGTTTAGGCGTGCCGTCTTTGCATTTGAACAACCGGACCACTAACCCTTGCTTATTACAGTTTGGGCCTGAAGAGGTTTCAGACATAGGGGAGAAAAATGGCAAAGAAGATTAATGGTTATTTGAAATTACAAGTGCCGGCGGGAACAGCATCTCCGTCGCCACCAATAGGTCCGGCTCTTGGTCAGCGCGGGCTTAATATTATGGAGTTCTGTAAAGCGTTCAATGCAGCCACTCAAGAAATTGAGAAAAATGCACCGGTACCGACGGTGATTACGATTTATCAGGACAAATCGTTTTCGTTTGAAACCAAAACACCGCCGGCCTCGTTTTATTTGAAAAAGGCCGCCAAGTTGCAAAAAGGCTCAGGCGAGCCTGGCCGTGAAGTTGCTGGGAGTGTGACCATGGCGCAAGTGCGCGAAATTGCAGAATTGAAAATGGTTGATCTAAACGCAACTGATATTGAAGCTGCTGCAAAAATTATTGCCGGCTCGGCCCGTTCCATGGGCCTGGAAGTGCGGGGATAAGAGTATGGGACATCAAGGAAAGCGTATTAAATCAGCCCGTGAAGGCATTGATCGCAACAAGTTTTATTCACTTGCTGAGGCAATCAATCTGATCAAGACAAATGCCAGTGCCAAATTTGATGAAACGGTCGAAATGGCCGTGAATCTTGGCGTTGATCCCAAACAAGGCGATCAATTGGTGCGCGGTGTGTGCAATTTGCCTAATGGGTCGGGTCGTAGCGTTCGTGTTGCTGTGTTTGCCAAGGATGACAAGGCGGAAGAAGCAAAGAAGGCAGGTGCTGATATTGTTGGCGCGCAGGACCTTGCTGAGCAGGTTGAAAAAGGAAAAATTGATTTTGACCGCTGCATTGCAACACCCGACATGATGGTTGTTGTTGGCAAGCTTGGTAAAATTTTGGGACCCCGGAACCTGATGCCAAACCCGAAAGTTGGGACGGTAACGGCTGATGTTGCCGAAGCTGTTCAGGCTGCCAAGGGCGGTGCTGTTGAGTTTCGTGTTGAGAAGGCCGGCATTGTTCATGCCGGTGTTGGCAAGGCCAGCTTTTCTGCCGATCAGATTGAAGGCAATGTCAAAGCGCTTTATCAGGCAATTGCCAAGCTCAAACCGGCAAGTACAAAGGGTGTTTACATCAAACGTTTGGCGTTGAGCTCTACAATGGGGCCGGGCGTTAAGGTTGAATTGTCGAGCCTTTCTGAAGGCTAAGGAGGACTGGATACACAGTTCGATGAACTAATTTTGAATGGTTTTTTACAAGGCATAAGTTATGCCTTGTAAATCAAGCTGATAGGTATCACATCGTTTGCGTGGTTTTATCAGCACCCTGTCCGAGATTGCAGGCGCCTAAAGAGTTTTAACTCCTAGAGCTAACTCTTTTTAGGCTTAAAAAATTAGCCCGCATGAGACGAGGAAAGACTGGATTGCTGTTGTGTATATCAGCATTCGGTTTGAACTTTAAAGAAGCTTTTAGGCCTTATTTCTAAAAGCTGCGGATGGGCAAGTGAGCGCTGTTTTGGTTTGGCTTCTCAAAGACTTGCCGTCTTAAGTTGTTAAAGCAAAGCAGTTTAGTGAGGCGGGCTTGGAGTTTCCCAAGTCCAACTTGATGGAGAGAGCAAATGGAAAGAGCCCAAAAAGAGGCGCTCGTTACATCAATGAACCAGACGTTTAAAGACGCTGGTGTTGTTGTTGTGGCCCATTACAAAGGCTTGAATGTTGCGGAGATGACTGATCTGCGTGTCAAGATGGCTGAAGCTGGGGCAAACTTTAAGGTTGCCAAAAACAGCTTAACGAAGCTCGCTCTGGAAGGCACTGATGCAATTGGTCTTAAAGATTTATTCCAAGGACCAACTGCAGTGGCTTATAGCGAAGACCCTGTAGCTGCACCCAAGATTGCTGTCAATTTTGCCAAGGACCATGAAAACCTTGTCATTCTTGGTGGTTCTATGGGCACCGACATGCTTGATGTCGACAAGGTCAAAGCTTTAGCAGCATTGCCGTCGCTTGATGAATTGAGGGGCAAGATTGTTGGCATGATCCAAACCCCGGCAACCCGTATTGCTGGCGTGCTTGGTGCACCTGGCGGACAAGTTGCCCGGGTTCTTAATGCCTATGCCTCGAAGAGTGAAGCGGCCTGAGTAGCTTTGAAAGATAAAGTTCAAACCGATTAAAGAAAGTAGAAAAGATTATGGCTGATATTGAAAAAATTGCAGAAGATTTGTCGGGCCTTACCGTGATGGAAGCTGCTGAATTGTCCAAACTTCTTGAAGAGAAGTGGGGCGTTTCTGCTGCAGCGCCGGTTGCAGCAGCAGCAGCTGCTGGACCTGCTGGTGCAGCTGAAGAAGTAAAAGACAGCTTCTCGATCGTTCTGGCCTCGTTTGGCGACAAAAAGATCAACGTCATTAAAGAAGTGCGCGCCATCACAGGTCTTGGCCTGAAAGAAGCCAAGGATTTGGTGGAAGCAGCCCCTAAAGAAGTCAAGGGTGATGCCACTAAAGATGAAGCCGAAGAAATCAAGGGCAAGCTTGAGGCAGCTGGTGCCACAGTTGAGCTTAAATAGTTTGCGTTAAATATTTTGCTAAGCGGAATGAGGCTGGTTTTAGTTTCATTCCGCTTTAAAAACACTGCCGTAACATTGGCTCACCTAAAGGTCTTTAAAGAATACAAGGTCTTTAGGTGAGCTATTGGACCGGGTGCCCCAAAGGAGCGAAGATGTCGCAATCATTCACTGACCGCCTGCGCGTTAGAAAAAGTTTCGGTAAAATTGCCGAAGTTGCGCAAATGCCAAACCTCAATGAGGTTCAAAGATATTCCTATGCCCAATTCCTACAGGCAGACAAGCCTGAAGGTGGCCGTCTGGATCAAGGTTTACAGGCGGTGTTTACTTCGGTGTTTCCGATTTCTGATTTTTCAGCTACGTCAACGCTGGAATTTATCGACTATACGTTTGAGCCGCCAAAATATGACACAGATGAATGTCAGCAGCGTGGCATGACCTATGCCGCACCACTTAAGGTGACGCTGCGGCTTATCGTGTTTGAAGTTGACGAAGAGACTGATGCCAAATCAGTCAAAGACATTAAAGAGCAAGACGTCTATATGGGCGATATGCCGCTGATGACGGATAATGGCACGTTTATTGTCAATGGCACGGAACGGGTGATTGTCTCTCAAATGCATCGCTCACCCGGTGTGTTTTTCGATCATGATAAAGGCAAGACACATTCCAGCGGTAAATTGCTGTTTGCTGCGCGCATTATTCCTTATCGCGGGTCGTGGTTGGATTTTGAGTTTGATGCCAAAGACATTGTTCATGTGCGCATCGACCGCAGACGGAAATTGCCGGTTAGCACATTGTTGTTGGCACTTGGCAATACACCAGAGGAAATTCTGGATTTCTTCTATGATAAAGTAACCTACACCCAAGATAAAAAAGGCTGGCGCACACCGTTTGTTCCAGAGAGCCTGCGTGGTGTTAAGCTTTCCTCTGATCTTGTGAATGCCAAAACCGGCAAAGTGATTGTTGAAGTCGGCAAGAAGGTGACCCCACGGCTCGCGCGCAAGTTGGCTGAAGATGGTGTTAAAGAGTTGCTGATCCAAGATGATGAATTTTACGGCCGCTTCCTGGCTGAAGAATTAGTCAATATGAAAACCGGTGAGATTTATGCAGAAGCCGGTGATGAGATCACCGAAGAGCTTTTGATCAACTTGAAAGAGGCTGGTTATAAAGAGCTCAACCTGCTTGATATTGATCATGTCAACATCGGTGCGTTTATTCGCAACACATTGGCTGCTGACAAGAGCGACACGGAAGATCAGGCTTTGCAGGAAATTTATCGGGTGATGCGCCCTGGCGAGCCACCGACGCGTGAAGCGGCCGAAGCCATGTTTAAAAGCCTGTTTTTTGATGCTGAGCGTTATGACTTATCAGCCGTTGGCCGTGTGAAAATGAATATGCGGCTTGACCTTGATGCCGAAGATACGGTGCGTACCTTACGCAAGGAAGATATTCTTGCCGTGATCAAAGCGCTAGTGGATTTGAGAGACGGCAAGGGTGATATTGACGATATTGACCATTTGGGCAATCGCCGTGTGCGCTCAGTTGGTGAATTGATGGAAAATCAATATCGCATCGGGCTGTTGCGCATGGAACGTGCCATCAAAGAGCGTATGTCATCTGTCGATATTGACACAGTCATGCCGCATGATCTGATTAATGCCAAGCCTGCTGCTGCTGCGGTGCGCGAGTTCTTTGGCTCATCTCAATTGTCGCAATTTATGGATCAGACCAATCCGTTGTCTGAAATCACCCATAAGCGGCGCCTATCAGCTTTGGGGCCTGGTGGTCTGACGCGTGAGCGTGCGGGCTTTGAGGTGCGCGATGTGCATCCAACCCATTATGGCCGTATTTGTCCGATTGAAACGCCTGAAGGGCCGAATATTGGCTTGATCAATTCGCTGGCGACGTTTGCCAGGGTTAATAAATACGGCTTTATTGAAAGCCCATATCGTAAGGTAAAAAACGGCAAAGTGACTGACGAGGTAAATTATCTCTCGGCCATGGAAGAAGCCAAATATGTGATTGCCCAGGCCAACTCTGTGGTTACATCTAAAGGCACGTTTGAAGAAGAACTTATCACTTGCCGTCAGGCGGGCGATGTTCATCTCATGACGGCAGATCAAATCGATTATATGGATGTCTCGCCAAAACAGCTTGTGTCTGTGGCAGCAGCCTTGATCCCGTTCCTTGAAAATGATGATGCCAACAGGGCTTTGATGGGTTCGAACATGCAACGCCAGGCCGTGCCTTTGGTGAAAGCTGAAGCCCCGCTCGTGGGGACCGGCATGGAAAGTGTTGTGGCGCGTGATTCAGGGGCTGCAATTGCGGCCAGGCGTGCCGGTGTGGTTGATCAGGTGGATGCCACGCGCATTGTGATCCGGGCAACTGAAGAGACCGATGCGTCCAAGCCTGGGGTTGATATTTATAATCTACTGAAATTCCAACGGTCTAACCAAAACACCTGTATCAACCAACGTCCGCTGGTGCGGGTTGGTGACCGGGTGCGGGCCGGGGACATTGTGGCTGACGGGCCCTCGACAGATCTGGGCGATTTGGCGTTGGGGCGCAACGTGCTGGTCGCGTTCATGCCGTGGAATGGTTACAACTTTGAAGATTCAATCCTGATTTCCGAGCGTATAGTGCGTGACGATGTGTTTACCTCCATTCACATTGACGAATTTGAGGTGATGGCGCGCGATACCAAACTTGGGCCAGAGGAAATCACCCGGGATATTCCCAATGTGGGTGAAGAGGCTCTGCGCAATCTTGATGAAGCAGGTATTGTCTATATCGGCGCTGAAGTGAAGCCGGGCGATATTCTGGTCGGCAAAATTACGCCCAAGGGTGAGAGCCCGATGACGCCGGAAGAAAAATTGCTGCGTGCGATTTTTGGCGAAAAAGCATCAGACGTACGCGACACTTCTCTCAAGCTGCCGCCGGGTGTTGATGGCACGGTTGTGGAAGTGAGAGTGTTTAACCGTCACGGTATTGATAAGGATGAACGTGCCCAAGCCATTGAGCGTGAAGAAATTGAACGTCTTGCCAAGGACCGCGATGACGAACTTGGCATTTTGGATCGTAACGCCTATGGCCGTTTGGCTGATTTCCTGGTGGGTAAAGTTGCTGCCAGCGGGCCAAAAGACATCAAGGCTGACACCAAAATCACTCAAGCAATGCTTGATGATATTCCTCGCAGTCAATGGTGGCAGATTGCGCTTAAGAACAGCAAGGCTATGGGTGAAAGCGAAGCCATGCTGCGGCAATATGAAGACGCCAAAGGGCTTCTAGAAAAGCGTTTTGTCGATAAGGTTGATAAATTACAGCGTGGCGATGAATTGCTGCCGGGTGTTATGAAAATGGTCAAAGTTTTTGTGGCCGTTAAACGCAAATTGCAACCTGGTGATAAAATGGCCGGACGGCATGGCAACAAGGGTGTGATTTCAAAAATTGTGCCTGTTGAAGACATGCCGCATCTGGATGATGGTACAGCCGTTGATATCGTGCTTAATCCTCTCGGGGTTCCCAGCCGGATGAATGTCGGGCAGATTTTGGAAACCCATATGGGCTGGGCCTGTCATGGACTTGGCCAGCAAATTGGCGAGGCTGTTGATATCTATCAACGTGAAAGTAAAGTTAAGCAGTTGAAAGATACGCTTAAATCCATTTACGGCAAGGATGAGACGATCGCCTCTCTTGATGATGGGCAATTGGCCGAACTTGGGCAAAATCTGCGCGGTGGTGTGCCTATTGCAACACCGGTGTTTGATGGCGCGCGTGAGCCTGACATTGTAGATATGCTGGAAATTGCCGGCTTTGATCATTCCGGCCAGGTCACTTTATTTGATGGCCGCACGGGTGAGCAATTCGATCGGTCGGTTACCGTAGGTTATATCTACATGCTCAAACTGCATCACCTTGTGGATGATAAAATTCACGCGCGCTCAATTGGGCCATATTCGCTTGTGACCCAGCAACCGCTGGGCGGCAAGGCGCAATTTGGCGGGCAAAGGTTCGGTGAAATGGAGGTCTGGGCACTTGAAGCTTATGGTGCTGCTTACACCTTGCAGGAAATGTTGACGGTTAAATCAGATGACGTTGCGGGCCGCACAAAAGTTTATGAAGCGATTGTGCGCGGTGATGACAATTTTGAAGCAGGTATTCCGGAAAGCTTTAACGTATTGGTCAAGGAAATGCGCTCTTTGGGTCTCAATGTAGAATTAACGAGCGATTAGTTTCGTGAATTGGAACAATTCGTGAATTGGAACAAAAAGCCAATGGCAATTAGGAGCTGATAAGGCTCTATGTGGCGGCTCATACCGCCGGAATTAGGAGAATATCCCATGAACCAAGAGGTCATGAACGTATTTAACACTATTGGTCAGGTGCAAACGTTCGATCGAATTAGAATTTCTCTGGCAAGTCCTGAGAAAATTCTTTCCTGGTCCTTTGGTGAAATCAAAAAGCCAGAAACCATCAACTACCGGACCTTTAAACCGGAACGTGATGGATTGTTTTGTGCGCGTATTTTCGGGCCGATCAAGGATTATGAATGCTTGTGCGGCAAATATAAGCGGATGAAATATAAGGGTGTTATCTGCGAGAAATGCGGTGTTGAGGTCACCCTTGCCAAAGTGCGCCGCGAGCGCATGGGTCATATCGAGCTGGCAGCACCTGTTGCCCACATATGGTTTATGAAATCGCTGCCAAGCCGAATTGGTTTGCTGCTTGATATGATGCTCAAGTCGCTTGAGCGTGTGCTGTATTTTGAAAACTTCATCGTCATTGAACCGGGCCTAACGCCTTTGAAAGAGCATCAGCTGTTATCAGAGGAAGAATATGCGCAAGCCCAGGATGAATATGGCGAAGACAGCTTTACAGCTGGCATTGGGGCGGAGGCCATTCGCGATCTTTTGATGGGACTGGACCTTGAAAAGATCAGTGCTGATTTGAAAGTTGAAATTGCTGAATCAACAACTGAACTCAAGCCTAAAAAACTGGCCAAGCGGCTGAAATTGATTGATGCATTTATTGAAAGTGGCAATCGGCCTGAATGGATGATTCTAACCGTTGTTCCTGTCATCCCGCCTGAATTGCGCCCGCTGGTCCCATTGGATGGTGGCCGGTTTGCAACGTCAGACCTAAACGATCTTTACCGGCGTGTGATCAATCGGAACAACCGCCTTAAGCGGCTGATGGAACTTCGTGCACCTGACATTATCATCCGCAATGAAAAACGGATGTTACAGGAATCAGTCGACGCACTGTTTGACAATGGCCGGCGTGGCCGGGTCATTACGGGAGCGAACAAGCGGCCATTGAAATCGCTAGCTGATATGCTCAAAGGCAAGCAGGGCCGGTTTAGGCAAAACCTGCTTGGCAAGCGGGTCGATTATTCCGGCCGTTCGGTGATTGTGGTAGGACCGGAACTCAAGCTGCATCAATGCGGTTTGCCTAAGAAAATGGCGCTTGAATTGTTTAAGCCATTTATCTATTCGAGGCTTGATGCCAAAGGTTTGGCGTCAACTGTTAAGCAGGCGCGCAAACTGGTTGAAAAAGAAAAACCAGAAGTTTGGGATATTCTTGATGAAGTGATCCGTGAGCATCCGGTATTGCTCAATAGGGCGCCCACATTGCACCGTTTGGGCATTCAGGCGTTCGAGCCAACCTTGATTGAAGGCAAGGCCATTCAATTGCATCCGTTGGTTTGTGCGGCTTTTAATGCTGACTTTGATGGTGACCAAATGGCGGTTCACGTGCCGCTGTCGCTTGAAGCGCAGCTGGAAGCACGCGTCTTGATGATGTCGACCAATAATATTCTCCATCCAGCTGATGGCTCACCGATTATCGTGCCGTCACAGGATATTGTGTTGGGGCTGTATTATGTCACCATCATGAAAGATAACGAGCCCGGCGAAGGCATGGTGTTTGCCAATATCGCTGAAATTGAGCATGCGCTTGATACGGGCATTGTAACCCTGCATGCCAAGGTTAAGGCCCGCTATCACTATGTTGATGAAGACGGCAATGAAGCGTCAGCCGTATATGATACGACGCCTGGGCGCATGCTGGTGGGTGATTTGCTGCCGCGGCGTAAAAATATCAACTTTGAGCAGATCAACAAGCTTCTGACCAAGCGTGAAGTTTCAAACATGATCAATGTGGTTTATCGCCATTGCGGTCAAAAAGAGACTGTTATTTTCTGCGATCGGATTATGGCGCTTGGCTTTAATCGGGCGTTCAGGGCCGGCATCTCGTTTGGTAAGGACGACATGGTGATCCCTGATACCAAGAGCGGCCTGGTTGATGAAACAAATGATACCGTCAAAGAGTATGAGCAGCAATATACCGATGGGCTGATCACACATGGTGAGAAATATAATAAGGTTGTTGATGCCTGGGCGAAATGTACCGATAAAATTGCGGACGAAATGATGGGCCGTATTTCTTCGGTACAGATTGATGAAGAAACCAAGCGCGAGAAGCCAATTAATTCGATTTATATGATGTCTCATTCAGGGGCACGTGGTTCTCCCGCTCAAATGAAACAGCTGGCCGGCATGCGTGGTCTTATGGCCAAGCCGTCGGGTGAAATTATTGAAACGCCGATTATCTCCAACTTTAAAGAGGGTTTGTCGGTGCTGGAATATTTCAACTCAACCCACGGGGCTCGTAAGGGTCTTGCTGATACAGCGCTGAAAACAGCAAACTCGGGGTATTTGACCAGACGTTTGGTGGATGTGGCACAAGATTGCATTATCACCGATAGTGATTGTGGCACAACTGACGGTATTATGAACCGGGCGGTGATTGATTCCGGTCAGGTGATTGTGTCGCTTGAAAAGCGCGTTTTGGGCCGCACGGCTGCAGAGGATGTTAAAGATCCTGCCACGGATGAAGTGATCATCAAGGCTGGTGAAGAAATTCTTGAAGAGCATGGCGATGACATTGTTCGTGCCAATGTTACGGAAATCAAAATTCGCTCGGTTTTGACCTGCGAGTTGCACAACGGTGTTTGTGCGAAATGTTATGGCCGCGATCTTGCGCGTGGCACGCCGGTTAATCATGGTGAAGCGGTGGGTGTGATTGCGGCTCAATCGATTGGCGAGCCAGGCACACAGTTGACCATGCGGACATTCCACATTGGTGGTACAGCGCAGGTGGTGAATAATTCCTTCATTGAAGCCAGCCACGACGGGATCATTAAAATCAAAAACCGTAATGTGGTGAAAAATGCCGATGGCAAGCTGATTGTTATGGGCCGGAACACATCTGTTTTGGTCGTTGATAAAAGCGGCAATGAGCGTGCGGCACATAAGGTGACTTATGGCACACGGCTTTCTGTTGATGATGGAGATGAAGTCAAACGTGGCGAACGGCTGGGTGAATGGGATCCATATACAAGACCGATCATTTCAGAAGTTGACGGTGTCGTTGAATATGAAGATTTGCTTGATGGTGTTTCCATCAATGAGCAGGTTGATGAGGCGACCGGTATTACTCAGCGTGTGGTACAAGATTGGCACACCAACGCGCGTGGTGGCGATCTGAAACCGGCTCTTGTTGTTAAAGACAAGAAGGGTCAAATCCACAAGCTCGACCGTGGCGGTGAGGCACGTTATTTGATGTCGGTTGATGCAATTTTATCTATCGATCCTGGTGCAAATATCAAGGCGGGTGAAGTGTTGGCCCGTATTCCGACAGAGGGAGCCAAGACGCGCGATATCACTGGTGGTCTGCCACGTGTGGCAGAACTGTTTGAAGCGAGGCGTCCCAAAGACTGTGCGGTTATTGCTGAAATCACGGGCCGTGTTGAATATGGCCGTGATTACAAAAACAAGCGCCGGGTTTCGATTATTCCTGAAGATGATAGCCAAGAGCCTTCCGAATATTTGCTACCCAAGGGCAAACACTTATCAGTTCAAGAAGGCGATATTATCGAGAAGGGTGAATATCTGCTCGATGGTCATCCCGCACCGCATGATATTTTGGCAATTAAAGGCGTTGAGGAATTAGCCAATTACTTGATTGATGAAATTCAAGAAGTCTACCGACTGCAAGGTGTTGGCATCAATGATAAGCACATTGAGGTGATTGTGCGCCAGATGTTGCAAAAGATTGAAATTTCATCCTCAGGTGACACCAATATGTTGATTGGCGAGCATGTAGATCGCATTGAATATGCCGAAAACAACAAACGTATAGAAGCTGCAGGTAAAACGCCTGCGACAGGCAACCCGGTTTTACTGGGTATTACCAAAGCAAGTCTGCAGACCCGCAGCTTCATCTCAGCAGCCTCGTTCCAGGAGACCACTCGTGTTCTTACCGAAGCCGCTGTGCATGGTAAGGCTGATGCACTTGTGGGCTTGAAGGAAAATGTCATTGTCGGCAGGCTGATTCCAGCCGGTACGGGCGCTATGCTTTCGCGTATGCAAGAAGTTGCCAATAAGCGCGATCAATTGATCTTGGATGAGCGCGCCAAAGCGGCCGCACGTTTGGAAAAGGCAAAATCTAGCGAGCAGGAAACATCGTCGGATGATGTGCCTCCAGCCGAAGGCGAAGCGGGTGAAGAAGCTGGGGTGCCTGCAGAATAAAGCTGATTACAGTCAAAATTGAAAAGCCGTCTGGGAACCCAGGCGGCTTTTTTTATGAACTCGTCATTTCAATCTGATGCTTGAGGACATATCAAAAAACAATTATTTGCCGGATTTCACATATAGTGCCAGTGCACGGCGTGTGCCGGGGCCGATTTGGCCATCGATGACACCTGAGTAAACGCCAGCCTGGCGAAGTCTGCGTTGTACTTCAGTTTTTGTTCGGCTTGATAGGGCGTTTGTATATTTTGTGAAAGTTGCTTTGGCATGAGGGCTGCCTAGCCTGAGTGATTTCAAGAAATAGTCAACCGCCTTTTGGCTAGAGCGCTGTACTGCGCGACCCCGGCCGGTTTCGTAAAACCAGCCGATATTATTCATGGCATTGGCATCACCACCTGCTGCGGCTTTGAGGTACCATTGGGCGGCGAGCTTCATGTTTTTGCGTGTGCCGCGTCCTTTTTCGTACATTACACCCAAATTGTTCATGGCATTGGCTTCGCCTTTTTCTGCCGCTTGTTTGTAAAGGGAAACAGCTTTGGAAAAGTCTCTGCTAACGCCTTGGCCGATTTCATACATCACGCCCATATTGTAAACACCGGTCGCGTTACCTTGATTTGCGGCTTTACGGTAATATTGCACCGCCTTGGGGATGTCTCTGGGTGTGCCGCGTCCATTTTGGTATATCCAGCCTAGCCGGTTTGTCGACCAGGTGTCGCCGCGCTCATCACCCTTGTGGAACCATTGCAGGGCTTCACTTAGGTCCCGAGCTACCCCTTGGCCTTTTTCATGCATTAAACCGATAACGGCAGGTGCATTTTTATCGCCTTTATCCGAGGCTTTTCTGAGCCAATTCAGAGCTTGTGAATAATCTCTGGTTATGCCGCGGCCGTGCAGATAATGCCTTCCCAGTTGCTCCATTGCGCGTATATGGCCAAGATCAGCTGATTTTTTGAACCAGCTTACAGCTTGGTTGAAATCGCGTGGGACCACTTTGCCCAGGCGGTAGAACCGGGCGAGATTAAACATGGCAACCCGATTGCCTTTTTCAGCTCCTGCGCGGAAATATTTTTCCGCCATGGCAAGGTTTTTGGTAACTCCCTGACCGTTTTCGTGCATGATGCCGATCAGATTCATGGCAAGTCCCATACCCTTATCTGCAGCTTTGCTAATCCATTTGAATGCCTGGGCGTAATCCTGCTGGCCAAATGTTTTTGTGTAATGAATTGCCCCTATGCTGAATAGGGCTGCAGGATAGCCTTTGTCAGCGGCTTTTTGTAACCAGGTTTTGCCATCTGTTATATTACGGTCAGCCAGATGGGCGCGGCCTAACTGATAAGCAAAACGATTTTCATTTGGCTGCTCACTTACGGCTTGTAAACAAGCGTCGATGGCTTTCTTGGCAGGTATTTTGTTCATTGCAATCCCGATGGCTTTTTTATCTGGGTCGCTGGGATGTGCTGCCAGCCGGTCGCAGGTATGAAGAGAGCGGGCGGGCGAGGGTGATAAGGGCGTTGGTGTTTGATCCAGAGGTGAAGAAAGGGACGCTTGTTTGGTGCCTTGAAGGGCTTTCAGGCGTAATTTGGCGAGTTTGGCAAATATACCATTGGGGAAGCGGGACAAATATTCGCTCAACATCAGCGGGTCATTGCTTTGACGAACCGAGTTCCAGAAAGTGAGGTCTACAGCACTTTGATCCACGCTTCGTTCAATTGTGAGAGCGGTGTTTGGATTGGCTTGTTTGCCGGGCTTGAAATAGAATTGTCCCGTAAGTGATGAGTTCTCCCAGGGAACTTGTTTGTTGTTTGAGGCTTTTAAGACATCGCGGCGCACAGAAATCATCATGTTGGCGACATCAATGCCGGGCCGTTCAATATGTCTCAGTAAGGCTGTGGTAAACGGGCTGTTGCGGCCTTTGCCGTCCAGCGCCACATTCCCAGGCTGGGTTGAATAAGAAATCATTGTGCCAAGTCCGGTTTCTACGCGCGCCAAGCCCCGGGTGAGATTAGCTGATCGTGTGGCGCCCATAGAGCGGGATAAATCTTTCAGCAACGGATTGTCGCGGCAGGCATCCAAAAACACGAGATTTGTGCGCTGTCTGCGTTCCATCTGACGCAGGATCAAAGAGAGAGGCACCATGTCGAAATCCAGGTCGGATTCTGATTTTAGCTGAGCACTGGTTGGCGCCAGGTAGTTTTGACCGTTCACCTGAAGGCCATGGCCTGCGTAAAAAAACAAGGCGACATCAGCGCCTTTAAGCGCTTGGGCATATTGCCGTATGGCTTTGTTCATGCCTGCCTTATTAAGGTCTATGCCTTGGATGACCGTAAAGTTGAGCCTTCTTAGGCTTGCAGCTATGTCTGCGGCATCATTGCTTGGATTGGCAAGGGTTGCGACATTGGTATATTTAGAATTGCCTATTACGAGGGCTACGCGTTTTTCAGCCGAAGCTGGCAAGGTGATAGCTAAAATGAGCGTCAGTGTTGTCAGAAATATGCGTATAAAGCCGTTCATGGTCTTTCTGCAGGTTTTTCCTTAAGTGACGTTTGTGTAATTAAAACTCCATTTACCTGGAATGAACTCATTCTTTGGTCTCATTAGACTATATATATTATGTTTATGAATGTGGGCTGAACAAGCGTTATAAAATGGTTCAGCCATAGTATTGTCTATTTATATGGCCTATATATGTTATCACCGGGGCATTCATAATTTGCCACATGAGGAGAAAAATCATGACGAGGCTTTTAAGTTTGCAATTTTGTTTGACCGTGGCACTTTTTCTTGTGCTGAGCGGTATGGATGTGACACCTGCTTCTGCACAATCGCGTTTTTGCGATCGTGAGGCCTCACGATATGCCAGCCGGCAGCCTGGCCCGGGCGAACAAGCCTTTGCCGGTGGTGTCCTTGGTGGTTTGACGGGTGCTATTATCGGTGGTGCGATTGGCGGCAAAAAAGGTGTTGGCCGCGGTGCTGCGATTGGTGGCGGTGTTGGTGTTGTCGGCGGGTTGGCTCGTGGATCAGCAGAATGGCAACGTGCTTATGATCATGCCTATGCTGATTGCATGAATAGAAGGGCCAGACCCGCAGCTGTTCACAGGCCTGCCCCTTGGAGTGATGAATGGTATCAATATTGTGCTTCCAAGTATCGCTCGTTTAATCCTGATACAGGCAAATATAGAACGTATGGTGGTGAATACCGTATGTGCCGCTAATTAGCGGCCAAGCTTTTAAGGTCAAAATATCCCCTTAATGTACAAGATTGGGACGATCTGAGATGGATCGTCCCTCAAAATGACTTTTGTTTGATTTTTCTCACAAAATTGGGCAAAAGAGGCTTGACCTGTGGATAAGTCAAGCGTAGTTTCCGGCAACTTATCAGTGGCAAGGTGGTAGGGTTCGTTCAGGCTCTAAACACTGCTGCTAAGCAAGCGAAGACATATTTTGAGCTCATGACCTCGTGGGAGCCGGTGTAAATCGGAATATAACGCGGTCCTCTGAAAACCAGCGAAGCGCTCTAGCTCCGAACCCGGAGGGATGAGAGGCCGCTTTTGTTGTGTGGATAATCAACGGTTCTGTTTGAGGGCAAGCGGGGCAAAACTGGAAGGGTGCTGGCTGAATGCCAACGATTAATCAGCTGTTACGCAAACCGCGCAAGGCGCCGGTGAAGCGCAATAAGGTTCCGGCCATGGAGGCGTGTCCGCAAAAACGTGGTGTGTGCACGCGGGTTTATACAACGACACCGAAAAAGCCGAACTCGGCCATGCGTAAAGTTGCGCGTGTGCGTTTGACCAACGGTTTTGAAGTGACAAGTTATATTCCAGGCGAGGGCCACAATCTGCAGGAACACTCTGTTGTGTTGATCAGAGGTGGCCGCGTTAAGGATTTACCCGGTGTTCGCTATCACGTCATTCGTGGTGTGCTTGATACACAAGGTGTTTCAGATCGTAAGCAGCGTCGCTCGAAATATGGTGCCAAGCGGCCGAAATAGGCTGAGGCTTTGCAGTTTAGCTGCAAGGGCATAATGGAATAGAAGATAAGGACTTGTAACCGAAATGTCTCGTCGTCACCGCGCAGAAAAACGTGACATCATTCCCGATCCTAAGTTCGGCGATAATGTTGTCACAAAATTCATGAACAGCTTGATGCTCGATGGCAAAAAGTCGACGGCTGAACGGATTGTTTATGGTGCCTTTGATCAGATCCAGGGAAAAGCGGGCCAGGAGCCTGTCGAGCTGTTTCATCAAGCGCTTGATAATGTGATGCCGCAGATTGAAGTACGCTCACGTCGTGTTGGCGGGGCAACCTATCAGGTGCCGGTTGAGGTGCGCCCCGATCGCAGGCAGGCTCTGGCAATCCGCTGGATTATAGCAGCCGCACGTGCGCGTAACGAAAACACAATGGTTGATCGCTTGTCTGGTGAATTGCTGGATGCGGCAAATAATCGTGGCAATGCGGTGAAGAAGCGTGAGGACACGCATCGCATGGCTGAGGCCAACCGGGCATTTTCGCATTATCGCTGGTAGGCCCAATTACTTTTTTATTTGGATTTCTAGGTTAAAGACCAATGGCACGCACGACACCTTTAGAGGATTATCGCAATATCGGCATCATGGCCCATATTGATGCTGGTAAGACGACGACCACCGAGCGTATTTTGTATTACACAGGTGTGAGCCACAAAATTGGTGAAGTTCATGATGGTGCGGCCACCATGGATTGGATGGAGCAGGAACAAGAGCGCGGCATTACCATAACCTCTGCTGCGACAACCTGCTATTGGAACGACAAGCGCATCAATATTATTGACACACCTGGTCACGTTGATTTCACCATTGAGGTGGAACGGTCATTGCGGGTTTTGGACGGCGCTGTGGCCGTTTTTGATTCTGTGGCAGGTGTTGAGCCGCAGTCAGAAACTGTTTGGCGCCAAGCTAATAAGTATGATGTGCCGCGCATGTGTTTCGTTAACAAAATGGACCGCACAGGCGCTGATTTTTTCCGTTGTGTTGAGATGATTAAGGACCGGCTTGGATCTGTTCCACTGGTGATACAATTGCCGATCGGTTCAGAGGCGGAATATAAGGGCCTTATTGATCTTTTGAAGATGAAAGCCGTTGTTTGGAAAGATGAAGCCCTTGGGGCTGAATATGAATATGTTGATATTCCAGCTGACCTTGCAGACCAGGCTGATGAATATCGTGCCTTGATGGTGGAAGCCGCCGTTGAGCAAGATGATGTGGCCATGGAAGCTTATCTGGAAGGCAAGGAGCCTGATGAAGCCGAGTTGAAGCGTTTGATCAGGATTGGGACGCTAAACCAGTCTTTCGTTCCCGTACTTAATGGGACGGCCTTTAAAAATAAAGGCGTGCAACCTTTGCTTGATGCTGTGATTGATTATATGCCGTCACCAGTTGATGTGGCTGCTATTAAGGGTATCGATGTCAAAACGGAAGAGGAAATTGTCCGCAAGGCTGATGATAAAGAACCCTTTGCCGGTCTTGCCTTTAAGGTGATGAATGACCCGTTTGTGGGCTCCTTGACGTTTGTTCGGATTTATTCGGGCGTCATTGAAGCGGGATCCACTATTGTCAATTCGGTTAAAGACAGACGCGAGCGTGTTGGCCGGATGTTGCAAATGCATTCTAATTCGCGCGAAGACGTTAAAGAGGCGCGTGCCGGTGATATTATAGCCTTTGCCGGTTTGAAGAGTACAACCACGGGGGACACATTGTGTAATCCTAATCATCCTGTGATTTTGGAGCGTATGGAATTCCCCGATCCGGTGATTGAAGTTGCCGTTGAACCCAAGACCAAAGCTGACCAAGAAAAAATGGGCATTGCCTTGGCGCGTTTAGCCAAAGAAGACCCTTCTTTCCGGGTGACATCTGACGAAGAATCCGGGCAGACCGTTATTAAGGGCATGGGCGAGTTGCATCTTGATATTCTTATTGATCGCATGAAGCGTGAATTTAGCGTTGATGCTAATATTGGTGCCCCGCAAGTGGCGTATCGTGAAACGATTTCCAAGCCAGCTGATGTTGATTACACTCATAAGAAGCAGACCGGTGGTTCAGGCCAGTTTGCGCGTATTAAACTTACCATCGAGCCGCTAGAGCCCGGTGAAGGCTTTGAATTTGATAGTAAGATTGTTGGCGGTAACGTTCCCAAGGAATATATTCCCGGCGTTGAAAAAGGTATCAAGAGCGTTATTGAGGCGGGTATTTTGGCGGGCTTCCCTATGCTTGATCTTAAGGTGACGCTAACAGATGGTGCTTATCACGATGTTGATTCATCCGTCATGGCGTTTGAGATTGCAGCACGTGCTGCGTTCCGCGAAGGTGCGCAGCAAGCCGGGCCCAAATTGCTTGAGCCCGTGATGAAGGTTGAGGTGGTGACGCCGGAAGATTATATGGGCGATATTATTGGCGATTTGAACTCAAGACGGGGTCAGATTTCCAGCACAGAGTCTCGTGGCAATGCCACTGCGATTAATGCTCACGTGCCGCTTGCTAACATGTTTGGGTATGTCAACACCTTGCGCTCCATGAGCCAGGGCAGGGCGCAATTTACGATGCAATTTGATCATTATGAGCCGGTGCCGCGCGCGGTATCGGATGAGGTTCGGGCAAAGCTTGCATAAAGCAGGCAGCCCAATAGTAACGTTTAAGAATGAAGCAGAATAGCTAGATTTGGATACGGAGATTTAGATGGCCAAGGAGAAGTTTGAGCGTAATAAGCCGCATTGCAATATTGGCACGATTGGTCATGTTGACCACGGCAAGACGACGCTGACGGCAGCAATTACGAAGGTATTGGCGGAAGCGGGCTCTTCGGAAGCTGTTGCGTTTGACCAGATTGACAAGGCACCGGAAGAACGCGAGCGCGGGATTACGATTTCAACGGCGCATGTGGAATATGAGACGGACAACCGTCACTATGCGCATGTGGATTGCCCGGGTCATGCTGATTATGTGAAGAACATGATCACAGGTGCTGCTCAAATGGATGGCGGTATTTTGGTTGTCTCCGCTGCTGATGGCCCGATGCCGCAAACACGCGAGCATATTCTGCTTGCCCGCCAAGTTGGTGTGCCGGCCCTTGTTATCTACATGAACAAGGTTGACCAGGTTGATGACGAAGAGTTGCTTGAGCTTGTTGAGATGGAAATCCGCGAGCTTTTGTCATCTTACGATTTTCCTGGCGATGATATTCCAATCATCAAGGGGTCTGCCTTGGCAGCTCTTGAGGGCGGTGATGAGACAACAGGCAAGAACTCGATCCTGGAGCTGATGGCAGCTGTTGATGAGTATATTCCACAGCCTGAGCGTCCAAAGGATCAGCCGTTCTTGATGCCGGTTGAAGATGTGTTCTCAATCTCGGGCCGTGGCACGGTTGCAACGGGTCGTGTTGAGCGCGGTATTGTGAATGTTGGTGATGAGCTTGAGATTATCGGCATCAAGGAAACGCAAAAGACCACATGCACGGGCGTTGAGATGTTCCGCAAGCTGCTTGACCAGGGTGAAGCTGGTGACAATGTCGGTATTTTGCTGCGCGGCACGAAGCGTGAAGAGATTGAGCGTGGACAGGTGCTTTGCAAGCCAGGATCAGTTACACCGCACACCAAGTTCAAGGCAGAAGCTTATATTCTGACGAAAGACGAGGGTGGCCGTCATACGCCGTTCTTTACGAACTATCGTCCGCAGTTTTACTTCCGCACGACGGATGTGACCGGTGTTGTGAGCCTTCCTGAAGGCACGGAAATGGTTATGCCTGGTGATAATGTGGCCGTTGAGGTTGAGTTGATTGTGCCGATCGCGATGGAGGAAGGCTTGCGCTTTGCTATTCGTGAAGGTGGTCGCACCGTCGGTGCGGGCGTCGTTGCAAGCATCGTTGAGTAGGTAAGAGAAAGTGAGCGCCGGAATTTCCCGGCGCTCTTATTTGGGAAACAAGATATGGCTGGCCAAAATATCCGCATTCGATTGAAAGCATTCGATCATCGCGTGCTTGATACATCGACCAAGGAAATCGTCAATACGGCGCGGCGCACTGGCGCTGAGGTGCGTGGACCTATTCCTTTGCCGACACGGATTGAGAAATTCACAGTATTGCGCTCGCCGCATATTGATAAAAAGAGCCGTGAGCAGTTCGAAATGCGCACGCATAAAAGACTGCTTGATATTGTTGATCCAACGCCACAAACGGTTGACGCACTGATGAAGCTTGATCTGGCGGCCGGTGTTGAAGTCGAGATTAAATTGTAAGGATGAGACCCATGAGGTCAGGTGTTATAACGCAAAAGCTGGGAATGACGCGCGTCTTTACTGACGACGGACAGCATGTTCCTGTCACTGTGTTGAAACTTGATAATTGCCAAGTTGTCGCCCAGCGGGTGGAAGAAACAAACGGCTATACAGCGCTACAGCTGGGGGCCGGACTTGCCAAAGTGAAAAACACAACCAAGGCCCAACGTGGTCATTTTGCCCGTGCTAAAGTTGAGCCCAAGCGTAAGCTTGCGGAATTTCGGGTGAGTGCAGAAAATCTGATTGATATTGGCGCTGAAATCACAGCTGACCATTATGTTGAAGGTCAATATGTGGATGTTTCGGGCACGTCAATCGGTAAGGGTTTTGCCGGTGCTATGAAACGCCATAATTTCGGGGGGCTGAGAGCATCCCACGGTGTTTCGATCTCTCATAGATCGCTTGGCTCGACCGGACAGTGTCAAGATCCTGGCAAAGTTTTCAAGGGTAAGAAAATGGCTGGCCAAATGGGTGCTGTGCGGGTGACCACGCAAAACCTTGAAGTGGTTAAAACGGATGCAGATCGTGGTTTGATCCTCATTAAAGGGGCTGTGCCGGGTTCTAAAGGTGGTTGGGTGTTTATAACCGATGCCGTTAAACGTTCTTTGCCTGAAGCAGCGCCGCTGCCAGGTGGTGTGCGTGGCAAAGGTGGTGAGGCTAAAGCTGCGTCGGAAGACGAGCCTCAAGCAGATGAGCCCCAAGTTGAAGAGGTAGAGGCGCAAGACGCCGCTCCTGCAGCTGAAGAGGCAGCTCCTGCTGTTGAAGAAGCAGTAAGTGACGCTGATGCAGCCGGTGATAAAGAGACTAAAGAAGACAAGGGTGATGCGTCATGAAGGCGGATGTTACAACATTAGCGGCCAAAAGCGCCGGTAGCGTCGATCTGAACGATGCCATTTTTGGTCTTGAGCCGCGCAGCGATTTGATCCACCGCATGGTGAATTATCAATTGGCTAAACGCCAACAGGGAACGCATAGCACTTTGAACAGGGCTCTGATAAACGGGTCTACGAAGAAAATATATAACCAAAAAGGCACCGGTTCAGCGCGCCACGGTTCGCGCAAGGTCAATATCTTCAGGGGTGGTGGTAAGGCCTTTGGCCCGCATCCGCGCAGCCATGCAATAGGTTTGCAAAAAAAGGTTCGCACTCTTGCTCTCAAACATGCCCTGTCTGCCAAGGTCAAAGACAAGAATTTGATCGTGCTTGAGGATGCAGTCTCTAAAGATGGCAAGACCAAAGGTCTCAAAGCGTCGCTTGCTAAGTTGGGTCTTGGATCTGCCCTGATTATTGGTGGTGCTGAAATTGACCAAAATTTTGCTCAGGCTGCCAGCAATATTCCTGAGATTGATGTTTTGCCGGTTCAAGGGATCAATGTTTACGACATTATGCGCCGCGAAAAGCTGGTGTTGACCAAGCAGGCGCTGGAAGCTTTGGAGGCGCGGTTTAAATGAGCCTTGAGAAAATATACGACGTGATTAAAAGCCCGGTTATTACCGAAAAGGCAACAATGGCGTCTGAACATAACCAGGTTGTGTTTAATGTTGCAAAGCATGCGACCAAACCTGAAATTAAAAAAGCTGTTGAGGCTTTGTTTGAAGTCAAAGTGAAGGCTGTGAACACCTTGAACCGAAAAGGTAAAATCAAGCGGTTTAGAGGTATTAAAGGCAAGCAGTCTGATATGAAAAAGGCAATCGTTACCCTTGAAGAAGGCCAGACGATTGATGTGACAACCGGGCTTTAATTAAGGCTCGTTGCAAGAATAATGTGAAGGCAGAGGACGCTCATGGCGCTCAAAAAATATAAGTCGATGACCCCCGGACTGCGGACCCTGGTTCTTGTTGACCGGTCTGATCTGTATAAGGGCAAGCCGGTCAAGGCTCTAACCGAAGGGCTTATATCCAAGGGTGGTCGCAACAATCAAGGCCGGATTACAGCGCGCCGTCGTGGCGGCGGGCATAAACGCTCTTATCGTATGGTTGATTTTAAGCGTCGTAAGTTTGATGTGCCAGCTAAAGTCGAGCGGATTGAATATGATCCTAATCGGACAGCCTTTATTGCTCTGATCATTTACGAAGATGGCGAGCAAGCCTATATTTTGGCACCGCAACGGCTGAGCCCTGGTGACAGTGTTATTTCCGGTGAGCGGGTTGACATTAAGCCTGGCAACGCCATGCCATTGTCGAACATTCCGATTGGCACGATTGTGCACAATGTTGAGCTTAAAGCAGGTAAGGGTGGTCAAATTGCGCGCTCTGCCGGCACTTATGTGCAGCTCGTGGGACGCGATCAAGGTTATGCTCTGCTCAGGCTTAAGTCCGGCGAGCAACGGATGGTGCGGGCCGAATGCATGGCCTCGATTGGGGCGGTTTCAAACCCCGATCATGGTAATATCAATCTTGGTAAAGCCGGGCGCAATCGCTGGTTGGGTAAACGCCCGTCAGTGCGTGGTGTGGCCATGAACCCGGTTGATCACCCCCATGGTGGTGGTGAAGGGCGGACATCAGGTGGCCGTCATCCCGTGAGCCCCTGGGGTAAGCCTACCAAGGGCAAGCGTACGCGCTCGAATAAAGCAACGGATAAATATATTTTGCGCAGCCGTCATTTGCGTAAGAAAAAACGCTAAAGGAATAGAGAATTGGCACGTTCGATCTGGAAAGGCCCGTTTGTTGACGGGTATATTCTAAAAAAAGCCGAAGAAGCGCGCGCTTCTGGCCGCAACCAGGCGATTAAAATCTGGAGCAGGCGCTCGACTATTTTGCCGCAATTCGTTGGGCTAACTTTCGCTGTTCATAACGGGCACAAGCATATTCCGGTGCTGATTACCGAAGACATGATCGGTCATAAAATGGGCGAGTTTGCACCAACACGGACTTATTTCGGTCATACGTCCGATAAAAGGGCGAAGAGGGTTTAAGCATGGGTAAGACTTCAAGAGCGCGTGTGCTGCCTGAAAATGAGGCAAAAGCCGTTACACGCAATTTGCGCACAAGCCCGCAAAAACTCAATCTGGTTGCGGAATTGATCCGCGGTAAGAAGGTGGAAAAGGCTTTGGCTGATCTTACTTTCTCGCGAAAGAGAATTGCGGTTAAGGTCAAGAAAACGTTGGAATCTGCCATTGCTAATGCTGAAAACAATCATGATCTCGATGTTGATGATTTGATCGTCGCAGAAGCTTATGTCGGCAAAAACCTGGTGATGAAACGCATCAGGGCACGTGCACGCGGTCGTACCGCACGCATTTTAAAACCATTTTCCATGATCACCATTGTGGTCCGACAAGTTGAGGAGCAGGCCTAAATATGGGACAAAAAGTCAACCCAATCGGATTTCGTCTCGGTATCAACCGGACATGGGATTCTCGCTGGTATGCCAAAGGCGACGAATATGGCCGGCTTTTGCATGAGGATATTAATATCCGCAAGCATTTGACCAAGCGCCTGAAGCAGGCTGGTTTGTCGCGCATTGTCATTGAGCGTCCGCATAAAAAATGCCGGGTGACTATTCATACGGCCCGGCCCGGTGTGGTCATTGGTAAAAAAGGCGCTGATATTGAAGTGTTGCGCCGCGATGTTGCCAAATTCACGGATAGCGAAGTTCATTTGAATATCGTTGAAGTCCGCAAACCGGAACTGGATGCCAAGCTTGTGGCGGACGGTATTGCTCAGCAACTTGAGCGCCGCGTGGCCTTCAGGCGGGCGATGAAGCGGGCGGTTCAATCTGCCATGCGGCTGGGTGCTCTGGGTATTCGGATTAATTCCGGTGGCCGTTTGGGCGGTGCTGAAATTGCACGCATGGAATGGTATCGCGAGGGCAGGGTGCCATTGCATACATTGCGTGCTGACGTTGATTACGGCACGGCAGAGGCCAAAACGGCTTATGGCATTATCGGCATCAAGGTGTGGATATTTAAAGGTGAAATTTTGGAACATGACCCCATGGCCCAAGAACGCCGCGCCCTGGAAGCCCAAGAAGGTGGACGGCCACAACAGCGACGCGAAGGCGGTCGCCGTTAAGCGGTTAAGACGAATTAGTAAAGAAGGATTGGAATATTATGCTGCAACCTAAGCGCACAAAATTCCGCAAGCAGCACAAGGGCCGTATTAAAGGCAAGGCCAAGAGCGGATCATCCATTAGCTTTGGTGCTTATGCGCTGAAAGCTCAGGAGCCGTCTCGGGTCACAGCGCGGCAAATTGAGGCTGCAAGGCGTGCCATTACACGCCATATGAAACGTGCGGGCCGTGTGTGGATCAGAATTTTCCCCGATGTGCCGGTGTCGAAGAAACCGACCGAAGTGCGTATGGGTAAGGGTAAGGGTACGCCTGAATTTTGGGCGGCTAAAGTTAAGCCTGGGCGGATTATGTTTGAGATTGATGGTGTGCCAGCGGATGTGGCACGAGAGGCGCTCACACTTGGGGCTGCCAAATTGCCGATCAAAACACGCTTTGTTGCCAGGCTTGGTGAAGTTTAAGGATTTGAGACTATGAAGGCCAGCGAAGTTAGAGATATGACTGTTGACCAGCTTGATGATGAACTTTTGAAGCTGAAAAAAGAACAGTTCAATCTGCGCTTTCAAAAAGCGACGGGTCAAATTGAAAATACCGCGCAAGTGAGCAAAGTGCGCCGTGATATTGCGCGCGTCAAAACTATTGCAGCTGAGAAGGTCAAAGCTGAAGCTTCTCAAGCTAAGTCCTAAAGGAAGGTTTTTTAAGCATGCCGAAACGCATACTTCAAGGCGTCGTTGTAAGCGACAAGAGCGACAAAACGGTCGTGGTTAAAGTTGAACGCCGCTATACCGACCCGGCTATGAAGAAGGTTGTGCGCAGCACCAAAAAGTATCATGCGCATGATGCCGGTAATGCTGCAAAGACCGGCGATATTGTGCAGATCGAGGAATGTAAACCGATCTCGAAAAACAAACGCTGGAGCCTTATTGCAAGCTAGGCACGGAAAAATTAATGGGTCTTAGAACAGGCCTGAAGTTTATGAAAGTTTACAGGGCCGGGTTTGCGGCTGGTATTTGGAATTAAGGTGGATCGGTTATGATTCAAATGCAAACAAATCTTGACGTTGCGGATAATTCCGGCGCTCGCCGGGTCCAATGCATTAAGGTTTTGGGCGGATCAAAGCGCAGATATGCTTCGGTCGGCGACGTTATTGTGGTCTCAGTGAAAGAAGCTATTCCTCGAGGCCGGGTGAAAAAAGGTGAAGTGCTCAAAGCAGTTGTGGTGCGCACGAGAAAAGACATTCGCCGGCCCGATGGATCAGCCATTCGGTTTGATACAAATGCTGCTGTGATGATCAGTCCACAGGGCGAGCCGATTGGCACTCGTATTTTTGGGCCAGTAACACGTGAGTTACGCTCAAAGAATATGATGAAGATTGTGTCTCTTGCTCCGGAGGTTTTGTGAATGGCGCAGAAATATAAAATTCGCAAAGGCGACAAAGTGGTTGTTTTGACCGGCAAGGATAAAGGCAAGTCAGGCGAAGTGCTTGGCATGTTGCGCAAAGAAAACCGCGCTTTGGTGAGCGGTGTTAATATGGTGAAGCGTCATCAAAAGCAAAGTCAGGCGCAAGAAGGCGGTATTATTTCTAAAGAATTGCCAATTCATATTTCCAACCTTGCCTTGGAAGATCCTAAAGACGGCAAACCAACCAAGGTTGGCTATAAAACTTTAAAAGACGGCAGCAAAGTGCGTTTTGCACGGCGCTCAGGAGAACAGATCGATGGCTGATACTGCTAATAACCCTCGGCTTAGATCGCATTATGATGATGTGGTGCGCGCCAGCCTGATCGAAGAATTTGGCTATAAAAACCAGATGCAAGTGCCGCGTCTTGATAAAGTTGTGCTCAATATGGGTGTTGGGGCTGCTGCTGTTGCCGATTCCAAGAAGATAGCTGTTGCTGTTGACGATATGACGCGTATTGCCGGACAAAAGCCGATTATAACCAAAGCGCGCAAATCAATTGCGACCTTTAAGCTACGCGATGGCGTGCCGATTGGCGTTAAAGTGACACTCAGGCAAGCCCGTATGTATGAATTTATTGACCGGCTTGTAACTGTTGCCTTGCCGCGTGTGCGGGACTTTAGAGGCCTGTCGCCTAACAGTTTCGATGGTCGCGGCAATTATGCTTTGGGCATTAAAGAACATATTATTTTCCCTGAAATTGATTATGACAAAGTTGATCAGATTTGGGGTCTGGATGTTGTGGTGTGCACCACAGCAAGCACAGATGATGAAGCGCGTGTGCTTCTTAAAGGGTTCAATTTTCCATTTAGAACCCAAAATAATTAAGAGCACTTGGAGGATATAGATATGGCGAAGAAAAGCGCTATTGATAAAAACATAAAACGGCGTGCCTTGGTGGCGCGATACGCTGCTAAGCGGGCTCAACTTAAAGCCATTTCTGATGATCAATCTTTGTCGAATGAAGATCGATTTGAAGCGCGCCTTAAACTGGCAGCTTTGCCGCGCAATTCCTCAAAAACGAGGATACGCAATAGGTGTGATGTGACCGGACGGCCAAGGGCCTATTACAGGAAGTTTAAAATGTCTCGTATTTCGATGCGTGAGCTTGCCTCTAATGGGCTGGTGCCGGGCATGGTAAAGTCAAGCTGGTAAGGAGAATACATAATGACAATGACAGACCCGCTTGGCGATATGCTGACACGAATTCGCAACGCACAAATGCGTGGCAAAAGCAAAGTGTCAACGCCGATGTCTAAAATAAGGGGCCGGGTGCTCGATGTGCTTCAATCGGAAGGCTACATTCGTGGCTATGCCGAGATTGATTATGATGGTGGCAAATCAGAATATGAGATTGAGTTGAAATATTACGAAGGCTCACCTGTGATTAAGAATATTCACAGGATCTCCAAGCCTGGCCGACGGGTTTACACTTCGGTGAGTGGTATGCCGACGGTTAAGAACGGTCTTGGGGTTTCAATTCTCTCAACACCTAAGGGCGTTATGTCTGATAGCCAGGCGCGTGTGGAAAATGTTGGTGGCGAGGTTTTGTGCCAGGTCTTCTAGTGTTGTTGGAAGGCTTTAGCGGACAAAATTGAAGGATTAAGTTTGATGTCACGTATTGGAAAACAACCGGTGCCGGTTCCTGATGGGGTTACAGCCACGCTTGATGGACAGACGGTTTCGGTTAAAGGCCCCAAGGGCGAATTGTCGGTTGTGCTGGTTGAAGACGTTTTGGCCAAGATGGAAGAGGGCAACATACAGGTTGACCCGCGCAATGAAAGCAAGCGCGCACGCTCGATGTGGGGGTTGTCGCGCTCGCTTATTGCCAATCTCGTTACAGGTGTGTCTGAAGGGTATGTCAAGTCACTTGAGATTAACGGTGTTGGCTATCGTGCTGAAGTACAAGGCAAGAACCTCAAACTTAATTTGGGTTTTAGCCATGATGTCTTGTTTCCAATTCCTGAAGGCATCGACATTAAATGTCCAAGGCCCGTGGAAATTGTGATTTCGGGCATTGATAAACAAAAAGTTGGCCAGGTTGCCGCCGAAATTAGGCGCTACAGGCCGCCAGAGCCTTATAAGGGCAAGGGCATTAAATATGTTGGCGAATATGTCTTCCGTAAAGAAGGCAAGAAGAAATAACGGGCAGTTTTATGAAAAGCTCAAAACAATTACTTAATCAGCGCAGCCAGAGAGTTCGGCGGGTGCTGAAAAAACGGGCAAATGGCAAGCCCAGATTATCTGTCTTCAGGTCGTCTCAGCATATTTATGCTCAGGTGATTGATGACGTTCAAGGCCGCACTTTGGCGCAAGCCTCGTCAATGGATAAGGATTTGCGCAAGTCGCTTAAGTCAGGCGGCAATAAAACTGCGGCTGAAGAGGTTGGCAAATTGGTGGCTCAGCGTGCGGTGAAAGCCGGCGTTGACAAAGTTATCTTCGATAGAGGCGGATATTTATTTCATGGCCGGGTGAAGGCCCTAGCCGAAGCTGCACGTGAAAGCGGGCTTAAATTCTAAAGGTGAATGCAAGTGGCACGTAACGATAATAGAGATAGGCAAGAGCGCGACAGCGAATTTGTCGACAAACTGGTTCACATTAATCGTGTGGCAAAAGTGGTGAAGGGCGGCCGGCGTTTCGGTTTTGCTGCTCTTGTCGTTGTCGGCGATCAGAAAGGCAGGGTTGGTTTTGGGAAAGGTAAGGCACGCGAAGTGCCCGAAGCCATTCGTAAAGCAACCGAAGCTGCCAAGCGTAATGTGATCCGCGTGCCTCTTCGCGAGGGGCGTACATTGCATCATGATGTTGATGGCCGCCATGGCGCAGGCAAGGTGGTCTTGCGCGCGGCCCCTCCCGGCACCGGCATTATTGCTGGTGGTCCGATGCGCGCTGTGTTTGAAACGGTCGGTATGCAAGATGTTGTGGCAAAATCCATTGGGACTTCAAACCCTTACAACATGGTGCGGGCAACTTTTGATGCGCTTAAGAAAGAAGACAGCCCACGCTCGGTTGCTGCCAGGCGCGGCAAAAAAGTAAGCGAAATCATTTCCCGCCGTCGTGATGGTGCCGGTGATTCTGCACAAAATGTTACGGAATAAAATTATGGCTGATAAAAAAGGTAAAACTGTAACTGTTGAGCAAATAGCTTCTGGTATCCGGCGGCCTCAAGACCAGCGTGCGACACTGACTGGCTTAGGCTTAGGTAAAATTCGCCGCAGACGCACACTGGAAGATACGCCTCAAGTGCGCGGTATGATCAATAAAGTTCACCATTTGGTGCGCGTTGTTGATGAGGCTTGAACTGCGGTTATTAGAGAATATATGAGAATTTGATTATGAAACTGAATGAATTGGCAGATATAGAAGGCGCTTTGCATGCGCGCAAACGTGTTGGGCGTGGTCAAGGCTCGGGCCTGGGCAAAACGGCTGGCCGTGGCATGAAGGGGCAAAAATCACGCTCTGGTGTTGCGATCAAGGGTTTTGAGGGCGGTCAAATGCCTATACACCGTCGTTTGCCTAAGCGCGGGTTTAAGAATATTTTCGCCAAAGACTTTAACGAGGTCAATTTAGGCCGGGTTCAAGCAGCGATTGACGCCAAGAAACTTGATGGCAAAAAACAGGTGACTGTGGAAGCGTTGGTTGAAGCAGGTGTTTTGCGCCGGGTACTGGACGGTGTGCGCCTGCTTGGGAATGGTGAAATTAAAGCCAAGGTTGCCTTTGAGGTTTCCGGGGCGTCAAAATCAGCCGTTGCGGCTGTTGAAAAAGCCGGTGGTTCGGTAAACATTATTGAGTTCAAGCAACCTTCTTCAAAGCCTGCAGTAAAACCAGAGGGTGGCGCTGAAAAAGCTGAAGCGAAACCTGCCAAGAAGGTGGCTGCCAAGACAAAAAAAGCACCAGCTAAAAAGCCTGCTGCGAAGGCCAAGAAGGACGATTAAGACGGATTTGCGTTTGAGGAAAATGGTTTTCAAGAACGCTGGAGAATACATTAATGGCATCGGCCGCGGAACAACTTGCCGCTAATCTCAATTTTGGAGCATTGGCTAAGGCGACAGAACTGAAACAACGCATCTGGTTTACACTGGCTGCGCTGTTGGTTTATCGGCTGGGCACATATATTCCTTTGCCAGGTATTGATCCACAAGCTTTGGCCGATCTCATCCGACAAAATCAGAGCGGTATTATCGGCATATTCAACATGTTTTCGGGTGGTGCTGTTGGCCGCATGGCAATTTTTGCGCTTAACATCATGCCGTATATTTCAGCCTCAATCATCATTCAGTTGATGACGACAGTGTCGCCGCATCTTGACCAACTCAAGAAAGAAGGCGAGCAGGGGCGCAAGCAAATCAACCAATATACCCGTTATGGCACGGTGATTTTGGCAGCCCTTCAGGGCTATGGCATTGCGGTTGGACTCGAAAGTTCAGGCAATGTTGTGACCGATCCTGGCTTGTATTTCCGCGTTTCAACCGTGATTACATTGGTTGGCGGCACGGTGTTTTTGATGTGGCTGGGCGAACAAATTACCGCTCGCGGTGTTGGTAACGGCATATCGTTGATTATTTTTGCCGGTATTGTTGCCGAGCTGCCAACGGCAATATTCGGTACCTTGGAACTGGGCCGCAAAGGCGCTTTGTCCTCCACGCTGATTATGGCGATTATCATATTGGCCGTTGTTGTAATTGCCTTTATCGTTTTCATGGAAAGTGCTCAGCGAAGATTGTTGATACAATATCCCAAGCGGCAAGTCGGAAATAAGATGTTCCAGGGTGATAGTTCGCATCTGCCGCTAAAGCTTAATACGGCCGGTGTGATCCCGCCGATTTTTGCAACCTCTTTGTTATTGTTGCCAATAACGGCGGCTGGTTTTAGCCAAGGGGCAGGGCCTGAATGGCTCACCACGATGACAGCACTTTTGGGGCGCGGGCAGCCTCTGTTCCTGGGGCTTTATATCGCCGGAATCGTGTTTTTTGCGTTTTTCTACACAGCTATTGTGTTTAATCCGAAAGACACAGCAGATAATTTAAAAAAATATGGCGGGTTTATTCCCGGTATCCGGCCAGGTGAACGCACGGCGGAATATATTGATTATGTGTTGACGCGTATTACGGTTGTTGGCGCTATTTACCTCGCGATTGTCTGTATTTTACCGGAGATTCTGTCGTCCCAAGCTGCTGTGCCATTTTACTTTGGGGGCACATCCTTGCTGATCGTTGTTTCTGTGACGATGGACACTGTGGCTCAGGTGCAAAGCCATCTTCTGGCACATCAATATGAAGGACTGATCAAAAAATCTAAGTTGCGCGGTGGCCGTCGATGAAATTAATTTTATTAGGCCCACCAGGCGCCGGCAAAGGCACCCAGGCTAAGACACTGGAACAGCGGTATAATATTACGCAATTATCAACAGGTGACATGTTGCGCCAGGCGGTTGCTGAGGGCACATCGGTTGGTAGAATCGCCAAGGATATTATGGAACGCGGCGATCTTGTGCCGGATGAATTAGTGGTGAGCATTATTTCAGACCGGATTTCTGCACCTGACTGCGCCAATGGCTTCATTTTGGATGGTTTTCCGAGAAATGTTAAACAAGCCCAAGCGCTCGACAAAATGCTGGCAGAAAAGGGAATTGAACTTGATGCCGTTGTTGAGCTTGAAGTTGACGACGGTATTTTGATAGACCGGATTGAAAAACGGGCAAGTGAGATGGAAGGGGACGTAAGGGCTGATGACAATGCGGAAGCCTTAAAAAAGCGTCTTGCGGTTTATCATAAGCAAACAGCACCCTTGATTAAATATTACAATGAACGTGGCGCTTTGAGGGGTGTTGACGGAATGGCTGCGATTGATGTTGTCGCAGGACAAATAGAAGAGGTATTGCAGGCCTTATAGGAAGTAAGACAGGGTTGACGTAGGCCGAAACAAGCCTTATGAAACCTAGCAAACTTCCATGAATTTACATGATCCCAGTTCTGCCTTCTGCACGTTGGCGTATTGGGATTTTGGGCATGAGATAAGGGCCTGAAAGTTTTGGAAGAAATTGTGCTGAATTTTAGCGCATTTAGGATTTAGGAGAGTAGCCCATGGCCCGTATTGCAGGCGTCAATATACCGACCAATAAGCGTGTTGAGATTGCGCTGACTTATATTCATGGCATTGGTCATAGTAAAGCTGCGGAAATTTGCGAAAAAGTCAATATTCCCAGTGAGAAGCGCGTGATGGAGCTTTCGGATGCTGATGTTATTCAAATCCGGGAAGTGATTGACCGTGATTATATGGTTGAAGGTGATCTTCGTCGTGAAGTGTCAATGAATATTAAACGGTTGATGGATTTAGGGTGTTACCGGGGTCTCAGGCACAGGCGCGGTTTGCCTGTGCGTGGCCAGCGCACACACACCAATGCGCGCACTCGAAAAGGGCCCTCTAAAGCTATTGCCGGTAAGAAGAAATAACGCTTAAAAGTCAGGACAATTATTATGGCGAAGGATACAACGCGTGTACGTCGCAAGGAACGCAAGAACATTAGTTCTGGCGTTGCCCATGTGAATGCAACCTTCAACAATACAAAAATTACGATTACGGATGCTCAGGGAAATGCAATCTCGTGGGCGTCTGCAGGTATGATGGGCTTTAAAGGGTCACGTAAATCAACGCCCTATGCTGCCCAGCTGGCTGCGGAAGATGCCGGCAAAAAAGCCCAAGACCACGGCATGAAGACACTTGAAGTGGAAGTACGGGGTCCGGGATCGGGCCGTGAATCTGCTTTGCGAGCTTTGCAAACAGTTGGGTTGCAAATCACATCAATCCGTGATGTGACACCTATTCCGCATAATGGATGCCGGCCACCAAAGCGCCGGAGAGTTTAAGCGTTTAATAGCTGATCAGACCATTTATTTGGTTTGGCAGTTTAAGAAATAAGCAACCAGCGGGCTTTGCAAAGTATATATTTGCTCCCGCGAGCTGAACGAGGTTGATAAGTGATTCAAAAAAATTGGCAAGAGCTCATCAAACCCACGAAACTTGAGGTTAATACCGGTCATGATGCAACTCAGGTTGCAACTATTGTGGCCGAACCATTAGAACGTGGATTTGGACAGACACTCGGCAATGCTCTGCGCAGGGTGTTGTTGTCATCGCTTCAAGGTACTGCCGTTAATTCGGTGCAAATTGATGGTGTGTTGCATGAATTTTCCTCCATCGCAGGTGTGCGTGAGGATGTCACAGACATTGTCTTGAATATTAAGGAAATTGCACTGGACTTGCATACTGAAGGGCCCAAACGGCTGGTGTTGCGCAAAGACACGCCAGGCACTGTAACAGCAGGTGACATTGAAGAAATTGCGGATGTTGACGTCCTCAATCCCGATCATGTGTTGTGCACTCTGGATGAGGGTACAGAAATCCGCATGGAGTTCACGATCAATACCGGTAAAGGCTATGTTGCAGCAGAGCGTAACCGGCCGGAAGATGCGCCTATCGGCCTTATCCCGATTGACAGTCTTTATTCGCCGGTCAAGAAAGTTTCCTACCGGGTTGAAAATACCCGCGAAGGTCAAATTCTTGATTATGACAAATTGATTATGACTATTGAGACCGATGGTTCGGTTACACCTGAGGATGCCATTGCCTATTCTGCACGCATTCTGCAGGACCAACTTCAGATTTTCGTCAATTTTGAAGAGCCAGAACGTGAAGTTCTTGAAGAGACCGGTCCTGATCTTGAGTTTAATGCGGCGCTTCTCAAAAAGGTTGATGAGCTTGAATTGTCAGTGCGTTCGGCCAATTGTCTCAAGAACGATAATATTGTTTATATTGGCGATCTTATTCAAAAGACAGAATCTGAGATGTTGCGCACACCGAACTTTGGCCGCAAATCTTTAAACGAGATTAAAGAGGTCTTGGCTCAAATGGGCTTGCATCTTGGCATGGAAGTGCCGAATTGGCCGCCGGAAAACATTGAAGATCTTGCAAAGCGTTTTGAGGATCAACATTACTAGGTTTCTGTTTGAGACCTGAGATTTATAGAGTTTAAGGAGAAGCCCCATGCGACATCGCAAATCTGGGCGTAAACTGAACAGAACGGCAAGCCATCGTAAGGCTATGTTTGCCAATATGGCTGCAGCGCTGATCAAGCATGAGCAGATTGTAACAACCTTGCCAAAGGCCAAAGAACTGCGTGCTGTGGTCGATAGGTTGATCACATTGGGCAAACGCGGTGGGTTACATGCACGCCGTCAGGCCATTTCACGCGTACGTGACAAAGCGATGGCGGCCAAATTATTTGAAACACTTGGGCCACGCTATAAAGATCGCCCAGGCGGTTATACGCGCGTGATGAGGGCCGGCTTCAGATTTGGCGATAACGCCCCTATGGCTGTTATCGAACTGGTTGATCGCGATGAGAGCGCCAGGGGTCAAGATTCAGGGCCTGTTATGGTAGATGAAACACAAGAGGCTCCTGAGCAGGTGGCTGCCGCTGGATAAGCACAATCTTTGAGGGGCGTCGTAATAAAGCGCTTCATTCATACAGATTTATCCAGATTTTTAGATTTAGGGGGTGGCTTTGCAGCTGCCCCTTATTTTTTGTGATAAAGTGCGGATAATTGTTTATCTGTTTGACTGTCAAATGTTGGGAACTTTCGATGTTAGCAAAGGGTTTTCTAAGCTTATTGGTTGCAGGTTTTAGTCTGTGTCTTTCGGCTGGCCTTGTGGGGGCACAAGAGGTGCCGCGTTCTTTACCCCAAGTCAAATTGTCATTTGCGCCGGTTGTCAAGCAAGCTGCTCCTGCTGTGGTGAATGTGTTTTCACGCCGCATTGTCAGGCAGCGGCGGCAATTTTCTCCTTTGTTTAACGATCCATTTTTTCGCCGCTTCTTTGACCGTGGTGGGCGTGGTTCGCGCCAACGCATGAAAAACTCGCTAGGTTCAGGGGTTATTGTCTCTAGTGATGGGTTTATTGTCACCAATCATCACGTGGTGAAACAGGCGGATCAAATTCGTGTTGTGATGTCTGATGGGCAGGTGTTTGAAGCAAAAATTGTGTTGAAGGATGACAAGACGGATTTGGCCATTCTTAAGGTTGCATCAGACAAACCCTTGCCATTTTTGAAATTTCAGGATTCGGATAATCTGGAAGTCGGGGATTTGGTGTTAGCGATTGGTAATCCGTTTGGTGTTGGTCAGACAGTTACTTCTGGAATTGTCTCAGCCTTGGCGCGCAGCAATGTCGGCATTTCTGACTTTCAATTTTTTATTCAAACCGATGCGGCGATTAACCCCGGTAATTCTGGTGGCGCCCTGATCAATGTTGATGGCAGGCTCATTGGCATTAATACGGCAATTTTTTCACGCTCTGGTGGATCAAACGGCATTGGTTTTGCGATCCCGGCCAATATGGTGCGGGTGGTTTTTGAGTCCGCTAAATCGGGTGGGCGTGGTGTCAGGCGGCCTTGGCTTGGGGCGAAATTACAAAAAATAACGCCTGAAATTTCAGAATCGCTAGGTCTTAAAAGACCGCGTGGTGCTTTGGTTAAATTGGTCCATCCCAAAGGACCAGCTGCTGTGGCAGGCCTTAAGCGCGGCGATGTTGTGATTGGTGTTGATGGTAAGCAAATTGCCCATCCCCAAGAGCTTCATTACCGGCTTGCAACCAAACCTATTGGCCGTTTCGTTGATCTCAAGGTGATCAGTAGCGGGCGTGAGCGGCAAGCTAATTTGAAATTGCAATTACCGCCCGAAGACCCGCCACGTAATACGCGAATTCTTAAAGGCAGGCATCCGTTTTTAGGCGCTGAGGTGGCCAACCTCTCACCAGCTGTGACGGATGAGCTAAAGCTTAATGTCATGCTTCAAGGTGTCGTTATCCTATCTGCGCGTTCTGGTATATCTCGCAAGTTGCGCCTCAGGCGTGGCGATATCATCGTCAGCATTGAAGGCCAAAAAATCACGTCGGTTAAACATTTACTTCAAATATTGCGCGATGGGCCAAGGCCCGAATGGAGCTTTACCTTTAAGCGCGGCAGGCGGCTGGTGCGCATGCGGGTTGCTGGATAGGGGTGGTTTGAGAGATGGCAAACCTATTTGAGGCAGCCGGTTTGGACAATGATGTGGCGCGCCCGCTTGCCGATCGTTTGCGTCCGCAATCTTTAAATGAGGTTTTAGGCCAGGATCATATTTTAGGTCCCGATGGCTTGCTCACCGTAATGCTTGAGGCGGGCCGTCTGAGTTCTTTGATTTTCTGGGGACCGCCTGGCACTGGCAAAACCACAATTGCCCGGTTGCTGGCAGGCGAAGCGGGCCTTTCTTTTGTGCAAATGTCAGCGATTTTCTCAGGCGTGCAAGATTTGCGCAAAGTGTTTGAAGCAGCCAAAGCGCGCAGGACAGACGGGCAAGGCACACTACTTTTTGTTGATGAAATCCACCGGTTTAACCGTGCTCAGCAAGATGGTTTTTTGCCCTATATGGAAGACGGCACGATTGTGCTGGTGGGGGCAACAACAGAAAACCCGTCATTTGAACTCAACCCCGCTGTGCTGTCTCGTGCGCAAGTTTTGACCCTGAACCGGCTTGATGAAGATGCTCTTGAGGTTTTGCTCAAACGAGCCGAAGAGCTTGAGGGATGCCAATTGCCGTTGGAGAAGAGTGCGCGGTCTCAATTGATCGATATGGCTGATGGTGATGGCAGGTATTTGTTAAACCTTGCAGAAGAGATTCTCAGCGCCTATCCAGAAGGTCAAGATCTGCTCGATATAGAAAAACTCACCAAACTGGTTCAACAACGCGCGCCGCTTTATGATAAGTCGCGCGATGGCCATTATAATCTTATATCAGCGCTTCATAAATCGGTTCGAGGCTCGGATGTTGATGCCAGTCTCTATTGGCTTGCGCGCATGCTGGTTGGTGGCGAAGACCCGCTTTATATCACGCGACGCTTGGTGCGCATGGCCATAGAAGATATAGGACTGGCTGATCCACAAGCCGTGGTGCAGGCCAAACTGGCGCAAGAGGTTTATGAATTTTTAGGCTCGCCCGAAGGGGAGTTGGCCTTAGCCCAGGCGGTGATTTATCTGGCGAGTGCCCCCAAATCCAATGCTGCTTACACAGCTTTTAAGAGTGCTATGCGCTCAGCAAAAGAAACCGGGTCTGTGGCCCCTCCCAAGCATATTCTAAATGCGCCCACCAAGCTTATGAAGCAAGAGGGCTATGGGGCGGGCTATCAATATGACCATGATACGCAAGAGGGCTTTTCCGGTCAGGATTATTTCCCAGACGACATGGCGAGGCAAAATTTCTATCAACCAGTGCAGCTCGGCTTTGAGCGTGACATAGCAAAACGCCTGGATTATTGGGCAAAGCTTCGGCAGCAAGAGGGTGAAACATGATTTATTTCGCCTATGGTTCTAATCTTGATAGATCCGGTTTTTTGGAAACATGCCCTCATGCCATTTTGCTTGAGCCTGCTTTATTAGAACAACATCGCATTTGTTTTCCACGGTGGTCGGAAAAACGACAATGCGCTGTAGCAAGCATTGAAGAGGCCGATAGCCATAATGTTTGGGGTTTGCTTTATCGATTAACGGATCGTTGTTGGGCGGCCCTTGATGGACGTGAAGGATATTTTGGAGCTGAGGCTGAAAACCGCTATGACCGCGCAGAAAAATCGGTCATGACAAGAGGGGACGATGAGGTGCGCGTTTTAACTTATATTGCGAGACCGCAAGCCGAACCTGGATATCCAAGTGCGCATTATATCGGATTAATGTTGGCGGGTGCCAGCGCTTATAATTTCCCCAACAGTACACTTGAAATGTTACGGGGCATTAACACGGAGCCGGCGACATGATGGTTTTATGGGTGGCAGCCGGCGGGGCGCTTGGGGCTGCAGGCCGATATCTTGTTGGCACGCAAATGTTGCGCATGATGGGGCCAAATTTCCCTTGGGGCACATTTACCGTCAATATTACAGGTTCATTTATAATGGGGCTTTTGGCAGGTCTTTTGGCCTTCAGGTATAATATCAGCCCTGAGTGGCGCGCGTTTTTAACGGTTGGTGTGCTGGGTGGTTTTACGACATTTTCAGCCTTTGCGCTTGATGTCTCCGTTTTGCTTGAGCGCAAGGACCATGCCTTGGCCGGTCTTTACATCGCAGGCTCTGTGGGGTTGGCTGTGGCGGCTTTGTTCGCCGGATTGGCTTTAGCTCGGGTGGTGTTTGCATCATGAGTCAAGTTGTTCAGCTTGAAGTTTCTGCAGATGAAGATGGCATGCGGCTTGATCGCTGGTTTAAAGCGCATTACCCGGCACTTGGTCATGGGGCGTTGCAAAAACTATTGCGCACAGGTCAGGTGCGGGTTGATGGTGCGCGCGCCAAGGCCAATGTGCGGCTCGAAGAAGGGCAATCTGTGCGGGTGCCACCCATTGGTGATCAGCAGCGTGAATACAAACCACGAGGTTTGAGCAAGCAAGATAAGGATTTCATTCAAAGCCTTGTAATTTATAAAGATGATGCCGTCATTGCTCTTAACAAACCCACAGGGCTTGCGGTTCAAGGCGGCAGTGGCACCGCACGGCATATTGACGGCATGCTTGGTGGCTTGAAGTTCGATGCACAAGACCGCCCGCGTCTGGTGCATCGGCTGGATCGTGATACATCGGGCGTGTTGCTGCTGGCCAGAACACGCAAAGCGGCAGCTGTCCTGGCCCAAGGGTTTAAGTCTCACGAGATTGAGAAAACATATTGGGCGCTGGTTGCCGGTGTGCCGCGCCCGCCTGAGGGCATTATTGATATACCCTTGATAAAAGATGGCGGGGCGGGGCGTGAACGGGTGCGTGTTGCAGAGCGCGGCGAAAAAGGGGCTCAAAAAGCGATCACCGATTATGCCATTATAAGCGAAGCAGCACCGCAATTCTCCTGGGTTGCCTTGCGCCCCCGCACGGGCCGCACGCATCAACTGCGTGTGCATATGGCCGTCATCGGTCATCCGGTGATTGGTGACCCTAAATATGGCGGAGAAGATGCCCATCCGTCCGGCATTCTAACGCAAGGGTTGCATTTGCATGCCCGGCTGCTTGATTTGCCAGACCCTGTGCAGCCATACAAGACACTTGGGCTTGATGCTGAATTACCGGAGCATATGGCCAAAACCTTTGATACACTCGGGTTTGACCCAAAAGATGCCCGCGATGTTGCCTTGCCCTGGCAGGAATATACGTGATGGATGACCCAATCGAAAAAGCACGCAAAGCGGCTTATGAGACCAATCCATATCCCAAGCGATTTTATGAAACCGTCACCATTGTGCCCGAAGGTGCAGGCTTTGGCGTTATGCTTGATGAAGCACCTGTTCGTACGCCGCTCAAGCGTGGACTTGTGTTGCCGAATGCCGATTTGGCAGAGATGATCGCTGGCGAGTGGGAAGCACACGAAGAGCGCATTAACCCGTATATCATGCCTTTAACGCGGCTGGCCAATAGTGCTATTGACCAGATTGCGGATGATACACAACAGGTTGTTGACGAAATAACCGGGTATGTAGGCTCAGACATGTTGTGTTACCGGGCAGATGAGCCAGAATTGCTCGCCACTAGACAGAGGGAATATTGGGATCCGATTTTGCATGATATAGAGCAAATGCTGGATGTGAAGTTTGTGGTGATAAATGGGATTAACCATCAACGCCAAGCTGATGAAACCATACGTATTTTTAAATCATCAATTGCACTAGCCTCACCCTTTCAGCTTGCTGCCATGCAGCTTGTTACCTCGCTGACTGGATCGGGCCTTTTGGCCTATGGGCTTTATGCCGGTGCATTGGGGCAAGCAACGGCTTGGGATGCGGCCCATGTGGATGAAGATTGGCAGATCTCTCAATGGGGTGCGGATGCAGAGGCGCGCGACCGGCGAGCAACGCGTTTGCTGGAATTCAATGCCGCGTGCAATGTATTGAGGGTTTGCTGAACTGGTTACATGAGATTTTCTTTTTGAATGTCTCTTTTTTACCAGCAAAAAAGCATGAAATTATATTAGCAGCTAACTAATTGTTCCCTTATTTTACTTCTACCTGATATAATAATAATAATTGGTTTTGTTACGAAGTGGAGGGGCTTATGTTAAATAAAATAAACAAACTTTTCAGGCTAAGAATTTTTATTGTTTTTGCTTCGGCAATTTTTCTCTCCGGGTGCGCAACAGCCGGAATGATGAAAGAGAATGAACAAATCAGAATACAAAAGGTTGTTGTGACAAAAGCCAGTCCTAAGATGGGTACGGTTAATCTGGCTGAAGCTATTCGAGTTAAAACAGTTCGAGAGGCCAGCAAATATCCGCAAAATGGGGCTGCAAAAATTATTAAAATTAAAGTTGAAAATTTTCATTTTAAAAACCCTGCCTTGGCTTTGTTGACTGGGGATTCCAACAGAATGTCAGCTAAAGGTAGTGTTATCGATGTGGCGACCAATAAGGTTGATGGTACGTTTGATCTTGGAGTTCAAGACAGTGGTATGATCAATGGGTTGATTGGTGCAGCTTTGGCTGCTGGAGATAAACCTTCAAGTGTGGAGCAGCGGCTAACAACATTGCTGGCACACAACATAATGGCAAATATCTACGGAACTGAACGGGCGCAAAAAGCAGCATCAAGAACACCATCAAAATCCCCCAAGGGAAATTATCCTACAAGTTATAAAGCTATTGACCTTAAATATGAGTGTGATCGTGGAGCAGATGTTAAAGATGAAGATGATGTGATGGACCATAATAAACGACCTGCCTACTGCGGCTAACCATTAAAATTTCAAGTGCAGTTTCTAGAAAGCCTCACTTTTCAGTGGGGCTTTTTTGTTAATGTGACCGGGTTGCTTACAAACGCTGAGATTTCTCCTTCTTCAATGTTATGCTATGGCTGATGTGCTGCATATCAACGGGCGAGGGACGGGCTTAATGGATGATATTCTCAAACAGTTAGAAAACAGGCGTGCTGAAGCGCGTCTTGGGGGTGGGCAAAAGCGCATTGATGCCCAGCATAAGCGCGGCAAGCTTACAGCACGCGAACGCATTGATCTTTTGCTGGACGAAGGCTCGTTTGAAGAGTTTGATATGTTTGTCGAACATCGTTGCACTGATTTTGGCATGGATCAGAAAAAGATACCCGGCGATGGGGTTGTGATCGGCTGGGGTACTGTTAATGGCCGGGTTGTCTATGTGTTTGCCAAGGATTTCACAGTATTTGGTGGTTCGCTTTCAGAAGCGCATGCGCGCAAGATCAATAAAATCCAGGATATGGCCCTGACCAATCGAGCGCCAATTATCGGTCTGTTTGATGCCGGTGGTGCACGCATTCAAGAAGGGGTGGCAGCACTTGGCGGCTATGGCGAAGTGTTTCAGCGCAATATTTTGGCCTCTGGCGTAATTCCGCAAATCTCCGTCATCATGGGGCCGTGCGCCGGCGGGGATGTTTATTCGCCTGCTATGACGGACTTTATCTTTATGGTGAAAGACACGTCCTACATGTTTGTCACAGGCCCTGATGTGGTTAAAACCGTGACCAATGAAACGGTGAGTGCCGAAGAATTAGGCGGGGCCAGCATTCATGCCACTAAGTCCTCAATTGCCGACGGTGCTTTTGAGAACGACGTTGAAACCCTGTTGCAAATACGCCGGTTGATTGATTTTCTGCCACTCAACAATCAGGCCGAGCTGCCTGAGATGCCCACAAAAGATAATGCCGAGCGTGTTGAAGAGGCACTTGATACGCTGGTACCGGATGATGCACACCATCCCTATGATGTGAAAGAGCTGATTGTTAAAGTGGCGGATGAGGGGGATTTCTTTGAAATTCAACAAGATTTTGCCAAAAATATCGTAACCGGCTTTGGCCGCATAGATGGCAGGCCCGTGGGGTTTGTGGCCAATCAGCCATTGGTTCTTGCCGGCGTGTTGGATTCAGATGCAAGTCGCAAAGCAGCACGGTTTGTGCGGTTTTGTGATTGTTTTAATATTCCGCTGGTGACATTTGTTGATGTGCCGGGATTCTTGCCGGGCACGGCGCAGGAATATGGTGGTCTGATCAAACATGGCGCCAAATTGCTGTTTGCTTATGGTGAGGCTACGGTGCCCAAAGTCACCGTCATTACGCGCAAGGCCTATGGCGGGGCGTATGATGTGATGAGCTCTAAACATTTGCGCGGCGACGTAAACTATGCATGGCCATCAGCCGAGATTGCCGTGATGGGACCCAAAGGGGCTGTTGAAATTCTCTATCGCGGTGATTTGGGGGATGAGAAAAAAACAGCTAAACATATTGAGGATTACCAGACGCGCTTTGCCAACCCGTTTATTGCAGCTGAGCGCGGCTATATTGACGAAGTGATCCTGCCCCGCAACACGCGCCGCCGCATTGCCCGCGCGCTCAACATGCTGCGCGGCAAGCAGTTCGAAAACCCCTGGAAGAAGCACGACAATATTCCGTTGTGAGGGGGTGTTATACCAAAAAAGTCATTCCCGCGAAGGCGGGAATCTATTTATCCTATCGGCACACGAAAGCATTTGTGGCAACGCACAATGGATCCCCGGGTCAAGCCCGAGGATGACGATGTAGAGGGTGGCACCTGCCGCACCCCGCAATACGGAGAGGGGATAGGTATGCCGCACCTCGGCCCCTTTCGCTCACGGCCGCACCGCGCTTCGCGCTGGCCTCCGCGGGCGCGCCCTGACCGGGCGAGGGCCAGTCGGCCCTAGTCGGCGCTTTGCGCCTCCATGTGCAATACGGCAACCAAGCTTTCGCATTAGTTAATTCTCAAGACATTTTCGGCAGACTTGTGTCTTAGAAGATTCTTTTGATCTATTGGGGATGCTGACATGCCGAATTCTCACCTTCCAGACGTGCTCAAGCAAATGGCTGAGCGGGGGATTATTACCTCGAATGACATTGTTAAACTGCGCCAAACTGTATTTCGTGATGGTGTTGTGGATCCATCCGAGGCAGAGGCAATTTTTCGCGTTGAGCAAGTCTGTGATCAGCAAGATGCGGCCTGGCCTTTATTCTTCATCGAAGCGCTGACGGATCATTGTGTTCATCAGGCAGAACCCCGCGGTTATATTTCTCAAGAAAATGCTGATTGGTTGATTGCTCAAATTGACGCTGATGGGTTGGTGAAGACACAAACCGAGCTTGAATTGTTGATTACAGTTTTGGATAAAGCCAAAAGCAGTCCTGAAAACCTGTCAGCCTATGCATTGGCTCAGGTGAAACAAGCCGTTTTATATGGCAAGGGCGTGGTGCGCCGCGGCCAGGAATTGCGTTCGGGCGTGGTTGGTGAAGCGGAAGTCGATATATTACGCCGCATTCTCTATGCGTTTGGTGGTGATGGTAATATTGCGATCACGCGCAGCGAAGCTGAAGTTTTGTTTGATATTAACGATCACACCAGTGAAGCAGATAACCACGATGTTTGGCAGGAATTGTTTGTAAAAGCGATTGCCAATTTCATGATGGCGGCGTCTGGTTATACGCCACCCAGTCGGGATGTGGTTTTAAGGCGCGAACAATGGCTTGAAGATCGCGATGGCGTCACCGGGCTTATGTCTAAAATGTTAAGTGCGGGCCTTCAGGGCGCGTTAGAAATATATGCGCGTGAGGACAAGAGTGTTCAAGAACAGCGCGTCGATGCGCTTGAGCAAGATATAGCTACATCTGAGCAAATCACGGCTGATGAGGCGGAATGGCTGACCAATCGCATTGGGCGCGATGGCGAACTTCATGAAAATGAGCGTGCTTTAATTGCGTTTGTCAAAGAGAATTCTCCGAAAATTCATCCCTCATTGCAGCCGCTCATTGAAAGTGCCGCCTGAGTAATATTTGCGCATTCCGCCTAAGGTATGATCAGCAAATAGGTGACAAGGTGCTCTATCCCTGCAACAAATAAGGATAATTTGTTTGGGGCGCGCTTAGAGCTATGTTCAAAAAAATTCTGATTGCCAATCGCGGAGAGATTGCTTGTCGTGTGATTAAAACCGCACGCAAAATGGGGATTGCAACGGTTGCGATTTATTCCGACGTGGATAAATCCGCTCTTCACGTCAAATTAGCTGATGAAGCGGTGGCAATCGGTCCGGCACCTGCCGCTCAATCCTATCTTGTTATTGATAAAATCATAGACGCTTGCCAACAAACCGGCGCTGAGGCTGTGCATCCCGGCTATGGGTTCTTATCTGAAAATGCAGCCTTTGCGAGCGCTTTGGCCAAAGCCAAAATAGCTTTTATTGGACCTAATGTTGAAGCTATTGAAGTAATGGGCGACAAGATTGCGTCCAAGACATTTGCACAAAAAGCCGAAGTTTCTATCGTCCCGGGCCATTTGGGCGTGATTGCAGATACCCAAGAGGCGCTCAAAATTTCAGAACAAATCGGCTATCCGGTGATGTTGAAAGCGTCAGCCGGTGGCGGTGGCAAAGGCATGCGCATTGCATATGGGCCACAAGATGTGGAAGAAGGCTTTACGGCCGCTATGTCGGAAGCCCGGTCCAGCTTTGGTGATGATCGGGTTTTTATTGAGAAATTTATCGAAAACCCGCGCCATATTGAAATTCAGGTCTTGGCTGACAGTTTTGGTAATGCGATCCATCTTTGTGAGCGGGAATGTTCCATTCAACGGCGCAATCAAAAAGTGATCGAAGAAGCGCCTAGCTCGTTTTTGGATGAGAAAACGCGTATTCTCATGGGCGAACAAGCCGTTGCCCTGGCCCAAGCAGTCAATTATCAGAGTGCTGGCACTGTTGAGTTCATTATTGATGATAAGAAAAACTTCTATTTCCTTGAAATGAATACACGTTTGCAGGTTGAACACCCTGTAACAGAGCTTATTACCGGAATTGATTTGGTTGAGCAGATGATACGTGTTGCTGCTGGTGAAAAGCTGAAATTAGCCCAAAGCGATGTTAAATTAAATGGCTGGGCTATCGAATCGCGAATTTACGCCGAAGATCCGGAGCGCAATTTTCTGCCCTCGATCGGACGCCTTAGCCGCTATCGCCCGCCGGATGAAATGGCGGGCAAGATGAGCATTCGCAATGACACGGGTGTTTATGAAGGCGCTGAAATTTCAATTCATTATGATCCGATGATCGCCAAGCTGTGTACTCACGCGCCAGACCGGGGGCAAGCGATTGATCTTATGCGTGATGCGCTTGATAGTTTTGTGATTGACGGGGTGACCTCAAATATCAACTTTCTAAGTGATCTTATGGCGCATAAGCGATGGTTGAATGGTGACATTTCAACCGGGCTGATAGCGGAAGAATATCCCGATGGGTTTATTCCAAAGCTACCTAACAAAACTGACTTGCTTAATTTTGCCAGTGTTGCTGCTGCCATTGATCATTCTGAAAACATGCGCAAACGAAATATTTCCGGGCAATTGCCGGGCAAGACTGTTCACTTTGCCAGGCGACGTGTGGTTTGGCTGGGCGAAGGCGCTAAGGCGTATCGACTTGATGTTGAAATTGTTGATGAACATGGGCCTTTAATACGCATCCGTCATTTCGATGAAAAAGCTGAATTTGTTGTTGAATGTGCCGTTGAAAGCACTTGGGTCTCAGGCGATCCTTTATGGCGGGGCGTGTTGGATGACAAAAAACTCATTTTTCAAGTGCGTCCGATATTAAACGGCATTCGGCTCTCTCATGGTGGGCTTGATCAGGCAGCGCGGGTTTTCACTGTGCATGAAGCTGAAATGGCGGCGCTTATGCCAATAAAACAACCGCCTGATACGTCAAAATTCTTGTTGTGTCCCATGCCGGGCTTGTTGGTGTCGCTGGCCGTAGAAGAGGGGCAAGAGGTGAAGGCCGGTCAAGCGCTGTGTGTGGTTGAAGCCATGAAGATGGAAAATATCTTGCGGGCTGAGCGGGATATTACGGTGAATGGCATTCATTTTGCGCCTGGTGAGGCCTTGGCGGTGGATGATGTGATTATGGATTTTAGCTGACAGATCCGAAACGGCTTTCAAATTCGCGTTGCAAAATTTGATCAACCTCGTCCATGGTTGCCTTGATACCCAAATCTTCAAGGCTCGTGACCCCTTGATTGGTAACCCCGCAAGGGACAATGCCTGAAAAGTGCTCAATATTTGGTGCAACATTTATGCTGATGCCATGAAATGTCACCCAATGACGTACGCGAATGCCGATGGCAGCGATTTTATCTTCACGGCCTTCGCCCAATTCAGGTCGCCTGACCCAAACACCAACCCTATCTTCGCGTCGCTCGCCTGTTACACCCAAGACTTTAAGCGTCCCGATGACCCAATCTTCAAGGGCTGCCACATAGGCCCTGACATCAGGCGTGCGGGCTTTGAGATTTAACATGACATAAGCCACGCGTTGGCCGGGACCGTGATAAGTGTATTGACCGCCGCGACCTGTTTTATAAACAGGAAATCGGTCGGGGCTTATCAAGTCATGGTCTTTGGCGCTGGTGCCGGCTGTATAAAGCGGGGGGTGTTGCAACAGCCAAACACGCTCACAGGCAGCTGTCTTGTGTATGGCCTCCACATGAGCTTCCATTTCATCATGGGCTGCTTGATAGTCCATGAGCCCATCACTGACACGCCACTCAACCGGACGTTGGTTTTTCAAAGCTTTGTTGTGCCCGGATATATCACTGCGTAAATTCATTGTTTGAGATGTCAGGTCCTTTGTTTGTGGTGTTTAAACTGCGGCGTTTAAACCGGCACCAGATAAATCCAGAGTGTGGTATTGATGGTTTATACCAAATTCATATATGTGATTTTAGTTGGTTGAAAGACTTAATTTATGTCGGAATCTGCCTTGAGATGTACATGTATAAAGAGAGAAAAATAAATATTACAATCATAAATATTATTTTGCGTCGCTCATCATAGTCAATAATTGCAATTGAATATGCCGATATGTTGGTGTGTTTCATGAGTGTCAGCATGATTTATAATCATTTTCATTAATGAAATAAGTAACAGAAAATTGAATGGCCAGCTTATCATTTTAAACAATATTTAACCCTGTTATTGCACCCTTCAAACGTGTGTTGCGCTTGGAGGGGTTACCAATGAGACATTTATTTGTCGCGAGAATATTATTTGTTTTTAGTCTTATGGCCACCGGAGTGTTCTTTTCCGGGGTGAGTCTTGGTTTGCAGAATGTGCAGGCAAAAGATACGCCGCAGATGGAGGTCCTTAAGAAAAAATACAAGCGCCCCGCTGCTATACCGTTTCCTGAAGAAAACCCTTATTCCGAGGCAAAAGCTAAACTCGGCAATATGTTGTTCTTCGATCCGCGGTTGTCAAAATCCAATCTCATTTCTTGTGCGTCCTGCCACAACCCAAGTTTTGGCTGGGAAGATTCGCAAGCTTTAGGCTCTGGCAATAAAATGGGCAAATTGGGCCGTCATACGCCAACTATATTAAATTTGGCGTGGGGTGAAGTGTTTTTCTGGGATGGCCGCGCCGGGAGTCTTGAGGAGCAGGCGCTGGGCCCAATCATGGCCGGTGCCGAGATGGCGCAACCGATTGATGAATTGATTTCAGAACTTAGGGCTATTCCGGAATATCGTAAGGCTTTTTCCGTAGCTTTTCCAGGCGAAGGCATTAAGCCCAAGAACATTGCCCACGCGATTGCCACATTCGAACGGACCATCGTATCTAATTTAGCGCCTTTCGACAGATGGGTTCAAGGCGATGAGAATGCGATTAGTGACAGTGCAAAAAGAGGCTTTGTTTTGTTCAATACCAAAGCACGTTGTGCCAATTGTCACTCGGGTTGGAATTTTACCGATGATAGTTTTCATGATATCGGCATGGCTTCCAAGGATCCTGGACGCGGTAAACTGCTCGGCGGCAAGGTCTTAAATCATGCTTTCAAAACTCCAGGATTACGCAACATCGTCGAACGTGTTCCATATATGCATGACGGTTCTTTGAAGAATTTGATGGCGATCATTGATCATTACGATAGCAAGTTCGTACGACGTGCCAGCCTGTCTGAGGAAATTAAACCGCTTAATTTAGTTCAAAAAGAAAAAGCTGATCTTGTGGCTTTTCTCAAAAGTCTCAGCAGCAAGGACGATCCAATGCCGATCCCGGTGTTACCACAATAATTTTAGATGAAATTCATTCTAGAGGTGACTTATATGCTCGAACACTCAAGTAAAACGTTTGCCAGGATTTTGGGCCAGTTTATTTTAATGGTGATCATAATTTTCTCTTTAGGAATTATGGCGCAAGCAGCCGAGCATGTCGTTTCCGAAAAGGATAAGAAATTTTCAGTAAAAAAACTGGACATTGCTGTTGGTGACAGCGTTAAGATTGTGAATGATGATGCGGTCAAGCACAATGTTATGAACCTCAAACTTGGCTACAATAGCGGCCTGCAAGAGCCTGGAAGCAGTTCAACTTTAAAGTTTGATAAGAATGGAAAATTTCTGATTCGGTGTGGCATACATCCGAAAATGAAAATGAAAATTACTGTCAAATAGTCCTGTCTGACCTTAGCTTGGGGTAAGTGTCAATGAAATTGTCGATCTCAGTTAAATTTCTTGGTGCCTTTTTAACAATGACACTGATTGCTGTTGGCCTTGGTATACACTCCTTGGTGACGTTGACGGGTATGAGCAAACTCGCGGTTGAGACATTCGATAAGCCACTTATGGCAAGCAGTTTTGCCAGGGCAGCGGCTTATGATGTAGAGGTGCTTAAAGCATCGTTTGGTAAAAATTCTTCCAGTTCTATTGCGCCTAAGAAAGCTCAGCAAACGGAGTTGAGGGGCGTTGGAATATTAACTGCAGGAATGACACAGTCGATTGCCCCATCAAAGGGAGTAATGAGTGAACGGCAAAAATTGATTGAGATCGCGAAAATGGCTCAGCCGACGAGTGAACGGCAACGCCTGATTAAGTCTGCACGCAAAGCTAACGCTTCAAAGAGAAGCAAAACCCAAAATGATCGCAGACGCGCGACAATCAGTGAGCGCAAGCGTCTTCTTCATATAGCGCAAAAAGGTTCGCCAAAGAGCGAGCGGCAAAAATTGATCATACGTGCCAATGAAAGAGCAAAATTTTCACAACAGGTCTCGCCTGCAAAGCGGGCTGGTCTCTTTCACCCTGAACAGAAACAGAGCGTAAGGGTTGTGCAGCACCGTGTCGTTTTTGCGCGTGGTGCAACTAACGCTTCAAAGCCAGTTTCCCGTTTACTCATCACTCATTCTGCTTCAAACAAGCCATCAGCAGGAGATAAAGAAACTTTACGCAAAGCGATAGTTGAACAATATGAACAGTTAATCAGCGACCTTGAGGTCGTTGAAGAACGTGCTTTTACGCCTGAAATTGAAAAACATGTCAGTTCCATACTTGGTCTTGCCAATCAGTGGGGGGAGGCTAATAAGGCGATATTGGAAGGCAAGGGTAATGGCGGGTTTGTAAAACAAGATGTGTTTAATGCCATTGGAACCAAAATACAGGCTTTGGTGGAGCAGACCGTTGTCGATGGTTTTGCCTATCGTACACGTGCTGAAATGATAGTGGCCCAGGAAAAAAAGATTTTATGGGCAATGTTGATATTGAGTTTTGTTGTGGGGTTAGTTCTGACATTTATTTCATCGAAATTCATAGTGGTGCCACTTAAGAATGCTATTAAAGCTTTGACGAATTTGGCCAGTGGAGATTTGTCAGTCGATCTCAAAGTTACTTCCAAGGATGAGATCGGCGAGCTTGTTAAGGCTGTTTATATCTTGCGGGAAAATATGAAGGAGCGTGCTGAGTTGCGAAACTCAATGGCTGCAGAAGAAGATAAGCAAAAAGCAGCGCGTAAAGAAATGATTGCTGAGTTTGTGGAGCGTTTTCAAGCTCAGTTTGAACAGTCAATTGAGCATATTGTTGTCAATATGGATGAATTGAAATCAACGGCGAATACATTGAATTCTATTGCAGGGCAAACCTCTAATCTTGCCGGAGATGCCACGTCGAGTACCGAACAAACTTCCGATAATGTTCAAGCGGTCGCGTCCGCTTCACAGGAATTGTCGGCGTCTATTGGCGAAATTAACACTAAATTGGGACACGCGACCGGTCTGGTTGGAACTGCTGTGGACAGAGCGAATGAATCAAACTCACAAGTCACCGGTTTGACCAATGCGGCACAAAAAATAGGTGAAGTGATTGTTTTGATCCGCGACGTTGCCGAGCAAACCAATTTATTAGCGCTTAACGCTACAATAGAGGCTGCTCGCGCAGGTGACGCGGGCAAAGGGTTTGCCGTTGTTGCCACGGAGGTGAAATCTCTCGCCGGGCAGACTGCAAAAGCAACCGATGAGATTAGTCAACAGGTTGATGCAATCCAGAAGTCGACAGAAGATGTTGTTGGGACCATTAATAATGTGACCGATGCGGTTGAGCAGGTTAGAACCTACACCTCCGAGATCGCCGCTGCTGTTGAACAGCAAAGTTCTGCGACGGGGGAAATTGCGCAAAGTGCTGATAAAGCTGCGACCGGCACAACACAAGCCTCGGATAATATGGCGGAACTCACGAAGTCTGCTGGAGAAACCTCTCATTCGGCCAATGCAGTGCTCGGCGCTTCAGAAAAGGCGGCAAATGACGCGAATGGCCTAAAAGATAGTGTGAACACATTGCTCAAGGATTTGACGGCAGCTTAAAGACGGCTGTCCAAATTTTGCCATAACCATATCTGCGATTTTGCCTAAGCACAGCTAGATCAAAAAGCGTTAACCACTCGGTAACCTTTTCCGTGAAATCTTAACAACAGGTTTAGCATGTGAGTCTACCGGGTAAAGAAATCATAGGCTTTCACATATTATACTCAATTATATGCCATATATTTATTGAAGTGTTGGAGGTTTGATGTGGGTGTTGTCGGATCTGTTTCCGTTGAAATATCTGTTGTGCTCGGCAAGGCTGTTATGCCGATCCATCAATTGCTGCGCATGGGGCGGGGCGCTGTTATTGAACTTGTGACTGAAGAGAATGATGAAGTTTTCATTCTCGCAAATGGCACACCGGTTGCCAAGGGGGATGTGGTGGTTCATGGCGACAGGATAGGTGTCATTATTACCCAAACAATTGATCAGGTAGAAGACGAGGAAGAAACCGAAGCCGCATAAGCCTCAATTTATGCAGGATTTTCATTTCAATCAAATTCCACATCAAATGCGCGCGGGACTTGTTCTTGCGCACTCAATTTGTTACATCCAGCCAATGGAATTTACCTGCGGTCGTGGCGGAACTGGTAGACGCGCAGCGTTGAGGTCGCTGTGGGGTTAAACCCGTGGAAGTTCGAGTCTTCTCGACCGCACCAATCAAACCCCGGAGCTTATAAAGTTCCGGGGTTTTTTTTAGGGTTCACGGTCACGCAATCTTATCATCTCCAGTATTTCCCAGATCATGGGATTGCTGTTTTAAGTAAATGCTTGGCGAGATGATAAAACTTCGCCTAACATATCTGTAATCATTCCAATTAAAAAATGGAAAACAGGGGAGGGATTGTTATGCCCAAAGTTTCCATGACCGTGAATGGTCGTGCAGTCTCAGGCGAGGTCGAGGGTCGGACATTATTGGTTGAATTTCTGCGTGAGAACTTGGGCCTCACCGGGACTCATGTCGGGTGTGATACCAGCCAATGTGGCGCTTGTGTGGTTCATGTCGATGGCAAGGCGGTCAAAGCCTGCACGTCGCTGGCACTGCAAAACGACGGCATAGACGTCACCACCATTGAAGGCCTGGCTGCAAACGGCAAGCTGCACCCGATGCAAGAAGCGTTTCGCACTCATCACGGCCTGCAATGCGGTTTTTGCACGCCGGGCATGATTATGTCGGCGGTTGATATCGTCAACCGGCTGGGCAAGGTTGATGAGGCCTCCATCCGCAAGGAGCTTGACGGCAATATCTGCCGCTGCACCGGCTATCATAACATCGTTAAGGCAATCGAGGCTGCAGCCCAAAACATGGGCTAAGCGCTAAACGGGGAGGAATTATCATGAGTGATACCGGAATTGGCGCCAGGCTCGAGCGCAAGGAAGATCACCGCTTTATCACAGGAGCTGGGCAATATACCGACGATATCAATGTCAAAAACCAGGCTTACGGTTTTTTCCTGCTAAGCCCACATGCCCATGCCGAAATCAATGGCATAGACAAGAGTGACGCCGAGGCGGCGTCGGGCGTATTGGCTGTGTTCACAGGTGATGATGTTGAAGGCGAGCTAGGCGGGCTTATCTGCGGCTGGATGATCAAATGCAAGGATGGCAGCGATATGAAGGCGGGCGGGCATCCGGTGCTGGCCCAGGGCAAGGTGCGCTATGTCGGTGATCATGTGGCCTTGATTGTGGCTGATTCCTTAGCTGAGGCAAAAGCTGCTGGCGAACTGATCAATGTCGATTACAATGTGCTGGAGGCTTGTGTTGAAACCGGCAAGACGCAAGATAAAGAAGCACCACAAATTCACGATGTTGCGCCAAATAATCTGATCTATGACTGGGAAATAGGCGATAAGGCGGCAACGGATGCTGCTTTTAAAGAGGCGGCCCATGTCACTTCGCTCGATCTCGTCAATAACCGGTTGGTGCCCAACGCCATGGAGCCGCGTGCGGCCATTGGGGCTTATGATGCCGGTCAAGATGCCTATACGCTTCATACCACCAGCCAGAACCCCCATGTGGTGCGGCTTGTCATGTCGGCCTTTATCGGTGTCGCACCTGAACATAAGCTGCGGGTGATCGCGCCTGATGTCGGCGGCGGGTTTGGCTCTAAAATCTTTATCTATGCCGAAGAGACCGCGTGCATTTGGGCGGCCAAGAAAGTTGGGCGGCCGATTAAATGGGTGGCCGAACGCAGCCAATCTTTCCTCAATGATGCCCATGGCCGAGATCATGTAAGCCATGTGGAGCTGGCGCTCAATAAGGATGGCAAGATTTTGGGCTTGCGCGCCAAAACTGTGGCCAATCTCGGCGCTTATATGTCTACGTTTTCGTCGTCTGTGCCAACCTACCTTTATGCCACGTTGCTGTCCGGGCAATATGATATTCCAGCAATTTATGCCGAGGTTGATGCGGTCTATACCAATACGGCCCCTGTTGATGCTTATCGCGGTGCCGGGCGGCCTGAGGCGTGTTATGTGGTCGAACGGTTGATGGAAACGGCGGCACGCGAGTTGAAGCTCGATCCCGCTGAAATCAGGACCCGAAATTTCGTTTCGGAATATCCCCATCAAACCCCGGTGATCATGGCATATGACACGGGCGATTTTAACGCTTCGCTGGATAAAGCCTTGAAGATGGCTGACTATAAAAACATTGATAAGCGCAAGGCGGCGTCAGCCAAAAAAAACAAGCTGCGCGGCGTTGGCTTTTCAACCTACATCGAGGCTTGCGGCATAGCCCCTTCGGCGGCTGTCGGCTCTCTTGGGGCGGGTGTAGGTCTTTGGGAATCAGCTGAAATCCGGGTTAATCCCACAGGTTCTGTCGTGGTGTTCACCGGCTCTCATTCTCATGGCCAGGGCCATGAGACGACGTTTGCTCAACTTGTCTCCGAACGGCTCGGCATGCCTGCTGATCAAGTCGAAATTGTTCATGGCGATACCGAAAAAGTGCAATTCGGCATGGGAACTTATGGTTCGCGTTCAGCGGCGGTCGGCATGTCGGCGATCAATGTCGGGTTGGCGAAGGTTGAGGCTAAGGCTACTGCACTTGCTGCCCATCTAATGGAAGCAGACGGAGGCGACGTTGAGTTCAAGGACGGTATTTTCTCGGTCAAGGCCACCAATAAATCGATGGCGTTTGGCGAAGTCGCCCTTGCAGCTTACATTGCCCATAACTTGCCCGAGGGCATGGAACCTGGTTTGAAGGATGCGGCGTTTTACGACCCGAACAATTTCACCTTTCCGGCAGGCTGTCATATTTGCGAAGTTGAAATTGACAAGGATACCGGTGTCACCGAGGTCGTCAATTACGTCGCGGTCGATGATTTCGGCACGGTGATCAATCCTATGATCGTTGAAGGTCAGGTCCATGGCGGTATTGCCCAAGGGATTGGACAAGCGCTGACCGAGGCTTGCGTCTACGATACTGACAGCGGTCAATTGGTCACCGGCTCGTATATGGATTATTGCATGCCGCGTGCCGACAATGTGCCTAGTTTTGAGATCGGGTTTACCGAAACAAAATGTACCTCGAACGAACTTGGCATTAAAGGCTGCGGCGAGGCGGGTGCTATTGCGGCACCAGCTGCTGTGATGAACGCAATTACCGATGCGCTCGGCGTGGTTGATGTGCCGATGCCGGCAACCTCGCAAACTGTCTGGCAAGCCATGCAGGCGGCAGGCTAAAGCATAATCCAAAAAGTGGGAACCGGGTTTCGGATAAATTGTGCGATAAAACAACAGGTTAGGCTCTGATCGCGATTCGAAGAAACGCGATCAGAGCCTAAAGGGAGGATAAGTTCATGTATGATTTTAATTATCATAAGCCCGGCAGTCTGGACGAGGTGCAAAACATCTTAAAACAAGCTGATGACGGCACGGTGCTGGCAGGTGGCCAAACCTTGATCCCGACGCTCAAGCAAAGGCTGGCCTCACCATCGGATGTGGTCGATCTTGCTGATATCGGTAATGTTGGCATTAAGGTCTCTGGCGGTGAGGTTTTGATCAAGGCGGGCACCACCCATGCTGATGTTGCGGCTTCAAAAGATGTTCAAAAAGCGATCCCTGCTTTGGCAAGCCTTGCGGGCCTGATCGGTGATCCTCATGTGCGCCATCGCGGCACTATTGGCGGTTCAATTGCCAATAACGATCCAGCAGCGGATTATCCGGCCGCCTGTTTGGGCCTGGGGGCCGTGATTAAGACCACATCACGTGAAATTGCGGCTGATGATTTCTTCCAAGGTTTGTTTGAAACAGCGCTTGAGGACGGTGAGATTATCACTAGCATCTCATTCCCCGTGCCCAAGCGGGCAGGCTATGCCAAATTCCCCAACCCGGCTTCGCGCTTTGCGCTGGTGGGTGTTATGGTTGCGGATACCAATGATGGCGTGCGTGTTGCTGTCACAGGGGCAGGGCCAGGCGTGTTTCGGCAAGCCGACATGGAGCAAGCTTTAAGTGGTGATTTTTCAGCCGCAGCGCTTGACGGCATTGTGGTCTTAGCGGATGGTCTTAACAGTGATATTCATGCCGATGCCGATTATCGTGCACATTTGGTGGGTGTTATGGCCAAGCGGGCGGTGGAAGCGGCTTAAAGATAAAAGCGTTAGTTGGTTTTTAAAATACGCGTCTCGCCAATTGCCATTGTGGTGAATTTACCTGGCTTGAGAGTGCCGTTCTTGGCCGCTTGATCGAGCAGTCGCTTTGGCTCGTCGATCGGTTCTGCTGTGAGCTGGAACGTGCCCCAGTGCATGCCAATTGAATTTTTAGCGGCGATATCTTTATGAATCTGAATGGCCTCGGGGACATTGACGTGCTGGCGCTTCATGAACCAGCGCGGCGCATAACCGCCAATCGGGATGAGGGCGAGATCAATGGAGCTGAAGCGTGAGCCGATTTCCTTGAACTGGATCGGATTATAACCGGTGTCGCCTGCGAACCACACACTGGTTTTACCGAGATTTATATGCCAGGTCGCCCATAGAGTCTCAAAGCGATCGAACGGGCCGCGTGCCGACCAATGTTGCGACGGGGTGGCGGTAATCGTGAGCGGACCGAATTGGCGTTTGTCCCACCAGTCCAGTTCCAGCACGCGGTCGGGCTTAATCCCGATGGATGTAAACCAAGCCTTGAGTTTGAGCGGCACCAGATAGACTGGATCATTGCCGAGCTGTTTGATGGTTGCTTCGTCGAGATGATCGTAATGATTATGCGAGATCACAACATAATCGATTTTTGGCAAATGGCTAAATGTCACCGGCATGGGTGCCAAGCGTTTGGGCCCGGCAAAGCTGAAGGGTGAAGCGCGGTCTGATAAATGGGGATCGGTGAGAATATTGAGCGTGTCTTGCTGGATTAAAAAACTGGCATGGCCAAGCCAGGTTATATGGACGGATTTGGCAGGCTGTTTGAGGTCGGCTATTTTTTGAGCCACCGGCACTTTATGGACGTTGCGCTCGTTATCGGCCCAGTCGTCATTGCCGAACAGCCGCATGCGCCAATACGCAAATGGGCTGCGCTTCAACGGCTCCAAGTGGGGATTGCGAAAACCGTCAGCTGTGTGATGGGCCGGGCGCTTGGCAGCTGTGGTTTGGTAAGTCATGGCCGAGCCTAACAAAACCAGTGTGGCAATCAACAGGTAAAAAATATTGCGGGTCATCGGCAATTTTCTCGTTATGTGAAACACATAAGCAATTGTCTATAGTTATCACGGAAAACCGCCATGCCAAAAAAACCACCGCGCACTGTGAGGTGCGCGGTGGCGGGAGGGTCGTTAAGTTTTGATTATTGAGTATTGTTATGCGGATTTGCGCTGTGCACCTTTGGCAGCCCAATAGCTGTTTTGAGATTTGCTTGATTTCAAAGCGTCCATGCTTTCAAAACCAGGGGCCATGGAGGCATCAGTGCCATGCAGAATTTCGTGATGCTCGATGTTGAGCGTGCGCAGCCAGCGCTGTTGGCCCATGGTCATGGCGATGAAATAGCCAAGCTCAACGATCTCCGGTTCGGAAAAATTGGCATGTAAGCGATCCCAAAGGGCATCATTTGTTTCAAGGTCCCAAACGATGGCATCGGTATAGGCAAGAGCTGCTTTTTGACGTTCGTCATATTTATCCGATTTTTCAGACATCAAAAGATCTTTGTAGTCATCTTCGGAAAGGCCTGATTTTGCCCCCTTCACAGAACGCTGATTGCCGCAGTATTCGCAAATGACTGAGCGCGACACCAGCACGCGGCAAAGTTCTTTTACCTCGTGGTCAAGCACGCCGTTTTTAAAACATTTATGCCATGTGTCGGCAAATACTTTGAAGATATCGGGCACATGAGCGCGAATGGCCTGGCTTTCGGGACGGGGCGTGCCTTCGCGCGCGCACCGCTCAAGCTCTTGAAGCATTTCGGGGTCGCTGATGTCTTTTGGGTCAATGTAGCTGATGCGCTGTTTGGACATATTTATCTCCTCGATTTTAAGTATTTTATGCTCTGCAATCGATTGCAGAGCGGTCCTAAAAAAAGAACAATTGCTCAAATTCCTGCACACCAACTTCCCCTGTGCCGGATGTAGTTTCTGCAATCGATTGCGTAATTATGAACTGCACTGCGCTCAAGGTCAAGATTAAAGTATTATATTTACGATATTAGGGGCCTGGAAATCCTTATGTCGCGAGTTTTGCCCAAAATATTGCCCCTCATTTGAGGGTTTAACATTTAGGTTTCAGATTTAACCGCCACCATATCTAGTTCAATACGGGCGCCGGGCGAGGATAGGTTGTTAATGGCGATCATTGTTGAGGCTGGTCTCCAATTACCCATATATTCTCCCATTGCGGCATGCATGTCGTCACATTCGCGCATGTCGGTGAGATATTTTGTGACCTTGACAATGTCGGTCCATTCCAGACCCTCCTTGTCCAGGATCATTTTGATGTTTTCCATGCACATACGGGTTTGCGCTTTAATATCGTCAGGCAAATTGTGTTCTTCGGGCACATGGGGGTGTTGGTGATAGAGAGGGGAGGCGGTAGCGCCTGAGATAAAATACATATGCGTTCCCGGCGGCACATAGACAGCCGGGGCATAAGGCATGTTTTCTGCTTCTTCGGGTTTTGGATGGATCGTGGCAATTTCTGGCATGGGCCCGGTGTCCTTATTTTGTTTTCATTGTTCTGGATTGATGGATAAACAATCGTTTGTATATTAGGCGATAATCACATTGGTGACAGTTTTTTTTATGCTGTTTTTTGTTAAGCAAAATTTTCTGCAAAACTTGCAAAATTAGATCAACACGCTAATGTGTGCGCTGCTTGGTCTGTTTTTTCAATGGGCCGTAAATGACCTGAGTAAGTAAAATCAAGCATTTAGCGTGGAGAGAAGTAAAATGAAACGGTCACGTGTAACTTTAAGCGATGTTGCCAAAAAGGTGGGTGTGCATCCCTCTACGGTATCGCGTGTGCTTAATCCGGCGACCCGCAATGGGGTTAAGGCCGCTACAGTTAAAATTGTTGATGAAGCTGCTAAAGAGCTGGGGTATAGGCCTAATCCATTTGCCTACAGCTTGCGCACCAAACGCTCTAATACGATTGGTATTTTAATTCCTGATCTTACCAACCCTATGTTCCCGCCTATCATCAGGGGTGTGGAAGATACGCTTATGGAGCTTCACTACACTGCCATTATCTCCAACTCCGATAATGACCGGCAAAAAGAACAAATGGCGCTGGCCAATATGAAAAACCGCCAGGTTGACGGGTTTATTCTGGCAACCGCGCATCGTGAGGATGAACGTGTTGAAGATTGTCTATCGGAAAATATTCCACTGGTGCTGATTAACCGCTCGGTAGACGATGAACGGGTATCAAGCGTTTTGAGCGATGACACAGCAGCAATTGAAGAACTTGTTGGTCACGTAGCCAGTCTTGGGCATAAACGTATTGCCAATGTTGCAGGGCCGCAGGATTTATCAACCGGCTATACGCGCCTTAAAGCGTTTTATGAAGCGATGAAAAAACATAATCTGGAAGTCGATGAGAATTTGGTCAAAGTTTGTGATGGGTTTTCTGAAGAGGCCGGGAAGAACGCATTGGGCGAATTGTTGGATTCGGGTGCTAAGTTTACGGCCGTTATTGCCGGCAATGATATGCTTGCCCTTGGGTGTTACGGGGCAATTGAAGAGCGTAATCTTAAATGCCCCGATGATATTTCGGTAACCGGTTTTAACGACATGCCGTTTGTTGACAAATTCAATCCACCGCTCACCACAATGAGGATACAGCATTATCAAATGGGGCTTTATGCCAGCCGTATATTGATGGATCAAATTCGCGATCCAGATCTTAAGCGCCAGTCGATTGTGCTTAAATGCGATTTTATGAAACGCGGATCAACAGGCCGAGTGAATGGCGCTTAGCGCGACCCACCTGATTTCTGAAGGGATTGCGCTCCAATTATTTCTCTATGGATTAGCGCAGTTTATCTGCAAACCAGTCGGCAATCATTGGCCGGTAGATATGGGCAACATTAGTACATAAATGAGTGCCGTCTTTAAGAATTCTCATATCTGCCTTGCCTTGTGACCAAGGGCCAATTTTTTCGGCATCTTCCACAGCAAAGACTTTGTCTTGCATACCGTGAATTACGAGTGTTGGACAACTTGGTGGGGCTATGTCTTGTAAGGTAAAGTCTTTGGCAGGCTTGGCCAGTTCTTCAAGACTGTCGCAGTCCAGCATATAGCGCATATTGGAGAGATAGACATCGGGCAGGGTGTCCCAGAAAGCGCCCATGTCGAAAAAACCGTTTAACGAGACGACCGCATCAAGATCTGAAATGTGTGCAGCACGAAGTGCCAAATGACCGCCCAAGGCCATCCCTATGAGCCCTATGCGGCCAACGCCTTCTAGGGAGCGCAGGGTGTTGATAATTGCACGTATTGGCGGCTCCCAATCTGGCGTTAGGGGGCCGAAATCGCGGCCTTCACCTTGACCTGGGCCATCGATAGATAAGGTGGCAAGGTCGCGGTTTAACAAAAACTTTTCAAAGGCTGAGAATTCTTCCTTAGTGGAATTTATGCCTGGAACGAGAATGACCACATTGGGGCGTTTGGGGCCAAAGCCTCTCAGATAACCTTTTAAGCTACCTTCTTTGTAAGGGATTTCGATATATGTTGAGGCCGGTTGTAAAAAGGGTGCGGCACTTTGATAGAGTGTAATTTTGTGCTCTGCGGCATCATGCTTTTGTTTCAAATCCTCAAAAAACATGAATTGTGCGTAGTGATAAAGTAAGGATGCGTGCAGATAAGCTTCACCGGCCGTGACCATATGGCCTTGACTTTCGGCTTTAACGCCCAGTTTTTCTTGGGCATTGGCTTCCTGGCTCCAAACCCGGCACCAATTGGACCATGTTTGTACTTTTTCTATCAGCTGAATAACAAGGGTGGGGCTGATGCCTGCTGCTTGCATGCGGGGTAGCCAATCGCCGACAACTTGCTCAAGTGTCGAATCAATATCGATCTTCATGAGTAGATGCTTGTTCACGGCTGTTTGTCCCCCTCCGCGAAAACTGTTATTTTAGTATAGCTTTTCTAAAGCACTACACAAAAGAAATATGCAATCTACAGACTATCTACAACTCTTCTCGTGAAGAATTCAAAAATAACCAATAGGTTGAACAGTTTGAATCACAGAAGACACGTCATTTATTATTTTCAGTCTTTGGTTTCGTCGCGTCTATGCCATGGCATGTAATGTTTCAGCACCCATTTGACGGATGATTCAAACGCAAGGCCGAAAAGCACTAAAGCGAAAACGGCTACGACGGCTTCATTATGTTTGAATGAGCGAGCGTTTGAAAGAATATACATACCAAGGCCGTCAATGGCGACGAAGAATTCGGCGATCACAGCGCCGACCAAGGCACGGCCTGCGGCCAGCCGGAAACCTGCAACCAAATAGGGCAGGGAAGAAAAAATTGTTACGTCGAACCAAATATGGCGTGATTTAGCACGATAGGATTTGCATACCTCAAGATATTCAGGTGGCACCGAGCGTGCGCCATCGCGGGCATTGATTGCAATCGAGAAGAATCCTGCAAATATAATGGTAGCGAGCCTGGCAGATTCGTCATAACCGAACCAAATCGTCAAGAGCGGGAGCACAGCGACCATGGGCATGGCGTAAAAGCCGTTGATATACATGTTCAACAACCGGTCGATCACTTTGACCCGGCCCATGGCGATGCCGACAATTGTGCCAGAAAGCAAGGCGATGGCAAGTCCTTGAAAGACTGCCCACAGCGTGCTTTGGGCCGATATCCAGAAGGTTATATCGTTCATCACTTTGGGAAAGACGAGGATGACATTGACCGGCTTGGCGACAAATGAGGGTGCGAATGCCATCACGCTGAATTGCCAAATAAGTAAAATGGAAATTCCTGCAATAATTTTTCCGCGCCGCCTTGGATCATTCAAATAAGACAAGGTGCGAGCGATAATGGAGGGTTCCGTGACCTGAATATTGGCGGTTTCGATCGTCATTTATCTACTCCGCGCCATCTGGCGTATCTTTGTTCGAGCAATTGCGCCAAACGCATGAAAACCACGCCCATGAACGTCACCATCAATATGCTGGCCAAGACCGAAGCCATCTCGAAGGTGCGCGAGGCAACTTCGATTTCCTTGCCTAACCCGCTGGAGGACAAAAAATATTCCGCAGCAATCATGCCGACCAGCGCGCGGCCGGTGGCTTGGCGGATGCCGGTGAGTGCGAAGGGCAAGGTGTAGGGGATCAGAATATCGCGCCAGATCGCCAATTCGGTCGTGCGGAACGAACGAGCCACTTCAAGCAATTCCTGTTTGACCGAACGCGCTCCTTCCAGTGTGTTGTAAAGGATCGGAAAGAAAGCGAATAACACCACTACGAGCACTTTGGGCCAAAAGCCGAACCCCATGATCGAGAGGATAAAGGGAATAAGGGCCACCATCGGGGTGACATATAAAACAAGAATATAGGTTTCAAGCGACAATCTAAGCCAAATCAGCCGAGCTAAAATAATGCCGAGCGGAATGGCGAGCACAACGGCTATGGCGAAACCTGTGAGGAACAAGGTTAGAGAACTTATCACCGAGGTGTGAAACTCTGTGTCGAACATGAATTGATACAGTCGCGGCGCTGTTCCGGGATGGCCCTCGCCGCCGATAAAAGGTGCCATGAAGGCCGGATTGAAACTCCAGCCAACCGCTTCCCAAAGCGCCAATCCCAACGCCAGGCCAATCGCCGATGTTATCCAGCGGACCCAGGCTTGGTCGGAATTGATCAATGCCAGCAATTTCATGGGGTGAAAATCCTGATTCTTTTTGGTCATGTAACCAAACCATGAGGGGTGCCCCTCATGGTTTGGTGTACTTAAATTGTGGTTACTTGCTCTTTTTTACCAGAGCGAGAGCGTCTTTATAAACGCTCAGATCGGCATATTGTGCAGGTGTCACGGCTTTTTTCTTCGGGTTGATGCCGCTCTTGCCTTTGGTGCGTTTGCCAACCATGACTTGGATCTTGATCGACTTGCCAAGGCGCTTGGCGCTGAGGCCGGCACTATCTTTAGGCCAGTAGTCGATCGCCGTATAACGTTTGATCGCGTTCATGGCATCTTTTTTATTACGCCCGGTCGCCTTGGCGAAAACGGCTGTTTTTTCCAAATTCGCCGGATTGTAAATGTAGGCGATTGCTTCGATATGGGCCGCAACCAGGCGGACCATGGCGTCGCGCTTAGCGGCCAAGGTTTTCTTATTGGTTGTCACGGTTAGATAATGTGTTCCAGGTGCGGCTTTTGCGATTGAGGAGACGATCGTGACTTTCTTGCCGCTTTCGCGTTCGATCACTGATATGTCATCGAGGTGCAAAACGCCAAACGTCAACTGACCGGCAACCATAGCAGCACTCACATTCGAGCTGAGATTAACGGTCGGCACGTCTTTGTCGGGGCGCATTTTGCAGGCCCGGATCATGTTGGCCAGTTGAATCCAGCGCGCACCGCGCGGGCTGTCGACGCCAACGGCTTTGCCGCGCACGTCTTCGCATTTCGTCTTGGTCGGGTCCATGGAACCAAGTACCCAGTCGGGCCGCTCCATGCCTTGAATGCCGACCAGGCCAACGCCACCATTGGTGATCATCACCGCAACCGGTGGTGTCGGCGACAGTGAGACATCGACCTTACCAGAAGCAACTGCACGCGCTGCCCCCACGCCGGAGTTGAATGGCCTCAGGGTGACGTCGAGATTGTATTTTTTATAAAAGCCAGCGCCTTTAGCGGTAAAAGTCATCAAGGTCGAAAACACCGGGGGCACACCCGGCAAGGCCATGGATATCTTGTCGGCGGCTTGAACGCTGCTTGTCAATACGGACAAGCTCATGAAACCTGCCGTTGTTACGGCCAGTCCTAAATTTTTTAAATACTTGGTCTTCATTACTCTCTCCCTTTTGGTTGGTCCGGGTGCATGTTAATTATTATTACCCAGCTAATTTAATCTCTATTCGCGAATGTCGAATTCAGCGTTTCTTGCCTCATCCATTAATTTACTCCAAACAAGTTCGCGGAGATCTGCAAATTCTTTCAAAAGTAAAGTACTTCTATTGCGTGGTTTGGGCAATGGGACATCGATAATTTCATGAACATTTGACGGGCGGCCTTTTAGCACGATCACCCGGTCAGCCATCAGAACGGCTTCGTCAATTGAATGTGTCACAAACAGCATGGAGCGGTCTTTTTGTTCGCCCCAAATATTTAAGAGTTCAAACTGCAATATTTCACGCGTTTGTGCGTCAACAGCTGCAAAGGGTTCGTCCATCAACATGACATTTGGCTCCATAGAGAGCGCTCGTGCGAGACCGCAGCGTTGCTGCATGCCGCCGGACAATTCATGAGGGTAGTTGTTTTCAAAACCGGTAAGCCCAACCAATTGGATGAAGCTCATCGCGCGTTCTTTGGCTTCTGGGCGTTTCACGCCGGAAAGTTTCAAACCGTAGGCGACATTATCAACCACAGTTTTCCAGGGAAACAGGCCAAAATGTTGAAACACCATGGCCATATCTGCCGGTGGGCTGGTAATTGTTTTACCATTTACCACAACATGGCCATCGGTCAGCGGTATCAAACCATCAATGCAGCGCAATAGAGTGGTTTTACCGCACCCAGAAGGACCCACAATCGTTATGATTTCTTTATTAGGAATTGTCAAATTGATGTCATCAAATACCCGTAAATCACCGTAATTTTTACCGGCTCCCACAACCTCAACACGGGCTTGACCATTTGGCTTTGTATTTTTTTGTGTCATCTAAACTCGTTTTGTTGGCCCAGCTGCATGCATTGTTAGGCTGTGGCGTTTGTTTTGCCCCAATAAATTAAGCTTGTTGGGTGATATGAATTACACCTTTAACTATAGCTGAAATTAAATGATTGAAGCGCAGATAAATTGATCACATCAATGGCATTTGGACATTTCAGTCATGACTGCTTCAAGCTTATCCCCCTTGAGCCAGATTAGAAACGCGCCCTATCGCGATTATGTGTTTGTGTAAACTTGTAATCGCAATCGTTTGCGCGCTCATCCTGCCGAGTTCCCAACGAACAGTCAATAAGCTTTATCTCTTTGTTAAAAGGAAATGTTGGGCAAACAGCCTATTGGGCTTGAGGCGTGCAGGTTAAAACATCACCTTTCACCCAGCACATAGAGACTTCACCCGTAATAAGATTAAGCCGGAAGACACCGCGCTCGGTCTTCATATTGCTTGCCACCAATGTATAAAGCCCGCGGGTTTGCGGACCTGCTCCAGGGCCTGGGCTCAGGCATTCGGTGAGGTCAACATTCCCTTTTTTAGAATACCAGCACACACCCATTTCGCCTGAAAAAATATTAACCCGGTAAATCCGGTTGGTTTCTGAGCTTGGGGGGGCAAGAAAGTCAAACACAGGGCGGTTTGAGCCGCGCCGGGTGGTTTGTGCATCTGCCGGCAGAATGGTGGCCAGGCCTGTCAAAAACATCGAGGTTATGACGAGTGCCTTAAGGACTGGTGTGTTCATTTATTTGCCTTTCTAAATGGCCTCGTTTTAAGTACTCAACGTGTTGCTTATATATTTGCGGGAATGAATCACTTTTTTGTTTGTAACGTGGCGAGGGTTAGCTGTGCAACCGGGTTTTGGCAGTTGTCATAAAATTGTTATATTATTCTCAGAGCTGTGCGGGTTTAATTTTTATCCCTAAAGCCCTCATTCACGTCATTCAATTGTTTCATGGCTTGGGTAACTCCTATATCACTAGAGCCTAGGTGGGGGCGGGCATTTGCCTGTGTGTTTTTCAAAACGTAATCAAGGTATGGCCCATGAGCAAACTTGGTTCAGAGGTGGATATTAGAAATGACGAAGGCCAGCTTGCCTCGTCTTTCGTGCGCGATTGTGCTGATGCCATCTCGTCAAATGATCAAGATCAAGCGCGTGTTCTCATTAAAGATCTGCATGAAGCCGATTTAGCTGATTTGCTTGAGCTTCTTTCCTTGGATAATCGCCAAGCGCTCGTTGGGATGTTGGGCAAGGACCTTAACTACGCTGCCTTATCAGAGCTTGATGAGGCGGTGCGCGATGATGTTCTTGAAGTCATGCCAACCGAGACGGTTGTCGAGGCGGTTCGTGAATTAGACTCTGATGATGCGGTTTATCTGCTCGAAGATTTGGATGAGACCGAACAGGAAGAGATTTTAGAAAAAATACCGGCACCAGAACGCACAGCCCTTAAACGGTCATTGGAATATCCAGAAGATAGTGCCGGCCGGTTGATGCAATCGACATTTGTTGCCGTGCCATCATTTTGGACTGTGGGACAGACGATCGATCACATGCGTGAAACAGGCGACCTGCCTGATAATTTTTTTGAAATATTTGTCGTTGATCCAGGTTTCCACCTTAAAGGCACTGTGCCTTTAAGCCGGGTGTTGCGCAATCTACGCGAAAAGACGATTGAAAATATTATGGATGTCGAGCAAACCCTGATCCCGGCCGATATGGATCAGGAGCTCGTGGCATACCAGTTCGAGCAGTATAATTTATTGTCTGCTGCCGTGGTTGATACAGATGGGCGGCTGGTCGGTGTCATTACGGTTGATGATATTGTTGAGGTTATTCACGAAGAAGCACATGAAGATATTTTGCGCCTTGGTGGTGTTGGTGATGAATCCCTGGCTGATAGCGTGCTGGAGACAGCGCGTGGCCGGTTTTCCTGGCTTTTGATTAATCTGGCCACAGCGGTTCTAGCCTCTTTTGTCATCAGCCTGTTTGATGCAACGATTGATCAGATGGTCGCACTTGCCGTGCTCATGCCGATTGTGGCTTCTATGGGCGGCAATGCGGGCACACAGACAATGACGGTTGCTGTGCGCGCACTTGCCAGCCGCGATTTGATCGCAACCAATGCCTCGCGCATTATTACACGCGAGACCCTGGTGGGCCTGCTTAATGGCATTTTGTTTGCGGTGATTGTGGGTGCGGTGGCGGTATTCTGGTTTGGACAGACCAGTTTAGGCATAGTGATTGCCTGCGCCATGGTGGTGAATATGCTGGTGGCTGCTGTTTTCGGCATTCTCATTCCGCTCTTGCTTGACCGGCTAGATATTGATCCTGCTGTGGCGTCAGGCGTGTTTGTCACAACTGTGACCGATGTGGTCGGCTTTTTTTCCTTCTTGGGGCTTGCCGCACTCTGGCTTGTTTAGATCTCTCAAGAACTTGAGGCAGAAATGCCCTGAATGGCTAGAACGCTTTCGCGATAGGCCAGATAGAATGTGCTGGCAAAAACAATAGCGCCGCCAATCCAGATGAAAATATCAAGTCCTTGGCCAAATAAAATATAGGCCAATATCGACACCCAGACGAGCTTGAGGAAATCATAGGGCATGAGTGCGCTGGCATCAGCCTCTCTTAAGGCCTGTGTTATCGCAAGCATGGACAAAGTTCCCAAACACGCTATCAACACAAGGTATGGCCAAATGTGAAGTGGTGGGGTAATCCAGACAAACAAGGCCGGGGGAATAGCGAGTATCATCATTAAAAAGCTCATATAACCGGTGCTTGTTATGCTGGTTTCAGTGCGGCCCAGGATTTTAATGACAATGACGGCACCTGCCCAAAACAGGGCTGAGGCCAATACCAGGATTGACCCAAAATCCATCGTTTGCATGCCTGGACGCAAGATTATCAAAACGCCTATGAACCCGCAGACAACAGCTGACCAACGGCGCAAGCGTGCTCGTTCACCAAGAATGATGGTTGATAAAATGACGACAAAGATGGGGGAGGTGAAAAACAGTGCCGTGACTTTGGCGAGTGAAATTAACGACAGGGCCAGGAAGAAGCATAGCATTGCCGAAATGTTTAATATGGCGCGCAACAAATGTTTTGAAAAATGGGCGGTGCGCATTTGTCCCAAGCCAGACTTGAATATCCAGGGCGACAGCAGGAGTAGTCCGAACACATTATGAAAAAAGGCTATTTGTATAGGAGAAATCTCTGATGAGACGTGGCGTATCAATACATGGCTTAGGGCAAAGCCCATGGTTGATAGGACAGCCAATATAATGGCGCGCCGCATTGTGGGGATAGAGGACCAAAGTTCCTTCACATATAACACTTTTTAGTTGAAACTTCTCGTTATGAGGGAAATGCATGCTAGCGGTTAATTAAAAGTGTGCCAACAAATAAGGTCAGTAGGTTTGCGAATACCTTGCTAATTGACCTTTACGTAAAGGATAAAGTTAAGTAGTTTTAAAAACCACCTGGCGACGAATGATCGAGACGATAATGTCTGTGAAAACAAAAACAATGAGTGATGTTTTTTCAATTACCGATCTTGCCTGTGAAAACGATATTACCACGCGCACGATCAGGTTCTATGAAGCAGAGGGTTTGCTGCATCCAGAGCGCCGCGGGCGCACCAGATTGTTCTCCCAGCGTGACCGCACGCGGCTTAAATTAATATTGCGCGGCAAGCGGTTGGGGTTTTCACTGGCTGATATTGCCGAGATCGTAAACCTTTATGATGAAGCGCCGGGTGAAGCAGGCCAACTCAAACATTTCCTGGATAAGATTGTTGAACGTCGCGTGGAGCTCAAGCAAAAGCAGCGCGATATCAGCACAACCTTGAGCGACCTAGCGCTGGTTGAGAAAAAATGCCGCGCGCGGTTGTTGGATCTTGAGGCTGTGTCATGACTGTATTTGAGCCGAGAAACCCTGATTTTGAAGCCCGGGTTCATCGCAGTTTTAAACGCCAGACATTTATGGACACATTGGGTGCAAAGCTGGTTATGGTTGAACCGGGGGCAGTTGATATTCAGTTGTATTTCACTCCGGAAAACAGCCAACAGCACGGGTTTTATCACGGCGGTGTTGTTGGCACATTGGCGGATACGGCGGGTGGGTATTCCGCCTTCAGTTTGATGAATGCGGAAGATTCGATTTTAACGGTTGAGTATAAGCTGAATTTAGTTGCGCCTGCCGATGGCGAACTATTGCTGGTCAAAGGCCGGGTTATCCGTGCCGGGCGGCAATTGATGGTTTGTCAATCGGATGCCTATATCTCTAAAGCGGGTGTTGAAAAACATTGCGCCTCTATGCTGGGCACTTTCATGGTGATGCGAGATATGCCTGATTTGCAGCAAAACGATAAAGAGGGGCGTTCATAGATGGCGGATAGTTTTATTCCTGCCGGCCCCGAATTGGAGCCGTCATATGTCGGCATTGTCTATCCTTGGCATTGCGATCATATGGGGCACATGAATGTTATGTGGTATGTCAGCAAGTTCGATGAGGCCACCTGGACATTCTTCCACACTCTTGGTTTGGCACCTTCTAAATTGCGCGAACGGGAATGTGGCATGGCAGCACTCGAACAGCATTTAACTTACGCCAACGAATTGCATGCCGGTGATTGCCTCAAGATTTTCAGCCGGCCAACCAAAGTGGGTACAAAATCAATTCATTTTAGCCATCAAATGGTCCGCACCGAGGATGGTGTTGTGGCTTCGACATGTTCGCTTATCGCGGTGCATACGGATTTGCAGACGCGCAAATCAATTGCCCTGCCAGAAAATGTGGTTGCAAGCGCAAAGGAATTGATCGGTTCTACGGCAAAAGATACTTGCAAGGATTGATATGAGATTGAACGTTAGAAATGGGGCTCGGTTATGATTGCCAATGATTTTCCAAGTTTGAATTTCAATCTGGGTGAAACGGCAGATATGCTGCGCGACAGCGTGCGCTCGTTTTCTGATGACAAGATAGCGCCACGGGCCGCTGAAATAGACGAGACCAATCAATTCCCACGTGATCTCTGGCCCGAGCTTGGCGCACTTGGGCTGCACGGCATTACCGTTGATGAGGAATATGGCGGCTCAAATATGGGCTATCTTGAGCATTGCGTGGCGATGGAAGAGATCTCGCGCGGGTCGGCTTCGGTGGGCTTGTCATATGGGGCGCATTCCAATCTTTGTGTGAATCAAATTCATCGCAACGGTACGCCAGACCAAAAGCGGCGTTATTTGCCAAAGCTGATTTCGGGCGAACATGTTGGCGCGCTTGCCATGTCAGAACCGGGGGCCGGGTCGGATGTGGTTTCCATGCGTCTCAAGGCCGAGAAAAAAGGCGACCGCTATGTGCTCAATGGTACCAAAATGTGGATCACCAATGGGCCTGAGGCCGACACTTTGGTGGTTTATGCCAAAACCGATCCTGATGCTGGGCCCAAGGGCATTTCAGCTTTCTTGATCGAGAAAGGTTTTAAGGGTTTTTCCACCGCTCAAAAGCTCGACAAGCTGGGTATGCGCGGGTCAGATACGTGCGAGCTTGTGTTTGAAAATTGCGAAGTGCCTGAAGAAAATGTGTTGGGCTCCTTGGGCAAGGGGGTCAATGTTTTGATGTCAGGGCTGGATTATGAACGTGCCGTGCTGGCCGCCGGACCGCTTGGTATTATGCAAGCCGCCATGGATATCGTTGTGCCCTATGTGCATGAGCGCAAACAGTTTGGCAAAGCGATTGGGGAATTTCAGCTCATGCAGGGCAAGCTGGCCGACATGTACACCACGATGAATGCCTGCAAGGCCTATGTTTATATGGTGGCGCAAGCGTGTGATCGAGGCGAGACAGCGCGCAAAGATGCAGCAGGTGCGATTCTTTATGCCGCTGAAAAGGCAACCTGGATGGCCTTGGAGGCTATTCAAACTTTAGGCGGTAATGGTTATATCAATGAATATTCAACAGGCCGTTTGCTTAGAGATGCCAAACTTTATGAAATAGGCGCAGGAACGAGTGAAATCCGGCGTATGTTGATCGGCCGGGAGTTGTTTGAAGAAAGCGCGTGAGGTATCACGTAGAGAATAAAATCAAAGCCGAGTGAATGAGGAGATGCTATGTCCAAGTCAAATTCCAATGACATTGTGATTGTTGATGGCGCGCGCACCCCTATGGGGTCGTTTCAGGGTGAGCTTGGCAGTGTTGTTGCCCCGCAATTGGGAGCAGCCGCCATTAAAGCAACGCTGGAGCGCTCCGGTGTGGATCCAAAAGATGTCTCAGAGATTTATATGGGTTGTGTGCTGGCGGCAGGCTTAAAACAAGCACCTGCCAGGCAAGCAGCTTATGGCGCTGATCTGCCCGATAGTGTTCCCGCCACAACGGTCAACAAGATGTGCGGCTCGGGCATGAAAACCGTGATGATGGGGTATGAGGCTCTGCATGCAAGACCTAATGACGTGATTATCGCAGGCGGCATGGAGAGCATGACGAATGCGCCTTATATTTTGCCCAAGGCGCGCTCAGGTCAGCGTTTGGGCCATGGGGTGATGATTGATCACATGTTTTATGACGGCTTGGAAGATGCCTATGAAGAAGGCATGTTGATGGGTAATTTTGCTGAAAGCACGGCCCAGCAGTATCAATTTACCCGCGAGGCGCAAGATGCTTACGCGATTGAATCGGTCAATCGTGCGCGCAAGGCCTCCGAGGATGGCTCGTTCGATAAAGAAATTGTGCCGGTGACCGTTAAAACCCGCAAGGGCGATGTGGTTGTTAGCAAAGATGAGCAGCCTTTTAGGTCGGATGTTGAGAAAATACCTAATCTCAAACCGGCATTCAGCAAAGACGGCACGGTTACCGCTGCTAACTCCAGTTCAATTTCTGATGGGGCTGCAGCCCTTGTGATGATGACTGGAAGCCAAGCTGATTCATTAAAACTTACACCAAGGGCACGGATTGTTGGGTGTTCGAGCCATGCCCAGGAGCCCAAATGGTTTACCACTGCCCCGATTGGGGCGGTTACCAAATTGCTCGATCAGGTGGGGTGGTCTGTGGATGATGTTGATCTATTTGAGATCAATGAAGCGTTTGCGGTGGTGACAATGGCTGCAATGCGAGATCTTGGTATTCCACATGACAAAGTCAATATTCATGGCGGGGCGTGCGCGCTTGGCCATCCGGTAGGAGCCTCTGGCACGCGCATTATTCTCACCCTGCTGGCAGCCATGGAAAAGCATGATATGAAAAAAGGAATTGCCTCTTTGTGCATTGGTGGTGGGGAGGCGACGGCTGTTGCGGTAGAACGTAACTGATCCGAAACGAAAGAACTTTTATGTCGCAGGAAATCACAATCGGCCACAAACAACTTTGTGCCGAAGCGGAACAAGAGATTGAAACTCTGAGCGTGGAACAAGCTATGGCACTTCATGGCAATGATGATGTGGTGCTGGTTGATATTCGTGATATTCGCGAGTTGACCCGCGAAGGCCGAGTGCCCGGAGCATTTCATTGTCCGCGCGGCATGCTGGAGTTTTGGATTGATCCTGAAAGTCCCTATCATAAAGACACTTTTGCGCAAGACAAACGGTTTGTGTTTTTCTGCGGCGGCGGCATGCGCTCTGCCTTGGCAACGCAAGTGGCTCAACGCATGGGGCTTAAGCCGGTATGTCATATTAAAGGCGGGTTTGGAGCCTGGAGAGAGGCTGGTGGGCCGGTGGAGCAAAGTGATAAGTGATTTTGCAGTATCGCCTTTTCAGCCGCATTTAGCGCAAGCTGTGATTGATTTTGTATTGCCGATCCAAACGCAGGAATTTGGTGTGTCTGTTTCTTTGGAAGATCAACCCGACTTAAAGGATATTGCCGGTTATTTTCAAAATGGCGCGAGTAATTTCTGGGTGGCACGTGCAAATGGGGATGTGATCGGAACGATTGCCTTAAAAGACATTGGCGAGGATGGTTTTGCCTTAAAGAAAATGTTTGTTCACAGGGATTGGCGAGGCATTTCACCAAGTGTTGCGCATAAATTGTTGCAAGTTGCAATTGAATGGGCACAGTCAAATGATGCACGCAAAATTATCTTAGGCTCAACACCGATGATGACACGTGCGCACAGGTTTTATGAGAAACACGGCTTTGTGAATGTCGACAAGGCTGATTTGCCTTCTGCCTTTCCGCTCGTGCATGTTGATGAAAAGTTTTATATTTTGACACTTTAGCGGGGCCATATGCCGGAACTTGCCAGTTCAATTTCTTTGCAATCTGATGAATTCAAAGCCAATGCCAAAGCTATGGTTGCCTTGGTTAAGGATTTAAACGCAAAGCGTAAACAAGCAGCTCTTGGCGGCACCGAAGCATCGCGAAAGCGCCATGAAGCACGGGGCAAATTGCTTCCGCGTGAGCGGGTGATGCGGTTGATTGATCCGGGCACACCATTTTTAGAGCTAAGCCCAATGGCGGGCTACGATATGTATGATGGTGCCATTCATGGGGCGGGGTTGATCACCGGCATTGGGCGCATTTCAGGTCGTCTCTGTATGATTGTTTGCAATGATGCCACCATCAAAGGCGGCACTTATCATCCCATGACTGTTAAAAAACATGTGCGTGCCCAAGAAATTGCGCGTGAAAACCGGCTGGCCTGCATATATCTGGTTGATTCAGGTGGGGCGAATTTGCCGCATCAGACAGAAGTGTTTCCGGACAAGGATCATTTTGGTCGTATCTTTTATAATCAGGCAAATCTCTCAGCTGCAGGAATTGCGCAAATTGCCGTTGTTATGGGTTCATGTACGGCAGGTGGCGCTTATGTGCCGGCCATGTCGGATGAGACCATTATTGTTAAAGACCAGGGCACGATTTTCCTTGCAGGGCCGCCCTTGGTGAAAGCGGCCACCGGCGAAGAGGTGAGCGCTGAAGATTTAGGCGGTGCTGATGTGCACACCAGGTTATCTGGCGTGGCGGATCATTTAGCGCTCAATGATGAGCATGCCCTTGAACTTGCGCGTTCTGCTGTGGCTCGGCTTGGTCCGGGTGAGGGGGCAAGCATTCCTCTTGGTGTGCGCGAGGCGCCGAAATATGACATTGCAGAGTTGGATGGCATTGTTCCCGAAACTTTGGCGACACAATATGATGTGCGCGAAGTGATTGCGCGCCTGGTTGATGGTTCTCGCTTTGATGAGTTTAAAGCGCGTTACGGCACAAGCCTGGTTGTGGGTTTTGCCCATATCCAGGGGTTTCCTGTCGGCATTTTGGGTAATAACGGCATTTTGTTTTCAGAGTCAGCGCTAAAAGCGGCTCATTTCGTCGAGTTGTGTTGTCAGCGAAAAATTCCGCTTTTGTTTTTACAAAATATTTCAGGGTTCATGGTGGGCCAGGACTATGAAACTGGCGGGATTGCCAAGGATGGCGCCAAGATGGTGACAGCCGTTGCCTGTGCGCAAGTGCCCAAGATTACGGTTATTATCGGTGGTTCGTTTGGTGCGGGCAATTACGGCATGTGCGGCAGGGCGTATGATCCCAGGTTTTTATTCACCTGGCCCAATGCGCGGGTCTCAGTGATGGGCGGTGAACAGGCGGCCTCGGTTTTGGCGACGGTTAAGCGTGATAACCTGCCTGAAGGAGAGAGCTGGTCTGAACAAGAAGAGGAGGCGTTTAAAGCACCGATCCGCGAAAAGTACGAGATCGAAGGGCATCCTTATTACGGCACCGCCCGGTTGTGGGATGACGGTATTATTGCCCCCAGCGAAACCCGTGATGTGTTGGGTTTGGCACTTGCGGCTTGCCTTAATGCACCAATAGCTGAGACACGCTTTGGTGTGTTTCGGATGTGAACAAATCTAAGGTTTAAGTTTCATCATGCGTCTTTCCCATATTGTTTTAAGCAGCTTGTTGCTGGTGTGTGCCGGTTTGATGGTGGTTCCCTTTTTCAGCTCTATCGATCCGGTAATCGCACGGGCAGGTGCTGTGGTTTTGCTGGCCATCGGCCTTTGGTCGACGGGAGCTCTTCCTGTATATTTATCAGCCGTCATCTTTTTCTTTCTGGCTATCGTTTTGGGTCTGGCCCCTCCTAATATTGTATTTTCAGGCTTTCATTCAGCAGCCGTGTGGTTGGTGTTTGGCGGCCTGTTTATTGGTTTTGCGGTGCAGGCCTGCGGACTTGGCGGGCGCATTGTTGAAATTGCCATGGTCTATCTCTCAGGCGGTTATGCCCAGATGATCATGGCGATTGTTTCTGTTGGGCTGTTATTGTCGTTTTTCATTCCTTCTGCTGTCGGCCGGGTGGTTGTACTGTTGCCAATAGTCATTGCTCTTGCAGAAAAAACGGGCTTTGAGGCCCGGGGAAAGGGGTATACCGGCATGGTGCTGGCAGTTGGTATGGGCGTTACCATGCCGGCGTTTAACATTTTGCCGTCCAATGTGCCCAATATGGCGTTGGTAGGCTCGGCTGAAAGCGTCTACGGCATTTCATTCCGATATGGTGATTATTTCCTGTTGAACTTCACAGTGATGGGTGTGTTGGCATTTTTGATCATACCAATGCTGCTTATTTTGTTTTTTAGTGAGACACCTAAACCCAATAATTCATCTGTTGAGGTTGAAAGCCCGCGTTGGACCGGAAAAGAAAGCCGGTTGTTGTTAATTCTTTTGGTAACCGTGGGATTTTGGGCAAGCGATAGTCTGCATGGATTTTCACCAGCCTGGGTGGCTATGGGGGCTGCTATTGTGTGCTTGTTGCCGGGTATTGGGGTTATGGATCCCGGTGATATCAGAAAGATCAATTTTGGCCCATGGATATTCGTTGCTGGTGTTATTGGATTAGGCGCCGTTGCCAATCACACAGGGCTAGCCAATATAGTGAGCAAAATGTTGTTGTCTCAGATTGATTTGAGTGTTGGTGGCGGGTTTCAAAATTACCTCAATATTGTAGGCATCGGTATGGGGGTTGCTGTTTTAACAACCCATCCTGCAGCGCCCGCTATTATGACGCCTTTGGCGAGTGGTCTTGTTGAGGCGACCGGTTGGCCGCTTGTCAGTGTGCTTATGGCGCAAGTGCCCACCTGGGTGGTTTATTTGCTGCCTTATCAGGCGCCGCCAATGGTGGTTGCCATGGCTATGGCGAATTTGCGCCTGTCGCGTGCGATGCCGGTCATGGTGGCGTATTTTGCCATTGGTCTTGTGGTGATCTTGCCCGCGCATTATTTCTGGGGGCGGTATTTGGGCTATTGGCCGTAAAGATCAGCTGTTATCCATCGGGTCATTTTCCATTGACGCTACATTGGTGACGTGTTCGCGGTCGGGGGCCGTTAAGCAAAAGCCAATGCAGAGATAAGGCAATGTTGGATGGGGATTGTAGCCACGGTGGATTTTGCCGATCGGTTCTGAATAAACATCCCCAGTCTTGGATTTAATCACTGTGCCGTCATCAAAATGGGCTTCGAATAGTCCTTGAAGGGCTAAAAAGAATGTTGCGCCATTGTGTAAATGTGGCGGGGTATAACCAAGGGGCACGATTTCTGCTGAATAGATTTGCACTTTTGCTTCAGGATCGCGCGGCAATGAAGCAAACAGCTCATCAAACAGTGTATTACGATGCAAACCCTGTCCTTCGGGCACGAGGCCGGCAATTTTTAAACGCAGATCGTCTGCTTGGTCCTTAGTGGAGCCCAACAAGGTGTCCATAATATTCTCCGTACTCGTTCTTTCGTTGGTTTTAAAATGCCATGGAGCTTGTGTTTGAACAATCACTTTTTACAGCCCTTCTAAGAGAGGGTGCATGGGGCAAACAATTAGATGATTTGGCCCGCAAAAGAGGGTAATAAAGACATCATGTTTTCATCTGTTCTCATTGCCAATCGCGGCGAAATTGCCTGCCGGATTATTGAAACCGCCAATAAGCTCAATATCCGCGCGATTGCGGTTTATTCAGCCGCCGATAAAGCTGCCCGTCACGTGCGCCTGGCTGATGAGGCTCATTACATTGGCGAGGCTGAGGCAAGTGCCAGCTATCTGGATATGGCGGCAATTTTGGATGTTGCCAAGAGGGCTCAAGCACAAGCGATCCATCCGGGGTATGGGTTTTTGGCGGAAAATGCGGATTTTGCTCAAGCCTGTGCTGATGCCGGCATTGTTTTTATTGGTCCCACACCTTCAGCCATTCGGGCCATGGGGGCGAAGGATGAAGCCAAGAAGCTGATGGTAGAAGCCGGTGTGCCCATTGTGCCGGGCTATCACGGCAAAGATCAGGAACTGGATGTTCTCAGCACTGCTGCGGCAGAGATAGGCTTTCCGGTGTTGATTAAAGCGGTTATGGGCGGTGGTGGGCGCGGCATGCGCCGGGCAGATAGTGCCGATGAGTTTGCTGATGCCTTGGCGGCAGCGCAACGCGAAGCCAAGTCTGCTTTTGGTGATGATCGTGTATTGGTTGAGAAATTCATTGAAACGCCCCGTCATATTGAAATCCAGGTTTTTGCCGATGGGCAGGGCAATGTCGTCCATTTGGGGGAGCGGGATTGTTCCTTGCAGCGGCGCCACCAAAAGGTGATTGAAGAAGCGCCAGCGCCAGGCATGAGTGATGCGTTGCGCGACGCCATGGGCACTGCTGCGGTTAAGGCGGCGCAAGCTGTGAAGTATCTTGGCGCTGGCACGGTTGAATTTATTGTGCCCGGTGGTGGCACACTGGACGCTGATACGCCGTTTTATTTCATGGAAATGAACACGCGGCTCCAGGTTGAACACCCCGTGACCGAACTGGTAACCGGGACGGATCTGGTAGAATGGCAGTTTCGTGTCGCTGCGGGCGAGACCCTGCCGCTTGCGCAATCAGATATTGCGCTTAAGGGTCATGCACTTGAAGCACGGCTTTATGCGGAAAATCCTGCGTCTGGTTTTTTGCCGCAAACCGGGCGATTGCTCGGCGTTGCCTGGCCAGAACAAAGTAATGTGATTCGGCTTGATCGCGGGGTAGATGAGGGCGATGAGGTCTCGCCTTACTATGATGCGATGATTGCCAAGCTGATCGCCACAGGGAAGACGCGGGATGGTGCCCGCTTGGCGCTGATTGACGCGCTTCATGAGCTTAAAATTGCTGGCCTTGTGACCAATAAGGATTTTTTGGTCCGGCTTTTGGCGCAGGATAATTTTGCCAAGGGCGATGTTGATACCGGATTGATTGATCGTGAACTTGTGGGTCTCGTGGGTGAGGCGTCTGATTATAACGCTGATGTTTTTGCAGCCCTTGTCTGGTTGATTGCCAATCACCATTCAGTGCCACGCGTGAATAAAAAAAGCAGTGGTTTTGACCGTCTGTCGGGCTGGCAATTGGGTGGTGGGCGTAGTGATGAGCGTGATGTTATCGTCAATGGCGACATGTGCCGCGTGTCCTATGATTGGCAGGGTGGGCGGCTTTGCACGATCTCCATGGCTGAGGGTGCCTCTCTTGGCATTGGGCAATGGCATGTTGAAGGCCAGGTTATAAACGCTGAAATTGATGGCTCTCAAATGTCGGGCCTCTGGGCCTTGCGTGGTAACAGCCTTTATGTTGACGCGGGGGTTGAGCATTATATTCTCAACGCGCGTCTTCATGATGGTGAGGGGGATGATGCCGCAGCATCTGGCATTGTGCGGGCAGTTATGCCGGGCAAGGTGCAGGCGTTGGACGTTGTGCTGGGGCAGGTGGTTACAAAAGGCGCGCGGCTAGGTGTGCTTGAAGCCATGAAGATGGAACATGCTTTGCATGCAGCCTTTGACGGCACAATTGTCGACATACGGGTTGGTGTTGGTCAACAAGTAGCGCTGGGCGATGTTTTGATCGTTCTTGAGGGTGTGGCAGAAAGCTAGCCTGCATGTCTTTGTGGATAGGCTGAATTGGCGCATTGGCTTAGGCTCGACCGGCCGTTAGAGTGCCGTCATGGCTCTGCATCTCATTAAATTATGTGTCGGCATAGAAAGTATTGAGCATTTGCGCGAGCGGGTTGCCTGGCGTTATCAACATGAAGGCACCATGCAGCATGTTACCCGCATGACACCAAAGCGTGGCGAGGAGCTGCTTGCTGGTGGCGCGCTTTACTGGGTGATCAAACGGCAGGTGCAAGCCCGGCAGACCATCATAGGTTTGGAGCCTGTGGTGGGCGAAGACGGCATCAAGCGGTGTGCGATTATGTTGGCGCCCCAAGTGATTGCCACACGGCCACAGCCTCGGCGTGCGTTTCAGGGTTGGCGTTACCTGCGCGGGGAAGATGCACCTAGTGATTTGCCGCCCGGCCTGGAACTCAGCGACATGCCCCCCAAAATGCGCCAAGAGCTGCTAGAATTGGGGCTTATTTAAAGCGCCATATTGTCAATCAGTCGGGTTTTGCCGACATAAATTGCGCCGAATATGCGGGCGTTGGCACCATCAGGCAGTCTGTGCGTAAAGGGGGTCAGCGTGTCGCCATCGCGCACATCGACATAGTCAATTTGCGTTACCCCGGCCTGGGTCAGTGCTGTGTGGGTTTGGCCGAGCACCGAGCCCAATGTGCCACCGGCTTTTAGTTTGGCGGCAGTGTCTTTTAAAATCACGTTGAATTTGCCGGCAATTTCTCGCTCATCTGGCGTTAAATAAAGATTGCGCGACGAAAGCGCTAGGCCGTCCGGCTCGCGAATAATAGGGGCGCCTAAAATCTCAGTTGCCGTGTCCAAATCACGCGCAAGCCGCTTGATGACCATTAACTGCTGATAATCTTTTTCACCAAACACGGCAACATCTGCGCGGGCCTGGTTGAGTAATTTTGTAACGACAGTTGCAACACCGGCAAAATGACCGGGCCTCGATAAGCCGCACATGCAGTCCGTCAACCCGTCTACGCTCACGCTGGTGGCAAAGCCTTGCGGGTAAATCTCTTGTGTGTCTGGTGCAAAAATCAGATCCACACCCGCTTGTTCCAGCTTGGCGTAGTCTCCTTGCGCATCACGAGGATATGTTGATAAATCTTCTTGAGCGCCAAATTGTTTGGGATTGATGAAAATTGACACCACAACACGGTCGGTTTTTGCCAAAGCCAAGTCTACCAGTGACAAGTGGCCGTCATGCAAAGCACCCATCGTTGGCACGAGCGCTATTTGCAATTGTTGCGCGCGCCATTTTGCCACCTGCTTGCGCAAATCCATCACAGTGCTAACGGTTTTAATCGATTTTGATTGTAGCGGTTTCATAATTATCCAGCTTTATAACTCACTTAAGCTTGTTTTCTCACATAATGACGTAAGTTTAAACGCTGAAGTTATCCACAGGGGGACATTGTCCAAGAGCAACATATAACATCAAAATTCAAGGGTTGCTTGACGGCGGGGGATTGGGGCGACACTATGAATTTAGTGGTAGCGTTTTTAGTTTTAGGTGCGGAGTTGTATTGCGTCATGGAGTATCCTGGCGAGTTGTTTAAATCGACGCATGTCGTCGTATTGGGTAATGAAAAAGGCGGGTCTGGTAAATCCACAACTGCCATGCATGTTATTGTGGATTTGCTTGAACGTGGCAGAACGGTTGGGTCTATAGACCTCGATAGCCGGCAACAATCCCTCACACGTTATCTTGAAAATCGCGAAGATTGGGCGCGCCGCAAGCGGCTTGATGTGCCTATGCCTCAACATTATGCGGTGACGATACGTCCTGATGTCTGCGCGTATAGCGCTCAGGAAATTGAAGAACGTGAATTTGCGATGTTTTCCCAAGCCGTCGTCGAGCTAGAAAATTCGTGTGATTTTATCGTAATTGATACGCCTGGCGCGGATAATGCCCTTAATCGTTTGGGCCATTCGATGGCGGACACGCTGATCACACCGGTCAATGACAGTTTTGTTGATCTTGACGTGATCGCCCATATTGAAGGTCAGGATTATACCGCTATTCGGCCCAGTCAGTATGCCAATATGGTGGACAATGCGCGTAAACAGCGCGCCTCGATTGATGGTGGCGAGATTGACTGGGTGGTTGTGCGCAACCGGATTGCAGTGTCTAAATCTTACAATAACCAACGGGTTGCCAGTACTTTACGCGAAATTCGCGACATGCTTGATTTCCGCTTGGCGCCCGGCGTGAGTGATCGTGTGATTTTCCGGGAATTGTTTCCTCAAGGGCTTACTTTGTTTGATATTATGGGCAGGGATTGTGATATTGACGTTACCATGTCACATTTGGCCGCTCGCAAAGAAGTGCGCACCTTGATGAGAACTCTCAATCTTCCGATGGATGATTTGGATATCGCGGAAATCACAAAGTTACAACCAGAGCCAAATGCCATTTTTGAGGTTTCTGCTAGAACGGAAAGCTTTGGTGAAGAAAGACCGCGCCTGCAAAGCTATCAGATTTGAAGTTTCTCTTCACGCTCTGTTGAGGGCGGTTAAGCCAAATATTGCGCATCTTTTTCTTCAATCCCATCTATATTATAAGAGTAAGAGCTCTTGGGGTCTGATCCTCGGGCTTCATTGTGCTTTGTGTTTTAGGCAGAGAGCGTGTTGGACATGAATAATGGCTAAGAAACCGACCAAATCCCCCATTCGCACGGATGATAAGGCTGTGACGCCGTCATCGGACGGCGATATTAACGCGTTCTTGTCTCAAGTCCATTCACGTCCAGCATCTCAAAATGGCAATGCTCAAGGACGTTTGGTATTTGCGATGGATGCCACTATGAGCCGCCAGCCAACATGGGACAGGGCGTGCCATTTGCAAGCTGAGATGTTTGCAGAAACCGCTAAAATTGGCGGCCTTGCTGTGCAATTGGTGTATTTCCGCGGGTTTCGGGAATGCCGGGCCAGCCGCTGGGTGGATAAGGCGGACACATTGGCTGAGCTTATGGCGCAAGTTGACTGTCGTGGCGGTCATACTCAGATTGGCCGTGTGTTGAGCCATCTCAAGAAAGAAGCCAAGAAGAAGAAGGTGAATGCGGCAATCTATGTGGGCGATTGCATGGAAGAAGATATCGATAGCCTGTGTGAAGCGGCAGGTGAGCTTGGATTGTTGGGCGTGCCGCTGTTTTTATTTCAAGAAGGTCATGACCCAGTGGCTGAGCAGTCTTTTCGTGAGATTGCCCGGCTGACAAATGGGGCCTATTGCCGGTTCGATGCCAATTCAGCCCAGCAATTGCGCGCCTTATTGTCTGCGGTTGCGGTTTATGCTGCGGGCGGGCGCAAGGCCTTGGGCGATCTTCGGGGAGATGCTAAACAAGCAGCTCAACTTTTGCTTGAGCAACTTAACTGATAAACGGGACCTTATCGCTGCGATGTATTATTTGATTCTCATACTTTTGGCGCTGGTTTTGGTGTTGTTGTTTTTGCGAATGCTGATCAACGCGGATATCAACAAATTGGCCAAACATTTGCGTTATGGTGGGGCCACAATTTTATTTTTATGCGCTGCCTTCCTGGGGCTCACCGGCCGAATTGCTTTTGCAATACCATTGGCTTTTTTGGGCTTTGCCGTCCTGGGAAAATCATCGCCATTTGGCTGGCCGGGTTCACGTAAATCAGCACAGCAAAATTCCAGAGTGCGCACCTCTTTAATTGAAATGATGCTGGACCATGATTCCGGCCAAATGCAGGGCCGGGTTTTAGCCGGCACATTTGAGGGACGGGACCTGCAAGAGCTCTCGCTTGATGAATTGGCGGCTCTTTATGAAACAGCGCGGACAACACAAGATCAAAGCGTTGATTTGCTTGAAAGCTACCTTGATCGTGCCTATCCAGACTGGGCCACGCATGAAGCGTTTGCCGGGCAAGCGGGCAAATCGCGCAAGCGCGCGGCTCAAAGCGGACCCATGACACGTGATGAAGCCTATGAAGTGCTAGGGCTTAAACCAGGCGTGGATGAGGCGGCTATTGCGAACGCGCACAAAAAACTAATGAAAAAATTGCACCCAGATCAGGGCGGTTCAGATTATCTGGCGGCCAAGCTTAATGAAGCCAAAGATATTTTGCTCAACGTGTAAGGCGCTTTTTTCCAACGCGATTTCTTATCTGAAACCATCTCAATGGGCGTCTTCAACTTTTCAGGAAAGCGCTCTTCTCAACGCGAATTCTTATCTAAAACCATCTCGATGGGCGTCTTCAACTATTTAGGAAAGCGCTTTAAGGCGCTAGCGTATAGCAGCCAATGTCATGTTGTTTCAAAGCACGGCACGCGTTGAGCGCACTATGTTTTGTAAAACCGGCAAAACGCGCACGATAGATCACTTTGTCATTTTGGGTATATACGCTTGTAAAGCCCGCTTTGCCATTGAGAATGTTTTTGGCTTCAACTTGGGTTTTGTCCAAAAGCCGCACGGCATCATCTTTACGGACAAAAGCTCCAATTTGGATTGACCAGCCCGATTTTGTCACTTTAGTGGCGCGCACTGGCGTGCTTAAGACGGTTGGTTTAAATGGTGTGGATGCCGGAATAATCTTGTTGCCTTCGGCCTTTGACTTATCTTGTTTTGCGGTTGAGTTTGATTTTAACTCATGCGTGTAAGACGGTGGCAATTGGTCAAGCGATATAGGGCTAACTGATGCAAAAACTGTTGGGCCGTCTATACTTATTGTGGGTTTTAATTTGTTTGCAATAAGATCTATGCGTGGCGCTGAGGTGTCTTTGTTTGCAGGCGGCAGTGGTTTGGTCGCGGGCACCGGCACCGGCTTGACAGAGACCGGCTTGCGCTTGGGGGGTGTGTATGCTGCAACTCTGGTAAAAGCATGGTTTATTATAGACATCATGTGACTATCGCGTGCCCGGCCCGTGCGTCCGCCCATCACAACGGCAATGACTTTCTTTTTACCGCGACGAACTGAACTTATCAAATTAAAGCCAGAAGCTCTGGTATATCCGGTTTTAATGCCGTCTGTGCCACGAAACCGGCCCAAAAGCTTATTGTGATTACGATACGTGCGTTTGCCATAACGAAATGCCTTCACGCGGAAATAATGGTAATATTGCGGAAAATCTCGCTGAATGCGCTGTGCCAATTTGGCCATGTCACGTGCTGTTGTGCGTTGTTTGCTATCGGGCAGGCCCGACGCATTGCGAAAAGTTGTGCGCGACATGCCAAGTCTGCGTGCGGTTTGGGTCATGCGCCTGGCAAAGGCTTTCTCTGATCCGGCCAGGCTTTCGGCTATTGTGGTTGCAACATCATTGGCTGATTTTGTGACCAACGCTAAGATGGCGTGTTCCACACGAATGCGAGAGCCAGCTCTCAAGCCTAGTTTTGAGGGAGGTTTTGAGGCCGCATAACGTGACACATAAAGCTTGGTTGTTTTGGATATGCGACCTGCTTTTAATTCGCGAAACAATAAATAAAGCGTCATAACTTTGGTAAGCGAGGCGGGGTAGCGCATTCCATCAACATTACGGGAATGAACGATTTTGCCGGTGTGGCCGTCAATAGCAATGGCTGAAAACAAGGGGCGTGCATCAACAGATGATGCCCCAAGCGCTGCATAAACTACTGAAATTGATATGAAAAAATGCCATATTGAGCCGCGCTGCTTTGCCATCAGCATCAGGCATTCACAAATACTCATTTACTGTTACTTTCCCCGTTACTTACGCAAATAAATGTGCTTTGAAGCACAAATGCCACCTTACAGACCCTGCATGTCTGCCATATTCGATGTTTTATGTTACTAAAGCGTAAAGTGTGTGTCGCGTTGCCTCCCCCCGGTTGCCGTGCCTTGAGAAAATACTTATATAAAACGTACCCCGCACTTTTGCGGGCGTTTGTTTATGTTATTATAGCCTTGTGGGTTAAATATGGCAGATGCAAATTTGTTACGGTTTTTTGCAAAGCTTTGGATGCATAACGAATCTCATACTCATGTTGTATAATTTAAAGGTATAATCAGATAGTGGTGTTGATGGTGTTAGATAATATGCTGAAGCAGCATCCAATTTGGTTGATGGCCGATAATGGCGATCGTGATAATGGTGATGATAATCAAACCGGCACGATTACAAAGAGCCGGCAAAAGACCAAAAAGCCGGACCTTTACAAGGTCCTGTTGTTAAATGATGATTACACGCCGATGGAGTTCGTGATTCATGTCCTTGAACGCGTCTTCAATAAGGGGCAGGAAGATGCAATGCGAATAATGTTGCATGTACATCAAAACGGGGTTGGTGTGTGTGGTGTTTTTACATATGAGGTTGCTGAAACAAAAGTGACACAAGTTATGGACTTTGCGCGAAAACACGAGCATCCTTTGCAGTGTACCATGGAAAAGGAGTAACAACCCAAAGTGCCTACATTTTCCCATAACCTCGAAGATGCCCTGCATAGGGCCCTTGGCCTTGCAAATGAGCGGGCGCACGAATATGCAACACTAGAGCATTTGCTGCTGGCGCTGGTTGATGATCAAGATGCCTCTTCTGTGTTGCGCGCTTGTGATGTTGATCTTGGTGTGTTGCGCAAGAATTTAGAAGATTACATTGATAATGAGCTTGAAAGCTTAACGCGCGAAAATAATGAAGAATCCAAACCGACAGCGGGCTTTCAACGGGTGATCCAGCGCGCTGTTATTCATGTGCAATCTTCAGGCCGGGAAGAAGTGACCGGGGCCAATGTGCTGGTGGCAATTTTTGCTGAACGCGAGAGCCATGCTGCTTATTTCCTTCAAGAACAAGAAATGACGCGCTATGACGCGGTCAATTATATCAGCCATGGCATTGCCAAAAGTGCGGGTCTTTCGGCAGATATGGGGCCTGCAAGCGGTGTGGAAGATCATTTGGAGGCAGAAGAAGGGGCTTCTAAAGAAGGCTCTGATGCGCTTGAAGCCTATTGTGTTGATTTGAACAAAAAGGCGAAAGACGGCAAAATCGATCCCTTGATTGGGCGGGAAAAAGAGATCAAACGTACCATTCAGATCCTTTGTCGCAGGCAAAAGAACAATCCCCTGTTTGTTGGTGATTCCGGTGTTGGTAAAACCGCCATTGCTGAAGGCCTGGCGCGCAAAATCGTTCATGATGAAGTGCCCGACGTTCTTAAAGATGCCACCATTTATGCGCTTGATATGGGAGCATTGTTGGCGGGCACGCGCTATCGTGGTGATTTTGAGGAGCGTCTTAAAGCGGTCGTCAAGGAAATTGAGACCCGGCCGGGTGCCATTATGTTTATTGATGAAATCCACACGGTGATAGGCGCTGGGGCCACAAGCGGCGGGGCGATGGATGCGTCCAACCTATTAAAACCTGCTCTGCAAAATGGTGACCTTCGATGCATGGGGTCGACAACATATAAAGAATATCGCCAGCATTTTGAAAAAGACCGCGCTTTGGTGCGCCGGTTCCAGAAAATTGATGTGAAGGAACCATCCGTTCCCGATGCGATTAAAATTCTCAAAGGTCTTAAACCCTATTATGAAGAGTTTCATAAAATTCGCTATACCAATGAGGCCATTAAAACAGCGGTTGAGCTGTCGGATAAATATATGGGCGACAGGCGTTTGCCCGATAAAGCGATTGATGTGATTGATGAAACGGGTGCCTCACAAATGCTAGTGCCAACTCATCGCCGCAAAAAAACTATTGGCGTTAAAGAGGTTGAAGCCACTATTGCCAGCATGGCGCGCATTCCGCCAAAGGCTGTTTCTAAATCTGATGCTGAAGTGTTGAAAGATCTTGGCAATGATCTTAAACGTGTCGTTTTTGGCCAGGATAACGCGATTGAAGCGCTCACTGCGGCGATTAAACTTGCGCGTGCGGGCCTTAGAGAGCCTGAAAAGCCTATTGGGTCTTATATGTTTTCCGGTCCTACGGGGGTTGGTAAAACAGAAGTGGCACGCCAGCTTGCAAGCCTGTTGGGTGTTGAATTATTACGCTTTGATATGTCGGAATATATGGAACGCCACACGGTGTCGCGCCTGATAGGTGCGCCTCCGGGATATGTCGGTTTTGACCAAGGTGGTCTTCTTACCGATGGGGTTGATCAAAATCCGCATTGTGTGTTGTTGCTTGATGAAATTGAAAAGGCGCACCCTGATCTGTTCAACATTCTGTTGCAGGTGATGGATCATGGCAAGCTGACCGATCACAATGGTAAATCTGTTGATTTCCGCAATGTTATTTTAATCATGACGACCAATGCCGGGGCTGCTGATTTGGCCAAGCCGCCTATTGGGTTTAGCCGAACCAAGCGGGAAGGGGATGATGAGGAGGCGATCAATAAAATGTTCTCGCCTGAGTTCAGAAACCGTCTTGATGCTGTTGTAAGCTTCGACAATTTGCCGCCAGAGGTTGTGTCGCGTGTGGTAGAGAAATTTGTGCTTCAACTTGAGGCGCAATTGGCTGATCGCAATGTGATGATTGAATTGTCGGAAGATGCCAATGAATGGATTGCCAAGAAGGGGTATGATGAGAAATTTGGTGCACGACCCCTTGCCCGCATCATTCAAGAGCATATCAAAAAACCCCTTGCTGATGAGGTCCTGTTTGGCAAGCTTGCCAAGGGCGGAACAGTCAAGGTGGTTGTCAAAAAATCTAAGGGCGAAGAGCCTCGTCTCGATTTTGAATTCATCGCGCCTGAAGATGAAAAGGCCAAACCGAAACGCCCGCGTAAATCCTCGGGAGGATCCTCCGGTGGAAAGCGCAAGGGTGGTCCTAAACGCGGTGGCGGCAAAGGATCGGGTTCCGTACCTAAAGTTCCCTTGTTAGTGGATTAGCAGACCGGGTATTGGTTTGGGTTGCAGGCTCAAATCAATATGGGTGTTTGTTGCAGGTTGCGTGATTAAGGCAACCGGATAATTTTGTATGCGGGGTGGCATAATCATGGCAGGCACCTGGTTTCATGGTCAAACTGCCTTATTGGGCTTGAAAAATTCATTTGGGGTTGCAGGACTTGTGCTGTGTGCGTCCAGTATTGGTGTGGGGGCTCTTGCGCATGATGCGGGCATTGGTGTTTTACCACTTTTGATTATGACATTTTTCACCTGGGCGTTGCCAAGCCAGGTTATTCTCATAGCTATGATGGCTTCGGGGGCCGGACTAATTGCAACGGCTCTTGCTGTGTCTCTATCCGCGGTGCGGCTGATGCCGATGGTCACCAGCATGATACCTACTATTCGCAATGAGGACACGCCGCGCTGGATTTTACTGGTCATTGCGCATATGACGGCGGCCACAGTGTGGCTGGAGGCACGCCGGCAGGCGCCAACAATTCCGCTTGAAAAGCGGGCGGTTTATATTCTTTTCATGAGCCTTGGCTTGATATCCATGCTTATGGTTGGTGTGATGGTTGGCTTTCATCTGGCCTCCCAGGTGCCCGTTTTGATCTCGGCGGCACTTATTTTCATAACGCCAATATATTTTCTAGTGGCCATGTTTTCTGCAGCACAAATCAAAGCAGATTACATAAGTATTGGATTGGGATTTGCGTTTGGGCCGCCCATAACCTATCTGCTTCCTGAACTTGATCTTATGATCGCAGGGCTCATTGGCGGCAGCCTGGCCTATGGATTTTTTCTTCTGTTTGAAAAAGGCAAGGAGAAAGCGGCATGAACAATTTTGCCTCTGATCCGCTCACACTTTATAGCTATATTTTTGTCGGCGGTTTTGTCGCTATCTATTTTTGGCGGTTTTTAGGATTGGTTTTTGCCGATAGGCTGGCAATCGATTCTGAAATATTGATATGGGTGCGATTGGTGGCCAATGCGCTTATGGCTGCTCTTGTGGCACGCATTGTGTTTTTGCCACCTGGTACGCTTGAAACCACGTTGTTGTCAAACCGGTTAATTGCTCTGTTCGTAGGAATTTTGGGTTATTTCTTTTTAGGCCGCAAACTGTTCATAGCGGTCATATGCGCCATTTCAACCTTCATTGCCTTGGAAATGCTGATTAAAAAGTCTCTTTTCTAGATCGCCGCGCGTATTTTTTCTGCATGTTGAGCCAAAACATCCTGATCAGCCATTTCTCCGGTGTGCGGGCGTAATTTGTCCCCATTCCAGCGTGGCATGATGTGAAAATGAATGTGGAAAATCACCTGACCTCCGGCGGTTTCGTTGAATTGTTGAAGGGTTATACCGTCAGCTCCCATGGCTTGTTTAACGGCAATAGCAACTTTTTGTACGGTCTTTATAAGGTCTGCCAGGTCATCGGGTTCTATGTCCAGAAGATTACGAGCGGCTTTTTTGGGGATCACCAATGTGTGGCCATCGGCGCGCGGCATGACATCCATAAAGGCCAAAAACTTGTCGTCTTCATAAACCTTGTGCGATGGTATTTCGCCTTTCAGAATTTTGGCGAAAATATTGTCATTATCATATGTCGTCATGGCTTTGCCTTTTGGAGGATGGTGGTTGGTCGCTGCGCTTAAACGGCGTGTGTTGTTCTAAAATGTCGTTTTCGCGCTGCACATATCGTTTTTCCTGCTCAAGATAGTCAGCAACAGCGTCGCTCAAACCCTGGTCGCGCAGGAAATGGGCTGAATGGGTGGTAACCGGCACATATCCGCGCGCCAGTTTGTGAGGGCCTTGTGCACCTGCTTCGACATATTTGAGCTTATGGGTAATAGCAAATTCAATGGCCTGGTAATAACAGACTTCGAAATGCAAAAATCTGTGGTCTTCAACGCAACCCCAATGTCGGCCATAGAGTGTGTCGCCACCGATGAAATTAATAGCACCGGCAATGTAGCGCCCCGCGCGCTTGCACATGATCAAGAGGCATTGATCAGGCATTGTTTGGCCAATGAGTGAGTAAAATCCGCGGGTTAGATAAGGTCTGCCATATTTGCGGCTACCGGTGTCCATGTAAAACTCATAAAATTGATCCCAATGAGCTTCCGTGAGGTCGCTACCGGTTATTAGTTCGATCTCAACGTCATTTAGCAGGGCTTCGCGGCGTTCTTTTTTGATGGTTTTGCGCTTGCGTGAAGAAAGATCATCTAAAAAATCATCAAAGACTTGGTAATCATTGTTTTGCCAATGAAATTGCTGGTCGATGCGTTGTAAGAATCCGATTTTGCCGAAATGCTGCCATTCGGGCTCTGTCATGAATGTGATGTGGACGGAAGACGCGCCAAGTGTGTTGCAACGTTCAACCAAGGCTGATGCCATAAGGGTTTCTATTTGTTCGCGGTTTTTGCCCGGTGGGGTGAGCAATCTGCGGCTGGTTGCCGGGGTGAAAGGAACAGAGGCTTGTAATTTTGGATAATATTGCCCACCAGCTCGTTCATAGGCATCTGCCCAGCCATGATCGAAGACATATTCACCGCGGCTGTGGCTTTTGAGATAACAGGGCGTAATGCCTGCAATTTTACCATTGTCATCGCGCAATATGAGATGCTGGCCATACCAGCCTGTTTCTGGAACGGCGGATTGGCTTTTCTCCAAGGCATGGAGAAATTCATAAGAAGTGAAGGGGTTTGCTGGAATATCAGCCGGATTTGCACACGCATTCCATTGCGCAGCGTCAAGCTTGTCCAAACTGTCGATAACTTCGATGATGGCTTGTTTTGTCCCAGGCATATGCGGGAGTTTAGGGGCAGTTGTGCCTCTATGTCTATGGAGAGGTTGGTGTTTTTGGGTCAAAATTCTCAAAGATAATCTGATCGGCCCATCGGGCCCGTTTGCGATCGTGTTGTGAGCGCACGGTCCAGGTTAAAAGCGGGATTCCAAAAAGATATTTAGCGCATAAAGGGAGAATGTCAGGCAGATTTCTGACATCGTGGGCGATGAAGTCAAATCTTGTCTGTGAAAAGCTGGTGAGATGCTTCAAGACAATGCGTTGCGCCACCAGGCCACGCGGGTGTTTGGGTGCGAAATTGCGAACATGGGCAAGGGTGGTTGGATTAAATGACATAAGGGCTACGCGGCCTTTGTAACCTTTCAGCACATCTGCAATCCGGCGCTCAAGTGTGCCTTCATTGCCTGTTTGGCTTTTTATCTCAAGCACAAGTGGCACTTTGTCTGCTACCTGGTCGAGCAATTCACCCAGCGATTGAACATGGTCCTTGGTGTCTTTGAAAGAGGCTTGTTTTAACTGCTTCATAGTGACGTCTAAAACAGGTCCCTTGGTGGTTAGTAATCTGTCTTGAGTGGCGTCGTGAAATACGGCTGCTTCATCGTCTTTGGTGAGCTGCAAATCTGTTTCGATGGCGAAACCATTGTTGATGGCAGAGGCAAAAGCTGATGATGTGTTTTCAATTATGCCATGAGATTTGTTGTGCAAGCCGCGATGGGCTATTGGGCGTTCGGTGAGCCAGGATAGGTCTGTCATCACAGCACCTCAGGAAATTATCTAGGCAAATTCAAAAATGCCATCAACTTCAACGGCCACATCCAACGGCAGGTTGGAAGCGCCTACGGCAAAACGGGCATGCCTGCCGGCGTCGCCTAAAACTTCAACCATAAGATCAGAGGCGCCATTGATCACTTGAGGGTGTTTTGAGAAATCAGCCGGGGCGTTGACAAACCCACCAAGTTTAACGCAACGGATGACACGGTCGAGGTCGCCATCAAGGGCTGCTTTCACCTGGGCTAGCAAGTTGAGCGCGCACAGGCGGGCTGCTGCTTGGCCATCTTCAATGGAAAAATCTTTATCAAGCTTGCCCTGATATTCAGGCCCGTCTGGACCCATAGGAATTTGACCCGAGACGAAGATTAGATTGCCGGAGATGACGTATGGTACATAATTGCCTGCAGGGGCTGCCGCATTGGGCAAATCAAGGCCGATGTCTACGAGTTTTTGTTCAATTATTCCTGTCATTTCCTCATCCTCATTAGGCGACACGGTCTTTGGGCTCATTTCCAGCAAAATAGGCGTCTAGATTGTCCAGTGCTCGCATGCCCATGGCATTGCGTGTTTCATATGTGGCACTTCCCAGATGGGGCAGCAAAAACGTGTTTTCCAGGTCACGATAGCGCTGGTCTATGTCCGGCTCACCCCTAAAGACATCAAACCCACCGGCTGCCACATGGCCTGATTTTAACGCCTCTATCATGTCGTCATCGTTGATAATATCACCACGTGCTGAATTCACCACCACAGCGCCTTTGGGCAAAAGGGCCAAGCTTTTTTTGTTGATGGCGTTATGGGTCTCGGGCGTTGAGGCGCAATTGATCGATAAAAAATCAGAAACGGCCATTAGCCCTTCAAGACTTTCATGAAAAACGGCCCCTTGCTCACGTTTCGGGTCAATTTTACTGCGATTATGATAGTGGATTTCCATATCAAAGCCGCGTGCCCGTTTGGCAACCGCCTGACCAATCCGTCCCATGCCGAAAATGCCCAACCGCTTGCCGGTTACATCACTGCCCAAGGGACCGGTCGGACACCAGGTGCCCCAGGTCTTGTTACGCACCATTTTTTCACCCCAGCTTGCGCCACGTGCAGCCCCCAAGAGTAATAACATGGCGATGTCAGCGGTCGAATTGGTTAGCACATCAGGCGTGTTGGTGACCACAAGGCCACGAGCTTTAGCGGCGGATAAGTCAATGTGATCATAGCCAACAGAAAACGTGGCAATTATCTTCACGCTCTCAGGCAAGGCATTGATAAAATCTGGTGAACACTTATCTGTTGTACAGATCAAAATAGCATCACTGCCTTGTGACTTTTCAAGAAGCTCTTGCGGGCGCAGAAGTGTGTCGTCAGGGTTTGTAATTGCGTCGTAATTTTCTTGAATGCGCGCTTCAACATCGATAGGCAATTTGCGCGTTACCAGAAGCTTCGGTGATGCCAGTTGTGACATGGTTTTGCCTCACATGTGCCTTAAGAAAAGGGCATTTTGATATTCACCAGCGTAACATTTTGCTGACTATATTATATTCTAGTGTTTTGGATTTTTGACGATAAGCGATAGACTTAAGAATACAACCATAAAGGATTAAAAATGATTCGATTTTCATCGCGTGGGATATTGGCGTTTGTTTTCGCAGCCGGCCTGGTGATGGGCTCGGATATAGCTGCCTATGCTCAGGCCAAACCCCTGACATTGGCGCCTTATCGCGCGCTTTATGATTTAACAAACTTATCCCTTTCAAAACGCTCTGGTATCAGATCCATTTCCGGATTGATGTCGGTTGGTTTTGCCGGGGCTGCGTGTGAGGGGTACACGTCTAATTCACGCGTTGTCTTGCAGATTAATCGCCGCAATGGCCGCAAAATTGTTTCTGACCTCAAATCAACTTCATGGGAAGGTGGAGAGGGGTTATCTTTTCGGTTTAACACTAAACAATTGCTCAATGGCCGTGTGAGTGAAGACATTAGCGGCCGGGCCAAGCTTACTGGTGGCAACAAAGAAGGTGCGGGCGCGTTGCTTAAACCCAAAACGAGTAAATTTGTCATACCCAAAACAGCTATTTTCCCAACAGAATATACGCTTAAAGTTATTGAAGCGGCCAAAGCCGGCAAGTCGTTTTTTAAGACATTGATTTTTGACGGCACTGAAAAAGACAAAACCGTAAGTGCTGTTGCCTTTATCAGCAAGCGCCTGCCTGCAGGGACACTTAAGCCGCCGTTTAAACTCAAAGCTGAAGCAAAACTTGCAAAGCTTGAGTCCTGGTCCGTTGAGGTCAGCTATTTTTCACTTGATCAGAAAACCGGTGATCAAACGCCCAGTTATCGTGCCAACCTGCTGTTATATGAAAATGGTGTTGTGACCGATATGCGCATGATTTATGACGACTTTACCCTTAAGGGCAAGCTGCGCGTGCTTGAGATTAATAATGCGCCTGATTGTTAATAGTACACTCAAGTGGTGATTTAATCCTTTAAAGCGCGGCCTTTGGCAATGGCATCATCACCGAATTTATCACGCACCTTATCGAGCGCTTGTTCGATGTGGGTTGCTTTTTCCTCTGGGGCCTCCAGCAGCGTCATCTGATTAGGCTCGGTTGGCGACGGGATCAGGCCGGATATACCGACACCGATCAGCCGGTAGGGGCCATTTTCGAGCTCATTGTGTAGCAAGGGTTTGGCTGTATCAAACAATTGGTTGGCATAATTGGTGGCAGGATTGAGAGCGCGATTTCGCGTGAGGGTTTTGAATTTAGCTGTTTTAAGTTTCAGTGTTGCTGTGGTGCCCGCAATATCCTTGGCTTTGGCGCGTTTGGCGACTTTTTCACACAACAGCCAAAGCCTGCGCTCCAGCTCTTTGATGTTTCTAATATCCTGATTAAACGTGGTCTCAGCGCTAATGCTTTTTGCTTCACTTGACGGGGATATTTGGCGGTTGTCCTCTCCGCGGGCCAAATGATAAAGCCTCGCACCGATTGTGCCGTAACGCGCCGCCATGGTTTTCTTGTCAATATTGAGCAGGCTGGCGATTGTGGTGATGCCGTCGCGGTTGAGTTTGTTTTTAAGAGATTTGCCAACACCCCAGATGATGCTGACCTGCTGGTGTTTTAAGAAATCTTGGGTGTCAGCCTTACCAATTATGGAAAACCCTCGCGGCTTATCAAGGTCGGAGGCAATTTTGGCCAGGAATTTATTGTGAGACAGGCCGACAGAAACGGTGATGCCAATTTCATCTTCAATCCGTTTAGCCAGCGCTGCCATGGTGAAGGCGGGGCCTTGTTTATGTAATCGCTGCGTGCCGGTTAAATCCATAAAAGCTTCATCAATAGAAAGCGGTTCGACCAATGGGGTTATGGCCCGCATCAGCTGGCGAATTTCATGACCGACGGCTGCATATTTCGCCATATTGGGCTTGATGATAACAGCATCCGGGCACAATTTACGTGCCTTGAACATGGGCATGGCCGAGCCAACGCCATTGATGCGGGCAATATAACAGGCGGTTGCCACAACACCTCTGGTGCCACCACCGATAATGACTGGTTTGTCGTGCAAGTCGGGATTATCACGTTTTTCCACACTGGCGTAGAACGCATCGCAATCGACATGAGCGATGCTCAATTGCTCAAGTTCATCATGCACAAGCACGCGCGGGCTGGCACACAGATGACAGCGTGGGCCTGTCGTATGCGGTTGCAAACAGTCGCGGCACAGGCCGGGTATATTTTTTAGAGAACTCATGCCCCCAAGAATGCCATAGGCACAGGCGCAAAAAAAGCCACGCTGCAAATACGACGTGGCTTTTTAAGTTTTATAGAGCTCTGCTTAGCTGTTCAGCTTCAACAGCTTTTCGGCATTCTTGTAGTAAATTTTTGCCCGTGTTTCTTCGGACACTTCCAGCTCGTCAAGAATTTTAATGGTCTCGCGAATGAACATAGTGCCGCCTTCAGGGTCAAATGGGCTGTCAGATGCAAACACCACTTTGTCGTCACCAAAGAAATCGAGCCCACATATTGTGGCCCCCACAGCGCCAAATACGGCGGTATCTGCGTAGAAGTTTTCTTTGAAATACTCCAATGGGGTCTTTTTTAGCTCACCCAAGATGTGAGTGTAATCTTCATCTGTGGTCCTGGCCCCTAAAACATCCCAGCCGGGACTAATGCGGCCTGCGAAATAGGGTGCCATGCCGCCCATGTGGTGGGTGATAAGTTTGAGGTTGGGATAACGATCCAAAATGCCGGAAAACACCATGCGTGCCATAAACGCACTGGTTTCATATGGCCAGCCAAACACCCACCAGATTTCATATTTTGACCTGTCTTCGGTCAAATAATCCGTCATCTCTGCTGTCCGGCAGGGATGAATCCAGATTGGCAAGTCGTGTTCTTCCATTAAAGCATAAAGTGGCTCGAACTCTTTTGAATCCATAGACTTACCATTGGAATTGGTGCCGATTTCAATGCCGCAAGCGCCAAGATCCTTAATGGCGCGATTTGCTTCTTCAAGCGTTGCATCCATATTGTTTAACGGCATTTTAGCGCCAAAGCCTTTAAAGCGATCCGGATATTTCTGGCACAATTCAGCCAGACCATCATTGCCGGCACGCACCAGGTCAGGCGATTGATCGGGACCTGCCAAAGCTTCTGGAGGCGGCATTGGGATGGTTAGGATTTGTGAATATTCATCGCCGAAAAGATCCATGGCGCGGAAGCGTTCATCCAAATCAAACAACATAGGAATGGAGCGCACCCGTTTGCCGATATCGGGCAGATCGGGGTTTATCTCCATCATTTTATCGGCATAGGCTTTGGGGAAGAAGTGGTTGTAGATATCAATCTTTTTCATGCTTTTTCCTATTTTCACTGCTTGTTTTGACGCATTTGGCGTAATGCAGACTGTCTTTGCCCTGCTTTATGACTATGTAGTATTAATTGCCTGTGACTTTGACATAATCGTTTGACAAATAAAAGGCAGCGCCCTGTCAATTGGTGATTTTATTGTCATGCCGGTGTTGTAAATGACAATTTCAGCTGTCCCATAACCAGGCTGCTCCACGCACACCGCTGGTGGCTCCATGTTTTGGGGCCTTCAGTTTGGTTGTGAAATGATCGGAGAAAACGAATTCAGGCAAAAGCTGTGGCACATCGCTATACAGATGGGCCATGTTCGATAAGCCACCGCCAAGCACGATTATTTCAGGGTCTAAAATGTTGACAACTGTGGCAAGGCCGCGCGCGAGCCGGTTGGCGTGACGGTCTAAACTGGCTTGGGCTTGCCTGTTCCCCTTCATTGCAAGAGCTGCAATATCTTCTGCGGTTAGAATTTGCTGAGTGTGACGCTTATGATCAGCGCTTAATGCGGGGCCCGATAGCCATGTTTCAAGACAGTTTTGTTTGTCGCACCAGCATGTGGGGCCATCATACTCTTCAGCGGTAAGCCAGGGCAGGGGGGTGTGGCCCCATTCGCCGGCAATGCCGTGTGGACCGTCTAGAAGCTTGCCTTGCAAGACAAAGCCGCCACCGCAGCCTGTGCCCAAAATAACGCCAAACAGCGAGTGTGCATCTTTGCCTGCGCCATCAATGGCCTCTGATATGGCAAAGCAATTGGCATCATTGGCAAGGCGGACCGATCGGCCCAGCGCTGTTTCTAAATCTTTTTTGAAATCTTTACCGTTCAGCCAAGTTGAATTGGCATTTTGTATTTTGCCGGTGCGCGGTGACACACTTCCTGGAATGCCAATGCCGATTGTCGCTGTTTGGTTGTTTGTCTTTTCAAGCGCTGTGACAATTTCAGAAATAACCCGAATGGTGCTTTGGTAATCTTGGGCAGGGGTGGGGCATTGCTGTCGAGCAATTTCCTGGCCTTGAGTATTTAATATCACGCCTAATGTTTTGGTGCCGCCAAGGTCAATACCAATTTTATAAGATGTGGTCATGTGGATGTTGTGTTTGCAGCTTTCAGCCATTGATCAAGATGTGTGGACGTTTCGTCCCAATGATTGGCTCTCAAGCCGGTTCCCTCTATAGGGTCTAATATTTTATCAAAACGCGGGTCGTGCACAAAATGTACGGTTTCCACATGTGGGATATATTCAATCACCGAGGTGATGTGATCGGGGGCATCATCAATAAAAAAACAAGGTACATTTGCTTTTTCAGCAAGGTGTTTAACCGCGGGTCCTTTATCGCCGGAATTGACCAAAACCGGTGCTGTGAGCCCGTGGGCATCCAGGTTCTTGCGCCGGGCTGTTGCATAATGTCCCGGCAGGTTGGTGAGGAATATGAGGTCTGCCTGATCGGAAATGCCGTTTAATGTCTCAATCGCACCATCAATGGCTTTGAAATTTTCTGTTTCTGTGTGAAAGAAATTTCGTAACAGTGCGTGTAGTTCCTCAACCGGGATTGGTTCATTGTCGTGTCTGCGCCGGATGTTGCCATTTAAGGCGAATGAGACCGCATCAAGCCAGAGATCATTCTCATGCAGGTGGTCTTCAAGGGCTGCCAAGAAGTGGACAACCACTTCATCAACATCACAAATCACCAGCGGGCGATTGCCACTGAGCGTTAGGGTGTCTATTTGGAGATAAATGTCTTGCATATTTGTTTGGCCATCACGGCAGTTTTAATCGCGCAGCTTGAGGCAGATTGGCTGGCATATCAGCAAATTCACAAAACTCAAACAGCAGTGTCTCATCATTTAAAAGATAGTCTATAACCCCACCTAAAAATGTCGAATTTTGTATTTCAGTCGGCAGATCTTTCGGGGCCAATCCTGTAAGAGCTAGAAACCGGCTGATTCGTTCCTCCTCCATAGCCAGAAACTCCAGGGCTTTGATGGCTATAATTTGGGCATCTTGGGTGTTTAGGATAGCCGTTTTCATGATTGGTTAACTCTAGTTTCCTCAATAGCACCTAAAAGTCGGATGGTTAAATAGTTAGTTACCTAATTGCGGTGAAATGTCTACAACGCGCCTTTTGGTCATAGAATGTTTATCACAAAAACAAAAATGGCGCTCAGTTGTGCAGTTGTAGGGAATAGCGTTGAATTCATGGGGATGTTGGAAGCGATAGCCAGCAAGTTAAGTGGACCATTCGTCCGGGGAGCGTCGTGCTTTATGCCTAAAACGATTCTTATTGTTGAGGATAACGAGCTTAACATGAAGCTATTTCATGATTTGCTTGAAGCGCATGGCTACGAGACATTGCAGACACGCGATGGCTTGAAGGCGTTGGATATTGCCCGCGAACATAGGCCTGATCTTATTTTGATGGACATTCAGTTGCCGGAAGTCTCGGGGCTTGAGGTGACCAAATGGTTGAAAGAAGACGATGAATTGCGGTCCATTCCGGTGATCGCGGTAACCGCGTTTGCGATGAAGGGCGACGAGGATAAAATTAGAGAAGGGGGCTGTGAAGCATATATTTCAAAGCCAATCTCGGTGACAAGTTTTATTGAGACCATTCAAGGCTTTTTAGGGAAAGAAGAGCAAATATGACCGCGCGCGTTTTAATCGTTGATGATATTTTGGCCAATGTGAAACTGCTTGAGGCCAAACTGACGGCGGATTATTTTGACGTTTTTACTGCTATGAATGGTCCAGAGGCGCTCGAAGCAGCGCGGCGCGTGAACCCTGATATTATATTGCTTGATGTTATGATGCCCGGTATGGACGGCTTTGAAGTGTGCCGCCGGCTGAAATCTAACATGGCGACACATCATATCCCTGTGATTATGGTCACAGCCTTAGATCAGCCCGCAGATCGCGTTCAAGGTCTTGAAGCAGGGGCGGATGATTTTCTTACAAAACCTGTCAATGACGTGGCCTTGTTTGCAAGGGTGAAAAGCCTGGTCAGGCTTAAAATGTTGACGGATGAATTACGCTCAAGAGCTGCGACCAGCGAACGAATGGGCTTGGTCAATGAAGCGATGGTAGGCGATTTGGATGATGACACGCCGGGCCAAATTTTGTTGGTTAGCGACGATGCAATCGCAATTGAACGGCATATGCATTGCCTGTCACCCCATCATCAAGTAACGGTCATGGAAGATCCCCAGCGTGCGCTTATAGAAGCGGCTGAAGGCAATTGGGAACTGATGATCGTAAGCCTTGATTTGAAAGATTTTGATGGGCTGAGGTTGTGCTCGCAATTGCGTTCACTTGACCGCACGCGCCACATGCCCATTTTGATACTGGTACAGCCTGAAGATAACAAACGGTTGCTGCGCGCCCTTGAATTGGGTGTGAATGATTATTTGATGGAACCGGTTGATCCAAATGAAACACTGGCGCGCGTGCGGTTGCAATTGCGTCGTAACCGGTATGCCGAACGTTTGAGGGCCAATGTTGATCAATCATTGGAAATGGCTGTAACTGATTCACTTACCGGCTTGTTCAATCGCCGTTATATGGAAGGCCATCTTGCAACATTGGTCAATCATGCCGCTCACCGGGGCAAATCAATCGCGGTCCTTATGCTTGATATTGATTATTTCAAGGCGGTAAACGATACCCATGGCCATGATGCGGGCGATGTTGTCTTGCAAGAATTTGCCGAGCGCCTCAAAGCGAATATCCGCGGGGTTGATATGGCTTGCCGTCAGGGTGGTGAGGAATTTGTTCTTGTTATGCCCGATACTGACCTTGCTATGGCTTTTATGATTGCCGAGAGATTGCGCCAAGTTGTGGCAAAAGAACCATTTGCTGTAAATGCTAAATCCGGGCCGCTTGATATTACCGTGTCAGTTGGGGTTGCAGCTCTGGAACATGGGGATGACACCCCTGATGTTATTCTCAAACGGTCAGACCAAGCGCTCTATCAAGCCAAGCGGGAAGGCCGTAATAGAGTTGTTGCAGACGCGGCGTAAGATCGTGATTACTCATGTCTATTTTTGATATCAATTCAGATTGCTTTCCCTAAAGCCTTGATATATAAAATTTAATTTAACTTTTTTTAATTGCCATGTTAAGGTTAATGATTTACTAGCAAAGTAGATCACACCCTGTCATAGGTTGATTTAAGCGCCTGTTCAGGTAGTGTGTAGTCGTTATTCAGGGATTGGATAAAACCCTAAAGGGGCGTCAAAGATTTGAAGCCTGCGGCGAGAGTAAATCATAAATATCCGCAAGCCTCATCAAAAGCCCAGATACCAGTTCCCTACGGAAAAGCTCAGGTCCGCCGCATCTCCTGGGTCCGTGGGGTTAGATCGGCCTGTGAGGGGTTGGAGTGGCCTCCTCGTTATGCCCCTTGCAGGTCGATCGCTCTTAATACTCTTTACTAACTCAATTGTATGAATGTTGTCTTAAGCTGGGTGTATTTATGCAGTCCGTGCAATGACTTATCGCGCCCGACGCCGGATTGTTTGTAACCACCGAAGGGCACAGTCATGTCGCCTCCATCTGTTGTATTGATATTTACGGTGCCTGCCTTCAGACGGCGGGCCATGTTATGCGCTTTATTGATATCAGAGGTCCATAAACTGGCTTGCAGGCCATATATTGTATCATTGGCAATCTGAACAGCTTCATCTTCATCTTCAAAAGTTAGCGTGGTCAGCACAGGGCCGAAAATCTCTTCTTGAGCGATGCGCATATTGTTTTTAACACCATCAAAAATGGTTGGTTGCACATATGCGCCGCCTGTTTCTTTATTGACCTGTTTACCGCCAAAAGCCAGCTCTGCACCTTCTTTTTGGCCAATATCAATATAGTCCATGACACGGGAAAGCTGGGTTTGATCAACCATGGTGCCCATTTTGGTGTTGGGGTCGAGCGGATTGCCCGGTTTCATATAATCGCCGACAGCCTTCACTTTTTCCAAAAACTCGTCGTGAATATCTTTTTGTACCAAAAGTCTTGAGGATGCAGTGCAAACTTGGCCGGAATTAAAGAAAATGGCCATGCCTGCTGCCCGGGCTGCCGCGTCCAAGTCAGGCACATCGGATAAAATAATGTTGGGACTTTTACCACCGCATTCGAGGCTTATATGCTTCATATTGCTTTCGCCCGCGTAGACGAGGAAATATTTGCCAACCTCTGTTGAGCCGGTAAAAGCCACCATATCAACATCCATGTGGCGGCCCAAAGCCTGGCCTGCTGTTTCCCCAAATCCTGGCAGTACGTTGAACACGCCTTCGGGCAAGCCTGCTTGGGCTGCCAATTCTGCAAGTTTCAGGGCTGACAAGGGTGATTGCTCGGCAGGCTTCAGGATTACGGAATTGCCGGCGGCCAGGGCAGGCGCAAATTTCCACGATGCCATGACAGCAGGGAAATTCCAGGGCACAACCGCACCAATGACACCTAAAGGTTCGCGCGTCACCAGACCCAGTGATTTATCGCCTGTGGGGGCTACTTCGTCATAAACCTTGTCAATCGCCTCGGCATACCATTGCACTGTGTTTGCTGTTGCACGGGCATCTATGCGCTCTGTATAGGCAATTGGCTTGCCCATATCTAGGGTGTCCAACATGGCAAGTTCTTTGGCATGATCCAGGATTAGATCAGCAAATTTTAGCAAAATGCTTTTGCGTTTTTTTGGGTGCGCCCTGGACCAACGGCCATCTTTAAAAGCTACTCGTGCAGCTTTTACGGCACAGTCGACGTCTTCGCTGTCGCATTCTGCGACATCGGCCAGTTTGCGGCCATCGATTGGGCTTAAATTTTCAAAGGTTTTTCCGGAAGCTGAACTTACGAACTCATTATTGATGAAGGCTTTGTCTTGTATGGCTAAATCTGAATGAGTGAGATCGAGACTTTCAGACATTATGCCCTCCAAAAATCAGCCCGGGTCAGGATTGCCGGGCTCTTGTCTTATTTGTAAGAAATATAGAATAGCAAAAAGGCATCGCATTGCGATGCCTTTTTATTCAATTTTTCGTTTTTTATTTTTAAAGCCCATAATTCAGGCTTATTTGATTTTGTTTTCTTTGAATTCGACATGTTTGCGAACAACGGGATCATATTTCTTGACCGTCATTTTTTCGGTCATTGTGCGTGAATTCTTCTTCGTTACGTAGAAAAAGCCCGTGTCAGCAGTGCTTTCCAGTTTAATTTTAATGGTGGTGGCTTTGGCCATAATCTAAATCCTTGCAGCCCTTCGGCGTAAAACAAATTCGTTGGGCGCAAAATAGCTCGGATATCATGTCTGTCAAGTCTAAGCTTGCCAAGATCCTTAAAGTTCATCTCTTAAAAAACGTTTGTGCGACATGTAAAAAAACGGTATTGGACGGTTGGTCGTCCATGGCTCGTCCAGGGCAAGTCTCACTTCAAGCTCTTTTACAATTATCTTGGTGATGTAAGGCAGGTCCTGTTTTCGGGTTTCTGCAAAAGTGAGCCAGTTGATTTCAAGCAATTCATCAGTGGGACCGTCGGGATGAGCTTGTGGCAATTCCATCTCGGTGGCATCAACGACAAAGAATCTCGCGTCAAACCGGCGCGGGCGGCCGGGTGGTGTTATGGCGCGGGCTAAAAGATGTAAAGGCTCTAGCGCTGGCGCGTAGCCGGTTGAGAAAAATGTTTGCCATTCTTTATTGCGCGATAGGGGTGCTGATTTTATTTCTTTGCCTACGACCAGGCCGGTTTCTTCGAATGTCTCACGAATAGCTGCCATGCCCAATCCACGGGCGTGATTTTTTGTGACTGTGGATCGGGTTTTTTTGAGTATCTTACGCATGACGGGTGCTGAAAAGTCGTTGACCGGTTTGATCCTGGTGTCGCCATAGTCAAGCTTGCCACCGGGAAACACATACATGCCAGGCATGAATGTATGTTTGTCACTACGCCGGCCCATTAAGATCTTTGGATGTTTGCCGTTGCGTTTAACAATCAACAAAGTGGCGGCATCTTTCGGACGAATATGCGGCTTGCCGGTAACAATTCCAGGCCCCTCCAGTTCTTCTATTGCCATTAAATCTGCCTCTATTGATTTGCTATTGCTTAGGTTTGCCTTTGCGCTTGCCTTTGTTCTTTCGCTTAGATGGCTTTTTAGCTTTCTTGGATTTTGTGGCCGTGCCGGGGCTTAAGAGTTTAAACCGCAAGGCACCTGAAACCGGGGCTGCTTCTTCTAATCTAACTTCAACATGGTCACCCAGGCGATAGGTTTCGCCTGTGCCGGCGCCGGTCATAAGTTTACGGCGCTCGTCATAGCGAAAATAATCATGGGCCAAGGATGACACCGGTACAATGCCGTCGGCACCCGTATGACTCAATTCAATGAACATGGCGCCACGCGTCATGCCGGAAATGCGGCCTTCAAATCGATTGCCAATTTGCTCAGACAAGAAGGCAGCACACAGCCGGTCTATCGTTTCGTACTCGGCTACCATGGCGCGGCGTTCTGTTGTGGAGATATGCTCGGCAATGGGTTCCAGCTGCTCTTTAGTGATGGTGTAAGGTTTTGATTTGTCAGACAAGCTGCTGAGGGCGCGATGAACACAGAGATCGGCATAGCGCCTGATGGGTGAGGTGAAATGGGCGTAATGGGACAGGTTGAGGCCAAAATGACCCAGATTATGAGTGCTGTAAAATGCTCGGGATTGAGAGCGCAACACCACTTCATGGACCAGGTGCTCAACTTCGAGATTTTTGACCTTCTTGAGAATATTGTTAAACGGTTCGGGAGTTCTAATTTGCGTTTTGGCCAATTTGATATTCAGACTTTGGAGGAATTCAGCAAGGCTCTCAATCTTTTCAAGTGGGGGTGTTTCATGTGCCCGGTAGATCAGCGGTAATTTTGCTTTTTCCAAAGTTTCGGCCGCACAGATATTGGCCTGGATCATAAATTCTTCTACCAGTTTGTGGGCGTCCAACCTTTCCGGGATGAGAATGTCTTCAATATGGCCGTCATCTCCCAGTTTGATTTTACGCTCTGGTAATTCAAGTTCGAGAGGGTGGCGTTTGTCACGAGCCTTGCTTAAGGCCTGATAAGCGCGCCAGAGGGGTTGCAGGACCGTGCCAAGCAGAGGTTGGGTGATATCGTCCGGTGTGCCGTCAATGGCAGCTTGTGCTTGTGAATAGGCAAGGGCTGCTTTGGTTGAAATCATGGAGCGCATGAAACGGTGGCGTTTTTTTTGGCCATTTGCATCAAATATCATTTCAACGGCCAAAGCGGCGCGGTCTTCTTTTGGATTTAATGAGCACAGGCCGTTTGATAAGGTTTCGGGCAACATGGGGATGACCCGGTCGGGGAAATAAACTGAATTGCCACGCTTTTGCGCTTCTTGGTCGAGCTTTGTGCCTGTCTCGACAAAATGAGCAACGTCTGCAATGGCGACAATTATTTTATGGCCGCCTTCATTGGCTGCATCATCATCGGGGGCTGCCCAGATAGCATCGTCGCGGTCTCTGGCATCTGCCGGGTCAATCGTAATCAGCTGTAATTCACGTAAATCCTCACGGGTCCCCAAACTAACCGGCTTTGCGGCTTTTGCCTGGGCAAGGGTTTCTTCATTGAAGATATGTGGCAGGCCGTGTTCGGAAATGGCAATGAGACTTGCCGCATGGCGGCCTTCAACGTGGCCGTGATTTTCAATTATGCGCGTGCGCCATATATGCCTCGTGCCCGTCCGGCTGAGTTCTACTTCAATAAGATCGCCGTCTTTAACATTGCCCAGGCCGTCTGCCTGCAGAATTAATTCGCGGCGCTCTTTTTTGTTGATGGGCTCCAGGCGCAATGAGCCATCTGGGGCATGGCGGGCAATGCCCATGGCGCGATTTTCGGCAGTCCTCAAGGCTCGTATGGTGCGCGCTTCATAATGACCAGGCATGCCATGTCCACCGTGAACATGGTTTAGCCTTACAAGAAGCCTTGCGCCAAGGCCGGGAGGTGTTGTCTCTTTTTGGGTATGGCGTTCCTTGCCGACAAGTATGATCAAAGGCGGGATGCCTTCAGCTTCATTATCCCAATCTTCAGGAACACAAAGCAATTCACCGTCGTCATTGATTTCACTCACCCGCACTGTGGCAACATTGGGCAATTGGCCTGGTTGGCGAACACGTTTGCGGCGGGTTTCAATCAAGCCTTTGTCTGCCATTGACCGCAACATGCGCTTAAGCTCTATGCGGGCGGCTCCTTTGATTTGAAAGGCGCGTGCAATTTCACGCTTGCCGGAATGGCCGGGTTGCTCTGCAATAAAGGCCAGGATTTCGGCCTCGGTTGGGAGGGGTGGTTTTTTTCGGGGCGCTTTGGCCAAGTTCAATAAACCCTGATCGTCATGTGGTGGCTTATTAGGCGTCTGTTTTCTTTACCGTCTTGCTTTTGCTCTTTGGTTTGGCTTTTGCCTTGGGCTTAGCTTTCGCCTTTGGTTTGGCCTTAGCCTTTTTTTTCTTAGGCTTACCAGCTTTGGCAGTGATCATTTCAACGGCCATTTCCATGGTCACCGTCTCTGGGTCGCTGTCTTTTGGCAATGTGGCGTTGATCTTGCCGTGTTTGACATAAGGACCATATTTGCCATCCATGATCAAGACCGGACCGCCAAGGTCGGGATGTTCGCCGAGCTCTTTCAAAGCACTGGCACGCTTGGAGCCTTTAGCCGCTTTTTCCGCAAGCAATGTGACCGCGCGGTTTATACCGACAGTGAAGATCTCTTCGTAATTCTCAAGATTTGCATAGGTGCGCTGGTGTTGCACAAACGGGCCGTAACGTCCAATACCGGCTTTGATTTCTTCGCCGGTTTCCGGGTGTGCACCAATCGTGCGCGGCAAGGACAATAAAGCCAGGGCGCGTTCAAATGTCATTTCCGTAGGTGCTGTGCCCTTTGGCAGGCTAGCTCGTTTGGGTTTTTCACCATCTTCGCCTTGTTCACCAAGCTGGATGTAGGGGCCAAACCTGCCGGTTTTAACTAAAATATCCAGACCACTCTCAGGGTCTTTGCCTAGATTAATATCTTCCGCTTGGCCATTTTGCGCCTCATCGCCATTGGCTGCAAATTGGCGGGTGAATTTGCAATCAGGGTAATTGGTGCACCCTACAAAGGCACCATAACGGCCCACTTTCAAGGAAAGCTGGCCATCATCGCACGTTGGGCATTTGCGGGGGTCTTTGCCAGAACCATCATCTGGGAAGATATGTGGGCCCAACAGATCATTGAGCGCATCAAGCACGTTGGTAACTCTTAGGTCGGCAATTTCATTAACGGCACCTGTGAAATCTGTCCAAAACTCTTTGAGCACGTCTTTCCACTTCATGTCACCAGCGGAAATCTGGTCAAGTTGCTGTTCCAGGTTGGCTGTGAAGTCATATTCGACATAACGGGCAAAGAAGCTTTCAAGGAAAGCTATAACCAGGCGGCCTTTATCTTCCGGTATTAGCCGTTTTTTCTCCATCCGGACATAATCACGGTCGCGTAATGTGCTTAGCGTTGAGGTATAGGTAGACGGGCGGCCAATGCCGAGTTCTTCCATACGCTTAATGAGCGTTGCTTCAGTATATCGCGGTGGCGGCTCGGTGAAGTGCTGGTTGGGATTGATTTTTTCAAGTCCGATGACATCAGATTTGGCCATAGCAGGCAATCTGCGGGCGTCATCATCGCCGTCACTGTCGTCTTTGCCTTCTTGATAGAGTTTTAAAAAGCCGTCAAACCGTACTACAGAGCCGGAGGCGCGCAAGCTATAGGTCTCACCATCATTGCCCTCTGTCGTGATGGTAACTGACGTGCGTTCCAGCTCGGCGGCTTCCATTTGTGAGGCAATGGTGCGCTTCCAAATCAGGTCATAAAGCCTGCGCTGATCATCATCCAGGTTTCTTGGGAGTTGTTCAGGACTGCGTTTGAGTGATGTCGGGCGGATGGCTTCGTGGGCTTCTTGAGCGTTTTTGGCCTTGGTTTTATATATGCGCGGGCTGCCGGGCACATAGGGTTCGCCAAATTTGTCTGCAATAACATTGCGCGTTTCTGCAATTGCTTCCGGGGCGATTTGTACGCCATCGGTTCTCATATAAGTGATGAGACCCGTGGTTTCGCCGTTAATCTCAACGCCTTCGTAAAGTCTTTGAGCTGTTTGCATGGTTTGGCTTGAGGAAAACCCAAGCTTGCGTGACGCTTCTTGTTGCAAGGTTGAGGTGGTAAAGGGTGCATAGGGGTAGCGCTTTTGCGGTTTGCTTTCAACATTGACCACTTGATAGCGGGTGTCTTTAAGGGCTGCCGCAGCTTTTTGAGCGGTTGCTTCGTCGGGTAAATCAAATTTACCGAGCTTATTGGCCCCAATCGCTACAAGGCGTGCTGTAAATGGTTGATCTTTTGCTGTTTTGAGATCAGCTTCAATGGTCCAATATTCCTGCGACTTGAAGGACTCGATTTCCAATTCACGATCACAGATAAGCCTTAAAGAGACCGACTGTACGCGGCCGGCTGAGCGTGCGCCGGGTAATTTACGCCATAAAACAGGTGATAGTGTAAAACCTACCAGATAATCCAAAGCACGCCTTGCCAAATAGGCGTCAACTAAAGGCCGATCCAGTTCGCGAGGATGGTCCATTGCTTCAAGCACAGCGTTTTTGGTAATAGCGTTGAACACTACACGTTCAACGCTCACATCTTTAAGCGCCTTTTTTTCTTCCAGTGCCTGCAATACGTGCCAGGAAATGGCTTCTCCCTCACGGTCGGGGTCAGTGGCTAGAATTAACCGGTCAGCCCCTTTAACCGCTTTGGCAATGTCTTTTAGACGCTTGGCAGATTTGGCATCGACGTCCCAAGCCATGGCAAAATCTTCATCAGGTTTAACCGATCCATTTTTAGAGGGTAGATCGCGAACATGACCGTAGGATGCCAGCACATGATAATCTGGGCCTAGATATTTGTTGATGGTTTTGGCCTTGGCTGGCGATTCAACAATGACGATATTCATCCGTAAAAACCTAACTCATTCCGGATTGATACCGGCGATTGTCTTGAGATAATTGTTTGTTGGTTCCGCGCTTATGTGCCGGAAAGCTCGAAGGGTTGCAAGAGCAGAGTGGATATATAGGCACAAAAAATCTTTACAAGTCCCAAACGGAAAACACTCAAACTAGGAGAATTAGTATGCTTTGATATGATTTGGAGGGTCAAATCTGCCTAATTGACAGTCATTTACGTGAAAAACAGGGGATTACCCTTGTTTTTAGCTATGCTCTTATAAGTTGTATAATAAAATTTACTATCTTTTAAGTTTAATGTAGGTAACTATACATATACGCGAATCGTAATCGAAATACAATCTACGATTGGATGTGTAGTAATGGGACAAGGCCAAATGAAGCGGAAAGAGGCTGTAGACAGTCTTTTGACGTCCGCAAAAGAAGAAGGTACAGTTGTACCTGTTTTGCGACCAGAACAAATGGAAGCTCTAAGTTATATTAGAGAGATGGTTCCGGCATTACGTATTCTAGCAGCCAATGCCGACTTAAAATTTCTGACATATTTGCTTGAAATGGCTTCTGAGGAAGCAGAATTACTTGCTGGCAATGCTGATCCCAAAGAAATAACGCGGATTGCCAAGTCAAATTAATTTGTGTGTTTTCATGATAAAACATTTGAGAGAATCTGAATTCAATTGATCTTGTCTCATCGGCTTTGGTCCGCCAGCAAACTCCTCCCTGACTCGCCAGTTCCCCCAACGCGCAATAAGGGGCTGGCGGACCAATCTGGACACTTTTAATTTAATGAAACTGTATGATTGCTATGTCGGCTCAGTCTGCCGGCAAGTTCCATTTCTACAAGAATTGTATGTAATTCGGATGGGGTGATCTCACATTCGCGTGCCAAATCATCAATGCCGACAGGGCTTACACCTAGGCTGTCCATTACACGGATGCGGGTGTTATCAGAAATTTCCGCAGAAGATAACATGTTGATCTCATCTTCTTTGTGCTCTTGGAATTGTTGTTCTAATCCTTGCAACCCTTCTGCCATAGGTGACAATACAGAGATGACATCATTAGCGCTTGTGGTTAAAACAGCGCCTTGTTGAATCAAGCTGTTAGTGCCGGCGGCACGTGGATCGAGTGGTGAGCCTGGAACGGCAAAGACCTCACGGCCTTGTTCCAGGGCAAAACGGGCTGTAATGAGCGAGCCCGATCGCTTGGCGGCCTCAACAATGATCACACCGAAGCTCATGCCTGAAATAAGCCTGTTGCGCCGTGGAAAATCATGGGATTGAGGCTGATATCCGGGCGGGTGTTCACACACCAAAACGCCTTGCCCGGCAATTTGCTCATGGAGGTTATGATTTTCAGGGGGGTATATATTGTCGATACCTCCTGCCAATACGGCAATGGTGCCACCTTCAACGCTTGCTTCATGGGCTGCTGTGTCAATGCCGCGAGCCAGGCCTGATACGATCACAAAGCCTGATTTGCTTAATTCATTCGCCAATTGCCGGGCAAATTTGCGGCCCAAAGCTGATGCATTGCGTGCCCCTACCATTGCGACCTTGGGTCTGTGCATAAGTTCAGCTTTGCCTTTAATGCACAGCAGGGGAGGTGCTGTATCAATTTGGTTGAGGGAGGAGGGATAATCGCGCTCACCCATTGCGATCAGTCGTGCTCCTAGTTTGCCGATTTTTTGCAAATCAGCTTGTGCTTTGTTGCGGGGGTAAAGTTTGATTTTGCGGCCAAGGCCGCCGTGGCGGGATAGCTCAGGCAAAGCCTCAAGGGCCATTGCTGCTCCGCCGAAATGGTTGATCAACCGCTTGAAGGTGGCCGGTCCAACATTTTCCGATAAAATCAATTGAAGCCAATCAAGCTTTTGATCATCGGATAATTGCCGGTCAGCCATTTTTCGCTCCAATTTTCGACTCACTACCTTTTATCAGGCGGGCAATATTTTCTCTATGTGTGATGTATAAAATCGCACTCATAACCCCATAAAGCAGCCCAAGTGCTGGTTGTTTATACCAGATTAGACCAAGTGGTATCAGCAAGGCGGCCGTCAGCGCTGACAATGAAGATATACGGCTCATTGCGGCTGTGAACAGCCAGATCGCACAAAAGGCAAGACCCGCCGGCCAGGCAAGTCCAAACAAAGTGCCCAAGTAGGTTGCAACTCCTTTGCCGCCTTGAAATTTCAGCCATACAGGAAAAATATGGCCCAATAAAGCGCCAAAGGCTGCTGTCATGGCGGCTTGTTGCCCCCATTTTGCAATCAATACAACGGCCAGCGTGCCTTTTAAAATATCACCCAGCAAGGTGGCCGCAGCGAGCCATTTATTGCCAAGTCGCAATACGTTGGTTGCTCCAATATTGCCGGAGCCCTGGGTGCGGACATCGCCTTTGCCGCTCAAACGGGTTAAGACCACGCCAAACGGTGTTGCCCCAAGGATATAGCCGAAGATGAATGATGTAATCATTATAAGAAAAGCTGTCTGATCAATCATGATGCAGCATATTCATAAACCGTGCGGCCTGCAATGAATGTGCGGACACAGCGTCCTTGCAATTTATGATCTTCAAACGGGCTATTTTTTGATTTTGAATGAAAGTCATCCGGATTTACAATCCAGGGAGAGTTCAAATCGATCAAAACCAAATCTGCCTTGGCGCCGGGCGATATTGTGCCAGCTTCTAGGTCCAGAATTTTTGCAGGTCCCGATGTTAAAGCCTCCAAGATACGGATTAACGGCACGTCATTATTGTGGTGAAGACTAAGCGCTGCCGGCAATAATGTTTCAAGGCCAATGGCGCCAATGGCTGCTTCGGCAAAGGGGTGGCGTTTGGTATCAGCACTTTGCGGGTTGTGACTTGAGACAATCACATCAATGGTGCCGTCTTTGAGGCCCTCTATCAGGGCTGTGCGGTCATCTTCGCTGCGCAATGGCGGGGAAAGCTTGAAAAATGTCCGGTAAGAACCGATGTCATTTTCGTTTAACAATAAATGAGTGATCGAAACACCGCAAGTGATTGCGCTTTTGCGCAACTTGGCAGCGTGTATAGCCTCAATTGCGCCGCGGGTTGATAATTGGGCAAAATGGAGTTGACCTTCTGTGAGCTCTACCAGGCGTAAATCGCGTTCAACAATGATCGTTTCGGCCACATCAGGGATGCCCGTCAGGCCAAGCCTGGTTGCAATCTCTCCTTCATTCATCACCCCGTCTTGAGCTAATGATGGGTCTTCCGCGTGGACTGAGACAAGAGCATTGAACTGTTTGGCATAGGCTAGTGTGCGCCTGAGCAATTGTGTGTCGGCTGTGGTGGCGCCACCATCGGAAAAGCCAACAGCACCGGCCTCTTTCAGCAAGCCAATTTCCGTCATTTGCAGACCTTCAAGGCCTTTGGTGAGGGCGGCCATCGGATGAACATGCACAAGGCCCGTGTCGCGGGCGCGCCGTTTGATGAAATCAACAAGGGCTACATCATCTATGACCGGATCTGTGTTGGGCATGGTGACGATAGTGGTGACACCGCCTGCAGCTGCAGCTTGGGTAGCACTTGCTAAGGTTTCGCGGTGCTCAAGACCAGGCTCGCCGATGAAGACACGCATGTCGATCAGACCAGGTGCTAGTATATGGCCCTGGCAATCAATCACTTCCATAGGGTCTTTGGCATGCTTGGCTGTAACCTTGGGGCCAATATCTGTGATGATCCCGTTTTCTATGATCATACCGCCGATCTCATCCAGGTTGGATGCTGGATCAATTAACCGGGCGTTGATCAACACCAGTGAGGGGGCATCATCGTGGCGTTTTGCCGGGGATGCCATCATGGTTTTAGCCCTTGATCATTGGGCAGGTTATTGGTGAGCGTTTCCAGCACGGCCATGCGCACGGCAACGCCCATTTCAACCTGTTCATGAATCACCGAGCGAATGTCATCGGCAATGGAGGAGGAAATTTCAACGCCACGGTTCATCGGGCCTGGATGCATGACGATGGCGTCGTCCTTGGCAATTGAAAGTTTTGCCATATCAAGCCCGAAATAATGGAAATATTCACGCTTTGAAGGCACGAATGTGCCGTTCATCCGCTCGGTCTGAAGCCTGAGCATCATAACGACATCGCACTCTTTGAGACCTTCGTCCATGTCTGTAAAAACTTCGACACCCAAACGTTCAGCACCAACCGGCAGCAAGGTGGAGGGTGCTACTATGCGCACACGCGCCCCCATCGCATTCAGCAATAGGATATTGGAACGCGCCACGCGCGAATGGAGAATGTCGCCGCAAATGGCAATGGTCAGTCCGCGAATGCGGCCCTTTCTTCGTCGGATGGTCAGCGCATCAAGCAGAGCTTGTGTTGGATGTTCATGTGCGCCATCGCCAGCATTCACAACGGCACAGCTTACTTTTTGCGCCAGGAGTTCAACAGCGCCTGCGGCATGGTGGCGGACAACCAGAATATCAGGATGCATGGCATTGAGCGTCATGGCGGTGTCGATCAGGGTTTCGCCCTTTTTGATCGAGGATGAGCTAAGCTGCATGTTCAAAACATCAGCGCCCAAGCGCTTGCCTGCCAGTTCAAACGAACTTTGGGTACGTGTTGAAGCTTCAAAGAAAAGGTTTATCTGGGTGCGGCCGCGCAAATTATTGCGTTTTTTGTCGATTTGCCGGTTTCGTTGGGCGTGAACGTTGGCTAGATTTAACAGCCCGTCAATCTCATCACGCGTAAGCCCTTCTATGCCGAGAAGGTCGCGGTGAGAATAGGAAAAATCGATATTGGCTTTTGATAATGTCATCAAAGGCAACTCTATAGGCGTTTTACTTGACGACGGCAAGCGCAGATGCGCACCATGATTAATATAGCAAACAAGATTTGAGGTGCCAGCAATGACGGACGTCTCAATTACAGCAAACCACGACGTTTTTAATCAATCTCCAGCGTTTGAAGATTATAACCTTTATGCGAGCGACATCGCTTTGCGCCAAGCCATAGCGAATAATGGAGGTGACAGCCATGAACAGGTATTGCAAGAGCTTGGGAGCGAATTAGGCAGTGCTGAGGCGCTTGAGCAGGGGCATTTGGCCAATGAGCACCTCCCTAAGCTTAAAACGCATGACACCAAGGGGCACCGGCTGGATAAAATAGAGTTTCATCCAGCGTACCATGCCTGCATGGCGCGCAGTTTTGGCCACAAGCTGCATTCAGCTTCTTGGGAACATTTACTTGAGGGTGGTAAGCGGCCTAAAGGTGCCACGGTTGCGCGGGCTGCGGGGATTTTTATGACCTGCCAGGTTGAAGCAGGCCATGTGTGCCCGGTGACGATGACGCACGCTGTGGTGCCGGCCTTGATGTTTACCCCTGAGCTTGCCGATCAGTATTTGCCGAAAATATTGGTTGGGGACTATGACCAGGCCTTTGTGCCTGTGCCCGATAAGCGTGCTGTGATTTTCGGCATGGGGATGACGGAAAAACAAGGCGGCACAGATGTTCGGGCCAATAGTTCTGTGGCCAAGCCTGTTCGCAAGCCAGGGCCGGGTGCTGAATATATCCTCACGGGACATAAGTGGTTTGTCTCAGCGCCTATGTGTGATGTGTTCTTGATGTTGGCTCAGGCTGAAAAAGGCTTGTCGTGTTTTGTTGTGCCGCGGTTTTTGCCCGATGGCACCATGAATGATATTCGCATCCAGCGTCTGAAAGACAAGCTGGGTAATCGATCGAATGCTTCTTCGGAAATTGAATTTAATTCCGCCCATGGGTGGCTGTTGGGTGAAGAGGGCCGGGGTGTGCGCACCATTATTGAAATGACGACCTATACGCGTGTTGATTGCGCCTTGGGATCAGCTGGTTTAATGCGCATGGGACTTGCCCAGGCATTGCACCATGTAAGTCATCGCTCAGTCTTTCAAAAAAAACTGATTGATCAACCTATGATGTCGCGGGTTTTGGCCGATCTGGCGCTTGAATCAGAAGCGGCAACGGCTTTGGTGATGCGGCTTGCACGTTCCTATGACCAGACGGATGCAAATGGGGCTGGGCCTGAGCATGAGACGGCCTATCGGCGCTTAATGACGGCGGCGGCAAAATTTTGGGTATGTAAACGTGGTGTTGGGGCTGTTTATGAGGCGATGGAATGTCTTGGCGGCAATGGCTATGTGGAAGATGGCCTTATGGCGCGCCATTACCGCGAAGCGCCGCTTAATGCGATTTGGGAGGGATCCGGCAATGTTATGTGTCTGGATGTGTTGCGTGTTTTAGAGAAAACGCCGGGTATGTTTGAAACCGTTTTGTCCGAGCTTGAAGGCGTTGCTTCCAGTGCGCCTGCCTTAAAGCGGGCAATTGACTGGTTGAAACAACAGGCAGGGCAGATCGTTGGAGATGAACGCCGGGCGCGTGGGTTTGTTGAGATGTTGGCACGCATAGCTGCGGCCGCAGAGCTGATAAGGAATGCCCCCAATCATGTCTCAGACGGTTTTTTGCAAATACGGTTTGGCGATGGTTGCGCAGAGTTGTTTGGTGCGTTTGACGGCGAAATTGACGAGCGGGCGCTTATAAAGCGATCGATGCCGTAAAGCAGTAATCTTACTCAGGCTTAAATGTCTCTCAGGGTTCCAAGAGCATTGGAGAGATATTCCCGCCTGTAGAGCACTGCCACAACCCAGGCAACGGTGACCATGAAAATATAGGGGTTCAGCAACCAGCCAAGCACGCTTAAGCCAAAGTAAAACGCGCGTAAGCCCGCTGTGGTGTGTCTTCCTAAAAGTACGGCCATGCCACCGGCGCGTGCACCTTGGTGCAAGCATTTGGCTTTGTTCTTTGCGGTTAGTTCCGGCGTTGCCCCCACCAGAATGGCCGTTGAAAGCGACAGGCGATAAGCCCAGGCGAATTTAAAGAAAGCAAAGATGTAAATAGCAATCATCATCCCAATTTTAAGTTCAAACTCTAGCAGGCTGATATCTGATAAAATGGATATGGTTTTTAAAACTTTTGAGACTTCACTAGAGGCTCCCAGCATTGCCAGTAGGCCGGCAATAACGAAGACGCTGGTTGAGGCGAAAAACGCATTTCCGTTGGCAAGTGCCGTCAGTAATTGTGCATCCACAATGCGATTTTCACGCTGGGCCATTTCCAGCATCCAATGCTTGCGTTGCTCGTTCATACGAGCATCAAGTCCCGTTTTCCCCCAGCGGGTATAATTGGTTACCAGCACATATCCTGCCCAGCATATGACAAACCAGGTAAAAGCGATGGCATCTGGCGCATATATCTTCAATGATGTCATGGCGTATTCATTTGAGTAAGGCGATCAATGGCACCTTGCAGGATATAGGCCGCAGCCATTTTGTCTACAAGCTCAGCGCGGCGTTTTCGGCTGGCATCGGCCTCTAAGAGTGTGCGGGTGACCGCTTGGGTTGAAAGCCGCTCGTCCCAAAAGGCCAGCGGCAGGGTGATAATCGGGGTTAAGTTGCGGGCAAATGCGCGGGTTGCCTGGGCGCGCGGGCCTTCTGTGCCGTCCATGTTGAGCGGCAGGCCGAGTACAAAACCACCAATATTATTTTTGGTGCAAATGTCTTGCAGGATTGCAGCATCTGCTGTGAATTTGGTGCGTTTGATCGTTTTCAGCGGTGTTGCAATGCGCCAGGCGCTGTCACAGATGGCAAGGCCGATGGTTTTGGTGCCCAAATCCAAGCCAAGCAATGGCTTGCCATGAGCAGTGCCGGCCTTCAGGCTTTCAAGTGAATTGTCATTTTGAGAGTTCATGGTTTTGGTTCTACTCCAGCACTGACAGCTTTGCCAGCCTGGAAAATATTCTATCACTTTGTGTTTTCTAAATTTAGCGCAATATCGTCTTGTGATGAGGTCGCGGTGAGTGGTATCACTCTGCCAATTGCCTCAATGTCGAGGCACTTAATTTCGTGAGATGAGCAATGGCAGTTGATGAAGCGGATGTCCGCAAGATCGCGCGTCTGGCGCGGATCGCTGTGAAGCAGGATGATGTTGCCACACTGCGCGGCGAGCTAAATAAAATTCTGGATTGGGTTGCGCAACTTGATGAGGTCAACACAGACAATGTTGAGCCAATGACCAGTGTTGTGGCAGCTGATATGAAAAAACGCCAAGACATTGTGAATGACGGTGACAAAGCCGCTGACATTGTGAAAAACGCCCCTGAGACCCAAGACCATTATTTCGTTGTGCCCAAGGTGGTGGAATAATCATGAGTGAGCTTTTAGACCTCACGATCGCTCAAGCCCGCAAAAAGCTTAAGACACGCGACATTTCAGCGCGCGAACTTGCCCAGGCACATCTTGATGCGATTGATAAATCTGCAGCACTGAATGCCTATATTTTACCAACCCCAGACAAGGCGTTGGCAATGGCCGATGCGGCAGATCAAAAATTGAGTGCAGGCGAAGGCGGGGCGCTGGAAGGCATTCCGCTTGGGGTGAAAGATTTATTTTGCACGACAGGTGTTCGCACTACGGCGTGCAGCAAGATACTTGGTGATTTTACGCCAACATATGAGTCAACCGTTACGCAAAACCTTTGGGATGCGGGTGCTGTTATGTTGGGCAAGTTGAATTGCGATGAATTTGCCATGGGGTCGTCAAACGAAACCTCGGCTTTTGGCCCAGTGATCAATCCCTGGCGTGCAAGCGGGTCTGATAAGCAACTCGTGCCCGGTGGCTCGTCCGGTGGATCGGCCTGCGCTGTGGCGGCCAGGCTATGTCTAGGGGCAACGGCTACGGATACCGGCGGGTCAATTCGCCAACCTGCCGGATTCACCGGCACGGTAGGGTTTAAACCGACCTATGGCCGCTGTTCACGCTGGGGGGTTGTGGCTTTTGCCTCATCGCTGGATCAGGCAGGGCCCGTTACACGAGATGTGCGCGATGCGGCTATTATGCTGGGTGTTATGGCAAGCCATGATCCTAAAGACACGACCAGCCTGGATCTGCCTGTGCCGGATTATGAAGCAGCGCTTGAGGGTGGCCTTAAGGGGCTCAAAGTTGGTATTCCTAAAGAATATCGTGTTGATGGCATGCCTGAAGAAATCGAAGCCTTGTGGCAGCAAGGCATAGATTGGTTGAAAGACCAGGGTGCTGAAATCAAGCAAGTGAGCCTGCCGCATACAAAATATGCCTTACCGGCCTATTACATCGTGGCACCTGCGGAAGCTTCGTCTAACCTTGCGCGTTATGATGGCGTGCGTTATGGCCTGCGCATTGAAGGCGATGATATTATCTCGATGTATGAGAATACGCGCTCGGAAGGCTTTGGAGCGGAAGTGCAGCGACGGGTGATGATCGGCACATATGTGCTTTCTGCCGGCTATTATGATGCTTATTATCTTAAGGCCCAGAAAGTACGCACATTGATCAAACATGATTTTGAGCAGGTGTTTGAGGATGTTGATGTGTTGCTCACACCAACAACACCGTCGCCTGCGTTTGGCATTGGCGAGCGCATTGGTGACCCGCTTTCCATGTATCTCAATGATATTTTCACGGTCACGGTCAATATGGCGGGCTTGCCGGGCATATCCGTGCCTGCGGGGTTGTCTTCTGACGGGCTGCCTTTGGGCTTGCAATTGATAGGTAAAGCGTTTGATGAAGAAATGCTGTTTCGTGTCGGTGCCCGGCTTGAAGAAGCGGCTGAGTTTACGGGCAAACCTGAGAAATGGTGGGCGTAGGACATGGCTGATCAAGGTAAAAATTTGATCTCAGGGGTCACGGGTGATTGGGAAGTTGTGATTGGGCTTGAGGTTCATGCGCAAGTGTCTTCCAAATCTAAATTATTTTCCGGTGCGAGCACAGAATTTGGTGCTGAACCCAATTCAAATGTCTCTTTGGTTGATGCCGCCATGCCTGGCATGTTGCCGGTGATCAATGAGTTCGCCGTTGAGCAGGCGGTGCGTTCCGGTCTCGGGATTAATGCCAAGATCAATCTTAAATCCGTGTTTGATCGCAAGAATTATTTTTATCCAGACCTGCCGCAAGGCTATCAAATATCGCAATTTACCCAGCCCATAGTGGGTGAGGGCAAGGTGCTGCTTGATATGGCAGATGGTGAGACTGTTGAGATCGGCATTGAGCGTTTGCACCTAGAGCAAGATGCCGGCAAATCGGTTCATGACCTTGATCCCAATGCCACGCTGATTGACCTTAACCGCTCTGGTGTGGCGCTTATGGAGATCGTTTCAAAGCCCGATATTCGCTCATCTGATGAAGCTAAGGCCTATGTGACCAAGCTTCGTGCGATTTTGCGTTATCTGGGGACGTGTGACGGGAATATGGAAGAAGGGTCTATGCGAGCGGACGTCAATGTATCTGTGCGCAAGCCTGGCGCACCACTGAGCACGCGTTGTGAAGTTAAAAACGTCAACTCAATCCGCTTTATCGGCCAGGCAATTGAACATGAGGCGCGCCGCCAGATTGATGTGGTGGAAGATGGCGGTGAAATTGTTCAGGAAACCCGGTTGTTTGATCCAAAATCGGGGCATACCCGCTCGATGCGCTCGAAAGAAGAAGCGCATGATTACCGTTATTTTCCGGATCCCGACTTACTCCCGCTTGAATTTACCCAAAGTTGGGTTGATGAGATTAAAGCGGGCTTGCCCGAATTGCCGGATGAGAAGAAGCAGCGATTTGTTGATGAGTATGCATTGAACGCTTATGACGCAGGTGTCATGGCTGCCAGTCGCACGGCGGCTGATTATTTTGAGGAGGTTGCGAAAGGGCATGATCCCAAGCTTGCTGTCAATTGGGTGACGGGCGAATTATTCGGTGCGCTGAACAAAGCAGGTCTTGAGCTTAGAGAAACTCCAGTAAAAGCTGAGGCTCTTGGCGACTTGATCGGGTTGATAGAAGACAAGACGATTTCCGGCAAAATTGCCAAGGATGTTTTTGACATTATGTGGGAGGAAGGCGGCACCCCTGCTCAAATTGTTGAAACGCGCGGTCTTAAGCAGGTGACGGATACGGGCGCTATTGAAGCCGTGGTTGATGAGATTATCGCGGCCAATCCTGATAAAGCCGCCGAAGTTAGAGAAAAGCCTAAAATGATTGGCTGGTTTGTGGGCCAAGTGATGCAAAAAACCGGTGGCAAGGCCAATCCTCAAGCGGTTAATGATATCCTCAAGGCTAAGCTTGGTTGTGAGTAGGTCCCGAAAAAAAATGACCCCTCGCTTCGTAACCAAATGCATGTTTTTGGCGGCCATTCTGGCTGGCCTGGGGATCGCGGCGGGATTTTTGGGTTCTAAGTGGATTTATTTCGATCTTTTTGCACATTTCCGGGTGCATTTTGGTTTGATGATCGTGATCTGCGTTTTGGCGCTGATATTTAAGTGTTGGCGGGGGTTCGTTTTATTTGGCGGAATTTGCTTAATTCCAGTCATCATTGGCCTGCAATCGCCACTATGGCGATATGTAGATGGAGATCGGCCTTTAGCAACCTCTGCGCAAAGATCGTTATCGATCCTCTCGCTCAATAATTTTCTGATAAATAAGAATTCGCGTGCGCTGGAAAACTATCTGCGCCGCAAACAAGCAGATGTTGTCGTGCTGGTTGAATTTGGGGCCTCAAAAAAACCAATGATGCGCCGGTTAAAAAAACTATACCCTCACCAAAAACATTGTGCGGGTGTTGAAGGCTGCCACATTGCGATATTATCCAAGCGTTCTATTGTCGCAAGTGGTTCGCACACTGTTGAACCAGATATGCCGCCATATGTGTGGGTGCGTTTCGGGCCTAAATTGGCGAACCTTACGCTTATTGGCACGCATTTAATTCGCCCGCCTTTTATTAAACATCAAATGAGCCATGTGAATGGCCTGTCGCGTTTTGTGCGGCAATTTAAAGGACCCATGGTCGTTGCTGGTGACTTTAACCTCACACCGTGGGCCTATCTGTTCAAAAAATTTGTGCGCATGAGTAAATTGATTGCAGTGACCGGCAGAAATCCCACATGGCCCGTGAGCCTTGTTAATTTGGCGCAATTTCCGATCGATCATATATTTACAACGCCGGGTATCACAGCGAGCAACATTTCAGCAGGCCCACGGCTTGGTTCTGATCATTTGCCGATTTATGGCATTTTGACTTTACCACGCTAAATCCCATTCAAGCCCTTTACCACTGTTTTACGGTCTGAATTATCTGGTTTTCCCAGTATTCACTCAGGTGGTTTTTTCATACAATTTTCTACAATATTGAGTTTTCTATTGTTCCTATGATTACCAAGACACTAATCTGTGCACGGGATAATTTTACCAGACATGACGTAACTATCTGAATTTATTGCCAATTATTCGTCAACAAAAACTAAAAGTAAGATTCGTTTAGGAAATATTTTAGTCAAAATTAATCTTCCCCCTTAACAAGATGGCAAGTGGCTACACGCAAAGATAGCGTAGATGCAGGGACATGTTCCTTGTGGGAGAAATAGCCGCTCGTTCAAATTGGCTTAAGACCAATATGGGGCGCGTCAAACAAAGAGGAAAGAAAGCCATGGCACGCTATGAGTTTTCAGAAGTCCAGAATGCTGAACTATCCGCCGCTAGTGGTGGTGCTGAAGCATTGTATAATTTGGGGATGATGTATTCATCAGGTCGCAGTGTTGAGCCTGATTTGGTAACAGCGCATAAATGGTTCAATCTTGCCGCGATGCAGGGCAATCAAGCTGCTCGTGACTATAGAATTGAACTTGCGCAGGAAATGTCTCAGGAAGACATCGCAGAGGCCCAACGCAAAGCACGTGAATGGTTGCGCAGTAACTAAGATTTTGCGTGATTTAAATCTGAAGTGTTCAGTGCGCCGCACAGCCGTTATCAATCAGCAAAATCGAACGCACTTATCTACTGCAGGGGAAGTGAGTGCCGTTCGATGCTGCTGGTGTTTATTGTAATTGATCCGGGCTGAAAAAATCATGATCCCTGAAGCGCTTGAAGCGTTCTTCAGTTTTGCTTTGTTCAAGTTGGCGGCGATAGATTTCGGTTTCATAGATATCCGCATCAGCTTGAAGACGATCTCGCCGGCTATTGGGGTAGGGCAAGCGCTCGTCATTGGGCGCATAGGTATGGCCAGATGGCAGAAACGTCTTTTCTTGTGACATAGCTGGCTGCATGTTGGCCACAATGAGACCTAAAGCACCAAGAAGGGCCAAAGCCAATTTCCGGTGTTTGGGCTGGCTTTTTATTTTACACACTGAAGACATCTCACTATCTCTATACATTTTACATTCCAATCATGAGGTGGATAAGCTTTAAGCCGATATCTCTTAAGGTGCTTATCCAATACGCCTGTTGCTGTCTAAAAAATAGGGCATAAAAGTTTAAAATTTACTGCAGCTGTCATTGAGCACGCATCAACTTATTTGACCTCTATCTTAGATATTAATTTCTACCTGATTTGCAAGAGTTTTGACAGACACAATTGTATGATAGAGGGCAGGGATGGTCATTGTGTGACAAAAAAACCTCCAGTTCATCAGAACTGAAGGTTTTTTTGACGGCAGTTTAGCCATATTTGTGTTGATCGCTTTAGTAGCGATAATGATCCGGCTTATATGGGCCTTCTTGTGGAACAGAAATGTAATCGGCCTGTTCTTTGGACAGTTTTGTAAGTTTCACACCCAATTTTTCCAAATGCAATGTTGCTACTTTTTCATCAAGATGCTTCGGCAGCACATAAACTTCATTGTTGTAATTGGTGTGATTATCCCAAAGTTCAATTTGTGCCAGCACCTGGTTGGTGAAAGAGGCGCTCATCACAAAGCTTGGGTGACCTGTAGCGCACCCTAGATTTACCAAGCGGCCTTCGGCCAGGATAATGATGCGTTTGCCATCAGGAAACTCAACCTCATCAACTTGGGGCTTTACATTGTGCCAAGGGTAATTGCGAAGGGCTTCGATTTGAATTTCACTATCGAAATGGCCAATGTTACAGACAATGGCACGGTCTTTCATCTCCCGCATATGTTCAATGGTGATGATATCGAGGTTGCCTGTGGTGGTGACGAAAATATCACCGTCTGCGACCACATCATCCATGGTGACCACTTGATAGCCTTCCATGGCTGCTTGCAGAGCACAGATTGGGTCAATTTCGGTGACCAAAACACGTGCGCCTTGTGTGCGCAGGCTGGCAGCAGAGCCTTTGCCAACATCACCAAAGCCTGCAACAACGGCTGTTTTACCAGCGATCATCACGTCTGTTGCGCGTTTAATACCGTCAACCAGGCTTTCACGGCAACCATACAGGTTGTCAAACTTCGACTTGGTCACGCTGTCATTGACGTTGATGGCAGGCACTTTAAGTGTGCCGGCTTTGGCCATTTCATAAAGCCTGTGAACACCGGTGGTGGTTTCTTCTGACAGACCTTTTATGTCTTCGAGAAGTTCAGGGAATTTCTCGTGCATGACAAGGGTCAAGTCACCGCCGTCATCCAGGATCATGTTTGGTGTCCAACCATCAGGTCCTTTGATTGTTTGATCAATGCACCACCAGAACTCTTCGTCAGTTTCACCTTTCCAGGCAAACGTTGGAATACCAGCGACTGCTACAGCTGCTGCTGCTTGATCCTGGGTTGAGAAGATGTTGCATGAACTCCAGCGCAATGTGGCGCCAAGATCAATTAAGGTTTCCATTAGCACTGCTGTTTGGATGGTCATATGCAGACAACCCACAATGCGTGCGCCTTCCAAAGGTTTTTTGCCTTTGAACTCTTCACGCAGGGCCATAAGGCCCGGCATTTCAGTTTCAGCAATGTTTATTTCTTTGCGGCCCCATTCGGCCAAGCTGATATCAGCTACTTTGTAATCTTCGCTCACTTTTTTCTCCTAGATAATCTCTCAGCGTCTCAGTAACACAAATATTAGACTGCTGATTTAAACTTTTCGGCCAAGTCGGTTTTTTCCCATGAGAAACCACCATCAGCGTCAGGTGACCGGCCAAAATGGCCATAAGCGGCTGTTCTGGCATAGATAGGCCGGCTGAGTTTGAGGTGTTCTCTAATACCACGTGGTGACAGATCCATATTCTCCTGAATCAATTTAGACAAATCGTCATCTGACAATTTCGTATTGCCTTCAGATTTGACATAGACTGATAAAGGTTTTGAGACGCCAATGGCATAGGCCAATTGGATAAGGCATTTATCAGCAAGGCCAGCTGCCACAACGTTTTTAGCAACATAACGAGATGCATAGGCTGCTGAACGGTCAACCTTGGTTGGATCTTTACCTGAAAAAGCACCGCCGCCATGAGGGGCTGCACCACCATAGGTATCAACGATGATTTTACGGCCTGTAAGGCCGGTGTCGCCATCAGGGCCACCAATAACGAAACGGCCAGTTGGGTTTACATAAAATTCCTCTTCCGGGCACATCCAACCTTCTGGCAGAACGTTTTCAACGTGCGGGCGAACAATTTCACGAATTTGATCAAGGCTCATTTCTTCTGTGTGCTGGGTTGAAACCACAACAGATGTGGCGCGTACTGGTTTACCGTTTTCATAAAGCAGTGTTACCTGGCTTTTGGAATCTGGCAAAAGGCCAGGTTCGGCGCCTGAATGACGGGCATCAGCCAGTGATTTCAGGATGGCATGGCTATACTGGATTGGGGCCGGCATAAGTTCCGGCGTTTCCGTGCAGGCATAGCCAAACATAATGCCCTGATCACCAGCGCCTTCGTCTTTGTCATCGCCACTGTCAACGCCCTGTGCGATGTCAACAGATTGCGCGTGAATGTAGGTTTCAACCTCAGCATTTTTCCAATGAAAACCTTCCTGTTCATAACCAATGTCTTTCACAGCCGCACGAGCAATTTCTTCGATTTGAGCATCTGAAATTTCGGTTTTACTGCGTACTTCGCCTGCGAGAACCAGACGGTTAGTGGTGCAAAGCGTTTCCACCGCAACACGTGATACCGGATCACCTGTCAGATAGGCATCAACCATAGCATCTGAAACCCGGTCTGATACTTTATCAGGGTGGCCTTCCGACACCGATTCACTGGTAAATAGATAAGAATCCGCGCTCATATTTGATCTCCTAGTTAATAAATTTTGGTTTGTTTCGTTTAATTAAGTTTTGCCTGTTCGATGATCCGCTTGACCTTTTCAGGCTGTTGTAACGCCATGATATGCACGCCTGCAACGCCTTTAATTTCACGCAATTGCTGGATCAGTTCGACGCAGATATCAATGCCTTCCTGAGCTTCGTCTTTGGCTGATTTAAGCCGGGTTATAACTTCGTCCGGTATCTTTATGCCAGCTATGTTGTGGCGCATCCATTCAGCAGCTCGTGCCGTGCTGAGGGGTCCGACACCCACCAAATAATGACATTGTTCATGCAAACCCTGGTCTTGAAACCGGGTAAAGAAATCCTTGAATGCGTCCATGTCGAAGCAATATTGCGTCTGTATAAATTGTGCCCCGGCGCGGATTTTTTTCTCAATCCTGCCAACTTCAATATGAGGGTCAATGGCACAGGGATTAGACGTTGCTCCTAAGAAAAATTCAGGTTTCTTGTCTAGCTTACGGCCTGATAAAAATTCACCTTGTTCGCGCATGTGTGTGAGCATTTCCAAGAGCGAGGTGCAATCAAGATCAAACACCGGTTTGGCCTGGGTCTTGTCTTGTGATTTAATGCCATCGCCCGTGAGGCACAATATATTTTTAATGCCCAGAGCTGATGCCCCCAGCACGTCAGCCTGAATGGCGATGCGATTGCGGTCGCGACACGAGACCTGCATGACTGGATCGTGACCTGCTTGTGAAAGCAAAGCTGCAACGCTGGTGCTTGAGATATGGGTGTTGGCACCGGCACCGTCTGTGATATTGACCGAACTACACAATTTGAGCAATTGTTCAGCTTCGCTGCGAATGTGATCAGCATCAGGCGTGTCTGGTGGGTTGAATTCGGACGTTATGGTGAATTCACCAGCATTGAGCTTGGCTTGCAAAGGGCTGAACGAGCGATCGGATTTCTGAACTTTAGACCGTGTCAGTGTTGTTTTGGACGTATCTTCCCCACGCCCTGTTGAGTGGTCGGCCTGCATCACTGCGATCCATGAAGATCTGCCGCTTAAACTTTGATCAAGCGGTGGTTGCAAAAGAGTTATCCGGTCGCCGTGGCGCATTTGTTGCGCGCCCTCCCAGGCTTTTACCCAGACACATGGCATGGAAGGTGTGACTTCGCAATATCCCCCTTCACGGACGCCCCCGCAGGGCCCATTGCGTAAATTCTTGGGACAATTCATGGGGCATGACATGCCGGTCGAGCTTAAAATGCAATTGCCGCACATATGACAATCGAACATGGTGCCTTTGATAAGTTTTTCTGCAGGCTTTATAACCGGTTTAAGAATTTTTGAGGGAATAAAACGGGCAAGAGGGCGCAGAGCAACAAGTACAGGCACAAAGGCTGAATACATGATTTCCATTAGCCGGGCATGACGATTTGACCAAGCACGCAGGCTAGAATTACCAACTGCTTTGCTGAGGTTTGCCGCACTCATGCACTTAATGATCCCTGTTTAGAAACCTCTGAAAGCAAAATGGCTTTTGGTATCGATGCGTTATTCCCCGGCGCCATGAGATGCGCGCCGTGAAGGCTTGGGATTTGGGCAATATGTTGTAAAATTTCAGCGCAAATTTTAATGCCTTCTTGTTTTGGATCATCAGCCTCTTGCAAACGCGTAACAATTTCGTCGGGAACATCTACGCCATAAAGATTTTCACGCATCCATAGAGCCGATTTGGCGGAAGCCAAAGGGCCTGTGCCGATGAGGATAAATATTTTGCCGCTCAAGCCGATCTCCTGAAGTTTCTCAGCATAATAAGAAATGGCTTTAAGATCATAGGTTAGTTGTGTTTGTACGAACCGTGCTCCAGCTCCGACTTTTTTGTTTAAAGCATCACCCCACCAGGGTTCGTCACATTGGTTGGGCATATCTGCCGCGCCGATAAGAAACTGGGGAGGGGAGGTTACTGTTTTTTCCTCATTGGGAATAACACCAGTGTTTGAAAGTGTTGAAACAATATCAATCAAGTCTGTTGGGGCTACATCATGGACAGATGTAATATCGGCTTGTTTTTCTTCATCAAGGTTGTCGCCGCGCAAAACAAGAAGATTTTGCACACCTATAGCCCCAGCACCGAGGAGATCACTTATGAGAGCTATTTTATTTCGGTCACGACAAGTGACTTGCAAAACGGGTTCAACGCCTTGGCTTTTCATAAGCGCTGAGCAGGCCAGACCCGGCAGGCGCACCTTGCCGCCAGCTGAATCTGCAAGATTTACTGCGTCCACATGGCCTTTGAAAGGATCCAATAATTTCAGAAAATCCTCTGGATTTCCTGATAATGGCGGCACGATTTCTGCGGTCAAAGCAAAGCCGCCACGCAAGGCACGCGTCAATTGACTATCAATTGACGCTTTTGCAACAGGCGGATTTGCAGTCGTTTTCATATTTTAGGTCCGTCGTCTGGAAACGACATAAGATTCATCATAGAACCAGAGACCACCATGTTTTGCCAACACTTCACGGGTGACATCTACGTAGAGGGGATCGTGCATGACAGCTTCAAGTCTTTCATCTTCGATTTGGGCTACGTAAACAGCAGCGTTCCAAGCGGCCAGCAGTGTTGATGTTCCAATACTGTTCTCACCGGACACCTCAGAGGGCAGCGTGTGCATGTCGTAGCGGACAATGGCACGCTTATCAGAATAGGCATTGTAATTGAGATCGCGGTGGGTCTTCCCGATCTCCTGCTTTAAATGGCGCAGGATATCATGCCGGCTGGTTGTAAATGGGTTTTCACCAGGCCACACACTTTTGACGATTTCCAGTCCTGGATCGCCGCCACATGAATGAATGCCAAGCAGGCGTCCACCAGGTGCCAGACTTTTTGCCAGAGGTGCTATGACTTTTTGCACCTTAAATTCCGCTGGCATACGTGCCCGGTAGGGCTGGGAGGCTATAACCAAATCATAGTCCGCTTTTGCGTTTCCAGGCTGAGGAATGATCGGGTCAAGCAGAAATTTATGATCCTCCCGGTAGAATACGAATACTGAAGGCCGCACATAGAGAGGATTGCCGGTCTTGGCGCTGGATTTTACTTGCCAATTTTCCGCGAACTCGTCTTGCATATCTGCAATTTGTTCGTGAAATTCATGTGCCGTATTACCGCGCAGTGGAATCTCGACCCAATTAAGCGTTGCAGCGGCTGCCATGGAGCGTGGGGTTAGCCAGGGTGCCTCGGTGTAATAAAGGTTGGTTGCAATCATAACGGTTGCGGGATGTTCGGAGAACCTGTCCGGCATTTTTTCCATACTGAGACGAACATCTTCAAGGCTGATTTCCTTGCCCACCACATAATGGGGCAATGTGGGAAAGCGCTGGTGCATTTGCCGCATCAGGTTGGTTAAAACGGTGCCATCGCCCATGCCTGCGTCGAAAATTCGAACAGCGGGGGGGCGGGGATGAATATGTTGTAGTTCCTGGCCGGCCCGTTCTGCGACCTTCCATTTTTCTCCGCATGTATTAACAAACATCAGATATTTTTGGCGGTTATCGTAAAAACGAAAAGCCTCTTTATCAGTCGAATTGTCTTTACCCTTGGATGTTTTGGTATTCGTGCTCTGTTTGTCACTGGCTTTTAGTGGTGCAGTTTCACTATCTTGAGCCTTACCTTGCAATTTATTCGCTGACATATATTCACGTACCTTTTTAACTGTCGTAGTGGTGATGCCGCTGCCTGAGCGCAGCCGGCCGACAAATTTGCCATCATTGACGACGCGTTTGCCGAATGTGCTTTCGGCAATACCATTGCGGCGGCAAAAGCTTTCGATTTCATCCAATAGGGATGTTTCGATATTTGTATCTATCATTTCTGACCAGCTATCATTTTTCCACGAAGGCAGATCTCTAAACAATGATCTCTTGTGCTAAATGTAGACATAGAATAGTCGGCTGGTCAATAATTTTCCCAAAATAACCTGAATGTAAAAAGTTGGGATAAATCCCACTGGCTTGAATGGTTTCGTTGGGATGAAGGATTTTGAATATGTAAAATGGGGCTGTCTTGGGGTTTGTCCCATAATAAAATTACACGCGCTCGACAAGTGTTGCTTGACTCTATGCTTATAGGCTTTGATGATCAAAAAATGAATTGTAATCAGAAATGAGGAAATATCATGTTGAAGGCTTCTGCCGATATTATTATGCCGACGTCTATTATCGGCTCCCTACCACGACCGAATTGGTATACGGAAAATCTAGGAACTAAATCTTTTCTCCAAGCTATGGTGAATTCACGTTTCCGCGAACAATATACTGATGCGGTCTCGGTCTATTTGCGGGCACAGGAAATTGCCGGTCTGGATATTGTCACAGATGGTGATGCCCATTATGACGAGGAAGTAGGGGGGCAAAGCTGGACGACTTACCCACCTATTCATATGGAGGGGTTTGATAAAGGAACACCTGATCCAGCCGTTTTCAAAATTGGCGGTGTTGGTTTTAAGCGTGGGCATATTCTTCATGATTATCTTGAAGCGCGTGTAATGCCCAAAATAACCGGTCCGGTGGGTCCAGGTAATTTGCAATATGCGGCCATGTGGAAGACAGCTCAGCGTCTCACAACAAAACCGGTCAAGTTTGGTACAATCACACCAGAGCTTCTGGCAGCCGCTGTTGATGATGAATATTACAAAGACGGGGTTGAACGCATTCATGCTTTGAGTGACGCGCTCAATAAGGAACTTAATGATCTGGCAGATGCTGGTTGTCCTATTATTCAAATGGAAGAGCCGCAAATGCACATGATCCCGTCGCGCGGTAAAGTGTTTGGCAAGCTCGATATGCAGGACATGGTCGATGTGTTCAACAATACGGTTAAAGGCCTGACCGCTAAAACTGAAGTGTGGTGTCATACCTGCTGGGGCAATCCTTCTCAACAACGTATGTTTAAAGAAATTCAATCTTATCAGCCTTCACTTGAAGCGTTAAACGGGGTTGATGCTGATGTGTTGACGTTTGAAACCTGTTCTTCGGGTCCTGGCGATATTGAGGCGATCGGCAAGGTAATTGATAGCAACAAGAAAATTGCCCTTGGTGTTATTGATCACCACACATTGCAGGTGGAGCGTCCCGATGAAGTGGCTGATCTTATTCGTGAAGCATTGAAACATATCCCGGCTGAGCGTCTTATCATCTCTTCTGATTGCGGTATGGGCCGAGAGGGGATGAGCCGCAGACATGCTGAATATAAAATTGTCGCCATGGTTTTGGGCACCAATATCATTAAAAAGGAATTGGGCCTGCCGGAAGCGGACTGTTTGGCCGCTGATGAGCGCTTTTCTTTGACAATTACCGAGACTTAAAGCTTGGTATTTCTATAACAAAAATTCACCGGCTTGGGTTGACGTCTGAGCCGGTGAAAATACTATGTTTCCAGGGTGAGCCTCAATGGGGAGAGAATAATGTATAAGGCCAGTGCTAATATTGTCATGCCAACCTCTATCATCGGCTCGTTGCCGCGTCCAAGTTGGTTTACGGAGCAATTAGGGTCGCGTTCTTTTTTGCAAGCTATGGTGAATTCACGTTATCGCGAACAATATACCGATGCAGTCTCGGTTTATCTGCGGGCACAGGAAATTGCCGGTCTGGATATTTGCACGGACGGTGATGCTCATTACGACGATGAAGTGGGCGGGGCCAGCTGGCAGACCTATGCACCGTTTCATATGGACGGGTTTGATACGAATAATCCACAGCAAAGCGTTTATAAAGTTGGCGCTGTGGCTTTCCCGCGTGGCCATATTTTACATGATTTTCTTGAAGCGCGTTGCATGCCACGAGTTAATGGGCCGATTGGTCCCGGCAATTTACAATATGCTGCCATGTGGAAGACGGCGCAGCGGTTGACGAATAAACCGATTAAGTTCGGTACGATTACACCGGAACTTCTGGCAGCTTCTGTGGGGGATGATTATAACAAAGATCCGATTGATCGCGTCATGGGGCTTTCTAACGCTTTAAATCAGGAATTAAACGATCTAGCGGATGCTGGATGCCCTGTTATTCAGATGGAAGAGCCGCAAATTCACATGACACCGATACGTGGCAAAATGTTTGGCAAGTTGGATACCAAAGAGCTTGTCGATATTTTCAATAATACCGTCAAGGGACTTAAGGATAAGACCGAAGTTTGGTGCCATACCTGTTGGGGCAATCCGTCGCAGCAGCGTATTTTTCTGGAAGTGCAAAGCTATCAGCCGACATTGGAAGCGCTTAACGAGGTGGAGGCTGATGTGCTGACGTTTGAGACCTGTTCTTCAGGCACGGGCGATATTAAAGCGATTGGCGAGATTATTGATGACAGTAAAAAAATCGCTATTGGTGTCATCGACCATCACACGTTGCAGGTTGAGCGGCCTGATGAAGTGGCAGACCTTATTCGTGAGGTGTTGAAACATATTCCAGCTGAGCGTCTTATTATTTCTTCTGATTGTGGCATGGGCCGCGAAGGCATGAGCCGCAGACACGCAGAATATAAAATGGTAGCCATGGTGCAGGGTACCAATATCGTTAAAAAGGAACTTGGGCTACCGGAAGCAGATTGTATGGCTGCTGACGAGAACTATTCTTTGACGATTACTGAAACTTGATTGAGTAGGCACAAAAAACGCCCCAGAGAGACCCTGGGGCGTTTTGTTTCTCGAAAGTGTTTTATAGGGATTAGCCCCATACTTCTTGCGCAATTTCCTGAACGAATTCAAGTTTTGTTCTTTGCTGATCGAAGCTGACTTCATTGCCTTCTTGAGTCGAGGCAAAGCCACATTGAGGGCTAAGTGCTAATTGTTCAATGGGTGCAAATTTGGCTGCTTCATCGATGCGTCGTTTAATCTCATCTTTGCTTTCAAGCTCACCTAGTTTTGAGCTTACAAGGCCAAGAATAACGGTTTTGTCTTTGGGTAAGAACCGTAAGGGTTCGAAGTCGCCTGAGCGGTCATCGTCATATTCCAGGAAGAAACCGTCAATCTCAAGCTCATTGAGCATGGCTTCGGCAACCGGCTCATAGCCCCCTTCAGCAACCCAAGCAGAACGGAAGTTGCCGCGGCACAAATGCACGCAAACGGCCATATCATCCGGTCTGGATTTGATTGATTGATTGATTACATCTGCATATTGGCTCGGTAATTTATCTGGATCTTCACCAATTTTTTTAGCGTTTTCGCGCATATGTGGATCGCACAGATAAGCCAGGTTTGTGTCATCAAGTTGGAGATATGTGCACCCAAGTTTTCCAAGTTCAGCAACTTCCTCGCGATAGACCCTTTGCAGATCGTCAAAGAATTCATCCATATCAGGATAAGCCTCTTCGCTGACACCAGAGCGTCCGCCACGAAAGTGCAACATGGTGGGCGAGGGGATGCATAATTTAGGCACGCCTTTGGTGACAACAGATTTAAGGTATTTAAAGTCTTCGGTTGCAATGCCTTGCGAGCGCACGAGTTTGCCGTCAACTCTCAGGCGTGGAGGTTTAAATTGCAAATCTGTCGTATGGCTGTGGAATGTTACCGGCAGACCGCCTCCATCAGTGGCTGTTACACCGTCGATTAATTTAAGAAAATCAATATGGAAAAAGGCGCGGCGATATTCGCCGTCAGTGACGCCTCCCATGCCGATATCTTCCTGGAGCTTGACGACATTTTTAATGTGCTCGTCTTCTACGGCACGCAAGCCTTCGGCTGTAATTTCATGATTGGCAAATTGCGCACGTGCTTCGTGAACTTCTTTCGTTCGCAGCAACGAGCCGACATGATCCGCCCTGAATGGTGGACGTCCTTTTGTTGTCATTATTTATCCTTCCCTGATCTTTCGTGTTTTACTGTTATGAGTTAAGTTTATGTGCTGATAGTATTTCTAAATATCATCAGTTGACTGTTTATTTTCTTGGGAATTGTATATAGCTTTTGGGTTGTTAAATCAATTGCTTTGTATTTTTTTGCATGGAAACGATGACGGAGATATATGCCATAACATAGTTGTTTACCTTGTTATATTTGCAGGGCAAACTGCACTAATATTGATCAGATTACGGAGTAAAAATTAATGACAAGAACTTTGATCAAAGGTGGATCGATTCTCTCGATGGACCCCAGTATTGGAGACATCAGTGTAGGCGATGTACTTATTGAGGATGACAAGATAGTTGAGGTTGGGAGCCAGATTGATGCCAGCGATGTAGAAATTATTGATGCCAGCGACATGATCGTCATGCCGGGCCTGGTTAACACCCATTTGCATACTTGGCAGACTGGTCTGCGTGGCATGGCGGCGGATTGGAATATGAGTGATTATCTGCGTGCCATGCATGCCGGTATTGCACCAGCATTTGGGCCAGATGATATTCATATCGGCAATCTGATCGGAGCCCTTAATCAGTTATCGGGTGGTGTTACGACGGTGTTCGACTGGTGTCACAATAATCCGACGCCCGATCATACAGAAGCGGCGATTGATGCGCTTGAGGCATCGGGTATACGTGCTTTGTTTGGCCATGGTACGCCGAAGCCGGACCCCAAGGAAGGCCAGCGGCATTTTAGTGAGGAGCCCCAGCCGAGATCCGAGATCGAGCGTCTTGCGAAGGGCAGGCTGTCATCCAACGATAAGCTTGTCACTTTGGGCATGTGCATATTGGGTCCGCATTACGGTGTTCACGACGTTAATGTTCACGATCTGAAATTGGCGCGTGAATACGATCTCTTAGTCAGCGCTCATATGGGTGTTGGACATGCCCGCATGGTGCCGGACGGGATCAAGAAATTGTTTGACGAGGGCTTGTTTGATGAGCGCTTCAATGTCGTTCACGGCAATGACCTATCGGACGAAGAAATGAAAATGATTGGCGGCAACGGTGGCTCTTTAACACCGACAACCGGTGTTGAAATCCAGATGGGTTTTGGTTTTCCGGTCACCGGAAGATTTCTGGATGCGGGTGGCACGATCGGTCTTGGCATTGATGTCGAATCCAATGTGACCGGCGATCTGTTTCAGGAAATGCGGTTTACTTTGTCGTTGCAGCGGCTTTTTGAAAATGAACCCAATACGCAAGCAAACAAACCAGTTGCACCATTGCATTACAAGGCACGTGATGCGCTTAAATGGGCAACCATTGATGGTGCTAAACTCATGCGTATGGATCACAAAATTGGATCATTGACGCCTGGCAAGCAGGCTGACGTGATTTTGATACGGATGCGTGATCTTAATATGTTCCCGGTTAACCGCCCGGCCGAGCAAGTCGTGTTCTATGCCAATTGCATGAATGTCGACACGGTTTTGGTTGATGGTAAAATCATGAAAAGTAATGGCGTGCTTAACTATCAGGGGCTGGATGACAAGATGGACAAGCTTGCCAATTCCGCCCAGAGCATTTTTGAGCGTGCCGGTGTCAATATCGAAGAAGCCCGCGTTGAAGAGTAGCGGGGCAATTTGCTGAAGAGGTTATCGGCATCAAAGACGATACTAAAAAGGCCCGCTTAATTGAGCGGGCCTTTTTTATGTTTTAATCACCTTGTTTAATCAGAGCAATATTAGGCTCAATTGTGGGAAGGCGATGAGTATCACCGTGACAGCCAGCATGATGACGACAAATGGGAAGGCTCCTGCAAATATCTGATTAAGGGTGACCCTTTTATCGTCAATGGTAGATCGCACCACATAAACGGCAATACCCAATGGTGGCGTCAACAAGCCCATCTCAACAGTGATTACCGTTACAATGCCAAACCAAATCAAATCAGCGCCAAATCCTGTCACGATGGGTAAAACCAACGGTAACACAATGAGCATCATTGAAATCGAGTCGAGGAACATGCCAAGCACAATCAGCAGCAGAACATAGAGCAACATGAAGCCGTAGAAGCCCAGATCAGCGCCAGCTATTGCGTCACCCATATATTGTGGGAAGCCAGACAAAGCCAACATGCGGCCGTATATATTCGCCGCCAAAATGAGGAATAAAACGGCAACTGTCGTGTGGCCGGTTTCAATAAGCACTTTCCACAACTTCGCCCAAGTTAGGCGACGTTTCATTATAGCGATCACCAAAGCGCCTGCGGCCCCAATTGCCCCGGCTTCAACCGGTGTGAATATGCCGCCATAGATACCGCCCATGACCGTGCCGATGAGAACTATGATTGGCAAGAGTTTCCATGTGGCTGACAAAACATTTTCATCTTCCAGGTCATCATGTGTTGGTTTGCCGACAAAGCTTGGCCAAAAATGAGCCATGAGAATGATGGCAATGGACATAGAGCCTGCAAGCAGGATGCCCGGGATTATTGCAGCAATAAACAAGAAGCCAACCGATTGCTCAGCGACAAATCCATAAACAATCAAAAGCAGGCTAGGGGGGATTAACATGCCTAATATGGATGAACCAGCCACAACGCCAACGGAGAATTTTGCTGAGTAGCCGTGATCCATCATTTGTGGTGTCGCGACTTTGGTGAAAACGGCAGCAGAGGCAATGGACGACCCGGTGATAGCTGCAAATATCGCATTGGCCATGACGGTTGCCACGCCTAAACCGCCTTTGATGGATTTTAGACCCCAGCGGGCAACATTAAATGTGTCTTTGCCGATATCTGATTCATTGACCAAGAGCCCCATCAAAACGAAGAGCGGCACAACACCAAAGAAATAATTTCTGAGGAATTCGTTGGACGCAAGCTTGACTGCGTTAAGGGCTATATTGGTGTCGCCCATCATCATCCAGATGCCGATAAAACCTAGTGTCACGAGGGCTACACCGATATGAATACCGAGATAGATTAAGATCAACATACCAATCAGCGACATTGCACCGATTTCATGGTTCTCAAAACCGCCCTGTGCTACCCAGGCGAAAACCATAAAGACAGAAACCATGGCGCCAATATAGGTCATGCCTATAGGTTGTTTGGTTTTGGCTTTGGATTTGGTTCGTTCTTTGATTTTGCTCAACAGTGTGTTGACGCTTTGAACTGTTAGAATGAAGAATTTTATGGAAACCAGAATGGCACCAAAAGTGATGATAAATCTCAGTGGCCAGACCAATATCGTAAATTCACCTTCAACGCCAAATTTAAGATCGGGCCAGGCTTCAATAAATTTAACAACGCCGCCATTTACAATCAGAATAAAAACAAAAAAGCCGAATAAATTAAAAATAGAGTGAAAAAATGCTGCAGCAATCGGTCGGTTGCGGTCAAGACTATCAATCAACATTTCTGCACGGGTAAACCGTCCGACGTGCAGGGCATGTGCGAGCTGTAAAAATACTGCACCTGCAATTGTATAGCCGACAAATTCGGAAACGCCGCGCAGTGGTGCGTTAAAGACGTTTCGTGAGAAAACGTCCGCACAAATAATGAACATCAAGGCGAAAACCCAAACGGTGCCTAAGCTGTTCATCCATGATGTAAATTTTGTGAAATAATCTGCGAAGCGTTGAGGCAGGCTCAACGCTTCGCTTTGGTCTTCATTATAAACTTTTGTTGTCAACCTATTTGTCCCAATCACGCAGAGGTTTTACACCTGCTTTACGGGCGCCATCCATCCAAGCTTTCAAGACTTGCTTGGCAGGAAGACCTTTTGCGGATGTTGATTTGACCCATTGACTAGCGACATCAGGCATTGCTGCAGCCCATTTCTTTTGTTCTGCAAGTGGCAATGTTGTGACAACGGCACCAGCTTTCGGCAGGATGATTTCAAAGCTTTTCTTCTTGAAAGCATCCACCTTTGCGGAAACCAATGCACCATATTCTTGGCCAAGTTGTTTGAACATTTTCTGCAGTTCAGGTGGTAGACCGTCAAAGGTCTTTTTGTTCATTGTCAACGCACCGGTGATGCCACCGCCAAGGCCAACTGAAGTTACATATTTTGCGACTTCGTGGATCTTGAAGGGAACGATGCCCGTGCCTGGAATGATCGCACCATCAGCAACACCTGTTTTAATGCCATTGTAATAAATCGGCAGACCGCCATTCACACCAACAGCACCAGCACCTTTAATCCAGTTTGCAACTGCACCTGGGCCATAAATTTTCTTACCTTTAAGGTCGGCCAGAGTTTTAACCGGGAAATTGGTAATCAAGATGTAATCGTCGATCGTTTGCGCACCCAAAAACACTTGATTGTACTTAGACCAAGCCTTGTTCATGGCTGGAATGTTTTTGTGCATATCAAGTTGAATTTTGGTCGCGATCTTGGTGCTATCGGTCACGAAAGGTGAGAAGAAAGTCACATTTTGCAATGGCAGCTTATTAGGCTCCCACAATGTGCCGACCCAACCAATGTCGCCGAGACCGTCCTGAATGCCTTCAAGAGTGTTCTTAAAGTTATAGAGCGCACCTGCATAAGCTTCGGTCCATTTGATATTGTGGCCTAATTTTTTGGCGCGTTTTCTTGCTTCAGGAACAATATGGGTTTTGATTACAGCAACCCAAGGAACCACCGGCGGATGGCTTGAGCTTGCTGTTAATTTAATGTCTTTTGCATTGGCACCAGAAGCAACCATCATCATGACGCTTGCAGCTATGCCGCTGATTATACTGGTTTTTAACAAGTGTTTCATTTTACACCTTCCCTGTTAGGATTTAGCCTCCCAATGAGTATCAACGCTGATAGATGATATTTATAGTATCATGCGCTACTACCCTACGATACCAGAATATATTTTCCGGCAGCATTCTTAAATTCAAGCACTACAAACGATTGTGCATAACTGAGCTGTAGTGTGAATGCTTTTTTGGATATGTCCCCTCATTTTGTCTTTCTAAGGTTAAGACAATTAATTGTGTTAGTAAAAACATACATCCCTTGAGACAGGGAGGTACGTTCACCAGAGGGAACTTTTTTTATCCGTTGCTTGATGTTCCCCCAGCCAAGGCTGTTACAGTATGTAAGTGAGTATGCTGTGTAAAGCCTCTTTATGATTATAATACAATAAGGTGGCTTGGTTTCTGGACAAAAATGATATCATATCAATATGATAAGTGAAACGTTGCGCAAATAAAAATACGAACGTTCTCGTTCATTTGCTGCTTAAGGCTTTATATTCACCTTGAGCCAACATTAGTTTGTCATTTAAAATTGTTATAGTGTTGGCATTGTGTAATTGCAGGGTTGGGACCGTTTTGATTATGTTCCGATAAATCGGCGGTCCTTTTAATATATCGTCTATGAAAAATGATCATTTAGTGCCTAAAGAGGGCATATTGCCGTTTGATCCTGCGCTCCAAAGCCCTGATACAGGTGTTGTGTTTATAGGGCGTATTCACACGCCATGGCAAAACCGGTCTGAATGTCCTCGAAATGTACGGATTGCCCGCGAGCGTGGTCAGCCTGCTCATATTGAAATCGATGAATTGTTTCGCCCTGGACTTCGCGGGCTTGAGGGCATTTCACATATTCACGTTCTGTATTGGCTTCACGAAGCGCAACGCAACATGGTTATGCGTGCCTCCGACCATTCACCGGGACCAACGGGCATATTTGCCTTACGCTCACCTGTCAGACCAAATCCGATTGGGCTTGCGGTTGTGAAAGTAACTAAGCTGGATATTGCAGCGGGGCGGATTGATATTGATGGGATTGATTGTATTGACGGGACAAATCTGCTGGATATTAAGCCCTATCTGCCGTCTGTTGACGCTTATGGTACTGCTGATCCAGGTTGGCAAGGCAAGCCTGTGAAATAGTGCCAAAGGATACCCGGCTTATGATAGCAGCAATCTGGAACTATAACCGTGATGCTTATAAGCGGTTTATACAAGATGATGGGATGGCATTGGCTGGAAACATAGCTTTTTGCATGATCCTGGCTCTATTCCCCTTTTTGATATTTTTAGCGTCCTTGGCAGGTTTTTTCGGTGATGAGGCTTTGGCAGAACTAGCCGTGGATTATCTTTTGAGTGTTGCGCCTGTGCAATTGGCAAAAGCGATCAGTCCTGAAATCCATACACTTTTAACAGCGCCACGTCCCGATCTCTTAACTTTAGCGGTTGCCTTTACAATCTGGACAGCATCGGGATCTGTGGAAAGCGTGCGCGTTGGGCTTAACCGAGCATACGGGTATGTAGAACACAGGCCCTATTGGTTCAGATTTATCCAAAATGTGCTGTTTGTTGTGGGAGGGGCGGCGGTGTTGCTGGCCTTGTCGACAACTGTCGTTATGGGGCCGTTAATTTGGGGCAAGGTTGTGTTTTATTTCCCTGCGATGGAAAATTTTGCTGCCCGGTTTTCCCTGCTGGCTTATCCGGTCTCACTGGTGCTTTTAACAGGCGCATTGATAGCCGCGCATTTGTTCTTGCCGGCCAAGCGTCATCGTTTGGGCGAAATCTGGCCCGGCATTGTGCTCACAATGGTGCTTTGGTTGGCGGCGGCTTTTGGCTATTCTTATTATCTTGCCCATTTCAGCACGCTAATCAGTCTTTATGCGGGTTTGTCCGGCATCATCATTGCACTCACTTTTCTCTATCTCTCCGGCGCCTTGCTGATTTGGGGCGGTGAGATCAATCAGGTATTAATTATGCGTTCCGACTGATTAGAAACTTTCATCGGGGATAATACCCCCGGCAATCACTGTTCCCGGAACCGATATTTTCTCTACAGGCACAAGCAGCCGCCAATCATGATTTACAGGTACCATCCGCAGCAGATAATCTTTGCCAAAAGTCTGATCGCCGACAATCAGTGCTTTGGCATGGACACGCAGGAGGCCTGCGAAAATCTCCGCACTGCTGGCTGTATTAGGACCAACGATCAATTTGAGAGTTTTGAAAGCTAGTTTTTGTTTGTTTCCAGGAATAGCGAGCATTTTCTCATTATCCGCTCCGCTTAGCTTTATGGCATTGGGAATTGGTCCGAGAAAGAGGGATGCTACGCGCAACATACGGTTTAATGGGCCACCGCGATTGTTTCGCAAATTAATGGTGATGTTTGAAGGCAAAGTTTTATTATTGCCAGATGCGTGAGACAGCACTGTTTCGATCTCGGATACGGCTTTCCTGCCAAAACGATCGAGAGAAAATTGGAGGGTATCTGGTGGCAGCCTTTTTGAATCACTCAAAGAGGGCACGCTTGTAACCCGTCTTATGGTGTCGGTATCCGGGTGTGTTATTTTTTCCAGCCGTGCTTTTGGGCCTAGATGTGTTTTGATCAAACGTGCAGCGCACAGGACATCCGCGCAAGTCTTCCGAATGTAGTTGAGGGGAGGGAGTGGGGTGCGTGAAAGCGAAGTTGCTGTGGTAACCAGATGTTCAATACGATCTCCTGCCAGCACTGTGGCCGGCAGGAGCAACGCCAGGATGATAATTGCCCTAATGGCAATAATTGAGTGCGCCGACCATATGGGCACCCCAGGGTTCCTTTCCGACATTTTTAATGCGGCCTGTTAGCTTACGATACCGGGTGTCAATGACGGCGATTTCGCTGGTGCCGCTTAAGGCTACATATAATTTTTTGCCATCGGGTGTTACCACACCAGTTTCAGGTGTGCCTTTTGGAAGCTTGATTTCACCGATGTTTTTCATCTCAACAAGATCAAGCATGATGATTTTATTATTACCGCGGCTGATGACAAAGGCGGTTGTTTCAAACCAGCCTGTATTAACACCGGTCATATCCGCAGCCCCCTTTAATCTGGCAACTTCGCGATAAGGTGCTTGTGTTGAAAAGATGGAAACGGTTTCATCCCCATTGTTGGGGATAATCATATAACGGCCATCAGCTGTTGAATAAGCGCGCCAAGGTTCATCGCCAAGTTTAATGGTGGCGAGTTTTTTCTGGGTGCGCAGATCAAGGACTGCCATCACATCCCCATCGCCATAGGCTGCAAACCCAAGGCGTCCATTTGGTGTGCGGGTTACATTGATAATACCTTGATGCTCATCTGCCGTGCCAGCCAAGGCTGCAATTCCCTTGGCTTCACCAACGCCAATCTGGTTGATCACTTTGCCTTTGGCCACATTAATGACAGAGACAAAATTAGCGCCCAAATTGCCGACATAGAGCAATTTTCCATCGGGACTAAACGTCATATTATGTGGCTCATGAAGACCGGTTATCCGCTTGGTTTCTATATCCTTCGTTAGAGACACCAAAGAAATCGTGCCTTCACCGATATTACCGATGGCCGCAAATGAGCCACCTGGGGCAATTTCCATGTGCTCCGGCTCATGGCCGAGCTTGACGGTTGCTGTGGTTTTCAACGTCGCGAGATCGACAATTGATACCGTGTTGTCTTTTGTATTGGTGACAATCATCTTGCCAAGCGCATCAGAAACAGCGACCTGGTGGGGGATGGCGCCAACTTTTACCCGGGCCACCAATTTGTCGGTGTTGGCATCAAGAATAGCAACGTCAGCAGAATTGCGATTGGGGACAAAAACATAATGGTCATATGGCGCATCAAGCGCCATCGCCTCTGCGGCAAGAAAACTGCCAAACAGGGCAGCGGCAATAATTTTTTTAAAATGTCTCAAAACCATGGTCATGGTGCTCCTTACTTAATCCAAAGGTCCATGCCATTGCGAGACGGATTGGGTTGAGGGAGATCGAAAACATTTCGATCAACCGGGAAACACCCCGTTCCGGTTATCGCTCTGGCGATAAGGCTGGCAGGTCTCCTGGCTCGCATTCATCGTTGTTATCCCGCCTTCCCAGCATCCTATAATTGGATGATCAGTGGCACATGTGGACAGCAACTCCTTGCTTACAGTTGCGGGGGCAGCCTCGGTATTGGAAATCATCCTCACCGTGTTCCCTATTATCTTCCGAAACATTACACTACGGAAGAACCATCCTTACCTCAATCTATAAAGCAGGCGGCCCATTGTGAGCAATATAGAATTTCAACTGCTAACCAGTTTTAGCGCGATCTTGTTGTATTCATCACAGATCACGACAAATGATGCATTTCATCAAAAATATGAGATTGCATGCCACCATCGCAAGGCAGGGGAACACCTCTGATCCAACGGCTGGCGTCAGAGCACAGGAAGGCCACCACAGGAGCTATGTCATCAGGTGTGCCGGGACGGTCCATAATGGCCATGTCTTCGGCTGCGCGCTCGCCAAGCGTGTCCAAGAAGTCTTTTAAAATAGGGGTTTCAACCGGGCCTGGACAGATTGAATTCATCCGAATGCCGCGATCTCGCCACGTCCAGCGGTTTGTCATGGTCCAGATATTGATCGCTTCTTTAGAGAAAAAATAGCTTCGAGCATCATCAATGCCATGCTCTGTGCAAAATTCTTCAACCTTTCTGAAATCGTGCAGAGCAATAAGAGCTTTTACCGGATCAACGGCTTCACGCCAGCCATGACCAGCTAAAGATGAGAGGTTTACGATTGCTGCGCCATCCGACATTTTATCAATCAGGCCTTCAGTCAGCGCTCTTAAGCTCATGAAATTCACTGTTACAACCGCCACAGCCCCTCTTGTGGGTGGCAAGCCGGCAATATTACACAGGCCGTCAATGCCAGGCTCTATTTGAGTGATTACGCGATCAATCTCTGCCGGATTGGAAAGATCGGCTTTGATGAAACCGTCAAATGTATTATCCGGTTCGTTTATATCAATGCCGATTACACGCGCACCTTGTGATTTAATGAGCTCAGCAGATTTTTTACCAATGCCTGATGCCAGGCCGGTGACGATGATAGTTTTGTTTGATAGTGGCATTAATTGTCCTAACCTGTTGTTACCCTATATGACTTTACCAGCCGCCACCACCACCGCCGCCGCCGCCACCGCCTGAAAAACCACCGCCACCAGAGCCTGAGGAGGAGGGCATGGCGCTGGCCGTGCTTGAAGCAATGGATGCGGCAATGCCACTGGTGGCAGCGCCTAAGTTGGAGCTATCAAACGATCTACCGGAATACCATGCTGGATGATAGCCTTGGGTTTTCACATCAGGGGCAATGCGCGCCATGTGACTGGTAAATGCGTTTGACCATGGTTTTTCAACACCCAAGCCAATGGCAAATGGCAGGTAGGTTTCATAAAGCTCGGTTGTCATGTCGGGGGCGTCCTGCAAGTTCATGCGCTCAGCTTCTGCAATTGTCAGATAAAGCTTAAAGCCCTCAATATGGTCCATTACCGTGCGGCCGGCCAAAGTTGGGGCTCTGAGCAGGAAGAAAAATGCGACATTCATTATAGCCAAGGCGCCAGCGGCCATTGGGGCTGCAAATACAAGATCTCCAATTAAGGCGATGGGCGACAAGATGACCGGGATGAGCACGACAGCGCCCACAATTGTCATGAACCCACCAAGCCAAACAGACCCACCACCGGGTCTGCGGCCAAACAGGCGACCCAAGCCTGGAAACAACAAAAATGCCCCAACCGAACCTGCTATAAATACCAATACCACCATGCTTAATTGTTTTTCTCCAGGTGCATCGAGAAATAAAAACGCTACAAGTGTGATCACACTGATTGCGATGCCGCCGGCCAGATAAGAATAATTGTTGCGAAAGAAATCACCTTCATATTCACGCAAGATCGCGCGCTTGAAGTGCGATAAAACCGTTTTGATTTTTTTACCATTTGTTTTGTTGAAGGTAATTTTGCCCAAACTTCCAAGCAGTTGCTTTTCTATGATGCTTTCGCCAGGGCTAAGGGTTTTTCGGCTCTCATTATTAGCTGAACCTGAGGTGTCCAAGCGTTCAAGCTCGATTTTCTCTTTGTCATCCATACCAATCTTGATCCGGCCTTTAACTGCCAATGATATGAGGCCGGCGATGAAAGGGAGCGGCGTTGATTTTTGCGATTTAAAGCCCCAATAGTGGATGTAGCTAACAACGGCAGGCGACAGGCCAGCTGGGGGTTTAAACATGGGAATAATGATGCCTTGTTCTGGATCACGCCCGATGCGTTGCCAGATTACAATATAGTAGATGAGGGCAGCAAACGTGCCCAACATGAGGAATATCAGGCCGATATTGTCCCAAAGTCGCCAGAACAAGATTTCTGCTTCTAAAGGTTGTTTAACAATGCCTTTTGGGAAAGCGACGGCGACACTTAATCCTTGTCTGCGGTGAAACCGTCGCGTCGTTTCAAAGACAATCGTGCGCGTGGTTTCTTCTGAAACGATGTAATCAGTGCCGCGTGCGCCCAAGTATCCGGTATAGCCTGCCTTGCGTATGATATGTGCGCCGTTTGGCAGTGTGATGCGGGCACGGGCCTTGTTGATTGGGAAAATCCAGAAATTACCCGTGGCATTCCAGAATATTTCGTCAAATTCCTTGAAATAAAGGATCTGGCGGCTTGTGCGATATTTGATGGTATAACGATGCTCGCTGCGTGGAATGAAGGTTTTGGCCTCCCCAATATAAATACGTTTAAAATTGCCCTTACGCTCTGTGTGATGGGGTTCGGACTTGCCGTTGCGGGTGACTTCCAGAAGTTTAAAGCCGACACGCCGCCACAGACCGTTTTTCTGCAGGTAGCGGATGGGGAAATCACGATAAATGCCACGTCTGATGCGCCGACGCTCGGCATTCACAGTAATGGTTTCTTCTACTGTAACATCGCCGTTGGCAGCTACTTGAATGTCAGAAAAATAATCTAGGATTTCTTCCGCCGCATTGCCATAAGCCGGAAGAACCACAAGACAAACCATAAGCATGCCAGCCAGCCAGATCATGGTTCTTAAGCGTTTTAGGAACATGGCGCACCGCTTTTGGGGAAGTTTTAGAATTCTACCTTGGGAACGTTTGCTTCGGCTTCATTGTCCAGCTCGAAATACATCGCCTTTTGGAACTTGAACATATTGGCAATGATGTTGCTTGGAAAACTTTCCACGAGCACATTCATGTTGCGCGTAGCACCATTGTAATAGCGTCTGGAGAGTTGAATTTGGTTTTCGATTTCTTCCAGCGTGTCCTGGAAATCCTTGAAATTCTCATTTGCTTTCAAGTCGGGGTAGTTTTCAACAACGACCATGAGTTTGCCAAGGGCGCCTGAGAGGGCGGCTTCAATAGGGCCGCGTTGTTCGGGGTCTGCATTGCTGGCTTCTTGGGACCGTGCTCGCAGTTTTGTGATCTCTTCGAGCAATTCGCGCTCGTGTTTGACATATCCCTTAACTGTTTCGAGAAGGTTGGGGATGAGGTCATTGCGCCGTTTGAGCTGAACGTCTATGCCGCTCCAGCCTTCCTCAACCATTTGCCGGTTTTTGACCAGTTTGTTGTAGATGATGATGGCGAAAAACGCGGCAAGCACCACGCCACCAAGAAGTATTAATTGGGTCATAGGCACGATTCCTTTTTATGTGCCTTAAACTAACGGTTCGATAGGGGCAGGGCAACCGGGGATCGGTCTGTGTTTGTTGTGCATAAATGCTTGCGGGCAAAATTTTGCGGGGGGTTCTTGATAGCTGGCGGAGAGGAAGTCCTACAATCCACTGTTTCACAGGGTGTCATATCAGCTCAATTATCCCAGTATTATCAACGTTTATAAGTGTTGATAGCGTTCACCTCGTCTCTTGAAGTTTCACCCCATCCCACATATATTGAGGTATCGAATGTGGGATAGGCGGAATGAGACCAAGTTTGAAACCAAGAGGCCAGCACCCAAACAACAGGCTAACAGCTACCATGGCTAAACAGGTAACCAAACCTGGTAGATATGCTGATGGTAATGGCCTTTATTTGGTTGTTGATCCGTCTGGTGCCAGGCGTTGGGTGTTGCGCATTGTTGTGCATGGGAGACGGCGCGATATAGGGCTTGGGGGCTTGTCCATTGTTTCTCTCAAAGACGCCAGAGAGCTTGCAGCCCAATACCGTAGAATAGCCCGCGATGGTGGCGACCCCATTGCAGAGCGTAATAAAGCAAACGCTGTAATCCCGACATTCCAAGATGCAGCTGCTCAAGTACATGAGGAGCGCAAGCACTCATGGGAAAATGCTAAACATCAAAGCCAATGGATAAATACACTTAAAACATATGCCAACCCTCTGATAGGCAATAAGCGGGTTGATGTAATCGATACACCAGACATATTGCGGGTGTTGTCTCCTATATGGCTAACTAAGTCCGAAACTGCCCGCCGTCTTAAGCAGCGAATAGCCACAGTGTTTGATTGGGCCAAGGCTTCCGGTTTTAGATCGGGTGATAATCCATGTGATGGTGTTCTAAAGGGACTACCAGCACAACGTGAACGACCAAAACACTTCGCCGCTATGCCATATGCTGATATTCCTCAATTTATTGGAATGCTTCACGGGTCGAACAATATTGACCAATCAAGCTATGCGCTTGAGTTTTTAATTCTCTCAGCGACTAGAACCAATGAAGTTTTAAAAGCGGTATGGTCTGAAATAAACATTGATGAAGCTTTATGGACTATTCCAGCGGAGCGGATGAAGGCAAGGCGAGAACATCGCGTTCCTTTATCCAGCCGTGCTCTAGAGGTTTTGGAGCAGGCGCGACACATTTCAACCGATGACGAATATATCTTCCCAGGACGAGTTATTGGCAAGCCATTAAGCAATATGGCTTTGCTTCAAGTCATGCGGCGCAAGGGGCTTGATTATACAATTCACGGTTTTCGTTCAAGCTTTAGGGATTGGGCCGAAGACCAGACAAGCTTTTCACATAATGTTTGTGAGATGGCGCTAGCTCACACAATTAAGGACAAAGCAGAAGCAGCATATCGCCGTGGCGATCTCTTGGAAAAGAGGCGTGAGCTTATGTCTGCATGGGCAACATTTCTTCAAGATCAGGTGACAAAATGAATGATGGATACCGTTCCACCAATGAAATGGTAGAAGCCTTAATCAGCTTCAAATACCCTGCATATAATGAACAAGAGACAGATAAGCCTTGGCTTGAATATGAAACCGCTCTTAAAAGCAAGCCTCGATCTAAAATACTGCCACTCTATCAAGACATGGTTTCTCAGCGCACAGAGATTGAAACATTATTGTCGTTGGAGTTTCCGGGGTATCCTGAGAACATAAAGCCAATCCCAATAAACCAACCGGATAGGAATTCCAATTCCCCTCTAAATAGGTTGATAGAAAGGAGCACGGAACTTAGTCGGGAAGTATCAACGCGTAAAAACGAATTGATTGAGATCGGAGAGGATGGGCTGGAAAACCTCACCATCATTAAAAAAGCGCTTGGCAAGAAAATGTATGAAGAACAGGAAGCAGCGCGGCCATACAATCAACAAGACGCGCAGGCTGATTTTGAGTATTTAGCAAAACAAGCTTATTGGAGGCCTCTAGAGATAGCTGCAATTTTGATGGGTAAAAATCCCAAAGTAGTTACTTCTGATAGTCTAAAGGAGTTTCGTAATTGTAGTCCAAAAAGTGCAATCCCAAAATTTGTAAATGAATACGATGAACTTATGGAGCATGTGTTAAGAGCTGTGAGATCAGAAGAACTTGAGGCTGATCAGAATCCCCCCAGAAGCGTATTAGATTGGGCAGATGCAAGGGGGCATGAATATCCAAAAGAGTTGGCAAAGGCAGTAGCTAAGTGGGGCAAGCCAATTAAGGATTGGAAGGCAGAGGCAGTTAAATTGCAAGCCGAGATTGCGGAATTAAAAGGCAAAACAGGCGATTCAACTAACAAGACATCGGAGACGAAAACGATTCAGACGTTGCAAAAAATGGTCACTGGCCTAGTTTTGGTTAGCTTTGACCAAGACCCAAAAATTCAAGGCACGTCTTTAGTAAAAGAGATTGTAGATGGATTTCTGAAATACGGAATAACTATAAATTCAGACACAGTGCGCACGCATATAAGGTCAAGCGTTGAATCTGCTGGCGATTACAAGATGCCCAATCAGGAATAGAAAATCAAACTCAACCGAATTCGCCTGGTACTTAACCGAATTCGCCCAAGAACCTCACCAACTACCATAGCTTATCTCCATCGTTCATAGCGTAAGGAGATAATCATGGCGTTTGATGACGCACCACAAGCAGACGATGGATTGCCCAAGACCGGCTTTGTTCGCCAGTCTCAATTTCTTGGTAAAGGCAAACCAATTCCCCTAAGTCCGGCCACTTGGTGGCGAGGCATTAAGTCGGAAAAGTATCCCAAGCCGAGAAGGCTTGGAGCGAACTCTGTCGCCTGGAAGGTCTCAGATATTCGCGACCTCATCAAACAGATAGAGGCCCAAGCAGCCTAACCACCAAACGAAAAGAGCCGCCCCTAACGACCAAGCAGGGGCGGCTCTAAATTCTTAACCAGACATGCAAACAAAGGACATATTTGCAATGAACAATTATATAACTAATAATCCTATAAATTTCAATGACAAAAAGAGGCAGGCATTAAGCCTTGATATTGGCTTAAGGTTTAATGAGTTGGTGAGTGCTGCCGACAGGCTGGCACAGCATGACAGGCGAATAGAGCGCGACAGACTAGCGGCACAAGATATCACAGATATCTCAAACAATGTTGCTAGGATATCTAGCCATATTAGATTTAAGTCTAAACGTTTACCCCACATTGAGCGCCACACAGTAGCAGCACACAGGCTTGCGCGGCGTTGTAATATTCCATTTCATCTAGCCGAAACCCTAGCCCCTATTGCTGGTATGAGCATGAAAGGCGGGGCAAATGAGTAAAGAACTCACGCTAGAACAAAATCTCATAGATAAGCTTGTTAGCATTTATGGGGGCGGGTTTGATTTTGATAGAGTCTCTTATCATCACGATAAGCGCAGCGGGGGCATGACCTTTAATGCCGATAGAACCGGCCATGCTTCATTTGTGATTCCCGAATATGACAAGGGCAATCTAGCGGGCGTCATTGCTTGGCAGCGAGACCGACCAGAAATATTCGGCAGCCGTGGACTTGCCTTTGCGCTTGGCCAAGACTTGATTGATAACACCGGCACATACGCCTTTGATGGCGCGTTGAACATTTACCGATACCCGCTTGAATGGCTTCAAAATGATCGTGACGGGATTGTTATCCTAAAGCCCAGTGAGACTTCTGGTTGGCTCAAATATTGCCCTCGTATGGCCTGCCAAGATGAGTTGCAGGGTAGGCGTGTTGATGAATGGCGACAGCCCCCCAAACCACAAGGGAGAATATTAATTCCAGAGTTTAAGAGGGTGGCAGTATGACAGGGAATCTAGTTGCTCTTGAACAGGTCATTGCACAAAACAATAAAACATCACAAGAACCGCCGTTACCTTTAGTGAGGAAGTTGCCGCCACCTGAACCATTCCCATTAGAATGTCTGGGCGAAACTATGGAGCCTGCGGCACGTGGTATCCATGACAAGACGCAAGCTCCTATAGCGATGTGTGGTCAATCCATATTGGCAGCGGCAACGCTAGCCGTGCAGCCACATGCCCGTGTCAAGCTTCCTCAAGGCCAGATAAGCCCCACCAGCTCCTTCTTCCTCACAGTTGCTGCAAGTGGTGAAAGAAAAAGCGCTGTTGACGGGTACGCTCTTTGGGCGGCGCGTAAGCACGAAACAAATCTCAGGGTTCAATATGAATTTGATTTTGAAGAATGGAAAATTGATCATCAGATTTGGAAAAAGAACAGAGACAAAATTGTAAATAATAAGAAGGCAACGGGCCTTGAAACAAAGGTTGATCTGGAAGCTCTTGGGCCGGAACCAAAACCGCCATTAGAGCCGTCTATTCTCGCTGGCGAACCGACGATCCAAGGGTTACTAAAACAGTTTCAGGTTGGGCAAATGTCTCAAGGTTTGTTCAATGATGAAGGAGGAGCGTTTCTTGGCGGCTATGCCTGGAGCCAGGAACAGAAACTATCAAGCGGGGCAATCCTGTCATCACTGTGGAGTGGCCAACCTATCTCCAGGCCCAGGTCAGGTGAGGGGGCAGCTAAATATATATCGGGAAAGTTGCTGGCAGCTCATTTGATGGTGCAACCCAACATCGCAAGCGATTTGCTATCTGATCCAGTTCTTAAGGATCAAGGTTTATTGAGCCGGTTTCTTGTTTCTGCTCCAACATCCACAACAGGAAGCAGGACTTGGAAAGAGCCTAAGCCTGAAAGTGATATCGCATTAAACAGGTTTGGAGCGTGCCTACTTGATCTGTTGGAAATGAAACCCACGACAGTCGAGGGGCGAGACAATGAGCTTGAGCCACCCGTTCTTGAGCTTGATGCCGGTGCCAGACAGGTTTGCATTGAGTTTTACAACGAGGTTGAGACGAACTCAGGACGTGGCGGCGAGCTTGCCGAAATAAGTGGTCTTGCCAATAAGGCCATGGAGCAGGCCGTGAGGCTTGCAGGCGTCTTGACGATTATTCACAACTCTTGTGCAACGCACATTAATCGTAGCCATATGATTGATGGTATTTACCTGTCTAAATATTATCTAGCTGAGGCATTGCGGTTGCATGGAGCTGCTCAGATTAATACAGAGCTAAAGATTGCGAGCGGGTTGCTTGATTGGTTGCACGATAAAAACCTCAGGCATATTTGCCCGTCACTAGTTTATCAAAAAGGGCCCAACAACCTCCGTGACAGCAAGGCGGCAAAATCAGCCCTTAAAATACTTGAAGATCATAACTGGTTGAGACCAGTCGAGGGTGGCACAACGATAGACGGAACTCGCTACAACGAAGCCTGGAAGGTTGTTAGAAAGCCGGTAAAGCAATGACGTGGCGAGCCTTTAAACCGGACCGGGAAGCACATTCTCATAAACGCACAATCAGCCCACCGACCCCTGCTAAAGTTGCTAAACCTGCTAAACTTGATCTCAAAACAGACCAAAACACCCAAACTTTAGCAACTTTAGCAGCTTTAGCAGTCCCCCAAGACCGTTTTTATGAATTAGAGGAAAGGGCAGCGATCATCGAATTTGATGGTGGTTTTACGCGATCAAAGGCTGAATTATTGGCAGCCCAAGAAGCAAGCAAGGACAAGTGATTATTCTTGTTTTGTAGTACGTTTTGTGCTACATATTTGAAACGTTATAACGTTACTAAAAATCGCCTGAGGGCGTGCCTCTACGCTTAGAGAATAAACAAAGCGGTTTCGATTCATCCACGATACGGATGTGACGATTAGCCCACGATACAGGCCAACGTTAGCCCACGATACGGGCGGATAGGGTTCACTCCCTTGCATACCTAAAACAACAAAGGTGCTTAACAATGTCCTGCGACCGCTTATGCCGGTTTCGCGCACATGGAAGCCTAATGGAAGTAACAGAACGCGCGGCGTTGCGTGATCATTCCAACATGTCTGCTTATATCAGGCGGGCATTGGTTCGCCAGCTTGAGGCGGGAAGAATTAAGAAACCTAAGGGCGTCTAGACCATAGTATGTATAACTTAGGCACATATAACGAATTACCATATAATGATGATACGCAAGATGACGGCGGCATAAGCGCACGGTTAAACGTCACACTGGCAGCGGTGACATTATCTTCAAGCGCCAAGCTTGATATTGACGCAAGCCTGGTGGCAACCCTAGCACCTGTAATGCTTCAATCCGCCGGGAGTTTGCTTATAGAAGCAAGCCTAGTGGCAACCCTTGCCCCGGTCGTGTCTGTCAGTAATGTTGATGTTGAAATCAAGGGCACACTAACTCAAACGCTCGCCTCATTCACTATGAGTTCTACCGGCACATTAGGGCCGCGCAAGCCTGGCATAGACAACGGGCTTCCGACGGCTGGCAGTATGTCACTAGGCATATCAATACCGGGCGGCATATCCACGTCGCTCCCGATTGCCGCCAGCGCTGTAAACGGCATTTCAAGAACAGGGAATATTGCAAACGGCCTTCCAAGCTCTAGCGGCGGTATGACGAATGAAGTCGGATAAGGAATAACAAGTATATGGAACATATAGCGAGGCGGCATATAGCGAGACGCCACAAGAAAACCAGGGAAATATAATGGCATTACGTAAAGAACCTTTTGTCAAGGAAACCACAGACACGCTCGGCATAGTGGATTACGTCCTTAATGGCGCGGTAACTGATTTTCAGGCGTTTAGTATTCTAGATGATGGGGATACATTCGACTACACAGCAAGGCTTTTAGCTGAGTTCGAGGCGGGCCGGGGCAGATATAACTCAGGGCCGGATTCTATCACCAGGCTTGAGGTTTACAATTCAACCAATGGTGACGCGGCGGTTAATTGGGGATCTGGCACAAAAGACATTTCCATGACTTACAACGCAGCCCAAGCAATCACAAAAGACGAAGTTTTTAAACTTACTATGTTTATTGGAGGCATGTAATGAGCCTAATATATACGACAACATTCCCGGCATATGTTGGGGCAACGGCTGGATCATTGATAGCCAACCCATCCGGCGAAATCACTTATGTGAAGTCACTTTATTTTTTCAATAACAATACGACTGACGAGGTCGTTACGCTTTACTATGTCCCTAATTCAGCTAACAGCTTGGGGGCGGCGGCGGTGACAAACAAGATCAATGTTTTCACGGTGCCGCTTGCCCAGGCCGTTGACATTGCTTTTGAAGGTTTGGGGTTTGGCATGTCAGGAACCAACGATTCATTTCAGGCATCAACAAACACGGCAAGCAAAGTTAACTTCGACGTTACATATGGGCGTGAATAATTATGCTGATTAGAACAATGTCAAGATTTGATGGCCGCGCTATTAACAGGGCTTTAGAATACAAAACCGTTTCAGAAGCCGGGCTTTTACCATTCACAAAAACCATTCTTGGCGCTTCCGAATGGACAGGATCAACAAGCAGCTTTGATCTAACGCCGGACGGCCATGTTGAGCCAATTGTTGCGGGCAATAATATCAGGGCCATTGATACATGGACCAGCCGCGCCGCGCTGGATTTCACATGGACAACGCGGAAAGTAAGCAGCGGCGCAACAGCTGTAACCTTCGGTTTATTTGATCAAGCAGAAATTGGGAGTTACTCAGACACATTGGATTATTCCGGTATGAATACCATGACCAATTCATGGTTTGTCAGAAACCGCGTTAATCAGACTCAGGTCTGGTATGGCAACGCACAGCAAGCCTTAGTCACAAATCCCTCGAACGGCGATCAAATACGGATAAACGTAACCGCTTCGGGCACATTCACATTATTGGTCAATGAAGTTGTGGTTCACACATGGACGCAAACGGCAACCGTTGAACTAGCATTAACAGTTGGCGCGATTAATTCCCTTGGTGATGTGATGGATGATGTGGGCATGTTTAGTTGAGCGGAACGCCCGAAGGCGCGGCGAGCAAGGTTTTCTACGCGCTATTCCCCATTAGAAAAAGCGGTAGTGGGTCACTTTGAAATTTAACCTAGAAATTAGCAGATTAGCAGAATTAGCAACCTCCCAAGAGCATTTAGACGAATTAGAGGAACGGGCCGCAATCATCGAATTTGATGGTGGTTTTACGCGATCAAAGGCTGAATTATTGGCTGCTCAAGAAACGGGGCAAGTCAAATCAGAACCCAGCAAAACCTAACATTCAGACAGATGACAAATTATGTCCGGTTTACCCTCCAAAGCGGACGTATCAGGCAACGGCACTCCATGTCTGCTAAGTGCCATAAGCGGACATTGGCTGACCAGCCGGATACCTACCTTTGATATAGATCAATATACTTTTCGCCTAGTTGGACCTATGCTGCGAGTAGATTTTTTGTCTATGGACCAGCCAAAGTGGAATTCTGATATGTCGAAGAAACTAGCAATCGCTGCGGCCATCGTGGCGTTCTCTATAAGCAACGTGACGGCAGCCGAGGTAAGCCAAGAAGTGCTGGATTCGATCTCCACGCCTAACAAGGTGGAGACTTCCATCGGCACACTCAAGTTTCTTGATGGCGCTCCGATGCCGGAAACCGCGAACAAGGTCTACGACTATCTCGACACGATGCGCGGGGTGGATGTTTTCCTGAAGGGGATGCCAGGTGCCTCCCTGCAAGGGCTCATCAAGGGCAACCACGCTCTGGGCGCCAAACATTCCCATCAGGTCATGATCATGGACAAGCTGATGGACTCCAAGTCACTGTTCCTTACCGGCAATACCTCCACGTTGTACATCATCCCGACGCTGGATCTGAAACGGGACGGTCCCACCGTGTTAGAAGCCCCTCCGGGTATGCTGGGGGCTTTTAATGATGCCTGGTTTCGTTACATGCAGGATATCGGCCCCGCAGGGCCAGACAAGGGTAAGGGCGGCAAATATCTGATACTGCCACCTGGATATGATGGCGTCATTCCGGATGGGCACTTCGTGGTCAAGTCGAAGACCTATGACGTCTGGGTGTTTATGCGCGCCTCGATCGCAAAGGGTTTGAAGGCCGCCTCCAAGAATGTAAAGGACAAACTTCGCATCTATCCGCTGTCAAAAAAAGACGATCCGCCGAAGATGGAGTTCATTAGTGGTTCCGGCGTGGCCTTCAACACCATTCACGCCAACAACTATACCTTCTACGAACATCTCAACGAGATCATCCAGAAGGAACCGCTCGAAATGTTGGACCCCGAGACGCGTGGTCTCCTGGCCTCGATCGGTATTGTGAAAGGCAAACCATTCGCGCCCGATCCACGCATGAAAAAGATTCTGACCGATGCGGTTGCGATCGCGAATGCCGCAGCGCGGTCCATAGTGTGGCGCCCGCGCACGCAGGGCACGATGAAAGGCATTCAGATTTATCCCGATTCAGACAGCGCGTGGCTCATGGCATGGGTAGACAAGAACGTCTTTTTCACTGGCAAGGACGGCAAGACTATGAATTCCGACGCCCGTGTCATGTTTTACTATCCCTATACGGCGGTAACTCCCGCCATGGCCGTTAGCAAAGCCGGGATTGGATCTGACTATGGGTTGGCGTTCTTAGACTCCAGGAAACAGTCCTTTGATGGCTCCAAGACTTACAAACTTCGCATTCCGAAGGATCCTCCGGCGAAAGATTTCTGGGCGCTGACGATTTATGACAACCAGACCCGGTCCCAGCTCCAGACCGGTCAGCCTTTCCCAACGGTAGGCAGCCAGACCAAGGGTCTCAAGAAAAACAAGGACGGCTCCTACGACATTTACTTCGGACCCAAGCCACCGAAGGGCTTAGAGAAGAACTGGCTGGCAACTGTCCCCGGAAAGGGGTGGTTCGTGGCTTTACGGATGTACGGACCGCTTGAGCCCTGGATCAAGAAAACCTGGAGGCCGGGCGAGATCGAGCTGGTGAAGTAAGGTCGAAAACTGGGGTGGAGCGTTACGCATGAAAACGGAATCAATTCGGCTGTTAGCGGTAACCACCGTCCCAGATGGAAAGGTCGCAGTACAAAAAATTCTCGGTGAACTGGAAGATCGGTTCAATTCTCAATCTCAGGAGTTCGAGTTCGTTGGGCTCGCTTACAATAGAAGGTCAGCAATTCAACAACTGAATCGTGCTCAGCCTGATGTGCTCCTTGTTGACCTAATGCTCCCCGGATTGCGCAGCATCGACATAATATCTGAATCTTCCGTATTGTTGCCGGACATGAAGATACTCGCGCTCACACCATCCGAAGATCCCCCACATGATCGTGTTATCCTGGCGCTTCAAGCCGGGGCCCTCGGATATGTTTCGATGGATGCCGATGCCAAAGAGATTTTTAGCGCCATCGAGAAGATATTGGATGGTGAGAATTACCTGCCAGTCGCTGAGACCTACGAGGTTATGCGCCAAGCCGCACCGGAGCTTTTAATCTCGGCAAAAGAGAGGCGTGCAAACCTCATTGACAGCTTGTTCTCGCTTGTCCCGATTATTGCAATCATGTCGGCTTTCACCTCGTTTCTCTGGCGTAAATACTGGGGCGATGTAGGCATACGCGTAAGCGATCTGGGCGTCGATGCGTCTGGACGCATCACAGATTTGCTAATGTCGCTTCTCGTACTGCTCGGTGTTTTTGGCCCAATTTTATTTATAAATTCTTGGATGGGCAGCGTGTGTTCTTGGCTTAAAGGAAATGAAAACATAACAAAGCATGTAACAAATTTTGAAAAAAATGCTGTTTTATACTGGTCAGTGTGGGCATTTTTCTGTCTGTTGATATTATCAGGAACGGCAGTTCTCGTTGCAGCTAACGTGGCATTGTTTAATTTGCTTATTGGCATTTTGGTCGGGGCAATCTTGTTAGCACATGTCGTGCGCAGCACTGATTTATTGCCGATTTGGCTCACAATAGCCACCGATAAGATCAGACAGACGTTGGTGATCATAGGTTGTCTCATGTTGGCGCTGCTGGTTGCATTGACCGTGGAGGTCAAGCTAGGACCGGACCTTCGCACCGACGGCGTGCACGGTTTTCTGGCGCCTACCGTGCTTGGGCTCTCGGCACGCCCAGCTAAGATTTACGACCTTGATGAAAAACGTGAACCGCTATCCGTGCTTTATATTGGCGGCAATGCTGATTTGTATGTGCTTTATGATCCTTGCGAAAAGGTCGTCCGGCTGATCCCTGTTGGATCTTCAAGGGTGAGAATGATTGAAAAAGTACTGTGTCCGTCAAAGCACAAAGAATAGCTTTTCTAGAACTCCCAGAAACCAGGTGGTATGTCTGGAGCTTTCGTTTAGTCGCCTCGTAATGTCCGCTTTGGGTTGCCCAAAAGCGGACGGTCCGGCGTCAGCGCTTATGGAACCAAGTAGCAATATTTGATAGTGGAGTGATTTTGGCTCAAAAATCTTCGAAATAATTTAGCGTGCTTGCGTGTTGTTCTTTTAGCGGTGCAAAATAGATCCCAGACGGATGGGGTCAACATGTCACAGAGTGTGCTAAAAAATTCAACGGCAAAACCGACAAATTTTCGGTTTGCCCTGCTGCCTGCTCTACAGTTTGTGACAATCATAACGCTGGGGGCTGGCGGGCTATGGCCGTTGCTGTCTATTGCATTGGGCGCAATTGTATATCTCTTTCTGGACGAACTGGGCGCAGATGTAATTTCATCTCAGATAACCAAGCAAAACGGATGGCTTGAAGCGGTACTTTATGTCATCGCAATCCTGACCTTTATAGAAATTTTGGTTTTTGCACGCTTTGCCCAAACTCACGCTGATAATTTACTGGCCCTTTTTGCAGCTGCTGTCACTGTTGGCATTCACCTTAGCCTCACAGCCGGTACGGCGGGTCATGAACTGGTCCACCGCACAGATACCCCCTGGTTCAGATCTGTTGGCCAGGCATTGTTTGCGTTTTCCCTTCGGTTTGATGCACCGATTGAACACGTGTTTGGCCATCATCGCACAGTTGGCACCAAACAAGACCCTGCCACAGCGCAGAGGGGTACACATTATTGGGCATATTTGCCTCGTTCAGTTGCGGAATCTTTTAAGAATGCAGCGCGTTTTGAAAAAGCCAGACTTGCCAAAAAAGGACGTGCTCCCTTTCACTGGCGTAACAGATTTTTACAAGGTCTCAGCATGTCAGCAGCCTTCGTCATTATATTTGGAATTATCGCCGGGTGGCCTGGAGTGACTGCTGTTTTATTTAGCGCCATGATCAGCTGCATTATTATTGAGCTTTTTAATTATATCGCCCATTACGGCCTGGTGCGTATTGAAGGCACACGCATAGCTGCGCGCCATTCGTGGAATTCCTATAGAACAGTTACAACAAGTGCTATGTTAAACCTGCCTCGGCATTCCGATCATCACCTGCACCCCCGTGCAGAGTATTGGGCCCTTGAACCACATCACGACGGCCCTATCCTTCCTTTCGGCTCAGGGATCATGGCATTGGCAGCAATGTTTCCACCTATGTATTTTTCCATCATGCAACCGCATCTTGATGATTGGGACCACCGGTTTGCCAATGCGGATGAATTGGCTGCACTGAGAAATGACGCGGGCAATCAGGCAACTTATAAGCACGCAGCCTAGGGCAAGACCTTCTTGATACGTGCTTCGGCATCGTCGATCTCTGCTGGATAACGCACTATGACTGATACCGTGTTTCGGTAAGTGGTGAAGGTTATGGCGGGGGCGAGTTTTGATAATTGCGGCGTGAAGCACATTATCTCAGAAACGCTGGTACCCCCAATGACAAACCTGCGCGCGGGAAACGGCACCACTGTGCAGGATGCCGAAAATCGGTAGGCCCACCCACGGCGCATGCGCTGGACAATGGAAGCCGGCAAAATTGACGCGAGAGACAGGCCCGCATTGATATAGGCCGCACAGGTTTTCAGTCCGAAGGGTGTTAGCCACGAATGAACGCGCGCGCGCCATTGATCAATGCGCCCCCCTTTGCCGGTATCTGAAACACCCTTAAATGTAAACTCAAAAGGGATGAGATGGCTGCCGAATGTTTCCATATAGGTGGACCGCTTGAACACAAGCGGAGCTATGATGCGCTGGTTTAAGTTTTGGCTGAGGTCTAACGCCTGCGAAATTTGCGCTGCCAATAGATAACAAGCCGTTTCATTGGAGCAGTTCCATTTCCGAGCAAGCTTACGTAACGCCCTGCGATCAAGGCACTTGTGAAATACAAAAGCGTTGCTGGCACGGATATCTTCGTTATGTCCAATAGAGCGCACCAATGCGTCTATTGCCGAGAAACCAAAGCCCGGCCAGGCAATCGCGTGAGCCAAACACTTCTTGAGCGGCGACAATGTTTTATTTTCAGCGACATTGCGATCAATCTGCACCCTTGCAGTCACCCCCTGCAGGCTGATCAGAAAATGGGACATCCTGAACCCATCACCTACCGAATGATGGCAGAGCATCACAATTGCAGCAGGAGCCACCCCTCCTTTGGCAGCCTCTACCACAATGATGCGCCAAGGCGGGCCTTTACGTTTGAGGATATCTCGATATTGGTCATATGTGTCAAACAAATGCCGGGCTGTTAGAGCCGTGTCGATCTGATGATGGCGTAAATTGGCGCTCCCGCAAAACCCATCTGCCTCTTGCCAATGTGACGCTTTGGGCAACACAGGCTGCCAGCGCAGTTTGGGGCATGAGGCGACATATTCGTCCATTGCCTGCGCGATCACAGACACATCAGGTGGCGCATCAAGCAGGGCCGCAAACCCTACAATATTGTCTTCCAGTTGATAATGTGCCCGGTCGAACGGTGCCATTTCAAACAATTTGTTCGTGACCAACTCCCAGACCCCCATCCCGTCTTTGTGACGTTTTTGTTTAATTATATCACACTAAAAACCCTTGGCTTTTGCCTTTGTTTACAAATTTAGGGGTCAGGTCTTTGATTTCTGGCACCTCAAAATTTAACCAGAAAACTGACCATAAGCCTTTGGCGGATTTGAGTAAAAGTCTTTTGGCGCGTCGTATAATGGCTTTACGTCTGGTTCTGGTCTCAGCGCTTATGGGCCCGAATAGCAGTATTTAATGACTGATAGTGGTGCAGAATCATCACTTCCACCATTTTTTTGTACATATTGCGACAAAGAGTCATAATTCAATTTCTAAATTGATATTATAAGCTCTATCATCTGTAGGTGGGGAGTAATGATAATCAACTTATGAAGGTACTTTAAAGCTTATTAAGGGGGGGTATCTTATGGGCTTTCGCGGATTTACATTTTCAGTTCTGTTTTTATCGATAAGTCGGAATTTGGCTTCAATGCTGGGCGTTGTTGTTGTTGTGTGTGCTTTGTTGGGAGCGGGCAGCATTCCTGCGCAAGCGCTATCGCTTGTTGAACAAGCGCACGTTAATGTATTGGAAAAACTGCGACCGGACATTGCCGGAAAGATTTCCAAAAAACTCGACGAAATCGAAAAGTCCAACCTAACGGAGAGGCAGAAGTTTAACGCCCGTAAAAAGCTTTTTGCCAAACAACTCCAAAAGGCTGTAACCGCAGCAAAAGCTGCTGATAAATTCGGTGATAAAAATCAGAAGAAAGCAGCGCAGGAGGTAGTAAACGTTGTCTCTAGTCTCGGGGGCCTTGTACTCCAATACCCCAAAGCTTTATACCCACGACCGAAATCGGTGAAGAAGGAAATCAAGCGCTTAAAAAAAGAGGCAAAGAAAAAAAGCGAGGCCGAGAAGAAAAAGTCAGCCAGCCTCCTCGGGGGAAGTGACGTATCCTTTTCTTTCACTGGTGAGGTAGGCAAAAGTTATCGCAAGTCGAGCTACTTTTTAAGATCAGAATTAGGCGTGGTGATTGATCCGAAATTATTGAGTTTTAACAATGACGATACATCAGGCGGCAACACAGCAGAGCTCAAAGGGTCTTTTGCACCTGGTAAAGTTTCGTTTTTTGGTCCCAAAACATATTGGAAAGCTGGCTGGAACTGGTATGGCACCGAAGCCAAAGCTTCTATCAATAATTTTGCATTGAACAATAACAATTTGGGCATAATTAGCCCGGAAGCAAATGGCGGTCTTGGCGGCGGCGTTCTTATCAATGCCGGCGGTGTCAATTTTTCTGACATTACAGATGTTCATTACAAAAATCATTTTTATGAGACCAATCTATTCGGCGAGATCGGTAGCGACATACCCCATGGTGCCGGCACATTACGGCCGAGTTTCAGGATTGCTTTGGGGCATACAGACCTTGATGAAAAATTAAGCGGGACCACGGCTGCCGGTGGCCTCGATTTTGACTATAAAAATTCACTTATGGCCTATCAGGGAACGATTAGTGGTGGTTTGGAGTTGTTATATCCGCTCGGTGACATAGGAGGCGTTCCGATTGAATATTACGGCTCTATCGCAGCCGGAATGCGGTTTTATCAGTTCGATGGCAAAAGCAGGTTGACAACAAACGGCTTACTCAACGCACGCGAGCGCGTCAAATTTGATGACTTCAAGGTTAGCTATACGACCCAAGTATATCTCGGTCTTGCAGCTGAAGTGACCCCCAATCTTGAATTCACCACCGGTGTGCGTTTCCGGCAAACCGAGGCACCTAGGGTTGAGATCAACGGTAATGAAGACGCCCATATTAAACTTGAATCTGCTCAAGAATTGACCTTTTCACTGGGCCTCAAAATGGTATTTTGATGGATATTTTCTTCCAATCGCTAAGACGGGCACAAGCTTACTAATATTTTTGCCCGTCTCAAGCGCACGGGTGTGTGCAATACTCAAGAGTTCAACGTGGGGCGCGATGAGGTTGCTTTGGCGGCGCTCGCAGGCATGATGGATTTGGTAGTGTCGACGTGTCTTGCTCCGGCACGGACGCTAGGCGTCAGGCGCCAACGTTAGACAAACCGAAACATTTGATGCAGCAGTCAGTAGCGTGTCAGTCAGCACAAATAGTCACAGGTTCATTCTACATATCAGATATTCTGAATTATCATTGGCTTTGTCGTTTTATTTTAGTCTGCTTTGGGTCATTAGCAGACATAAACCACCACGGCCATCGACGTCCGCTTCGCCCCCAAAAGCAGACATTAAACCGCAAAGTTTCCGCTCAACGGAGTATGCGGATACGCGTGACATGCCTTCAGTAGTCTGAATGGGGCGACTAAGAAACTGATTAAAGCAGCGTCAATCATATTTCCTACCTGAAAGCAGGTAGCGGCAACCATATTCAAACGGTAGCGGGTCGCGCTCCTTTATTCCCAATTCATCAAGTAAAACACTTGGAGTTATCGGGCGGCACGGCAATGCTGTTTTCTTTTGATTTGTAGCTGCTCGTAAGAATTTCCGGTCGGCGGTCAAAAAGTATGACAGCTCATTTGTCTCACTAGTCCAGAGGTGAAATGCGTCTCCGTATTGGTTCTCTGAAAGCGGACGACAAATCATGCGAAATCGGTCAATGTTATCCAAATTTCTCTTTTCGAAATCCGTTAGTTTTGATTGCCAAATTGGTGCGGCAAGCAACCTATCAAGCGGCCCATCCAATAACAGCCTACAGAATTCAATCAGTGCTTCCGCTTTCATGTGCTCTGAAGGTTCAACATCAGAAAACAAGCCGCGTCTGATTGCTGATGGCACATTCGTGATTTCGTTCTCTCTAAAAACATTACCGAACGGTTGAGCTGGAAAGCTGTCAGATCGCTTCCATGCCTCCCACCTGAGTTCTTCATATGTATAGAGCTTTAAAGTCCCTTCTTGAGATAACCGAGCGATAGTTGGGAGACACTCAATCTGGCTGGACAACCACTTTTCATCAGGCGTCCGCGCCGGTCGTGCCTGGATCAGAAACAAGGGATTTTCTATGCCTGGAATACTCTCATGTATTCCGTGAGCAACAATTCCAAAACTCTTGACTGAATTATCAACCAAAACCTTTAATGGTCGATGGCGATCTGGCCCAGTCAATTAAGCCGCCCCTCATGTTCTGCTTTCAGCAACTTCTCAATTGCTTTAACAATTCTCGTCCAGGCTGAACGGCCATCAATATCGCCCTGGTCTAATAGCTCGTCAGCACGTTGTGCAGCCACAATGGCTGCTTTGTCACCATACTTATCAAGCAAGAGCTTTGCTGAGCGCCATATATCAATATCGTTGGTCATGTTTCTCTCTACAGGTTAAAACATATTCATGTGTGGCCGCTATACACTTCATAGTCCCTGGGCTGAAAATCATAATCTCTATGGTCTTGTTGAGCCCGAAGAGACCCACCGCAATGTTCCGGCGCGCTATAACATTGCCCCATCCCAAAATGTGCTCACTGTTAGGCTTGAAGACGGTGCACAGTGCATTCGTGAGGTCAAATGGGGCTTGGTGCCACATTGGGCAAAGGAAGGCTTTAACAAGCCTCAGATCAACGCACGGGGTGAAACTGTTCACGAAAAGCCAATGTTTCGGGATGCTTTTAAACGCGGACGATGTTTAATCCCAGCAGATGGGTATTACGAATGGACCGGGCCAAAAGGGAACAAGCAGCCATATTACATTCATATGGATGGCCAGCCATTCAGCTTTGCAGGCATTTGGGCGCGTAACGATAATCTTGAGATTGAAAGCTGCGCAATCATCACCACCAGCCCAGCTGAACAGATTGCCCACATTCACAACCGTATGCCGGTTATCCTAAAGCCTGAATGGTATGACCTTTGGCTTGATCCTGAAACGCCTAAGGATCAGGCGCATGGCTTGCTTGAAGAAAACATGGGTGATGTTTTGAAGTTCCATGCGGTTGGTAAGGCCGTAGGAAAAGTCAGCACTCAAGGACCAGAGTGTGTTGAGCCCATTTAATTGATGTATCTCATGCGTCCCGTTGTTTCATGAGCTGCATGATTGAAAGATATGCTTTGCGGCAGACTGTTCGCAACGTGCCTAAAAAACTTTGGGTACATCAACTAACACTCCGCCCCCGTAAACCCGCCTTTTTAACCCTTACGGGTCATTCATAATTTATAGCCATCTCACAGATGTCAGTTTTATGCAATGAGCAGAAATTAGAATATTCACAATTGATTTGATTGAATACCATGGAAATTAAACCCTGCGCATAACTCAAACAATATTTTAAAGATTACATATTGCATATTTGATCGTAACTGCTGATATGACATCGCCCACTCGATATCAATTAACTCGTAAATAGATACACGGAGAGTACCAACCATGAAAATCAAAGCCGCTGTGCTCCACGAGATGGGCCTGGATCGCCCCTATGCCAAATCCAGGCCGGTAAAAATCGAGGAGCTCGAACTTGACCGGCCCGAAGAGGGCGAGGTTCTGGTTCGCATAACGGCGGCTGGTATATGCCATTCCGATCTTTCAATATTGTCTGGTGTGCGCCCACGGCCCTTGCCGATGGCTCTAGGGCATGAGGGGGCTGGTATTGTTGAAGATGTTGGCCCGGGCATTGACGATCTCGCCCGTGGTGATCATGTGGTGTTTGTGTTCATGCCGTCATGTGGTGTGTGCGGACCCTGCTCGGAAGGCCGGCCTGCGATCTGTGATCCAGGACTTGCCGCCAATGTTGCGGGTACGCTTTTGGGCGGGGGTCGAAGACTTCACCTTAATGGAGATAGCATTTCTCATCAGGTCGGCGTTTCCTGTTTCGCTGAAGCTGCTGTGGTATCGCGAAGATCACTGGTTAAAGTTGACCCGGAACTTCCGCTGGAACAAGCCGCCCTGTTCAGTTGCGCTGTTATCACCGGTGTTGGTTCTGTGGTCAATGCTGCCAGGATGCCTGCTGGTCATACAGTCGCTGTGGTTGGCCTGGGCGGCACTGGTCTTGCGGCACTGCTTGGTGCCAAAGCTGCTGGAGCAACCCGGATCGTCGGACTGGATGTTTTGCCGCATAAACTCGATATAGCGCGGGATCTTGGTGCTGATTTTGTTTTTGATGCCAATGCTGGCGATGTCATAGAACAGGTCAAGCAAGCAACAGGCGGCGGTGTTGATTTTGCGTTCGAATGCGCTGGCGAGGTCGAAGCCATGGAGCTTGCCTATGGTGTTACCCGCCGTGGTGGCACCACTGTCACAAGCGGGCTGTCACACCCGGAACACATGATGAAAATTTCGCATGTCAATGTGGTTGTTGAAGAACGCACCATCATCGGATCATATCTTGGGAGCTGTGTGCCGCAGCGTGATATTCCGCATTACATTGAGCTGTTTCAACAAGGAAAGCTGCCTGTGGAGGCTCTGATTAGTTCCAAGGTCCCCCTTGAGGACATTAATGAGGCTTTCGATAATCTTGCGGAAGGCAAAGTGCTGCGCCAGATTATTACTTTTTAAGAGACCGGGCACGCGGCCAATTCACGGCTAGCCGAGTAGATGTCCGCTTTGGGTCATAAGCGGATATCAATCAACGCGGCATATGATGTCTGCTTTACCCCCATAAGCAGACATTAAACCGCAAAGTTTCCGCTTCACCCCTCAAAGCGGACTTAAATCCACCTAGCCTTGAACGTCCGCTAAGTGCCAAGAGCGGACACTTTAACTTCCACGTGATTGCATTTCATCTTTCCTTGAGCAACAATGTCCACTGCATGAGGAATTTGCTGGAGGGAGAGATGGCTGGTTACTTGAAATATAGTTTCGGTTTACTTTTGACTGGAGCGTTATTTTTTGCACCCGCGCCTGGGGTGTTCGCTCAGGACAGTGTTACGAAGGACAGCTTGGTCCGCGCGCTCAAAGCCCCTGCGCCCAAGCGCACCACCAGAGGCATTTCGATTTACAAAACCGGGCCGACAATAAAGCAAAAATCGCTGATCCGAAGCCTTGCCACGCGCAAGACGCGCAAAATCACCGTCGAAGAACGCACCGAAATTACCAAGATCATAAAGACCCATAATCGGCCGACGATCGATCTTGTGATTTACTTCGACTATGATTCAGCCAACATCACGCCCAAATCCTTACCAACCCTGATCAAGCTTGGCCAGGCTCTGTCTGACAAGCAGCTTAAAGCTGCAACATTCTTGGTCGCCGGGCACACGGATGCCTCAGGCTCCAACGAGTATAATCTGTCTTTATCTGAGCGGCGGGCTAATGCTGTCAAAGCTTATCTGCACTCCAATTTCGGGCTTCAAGCTACAGGCCTGGTTGCCATTGGCTATGGCGAAGAGCAGCTGAAAAATACCGCTGATCCTGCGTCTGGCGAAAACCGCCGGGTGCAGATTTCCAATTTGACGCAGTAGGTGACGTGGCACGGAATTTCTAGAGGGGATGGCCTTATGAGCAGGTGCGCCACCATATGGAAAGTAATTCTGCGGGCGGCGGTGTTTGCCTGTTTTATATCAAGCGTTCCTGTCGTGGGCTTATCGATACCTGCCCAAGCGCAACAACAATCACATCAAGCTTGGCGAGCCTCACTAAAGGCAACACTTAATCGGGCAAGTAAACTACATAAACAACGAAAATATGCCAAAGCTCTGGTTTATGCAAAACGCGCTAGAGCACAAATCGCTAAGCGGTTAGGCCGCAAGCATAAGTCCTATCGGCTTGTTCAGAAATTAATTGCCCTTATTCATAATAACCGCGCCAAACCATCGACTCGCGTACAAATTAAGACCATCTCGGAAATTCATGACAAGGCCCGCGCGCACGTTAAGGCGGGCGAATATGCCAAGGCTCTACCCTTAGCTAAAAAGACGCGTGCATTGATTGCAAAACGATATGGCCGCAAACACAAGGCCTACGGGTTTGCCCAAAAATTTCTTGCGAAAATTCACAGCCGCCGGTTCATCAAGCTTTATGAGGCAGGTAAATTTGATCAAGCCGAACCGCATGGCAAACAAGCCCTCGATATCTGGAAACAGGTCTATGGCCCAAATCATTTGGTGATCGCTTCAACTCTTGATTCCCTGGCAGCAGCTTATAATAAGCAGGGCCGGAAAGATGATGCAGAGCGGCTTTTCAAGCGCTCTTTGAAAATCCGGATAAAACGGCGTGGCCCAAAGGCTGCTATAGTCGCTACAAGCCTCAACAATTTGGCAAATCATTATAGGCTGAAAAAACCAGGCGAAGCCGAGCGGCTTTATCTGCAAGCGCTCGCTATTAGAGAAAAGACATTCGGGTCCAATCACCTCAAAACATCCCAAATTCTCAGAAATCTTGGAATTCACTATCTAAACCAAAAGCGCTATAAAGCCGCTGAGCCGTTTTTCAAGCGGGCTTTGACGATCCGGGAAAAAGGCTACGGGCCGGATCACAAGAATATTGCTTCAAGCCTCGATATCCTGGCTTTGCTTTATAAAAAGCAAGCCCGGTATAGCGAAGCGAAACCTCTCAGCAGGCGGGCACTGAAAATCCGCGAAAAAGCGTTCGGTCCTGATCATCTGGCAGTTGCTACAAATCTCGACGAGCTTGCAAAGATCAATAAATTCGATGGCAATTATGATGCAGCGACCCGGCTTTTTAAGCGTTCTGCGGCGATCCGGGAAAAAGCATTGGGCCCAAACAATAAATTTACGGCTGATAACCTTCATAATGTATCGGTTATGTATTTTAGTCAGGGCCTATACGCCAAAGCGATACCACTCCTGAAGAGGTCATTGGCGCTTAAGGAAAAACTGCTTGGCCCTGACGATCCGAGCGTTGCCGTAAGCCTCAATAATTTAGCCAATAATTATCAAAGACAAAGCCGACCTAATGATGCCGAACCACTTTACAAACGCGCGATCGCGATCCAGGAAAAAAGATACGGGCCTAATGATCTCTACGTTGCAATGTATCTGAATGGTCTTGCCGCGCTTTACTATGAACTGCGCCGATTTAAAGAAGCTGAGCCATTTTACAAACGCGCATTGGCGATCCGGGAAAGAAAACTTGGACCTGATCATCCGCAAGTTTCGGGTTCTTTCAACAATCTGGCCTTGCTTTATGAAAAACTGGGCCGGCTTAAAGAGGCAGAATCGTTTCAAAAACGGGCTTTGGTGATATTGGAAAAAATGTTCGGTCCTCATCACCCAGATGTCGCGAAAAGCCTCAGCAATTTAGCGGACCTTTATAGAAAACAGCGCCGGTATGATGAGGCTGAGCCACTTTTCAAACGGTCTCTGGCGATTGCGGTTAAAACACTCGGGTCAAACCACCCGGCGATTGTCCGGGACTTGGGGAATCTCGCACTTTTGCATATTTTTCAACGCCGCTATCAAACCGCTTTTGACCTTTTTAAGCGTTCCGCTGCAATTCAAGAACGGCGCATCTATTTGGGCAATATGCAGGGGAAGCAGAGCCAAACACTCAGCCACACACGTCGCGCGTTTACCAGCCTTGCGGCCTCGGCCTGGTATTTGAGCCATAATAAACCTGATCAGCGAGCGGATTTGATCGGTCCGGCATTCCGTGCAGCACAGCTGGCCGGAGGCACGTCTGCGGGTGCGGCACTGGGGCAAATGGCAGTGCGTTTTGGCGCTGGCAATCGTGGGCTTGCCCAAATTGTGCGTCAACGCCAGGACTTGGCGGTGGTTTGGCAGGTGCTCGATAAAAATCTGTTAAAGGAAATCAGTGCTCCGATCGAGAAACGCGACGAAATTGCCATTAATTCTCTGCGCGACAAGCTTAGTAAAACAGATAAAACAATTGCCACGCTGAATGCACGTCTGGCAGAGAAATTTCCAGAATTCACCGAGTTGTCCAATCCAAAACCACTCGAGATTGCACAGGTGCAAAAACTATTGAAACCTGACGAAGCGCTTTTGCGCTATCTTGTCATGAAAAATTATATTTACCTCTGGGCAGTGACACGCGACCAGACCAAATGGCAACGCGTGAGGCTTGGCTCCAAGGCTTTGGAAAAGCAAGTTAGCGAGCTTAGACGCGGCCTTGATTTCGGCAATGCGCAAGATCCAAAGAGCAAGAGAGCCAAAGGAGACGGCCCACCCTTTAATCTTAAAACAGCCTATGACCTCTACCACAACTTGCTTGGTCCAGTTGAGGAACTGCTTAAGGGTAAGAAGCATTTGCTGATCGTGCCGTCGGGCGCCCTAACGAGCTTGCCATTTCATCTGTTGGTGACGCAAGAGCCTGAGAAGGCGTTTGCGAGCTATGCGGGATTACGCAAGACCCCCTGGCTGGTCAAACGCTATGCCCATACGGTCTTGCCTGCCGTTTCAAGCTTGCGGGCGCTTAGAGTGTTTTCCAAAACGGCGCGGGCCAAAAAGTCTTTTATCGGCTATGGCGATCCAATATTCCATAAAAGCGGCACACCCGCCGCCAAGCGCCTGGCGCAGGCGCGCGAGGTTTCAACATATTTTAGAGGTGTGCGGGCAGATTTGGATGTGTTGAGCCGGTCTCTGCCGCAATTGCCCGATACGGCGAACGAACTCAAAGCCATCGCCAAGACGCTAGGCGTCGGCAAAGCTCAAATCGTGCTTGGTCAAGACGCAACCGAAGCTGCCGTTAAAAAGGCACGTTTGAGCGATTATCGTATAATTCATTTTGCAACCCACGGGTTGGTGGCGGGCGATGTTGCTAAGCTTGGCGGTAGGGCGGAACCGGCCCTTGCCTTGAGCCTGCCAAACAAGGCGACCGATCTTGATGATGGTCTCTTGACGGCAAGCGAGGTGGCTCAACTCAAGCTTAATGCGGATTGGGTGATCCTGTCTGCCTGCGACACGGCGGCGGGCAATAAACCGGGGGCGGAAGCGCTTTCGGGTCTTGCCAGATCATTTTTCTATGCTGGCGCACGTTCCATGCTGGTGTCGCACTGGCCGGTTGCGTCTGATGCCGCTGTCAAACTTACCACGCGGGCCTTTGCTGCGCTGAAAGCCAAGCCCGACATTGGCCGCGCCGAGGCCATGCGTCAATCCATGCTGGCGCTGATAAACGATAACTCAAAGCCAGATAACGCTCACCCTGTCGTTTGGGCGCCTTTCGTCGTCGTTGGTGAAGGCGCAAGGTGAAGTTGGCTAATCAAATGTCCGCTTTGGGTCATTAGCGGACCTGAGCCGGGGTGCGATTGCATGTCTGTTGTTGGGTAGATAGCAGAACAGATACACTTTGCTATCTTATCCCAGAAATCCTTTACTGCTGCTCCAATTTCAACTGTGAATCCTTGACTTTTCAGCCTTAAAGAGGTATAGGAATACCACATTACGAATTAATATTCGACAGCATTTTTTACGTACGAGGCCAAGGATGTGGCAAGATCATTAACACTGACTCGTTCACCTGACCTAATGGCCCGCATTAGAAATCGCCTAACTGACAAGGCGCTAAGGCGTGAGGATATGCGGAATTTCCGTATTGCACGGCCATAACTTAAATAAATGATTTCAATAATATAGAGTCGTATGAACGATGAAATTTCAAAAAGGTAATCAAGCTGCAAAAGGCAGAACGAACCCAAGAGAGTTCGCGAACATGCTGCGCGTTGCTGTCAAGGAAAGCCAGGGAGACAAGTCAAAGCTTCGAGTGATTGCTGAGAAGCTTGTTGCTGAGGCTATGGACGGCAATATTCGGGCAATCAGGGAAGTAGCCGATAGGCTGGATGGCAAACCTTCCCAATCGCATCAATTAAGCGGCGAGGGTGGCGGGGCAATTGAATTCAGTACGAATGTGTCTGAAGATGCAGCCGCCTTTAAAAGATCAATCACTAGTATGGCTGCCAGAATGAAGCCAACTGTTTAATAAATACAGATAGATAGGCGCTCAGAACAATGCCATTTAGAAAAGGTGTCAGCGGAAACCCAGGTGGCAGACCAAAGACCAAGCCATTTTATGTGGCTTTAGACATGGAAATCAAAGCGGCTGGCGAAGATCACAAGAAGCTTAGGACCATTGCTAGGAAATTGCTTGAGAAAGCAGAGAGCGGCGATTTAGCAGCAATTAAAGAGATTGCAGACCGCTTGGATGGTAAATCATCTCAAAGCCATGAACTTGGCGGGCAGGGTGGCCAACCAATACAGATTGTCATAAGTAGCGATGACAACAAGCTTTAAATCATTTGGATTTAATCGCCGCCATTAAGCCTATCTCAAATTAGCAGATTAGCAACTTTAGCAGGGCCCCAGAATCATTTAGACGAACTTGAAAACCGCGCTAATAGGCGGCGCACCGGTTGCCAATAGGCTGCTCCGTCCTGGTAGTCCTCAATAGATGCCCAAAATATGCCTAGTGGTATTAGTGCGAGGACAATAAGCCATCCGTACTCAAACGCATAAATAATCCAATAGGCCAGTTTGCCAAGCCCATAAATGATGGCCATGAAGACAATCAGGAATGTCAGACTTAATAGGTTTTGGAGGTTCATATCACTCGCCTGCTAGAACGTATAGGCACGCCCTGCCAAGTAACCAAGTGAGTACGCCAGTACCGCAAGCTGCCATATATAAACCGGTCCCGTCGAAGCCGTAATATACATATACAACAGTCGAACCAACAATAATAAGGGCTGCTAAACCAAAGAAAAACCAAAAGAGGACCTTGCCAAGTCTTTCGATCATCTTGGTTTGTCCAATTTGAAGCCCTTAGGCAATTGAGCGCCGGAATTATTCTTCGTCCCAATCGGATATTTTGTAGGGACAATATAACACCTGATGAGCGGTGTGCCTGTGAAGCCAAGGGCGATGCATAAATTAATTTGCCCAGTTTTATTGTTGATTTGCCAGATTGATCCGGGAACTGCGCTTCTGGTGGAATAAACATCATTACTTGATGAGATTAAAGCAAAAATAGTCGCAGCAATGACCATACCAAGTGCTATTATCATTGCCGATATATTAGACATCCGCCAAATATGGCTTCTAAATAGGAACTAATCAATAGAGGGGCTTCCGGCTAGCATTATTATTGGCATGTACCCGCTAGTTAGCTGGGTGTTGATTAACTAGCCTTTAGGGGTCATAGGTGGTATTTCATGTGCCCGGCCACAAGCAAGCGTTGCCAGTGTCTACACAGGCCGACCGGCCAGATTTATTTTAGATCACGCAAGGCTTATGGCTTGGGGTATAGATCGGAACAATTAACACCAGACTATAGGGCAGCGGATCAAATGAATAAGCTGGCTAGAAGAATGCTTGAGAGAGGCCCGAAAGATTGGCAGCAAGAGTTTAGCGATTGGGACTTCCCACCAAAGCCCCCTGGTATTCATTGGTCAACCTATAACCGCGCATATGAGGAATGGGAATATCAGGAAGATAGGCAATACGGCTAATTCAAGAACCTCATATTAGAACCTGACAAAACCAGACATTGAGATAGTGCGTCCGTGGTTTAGCTTACGACTATAAAAAGGGTTAGTTCCTGGCTGCTAAAAGATGGTGCTTGCGTATAAACAATAGTGCGGTTTGATGTGTGCTTGTGGCTTTGTCGTCAGACATAATATCAAGGTTTTTAAATATATTGTGGGTTAAATTGTGGGGTAATGTTTTAAAGGCAAACATTATTCCCATAATTATCAATATGTTATGCCAAAGGGCTGGCGGAGAGGAAGGGATTCGAACCCTCGATACGCTTCCACGTATACTCCCTTAGCAGGGGAGCGCTTTCGACCACTCAGCCACCTCTCCACTGGTGTGTATGGCGCAGAAGTGGATTGGTTTCAAGTCATTGTTGTGTTGATTTTCTTCAAGAATTTGTTGCGTCATTGTCAAAACATGTGCTTGGCGCTAGTGTCACACATAACCTTACCAACATGATTAGAGATGTAACTTGGGAGCAAGATCAATGAAGGCTGTGAGAATACAACAACAAGGTGGACCCGAGGTTATGGAGCTTATTGATATAGAGCTTTCAGAGCCTGGTGAGGGCCAAATACAACTGCGCCAAACCGCGATTGGTCTTAATTTCCTTGATATATATCAGCGCAGTGGAGCCTATCCCATGGAAATGCCGTCTGGTCTTGGCATGGAAGCTGCCGGTGTTGTGGAGGCTGTAGGGCCTGGGGTTTCTAATTTTGTTGTCGGTGACAGGGTGTCTTATGGCGCAGGACCTGTTGGGGCTTATGCCGAGCGGGTGAACGTGCCTGCTAATCGTATGGCAAAACTGCCCGATGCTATCGCCGATGAAACCGGTGCAGCTATGATGCTCAAAGGCATGACGGCGCGCTATTTATTACGTGAAACATTTAGAGTAGAGAGTGGTCAAACAATCCTGTTTCATGCCGCAGCCGGCGGTGTTGGCACAATAGCCAGCCAATGGGCGAAAGCTCTTGGTGCGACAGTTATTGGCACGGTTGGGAGCGCTGAAAAAGCCGAAATTGCCAAAGCACATGGATGCGATCATGTTATTGATTATTCTACAGAAAATGTGGCTGAACGGGTGCGTGAAATTACCGATGGTGCGGGCGTGCCAGTGGTTTATGACGGTGTGGGTAAATCGACGCTTGAGGCGTCACTCGACAGTTTAGCGCCTAAAGGCATGTTGGTCAGTTTTGGCAGCGCTTCAGGGCCCATTGAAAATTTCAACGTCAATACTTTGATGATGAAAGGTTCGCTTTATATTACCCGTCCGACCCTTGTGACATATGTGGCACGTGATGAAGATTTGGCGGCAAATACAAGCGATCTGATTGATGTTGTTGCCAAGGGGGATGTTAAAATATCCATTAATCAGCGCTATCCGCTGTCAGACGTGGCCAAAGCGCATGATGATCTAACATCCAGACGCACGACAGGCACGACTATTTTGCTGCCATAAGTTTGAGTATTGCCAGGGTTTGGAAATCTAACTCGTCGGGCAGTTCTTTGTTGATGTCCCAAGATGTATACGCCACGCAGGCGGGCAATTGCCTGCGCTGCAGATGGTTGAGGCCAAAAGCGGCAGGGGTAATGCATGGGCAAGCCCTAAAGATCTGCCGGTATTATCAGTTACTGTGCTGACAATCATGCCCACAAGATGGCCTTCTTCGTTGAACAAAGGACCGCCTGATTCGCCTTTTTCCGTCCTAAGACGCACGACCAAAGCATCTGGATAACCATACCCACGATAATCCACCGCATGGCCAAAACTCATTGAGGCGACGGTGCCAAGACGCGCGGTATCACCTTTTTTACTGGGTTTTCCAAGAGAAAACACGGGGTCGCCTGGTTTCAAACAGGCTGATCGTGCAGGATGTACACGGGTTAGGCCTCGTGTCGAAGAGAACTTGATAAGGGCTGTATCTTTTTTGGGAGCGGTCTTTAACACCCGGCCTTGATAGAGCCTACCATCTGGACCACGGGCCTTTATTGTCCAACCCTGTGTTACGGCAACATGAGCTGCTGTGAGGGCCAAGCCATTGGCTTCATCTATTATAAAGCCCGAACCGCTGGTCGCGATTTCGTCTGGTACGGAACCTTCTTGACTATCGCGGGTGGAGCGATCAAAGACCCCAAGCGTTATATAGGATGTATTGGTGGCATTCAAAAGGCTTTGGATGTTTTGTGATAGTGGGCCTGTTACTGCACTTGTACCTGCTAGTTCAATATGTCGTTGTGCAACGTTATCTTGTGCGCAGGCTGCAATAAGAACAGCACTGCCAAGCAATATGACGCTATGTTTTATACCCTGTTTAAAGGATTTGGACATGTGGGCCTCACTCATGGGCGCTTTTTGCTTTTGCGCCTAATATCACTAAACCTAAATACGGATCACTCTAACAGAGAGATTAAGATTTGTCGCTGATTTCAAGTGCATTGATGATAAAAAAAACCGACCCATATGTTGCCATATGGGTCGGCTCATTTTCTTACGTCCGTAAGATTTTGCTAGCCAATTCTAGAAAAAGAAGAACGCGGCAGCGTGAATACGGAAGTTGTCGTTATCAGCACCAAGACGTGTTTCTCTGTAGCGATAATTGCCTTCAAGACCAAGTCTGAACTTGGAAACAGGCTGCCACATGATATTCACGTGAACTGATTGACGTTCTTCATCAACCGCCACTAGAGCGCTTGAACTATCCTGATGGAAATAGCCATACACTGCGTTAAGTGTGGTTGTCGGCGTCATTTTTGCCGAGATACCACCATTAAAGCCCCAAGCTGTATTGGTACTAATCTTATTGCCAGCAGCATTAATTGTGCCTGCATTAAAGGTATTATCCAAGAGATAACGACCAGCACCGTCACCATACATACCATGCAGGAAGATGGCGAAAGCATTTGTCAAGGCTAGCTTGATGTCACCTTGCACACCCCAACCGAAGGCTGAGTCATGTGACGTAACAGCAGCACCCGCATCTGGATCGATAGACAGATAACGTGCAACACCTGACAACTTAAAGATGTGGCCACCAGATTTATACGTAATGGTCGCCGTTGCATCAGGCGCTTTGTCTGCAGCACCGCCAACGAATGGAGCACCACCCGCAACTGATTCTGCTGTTCTTACGCCATTGGCGAAGTGAAGGTCGGTTTCCGGGTTGTCCAACGAACCAACAAGAGTCCAGGGACCAGAGCGGTGTGTGACACGGAACTGAGGTTGGCGCATAAAGTGCGAACCAGCAGCACTGGTAAAGTCAAGTTTAGGTACCGATAGTCCGATTGGGAACCATGTTGACCAGAACTGACCAAAACCAAGTGTGGTATTTGGCGAGATATCCCATTCACCCCAAGCATGGCGTAAACGGGGGCCACTTGAGTTGGAAATCAGCTGATTGCCATTAGCACCGTTAGGCGTATTGAGTTTGCCTTCGTTGCCGGCATAAAAGTCGAGTTCGATCAAGGTCCGAATTTGACCAACAGCCGTATCCGAACGTGATTTGATGCGGAAACGAGATTCCCGAGCATGAGCACGGAAATGTGGAACATCGTCATTTGTCAGGACAACATTCCCGCCAGAAGCAAAGTCGCCCATGTCGTTATGGAAATCATACAAGAAGTCTGCTTTCACATAACCAGACACGGTTACTTCCATAATCGGTGCCGGCATATCAGCTGTCGGCATGACTGCGATAGTATAACCACGATCAGTTGGGATTTGTTGGCTAGCTTCAGCGATATCAACATCGTTGAAACCAGGCATATTCGATCCACGACGGATCGAAACAAACGAAGCACCTTCCGGAAGTGCAGCTGATCTCGTCGCTGCTGGTTGGGCTTCTATTTGATTCACACGAGCTTGTAAGGCTTCGAGCTGAGCTTGAAGAGCGCTCAGATCATCAGCAGCCTGTGACCCCGTTGTCATAACGCCTAGCGCTACACCACCGAGTAAAGCTCTGCGAATCCACTTGTGAGATGCATGCATTGTGCTTGTCTCCCCTAATTTGGATTGCACGTTGTTGTGTTAGCATTACATTCCTAAACCATTTTAGAAATGCAGTACTCACGGTTTCGCCCCCAACAAATTTAGCAACCTGGATGGGAGCAGGTTGCGCGACAGAATCGCACTAGACACATTAGTGCTGATTTCAATGCGTTGGGTCAACATTAACAGGGGGCGATTTGGTCGTTTTCGCGGCGACGTGTTAGAATTGTCACAGTTTTGTTAATGACCTGGTAACAAACAGCTAAAAACATCATGGATTCAGGTTTTTTCGTTTTAATCCTACACCCTTTTTCTTTGCCTGCTAAGCAAGATCTCGGATCAATCGTTGTTGGAATAAAAGTCTAAAACGACTCGATTGTGTGATTTTTACATCAGTAATCTTTTCCGAGCGCTTCCTGCGTGCAATGAAAAGGGACATTGTGCGATTTGGCCCCTGTTTTTATGAAGGTTCCATTTTATTATAACGATTAAAGCGCTTCATGTTCGTTTTGCCATTCGTCCGCGTGGAATTTTTGTAGATAATTTGGTTACCATTGCCTGCCTAGGATCAGGCGGTTTCATTGGTTTGTTTTGAGGATGACTGGATGCGGGATGCTTAGTGGACATAAATTTAAGGCCGTTTTTCTTTTTGTGCCCCTTATCTGCCTGTCTATTGCGGGTTATTTTGGCTATCACGCTGTGAAAAGCATGCATAAGCTGGCATTGCTTGAAAGCGATGTTGCCAAGACAAAGGCCAAGCTTGTGACGGTTAAAGCCAGACGGCAAGCGCTTGAACGTCGCGTTAGCCTGCTTAGACCCGGTAGCCTCGACCCCGATATGCTGGATGAACGCGCCCGGGCTGCTGTTAACGCAGCGCGGGCTGAAGATATTGTTATTTTTCGCAGTAAACGCAAATAGTTAGACCTCAAATGCGCAAAATGATGAGCATTATTGCTTGTGCGCTCTGTTTGCATAAGATAAAATAACCAAAACTCGGTTTATTTTTTATATTATGTTACATTTCAATAGGTTATGATGTGTTGAAAATCATACTTAGTGTGGTTTTTTAAATCATTATCCGCTACATTCCTGTTCAGAAATTCGTTGACACTGCAATGATAAGGAGTGCCACATGGCCAAATCCACGCGGGCGGCCGCTGGTATTCGCACCAAACCCGTCAAAAAAACCCCACCCCAATATGACTTTTCGAAAGAACAGGATCTGTTTGCTTATAAGGAAATGCTGCTGATCAGGCGTTTTGAGGAAAAAGCGGGCCAAATGTACGGCATGGGCCTTATTGGCGGGTTTTGTCATTTATATATTGGCCAGGAAGCGGTTGTGGTTGGCGTGCAAATGGCGATTGAACAGGGTGACCAAGTGATTACCAGTTATCGTGACCATGGCCACATGTTGGCAACAGGCATGGAAGCCAAGGGCGTCATGGCGGAGTTGACCGGCAGGCAAGGGGGTTATTCGCATGGCAAGGGCGGCTCTATGCATATGTTTTCTAAGGAAAAAGACTTTTTTGGCGGTCATGGCATTGTAGCGGCCCAAGTGCCGATTGGTACGGGGCTGGCCTTTGCAAACAGGTATCGTGACAATGACCGGGTGTCAGTCACCTATTTTGGCGATGGGGCGATCAACCAGGGCCAGGTTTATGAAAGCTTCAATATGGCCAAGCTTTGGGATCTGCCTGTCATTTATGTGATTGAAAACAATCAATATGCCATGGGGACGTCTCTGGCGCGCGGGTCATCGCAAACGGATCTATCAAAGCGTGGGTCGGCTCATGGCATTCCTGGTGACAAAGTTGATGGCATGGATGTGCGGGCTGTAAAAGCTGCTGCTGAAAAAGCCGTTGCACATTGCCGCAAGGGCAAGGGGCCTTATATTTTGGAAATGGAAACCTATCGTTATCGCGGCCATTCCATGTCGGATCCCGCCAAATACCGCACCAAAGAAGAAGTACAAAACATGCGCGCCGAGCATGATCCAATTGAACAGGTAAGGGTGAGGCTGTTGAAAGATGGTCATGAGGAAGATGATTTAAAAGACATTGATAAGCAGGTACGCGCAATTGTGGCGGATGCTGCCGAATTTGCACAAAATGATCCAGAACCAAATCCTTCAGAGCTTTGGACGGATGTTTTGGCTGAAAGCCAGGCTTAGGGGAGGGTATTCAAGATGGCGACAAATATTCTTATGCCCGCACTTTCTCCCACGATGGAAGAGGGCACGTTAGCCAAATGGCTGGTAAAAGAGGGCGATGAGGTGGTCTCCGGTGATGTTATCGCCGAAATTGAGACCGATAAGGCAACCATGGAAGTTGAGGCGGTCGATGAAGGTACGATCGGCAAACTACTGATTGCAGAGGGTACGGATCAAGTCGCGGTCAATACGCCGATTGCAGTGATTTTGGGCGAAGGGGAAGATGCAGGTTCAGTTGATGTTGCCCCAACTCCCGATGTGACTGTTAGTGAACCAGCGCCTCTAGAGAGCAGTGATGTTGCAACGCCTGTGGCCCCTCCGGTGATTTCTGCTGCGAATGATCCCGACATTCCAGAAGGCACGCAAATGGCGGAAATAACCGTGCGTGAAGCCTTGCGCGATGCCATGGCGGAAGAAATGCGGCGTGATGAAGATGTGTTCGTGATGGGTGAAGAGGTTGGGGAATATCAAGGCGCTTATAAAGTAACCCAGGGTCTGCTTGATGAATTTGGGCCTAAACGTGTGGTTGACACACCAATTACCGAGCATGGCTTTGCCGGTATGGCCGTTGGGGCGGCCTTTAACGGGCTTAAGCCTGTTGTTGAGTTCATGACGTTTAATTTTGCCATGCAGGCGATGGATCACATCATCAATTCTGCTGCCAAGACACGCTATATGTCGGGCGGACAAATGGGCTGTCAGATCGTATTTCGCGGGCCCAATGGGGCGGCTGCCCGGGTGGCAGCGCAGCACAGCCAAGATTATGCCGCGTGGTATGCGCATGTTCCGGGGCTCAAAGTGGTAGCCCCTTTTACCGCGGCTGATTGCAAGGGCTTGTTGAAAGCCGCCATTCGCGATCCCAACCCGGTGATCTTCCTGGAACATGAAATTATGTATGGCCAGACGTTCGATGTGCCTGAACTTGATGATTTTGTACTGCCGATCGGTAAGGCCAAAGTGCTCAGGCCAGGTGCTGACGTTACCATCGTGTCTTATTCCCACGGGCTTACATATGTGCTTGAAGCAGTTGAAACATTGTCCGCCCAGGGCATTGATGCTGAAGTGATTGATCTTCGTAGTTTGCGCCCGCTTGATATTGATACAATTATTACGTCGGTTCAAAAGACCGGGCGGCTGGTCACGGTTGACGAAGGTTGGGGCACCTGCAGCATTGGCGCTGAGGTTTCAGCGCAAGTGGTGTCAAAGGCGTTTGATTATCTGGATGCGCCACCCACCAGAGTATCAGCCAAAGATGTGCCGATGCCATATGCAGCAAACCTTGAAAAACTTGCTTTGCCCTCGGCACAAGAGATTGTCGATGCGGTTAAAGCTGTAAGTTATTTATAAAGGAGCGCGCCCATGCCGATATCTATTCTCATGCCCGCTCTGTCGCCCACCATGGAAGTGGGCAAGCTGGCCAAATGGCTGGTGAAAGAGGGAGATAAAGTTTCTTCCGGCGATATTATCGCAGAAATTGAAACCGACAAGGCCACTATGGAAGTCGAATCCATCGATGAAGGCACTGTCGGCAAGATTATTGTGGCCGAAGGCACTGATGAGGTGAAGGTCAATGCGCCCATCGCTTTTTTGCTGGAAGAGGGCGAAGATGCAAGCGCGATATCAGATGTAAGTGCGCCAGCGCCTGCTGCGAGCCCGGCTCCACAAGCAGCAGAACCTTCTGCACAAACAGCACCTGCTGTCGCTGCAACTCCACCGCCGGCACCACAAACAGCGCCGAAGCAAAATGGGACAGCTCGGGTTGTTGCAAGTCCGCTGGCGCGGCGATTGGCCAGTGAACGCAATATTGATCTAAACGCTTTGACCGGCTCTGGCCCTCATGGCCGGATTATCAAGCGCGATGTGGAAGCGGCCGGATCCGGTGGTGCGATAGCGCAACCTGCAGCTCAAGTAGCTCCGGCGATGGATACATCAGCCGTTTATGCGCTTTATGAAGCGGATACTTATGACAGGATGCCTGTTGATAATATTCGCGGGTTGATTGCAGATCGGCTTACCCAGTCAAAACGGGATATTCCGCATTATTATCTCACCATTGATTGTCAGATTGATGCGCTGCTCGAATCACGCAAACGGGTGAATGCCGAGTTGGAAGACGGCAAGATATCAGTCAATGATTTTGTCATCAAAGCTTGTGCTATGGCCTTGATGCAGGTGCCGGGGGTCAATGCGTCGTGGGCCGGCTCTGAAATCTTGCTGCATAAACACGCTGATATCTCATTGGCGGTGGCGATTGACGGTGGCTTGATAACGCCCATCATTCGCCATGCAGATGAAAAGGGCCTGGCTGAAATTGCTGCTGAAGCGCGCGATTTGGCAGGCCGTGCACGCAACCGCAAACTGACCCCTCATGAGTTCCAGGGGGGATCATTTTCTATCTCCAATCTTGGCATGTTCGGCATCAAGAACTTCACAGCCGTGATCAACCCGCCGCAAGCGGCTATTTTAGCCATAGGGGCTGGTGAGCCGCGCGCCATTGTGGGACCTGATGGTGAGCTTATGGCAGCAACCATGATGAGCGTTACCATGTCATGCGACCATCGGGTGGTTGATGGGGCGCTGGGCGCTGAATTCTTAAGTCATTTCAAAAGCTTCATTGAAGAACCAGTGCGCATGTTGTTATAGGTCTCAATGATTCTTATTGAGCAGGACGTTTCATGACGTTAAGCCAAACGCTTAAATTTGCAGGATATTTTTTTGCCATCGCTGGCTTGGCAGCTGTTGTGATCGCAACCATAGGTGTGTGGGTTGGCAAATATTTTGATCTTGGGGCAAGTGTTGCCTACATCTTTAGCTGGATGCGCTTTCGCACCCTGGTGGTCATGCTGTTACTCGCTACGGGTTGTTTTTGGCTGGCAGACTGGATTAACAAAAAAGCAGGCCTTAAATCCATGGCTGAAGAAGCGGGTGAGAAAAAATCGAAATGGTTGCCATGGACATAACGCGACTTACTGCAATATGCGTTGTACATCGTGGGATGACAGCGTAAAACACTTCAAGATTTATGGGCGTTTTGCCCAAATTTATGACAAAAAAAGCTTAAAAAGATAGGACGAGTTTATGGCAGAGCAATCGTTTGACGTTGTGATCATTGGAGCAGGACCCGGCGGGTATGTGACTGCGATTAGGGCTGCGCAACTGGGCATAAGCGTGGCTGTCATTGAGCGAGAACATCTCGGTGGCATTTGCCTTAACTGGGGCTGTATTCCAACCAAGGCACTTTTACGCACCTCTGAAGTTTATCATTTGATGCAAAATGCCGATTCGTTCGGGCTTTCTGTCAAGGACGTCAAGTTTGATCTCAAAAAGATCGTCAAACGCTCGCGTGGTGTTGCCGGACAATTGTCCAAAGGTGTCGGGTTTTTGCTTAAGAAAAACAAAGTGACCGTGATTGACGGTGAGGCCAAACTCAAAGCCAAGGGTGTGGTTGGGGTGACCAAGGATGGCAAGACGCTGGCTGATCTCAAAGCAAAGCATATTATTTTGGCAACCGGTGCGCGTGCGCGCAGCCTGCCGGGGCTTGAGCCTGACGGCAAGCTGATCTGGACTTATAAAGAAGCCATGGTGCCAGATAGTATGCCCAAATCGCTTCTGGTTGTGGGCTCAGGTGCGATCGGCATTGAATTTGCCAGTTTTTACAACACACTCGGTGTGGATACGACTGTGGTTGAGGTGATGGATCGTGTGTTGCCAGTTGAAGACGAAGAAATTTCAGCTTTTGCGCAAAAATCGTTTGAAAAGCAGGGCATGAAAATTCACACCTCTACCACTGTTGAAAAGCTTGAAAAGGGCAAGAATTCTGTTACCGCAGTGCTGAAAAGCACGGGTAAAGCAGGCGCTGCCCAGCGCATTGAGGTTGATCGGGTGATTCTAGCGGTTGGGATTATCGGTAATGTGGAAAATCTCGGTCTTGAAGAGCTTGGTGTTAAAGTTGATCGCGGCCATGTGGTGATCAACGAGTGGAGCGAGACCTCTGTCCCAGGCATTTATGCCATTGGTGATTTGGCAGGCCCGCCGTGGCTCGCTCATAAAGCAAGCCATGAAGGTATTATTTGCATTGAGAAAATTGCCGGGCAAAAGGACGTGCATCCACTGGATACATCGCGCATTCCAGGATGCACCTATTGCACACCGCAAGTGGCGAGTGTCGGCATGACGGAAGCAGCCGCAAAAGAAGCGGGCCATGAGGTTAAAGTTGGAAAATTCCCGTTCCAGGGCAATGGCAAGGCGATTGCTCTTGGTGAGCCCGAAGGCCTGGTCAAGACCGTGTTTGATGCCAAAACCGGTGAATTGCTGGGGGCTCATATGGTCGGTGCTGAAGTAACCGAGCTGATCCAAGGCTATTCTATCGCCAAGACCCTTGAGACCACAGAACAGGAGCTTATGCATTCCGTGTTCCCACATCCAACACTCTCGGAAATGATGCATGAGGCTGTGCTTGATGCCTATGGACGTGTCATCCACTTCTGATTAGTGCATTTATGTCTTTTTGCCGTTAGGCTTTGAATGTTGAAATCATGGAGGGTCTGATATGACGGGAATGGGTATTATAATTTTCTTGGTTGTGGGTTTAGTTGCCGGTTTTCTGGCAGGTAAACTGATGGGTCGCAGTCAGGATTTGGTCACTAATCTTGTTGTTGGCGTGATCGGTGCTTTGATAGGTGGTTTTATTGCTGATGTTCTAAGCATTCATTTTGCTGGACTTTTAGGATCTATTATCGTTTCCACTCTAGGTGCGGTGATTTTGCTTTATTTGTTGCGCGTCTTGAAAAAATAGGATTTAGCCTAGATTTAAAACAACAAGATATTTTAAGACTTGGGTTGTTAAGCTCACGCTCACTAATTCCGGACAGGTTTGATGGTTACACTGATTGATAATAAGCAGAATATTGCGCGGGTTCGCCATCCTGAAAAGATGCGCAACCCGGACACGCCGGTTTTGCGCAAACCTGACTGGATCCGCGTTAAAGCACCTGGTTCTGCGGATTATCGGGCGACGCAAAAAATCGTGCGTGATAATAATCTTGTCACAGTGTGCGAAGAGGCAGCGTGTCCTAATATTGGTGAGTGCTGGGAGAAAAAGCACGCAACCATGATGATAATGGGTGAGATTTGCACGCGCGCTTGTGCGTTTTGCAATATTGCGACCGGCAGGCCCAATGCGCTTGATGTGCAAGAGCCTGCTAATGTGGCCAATGCGGTTAAAAAACTGGGGCTTAATCATGTGGTGATCACGTCCGTTGATCGCGACGATTTGGACGATGGCGGGGCACACCATTTTTCCAATGTGATTTTGGCGATCCGTGAGGCGTCGCCCGAGACGACAATTGAGATTTTAACCCCTGACTTCCGGCGTAAAGACGGAGCGCTTGAAATTGTGGTGGCCGCGAAACCTGACGTGTTTAATCACAACCTTGAAACCGTGCCTGGGCTTTATCCACAGATCAGGCCCGGTGCACGCTATTTTCATTCGCTACGCATTCTTGAGCGGGTCAAAGAGCTGGATCCATCGATATTTACAAAATCCGGCCTGATGGTTGGTTTGGGCGAAACCCGTGAGCAAGTTTTGCAAGTGATGGATGATATGCGGATCGCCGATATTGATTTTTTGACCATTGGCCAATATCTGCAACCAACGCGCAAACATGCGGCCATTGACCGGTTTGTGACACCTGAAGAATTCCAAGGCTTTGAAAAAAGTGCCTACAACAAAGGCTTCCTACTTGTTTCTGCAAGTCCTTTGACGCGCTCGTCACATCATGCGGGCGAAGATTTTGCCAGGCTCAGAAAAGCCCGCGAAGCCTCCCTTAAAACATACGCCTAAAAGCTGAATGCGCCAGTTTTCCTCAACCCGCGAAGTTGCTCACACAGCGCAACAAATGTTTGATCTGGTGGCTGATGTTGAGGCCTATCCGGACTTTTTACCGCTGTGTGAAAGCCTCACTATTGAGCGCTGCGAACAGGAAGGGGATCATGAAGTCATCATCGCGCATATGCGCGTTGGCTATAAAGCGATATCGGAAACTTTCTTAAGCCGGGTTTTGATCAATCGCGATGATTTATTGATTGAGGTAAGTTATCTCGAAGGGCCGTTTTCCCATTTGATCAACCGTTGGGCCTTTCAAGATAAAGACAATGGCCGCAGCGATGTTGAATTTTATCTGGAATACAAGTTCCGCAATCCCGGTCTGCAATTGCTGATGGGAAGCATGTTTGATGCAGCTTTCAATAAATTTACCGAAAGCTTTGAAGCGCGCGCTGACGAGGTTTATAAGACTTAAGCTAGATCACTTGCCGGGATTTGCTGCAGTATCAGATCGAAGGCCGCCTCTACAGTCGCCATGCGGATTTCCTTGCGGGTGAGGGGGCCAAACAGGTATTTATTGTGCAAAATTGGGTGTTCAGCGCGTGCGCAGGCGATGTGAACCAGACCAACCGGTTTTTCTTTTGTGCCACCATCGGGTCCTGCAACGCCTGTGACTGCAACTGCAATGCCGGTTTTGGCGCGCATCAAAGCGCCTTGCGCCATTTCGCGGGCGACTTGTTCTGAGACTGCACCATGCTGCTCAATGAGGTTTGCCGACACGCCTAAAAGCTCGGTTTTCGCTTCGTTGGAATAGGTTATAAAGCCGCGGTCGAAAACAAGTGATGCGCCTGGCACATCGGTCAGTGTGGCGGCAATCAGACCGCCGGTGCAGCTTTCAGCTGTTGCTAGCGTAAACCCGTGGGTACGACATAGTTCAATCACTTGATGGGCTTGAGTTACCAGAGTTTTCATATCCATTATAAAATTACCGGTTTGTTAATGTTTTGGGTAAGGAAACGCTCGCAATAGCTTGAGCAGCAATGCCTTCTTTTCTTCCGGTGAAGCCCAGGCCCTCGCTGGTGGTTGCTTTGATTGAAATACGGGATATGTCCACTTTTAATATTTCAGCGACTTGAGCGCGCATTGCCGGTCTATGTGGGCCTATTTTAGGTGCTTCACATATAAGCGTTAGATCGGCATTTATAATGGTGCCACCACGTTCAGCAATCAAATCGCGGGCTTTATCCAGGAAGAGAGAAGATGGCGCATCCTTCCAGGCCTTATCACTGGGGGGGAAGTGGGTGCCAATATCGCCTTCGCCAATGGTGCCCAGCAAGGCGTCGGTTAGGGCGTGAAGGCCAGCATCTGCGTCAGAATGGCCAACTAAGCTATGCGTGTGGGGGATTTCAACACCGCATAAAATTAACTTGTTGCCTGGGCCAAAGCGATGGACATCAAAGCCCTGGCCGATATGTGTCTGCATCATTTTATCATCTGCTGTTATTTGTCTGTGAGCATACTCTAAATCTGCCTGGGTTGTGATTTTGATGTTTGCGCGATCGCCCTCAACACAAATCACATCTAGTCCCGCATGCTCGGCAATGGCGGCATCATCGGTGAACAGAGCTTGATCTGGAATTGCTTTATGGGCCTCAAGAAGCGCTTGGAAGTCAAATCCCTGTGGGGTTTGGACCGTCATGAGCTTTGCCCGATCCAAGGTTTTTTCAATCTTGTTACCGTTCACCTGCTTGATGGTATCAACGACGGGGAGGGCGAGTGTGACGGCTTTGGCCTTGGCCAGTCCCTCTACCACGCGTGATATGATGTCATTGCTCACAAAAGGACGGGCGCCATCATGCACTAGTATCAGATCAGGATTGTGCGGCACCAAGGCTTTGAGGCCTGCCAGCACTGAGGCCTGGCGTGTGGCACCCCCTATGACTGAGGGTAAAAGTCTGGTTGTGATGTCCTTGGTTGCTTTCTCATAAGTTGTTTTATCATCAGTGCTGATCACCACTTGCACCAGGTTGATAGCAGGATGATCTGTAAAAGCTGACAGTGCGTGGCGCAATATTGGCGCACCCGCCAACTCAAGATATTGTTTGGGTTGTGTTGTTTTCAGCCGTGTGCCGCGCCCGGCTGCAACTATTAAAACAGCAATATTTGATTTTGCGCTCACGAAAACTCCGGCTGTGGATCATTTGCATAGTTTTGATTAGCGATCAGCAACCTAGCTTATGTGGTTTGTTAATCATAGATCGTATAAACAGGCCTGCTTATTCGTTTTACAGGCTGGCTGCTTGCATCAATCCCATTTATAAAGTAAGGATGCCCATAAAGTAATCAGTTAAATCAGCTGCTTATTTTTTAATCAACACCTGAAAGTCAACCTGTGCTGAAGCTTGGCAACATAGAACTCACCAACCCGGTTTTCCTGGCCCCCATGTCGGGTGTGACCGATGCTGCGTTTCGCAAACTTGCCGCAGAACTTGGCGCTGGCATGGTTGTGTCTGAAATGATTGCTAGTGAAAGTCTTGTAAAATCTCAAAAGGACGAGTTGCGCAAAGCCAAAGATTTTGAGGCCCCGGGGGTCAAAGTCATTCAATTGGCCGGACGCGAAGCCAAGTGGATGGCGCAAGGCGCTAAGATGGCCCGCGACCTTGGGGCTGACATTATCGATATCAATATGGGATGTCCCGCCAAACAGGTGACAAATGGTGCTTCCGGGGCCGCTTTAATGCGCGATTTGGACCACGCATTACGCCTTATTGAAGCTACTGTTGGCGCTGTGGATGTGCCTGTGACCCTAAAAATGCGGCTAGGCTGGGATGAAACAAGCCTTAATGCGCCAGAACTTGCCAAACGCGCTGAAAATGCAGGCGTGCAGATGATTACCGTTCATGGCCGCACACGGGCACAATTTTATAAAGCTCATGCCAATTGGGCTGCCATTGGGGAGGTGAAACGCGCTGTTGATATTCCCGTTATAGCCAATGGTGACCTTACCGAGATTTCCCATGCCCATGAGATGCTTAAGATTTCAGGAGCGGACGGTGTCATGATCGGGCGTGGCGCTTATGGTGCGCCCTGGTTTCCCGGTCAGGTGGCAGCATCTGTTAATAAAGAGCCGTACAAAGAAATTGAGCCCGATCAGCAAGGCGAAATTGCAAGGCGCCACTATCAAGATATGTTGCATGTTTATGGCAGCGCTCTTGGGGTGCGATGTGCCCGCAAACATTTGGCCTGGTATGTCGAGAAGGCCTTGGGTGTAGCCCCTCAAGACGCGCAAGCGCGCATGTGGCGTGGCAAAATGTGTACATTGGATGATCCGATTCAAGTCCTTGATCAACTGAATATGTTTTACGATGTGGTTGGCGAGCGCAGGGCGTCATGAGCAGGGCAGCTTCAAAAACCAAGGGCACGCCCAGTAAAGCTGCAATCACGTCTGACAGCATGCTCGATAGTCTGCCGCACCCGGTTTTGATGGTTGATAGTGAAAACACCATTGCTTATGCCAATGTTGAGGCTCAGGCCTTTTTTGCCACCTCCAAAGCCGTCATGTCGGGCCGGTCATTGGCGGAGTATATCACCTTTGCAAGCCCATTATTGGTGCTGATTGATCAAGTGAGGGCGCAGGGCGGCTCGGTCAATGAATATGGCGTGACACTTAACATGCCGCATATCGAAACTGAGCGCTTGATGGATATTCAAGTGACTGCCTTAGCCGAAGATCCCAGCTGCGTTTTGATTATGCTGCAGGAACGCACCATGGCTTTAAAAATCGACCGGCAATTGAGCCATCGCGGGGCTGCCCGTTCGGTTTCCGGGATGGCAGCCATATTGGCGCATGAAATCAAAAACCCTCTATCTGGTATTAGAGGAGCTGCGCAATTGCTTGAGCAGGCTGTTGTGGCGAATGATCAGGCCTTGACCAGGTTGATTTGTGATGAAACGGACCGAATTTGCAAACTGGTAGATCGGATGGAAGTGTTTTCCAATGAACAGTCTTTTGAAGGAACACCGGTTAATATTCACGTTGTTTTGGAACATGTGAAACAAATTGCGCAAAACGGTTTTGCAAAATCAATTCCCATTGCTGAAGAATATGATCCTTCCTTGCCTATGGTGAATGGCGATAAAGACCAGCTTATTCAAGTGTTTTTGAATTTGATTAAAAATGCTGCCGAAGCCATTGGAGAAAACAATGCCAATGGCAAGGGGCGCATAACTTTGACAACCGCTTACCGGCAAGGCGTCAGGCTTGCTGTGCCCGGCTCGTCACAACGCATTTCATTGCCCTTGGAAATCTGTGTGATTGATAATGGTCCCGGTGTACCGGAAGAAATGGTGCCTTATCTGTTTGATCCATTCATTACGACAAAACCTTCAGGTACGGGCTTAGGTTTGGCGTTGGTTGCCAAAATTGTGCGTGACCATGGCGGCATTATTGAATGTGACGCACAAGAGCGCACAACAACCTTCCGGATTTTAATGCCAATACATCAAGACGATTTAATTGCTGAAGACAAGACGCTGGAGATGGCTGATACATGAGTGGCGAAACAATATTAATTGCCGATGATGATGGCGGCATTCGTACGGTTTTAAACCAAGCGCTAACCAGAGCTGGTTATGTGGTGCGATCAACCGGCAATGCTGCCACTTTATGGCGCTGGGTGGCACAAGGTGATGGTGATGTTATTTTAACAGATGTCGTGCTGCCGGATGAAAATGCGTTTGATCTTTTGCCGCGTATTACAAAACAGCGGCCCGACCTGCCGATTTTGGTGATGAGTGCCCAGAACACCTTGATGACGGCCATTAAGGCTACAGAACGTGGTGCTTATGAATATCTGCCCAAGCCGTTTGATCTCAACGAAATGATCAAAGTTGTTGGCCGCGCTTTGGCTGAACCGAAAAACGCACCACTCACTAAACAGTCGCATGACAATGGTGACGAGGATAATCTACCTCTCATTGGCCGGTCAGCTGCGATGCAAGACATTTACCGGGTGATGGCACGGTTGATGAAGACCGATTTAACCGTGATGATTTTTGGCGAATCAGGCACCGGCAAAGAATTGGTCGCCCGTGCGCTGCATGATTATGGCCCACGAAAACATGGTCCATTTGTTGCCATCAATATGGCAGCTATTCCACGCGATTTAATCGAATCAGAATTATTTGGCCACGAGAAGGGGGCCTTTACAGGCGCGTCAGTGCGCACAGCTGGCCGCTTTGAACAAGCAGAAGGGGGCACGTTGTTTCTTGATGAAATTGGCGATATGCCGATGGAAGCCCAAACCCGCTTACTGCGTGTGTTGCAAGAAGGCGAATATACCATTGTGGGGGGGCGCACGCCGATTAAAAGTGATGTGCGTATTGTGGCGGCAACCAATCGTGATTTGCGTATGCATGTTTCACAAGGTCTGTTTCGGGAAGATTTATTCTATCGGCTGAATGTTGTGCCAATGCGACTGCCGCCTCTGCGCGACAGGCTTGAGGATATATCCGACCTTGCTCATCACTTTTTGAAATTGGCTGAAAAAGAAGGTCTGCCGGCTAAACATATTGAACCCAGTGCGTTGGAAGCTTTAAAACGCTATGACTGGCCTGGCAATATTCGAGAGTTGGAAAACCTCATTCGCAGACTTGCAGCTCTTTACGCCCAGGAAACACTGACCGTTGAGTTGATTGAGGCCGAACTTCGCCAAGATAGCTATGAACAAAATCCGTCCCAAACATCACACCAAGATTTGCCAGGTGCGGTTGAGGCTTATTTGGAAGATTATTTTTCAAGCTTTGGAGGTGGCCTGCCACCTGATGGTCTTTATGAGTTTGTGCTGGCTCAAATTGAACGGCCGCTTATTTTAGCAAGCCTTGCCGTGTGTGGCGGCAATCAGGTGAAGGCCGCGGGCCTCTTGGGGTTAAATCGCAACACTTTGCGCAAAAAGATTTTGCAACTTGATATTAAATTCAGCCGTAAAATGCGCTAGGTCAGTTCGACTTTCTGAGTTGGGCAAGCAGGGCGTTGAAATCCCCATTATTTGAGCGCAATAGAGTAACGAACTGTGAGCGCATTTGCAGCGTCAGCCAAATGCCTAATAATTTTATGTCAAAGATTTTAAAGCGATGACCCCGTTTGATCAGACGCCATTGCATTGGGTTTTTCTTACTGTCATACAGGATGTCAGCATCAAGAATGATGTCACGAGGCCCGCGCTTTTTGCTTCTTGTTATTTTAATCCTTTTGCCTTCAAATTGGCCGGTATATTTCGTGAAAAATTGCGCCATGAATTTTCCGACCAACCGGTAATATTCCGCTTTATTGCGTGCCGGAAGCTTGTTGCGATATTTACCAAGGGAAAACAGAGCGATTGCAGGCAAAGCTGCGTGTGCGCGCACCAATCGTTGATAGCGGGCTGTCCTTTGAGTTTTAGACATTTTACGGCGAGCAATAGCGATTGCTTTTGGCGCTATGGATTTTATGTAACGTTCAGCAGAAATAAGATCCCTGGTTTTGGCGTTTGAGGTTGCTGCCATTCCAATCAAAGCAATAACAAACGCTGTGGCCATGCAAATACAAGATATCCAAAGTGAGAATGTAATATTTTTCATGGATTTTAGCATCTATCGTTTCAGTATGAACGGCACAAGATATACACGTTCCAATTATGGTCAAGATGATTAAGTATCATATACTTAATAGCAAAAATTTCTCCTGGTTGGCAAAAAACTCCTGTTCAATTATCTGACAAATCGCCAAAAATGTCTCATATATACAACATTGTTGTTGATTTGCCGCAGTGGCGGCGGCACAATGCTGCCATAGGGGCGCGTTATATAAATGTGCAAACGCATAGTAACCTTGAAATGTAGACCTAGGGATGCTGGCGTTTGCGGATTTAGCGATGCTTATTTGAGAAACTTATGACTGCAAATACAGACACGCAATTATCCGCAAGCAAGGCCGACAATCCCCTGGCAAACCACGGTCGTGGCTTTTTGCTCAGCCAACTTGGGCTGGGCATGGTGATATTATCGATATCCATCGGCTTGATAACGCTTTTGATTCTCGCTGATTTAACGTCGATCTCACCTACCGGAAGAGTGGTGTTTTCACTTGAAATTGTGAACGCAACTCTTGTGGTTGCCATGGTTGGTGTTATTTCGTGGCAAATTATAAGATTATGGCTAGCGCGCAGGCAAGGCATTGCCGGGGCGAGATTGCATGTGCGGTTGGTGACTTTGTTCAGCCTGGTTGCCGCGATTCCAGCTCTGGTTGTAATAGCCTTTGCCAGTGTAACGCTGGATCGGGGTTTGGATGCAATGTTTGCCAAAAGCACGCGCGCGATTGTCGATAATGCTTTCACGGTGGCTGAATCATATATCCGCGGACATTCTCAAGAAATGCGGGTGGGCATGACAGCGTTGACCAAGGCCCTTGCCTTGCCGGATGTTAAAAAAATATTTGATAATGACAGGTTGAGTTTTCCCAAAGTGCTCGATCCTTTGCGTGCGCTGAGCTCATTTCATGAAGTGTTTCTGGTAGATGACAGCGGTAAAGTTTTAGCTTCCTCTCGTAATCAAAAACGACGGCTGCCTCCCACACCCCCTGCGTGGACACTTACAGATGCAAAAGCCGGCAAGATGAGTATTCTTTCGCCCAATCAAGCTGACCTGGTGGTAGGTGTTGTTCAACTCAAAGGTTATGAAAATGTATTTATTTATGCCTACCGCTTCATTGATCCCAAGATCGTTAAAAACCTCAATAATGCAAGTATCGCCAAGGCTGAGTATCAAACATTAGAAATCCGTAGAGAAGAGCTGCAGATCACATTCATGCTGATCTCAATTTCAGTTGCTTTGGTGTTTTTATTTGCTGCAATTTGGCTGGGATTGACCGTGGCCGATCGTATGGTGGCGCCAGTCGTTCGTTTAATGGATGCGGCTCGTAAAGTATCGCGCGGGAAATACGATGTTAAAGTTCCGGTGCGCAAAAGCGAAGGTGATTTCGCAGCATTGGGAAACACCTTCAATAAAATGACCAGTCAACTGCGCACCCAGCATGCTGAGCTTATAGATACCAATTATATGTTAACTGAGCGGCGCAGGTTTATTGAGGCGGTTTTGTCAGGGGTTACATCTGGCGTGCTTGGTCTTGATCAAAAGGGAAAAATTACGCTGGCCAATCGCGCCGCTTTAAATCTTCTGAAGCTTGATGAAAAGAAAGTTTTGGATCGATCGATCAAGCATGTGGCGCCGTTTTTTGACCCGGTTTTCAAACAAGCCATTTCCAAGGTAGATGGTTTTGCTTCCGACCAAGTGGTTTTCAAAACAAATGAGAATGTTGAACATAATTTCGTTGTGCGTGTGATGGTTGAACAACATGGCCGTGATGTTGATTTTGGCTATGTGCTCACGTTTGATGACACCACCGAATTGGTCTCTGCTCAACGTAATTCAGCCTGGGCTGATATTGCCAGACGTATCGCTCATGAGATTAAAAACCCGCTAACTCCCATTCAATTATCAGCTGAACGTCTGAGACGCCGGTATGGTGATAAGATTAAAGATGACAAGGAAATTTTTGAGCAATGCACCCAAACCATTATTCGTCAAGTGGGTGACATTGGCCGCATGGTTGATGAATTTTCCAGCTTTGCCCGTATGCCGAAAGCAACATTGGAAAAAACCGATTTGGTTGACGTTGTGAAACAAGGGGTTTTGTTACAGCGCGTGGGGCAATCTGATGTTGCTTTTGAGTTTGACTTGCCTGACAAACCGGTAGTCTTTGATTTTGACCGAAGATTGATTACCCAAGCCATTACCAATTTGGTCAAAAATGCAAGCGAGGCAATTGAAGCAAAAGTCGGCGTAGATAATCGTCATAAGGGCCATATTTTGGTACGCCTTAAACAAAGTGCCACATGTATTGAATTGGATGTGATCGATAACGGCATTGGGTTGCCACAAGAAAATCGCAACCGATTGGCTGAACCCTATATGACAACGCGAGAAAAGGGCACAGGTCTGGGCTTGGCAATTGTTTCAAAAATTATGGAAGAGCATGGAGGCAGACTTTTGCTGCTGGATGCGCCAAACCTTAAAGCGGGTCAAACTGGTGCCACAGTTAGGCTTGAATTTCCAGTTAAGAAAGAAGTGACAGACCGATTGAAACGAAACACCACGCGTAAAACTGCCACACAGATAAAATTGACATCAAATAAACCGGCTAGAAAAAGCAAAACAACAAAGACAAAAACCACTGCCAAGGCCGAATGATAAGGATAGGTGAGTTGTAATGGCGTCTGATATTCTAATTATTGATGACGAAGCTGATATCCGTGAGCTTATAGCCGGCATTTTGGAAGATGAGGGTTATGAGACACGGCTTGCAGGTGACAGTGACAGTGCCTTGAGTATCATAGAAGAGCGCAGGCCACAGCTTCTGGTGCTTGATATTTGGCTGCAAGGCAGCCGACTAGACGGGCTTGAGTTGCTGGAGGTGATCAAGCAAGACCATCCGGATTTGCCTGTGGTTATCATTTCAGGCCACGGCAATATTGAAACGGCAGTTGCTGCCATTAAACAAGGCGCTTATGAGTATATTGAAAAGCCTTTCAAAGTTGACAGGCTGTGTCTTGTTGTCGCACGAGCCCTTGAAGCCTCGCGCCTAAAACGGGAAGTTGTTGATTTGCGCGCCCGGGCAGGATCGGATGTGGATATAATAGGCAGATCCTCAGAAATCAAAAGTTTACGTCAATCGTTAAAAAAAGTTGCTCCCACAAATAGCCGTGTGTTGATCACGGGGCCTTCGGGATCGGGCAAAGAAACCGCCTCGCGCATGCTGCATGCCTTATCCATCAGAGCTGAAGGGCCATTTATCATACTCAATGCCGCGACAATGTCACCGGACCGTATGGAGGTTGAACTGTTTGGTACGGAAAACGCGGATGGCGTTAAAATCGGTGCGTTTGAAGAAGCACATGGCGGCACTTTGTTTATTGATCAGGTGGCTGATATGCCGCTTGAAACCCAAGGCAAGATATTGCGCGTGTTGGTTGATCAACAATTTCAACGGGTCGGTGGCAATAAGAAAGTTTCGGTAGATGTTCGCATTATTTCTTCGTCAAGCCGTGATTTGGAACATGAAATTGCTCAAGGCCGTTTCCGGGAAGATTTATATCACCGGCTTAATGTGGTGCCAATCAGGGTGCCGACTTTAACGGAACGGCGTGAGGATATTCCCGATCTCATCGAATATTTTATGGATAGGTTCTCGAACGCCTCGGGCCTCCCGGTGAGGGTCATTGGGGAAGATGCGCTAGCGGCTTTGCAAGCTCATGAATGGCCTGGCAATGTTCGTCAATTGCGCAACAATGTGGAGCGGTTGATGATATTGGCCAGCGATGATGTTTCCAAACCGATCACGGCTAAAATGTTGTCCAGTGAAGTGGGCGAAACCTCATCGGTTTTGGTGCAAGGCTCCAGCGGGCAAATGCTCATGGCCTTGCCGTTGCGCGAGGCACGTGAAGTGTTTGAACGAGAATATCTCATTTCGCAAATTAGCCGATTTGGTGGAAATATTTCGCGTACAGCTACATTTATCGGCATGGAGCGTTCAGCTTTGCATCGCAAACTCAAACTGCTCAATGTCAATCTTGGCCAGCGAACACGCGAACAAGTTTGATTTTACGAATAACGTTCCCTTGTTAAAGAATTAGGCTCTTCCAGGTTGCTTATTTCGTTGATGGCTTTGTTGTGTTAGCGTTTTGCGTTAAGATATGTTTGTTCTGAAGAGGCCCATCAGGCAGATCAACGAGGCGGCGGAGTGTTGAACTGATTTTTCATATTCAACACGATCAACGGATATTCTTCCATGAAAGTTATTATATGCGGCGCAGGTCAGGTAGGCTTTGGTATTGCTGAGCAGCTTTCGCTTGAGCAAAACGATGTTGTTGTCATCGATAATTCTCAAGTACTTGTACAAACAATTGCTGATCAACTTGATGTACAGGGCATTATCGGCCATGGCTCACACCCTGATATTTTACGTCAAGCCGGCGCTGAAGATGCCGATATGATTATTGCTGTCACATTGATTGATGAGGTGAATATGATTGCCTGTCAGGTGGCCCATTCCTTATTTGATATTCCAACCAAAGTTGCCCGCGTGCGTGCACAAAGCTATTTGCAACCTGAATGGCAAGATTTGTTTTCACGCGAAAACATGCCAATCGATGTCATTATCTCACCGGAAATTGCCGTTGGCGACATGGTGATGCGGCGTTTGGGGGCGCCTGGAGCATTTGAAACCATACATTTTGCCGATGATCTCGTTACAGTCGCAGGCATTTTATGCGGTGAAGATTGTCCGGTAATTGACACGCCACTCACACAGCTCACCGAGCTGTTTCCGGACCTGCAAGCTGTTGTTGTGGGCATTGTTCGGGCTGGCAAATTGTTTGTCCCCAAAGGCAGCGATCAAATGCTGGTGGGAGATGAGGTTTATCTGGTGGCAGAGCATGACCAAATTGAGCGCACACTCGGGATCTTTGGTCATGAGGAAAAACAAGCGCATCGCATCGTGCTTGCCGGTGGCGGCAATATTGGACTTTATGTGGCAAGCCGGCTTGAACGTGAGAATAAACGGGCCTCAGTGAAGATTATTGAGGTTGATCGTGATCGTGCGATTTATGCTGCTGATCATCTTAAACGCTCTGTGGTTTTGCATGGCAGGGCAAATGACCAGGAATTGCTGCGTGAAGCCGATGTGCGCGATGCTGAGGCTTTTGTGGCGCTCACCAATGATGATCAGGTCAATATTCTATCTGCTGTTATGGCGAAACAAGAGGGCTGCTCGCACACGCTTAGCCTGATCAATAGTATGGATTATATTCCAGTGCTGAAATCGCTTGGAATTGATGCTTACATTTCGCCGCGGGCAACGACGGTTTCAACAATATTGCAACATGTCCGGCGCGGCCGCATCCGGGGTGTTCATTCCGTTCAAAACGGTTTGGCGGAAGTGATTGAAGCAGAAGCCCTTGATACATCTCCCTTGGTGGGCAAGCCGTTGCGCGAAGCAGGCTTGCCCGATGGTATTCGGATTGGCGCTATTGTGCGTGATGGTACAATGATCTATCCGTCTGGTTCATCACAAATTAAAGCACATGATCGTGTGGTCATTTTTGCCCTTGCAGAGCACGTGCGCGAAGTTGAACATCTGTTCCGTGTAAGCCTTGAGTTTTTCTAGATCAGGTGCTCCTTTATGATCAACACAACAGTGTCATATCTTTTGGGATTGGCTTTGGCAGCGCTTGGAGCTGTTCATATATTGCCACTCATCAGCACTGCCGCCACAAATGATTGGCCTTTGGCGGGTCTGTTTTTTGCCTCTTTGGTGTTCACAATATTTTTTGCCGGCAGCTTTATTGTCATGTCACGCGGGCGAATTGAACCTGCCAATCGCATGCAATTCATCATGCTGATTACGTGCGTGTGGGTGTTGGTGCCTTTGGTGGCCGCTTTGCCGTTTTATACTTCCGGGATTTTGACCAATCCGGTTCATGCGTATTTTGAAGCTGTATCAGGGCTTACAACAACGGGGGCAACAACAATCGGTGATCTTAATGCTGTTCCCCAGGCTTTGATCTTATGGCGATCGTCTTTGCAATGGCTCGGTGGCATGTTCACCATATTAACAGTGCTGCTTATGCTAGCACCTTTTGGTATTTCCGGGGCACCCGATAACGTGCACATTCCTGGTTATGAGGGGGGGGATCTGGTTAAAAGCGCAAAATTGGTCTCTATGAGTCTTTTGCCGGTGTATGCCACCCTGACAAGTGTCTGTCTTTTGGCGCTATGGGCGACAGGGTTGCCCTTGTTTGATGCCATTAATATTGCCTTTTCAACAATTTCGACTGGCGGGTTCATGCCGCGGAATGGGTCTTTGGATATTTACCAGGCACCATATGCTAATTTGGTTTTGAGTATTTTTATGATTATTGGGGCCACCAGCATTTTGGGACATCGTTCACATTTACGCCGTCATTATGTAGGCGGACACAATGAAAACCCCGAAACATTTATCTTTCTTGTTGTTTGTTTGTGGTTAGGCTTGGTGTTGTCGATTTATTTCTATCTGCACGGTTCGGGGAATTCACCCCCAAGCTGGATAGATGCCTTTTCTGCGGGCTTGTTTCGAGCGATCTCTTTGGTCACAACAACGGGTTACAGCATCAAGACCACTGAATTTGCGCAAATCCCCTTTGTGATCGCCCTTGTCGTCTGCTTTGTCGGGGGGGCTGCCTTTTCAACTGCAGGCGGTATTAAATTATTTCGCGCAATGTTGATGATGCGTCAGGGCAGGCGGGAAATGGAGCGGCTGATCCATCCCCACGGCATTACTCAAGCACGCTCGACGGGGCGATTGATAGATATTAAATTGATGAAATCGGTTTGGGTTTTGAGTTTTGTCTATCTGGTAACAGCAGGAGCTATCTCTTTGGTGTTGAGTTTAGAGGGGCTTACGTTCGAGACATCATTGATGGCAGCTGTGGCAGCCCTGTCTAATATTGGGCCGGTTTTACCGATGAGTGTTGCGGCCAGCAGCGGGGTGACCGAATATGCTGTTATGTCCCCTTTGTCTTTGATTGTATTGATTATCGGCATGGTGATGGGGCGAGTGGAATTACTGGTATTACTATCTATCGGCAGTTTGGCCTATTGGCGCACATAAATGCCGTTTAAATTGTGAGGTGTAAACCGTGTCACGAATTGCTTATGTCAACGGCCAATATGTTAGGCACCATGACGCTGGCATTCATATAGAAGATCGCGCTGTGCAATTTGCCGATGGCGTTTATGAAGTGTGCCCGGTTAAGTCCGGCCGCATTATGGATTTGACACGGCATTTTGACCGCCTCGATTATTCTTTGGGAGAATTGTCCATTCAAGTGCCTATGTCGCGAGCAGCCCTTGGCCATGTTTTAGGTGAAGTGGTGCGGCGCAACCGTGTTCGTAACGGTTTTGTTTATTTTCAAGTGAGCAGGGGAATTTCACCTAGGAATCACGCTTTTCCCGATACGTCGATTCCACCATCTTTAATTGTTACGGCCAAGTCGATTAAACCCCAGGGTGAAATTGTAAGTATAAAAGTGATCACTCAACCTGATATCCGATGGCGAAGAGTTGATATTAAGTCTTTGTCATTATTACCGAATGTTTTGGCTCGGCAAGCGGCTGTTGAAAAAGGCGCACAAGAGGCCTGGTTTGTTGATGCAGATGGGTATATTACAGAGGGTGCGGCGTCCAACGTGTGGGTTGTTGATACACAAAATCGGCTGGTCACACGACAAGCAGATCAGGCTATTTTGCGAGGGGTTACGCGTATGCTTGTGATGGAGGTTGCAGCGCAAAGAGGTTTGCAGTTCGTTGAACGTGCCTTTAGCGTGGATGAGGCAAAAATTGCAAAAGAAGCTTTTGTTACCTCTGCCAGTGCTGATGTTATGCCGGTGGTGCAAATTGATGACGTGCAAATTGGTTCGGGCGAACCTGGCCCTGTAGCATTGTCATTACGTAAAGCTTTAAAAACAAATTCTGAGAAAAATTATGAGGACAAGTAAATAAGTGTATAAGACTAAATCATTAGATACCATTGTGTTCCTATAGTTATTCATTTCTGGTATCTAAAATGTTATGTTTTAGAAAGTTCTGTCAAATTAGGCAGTTAGTGGGGCGATTTACAACAGGTCTTAAATAGACCATTTTCCGCAAATTAAGCGGGAGTTAAATTCGGGATAACTTTATGGCTACAGATCGCGCACAAAACTTACAAGATGTCTTTCTCAATCAAGTCAGAAAGAGCAAAATCCCTTTAACGATTTTTCTGGTCAATGGAGTGAAGTTGCAAGGCGTTATAACATGGTTCGATAATTTCTGCGTCTTGCTGCGCAGAGATGGTTTATCGCAACTTGTCTATAAGCACGCCATTTCCACCATCATGCCTGGCCAGTCAATCCAACTGTTTTCCGAAGAGGAAGATGAGCCAGAAGAAGGCTGATTTGGCGACCGACCAGCATAGTAAAGTTGCGCATGATCGGCGTGAAGATGGCGTTCAATTTCGTATTGAAGATCGCCCACCAACTCGTGCTGCAGTGCTGCGCCCGAAGTTGAGGAAAATCATCCGTACACGTAATAGTAAGCCTACTGCTCAGACTGCGTCTGCACGCAGTGATGATGCAAAATTGCAAGAAGCGATCGGCCTTGCATTAGCGATTGATCTTGATATCGCATTTTCTGAAACCATCACTTTGGATAAAGCCAGGCCGGGAACATTGTTTGGCAAGGGCAGGGTCGAGGGCCTTCAAGATCGTCTTAAAGCGGATGAGGTTGAACTGGTGGTGATTGATGGCGCTTTAAGTCCTGTGCAGCAAAGAAATCTGGAGCGCACCTGGGGTGTTAAAGTGTTGGACCGCACCGGGCTTATTTTGGAAATTTTTGGGCGCAGGGCGCAAACTCGAGAGGGGCGTCTGCAGGTTGACCTGGCACATTTAAACTATCAGAAAACCCGGCTTGTGCGCTCATGGACGCATTTGGAGCGACAACGTGGTGGCTTAAGTTTTGTCGGCGGGCCGGGTGAGACCCAGATTGAGTCAGACAGACGTCAGATTCAAGGCCGGATCAACAAACTGACCAAACAATTGGACAAAGTGCGCCGCACACGTGAATTGCACAGAGCCAGCAGGCGCAAAGTGCCATATCCGATTTTAGCTTTGGTGGGTTATACCAATGCGGGCAAATCCACGTTGTTCAATGTTTTGACCAATGCTGATGTCTCAGCGCAAGATCAATTGTTTGCAACGCTTGACCCCACCATGCGCTCTCTGGTGTTACCACATGGGGCAAGTGTTATTTTGTCTGATACGGTTGGGTTTATTTCCGACTTGCCAACTGAACTGGTGGCTGCTTTCAGGGCGACTTTGGAAGAGGTACATGAGGCTGACATTATTATTCATGTCCGTGATATTTCCCACGCTGACAGTGATGCACAAAATGAAGATGTCCATAAAGTTTTGACATCACTTGGGATTGAAGAAGACCGGATGTCTGCAATATTAGAAGTCTGGAACAAGATTGATCTGCTTGATGAGGAAACCCGTGAGAGTGTTTTATCTCAAGCTAAACGCAGGGACGATGTTGTTGCTGTTTCAGCAGTAAGCGGGCAGGGGATTGATCACCTGCTTACAATTCTTGAGGAACGCCTGAGTGAGCGCACCAGTCAGCTCACGCTTGTGGTCAAGGGAGAGCAGGGGGCTGATATTCACTGGCTTTATGAAAACTGCGAAGTGCTGGAACGAGCCGATCGGGAAGATGGGATGGTCGCACTAGACCTGCGTGTGCCGAGCGCAAAACTAGCGCAAGTGAAAAGACGGTTTCCAGGTCAGTTTGCGCAGGCGGTGGACGCTGCCGAGTAGGGGCGGGTTTGCGATACGGTGAGGGGCTAGTTTGCTGAGAGTCAGCTATTTCGCTCACGGCTGTTCCAAACGCTGCGCGTTTGGGCCTGCGCGGGCGCGGCGCTAGCGCCGAGGGCCAGTCGGCCCTAGGTCGCAGCTGTGCTGCTCCCCGCCATCGAGAAGATGTCTGTGTCATGTGTTTATAAAAACTAAAGATAGAAGGCTGGGGAAGGGGGTTGAGTAGGGAGTTGTGAGGGGGGGTTACTCTTCAGCCTTTACCTCATTCCAAAGTGCGTCCATTTCTTCCAGGTTTGACTCAGCGGTAGTTTTACCAAGCGCTGACAATTTATCCTCTACCCCTTCGAACCGGCGGGTGAATTTTTGGTTTGCTTTGCGCAGCGCAACTTCAGGATCAATGGTTAAATGACGACCAATATTTGCCATGACAAATAGCAGATCGCCAAATTCCTCCTCAATCAAAGCAATATCGTTAACGTCGATCGCATTGGTTAATTCGTTAATTTCCTCGTTAACTTTATCAAAGACAGGGTTAATATCCGGCCAGTCGAACCCTACTCTGGCTGCCCTGTTCTGTAATTTGACTGCACGCATCAAAGCGGGCAAGGCGTGGGGAACATTGGTTAACGCCCCCTGCTTCGCTTGCGCGCCTTTTTCGACACGCTCTTGCTCCTTGATGTTTTCCCACATGCCTTTGACGGCTTGTGGTGATTTCAAATCATCTGCTGCAAACACGTGCGGGTGACGTCTAATCATTTTTTGGCAAATGGTGCGGGTGACGTCATCGAAGTCAAAGGCGTTTTCTTCGTCGGCCATTTGCGCGTGATAGATGACCTGCAATAGAAGGTCGCCAAGCTCTTCTTGCAAGTCGTCCATATCATTGCGCTCAATAGCATCAGCCACTTCATAGGCTTCTTCAATCGTGTAGGGCGCAATGGATTTGAAATCTTGCTCAAGATCCCAGGGGCAACCGGTCTCAGGCGTCCTTAGCGACAGCATAATGGCCCGCAGGCTCTCCATCGTGCCTTGCGTGATCTTCTCGTCAGTATCAGCGGCCATGATTTAGTCCTTTGAAGTGTGTGAGCAGTGGCCATAAGGCTTACCGCTGAGCGTGCGCTTTTGGAAGAGGTGTATTTAAATTTGTCGTTTTCTGTATGCTGATACGATACATTTGATTCGCATAATATATATTATGGAAAATAATATATATTGATAAATGCCAAAAACCACTGTTTTAAGGGGGGTATTCACCTAAGGGTCGTTTATCAGTTTTACATTCAACAATGGTTTTAGCCATAATTCTGCACTTATAGCACTTGGCTTTGGGATTTATGACGCGCGCGCCTGTGATTGGGGGAAAGAAAAAATTGCGGGGGAATGTTAACTCCACCCGTTTTTTTATCACATATCACAAACGCGCGATCTCCCCTGCTTTTTCATAGGATACGCAAAACAGAACTTTTATAGTTTTTATATGATTCTTGTTTTTTGGGACTGTCTTTTGTGGGAGGAAATAATGCGTAAATATACATTATATGCGTTTGCAAGTTTTATGTGTTTTATGAGCGTGCTGTTTGTTATGGCTGACAAGCCTTTATATGCACAAGCTGGTCCTAAATTCGACATCACTAAAGTTGCGGATAATGTTTATAGCTTCAGGTTTATCATTCATCGTAATATGATTGTGATAACCAAGAACGGCGTGATCGTATCCGACCCGCTCAATCCATTTGCCGCTAAAATGATGATGGCTGAAATCAAGAAGCTGACCGATAAGCCGGTCAAATATGTCATCTACAGCCATAATCATTGGGACCATATTGCAGGCGCCGGCATTTTCAAGGCGCAGGGCGCCAAGATCGTGCAGCACGAACTGGCGGCCAAAGCGACCCGGCCGAACAAGGCTGTGGTGCCAGCAGACACGCTTTGGTCCGGTAAGCGCCATGATATCAAGCTTGGCGGGCAGACCATCGAGCTGCACTATATTGGTGCGAGCCATGGATCGGGCATGACCGTTATGCGCCTGCCGAAGCATAAAATTCTGCACACCGTGGATGTGGTGACGCCGAACCGGATCGTTTTCACCTTCATGCCGGATTTTGTGCCGTTTAAACTCGTCGAGGCGCTCAAAAACGTCGAGAAGCTCGAATTTGACCGCATCATTCCCGGTCACGGGCCGGCGCACGCGCCAAAATCTGCGGTAACCCAACAATATCAATATGTCCAGGATCTATCGGCCGCCGTGTTGAATGCGGTTAAGATCACCAAGAATCCATTCGCCTTGCCTAAAATTACCGAGCTGGTGAAAAAGGATCTAAGGCCCAAATATGGCAAGTGGAATATGTTCGATCAATGGATGGGCATGAATGTTTTGCGGATCACGCTAGAACAGCGGATCGGCTGGTAGACAGTAGAACTCCATTAAGTCGCGGCATGCGTATTTGCCGCGGCTTTTATTTTGACCTAAATCTCAATCTCCATACCGTCATAGGCCGGCACCACATTGTCCGGCAGTTCGTTTACCAATGTCTCGTAATCCATGTCTATGTGCATATTGGTGAGGATTGCGCGCTTGGGGTTGACCCGATCAATCCATTGGAGGGTTTCTGCTAGTGAAAAATGGGTTGGGTGTGGTGTGCGCTTAAGCGCATCGACAATCCAGATGTCGAGTGCTTGCAATGCCTGCACGGAAGCATCGGGGAGGTCGTTGAGGTCGCTTGAGTAAGCCAGGTCGTTAAACCGGTAGCCAAGTGACATGATCCGGCCGTGGACTTGCTCAAAGGCTGTGGTTGAAATTTCACCCCCCTCACCTGTTATTGTTATCGGCTCACCCGGGGTGATGAGATGTTCTTTCAAGATAGGCGGATATGCGCTGCCACTAGGGGCTTTGAAACAATAGCCAAAACGTTGCGTGAGAGTTTCAAGCGTTGCTTTATCAGCATAGACATTAACCCGGTCGCGGCCATTTATCGCAATGGCGCGCAGATCATCAATACCATGAATATGGTCGGCATGTTCATGGGTATAGAGCACGCCATCGAGCCAGCCGACATTGGTGTCAAGCAGCTGGTTACGTATATCGGGCGAGGTATCCACCAGCACATTTGTGGTGGCGTTGGGTGTCTGCTGTTGTACTAATATTGAACATCGCCGCCTGCGATTTTTAGGGTTTTTTGGATCACACGAACCCCAGCTGCCACCGATGCGCGGCACGCCACCAGATGAGCCACAGCCCAATATGGTGATTTTCAGGCTCATGAATTGCCCGGCTGTGAGGGTTTAGGAATTTTTGAAAACAGTCTGAAAAAATTTTCGCTGGTGGCCGTTGCCAATTCATCAGGCGTGATCCCCCTCACCTCGGCAAGCTTGGCTGCCGTGTGGGCCACAAAGGCAGGTTCATTGCGACGGCCGCGTTTCGGCTCTGGGCTTAAATAGGGCGCGTCAGTTTCAACCAACAGCCGGTCTTGTGGTAAGTCTTTGGCAATGGCGCGCAAGTCATCTGCGTTCTTAAACGTGATGACACCGGAAAACGACACATAACCACCGAGCTCAATGCCAGTCTCTGCTAGGCCTCTGCCAGCCGTGAAGCAATGCAGCAGAATTTTAAATGAACCATCGTTATATTCTTCGCGCAGAATTCGGGCTGTATCATCATCCGCGTCACGGGTATGGATTATCAGCGGCAAGCCGGTTTCACGGGCTGCTGCAATATGGTTGCGAAAACCTGTTTCCTGATCTTTTTTCGGCGCGTTGTCGTAATAATAATCAAGCCCTGCTTCGCCAATGCCGACGACTTTTGGATGGTTGGTCTTCTCGACAATCTCTTCAATTGTGATGTCTTGTTCTTCGTCGGCATAATGCGGGTGTGTGCCAATTGAGCAATAGACATTGTCGTAGGTTTCAGCAATTGAACGTATTTGATCGAATTGGCGGATGCGCGTTGAAATGGTCACCATCATTTCCACTCCGGCCTCGCGGGCGCGGGCCATGACCTCATCGCGATCCTCATCGAATTTTGGAAAATCAAGATGACAATGACTGTCTACCAGCATGGCATATCAACCTTACTCTGCATCGGGCTCTACATAGCGTGGGAATACCGGCTCTGGTTTGGGCAGGTCAATGCCTGGTTTAAGAGCGCCATTTTCTCCTAAAGCCGCAAAGCTGCGAGCTTCATCGCCTTGAGCCAAGGTGTCCAGAAAAGCGCTGGCGGCAGTGGGCACATAGGGTGTTGCCAGAATGGCGACATTGCGGATCACTTCTGCTGTGACGTAAAGCACGGTTGCCATGCGGTCGGGATTTGACTTGCGCAACACCCAGGGCTCCTGGGCTGCGAAATAACGATTGGCCTCTGCTACAACAGACCATATTGCCTCAATAGCTCTGTGGATTTTATAGGTATCCATATGGCCGCGTGTGATGTCCAGTAGATCATGCGCTGCTTTCAGCATGGCTTGATCTTCGGGCGAGAAATCACCAGGTGTTGGCACTTTGCTGTCGCAATTTTTTGCCACCATGGATAATGAGCGTTGCGCCAGATTTCCCAAATCATTGGCTAGGTCGGCATTGATGCGATTGACGATGGCTTCGTGGCTGTAAGAACCATCCTGGCCAAAGGAGACTTCGCGCAAAAAGAAATAGCGCAATTGATCCAGGCCGTAATGCTCAACAAGCGAAAATGGATCGATGACATTGCCGACTGACTTTGACATTTTCTCGCCCTTGTTGAACAAAAACCCATGGCCATAAACCTGCTTGGGCACAGCTATGCCGGCCGACATTAAAAACGCCGGCCAGTAGACCGCGTGAAACCGGATGATGTCTTTGCCGATAATGTGAACGTCAGCGGGCCAATATCGCTGAAAGTTCTCGCTGTCTGTGTCGGGATAACCAATGGCTGTAATGTAATTGGTGAGGGCATCAACCCAAACATACATGATGTGTTTTTCATCGCCGGGCACTTTCACACCCCAGTCAAATGTGGTGCGTGAGATGGATAGGTCTCGCAAGCCGCCTTCAACGAAACTTACAACCTCGTTGCGGCGAGTGTCGGGACCGATGAAATCTGGATTTGATTTATAATGCTCAAGTAAGCGGTCTTGATATTCCGATAGTTTGAAGAAATAGCTTTCCTCTTCAACCCAGTCGACCGGCGTGCCTTGAGGTGATTTTTTATCGCCATTGTCATCTGTGATGAGTTCGCTTTCCTCATAATAGGCTTCATCACGCACGGAATACCAACCGGCATATTTATCAAGATAAATGTCATCGGCCTCTTGCATTGCCTGCCAGATGGCTTGAGAGGCTTCATGGTGACGCTCCTCGCTGGTGCGAATGAAGGCATCATTCGAGCAGCCAAGCGTTTCAACCATTTTCTGAAATTGCGGCGTGTTGCGATCAGCTAATTCGTGCGGGCTCATCCCCTCGCCATGTGCTGTTTGCTGCATTTTAAGGCCGTGTTCATCGGTGCCAGTTAAGAAAAATACATCATAACCGTCGAGCCGTTTAAACCGGGCCAATGCATCGGTGGCAATCGCCTCATAGGCATGGCCAATGTGGGGTGCGCCATTGGGGTAGGATATGGCTGTCGTGATAAAATAGCTTTTAGCGTCTGACATGAAACCTATGCTCGTATCTCAAGGCGGGTATTGTTTGCTGTAGCTTCCAGATTAAAGAAGCTTTGCATGATGACTTGTTTGCGATCGAGGTTTAAGGCATTTGCGCGCTCAAGGGAATGGGTGATTTCAGCCCAGGCGTCAGCCCATTTGGCACCATCGCTTGAGTGGGCAAGTTTTGCTATCAGGTCGGCCTCTCTGGTGTTGGGCACAATGGTGTTATCCACCCCTGCCCGTGTCAGTCTTGCCAGCCATTCACACAGAAGTTCGCCAAACAAAATAAAATCGCGTGGGGCCTGGCCCGTGCGTGCCGACAGCTTGTCGGCCATAGCATGAAGTTGTGTCAAGTTAAGTGTGGGCAAAGTTTCAAGCAGGCCCATCATGGCGTCATAAACCTGCAAGCCATTGTTTTGTGTCAAGGCCAGAGCTTTGGCCGCACTACCTTGAGCCAGCAAGACAAGCTTTTCCATATCTTCGCCCTGTGGTTCGTCGCTACCGCATAGCTCCAATGTAATGGTTTTTATCTGGTCTGCTGGCAGGGCTTTCAAATCTAACCTGCGGCAGCGAGAGCGGATGGTTGCCAACAAACGACCAGGCGCATGAGAGATCAGCAGGAACACAGCGCGTTCGGGTGGCTCTTCGAGCATTTTTAACAGGGCATTGGCCGAGGCTGCATTCATCTCATCAACCGCATCTACCAAGCAGATGCGCCAGCCATCTTGCTTGCTGGCGGTTTTAGAGAGAAAGGCCTTTAGTGCTCGCACATCATCAATGACAATTTGCTTGCGCAGACGCTTGGTCTTTTGATCGATGCTTGGGCGCAGCACAACAAGATCTGGATGGGCCATGCCCGCAATAAGTCTGAACACATTATCGTCTGGATCAAGTTCTAGGGTTTTTAGATTGGCTGTTGTATCAGGCGTCGGGTATTTCAATAATATGCGCGCAAAACGATAGGCCAATGTTGCTTTGCCAATACCCTTTGGGCCAGCGAGTAACCAGGCATGATGTAATTTACCGCTCCTGTGACCTTCAAGAAGTGCCTGTTCGGCAGTTTCATGGCCGATCAAAGTGACGCGTTCACGCGGATGCGGGAAGCCTTCCAGCCGATCGGCCTCAGGGTGGGTATCATCGGTTTGTTGTATGCTGGCGCGTGCCATTTAATATTTTTATCCGTCGGTTATGTATCTTTGAATTCTGAGCCAAAACGCTTTGTGATTGTCTGCCAAATTTCAGTTTCCAATGCGCTTACGGGCTGGGCGGCATCGAGGACAATGAAGCGGTTTGGCGCCGATTTAGCAATGGCTAAAAATGCTGCGCGCAATTGGGTGTGAAACTCTAAGTTTTTGCGCTCAAAACGGTCTTCGCCCTCCCCCGCGCCTCCACGCTTGTGTGCTCTTTCAAGTCCTGCTTCAGGATCGAGATCGAGCAAGAAAGTGAGGTCCGGTTGCGTGTCGCCTATTACATTAAGTTCCAAAACTTCAAGCAGGTTTTCAAGATTATTTTCCTGTGCGCCTTGATACGCCCTGGTGCTGTCGGCAAACCGGTCGCAGATCACCCATTTGCCTGCAATTAGTGCTGGGCGAATAATATTTATCAGATGGTCGTCTCGTGCAGCGTAAAACAGCAAGGTTTCGGTCATTGGCGACCATTTATCGGGTTCACCTTCCACCAGCAATTTGCGTATTTCTTCAGCGCCTTGCGCGCCGCCTGGCTCGCGCGTCAAGATTATTGAATGCCCGGCTTTATCCAAACGCTCCGCAAGTGCCCGGCACTGGGTTGATTTACCACTGCCCTCGCCCCCTTCAAACGTGATGAATATTCCGCTCACAATAGGTCACTTGTTCCTGGCAGCATTGAACTACCCGCCATTGGTCTACCCGCCTAGGGCTAAATATACCAGTGCCCCAAATGCTCGGGCCCACAGGCCGCCGCGCTTCATGTCTTCACCGGCATATAGCGGCAATTCATTGGTAATGCCACCTTTGGCGGTTAACCTCAGTTTAGCGACTTGAGCCCCTTTTTTAATTGGGGCCTGGAGCGGTCCCTGATACACGATTTCCGCTTTGATGTTTTTGCGTTGTGAGCGTGTCAGCATAACGGCAATTGGCTCATTGGAAACCAATTTCAGATAGGGTTTTGTGCCACCCCACACGCTGGCCAAGCCGATTTCTTCATTGGCCTTAAATACGGTGAAAGGCTTAAAGGCGCGAAATCCCCAATCAAGCAATTTGCGTGCCTCACTGGAGCGTCTCTTAGACGAGGTCATGCCGTTGATCACCAGGATCAATCTTTGGCCCTTGCGTTTGGCAGAGGCGACAAGGCCATAGCCTGCTTCACGAATAAAACCCGTTTTGAGACCATCAGCGCCGATGTTTTGATAGAGCAGCGGGTTGCGGTTTCTTTGTGTAATCTTGTTCCAGGTGAATTCTTGCTGGCTGTAATAATGATAATATTTGCCTAAGTCGTAAATAATGTGCCGTGCGATGAGCGCCAACTCACGTGCTGTGGTTTTGTGTTTGGGATGGGGCAGACCTGTCGAATTCATGAAGGTTGATTTTTTAAGCCCCATTTCACGCGCGCGCAAAGTCATGTTTTTAGCAAAGGTTTCTTCTGTGCCTGCCATGCCTTCGGCAAGGGCGATGCAGGCGTCATTGCCGGATTGAACAATGACACCTTGGACTAAATCGCCAAGTTTGATTGACGAGTTGAGCTCGGCATACATGGTTGAGCCGCCCGATGTTGCCCCGCCGCGGCGCCAGGCGTTTTCCGAAATATGAAATTCATCATCCAAAGAAACCTCGCCTGCCTTGAGTGCTTCAAACACCATCAACATGGTCATCAGCTTGCTCATGCTGGCTGGTGACATGAGGTCATCGGCACGTTTCTCAAGCAGGACCGCCCCTGAGTTGGCGTCCATCAATATGGCAAATTTGGCTGAGGTTGCTATCGTCGGCCGGGCTTTGCGCTGTTGAGCAAAGGCTGAGCTGCTTAATATCAAACCCGCAACACATATGATCACAGCCAATATTTGGGGCAAAACCTTCGCTGTGGTGCAGCGCTGCTTTGCTGTGCTTTCGATTGCTTTAGATGTCGATGATTGATTGCTCATAAACGAATCCCATTGGTATCCTGGGATAGGAGCTTAAACAGCAGGCCGTAAAAATCAACCAAAGGTCTATTTTTGGGTAAAGATATCCAGTCATAACGCAGGCCGGGCGGTTTAATTGTTTATGATATGCGCATCTGTGTGGCCGATATCGACAATTTGATTCAGCGTTTGTTGGACTGTATGTGGATTACGTATCGGGCCAACCCGCAGGCGGTAATAGGTGCGCTGGCCAATTTCTATATGGGTCATTTCAACATTTCCAATGGCTGCAAGATTGCTTTTGGCACGCATTGCATTGTTAATGTTGGAATAAGACGCTGCTTGAATATAAATTGGCTTAACAGGTGTGCTTAACGGCTGAACGTTCTGTGTGCCGGGGTATGACCCTAGTTGTTGTTGTGGACCATAATTGTTAGATGCCACGCGTACGCGTCTGGGCACGCTTTGCCTTACTGCAATTGTGGAGACATTGCTCGGCCTGTTCATATTGCCTTTGGCGTAGCGTGTTGCGTTTTGTCCGGGCGTGTAATAATTCTGTGCATGAGCGCCCAGCGGTGCTTTGCTTAGATATTGCACACGCACTTGCGCTGTTCCCTGTTTTATAAAATCAAGCTTTTGGGCTGCAGCACGTGATAAATCAATTTCACGGTTATGAGCATAAGGCCCGCGGTCATTCACACGGACGATGATTGAGCGGCCATTTTTAAGGTTTGTAACACGAGCGAATACCGGCAACGGCAATGTGGGATGAGCCGCTGTCATTTGGTTCATATCAAACCATTCGCCATTAGCGGTCATACGTTTGTGAAATTTAGGCCCATACCAAGAGGCTGTTCCTGTGCTGTCATAATTGGGGTTTTCTTTTGGCGTGTACCACTTATCGACAATCTTATATGGCGATCCAATTTTATAACGCCCCCCGCCCTTGGGGATGGGGTTTGAACCGGTATATAATGGACTACCTTTGCCGGAAAATGCTGATTTTTTGCTGCTGCACCCGGTCAGGATAGCGCCTGATGTCAGGGCCAAGCTTAAACAAATAAAAATCAATATGGGTGTTAGTCTAGGCGCCGTTATAACAGTTATACGGGCACCAGAGAAATCTTGTGGTTTCATGATACGCACTACTTTACTGATTACTCAACTATACAACTATAGTGAGCGTGCCCCCTAAAAGTTAACAATCAGTTGAGGCGGCCAGTAAATGGGGTTGCTGTCGTCGTGTAAGTGCTGTGCTTTTAGTCGTCCATTAAGGTGTAAAGGGTTGCCGAGCGTCTGGCTTTGTCGCCTAGCTCTTGCATCATGTCCCAATATTTCTGGAAATGCGCTGTTTCACGATGTGCTTCAAGGGCGGCTTCACTTGAAAAGGCTTCATAAAACAAGAATGAATTTTCATCATCTTGTTTTTGTGAAACTTGGAACATTAAACAACCATCTTCCTGGCGGGCGAGCACAGCATTGGCAAGCAAGGTTTCTAGGAACCTTTCTCTAACATCCGGGTGGACTTCAACAGTAATATGATTGATTAATGTGGGCATCGTCATTTCCTTTTGATCTCTATGCGTCTTGGGACGTCATAGCTTTTAATCTGATTTCAGTGATGCGTAAAATATTTTCAAGCGCGGTGGCTTTCTCAATATCTTTGTCATTGTTCAATCTGTCGACAAAGGCCTCAAGAATGCTGTCTTTGGTGTTATCCATCACGGCAATGATGAAGGGAAAGCCAAATTTATCGCGGTAAGACGTGTTTAGTTCATGAAACTTCTGATATTCCGCCTCGCTTAGCTGATCTAGGCCAACGGACGCCTGTTCATTAACGGAATGGTCGGTCATTTCCCCTGCTTTGGCAGCTTTGCCTGCTAAATCAGGGTGGGCTAAGATGAGGTCAAGTTGTTCTTGGGCACTTGCTGATTTCACAACGTCAACCATGGACGCGTGTAAATCTTCAGGTGACGCAAAGGGCCGTTTGGCAAAAGCTCGTTTTGCAATCCAGGGCGAATGTTCAAAAACGCCTCCCAGCGCCTGTGTGAAGGCCTTAGCATCCATGGCGTTTATATCGGTAATATTCACAGGCGGCATTCTTTATTGCTACGTGATAATATCTTAAAGCATAGATGGGGTTTGTGGCGAGGTGGAATTACCTGTGTGCAAACAACACAATGCTTCACAAATGCCCAAGTTTGTGTCAATAAGCGCGCTGCATGAGTATATTCATGCATGCGGAGGGGTGGCAGAGTGGTCGAATGCGGCGGTCTTGAAAACCGTTGAGCCGCGAGGTTCCGGGGGTTCGAATCCCTCCCCCTCCGCCAGTTATTTCCACTATTGTATTGATTTTATAATAGTATTATTGAAAATATTATTGGTCACCCCACATATTGCTCCACATATGATTTGGAAACGGGTAACTTATACTAAATTCTATTTCTTCAAGCATTTGGCTTTTGCTAATGAAAAAACGGGCATCTGGCTAAATGTCAGCTAAGTGCCAGAAGCGGACACCCGATGTCATCTCACATATCGGTGTTTTTATCTAAATTTACTCTGATGGATTGATTGCGCCGCCCGCCGTCGAACCTGCAATAAATCCGAAAGCGATGGCGGTTAAAAGACCATTGCCGGAGAGGTAGCCGGATGCCTCTGGCCCCGAAACACCGCAAGCAGCACCACCTCCAGCGAATAGGTTCGGGAACGGTTTGCTGGTTTGATCAACAACCCGGGCTTCTTTATCGATCATCAATCCGCCTTGGGTGTGGAACAGCGCGCCGGTCACTTTCACCGCATGAAACGGCGCACGTAATCCGGGCTTCACCGTAAAATTGCGACCAAAGACATCAGGCACCTTGCCCTCCTGGAAACGCGTAACCTCGCCAAGCGTTTCTGCAAGCGCCTGCTCGGGCAGGCCAGTCACTTTCGCTAGGCCCGCAATATCCGCTGCATCACGGATCGCACCGGCCTTTACCGCTTCTTTATAGTCTGGAAAAGACAGCGCGAACTCATGGATATGTTGGTCGTAAATGTTCCAAGCAATTCCACTTGGCTGGGCGAGAACATGCATTGCTTGTTCAGAATATCCAGCGTTTTCATTGGAAAAGCGCTTGCCCATAGCGTTTACCTGTATGCCGCCTTCCATCATTATTGCCCAGGAGATTAAAATCCCGTGCGGCTGGGCGAGTGAGCCGTGCCCCTGATAGCCGGTAAGGTGTTCAAGCTTGGCTCCCAAGGCTTCGCCCCAGAGCACGGCGTCGCCCGTATTACCGGCATGGCCGTAATAAAGGCCCTCGGCAATTTCAGGGATGTGAGTGCGAACCAACTCGGCATTGCCACCAAAACCGTTACAAGCGAGTATCAGCGCGCCACAACCGATGAATTCGCTTTGTCCGTCGGGACGCTCGACGGCCACGGCCAAGACCCGGCAGTCGTCATCAACAAATAATCGGCTGGCTCGGGCATCCGTAATCAAGTCAATATCGGCGCTTTGTGCTGCAGCATATAACCGTGCTAGCAGCGCCTCACCGGTCTTTTCCGCCACCGCATGCATGCGATGGCGCGAATGGCCTGGATAGAGGAAGTCGTCGAGTACGATCCAGTCGATGCCGTGTTCGTCCGACAGCCATTCAAGCGCGGGACCGATCGTCTCGCACGCAAGCTCGACCAGATGCGGCACGGATTTGGTTTTCGACTTAGCCATGATGTCTTTGGCCAGAAGTTCGGGTGTATCGTCTTCAATGCCGATGGCACGTTGAAACCGCGTTCCCGCCGCAGGAACAAAACCGGACGACATAGAGGTCGAACCGAGAGGTGACGCATCGCGCTCAACGACGATTACGTCCGCGCCGGCAAATCTTGCGCGCAATGCCGTGACCAGGCCGCAGGCGCCTGCTCCTATGACAGCGATATCTGCGCTGGCGTCGATGCGCGGCGGGGACAAGCTTGTGATAATGTCCGTTGTCATGTCATTACCCGGATATTAGGGCTTCCGCCTCGACGCAGCTTATCGTCTTTGCGATCGTCGATAAGTCGTGGATGCTGTGTTGATGTACCTCGCTTGAAAACGCAGCACAACCGTCGGAAAGCACCAGCGTGCGAATATCCCGCACATGGGCATCGCGAACACTCGATGCAACGCCGCCATTGGTGACAATGCCGCAGACCAAGAGCGTGTCGATCCCGGCCTTTCGCAACAGCCATTCCAGCCGCGTCATGTAGAAAGCAGAATAGGCGACCTTCTCAACAATGAGATCGGCCGGCTGCAATTCGTCGACAAGACTATTGCCCCAGCTATTGGGCGCGAAATCGCCTTTGTCGAGAAAAGGCCTAAGCCCTTTGAGATGTGGCGAGATGAAAGGTTCGCCGTCCTTGCCTGGCACAAGTGTGAATTGCGCCGAGATAATCCAGCCACCCTTGTCGCGCAAGGCATTGGCGACAGGGAGCATGCGTTGAGGCAGAGCGGCAATATCGGCACTGGTTTGTCCCCCGCGAGCATAAGCGCCACGGGCATGCAAAAAATCATTCGATAAATCGACAATGAGAAGCCCCGTGCGTGCCGGGTCGATAATGTTTTCGTCCATTTTCATGCCCTCACCGGTGTAATGACGAGATTACCAAAGTCATCAACCTTTGCCTCAAGTCCCGGATCGACAAAGATCGTCGTATCCGGCTGTTCCAGAAGTGCGGGTCCCGGGATAACCGCGCCGGTCTCAAGTTCCAGCCGCTCATAAATGCCGGCGGCATGCATCTGTCCATCGACATAGACCTCCCTCGTCCCTGTCCAGCAGGCATCGGCGGGCTTAGCGTTCGATGGTGCGAAAGCGGTCATGTCGAGCTCAGGCCGCCTTCCGATCACCGCAATGCGGTAGTTCATAACGCGCATCGGAATATCTTCAAGCAAGCGCCCATAGGCCTCACGATAGGCGGCAGCAAACGCCTCTTGAATTACATCACTGGTGAGCCCGCTATCAGGGATCGTTACCGGCACGCTCACCGTGTGGGTCTGGCCGAGATAGAGCATGTCGAGTTCATAAACCCGATCGACCCTGATGAAGGCGACACCCGCACCGGCGAGAGAAGCTTCCGTTTCTTCGGCCACACGCTCCATCTCACGTCCGAGGTCAGCAGCATCAATCTGGTCAAGCAGTCTGTTAACCGTCTGCACCCGGTCATGGCGCATATCGGCCACGACGCAGCCAAGCGCTGAAGTAACGCCGGGAAAACGCGGCACAAGTGCGGAAGACAGCCCTACTTGCGCAATCAGAGCGCCGGTGTGTAGCGCGCCGCCACCGCCAAACGGCATGGCCGCGAATTTCTCCGGATCATGCCCCTGTTCGATGGAAACCAGCCGGATCGCCCCCGCCATCATCGCGTTGGCGACTTTGAGGATCGCCTCGGCTGCTTGTTCTATGCCGAGCTCTAGCGGTTTTGCGATGTGGGTCTCTATCGCCGTGCGCGCCTCCTCGACGCCGAGCCGATCGATTTTGCCGCCGATCGGACGGTCCGGATTGATACGGCCTAAAACGAGATTGGCGTCGGTGACGGTCGGACGATCGTTGCCTTGGAGGTAACAGACCGGGCCTGGATCCGAGCCCGCCGATTCCGGGCCGACCCGCAACAGACCGCTCTTGTCGACAGATGCAATCGAGCCGCCACCCGCGCCAATTGTCGTTATCTCGATCATCGGCGTGCGCACCACCATGCCGAAATCGATCGCTGTTTGTGCGGCTAACGTCTCTTCGCCATTGGCGATCAGGGCGACATCGAACGACGTTCCACCCATGTCGCAGGTAATGATATTATCGAACCCTGCGGCCTTGGCGATCGCGGTTGCGGCGATAACGCCGGCCGCCGGTCCCGAAAGCGCGGTACGGACTGGATAGCGTTTAGCCGTATCGATCGACATTACGCCGCCATTCGACTGTACAATCAGCACGTCACCGGAAAAGCCCTTATCCGCAAGGCCCTGCTCAAGTTTGTCGAGATAAGATGATACGACCGGTTGGAGATAGGCATTGAGTGTTGCGGTCGAAAGCCGTTCGAACTCCCGGATCTCGGGCAAAATTTCGGTTGCCGCAGTCACATAGGCGTTCGGCCAGATTGAACGCACAGCCTCCACCGCGCGCATTTCGTTTTCATTATTGGCGTATCCGTTGATGAAAAATACACATACGGCTTCGCACCCCGACTTTAACAGTGCCTTGGCTTGATCCTTTACTTGGGGCTCTTCAACGGCGTGCAGAACCGTGCCGTCCGCGAGCACCCGCTCACGCACCTCAATGCGGTCGGTGCGCTCGACCACAGGGATGAACGACCCCTTTAACCCCCAGGTGGTCGGCCGGTCGCGCCGGCGCATTTCTAGGACGTCGCGAAACCCTTGCGTCGTTATGATGCCGGTGCGCGCACCCTTGCGCTCCAACAGCGCGTTGGTTGCAATCGTCGTGCCGTGCACCACCGTGCGGATATCGGCGAATTCGCCGACCTTCTGATTGATGCCCTCCAGAAAACCTTTGGATTGGTCGCCGCGCGTCGAGGGTACTTTCGCGGTTGTGACCGTTCCAGCCGCTTCGTCCAGAATGAAAACATCCGTGAAGGTACCGCCGACATCGACGCCAATGACATAACCCGGTTTTGTCATTTAGCGCTCTCCCGCGCCCGCAGTTTTTTCGTGGCATTCTCATCTGGCTTACCGCCTTTTGTGATCACAACACCGTAATCCTTATCAGCGTTCTCCCGCCTGATGTAACCAAGGCGGACATCACGAGCCACGGCCATAGGATCGCGCGCAAACGGATCGCCATACCCCCCGCCGCCCGGCGTTTCAAGTCTGAGCTTTTGTCCGCGTTTTATATTGATCCCGACCATTTTCGACACCATGGGCGGTGTATGATCGCCATCAGCCTGCTCGAAATAGAAACGGTTTGGGGCCGCCGGCTTGCCGCCGACAACGCCCGGAGGTGAGAATTTGCCGCGCTCACCGAACAAAAAGACATCGGCTTGTTGTTCCAGAAGCTCGATTTCGTAAATTGCGCCAAGTCCGCCACGAAATTTACCAGGCCCTCCTGAATCAGGCCTGATCGCCCATTGTGTGAAGCGCACTGGATAGGCTGCTTCGAGAATTTCGAGTGGTGGGATGGTTGCGGTTGAAATCGGCGCGTTGCCGTGACTGAGCCCGTCGCCGGAACCGTGCCCGCCATGGCCGCCGCCAAAGAAAGAAAACATCACCCAGCGCTGGCCATTGGATCTATGCCCGGCCAACGATAGCGCATTGATCGTGCCATAAGCGCACGCCATGGCAGATGCAGGCGCGATTTGAGCCATCGCCTGAAAGACCACGTCGATCAAGCGCAAGATGGTCTCGGTATAGCCGCCGACAGGTTTGGGTGCCTTGACGGAAAGCAGCGAGTCCTCGTCTATGCGAAATTCAACCGGCTCAAGCACGCCGGCATTGGCGGGCACATCACCAAATATGTGTTTCAGCGCCACATAGCAGGCGGCAATCGTCGTCGAACGGGAAATGTTGACCGGACCGGCACAGGCCAGCGAGGATTGCGTGAAATCCATCACCATGCGGTCACCCTCAATGGTAAGACTAAGCGCCACCTTGAGCGGCTCATCGACAATACCGTCATTATCGAGAAAATCCTCGGCATACACCGTGCCCGATGGCAACTCTGAAATCTGGGCCCGCATCATGCGCGCCGCCCGTGCCTTCAGCTCAACAAGGCTCTGCGTGACGATCTTGTCACCATATTCGTCAAGCAGAGCGTCCATGCGCTTTTCGCCAAGTTCCAACGCGTTGATCTGGCCGTTTAGATCGCCGTATAGCGATAGTGGCAGACGCGAATTGGCGGAGAGAATATCGACAATGTCTTGACGGAAGTCGCCGCGGTCAAACAGTTTGACGGGCGGGATCAGCATGCCTTCTTGAAAGCACTCGGTCGCTGCCGGATTGTAGTTGCCCGGCACGTTTCCGCCGACATCGTGCCAGTGACCAACGGAGGCGAGATAACAGAACACCTCGCCGTCGCGAAACACGGGCTTCACCAGCCGGAAATCGGAAAGATGCGTTCCGCCGTCATAAGGGTCGTTAAAAATCCAAACATCGCCTTCATTGACACCACCCTGTTGTGCGGCTTTTTCGATCACGGCCTTAACCGCAAAAGCCATAACACCGACAAAGATGGGCAGACCGGACTTACCCTGCACCAGCGTATCACCGGTGATCGCATCGTAAATGCCGTGCGATGCGTCATGCGCCTCGGCGATGATGGGGTTGAAGGCCGAGCGAAACAAGGTTGCGTCCATCTCGTCGGCGATTTGTTCGAGGCGGCCTTTCAAAATGGCAAGTGTGACAGGATCGATCGCCATCAAGCTTTACTCTCGTCATAGCTTTTGCCCTCGGCCAAGAGCTCCGGCGTGCCGATGACGTCATTGAGGCCCGCGAAATCGAACATACGGTTTTTGAAAGCTTCGTTGGAACCGTTCTCGACCAGGTTTTGGTAATAGTCACGGGCGGTAGAAGCAATGGCGCGCACGATGCCGCCGGGAAAGATCACGAAGCTGTAGCTGAGTTCTTCGAGCCGAGCCGTGTCTAGAATCGGCGTTTTGCCGCCCTCCACCATGTTTGCCATCAGCGGCACGCGGCCCCTGAAATGCTTGACGATCGCTTCCATCTCATCCATCGATTGAGGCGCTTCGATGAACAACATGTCCGCACCCGCTTCCAGATAGGCTTCGGCACGATCCAAAGCGGCTTCAAAACCTTCAATGGCGATGGCGTCGGTCCGCCCTATGATAAGAGTTTCCGCAGATAGGCGCGCATCGCAGGCTGCGCGTAACTTACCCGCCATTTCTACAGCCGGCACAAGCGACTTGCCCTCGAGATGTCCGCACCTTTTCGGCATGGTCTGATCCTCAAGCTGAAGCGCATTGGCACCCATGCGTTCGAACACCCGCACTGTGCGCTGGACATTGAGCGCATTGCCGAAGCCATTATCGGCATCGACAATGATCGGCAAGGAGATGCGGTCACGAAGTGCCGCAATCGTATCAGCCACCTCGCTCATGGACACAAGCCCGATATCCGGTCGGCCAAAACGCGTATAGGCGATCGACGCACCCGATAAATACACTGCCTCCGCGCCCGATTGTTCGGCAATCAGCCCAGTGAGTGCGTCATAAACGCCAGGCGCGAGCAGGATCCGCTCTTCCCCCAGTCTTCGTTTTAGGTTCATAAGCCCGCCTCCTTTGAACGCTCCGCCGCGAAACGTTTCTTCAAATGTTGCACCAAACCGTTATCGGTAAGAATAAGCTTGAGGTTGTCCGGAATAGGTTCCAGAAGCACGGTTTGATTCTTGTCCTTCAGTCGCAATTCGCCAGCCTCAATATCGATTTCCGCCTCATCGCCGTCAGCGACATTACCGAGGGTCTCCGCGTTCATCACCGGCAGGCCGAGATTAATAGCGTTGCGGTAGAATATGCCAGCGAAAGAACGTGCTACTATGCCTGCAATCCCCAGATGTTTTAGCGCCTCGGCTGCCTGTTCGCGCGATGATCCCATGCCGAAATTCCTATCCGCAACCACAATGTCGCCAGGCTTCACCGAGCGTGGGAAGTCAGGCCGGATTTCTTCAAGGCAATGTTGCGCAAGTTCTTCGATGCCACCCTTCATGTATTGGCCAGGCGCCAGCTGGTCGGTGTCGATATCGTCGCCCAGTAAAAAAATCCGCCCACTCATGCCGCCTTCCCTCGCGCTTTAAGTTGATCGCGTGGATCGCTGATCCTCCCGGTAATGGCTGACGCCGCCACGGTCAAAGGCGAAGCGAGCCAGACTTTCGATGATGCGGCCCCCATGCGGCCTTTGAAATTACGAGCGGTCGAGGAAATGCAGGTGACATCCTCACCGAGCCGGTTGACGCCATAGCCCGCGCATATGCCGCAGGCATTGGGGAGAATTTCAGCGCCCGCCTGTTCAAATACCGCCATGATGCCGTCTTGTGTGGCGCGGTCTTGATCGCGCTTCGAGGCCGGTGCGATCAACAACGAAACGCCTGGCGCAAGCCTTTGCCCGCGCAGTATTTCAGCGGCACCTTTAAGGTCCTCATATTTAGCCCCTGTGCAGGCCCCGATATAGGCGATATCTATCTCCGTTTGGGGTGCTTGGCCGACCGGCATGGCATTGGCTGGAGAATGAGGTGCCGCCACTTGCGGCTCCAGTGTCGCCGCATCGAATACGTGATGAGCGAGCAGTTCCGCATCCGCATCGGTTTTAAGCGCGCGCCAGTCACTGGGGTCACCACCGACACTTTCAAGATAAGCCGCCGTGGTCTCGTCCGGCGCGATCAGGCCGACTTGTGCACCCAATTCCGCAGCCATATTGGAAAGCGTCATCCGCTCCTGCATCGAAAGCTGAGTGATCGCCTCACCGGTATATTCAACCGCTTGATATTGCCCGCCATCCATGCCGAGCCTGCCGCACAGTGCCAGCATGATGTCTTTTGCGGTAATACCCTCGGACAAGCGGTTTTGCCACTCAATCAGGATCGTGCCCGGCACTTTCAACCAGATTTCGCCGGTTGCCAACACGCCCGCCATTTCGGTGGCGCCAATACCGAACATGAAAGCACCGAAAGCACCGCCGGTGGGCGAATGACTGTCGCCGCCTACGACCATCATGCCGGGTTTTAAATGGCCCCGTTCCGGCAAAACCACATGGCAGATGCCCTCGCCGTCATAAAAAGCAACCTTACGCTCGCTTGCCCAATTCCTGGTTAATTCGAGGATGCGAGCACTTTCGTCCGTGTCCCCTGGAACGAAATGGTCTGAAATCAGCACCACTTTCGATGTGTCGAACAAGCCGGCACCAAGTTCCTTGAGGATCGGTTCGACACGCCTCGGCCCGCCGGAATCGTGGATCATGGCGAGATCGACCTTCACAGTCACCACTTCGCCCGGGCGGACAGTTTCGCGCCCCGCCGCGCGTGCAATAATTTTCTGCGCAAGAGTTTTTGCCATGTTCAAATCCCCAAATATGATTTGCGCAATTGATCGTTTTGCAACAAATCCGCAGACTTGCCGTGCAAGGTGATGACACCATTTTCCAGTACATAGGCGCGGGTGGCAATGTCGAGCGATTGCACCACATTTTGCTCAACCAAGAGTATAGCAAGCCCCTGCGCGTTAAGCCTGGCGATCAAACCGAACATCTCTTCTACAAGAAGCGGCGATAGGCCGAGCGAAGGCTCATCCAGTATCAAAAGCTCCGGCTCGCCCATAAGTCCACGGCCGATCGCCAACATTTGTTGCTCGCCGCCCGAAAGAGTTCCCGCAAGTTGGTTGAACCGCTCTTTGAGGCGGGGGAAGATCGAGGCCACATGGACGATATTATCCGCACGACGCTGCCGCGCGCGCCGATAAGCGCCAAGTTCAAGATTCTCGCGGACGGTCATATTGGGAAAAATCCGGCGGCCTTCCGGCACCTGAATAATCCCGATATCGACAATTTTGTCCGGTCCTAGCCCCGATATGTCGCGTCCCTCGAAGGAAACCGCACCGCCATAGGGTTTAATGACACCGGAAATGACATTGTTCAACGTCGATTTACCAGCGCCATTGCTGCCGAGTAAAGCGACGATTTCACCGGGTTCGACCATGAGCGAGACATTGTGCAGCACCTTGACGGCACCATATCCAGCGGCAAGTTCGGCGATTTCAAGCATTGCTGCGCCCTCCTGCGATACGGGCAGCAGCCCCTTGTCCCAAATAGGCTTCGATAACAACGGGATCGGAGGCAATCCTGTCAGGCTCGCCATCGGCAATCAATTTACCTTCATTGAGGACATAGGTACGATCCGACAATTTCATCACCGCCTGCATGACATGTTCGATAATGAAGATCGTTACCCCTGAGGCGCGGATGTTGCGGACCAAATCGACAATCTCATCCACTTCGGTTGCGTTAAGGCCGGCCATGACCTCGTCGAGCAGCATGAGCTTGGGTGCTGTGGCAAGCGCACGAGCGAGCTCCAGCCGCTTACGCCCGGCAATTGTCAAGTCGCCTGCCGGCTGATCCAGCATAACGGTCATGCCAAGCTGGTTAGCAATCTCTTCGGCTTTTTTCCGAGCTTGCGTTCGGCTGGCAATGTGGGTATGGGCACCGACCGCGATATTATCCCGCACCGTCAGATTGGCGAAGGGTTGTACGATCTGAAATGTCCGCACAACACCGCGTCGGCAGATTTCATGCGGCCTGCGGCCGGTGATGTCGCTGCCCTCGAATATGACCTGGCCGTTATCGGGTCGAAGAAAGCCCGAGATTAAAGCAAAAACGGTTGTCTTGCCCGCACCGTTGGGGCCGATTAGAGATACGATTTCACCGGGCTCGACATCGAGATCGACTGCCTGCACGGCATCAAGCCCGCCAAAGCGTTTGGAAAGCGCGCGCACTTTAAGCATCGGTTTTACTCCGCAAGGTGCGAATGCGGTAGCGCACCCTATTCCAGATAGCTTCGCTTATTCCAACTAGACCGCGTGGCGCAAAACCCAAAACCAGGATTAGAATGATGCCGAACAAGATTAAATCGAGGCCTGGCCGATCGGCCCAGACGAGACCGATCATTTCCTTGGCGAATTCACCTAGACCGTGAATGAAGATCGCCCCTATCAATGGCCCGAATACCGTACCAAGCCCGCCAATGATGGGTGCGACTAGTGCCTCGATCGACTTGCTCGGGCCATAAGCTATCCCCGGATCGATGAACAGAAATTTCTGTGTGTAATAAATACCGGCAAAAGCCGTGATCCCCGCCGACATACAGATTGCCCCCATTTTGACGCGGAAGGCATTGATGCCCAGGGCTTCGGCGGCGTCCTCGTTCTCCCTAACGGCAATCAACTGAGCGCCAAAGCGTGTGCGTTCCATCCACCAGGTTGCGGCATAGGCTAAAAGAAGAATGATCAGGATGGTGTAATAAAAGCCATAAGCGCGCAAAAACGGGCCGGCAAAATTGAACTGGAACATCGCCAAAGCGCGTTCCGGGTCTTGATTAAGGGCAAGTTGAACGCCACGCCCGCCCTCGGTTATCGAGATAAAGGAGCGCGAAAGCACGTGAAACGCCTCGGCAAAAGCAAGGGTGATTAAAGCAAAATAAGAGCCTCGAAGCCCATATCGAAACGACAGAAAGCCGACGGCTCCCCCCACTGCAATGCCGCCAGCAAGCGCAAACCACATGGCGATCCATGGCGAGAAACCGAACTTGAACTGAAGCAGGGCCTGGAGATAAGCTCCGGTTCCGAAAAACAGCGCATGGCCAAACGAATATTGCCCGCCATAGCCGCCGAGAATATTCCAGCCCTGGCCAAGCACGGCGACGAACAAAGTGAACTCCAGGAATTCAATCCAACGCCCCGACGAGACCGCCAAGGGCATCGCTACAAGGGCAAGGATGAGTGTCGCCCAAAGCAGAGTTCGGCCAGTCTCGGTCATGGCGCGCGCTGCCCAAATAGGCCGGTTGGGCGGAACAGCAGGATCAAAATGAAGATTGCCGAGATGGTGATGAGACCCAAGCTTTCGCCAAGATAAAGCCTGCCCAACTGCTCGGTGATGCCAATGATGAAGCCGCCGACCAGTGCGCCGACAAAACTGCCCATGCCGCCCAGTACAACGACGGTGAAAGCGATCAAGACGAATAGATAACCCGATTGCGGATGGACCGTATAGGTCGGCGCAAGCAGGCTGGCTGCGGCCGCGACACACGCCGTGCCTATGCCGAAACTGATGGCGAATATATGCTCGACATTAATGCCGACGAGTTGAGCGCCACGCCGTTCTTTGGCCACGGCCCGGATCGCTTTGCCGGTGTCGGTATAGACCATGAACAGCCACAACAACAATGTAATCAGTAAGGACCCGCCAAGTGCGAGCAATTCGGGATAAACCGCGAATGTGACGCCGAGATCAATGCCGTCGAGATCGTAACGCACCTGGACCTGGCGCTCATTGGCCGAGAAGAAAAACTGAGCGGAATTTTCGATAATTATGGCGAGTCCCAATGTCGCCAAGAGGATAATCTCGTCGCGGCCATGAGATACCTTGCCGATAACGCCGCGTTGCAACGCATAGCCGAACGCAAACCCGCCAGGCACGACGATCAACATGGCAAGATAGGGATCCAGCCCCAAATAGACCCAAGCAAAATAGACCGCATACATGGCCAGCATCAACAACGAGCCATGGGCAAAATTAATGATATGGAGCACGCCATAAATTAAGGTAAGCCCGAGAGCCACAAGCGCATAGATGGCACCCAGAAACACGCCGCTGATAGCAGACCCCAGAACTGTCTCCCAGCTATAGACAGGAATGTTCACACCGAAAAAATCCATCGGGCCTTCGGTCCTTTCAAACGAAATGAGTGTGAGAGACGGCGGACAAGCCATCTCTCACTTTGGTGTTATTGCCGATCAGGCGCTAGGCCGGGCGCGGGAAAATGGCCTTCTTGGTCTTGAAACCAGCTGGAGAGACAACCTCGATTTCCTTGCCTTGAACCTGCATGACCAATGGCTGTGCGCCCTGGTTTTGGCCTTTGACGATCTTGGTTGGGCCGTAGGGCATGAAATGACCGCCCCACGTGCTTGCAGCAAGCGCCTCGATGATTTTGGCGCGGTCGGCCGAACCTGCCCGCTCGATCGCATCCGCCACAAACTTGACGGCGGTATAGGCCAAAAACACTTCGTAGGAATAGCTCTTGCCAGCTGCTTCGCTAACCTTGCGTAATGCTTGGGCCGCCGGGTTTTTCGGGTTAAACCAGTGGTTACAGTCAAACACATATTGGGCTGCGTCAGAAAATTCGTTGACAAAGCGATATTGCGACGACGCCCCGCCTAGTACCGAATAGATCACCTTAGGCGATACCCGTTGCCGCTGCAAAGTCCGCAGGAACAAGGCGCCCTCATTGTAATAATGCGATGGAATTACGACATCGGGTTTAATCTCCTTGATTTTGAGCGCGATGTTGCGGAAATCCTTGTTCGGCGTGGGGTGCGGCAAGACCTCAACCACCTCGAAGCCGGCTGGCTCGAGACCCTTTTTCATCAAGCTGGCCATATAACTGCCGAATGGCGTTGTGTTTTCATGCACGATCACGATGCGCTTGACCACATTGCCTGCTGCTTTGTTCAATTCGATCAGGCCTTCCGTGCCGCGTTTGGTGATCAGACCAAAACCCGGACCGAAGCGGAAAGTATTTTCAAGGCCACGGCCGACGATCTTGTCGTTCACGCCGACATCGACAGCATGCGGGATGCCGTGTTTAGCGGCCGCCTGGGTGGTCGCTAGGCAGATGCCGCTGGCATAGGCGCCGACAATCGCCGAGACACCGGCCTCATTGAATTTTTCAACTTCCGCAGCACCAACCTGCGCCTTCGATTGCGCGTCGCCGAGCACGGGTTCGAGCTTGGCGCCACCAAGCGATTTAATACCGCCTGCGGCATTGATTTCCCGGACCGCCTGAAGCGCGCCATAGCGGCATTGCGTGCCTGAAAATTGCAGAAAACCGGTGACCGGATGAACGATACCGATCTTAACGGCCTTGGTTTGAGCGCGCAGTATGGCCGGAAAACCGGTTATTCCAACCGCTGCGGCTGCGGCACCGGTGGCAATAAAATCGCGCCTACGCATGCCCTTCGTTTTGTTTTTCTCAGTCATGGTATCCTCCCTAGATTGACTGTTTATCGGTTTATCTTACCTGGTTCTTGTTATTTTCTATCCATGCTCAGCCTGGAGGGGCTTGCCGCCAGAGTTGCCCATCGCATGCCTTCTTTTTCGCGCACACGTCGCATGGACATCTCAAAGCGATATAGATCGGGGCGATAGAGAACCCGAATATATTCAACTGGTAGATCGGCGGTATCGCGAACCACCCGCCGGACCTCAATTAATGGTGTGCCTGCATGAGTTGATAACGCGCTGGCCACCGCAGCATCGGCAATGGTCGCAGAAATGGTCTGGCGCGCCGAGGCGACCTCGACGCCGGCACGCTCCAAAAGATGTAATAGTGGCATGACATTGAGATCGTCGCGATCGTAATTACGTCCAATATCGGCGGGCACATAGGTGACCAGAAACGACATCGGCTTGCCATCGAGAATGCGGACACGCACTGCCCGCTGGACCTCAGTCCCAGACGCAACACCCAGGGCATTGGCGACATCTTCATTGGCTGCAACATAGCCGAACTCGAGCACGCGGGCTTCTGTCGCCAAACCCATGAGCGAGATATTTTCAAGCCAGCCTTCAATGGAAGAGGTTACCGCAGGAGCGGGCGGGCGTTTGACGACGCGTGTTCCCCTGCCGCGTTCGCGCACCACAAGGCCTGCATCGGCAAGTTCGTTGAGCGCACGTTTTGCGGTAATGCGTGACACGCCAAATTCAGCTCCGAGCTCTTGTTCGCCTGGCACAAGATCGCCGGTGGTAAGCTCACCGCCATAAATACGGTTTCTTAGGATGACGAAGATCTGATGATAGAGAGGAACGCGGGCATTGGCGTCCAGACGGCCAAGCAACCCACCTTGTCTCCCATTTGGTTTTGCCAAGTCCTTACTGTTGGCTTCGACCATGACGCCCTCTCACTGATATTGCCTCTAATGGTATGTCATTATACCATTATGTCAATAATTCTTAAGACAGCACCTTGTTCATAACTTGAAGGAAACATGCCCATGCCGGTTATTCGGACGACCTTGATCGAAGGCTATGACGATAAGACCCTGCAAAATCTGGCGACGCGACTGACCGATGCGGCGCGTTCGGCCATTGGCGCGCCGCTTGATGGCATTACGGTCACCATCGAGGAGGTCAAGCCCGCAGGCTATATGCGCGGACGCCAATCGCGCATTCCGGGCAAACCGCAGCCTGGGGCTGCGGACCTCGTTCGCGCATTCCTTGACGCCATGGAAGCACGCGATCTTAAAGCGGCGAAAGCATATCTTGCCGATGGATTTTCGATGACTTTCCCCGGTGGCGTTGTGTTTGAAAAACTCGAAGATCTTACCGCTTGGGCCAAAGACCGCTATCGCTTCGTGCACAAGACTTACGAGCGGTTCGATGAGTGCTTCGATGGCAATAAAATACTGATTTATTGCTCCGGCACGCTGAACGGCGAATGGCCAGACGGTGCCACATTCGACGATATACGCTTTATCGACAGGTTCGAGATCGAGGACGGCAAACTAACCGATCAAAAAGTCTGGAACGATCTTGGAGAAAACGCCAAGGTCTAGCTCTGCAGCTAACAAAATCACTAACTGTCTGTTTGGCCAAATTGGCGTTGAAGCCACGTTAGAGATGGCCTCACGCCTGAGAATTTTTGACTCTTGCCGCGGAGTAACAAGATGGGCACCTTGCCTCAACTTCTGCTTAGGGTCATTATCGGACTTGAATCAGCAACCCGTTTGACGTCCGGTTTACGCCCGTTAGCCGCCATTATGCCGTTTTCGAATGTGGTCCAGGGGGTGTTGTCACGTTAAACAACCTAGGCGAGAAATTAGGAAACTCTCAAAAATATAACTAGCTGATTTAATGTGATTTAAGCATCACCCTATCCGTGTAAAAATAGTTAATGTGACAACACAGAATAATTCATCCTGCCAGGGCCTTTTGGACCGTTATCCTTTCAACGCCTTAAGCTCTGTTCAGATCATAAATTTTAACAGGTTTAGCCTTACCTTTAACCTTGATCGGATCAAGTGCATTGGGCTTCATAGTTCGCACTTTCGCTATGTCTTTTCGGACATTTTCTGATATCAGCGTTTGACCCGGCGCCGCCGCCGAACACAAGCGCGCGGCCAAATTTACGTGATCGCCGAGCACCGTGTAATCCATCCGCTCCTTCGAGCCCATCGCTCCCATGACCACCTCGCCGACATCAATGCCAATGCCGATATCGAGTTCGGCATCGGGATAATCCTTGGCCAATTGTGGCATGGCGGCCTGGATGGCAAGCGCGCAGGCGGACGCATCGCGCGCCATTTTACCACCATGGAACACGGCCATAATCTCATCGCCGACAAACTTATCGATGTCGCCATGATGCGCCATGACAATTTCGGCCAGCTGCTGAAAATAATGGTTCAAGACTTCAACCACCGTTTCTGGATCGCGGTTTTCGGAAAATGCGGTATAGCCGCGAATATCGGCGAATAATATAGCGGCTTTGCCCCGCTTGCCGCCAAGGCTAACGCCTTCAATGTCTGAGCGCTTGATTGCCGCCATGGTGTCGGCGGAAACAAATTTCTGCAATTGAAAGCGCTCATTAAGTTGTACGATCATCTCATTGAAACGTTGGGCAAGGTCGCCGATTTCATCGCGCGAGCGCACGGCATTAACACGCGCCTTGAAATTTCCCTTGGCGACCTGAATTGCCGCTTCGCCAATTGCGAGTATGGGCCGGCTCATGCGCAGCGAGAAAGCAACCGCACCTATAACGGCTATGGCAAGACCAAGCGATAGCCACAGTGCAAGATTGGAGATCATCACATCAACGGTGGAATAGGCGTTCTTTACGCTTTTCTCGGCAAGTATCGCCCAATTGAACCGACGCGGAAATGACACAGCCCCCAGCATTGCCTCGCCATCGGGCCGCTTATGCGGTTCAACCGTGATCACCCGGGAGCGCGTCGGCAGCAATTGCAATGCCCGTTTGACGATTTCAACCTCTCCGAGTGCACGGCGCTGTTTGTCGAAAATTTGCCGGCCCTGCTTGTCGACGACCGTTATTTCACCTGTCTTGGCAAAGGGATGTGTGTCGACCAGCTGCTTAAGACGGCGCAAATTAATGCGGGCTGTCAAAATCGCTTTACGGCCAACCAACGGGTTTTGCAGGGGCAGGACAATTGTGCCCAACCAATCATCGCTCTGAGCAACATATTGCAGCAGATTTTTATAATCATATGCACCGCTATTGACCTGCTCCACCAAGTTTGCCGGCTGACGCAGAATTTTCAATGGATCGGGCATTTTTTCCTTAAGCCGTTGCGTGAACTTTTGCTGGGTCGCCATCATCGGCAGATCGGCACCTTGAAGGTTGATCTGGAGCGCCACCACATCGGGCAGATCCGCGATACCGAGTGTGAGAAGGGCTATTTTTTGTTGTGGATTTAATTGCGGATCGTCAATTGCATTGCGCACCAGCCGCAATGGTGCGCGCCAGGCGTTGTCATAAATAGAGTTGATCTCATCGCGAATTTGCCGCGCCGTGGTGACCAATTGTTCATTCGCCGAGCTTTTCAGCTCATCGCGCGCAATCCGGATCAAGGATTGACCAGAGAATGCCAAAGGCAACAGTGCTATGACCACTGCAAACAAAAGCAGCTTATTGCGTAGGTTGAGCCGCATACAAACTTGTCCTTAAGGGATGCATGACATTATTTTCGGTTTCGCGCACGTATCTTTACAGTCATAATATCGCTGGCGACACCACAAGAAAGTCCGGTTCGATCGCGCACCGTCAATTTCACCGGAATCTCACCTGGCTGTGTGAATAAATGTTTCACCCGCGCACCCGAGAGCTTAAGGCCATTGCCGATTTGCCAATCATAGTTGAGATTATCGCCATCGGGATCCTTCGATTGCGAACCGTCAAACAGCACCGCGTCATTGGCACCGCCGATGAAAGCATCAAGGTCCGGGCCCGCTTCGGCCAAAGGAGGTGCGTTAATAACCACTTTAAGTTTATCGGTCGACATGCTGCAGCTTGAATTGGCGTCATCACGCACCGACAATCTGACAATATAGGTTCCGGGCTTTTTATAACCATGCGTGGTCCTGATCTTGTCAGATGTTGCACCATCGCCGAAATCCCATTTAACCGCGCTAATTTTGCCATCAGGATCGCGCGAGACAGAACCATCAAACGAAATTGCCCTCCCCGCGCATCCCAGTTGATCAGGACCGGCCAGAGCCAGTGGTGGTTGGTTTACGAAGAGTTTCTTAGTGATGTGGCGCCTGCTGTTTTTCAGCAAATGAGTTTCATCCACAAACAGAGTGACATTGTATTTGCCCGCGCGTTGATAGCTGTGCGTTACTTTGGCCGTAGTGGAGGTCGTGCCGTCACCAAGAAACCAGGTTAGTTTGCTGTCTTGGGCCAAGTCGTTCTTACCAAAATCCGCTTGCCAGGTCACCGGCTCACGGACACAAGCAATGTCGGGCCCTTTGATTGGGGCATAAGGTGCTGGCTTGACTAATACTGAGAGCGCATCGGATGCGGAATCGTTCTTTAGACCGGAATTGTCCTTGACCACGAGCTTGACGCGATAGCGACCCGGCTTGGCATACTTATGAACCGGTTGAAGTCCGGTGCCGGTTGTACCGTCGCCGAAATCCCAAGCAAAAACGGTAACACCACCATCGCTGTCATAGGATTTACTGCCATCGAACCGCATTTCCTGGCCAACACTTATTATGACATCATCACCGGCCTTGGCCACGGGCGGAGCATTGACGGTGATGTTCCGGCTGGTCGAAATCGACCGGCAAGCAGGTGCCGCGGTAGCACTTTTGATGGTCAGTGTCACTTTGTAAAGGCCAGGCTTTTTGTATATATGCGTGGCATTCGCGCCGCTTGCCGTAGCACCATCGCCGAAATTCCAAAGCCAATCTGTAATTTTACCATTTTTTTCGGTCGAGCCCGAGCCGTCAAACACGGTGGGTGCGCCAAGCGGTGTTGATTTCGGGCTTACGATTTTGGCAATCGGTGCTTCGATCACCCGAACGGATAATTGATCGCTTGCCGTGCTGTCGCATTGACCGACCTGGTCGCCTTCAATATTAAGCGTAACCCGATAAGTGCCCGGTTTTGTGTAAGCATGGCGTGGCCTGTCCCCTCCGCCCAGACTGCCGTCACCGAAATCCCAACTATAGCGGTTGACCACGCCGTCGAGATCGAAGGATTTTTTGCCGTCGAACTGCACCGGAACACGTGTGCACGCCAGAATATCGGGACCAGCTACCGCAACGGGTGCTTGATTGACGCGCACATAGACACGGTCGGAGTGGGTGGAATTCTTCAGGCCCGAATCATCCTGCACCGTCAAGGTGACCGGGAAATTACCCGGTTTCAGGAATTTTTTGGTTGGGTTGACGATCTGAGATTTTGTGCCGTCGCCGAAATCCCAGCTATAGCGCAAAACGCCATTTTCCGGGTCAGTCGAAGCGCTGCCGTCAAACACCACCACATCGCCGGTGCATACATTGCGGTTTTTCCCCGCTGCCACGACCGGCACCCGGTTGATCTTTACAGTCAAGGTATCGGTTGCGGTGGCGTTTTTAAGTCCTGTACCGTCATCGACTTTCAATATGACGGGAAATTTTCCTCCCGTTTTGTATGTGTGCGCAACACGCACTCCAGTTGCTGTCGTGCCATCACCGAAATTCCAGATATAGGATAGACCGTCACCATCGGCATCCGCCGATGCTGAGGCTTCGAACACCACGCGTAATTGCGATGACACAATATCATTACCGGCTTCCGCGACCGGCGCATGGTTGACCGCAACAGTTAGCTCGTCATTGGCGACAGCATTGGCGGCGGTGCTGTCATCGATCACACTGAGCTGCACCTTATAGATGCCGGGGTTTTTGAATGTTCGCTTTATACGAGGACCTATCACCGGCTTGCTGCTGTCAAGGAAATCCCAGCGGTAGGTTATAATTTTGCCGTCGCGGTCGAAGGACTGTCCCGCATCGAAAATAATCTCATCACCAGGAGCCATGCGCATATCGGGGCCGGCATGTGCAACTGGGCGTTGGTTTATCACAACCCTGGTTTCGGCGAAATCAACCGCATTGCTGTGATCCGTATTATCCATCACCTTGAGCCGGACGATATAGGTTCCAGGCTTGGCAAATTTATGCTCGACAGTTTTACCCGATGCCTTGGCACCGTCGCGAAAATCCCATTGCCAGCTCTTGACTGTCCCGTCTGGGTCGACTGAATTGCTGCCGTCAAATGTGATTTTTTCATCAGGAGCCGCGATAATGTCGGGCCCGGCATCGGCGATCGGGGCGGCATTGACGATCACTCTGGTTTTAGCGCTGTGAGTATTGCGGATTGTGCCGGAATCATCATCGACCGTAAGCGTGACCTGATAAGTGCCCGGTTTGCGGTAAACGTGACGCGGCGTGGCGCCTGTGCCTGTGATGCCATCGCCAAAATCCCAACGATATCTAGCAATCTTGCCATCAGTATCGTTTGATGCGGTGCCATCGAATTGAACCTCGCTTGATGTTACCAACTGATGCGGCCCGGCATTTGCGACCGGTGGTTCATTGACTTTGACAAGCCTTGTCGCTGAGGCACGTGCATTCGGCCTGCCTGAGGAATCAGTTGCCATGAGCTTCACGGTATAGGTGCCCGACTTGGCATATGCATGCGCTGTCTTAATGCCTCGGCCCTTAGCGCCATCACCGAAATCCCAATCGTAACGGATGATATTGCCATCGCGGTCGCGCGAGGCTGAGGCATCAAATGGAGTTGATTGGGCAATGGCGGCCGAGACATTGGGCCCTGCGTTTGGCACTGGCGGCAGGTTTGGCGGGTGATTTACCGTCACCTTGATTTCATGTGACATTGTGTCATTGGTAAGTCCTGATGCATCTTTCACGGTAAGCTTGACCCGGTAGGTGCCCGGCCGTGGATAGGCATAGCGCGGCGCAATTGTGCTTGCGGTATCGCCATTGCCGAAATTCCATTTCATATCCAGCAGGCTGCCATCAAGATCTTTGGAGCCCGAACCGTCGAAGGCAATTATCTCGCCTGCGATGACGGTGCGGTCAGGACCTGCATTGGCAATCGGGGCCTGGTTGGGCCGATCCGTAACATTTACCATCGCTTCATCAGTGTTCTGGTCATTTGCTAAGCCGGAATTATCCTTGACCGTCAGCCTGACGCGATAAGTGCCTTTTATCCAATAGCTGTGCTGGCGCGTTTTGCCCTTCGCCTTGCCGCCATCGCCAAAATCCCATGTATAATCCGTGATTGCGCCGTCCGGGTCGCGCGACGCCTTACCATCGAACAAAACCGGCTCGCCGATCACAACCGATAGGTCGGAGCCTGCGGCGGCTTGGGGTTCAGCATTGACCGTCACCGTAAATGTGTTGGTTCCGATGTCGCAGGGGTGGCCGGAGGAATCCCTGACAGTCAACCGGACCAGATATTTACCGGGCTTTGCGTAAACATGTGTCGGCCGTGCGCCAGCACCTGTCGTACCATCGCCAAAATCCCAGAAATACGTGGGTATCGTCACCCCTTTCCCGGCACTCGACAATGTTCCATCAAATTGGGCAGAAAAGCCCCGCGCGACCACATCCGCTATCTTGATCCGGGCAACGGGACGCGGTTTCACCGCAAGGGTAAAGTCATGTTTCGTGCCATCGCCGACAAGGCTGGAACTGTCCGTGACTTCCAATGTCGCGCGGTATTCGCCGGGGCTTGCAAAAGAATGATTGATGCGGCGTCCGGCCTTAACCGTGCCGTCGGCAAAACGCCACAGATAAGAAAGATCATGGTCGTCTTTATCAAAAGAGCCAGCCGCGTCAAATGTCGTGACCTTACAGCTTTGAGGTGTCATCTGGACGGCGGCGACAGGCCTGTTGTTGGGCGCAATCGCCCTGATCGGAAATTCTATCGGCACTTCCACACCGTTTTGATCGGTCACATAGATGGTCACATCATTTGGTATTTCCGATCCGAGCTGCACCGTCACCGCAGCGGTTTTGCCCCGGTCTTTTTCGGCGATCTCAATCTTATCACTGCGCCACTCATCTTGTCCTGAAGGCGTGAGTTTGGTTGATGCAAACTTGCGAACCAGCCATATATCCGCATTGGCTGCGTCGAAATTATGGATCGTCAGCGATGTGGCATTTTTCGGTATTTTAAATTTAAGCTCGGTCAATGCCTTTTCATCGGGCACGCGTACCGTTGGCTTAAACGTGTAGACCCTGACCCCCGGTACCTTGATATTCCGGTTGGATGCCTTGCTCACGGTTACGTCGAATATATTGCCGTCATTCCCGCGCAGACCTCTGACATCGAGACGGAATAGACGCGCATTGCCTTTAAGTTCGCCTTTTTTCAGGGCCAATCTTGTAAATGTGCTCCATCTGCCATCGAGACGGCGACTGGAGCCATAAACCCGCGACATCAATCGCTTGCCGCCACCGGTGCTCGCACCCTTTCCGCCTAACAGCGCAAAGAGGGTGCGCGTGTCTCCCCAGGCACCGAAGTGTGTATCATATTTATGGTTAGTGTCGGGATCGAAGATGCGGAGATAAAGACGCTTTTTATAATCCGCGGGCACGGAGATATAAATTTTCTGCTCGAAATCAGGATCACCTTCCTTGGTTGACGAGGCCGGTCCGTAAACCGCAAGTGCTGGGCCCATTTGCGCAAAAGCCGGGTTCGATTGGCTGAATGCCAGATGGAAGAACGCCATTAGAATAGCGGCGATATAACGATGGTGAGAGGTCATGGGCACTCTATTCCTTCGCTTTCTTAGCCACAGCGCGCGGTTTAACATTTATGCTGATTTGTGTCTGGTGGGTGCCAGCGGGATCGCCGTAATCATCCGTAACCTTGAGGGTCACATTGTACTGGCCTTCCTGCTGATAGGTGAAGAGCGGGGCAACGCCCCTGGCCTTGGCCCCGTTGCCGAAATCCCATTCATGAGTTAAAATATTTCCATCAGGGTCGCTGGATTTCGAGCCATCGAAAGTAATTGGCTCGCCGACGCGGGCAGATTGCGTACCGATCAAGGCGATCTGCGCCTTGGGCACGATATTGGGACGCCTATTTACGGTAACAACCGTAATGTCGGTGTGTATATTGCCGGCAAGTCCACTATCATCTTTCACTGTGAGTTTGACGCGATATGCGCCCGGCCGCCAAAATACATGGTGCGGCGTAATCCCGATTGCATGAGCGCCATCACTGAAATCCCATCGATATTCGAGAATATTACCGTTACGATCGGTCGAGCTTGTGCCATCGAAAATTATCCGCTCGCCGGTGAGCACTGTACGGTCGGGCCCTGCATCAGCAAGCGGGGGCTGGTCGGCTGCCTGAGAACTGCTAGCGGTGGCGTAAACGGCACCGGCCAAAATGATGGTACATAACAAAACACGTTGCATCACGAACACCTCACTCCCACTCACCTGTCTAACCGGACAGCCCCGGTCAGTTTATCTTCACCACTCTTTTATTGCCGGCATCATCGCGCAATTCGAGCGAAACCAGTTTGGCGGCCACCGCAAATTCCGCCGGCACTTGCAATGTGCCGCGATAGCTTTGGGTCGCGCGGTTGAAACGCAAATAGCCGGAAATATCCTGCTCACCTGCCTTAAGTGCATATCGTGCGATCCGCGCCAGGCCGCTCTTGTCTTTCGCGACGACCTCAATTGAGATCAAGCCGTCTGCTTGCGGTCCGGCAAGGGTGACCGCTTGACGAATGAATTGCGGGGCTTCGCGGTCAACATGAACCGTCCATTTTTCCAAAGTGACATGGCCAACCGGATCTGTTGCTGTCATTTCAATCTGGTTGAGGCCATCTTTGAGCTCGTGAGCCTCGTCGAAGCGGCCATTTTTCAGGGTAACCGGTCTGCCGTTTAACAGTAATTTCGCACCTTGTTCGGTTTCACCTTTAATTTGCAGGCTTTGACGCCGGATTATTCTGGGCAGCGGTGTGCTCAGGACGATCCTGGGCGCGGTCACATCTCGCGATATTTCGATTGCTGTGCTTGTTGCATGCTGCGATTGCGCGATTACCCGTACCTGCAATTTTTCATTATCTTTGACCACAGGCACATTAATGCGGAACAGCCCGTTTTCATCGCAATAGGCAATGGCCCGTTCGGTGCCGTCAATCGCTGTGACAATAATCTGGGTATTGGGTGTCGTTTTACCGCTTAAGGAGAGTTCCTTGCCGGCGGTTAGGAAATGATGCAGGGCCCTGCGCGGCAGCAAAGCTGAAAACGAAATAATTGCGGATTGGTCAGGCATAAAGATGAAATCAAGCTTCTTTTGGGTTTTATTGCCAACCAGATCGGTCGCCATGATCACGACCGTGTTGTTACCTTTGTGTGCGATATATTTATGACGGTATTTACCTTCGGCGTCGACGGTGAGCTTGGCATTGCTGATCATCATCTCCACGCCGGGTTCTGTTTCCCCGGCGATCTCGATCACGCCTTTGCGCATTACGGCCCCGTGCGCGGGTTCGTCTATACGCAGAAATGGCGGCGTTACATCCTTGTGGAGCCTGAAGTGCCGAATATCACTTCTTTCGCCCGGAACGCCTAACTTGTCTAACGCCGCGACCCGCCAATAATAAGAGCCGGGCGGAAGTTTCTTGGTTGCAAACTGAGGAGATTTCTCACCCCACTTGACCTCTATCATCGAGTTGAAGGCGGGATCGGATGCGATTTCAAGCCAATAGGCCTCGGCCTTATCAACCGCGTTCCAGCTGAGCGCTGCAATGTCTCCAAAAACCGCTTTCCCGTTGCCGGGCTGTGACAATATCGGCGGTGGCAAAACATCAAACTTGTTTTTGGGGGCTTGACCCGTGAGTACGACAGCGCCCTCGTTTTCACGCAAGGTAAGCGTTTCGCCGCGCGCGGCGATTTTGATTGGGCGGGTGTCATAATTGGTAAATTTTGCTTGGCCTGGCTGCTGGCGCACCCAGAAATTGCCGGAGTCAACACTGGCATTTACATTGGGAAGTTGAACCTGAAATTTCTTGCGCGTGCTAATGCCGCTGAGCAGCGCATAAAAATCACCATTGATCAAATTGACCTTGGCTTGCTGCCTGTTGTTGAGCGGGTCGACACGCATCAACTGAATCACCGCCTGAGAATTGGGGTTGAGTCTGAGGCGGCTGGTATCGCGGAAGGTTATTTGCGCTGTTGCTCTCGACAGGGTTCGGATTTTCTCTTCTTCAATCAGGGTTGCGTTAATTTTGCGCTTGCCCCAGATAATTTCTGCTGGCCGTTGGCCTTGAACATTTCCCTGCCGGTCGCTTAGCCGCGCCTGGGCCGCTTGGTCGCGATGGGTGGTTGAGACCGAGACCGCTTTGTCAGCCGATGAAAATGAAAGAGTGGCGAGTGATATCGTGTCGTCCCACTCACTCACAGCCTGCTTGAGCAGTGCCTCATTGCGGTATTCAATCGCCGCACCAATCAGTTTGGGGGCAAACACCTGCGCGCCGGCTCGGTTTGCGTCTTGAATTCTGGTGCGCGATTTATCGAGAGCTTGTTTGGCTTTTGTTATGATCCGGGCTGGAATGCGAAGCTTTTGTCCGGGCTTAATATCGGCAATATTGGCAATATTGCTTGCATTTAATATTTCCGCCCAAAGGTCCGAATTGCCAAGGTGCTGAGCGGCCAGATCGCGCAGGCTCATACCCGGCTCGAAACTCAAGATAATATCCTTTGAACTACCTTCTTGAGCCTGCACAGGAGCGGCAAGGCAAAACGCTATCGTTGCGATAATAATAGAAAGGCGCACGCTTCGTTCCCCTTTTCCGAAAGCTGCAACATATATCCGTTGTTATGTGCGCCGACCGGCCCCCGCCTTTAACTCTTCACCGCAAAAAAGTTATCAGCACTTTGCTGGCATACGATAACGTCCTCCGTCTTGATATTGATTATAGCAAAAATTAAACTGTCATGAATAGTCGTAACTTTTTTCGGCCTGATCCGGGCTGTTTTCAAAAGCATTTTCTCATCAGACGTCATTCTGCAAAACGCGTGCGCATGCTTATGCTAGAAATTGCTGCAAGCAATTGGCACATGCCAAAAAGACTTTACACCATGAAAGCCGGCGATCTCCAAGTCCGATAAATAATCATTGTTCAATGACATTAGTTTAGTGATAAAGTCTCAATTTCTGGGGGTTTAGCAGGTCTCGCCCAGTGCATTTCCAGCGGGCGTTTGATATATGCGACTGCCTATATGTGCCATTAGCGATTACTTAAATGGGCTAAGTGGTCAGTATATTCGTTTGGTGCAGAACTTCCGCTATGGGTCATTAGCGGACGACAACGAGCGCGCGATTTGATGTCAGCAAAGTGCCATAAGCGGACATTTAGTTTTGACAGTAGTGATTTGAATTGGTCTGTGGTTTAGTTTTTGCTTGGACAACCATGCAGGAAAAGTGAGGAGGCCGCTTAGATAACTGGGAGTGTAACGATATGATGATCGTAAAATCAGTATTAAGGACTATGTTCTCGTCCTTTAGTGTTGCTGTGTTAACTTCTATGTCTGTGCCAGCGGCAATTGCCCAGGAGAAGAGCAACCTGGGTAATGACGCGACGAATCCCGCCGCCCCGTTGATCCAGTTACAATTACAGGACTCGCTCACTCCGGATACCTATGGGCTCGACGGTGTTGCCAACGCGTTTATCGTTCAGCCTGTCTACCCAATCATTTTGGGGCCAGATCACTATTTTCAATCCATCATCACCCGCACCACCGTCCCCCTCGTGACCACGGCTAAACTTCCAAAGCCGGGAGGAGGAACGAAAAGTCACACCGATCTTGGTGATACGGTATTTCTTGCTGTACCAGCGCACAAAGAGGATATCGGCCCAACGCCGGGTGATTTCTTCACATGGGCTCCCGTCGGCGCCACAACGATCCCAACCGCAACCTCAAAATTTACCGGTTCGGATAAATGGAGCGTCGGGCCTGGTCTTTTTCTGTTGCGCGGCATGGCAAACGTGTTCACTGATGGTGATGCTGTACAGGTCGGCGCCTTGGCCTACCAGCAATGGTCCATCGCCGGAAAGAGCTCTCGACCAGATGTCAGCAAGATTTTTTTGCAGCCGGTTGTAAATTACCACTTTGCCTCACTTTTCAACCAAAAGGGCTGGTACGCCGGGCTGCCTGACGATCTGTCAAACTATAATTGGGAGGCAAAGCAGTGGGGCCAAATTCCCGTGGGTGCCCGCCTCGGCAGGGTGTTCCACATCGGAAATCAGCCAATCAATCTTTTCGGGCAGGGCTGGTGGAATGCCGCCAATAACAGGCCAGGTGGGTCGAAATACACTCTTAAAGCCAATCTGACGTTCCTGTTTCCACAATAATAATAAACCTCGCGGACCGGTCTCAGCGGCCGGGAGACGAGGTTTCGGCGGATCGTTTTAAACGCGTGCCGTCCTTGCTGCATTGTTGGCGGGGCGTCCGGTGTTGAGTGCTGCGGTCAAGTGGCAATTATTTAGGTCAACCTGTCAGTTTTGACAGTTGTGCGGCGGATATAACAGGGTTGTAATACGGTGTTCGCGTGCCGAGTTGACCCAGATCAAACCACAAGGGTGAGCATGGGGCCATCCTGAATTAATTATTAGACGGTCCCCCCCCCACGAAATTCGCGGGAAGGGCTACGAAAAAGGGAGAGACGACATGATCACCAGGACAGTTTGTTCACTTATTGGCGCATTGCTGTTTTCAAGCGCATTGGTTTCAGCCGCTTGGGCGCAAGATCCGATCGGCGAGCCAGGACGCAGCACCAGCAAGGCCAACCCGCTCAAGAATGTCTATTTCGGCGAAGAGCACATGCACACGCGGAATTCGTTCGATGCCTTTACGGCGGGTGTCGCGGCAACCTGGGATGATGCCTACAACTTCGCCAAGGGCAAGGAGATCAAGCTCTCAACCTCAGGCAAGAAGATCAAGCGCCGCACGCCTTATGATTTTGTCGCGATCACCGATCACTCGGAATATTTTGGCGTCCTGAAGGATTTCGCGGACCCGAAGAGCCCTCTCTCCAAATCGGACTTCGCGAAATCCGTCGTCGCGGGCGTCAAAGACCCTTCTAAAGCCGGCCCTGCCGTGCAAAAACTGATACAAACCCTGGTGCATAGCAAGCCACTGCCGGAATATGTGACACCCGAGCTACGATCGAGCAGGTGGCAGAAGTTCGTCAAGACGGCGGACAAACACAATGAGCCGGGCAAGTTCACCGCCCTTTACGCTTATGAATGGACCTCGATCCCCAACGGCGCCAACATGCACCGCAATGTGTTCTTCAAGGACAAGGCGGCCGCCGTTCCGTTCTCGTCTTTCGATTCGATCCAGCCCGAAGACCTGTGGACCTATCTGGAGATCCAACGCAATCAGGGCATTGAGGTGTTCGCCATCCCACACAACTCCAACGTCTCCGACGGCTGGATGTTCTCGGCGAACAAGTTCCTCCGCGGCCCAATGGATGCACGCTATGCCAGACGGCAGATGGAAAACGAGCCGCTGTTCGAAATCCACCAGACCAAGGGCAGTTCCGAAGCCCACCCTTGGCTCTCGTCCAATGACGAGTTTGCGAATTTCGAGCCGTTCCCGAGTTTGATCAGCCTTGGCACACCGTCCGCAATCAAGGGTAGCTTTTATCGCCAGGGCCTGGTTATGGGCATGAAGCTTGAAACCAAGCTTGGCTTCAACCCCTATAAGATGGGTGCTGTCGCCGGTGCGGATGTGCACTCCGGTTATCAGGGCAATGAGGAATGGGACTGGAACGGCGCCCACGGGACCTTGGACGACACGCCCAAGAAGCGTCTCAACCCGGTGCCGAACGCGACCGGTGAGAACGGTTTTACCGTCTCCAGCGCCGGGACCACCGCCGTCTGGGCCACTGAAAACACCCGCGCGGGTATCTGGAATGGCATGAAGAGCAAGGAGACATACGGCACCACGGGAACCTTGATCCGGCTGCGGTTTTTCGGCGGCTGGAATTATCCGGCAAATCTGGTAAAGGATAAAGAGTTCGTCAAGAATGCCTATGCCAATGGTGTGCCGATGGGCCAGGATCTGCCGAAAAAACCCGGTAATGTCAAAGCGCCGACCTTCGCTGTGTGGGCCCTCAAGGACCCGCAGAGCGGCAATCTCGACCGCATCCAGATCGTCAAGGCGTGGTCAAGTCCCAGGACCGGATTTCCGGCTGAGAAAATCTATAACGTCGCCTGGGGTGACGCAAATAAGCGCAAGCTCAATGCCAAGACGGGCAAACTGCCGCCGGTCGGAAACTCGGTCGACATTAAAAACGCCAGCTTCAAGAACACCATCGGCGACAGCCAGTTAAGTGTCGTCTGGACGGACCCGGACTTCGATCCCAAAATCAAGGCCGTCTATTATGTGCGCGTGCTGGAAATCCCGACACCGCGCTGGTCGACCTATGACGCCAAACAGCTCGGTGTCGCACCGCCCAAGGGCGTACCGGCTACGATCCAGGAGAGGGCTTACTCTTCGCCGATCTGGTACACGCCGGCGAAAAAGATGGCTGACAAGAAATGAGTCCAGCGGCTGGTCCGGCAAAGGGACCAGCCGCCTTATTCAACACTGTGATCGCCCCCCCCGAAACTTCAGGGGAAGGACGTGAGTAAAAGGGAGTAAAAACGTGATTGCCAGGACTATTTGTAAGCTTTTTAGCACCTTGCTGTTTTCAGTGGCACTGCTCAGTACCAACAGCTGGGCCCAGGCCAAAGTGACACCCGCCGAAGCGAAGAAGATCGCCAAGGAGGCGTACATCTTCAACTACCCGCTGGTGATGATGTATCGCACCATGTATCTCCAGGCGATTGACCCCAAATCCAAGTCCTACAGCGGCGGCTTCGGCAAGTGGCTCCATCTGGGTACGTCATCGCCAAAAGATACCGACATTGTTTCACCGAACAACGACTCGCCATACTCCTACTCATGGGTCGATACGCGCGCCGAACCGTGGGTGTTGACCATGCCGAAGATTGAAGCGAAACGCTTCTACACCAGCCAGTGGGACGATCTGTGGGGCTTAGTGCTCGACAACCCCGGATCGGTTGAAGACGGTAATAACGGGGTTAGCGTGCTGTTGGCATCGCCGACGTGGAAGGGCACGCTGCCCAAGGGGGTGAAACGCGTCATCCGGGGCGACTCCGGATTTCTTGGGACTTTGACCCGCACCCAGTTGTTGGTACCCAAGGATTTGCCCAACGTCAAAAAAATCCAAAAGCAATACAAACTTCAACCGCTCAGCGCCTATCTGGGCAAACCCGCGCCCAAGCCCGCCCCGGCGATCAAGTGGATGCCATGGCAAGAGGGTGCCGAGACAACTGATGCGTTCTGGGCCTATGTCAATTTTCTGTTGTCCTTCACGACGCCAAATGCACAAGACAAACCGGTTCAAGATCGCATGGCCAAGATCGGTCTTGCTGCCGGAAAATCCTGGAATGCCGCAGCGCTTGGCAAGGATATCAGCGCCGCGATTGCCGCCGGGATGAAGGATGCATTGGCGGATCTAAAAAAGGGCTCCACCCACATCACGGATCCCAGCTTGTTCTTCCGTTCGCGCAAAGACTTGAACAAGGACTACTTCAACCGCGCACTGGGCGTTAACGTGGGCATCTTTGGCAACGTCAAGAAAGTATCGGTCTACTTTGCGACGGCCAAAGACGACAAGGGCGAGCTGTTCGACGGCTCCAAGCACAACTACTCGATCACCTTTACGGCCGATCAGATCCCGCCGGCAAAAAACTTTTGGTCCTGGACCATGTACAAGCTGCCCCAGCGCTGGCTGGTCGATAATCCGATCAACCGCTATTCGATCGGCAGTGCGACGCCTGAATTGAAGAAGGCCAAAGACGGCTCCATCACCATCTATTTCCAGGCCAAATCTCCGGGCAAGGACAAGGAAGGCAATTGGTTGCCGGCGCCCAAAGGGCCCTTCTGGCCAATTCTGCGAACCTATGGGCCGGGCAAGGCCATCCTGGACAAGACCTGGAAGCTGCCACAAGTGAAACAAGTAAAGTAACTGAGCACAGGAGTTTTGCAATGAAACCGATCCGAAAGACGACAGCGGCGATATTAGGCGTGGCGCTGATAATTGGGCTCGCTGCGCCTGCTTCTGCTGCGGAAAACAAGGCCAAAATGGCACCGGACGAAGCCAAGGGCAAACAGGCTTACGCGCTCGGTGCAACGGCCTACATCTGGGGATACCCGATGGTCGTGATGCAGAGGAGCCGGGACGCAATGACCCGGGCGGGCGATGCGCCGGTCACGCGCGAACAGTTCGCCAAGACCGGCCAGTTTTTCGCACCCGTCAATCAGGTCGGCACCGCCTGGAACATGCTCGGCCCGAAATTCTCGGCTGTTCAATCTGGAAACAGTGACACGCAATATTCCGTGACGTGGTTCGATTCCTCCAAGGAGCCCTACATCCTGCATCTGCCGAATGCCAAGGGCCGCTATTACACCTATCAATTCATCGACGCCTACACGAACAACTTCCACTATGCCAGTACGCGGACGATGGGGTCGCAAGAGCAGAAATATGCGCTCGTGGCACCGGGGTGGAGTGGCAAGTTACCGGAAGGTGTGACCCGGGTTGACTGCCCAACCCCGACCGGTTTCATCATCGGCCGCTGGTTCGTCGCATCGGAGAAGGATGTCGCTGCCGTCAACAAGATTCAAGTACAGGTGACGATGACGCCGCTCAGCAGCTACGGGAAGTCTTACACCCCACCAAAGGTGAAGGTAGTCCCCGCCAAGAAATATAGCGGCGATCTGGCATTCTTCCAGCAGTTGGGTGACACGCTGGTGCTCAACGGTGCGCCTGCAGCAGATGCCGGGTTGCTTGGTCTGTTCAAAAATATAGGCCTGTCGGTTGATCACGGTTTCGATCCCAGCGCACTCAGCGACGGCGAAAAGAAAGCGCTCGGCCAGGCCATCAAGGATGGCGAAGCCATGCTCGCAACCAAGTCAGCCAGCATGGGCAAGGATGTCAATGGATGGCAGCTCTCGCCCGTGTTGAGCGAGTATTTTGGCAACGACTATCTGTTCCGGGCGGCCATTGGCTATCAGGCGATGTTCGTCAACACACCGATCGAGGCCTATTACCCCGGCGTATTCAAGGATACCGATGGCAAGACGCTGGATGGCTCCAGCGGCAAATACACCCTCACGTTCGCGAAAGGTAAGACGCCGCCGGTTGGCGCCTTCTGGTCAACCACCATGTACGACGCCAAGAAGCGGCTCATGGTCGAGAATTCGATCAAGCGTTACAAGATCGGCAGCGCCGACAAGCTCAAGGCTGGCGCTGACGGCTCGACGACGATCTACATCCAGGCAGATTCGCCCGGTAAGGACAAAGAATCCAACTGGCTGCCGGCACCGAAGGCTCCGTTCTACATGCTGTTTCGCATGTATCAGCCGAAGATCGAAGTCCTGAACGGTCAGTACGAACTTCCGGGGGTTAAACGGGCGCAATAGATAGCAGGCAAGACTTCAAAAAGGTTGGCTGGCGCCAAAGCCGCGACCAGCCGCCTTATTCAACACTGTGATCCCCCCCCCCAAACTTGGAGGGCAAGGGTTGTAAAAAAGGGAGAGACGATATGACCACCAGGACAGTTTGTACGCTCATCGGCGCTTTGCTGTTGTCGAGCGCCTTGGTGTCCGCAAGCCTGGCGCAAGACACGATGGGCGAACCCGGACGCAACACAGGCAAGGCGAACCCGCTGAACAATGTTTATTTCGGCGAGCAGCATTTGCATACGGTGAACTCACCCGATGCGTTTGCCATGGGTACGCGCAACACACCGGATGACGCCTATCGTTTCTGCAAGGGCGAAGCGATCAAGATCCTGACCACCGGCGAAATGGTGCAAAAAAAGACGCCCTATGACTGGTGCGCGGTCACGGACCATGCCGAATATATGGGTATGATGCCGCTGCTGTTGAAGAAAAATAATCCGCTGGCGAACACTGAAATCGGCAAATTGATCGCCACCGGCGATCCGAAGAAAGGCGAAGCGGCCTTCCAACAGATCATCTCTTCGGCCGGTAGCAACATTCCAATCTCCTATTTGAACGATCAGAAGCTCATGCTGTCGATCTGGGATGAGGCAAAGAAGACCACCAACAAGCACAATAATCCGGGCAAGTTCACCACATTGATCGCATTTGAGTGGACCTCGATCCCGAACTTTCAGAACCTGCACCACAACGTGTTCTTCCGCGACGACAAAGGCCCGGCTACCCAATTCTCCTCGTTCGACTCGGTCAAGCGCGAGGATCTTTGGACCTATCAAGAGGTCCAGCGCGCTCAGGGGCATGAGAACTTCTCAATCCCACACAACTCCAACGTCTCGAACGGCATGATGTTCCCGCCGAAAACGTCTTACGGCACACTGATCACCAAGCAGTGGGCGCAGCGCAGTGCGCGCAACACGGTCGCGGTCGAAATGGCGCAGACCAAGGGTGCATCCGAGACGATCCCGGCTATGTCGCCGACCGACGAATTCGCCGGATTTGAGACTTACTATCACAACCTGCTCGGCTCACAAGGTGTCATCGGTAAACTCGACGGCAGCTTTGTGCGCCAGGGCCTGATCACCGGCATCACCTTCCAGGAGATGCTGGGCGCCAACCCCTATAAGGTCGGCGTCGTGGGCGGCGGCGATTCCCACAACGCCTTGCAAGCCAATGAAGAGTTCAATTATTTCGGCGTACACGGCCAAACCGATATGACAGCGAAGATACGCCTGCAGTCCAAAGGATCGGTTGCAGGCGAGCCGGCGCGGTTCTTCTCGACACCGTCCACCACGGGGGTCTGGGCGCCCGAGAACACCCGCACAGCGATTTTCGATGGCATCAAACGCAAAGAGACCTATGGCACATCGGGCACCTTCATCCGCCTGCGCTTCTTTGGCGGCTGGAACTATTCGGCAAATCTCGTCAAGGACAAGGAGTTCGTCAAAAAGGCCTATGCCGATGGTGTGCCGATGGGCGGGGACTTGAAAAAGAAACCCGGCAGCGCCAAAGCGCCGAGCTTCGCCGTCTGGGCGTTGAAGGATCCGAATAGTGCTAATCTCGACCGCATTCAGATCGTCAAGGGCTGGTCAGCCAGGGGCTATTCCTTTGAGAAAGTCTACGATGTCGTCTGGTCCGAAGCGGATAAGCGCAAGGTGGGCGCGGACGGCAAAGTGCCGCCGGTCGGCAATACGGTCGATATCAAGAATGCGAGTTATAAAGACTCAATTGGCGACACGCAGTTGAGCGCTGTGTGGACGGATCCGGACTTCAATCCGGCGCTGCATGCGGTCTATTATGTCCGCGCCATCGAAATCCCAACGCCGCGCTGGACGACCTATGACGCCAAAAAGCTTGGCATAGCACCGCCCAAGGATGTCTCAGCAACGATCCAGGAACGTGCCTGGTCGTCGCCGATCTGGTACACACCGGAGCAGAAACTGGTTAAGAAGCCACCTTTCTATCCTGGCATTCAACCGTTACTGCCATAGGTGGTAAGCGGGGCAGAAACAACGTAACCGGCTTGCTGCAACAAAAATCAAGGAGGCGCATTTGCGTCTCCTTGCGCAGTTCTGCCAGCGAACGCATGACGTAAAGATCAATACGAGCAACTGTCATTATGGCGAGTAAAAATATGAAATCTGGATTTGGCAGCAGGCTAGGAAAATTTGCCCGCGAACCCCTGTTACATTTTTTCATCATCGGTGCTGCGATCTATGGGGCTTACGCCTTTATGGGCGTGCCAAGCACCGAAGGTGACGCAAAGAGGATCACCGTAACAGCCGGTGAGATCGCCTGGCTGCAGGATGTTTGGAAAAAGCGCTGGCGGCGGCCACCCACGCCGCAAGAACTGCAAGGCATTGTCAAGCAGCTTCTTCGCGAACGGGTTTTGGCACGCGAAGCCACCTCCATGGGCCTTGATAAAGACGACGTCGTCATAAGGCGGCGGTTGTCGCAAAAGCTGGAATATCTCTCCCAGGACCTGCTGGGCGGGGGTGCACCAACGGACGAGCAGCTTGCGGCATTTTTAACAAAAAACGCCAAGGCCTATGAGCAGCCCGCCATTTTGACAATGACCCATGTGTTTTTCGATCCCGACAAGCGCGGCAACCAGACGCTGGAAGCGGCAAAAACCCAAAAGACCGTTTTAGTGAATCTGAAATCAGTGCCCGAGAAACTCCAGGGTTATGGTGACAACTTCATGCTGCAATCCTATTACCCGGAACGCACATATGCGGAACTCGCCAAATTATTCGGCACCGGTTTTGTCAAAACGCTGAGAGGATTGCCGGCGGGCGAATGGCACGGGCCTGTATTATCGGGTTACGGCGTGCATCTGGTCTATATCCACCACCGCCAAAAGGCACGCGCCGCCAAGCTGGAGGCCGTCAAAAACAAGGTGGTAAGAGCTTGGCAGGCGCAACAGCGCAAGGAGCTGAGCGAAAAATATCTCGCCGGCCTGCTTGAACGCTATCAAGTCTCGGTTGAAAGCGACAATCCAGCACTTAAAGCGCTCGAACAAGCGGGGGCGAAATAATGAATGCCGCCCGGCCCCTATACGTTCTGTTGACCCTGGCATTGGCGCTTGCAACACTGCTGGGGGGTGGCGCTCAATTGCGTGCGCATGAAATTCGCCCGGCCCTTCTGCAGATCGAGGAACGCGAGACCGGACTGTTTGATGTGGTTTGGAAAGTGCCGGTGAAAGACGGCGTTATTCCGAAAATCCAGCCGATCTTCCCCTCATTCATGAAGCAGATAGGACGTACCGCCACACAGATGCTGCCCGGCACCAAGTTGGAACGGTCAACTTATAACTCGAACGGTAAGCCGATCGTCGGTGAAACCTTCAATATCGACGGGCTTTCGACCATGCAGATTGACGTGCTGGTCAGGCTAAAGCTCGCGGATGGTAATTCACATTCCGCAATCCTCAAGCCTGATAAGCCATCCTATAGGGTGCCGGCACAAGCGACAAAAGTGGAGGTCGTGTGGTCCTACTGGCGTATGGGGCTGGTGCATATTCTTGAAGGTATCGATCATCTATTGTTTCTGCTCGCCCTTCTCTTTCTGGTCAACGGTTTCTGGAATCTTTTGAAGACAATTACGGCCTTCACTCTGGCGCATAGCGTTACACTGGCGCTTGCATCGCTAGGCATCGTCTATGTGCCGCCCGCACCCACCGAGGCGATCATTGCGCTCAGCATCGTCTTTCTAGCCGCGGAGCTTGCTCGTAAATACTCAGGGGAGATCGGTCTGACAGAGCGTTATCCCTGGGTGGTTGCTTGTTTCTTCGGCCTGTTTCACGGTCTTGGCTTTGCCGGAGCATTAACCAATATCGGCCTGCCTGCGCACGAAATACCCTTGGCCTTGTTGATGTTCAATGTCGGGGTGGAGACGGGCCAGGTCCTGTTCATTGTCGCCGTTGTCGCAGCTCTGGAGGCGCTTAGGCGTCTTCCGATGCCGGTGCCGCAAGATGCAAGGCAGTTGGTTCCCTATGTTATAGGAGGAATTGCCGCTTTCTGGACGATCGAACGTGTGGCGTCCTTTATCCAGTTTTCGGCGTGAAAGAAATGTCCGCTTAGGGTCATTAGCAGACTCAAATCACCACGTCTCACGACGTCCGCTTTGCACCCATAAGCGGTCATTTGCGTTATAAGATAAGATAAATTCAGACAGCTTTTAATACGAAAAACTAAGGTCCAGGATGATGTTGAGACTTTCAAGCATTGTCAATGGATTAAGAAGTCTGCCGCAAGTCCTTAAGAAGCCGCCTGATTATGTCCCTATCCGCAATCGCTTTTTTGGTTTGCTGCCCGTGCTTGTAGTTACCATTGCTTTTGCCTTTAGGGGCACCGGAAGATTTGCCACCGTGCATACGACATCGACCATTTGTCATGGCGGGTGATTGACATGGTGTCTTTTGCCGAGTTTTAGCTCCACATCTCACTAAGAGATGCATGGCGAAGTTGCTTTGCATGAGGTTGATTGACGGTTTCATGACCTGCCCTCGTCTTTAGGCAAAACATTCCCAACAATGGCAGAGCCACCTGAATGAACATGTACATGCTCTACCCTTACTATTTGCTGACCCCCACGGCGTATTTTAGCCAACCTTTCAGTGAGTTTCCCGGCAAGGTCAATAAACTTTATAGTAAACCGTGTTCGCTCAAAGGCATAGGGTTGTCCAGCCCCAATTTTAAGTGCCATTTCTTTTGAGAGTTTCTGGTACTGGTGGCCGCATGTTTAACGCCTGATGCGGCCGAATGTGATTGTACTGTCTGAGCCAGATATTGATGACGGTTTGTGCTTGGTGGATCGTACTGAACCATTCAGTATTGAGTACCTCAGCCCGCAATGTGCCATTGAAGCGTTCGTTGTATCCATTCTCCCACGGGCTGCCAGGATATATCTGTATCGGCTTGATGCCTGCTTTGATGAGCCATCCTTGTAGGAGTTTAGCGATAAATTCCGCTCCATTGTCAGAACGAATATATTCTGGTTTTCCGTGTTGCAATAGGAGTGGGTAAAGGGCCTCAAGCACCTCTGCCGAGCCCATCTTTGGCTTTGCAACCACACAAAGCCTGGCGGGTATATTCATCGATCACCGTCAGCATCTTATAGCTTCTGCCATTGCTCAGCTTGTCGTGAACAAAATCAATGCTCCAAATGTGATTGGGGTGTTTCGGTCGCAAGCGGATGACAGAACTGTCTTTGTGATAAAGCCGTCTGCGTTTCTTATGACGTTGGGGAAGCTGAAGGCCTTCTTCACGCCAGATCCGCTCAACTTTCTTATGATTTACCAGCCATCCCTCAACGCGCAGAAGCGCTGCTATCTTGCGATACCCATAGCGACCATATTGTTTGGCAAGCCTGATCAGCGCCAGACGTAAATCTTCTTCGTCATCTTTAGGGACTGATTTATAATGCTGGGTGGACCGCGCAACGCCGAGCGTTTTACAGGTCCGGCGTTCGGAGGTTCCAAGTTTCTGTCGGGTATGAATGACGGCACAGCGTAAATCATCTGTCTTCAGACCCGTGGTTTTAAAAAATCCAAACTTTCCTTCAAGATAATCTTGTCCAGCTCCAGATCTGTGACAATTCGCTTCAGACGCATGTTCTCTTTCTCCAAAGCCTTCAATTCTGAAAGCTGGGATTTCCCCATACCGCCATAACGCTTGCGCCATTTGTAGTAGGTCGCATCACTCACACCCGCAGATCGACATGCTGTTTGCACATCACTGCCAGACGACAGATTGAGCTCAATCTGCCGCAGTAAATTAATGACATCCTCATCTGAATACCGTTTCCGAGCCATAAAATATCCCCCCTCATTATAAGCAAAACACTAACCAAATAGCGGTCCAACTTTAAGGGGCAAAGACAGTAGCCCATGTACATTTGGGTTCTGGATTTGCTCGCTTTCGCATAGCTGAGGGCTTTCTGAAGGTCGCTGAGTTCCTGTCCCGTTCGTCCGATATTGCCGGCAGCCTTGCCGCGATCTCTATAAAACTTTGACAATCTCGATTTTGACTTGGTTTTGGGCGGCTTGCGGTCTGCGGCCTTGCGCAGTTTCGCTATGCGTTTCGCATTGGGTTTTTGTTGGCGAAGAATGGCAGTGATGTCGTCAATACTCGGCGGTGTTGCAGCAACCGCCTGGTTGCGGGTTGAGATTGCGATCTTCCTGGCCTGCTTGGCCGAAACTTTCTTCACTCTGCTCTTGCCTGAAAGATCGATCCTAATCCTGACAGTCTTACCCGGGACACAGCTTCTGCCCCCTTTGCATGCCCTGAATCGTTGCTTGCATCTGGCATGACATGAGCCTTTGCTAGGGCTACGCGCCATTCGATTGCAAGGTGCATGGCATCGTCGCGAGCGCTGTCCGCACGCACGGCATGAAACTTGTGCAACAATAAGGGACTGTTCGGGCAGAGATTTCGGGAGTTTCAAGGATTGCATAAGGCTGAAAAATCTGCCTGTGATGCCTTATCTTGTTTGTAGTGGGGCTTATAGGTTGACTTGTTTTGGGAAGCATGAACAGAGGTTGCTGTGCCTAGCAGTACTGAGAAAATAACAACTAGAGATTTCATGATAATTGAGCGTTGCATAATACTTCTCCCCCAAAGCACAAATTAGCATTTATATTAGATCATTAAGGCCTGCATCACTTTCAATAAATTAATAAACACATAGAACACTTTATATCCTAACACTAAAGCTGTGCCGCTTTATAAGTGCATTCCAAAATTTTGTTTCCCAAGATTGTAAACTTTCCGTGATCATTACTTTTGTAGTTCATTGCACTTTATAATTGTTTTGGATAAAGAACGGGCACAGAAATACCTGTCTAGCTTGTTGGGATGTACGGCTTGATATGGGGATGCCGGGTGTTCTAGTCCGGGATTATGGGGATTAGAAGATGTGAATCATATTGTCCACCGGCGTGGATGATGTGCGTGCCGGAATTTACCAGGTCTTCGTGCCGGGCATAAACGCTGGGTTTGGGGTAATCGTAAATGTCTGAACCCTGAACCACGACTTGCACTGTTTCACCGGCCTCAAACAATGTGCCTGATGGCCAGATTTCGATCTCAAGTGGCACCACTTCACCTTGCTTGAGCTTTAGCTCTTGTTTATGTGCAAGCACTGGCTGGTAGGGTGTTGAGTTTTCTTCATCAAGTTCACGGTGCGAGGCTCTAAGCCAACCCAGTGCCACGGGACCATCTTCAAATTGCGCATAATAGGCGAACGGCACAATCTTGCCTGCTTTGTCCAGCTTTTGGATTGCGATGAATATATCCATGTCATCAGCACCATCGGTAGACATCCACAGTTTCAGCTTCATGTGCCCGGTTAGTTCTGTTGGCTCGCTGAAGGTATAGGTGAATTGTGCATTATTAGGTTCATCGGTATCGGCGGTTGAAGCATAGCTGCAGCGCCCTGCGTCTGCTATTCGCTGGCTATTTAGCGTGCCTTCTTCAGCGTTTACGAACAACTTTGTGTATTGGGTGTTGGCAATCGGCCATTCGTTGTGGTTGCGCATGTTGCCGACATAATATTTTTCCCGAAGCTCTAATCGCACTTTCGACCATTGGGTAAGCCCGGTGTCTTTGCCGTGCAGGAAATGATCGAAGAAAGCCTGCTGCTGGGCAACGCTTTCGGGTTCATAATAATGCGCCCATTTTTTGCGGCCATGCACCATGAGCCATTTTTGCTCGGACGCAATATGTTTAAAGCCTTCGAGCGTGCCGCGCGTGTGCAAGGCCTGATCCGTCCAACTTGCCACAACAAAAGCGGGCACTGTTATTTTCGAGAAATCTGCTGTTTTTGACGCCCAGAAGTCATCATAAAATGGGTGTTCTGCCGTCTCGGTTGCCAAGTCTTCAACGCGTGTTGTGCTGTTGCCCCAGCGGGTTGGCAGATAGGGCCAAAACGAGGTTTCGGGTATGCCACCGTGGCGCGCCACTTCGCGGTAGGTATCCGTCCAGCCTTCCCAGGGGTTGATTGCTGCCAGGTGCGGCGGGCTTAATTCTGCGACCCGCCATTGTGCGGATGTTAAGTAGGACACGCCAGATAAGCCAACTTTGCCATTACTCCAGGGTTGAACACCCGCCCATTCGATCAAATCATAAAAATCGAGTGCTTCTTCGGGTGACAGATAGGTTGCATCACCTTGCGAATACCATGTGCCGCGCGGGTCGACATAGATGACGGCATACCCCCGTGACACCCAATAAGGGGGGTCAGGGGCCTCAAAAGCTGTGTAATCTGAGGTGTGATCGTCGTTGACCCCGGCTTGAGGAAAATTCTGGCTGTAGCGGGTGTGGCCATGCTTGCCATATGGCCCCCAAGCGATCAGAGGGGCTGCAGGGACTTCGTCGGCAGGGCGAAATATGTTGATATTGATCTTGACGCCATCGCGAAGTTCAACGGCCAAATCACGTTCAATCAGCATGCCATTTTCAAGGACACGAGAATATTCTGGCGCCGCCCCATGTTTGTCTGCCGGGTTTCCGACCGGTTCGCGAAATTTGTACATTAATCGGGCGTCCTATATTTGCGTTCGAGCTGGATTTTGGTGTGTTGAGCCTAGAGCAAAATCTATCTGGCAGGAATAATGTTTTGATTAAATCACTTGTGCAGCAGCCCAGCCACTGGCCCAGGCCCATTGAAAATTATAACCACCGAGCCAACCGGTAACGTCAACGGCTTCGCCTATGACATATAGGCCCGTCACTTTTTTGGCTTCCATTGTTTGGGATGAAAGCTCGTTAGTGCTTATCCCACCCACGGTAACCTCTGCTTTGGCAAAACCTTCCGTGCCGGTTGGGGTGAATTGCCAATTGGCAAGCATGCGTTCAGCCTCAATCAATTTTCGGTCAGGCAGGTTGGAAAGCTCTCCGACAAGGCCGAGCCGTTCGGCAAGAACTGTCGCTAGACGATCGGGTAACAAATTACCTAGTGCAGTTTTCAAGGTTGCCTTGGGTGTTGTCTGTTTTGCTTGTTTAAGCCAACTGGGATTGCAAGACGGCAGAAAGTTGACCCCAATTTGCTGTCCGGGCTGCCAGTAAGATGAGATTTGCAGGATTGCCGGGCCAGAGAGCCCTTTGTGCGTGAACAGAGCGTTGCCTTGAAATTCGGTTTTGCCACATTGCACGATGACCTCGGCCGATATGCCTGACAGCGAACGGAACAATGTTTCATCTTGGCCAAGCTTTAACGGCACCAGTGCCGGTCTTGGCTCCACCACTTTGAGGCCAAAGCGACGTGCCAATTCATAGGCAAAACCGGTTGCCCCAATTTTCGGAATTGAGGGACCGCCCGTGGCGATCACCAAGGCGGGGGCACTTGCTGTGTGTTTGCCATAGGTAATGCTATAGTACCCATCTGTATGGCTGATATCACGCACCCCCTGCCCGCATCTAAGCATCACACCACCCTTGGTACATTCCTCAAGCAGCATAGCCACGATCTGTTTGGCCGAGCCATCGCAAAACAATTGTCCAAGTTCTTTTTCATGCCAGGCAATATTGTATCGCTCAACCAGGGCGATAAAGTCTTCGGGTGTGTATCGGCTCAATGCAGATTTTGCGAAATGCGGGTTGGCTGAGAGATATCGCTCAGGGCTTGTGTGGATATTGGTGAAGTTGCAGCGGCCGCCGCCTGAAATGAGGATTTTTTTGCCTGGCTCTTCGGCATGGTCGATCAGGAGCACTCGTTTGCCGCGCTGACCCGCAAGACTTGCGCACATCAACCCAGCCCCACCGGCTCCTAGGATGATGGCGTCATAGCTGTCAGTCGGTTTGCTCATCTGATCCCGTGCCGTATTGCTCTATATAAAAGGGCTACAATTTGCTTCCCCCAACCTGCCGGTCATGCCTGATTTGGCCGAAGGGTCGTTTTTATAAAGCATAATCGTGAACAAGAAGCACCGTTCTTTAATGCGTGGCCAGATGTCGCGGACTTATGGATAACAGTATGACAAGCTCCTGGAACCTGTCATAATTCACCTAAAGCATGTCGCATTCTATCTGATTCATACGGCATGCTTTAGGTCTTTGTTTTTGCGCGTGTCTTTATCCCAAACTATCGTACGATAGAAACCGGTACCCACTTTTGGGAGACACGCTTTAGGTTGGTCAGATATCTGTGTGCCTAATTGGTGCCATGGTAACGAGAGGAAGCAAACGAGGATCATTCCTAGTCCCAAACGGCGTATGAAGGAGACGATATGACGCTGGCTGTTGATAACGGTACGGCTGCTTCCACGGACCTGAACCTGGCTGAACCGAGCCTTGTCATGACGGAACGTGCGGATGGCTCAATTTTATTGAGCTGGGACCTACCGCCTACATCTTATCCGGCCCAGCTATCCGAATATTTGCGCAAGTGGGCGCAAGCCGCCCCAGAACACCCCTTCCTTGCCGAGCGGGATAAAGACGGTAACTGGCGGTATTTAACCTATGGCGCAGCACTTGAAGCTGCAAACAGCGTGTCCCAAGCCTTACTGGATCAGGGCCATACTGCAGACCGGCCAATCGCCAGTCTCAGCGACAACAGCATCGATATGGCCATCCTCATGCTGGCCACCATGCAGGTGGGCATTCCCTTCATGCCGCTGTCACCAGCTTACGCCTTGCTTAGCGATGATTTCGGCAAACTCAAACAGATATTCGCCTTGACCAATCCAAGCCTGGTCTATGTGTCCTCGCCAAAACCCTTCGCCCAAGCTTTGCAAGCTCTTAGTCTCGAAGAGACACCGATTCTCGCAAGCGATGACGACGGCAGCGGCAACATCACTCTGCTTGAGGACTATAAATCCGTTAAACCCGGGTCTTCTTTCGAGAAGGCCTATCGTTCAGTTGGGCCCGACAGCATTGCCAAGTTGATGTTTACGTCGGGTTCGACCGGTGCGCCCAAGGCGGTCATCACCACCCAGTGCATGATGTGCGCCAATGTGGCGGCGCACTGCCAAATTCTGCCCTCTCTTGAGCGCACACCGCCGGTGATCGTGGATTGGTTGCCATGGAACCATGTGGCCGGGAGCAATGTTAACTTCAACATCATTCTGCGTTGCGGGGGGACGCTTTACATTGATGAGGGCCGGCCCAAGCCCGGGCAGTTCGATAAGACATTGGACAATCTGCGCGAAATCCAGCCAAGCTTTTTTAGTAGCGTGCCTTTGGTCTATGACATGCTGGTAACCGCGCTTGAGGCGGATGAGGCATTTTGCAAGCATTTTTTCGGCAAGCTCGACTTTTTGATCTATGCGGCAGCCCCCTTGCCCTCAAGCCTGTGGGACAGGCTTAAGCACTTAAACATAAAGGCACTAGGCCGCCCGGTGCCGTTCTTATCTTCGCTAGGGGCTACTGAAACCGCACCGTCGAGCCTGTTTTGCTATTGGCCTCAAGAGGTTTCGGGAAATGTCGGCATCCCCCTACCCGGTGTGGAGGTAAAACTTGCACCTGTTGCCGGCAAGCTTGAGCTGCGTGTTAAGGGACCAAACGTCACGCCGGGTTATTACCGCAACGAGGAGGCAAGCCAAGCCGCTTTCGACACGCAAGGTTATTACAAGACCGGCGATGCGGTGAAATTCATCGATCAGGCCCGCCCCGAACAGGGGCTTATGTTCGATGGTCGGATTGCCGAAAATTTCAAGCTGCTTTCCGGCACCTGGGTTCAGGTGGGAATGTTGCGCACCGATATTGTCTCCGCATTATCGCCCTATGTACGCGATGCGGTGATTGCGGGCGAAGGGCAAAATGAAATTGGCGTACTGGTTTTTTTAAATCCTGAAGCCTGCCGCACACATCTTAAGTTAGGCGATGATGACGATATGTCGGAGCTTATCAGCAATAAAGAGTTGCGCGCAGCGTTTCAGGCGGGTCTTGCAGCACATAATGCAAAAAATCCCGGCAGCAGCCGTAAAGTGGCGCGCCTTGCCATGCTCGCTGACCCACCCTTTCTAAGTGCCGGTGAGATTACCGAGAAAGGGTACCTTAACCAACGGGCTATTTTAGGACGGCGCGTGGATGAAGTAGCGCGACTTTTCGACCCAAACGCAGATGACGATGTGATCGTTGCTTAATCTTTATCTTTGCGCTCGAAGGTCTCAACACCCGGCTTAAAGCTCTTTTTATCGAGAAAACTTGTCATGGCCTTTTCCCGATCTTGATCATCGTCGAGATGCCAGGCTTGCGAGGCTTTGGATTGAAGATAATCCGCTGAGGTATCCCAATCCATGGCGTTCATGCGTTTGTACGCAATTTTGGCGGACCGAAGCGCTGAGGGATTTTTGCCAAGCAGTATTGTGGCCAGTTCCTTGGTGCGCGGACGTAATTGATCCTTGGACACGGCTTCGTTTACGAGCCCCATTTGTTGAGCTTCACGCCCGTTGAATGTCTCTCCCGTCATGACGTAATAAAGCCCATTGCGGTGGCCCATCGTGTCGGCCACAGCCTTGGTGACATTGCCTCCGGGAATAATGCCCCAGTTGATCTCGGAGAGACCAAATGTGGCTTCCTCATCGGCAATTGCCAGATCACACGCAACCAGGGGCGTGAACCCGCCGCCGAAACACCAACCATTGACCATGGCGATGGTCGGTTTGAGATATTCCTTCAAACGCCGCCACTGCCATTCTTCGGCCTCGCGCTTCACCTGTAGCCTCTTGATGGCAGGGGCATTGTCGGTCTCGCGGAAATATTCCTTAATGTCCATGCCTGCGGTAAATGCGTCGCCCTCGCCTGTTAGCACCAAAACACCGCATCGTTCGTCACTCTCAAGCGCATCAACCACCGCCATCATTTCCCGATTGAGCGCTGGGCTCATGGCGTTTCGCTTTTCCGGTCTGTTCAGCGTCACCCAGGCAATGCCATCTTCGAATGTAACCGCGACATTCTCACCCCAAGGGGTTTTATCGCTGCCTTTTGACGCTGCTTTTTCCTCAGAAGACATTTTTATTCCTTTCTTGTAGCTAGGTGACGACCGTCATGCGTTACCATAAAACAATAGCGAGCGCAGGTTGTCATTAAAAGCGATAGGTTGATCGTTTTAGGGTGGTGTAGATTTGGTTGAGGCCATTATCCTAGAATATATCAAAATATTCTTTGTGTTCCCAATCCGTAGTGGCTGATAAAAAGCGACTGATTTCAGCTTGTTTTAGTGTGATGATATACTCAATAAACTGCTTGGACATTTTATCTGCAAACAATTGGTCTTGTCTCAGAGCTTCCACGGCTTCCATCAAACTTCCGGGCAAGGCATCTGCCAGGGTTTCATAGGGCGTATCAGTTGGCGGTGTCAGCTCCATTTTTTGCTCTATGCCTTCTTGTCCTGAAATGATCTGGGATGTGGCATAGAGATATGGATTGGCTGCAGGCTCACCAATGCGGTTTTCAATACGCGTATCCGGCATGCCATTAGCCCCAATGGCGCGGATCATAACACCGCGATTATCCCGCGACCAAATGCACCTGTCAGGTGCCAGCGAATATGGCTGATAGCGCTTATAGCCGTTAATGGTGGGGGTGGTGAACACACAGGCCGCCCTGCCATGTTTCAACAAGCCTGCTACATAGTTTTTTGCCAGTGGAGATAACAGCTCATCGCTCTTTGTATTCATGAAGGCGTTTTCACCTGTTTTTTTGTCTCGCAAAGATTGATGTAAATGCCAACCGCTGGAGAAAATGTTTTCCAAGTTAGGCCGGCACATGAAACTGGCATGAAGGCCAAGCCGCCGTGTGATTTGTTTCATGGCACTGCGAAACAACACCATGGTATCAGCGGGCCCTAGCCCCTCACCTGCTTGAAACGTAAATTCAACCTGGCTTGGCCCAAATTCAACTTCCATGGAGCGCAATGGCAGGCCAAGTTTTATCAAATGAGCCCTGATCGGCTCCAGGGCCGGTTCAATGGCATCAAAGCGTTGCTCAGTGAGATATTGAAACCCATGGCCTAATAACGAGACCTTCGGTGGGGTTGCCGGTTGGGTGGAGTGTTGCGGCGCTAAGTTTAAATCCTCAAGCTTGAACAGGTGACATTCAACCTCAAGACCTGAGATAAAATCATAGCCGATATCTCCCAAGTTCGAGAGCGCCTTGCGACAGATATCACGGGTCGAAAACGGCACCGGCTTACCGTTTGGAAAATAAATATCGCACAACATCCAACCGGTTTTTTCTGCCCAGGGAAGTATATGAAATGTTGAAGGGTCCGGTACCATGATGAAATCACCGCCGCCTGTCATCTCTTCCATGCCAAAGCCGCCGCCATCAGAAAACACCGGATAAGATGTTCTATGTGCCGTGTCCTTGGCCAGCAAGGTGGTGGTCATTGTTATGCCAGAGCCAAACACAGCTTGTGTCTCACCGGCTACCAAGGCCTTGCCGCGCAAAATCCCGTGCTGATCGGCAAACGAGAACCGCATGGTTTCAAGCCCTTCGGATTTAATCTGCTTGAGCACCTCCTTGGCCATACGCGCTTGTTCAGCCGTCCAAAGACTGTGGCGTTCGACAAAGAGGCCATTGCTGGAATTGGCCTGGGTCATGATTTGATCACCTTATGAAATGTTCACGTCCAGGAGCAGCCCTGGCGGCGGGTTTTATCGCTGTCACGCCAGCTGTTTTGCCAATCATCAATGGGGGCTATTGCATCAATCGCAATTGGTCCTGTGATTTCAGCAGCCTGTTGCTTTGACAAGACAAATTCCAATTGTTTACCTGCCTCAACAGTGCTGATGGCTCGTTTGAGTAATTTACGATAGCTGGTAATGCCAATGTCAGCTGCACCCAAATGTTCCCGGGTGCGGTCTTGCAATGGACCAGGGCTTTCAACCGCCCATTGGTCATGGACGTTAATGTCAAGCCCCATGCCTGTGTAGGTTTTGTCATCCTGCTCTTGCGGATTGTAGCCGTAATTGTTGGTTTTATTGAGCCGTGGGCGATATTCAGGTAGCTCATAAAGCTCTTCACGTTGCTCACGCATGAGCTTTTTATCAACCGGCTCGCCAAAGCTCGTAAAGATCGCAACCCAATAGCAAGTCACATCATCAATCGGTACATGCCATTGGGTGATGGTCATTTGATTGCTCATCGGAATATGGATGGCGTGGGGAAATATCTGATTGGTGACACGCACATGCATGCCTGCATTGTCCAGATTGCGCAGTGATATCAGCCGCAAACCAAAATCGGTTTCTTCCACGTTAATATCGGGTCTTGGATAATCGCGCAGGATTTTTGTCATCGGAATATCAGTATCCGCTGCCTTGTCGCGAAACTGCTTGCCATAGCCTTCTTGGGGATCTTCATCTTGCAGGAAACGATGAAGGAACGATGCGTGGGATGGGTCGATCCCCACCTCAAGGGCTTGCAGCCAATTGCATTCAATCAATCCCTTAAAAGCAAATGTGTGCGTATCAGGTGCTGCAAAACAATCATAGTTCGGTAAGGCCGGTGGTGTGCCCTCTCCCAGAAAAGCGAAAATTATGCCGTTGCGCTCTTGGCAGGGATAGGCTGTGTGCTTGATTTTAGTATGAAAGCGGCTGTCTTCAGGTTCTGCGGGCTGTTCCAGACATTGGCCGTTTGCATCAAACAGCCAGCCATGAAAGGGGCACCTCAACCCACCACCTTCAAGGCGGCCATAACACAGGTCGGCCCCTCTATGAGGACAATACTTGCCCAACAGGCCATATTGCCCCTGCGATGTGCGGTATAATACCAGCTCTTCACCTAAGAGATTCACTTGGCATACAGGGCGCTTACCTTCGAGTTCATGGGTCAAGGCAGCCGGTTGCCAAAATTGGCGCATAACCTGGCCTGCGGGCGTGTTTGGTCCGGTTTGTGTGAGCCGTTGGTTGTCAGCAGCGCTTAGCATGTTTTCAACCCTTTTTGATTTGATAATAAAACGACAGCTTGATATTTCGTGCCAAATATAGCTAGATTGGTTTGATTATCCAACTATTTTTTTGAAACACTAAAAGAGTAGAATCGTGTGCGCTAAATCAACGTCTAAAAACGCTAACTCAAGCAAAGATAATATTACTACAGCCATGCCGGTTAATTTTGGTAAATTATTGATTTATTTGGGTTATCAAGTGCGCCAAGCACAAATTGCCGTATTCCGCGATATTGCGCTGAGGCTTAAGGAACTGGACATCACACCGGGGGAATTTTCATTACTCACCTTGGTCGCTAACAATCCAGAAATTAGCCAAACTGCTTTGGTTAAAATCTATGACCTGGATAAATCGACACTGTCTCATGCCATCAACCGGCTGGTTGACCGCGGGCTTATTGATCGCAAGCGCCCCATGCATGACAGGCGGCTCTATGCTCTTAAACTTACGAACGACGGCCAGCGCGTATTGCAAAAAGCCACTCGAGAAATAGAACGCCAAGAAAATATTATGGACCTTGCACTAAATCCCGGCGAGCGTGAACAGTTTCTTGATATGCTCGTTAGAATTACTCAAAAATTAAGCCCATAAATGAGACAAAATGCCCCTTGATTCTAGCCTTGCCCAACGCGCGTTGGGACAGTAGTGTGGGATACAGAAAATGAATTGAATTTAACTGGTTGTATTTGAGCTAAAATACATTCGGTTAAAGAGCAGTAAGCAGGAGCAATCCATGACGGATAATTTTGAGGCGAACAATAATGGGCAGGTCTCATCCTGGGAGGTTTATTATGAACGTCTCGGATTTTTGTTACGCCGCTGTCATCAAGCTTCCATTTCACAATTCATGGAAGAATGCGCTGAATATGATCTGACGCCGACACAATTTGGCGTTTTGGTTTCTTTACAGCTTACGCCTGACATGGATCAGATCGGCGTTGCGCGCGCAATTGGACTTGATCGTTCAACTGCAGGATCAGTTGTGGAGCGTCTGGTCAATCGAGGACTGATTGAGCGTATTGTCAATGCCAAAGACCGCCGCCGACGGTCCTTGAAGCTCACGCAAAAAGGTCTGGACATTGTGAAGGCCGCAGAACCGGCAAGCTATTTAGCGCAGAAAAAATTGGTTCAAGGTCTGAACAAACAAGAGGTTGAGACCCTGATCAGCTTGTTAAGCCGGCTTATGGAGACAACGCATCAACAAAACCGTGTCGTGGTACAACACCCGGTTTTGGATTCCAAACGCACAGCTGCTCAAAACTCATCAAAACAACCAGCCCTTACAGATTAAATCCAAGGGTTTTAGAAAAAGCGCTTGGATGTGTGCTTATTCCACCAAAGTCAATTTCATGACATCTACCATGGTGGCATGTGCATCAGTTGAGCCAATGTTTTTGATCTTATGGTCTCTGTCACCGCGATAACGCAAGGTCTCGCCTGCTTTCACAGTCTTGGTTTCACCATTAACGGTGACTTCCAATGTGCCAGACAGAACACTTAAATGTTCAACGCAGCCTGCCTGATGGGCTTCGGATTCCAAAATGCCCCCCGGTTTGGCAATTAAATCATACCATTGAAGCCATTCAACCGCATTCAGCGCACCTATGATGGCAAGCGTGCACAGGCCGTCCTGGCTGGTGAGAATGGGAATGGCAGTTTTGGTGGCATGTTCGATGAAATTTGGCTGATGGTCGGTTTTTAAAACCTCATCCACCGTTGTGTCCAAGGCGCGCGTTAACCGCCACACGGTGCCCAATGTTGGATTGGTCTCGTTACGTTCAATTTGCGAAATAATCGATTTGGCAACACCCGATTGATTGGACAATTCTCCAAGCGACAGATTGTAAGCTTTCCTCAAGCGTTGGATGGTTTTTCCAAGGGCTGGAGAATATTCATTTGCCGTTTCTTTGGGCACGCGTTTGCGGGGTTCCCTTGACATTTCGGCGTTCCTTTTATATTTCCATAGTGTTCTTTATAAAGAACAGTGCTAGATTTAGGCGTATACCATTGGCTATTCAAGCATTATATGGCGGTTTAGTGAACAGATGTTTGGTGAAAATGCAACTTTAAACCTAATGATCGAGCTTAACGTTTGGAAGAAAGAACACTAAATCAGACACATTTACGTGATTGAATTTGGGGTTTTGAGGATTTTTTGGTGCAACATTTTCCGGTTTTTCTTGATCTTTCGGCTGCAAACATCGTCATTTTGGGCGGTGGCGAGCTCGCGTGCCAAAAATACCGGTTGCTGGCCAAGACGTCGGCACATGTCACGTTGATTGCCGATGAATTGAACGATGAGCTTGCCGATCTGGCGCTAAACAAAGACATTATATGGCGCAAGAAGGATCTCAGTATTGAAGCGCTTTCGGATACGGATTTTGAAGGCGCACGTCTTATTTATGCAGCTGATGTCAATGAAGCATGTGCGCTGCAAGCTGTGGAACTGGCCCATGGGCTAAACATTCCTATTAATGTCGTGGACCGGCCTGATCTGTGCAGTTTTTTAACGCCGTCTATTATTGACCGCGACCCTGTGACCATTGCCATTGGCACACAAGGGTCAGCGCCGGTTTTAGCGCGCACGATAAAATCCAAGATCGAAGCCCTATTGCCGGCTCGTATTGGCGCGTTGGCAAAACATGCCTCTGGTTTGCGCGCTCGTGTGAAATCAGCCATCGGCACTGCCGAGCAACGTCGTGTGTTTTGGGAAAAGTTTTTTGCAGGCCCCCCTGCCCGGCTATATCTGGCGCGCAATATGCCAGCCTTCAATGCTGCCGTTGATCAAGCGCTAGATCAGGTCAGTCAATTGGATGAGAGCTCTGTGGGCTGTGTATCACTCGTTGGTGCCGGTCCTGGTGATCCCGACCTTTTGACCCTAAAGGCTCAACGTTGCCTGCAAGAGGCCGATGTGATTGTTTATGACCGCCTCATCGGGCCACATATTCTTGATTATGCCAGGCGTGATGCTTTGAGGATTCCGGTGGGCAAGACCCCAGGCCAAGACAGTATCAGCCAAGCTGAAATCAACCGCATTTTAACGCGCGAAGCACTGGTCGGTAAAAATGTCATCAGGCTCAAGGGTGGTGATCCGTTTGTGTTTGGCCGTGGCGGTGAAGAACTCGCCGTTCTTGAAGCCATGGATATCGCTGTTGAGATTGTCCCCGGCATTACCGCGGCTGCGGGATGTGCTGCTTCTATTAGACTGCCGCTGACTGTGCGCGGGCAAAACCGGTCGATTACACTGATCACCGGCATGACGGGTGATGGTATGGCGGAGCATGATTGGGTAGCTTTGGCAGCGCCGGGTGCTGCTTGTGCGCTTTATATGGGTGTGCGCACGGCCGGTCATATTCAACAGCGATTGTTGCAGGCTAAAATTGATCCTGAAACGCCTGTGGTGATTGTTGAAAACGGCACCTTGGACACTGAAATTGTGGTGATTTCAATAATTTCTCTGCTGGAACAAGCCCTTGAACAACATGATCTTAAAGGCCCTGCTGTCATCTTTATTGGTCTTATTCCCAATGACGCTTTGATGGCAAGAGATGACATTGAAAAACACTTACACGACAACTCTCAAAATGACGTGCTCGCATTTCCTGGACCATTTTCTGTGGGAGATAAATCATGAGCGCACAGATTTTAACAGCAAATATTTTGCGCACTGGCCTGGTGGTGTTTCTTGCACAAGACCATAGCTGGTCGGAGAAAGTTGATGAGGCTGCTGTAGCGAACACAGAAGAAGACGCCAAGGCTCTTGAAGCCAAGGGGGTTGAAGATAAAATCGCCAATCTGATTGTCGACCCCTATCTGGTCGATGTGATTGTGGAAGACGGCAAAATTAAAGCGACCCACATTCGCGAGCGTATTCGCACATTGGGACCCAGTGTTCATCTTGACCACGGCAAACAGGCCGAAGGCACCGCCGGCCAGTTCATGCCTGTTGATGGTGGTGGTCAAACATCTTCGGCCCAGGCCAAAATCGCGCGTGGCAAACGGACTTGAACGAGAGGTAAGCTATGTATCGCTATGATGAATTTGATGCACGCTTTGTCAATGAACGGGTTGGGCAATTGCGCGACCAGGTTGAGCGCAGGCTTAAAGGCGAGATTACGGAAGAGGAATTTCGACCGCTGCGCCTGATGAACGGGCTATATCTGCAACTACACGCCTATATGTTACGGGTTGCTGTGCCCTATGGCACTTTGTCGTCGCGGCAATTGCACCGTTTGGCAGACATTGCCACCAAATATGACAAAGGTTATGCGCATTTTACCACGCGCCAGAACATTCAATATAATTGGCCAAAGCTGGAAGATGTGCCGGAAATTTTGTCAGACCTGGCCGAGGTTGAAATGCATGCCATCCAGACATCGGGCAATTGCATTCGCAATGTAACATCTGACCAATGGGCAGGGGCCGCAGCTGACGAGATTGCCGATCCACGGCCGATTTGTGAGTTGATCCGGCAATGGTCAAGCCTGCACCCTGAATTTTGCTATTTGCCCCGCAAATTCAAGATCGCTGTCACCGGCAGCCCGCATGACCGGGCGGCTGTGAAATTTCACGATATTGGCCTGCGCATGCATCGCAACTACAAGGGCGCGCCTGGCTATGAGGTGCTGGTGGGCGGCGGGCTTGGACGCACACCCATGATTGGCATTACGGTGCGCGAGTGGTTGGCGGAAGAAGAGCTGCTTGCTTATCTTGAAGCCATTATGCGGGTTTATAATTCGCTGGGCCGCCGGGATAATAAATATAAAGCGCGTATTAAAATTCTGGTCCATGAAACCGGCCATGATGAATTTCGCAGATTGGTGGACGAGGAACACGCCAAGATTGAGGCGCCTGCCGTATTGCCAGACCCGCGCGAGCTTACGAGGATTGAGGCTTATTTTGCTGAGCCTCAATATGAAGACTTGGCCGAGCAGGATGCAGGTTACAATAAGGCGCTTGCAACGAGTAAAGATTTCGCCAATTGGGTGAAGTCAAATGTCGCAAAGCATAAAAAGCCGGGTTATGCGATTGCCAATATTTCTCTTAAGCCTGAAGGCGGCATTCCAGGTGATGCGACGGATAAGCAAATGCATGGGCTTGCCGATCTGGCCGAGACCTACAGTTTTGCTGAAATTCGCGTAACGCATGAGCAAAATCTGGTTTTGCCTTATGTGCGCAAGAGCGATCTGTCTGATTTATGGCAAAAGCTGCAAGCCCTTGAGCTAGCTCCCGCTAATCTGGGCCTAATGACGGATATTATCGTGTGCCCGGGTCTTGATTATTGTGCTCTTGCAACAGCGCGTTCTATTCCGGTTGCACAAGAACTGACAAATCGGTTTGCCAGCCTTGAGCGGCAACATGATATCGGCACATTGCGGCTTAAGATTTCCGGCTGCATCAATGCCTGCGGGCATCATCACGTAGGCCATATCGGCATATTGGGTGTCGACCGCAAGGGTGAAGAAATTTATCAGATCACGCTTGGTGGATCAGCCGATGAAAATGCTTCTATCGGCAAAATTATCGGCCCTGGCTTCACAGGTGATGAGATCAGTGACGCGGTTGAAACCGTGGTTGATACCTATCTTGATATTCGCCAAAAAGACGAGCCGTTTATCGATACTTACCGGCGGGTTGGCAAAGATCCTTTCAAGGAGGCGCTTTATGCCACTGCTTAAGTTTGGCGAGTTTGTAGAAGATGATTGGGTTGCGTTGATTGATGGTGAAAGCCTGCCGCAAGGATCTGACGTCATTGTGCCGTTTGAGCGGTTGGTTGAAGATATTGACACACTCAAAGCACATAATGGGTCTTTGGGCGTGGCCTTTCCCAATGATGCCTCAATAGAAGATTTAAAACCTTATCTAGCAAACCTTGATGTTGTGGTCTTGTCGTTCCCTGCTTTTGGTGATGGCCGGGCTTATTCGCAAGCCAAGAAGTTAAAATCGCAGCTTGGGTTTTCTGGTGAAATTCGTGCCAGTGGCAACGTGCTTCCCGATCAGTTCGCGTTTATGCGCCAATGCGGGTTTAACGCTTTTGATGTGCCCGACCGCCAAAGTCTTGATGCCTGGCAGCAATCAGCCACTTCAATGACGGTTGCTTATCAGCGTGGTTTTGGACCGGAGCGCGGCTTTGCCCCGGAAAATGCTTTGGACAGGCGTAAGGAGTATTTTGATGATTAATTTTGAAGCTGTGAAAACGGATTATCAAGACCTCACTGGTGAGGCAGTGCTTGAACCTTTGATCAAGGATATTTTTCCCGGGCGGATTGCACTGGTGTCCTCATTTGGCGCTGAATCAGCCGTGCTGTTGCATATGGTCAGCGAGATTGACAAATCAACGTCGGTGATTTTTCTCAATACCGGCAAATTATTTGCCGAAACGCTGGTGTTTCAAACACAACTCACGAAACGCCTGGGGCTCACTGATGTCCGTGTCATAGAGCCAGCAAAAAGTGATCTAGAGACTTATGACGGACAAGGTACTCTTTGGGAGAGTGACACGGATGCCTGTTGTCACATTCGCAAAGTGCTGCCTATGGAACAGGCATTGAAGGGTTTTCAGGCGTGGATTACCGGTCGCAAAAGGTCTCAAGGCGGTATTCGCTCTGAGCTGCCCTTGCTGGAAACAGCCGACTGGCGCTTAAAAGTCAATCCGCTTGCCGGATGGACGCCAGAACAAATTGAGAATTATCTCACCCAACATGATTTGCCGCGCCATCCGCTGGTGGCCGAAGGCTATCCATCAATTGGATGCATTCCCTGCACCATCCCCGCAGGCGGCTCAGACGCACGCTCTGGCCGTTGGGCCAATCAGGAAAAGGGTGAGTGCGGCATACATTGGTCGGCCAATGGCAAGCCCATGGCGATTTCGAAGTAAAATCTTTTAAAGAGAATGCACAAAAGAGAAAGACGAGATCTCGCCTAAGCTCAATCTCGCCTCCCTGTGTCCAACTCAACTGGTCCGAACCGGAGTTCTTTCCTGTCGCTTTGAACAGTTTCATCTTGATTGATGAAGCTAAGTTTGGCGAGTGCTGATATGGCGTTTTCCACACGTGTCCACAGGGTTTCAAAATCTGTGGATAAGTTTATGAGTAACGTGATGTCTGTGTAATTTATCGCTGAAAACCGCTCAAGCGCGCGATATAAACCGCCCCAAACCCATCCAAAATCTGTTTCACGGTGTCATCGGGCGATCCGTAAACCGTGACTTGGGTCGTAATGGCGACTGTTTGAAAAGCTTTTGCAAAATTCTCCATGAAGAATTTTAGATGTACAACAGTTGCTGCTGAATCACGATAACGCTCATAGATTTGGTAATTGATGTTATCGTCTGTCACATAACATTCAAAAATCAATGTGTCGGGTTCATTTGCTTTGGTGGTATCAACCATCGTCTTCATCTGTGCTTTAAAGCCTTCAAGGCTGTCCGGCTTTATCTGCCCTTCGACGATCAAGATAATATTACCGCTCATAGACTTCTCCTGTTATTTTTCTTCAGATTTGTGATGTGTAAACACCATGCAAAGCACTGCCGATATGACGAGGGCTGCAGAGGCAGTAAGTGATGATGGCAGAAAACTGCCGGTTTGATCAAACAATAGACCTGCATAAGCAGGCCCGATGATCTGACCAAGGCTAAAGGCCGCTGTCATGATGGCTAATATGCTGCGTGGATCGCCGCCGGTCAATTCGCGCGCAGCCACAAGGCCCAGGGCTGCGATGGCCACAAATGTGCCGCCAAGCAGGCTCGCTGCCAGGATTATGCCTGATGGTGTTACCCATAAAACACTAGCGCCTACACCTAGGGCTTCGACGACGCAGGCAAGTGAAAACGCCTGAATGATCCCTATTTTACCGCCAATCCAGTTCCATACGACGATTGAGATGGCAGCCGTCAAGCCCACAATAAACCAGATGATGGGCTCAAGAGCTTGTACTTGCGGTGTGGTGCGCACAATGACAACCAGGAAAGTTGCGGTAATCACATAGCCGAAACCATAAAGGCCATAGGCAATGACAAGAGCCAGGGTCGCTGAATTGGATTTGCCCTTGCCCGGCAAATGTTCCGGCTCTGCCTGATTGGGAACAAGGAAGACAACAAGAGCTGTTGCTATAAGTGAGATGAGGCCGCTGATGATCCATTGCGCGCGCCAATCATAGTCAAGTGCGGCAAGGCTGGAAATGAGGACAGCTGACAGCGCTATGCCCAAGCCGACACCGGCAAAATGCAGGGCTGAAAATCCTCGATGGCCGGAGCTTCGCAAACGCTCCAAAACTAGGGTCGAGGCAAAAACCAAAACGATCGCTGATGCAAAACCTGCAATAAACCTAACACTATAAAAACCAGGCATATGGGTGAACAGCCCGGTTGCTGCTGTGGTGAGAGCGCTTGCCAATAATCCAACAAATAACCAGGTGCGGCGTGAGCCCGGCAGGTTTGGTGTGGCTGCAAATAATGCGCCTAATAAATAACCGGCATAATTGGCTGAGGCGATTAGCCCTGCTTGGCCCTCGCTTAGGTCTAAATTTTCCAGCATGAAGGGCAGGATTGGTGTGTAAACAAACCGCCCTATGCCCATAGAGATTGCAAGAGCGATGAGGCCGCCGATGGCAAGTGATATCGGACGTGGTGGGGTAGTCATTAGCGCCGTATACCGTGAGCAAGACTTTCTGGCAACTAAGGATTACAATTGATGTTTTCGTGATTTGAAATTTTTGCAGGAACAATATCTTCTAACATATGAACTTAAAACAAATAGAGTTCGGTTTTTGATTAAGGAGTATTGAAATGAATTTTCATTTATGGGCTGGCTCCATTGTTGCCACATTTTTGAGCTTTGTGCTTACAGAACATGCCGGAGCTCAAACAGCTCCTTCACCCACTGAAATTGCCCAGTATCGTGGTTTGCATCTGGCCGTACATAAGGGCGATCTTTCAAAAATCAATTCGCTTGCGAATAATAAAAAAGCAATTGAGACACGGGATGCTGCTGGGCGTACCCCTTTAATTGTTGCCGCTTTTGCGTCTCATGATGAAGCTGTTATTGCTCTTATCAAAGCCGGCGCTGATCCTAATGCTCTTGATAACGAGAAATATGACATCGTAACAATTGCAGCTGTGGCCAATGATGTGCCCCTGCTCAAATTAGCACTTAAAAATGGCGGGAGCGCCAAAAACATCACAAGCCCATATGTTGGCACAGCTTTGATTGCTGCAGCCCATCTGGGTCATGTTGAGGTTGTTAAGACTTTAATCAAAGCTGGTGCGCCGCTGGATCATGTCAACAATCTTGGCTGGACGGCCCTGATTGAAGCCATTGTTTTGGGAGATGGCGGTTCAAACCATGTTGCCTGCGCGCGCGCTTTAATTGCGGCAGGTGCCGATAAAACGATCAAAGATCGCAATGGCAAGACACCATTGCAGCTTGCCAAAGAGCGCGGGTTTAAACAAATGATTGAACTGTTTTGAAGTCGGCTTGCCGGCAGTTACAGGCTGGCCGCAGTTAGCTGCCTGCTTCCAGTGCCTGGCCAATGTCTTCAATCAGATCATCAAGATCTTCCAGGCCTACGGAAATCCGCACCATGCCCTCGCCTATGCCGACTTGAGCACGGGCTTCTTCACCGATATTGCGATGGGTGGTAGAGGCTGGGTGTGTGATCAGTGATTTGGCGTCTCCAAGATTGTTGGAGATGTCGATGATGTTCAGCTGGCGCATCATATCAAACGCGCCTTGGCGCTCACCTGCGACATCGAATGTTACAACCGTGCCGCCGGAACTCATTTGCTGTTTGCACAGCTCAAATTGCGGATGGCTTTCCAAATAAGGATAGGCCACTCGCTCGATGCCTTTCATCGTTGAGATGGCTTTCGCAATTTTCAACGCGGCTTCACTTTGGGCTTTAACGCGCAGGCTCAACGTCTCAAGACCTTTGAGCAAGACCCAGGCATTAAACGGGCTGCAAGCGGGTCCGGTGTGACGGGTAAACGGTTTGAGCGTTTCTTCCTTGAATTCTTCTGTTGACAGCACAGCACCGCCCATAACGCGGCCCTGGCCGTCAATATGTTTGGTGCCTGAATAAACGATAATATCAGCCCCATACTCAAATGGTTTTTGTAAAATTGGAGTGGCAAAAATATTGTCCATCACGACACAGGCTCCAGCCTTGTGAGCCATGTCGTTGACGGCTGCCATATCAATCACTTCAAGGCCGGGATTGGACGGTGTTTCATAAAACACGACCTGCGTTGGCTCAGACAATGCCTGTTTCCACTGGTTTAAATCCGTGCCATCAACAAGAGTGAATTCAACGCCAAAGCGCGGCAAAATATTGGTGATGATTTGAAAGCACGAACCAAACAGCGCACGGGATGCCACAATGCGATCACCGGCTTTTAGCTGGCAGGCCATAGAGGCATAAACAGCCGCCATGCCTGAGGCTGTGGCAAAAGCTGCTTCAGCCCCTTCCAACAAGCTCAAGCGCTCTTCAAACATGGAAACAGTCGGGTTGCCATAGCGTGAATAGACATAACCGTCGTCATCACCGGCAAAACGGGCTGCGGCTGTTTCAGCATCGGGATAAACATAGCCCGAGGTTAGATATAGTGCCTCAGAGGTTTCGCCAAATTCCGAGCGGGTCATGCCGCCGCGGACAAGTTTGGTGGCTTCACGCCATTTTTTTTCTTCTTGTGTGCTCACCCTTGTACCCATGGTAAATTTGCATGTTTCCAGCCGCCCACCGTGCCACGGTGGCCATCAGCATCTTTGTCACCTTCGAAGCCTTCAGCAACGTTGTAACAATCGCTATACCCTTCTTGCGACAGCAATGTTGCAGCAGCAGCAGAGCGGACACCTGAGCGGCAAATGAGCAAGATTTCCTGATCTTTTTCAATGTTGGCAGCTTCGATCTCGGCCACAAAATTTTCATTACGCTGACCGGTAGAGAAATGTTGCCATGGTATGCGCACCAGGTCTTTTATGGCGGGGACGCCGACATAGTTCCATTCAGCATCTGTGCGCACGTCAATCAGGACCGCGCGCGGGTTTTCTTGCAAGCGCTTATAGGCCTGTTGTGGCAAAATATCACCTTTGTACATGAGGCCCTCCTTGCTTAAAGCCATCATCAACTTGCTATATAAAAAATCCACTTAAAATGCCGTGGTTTTCTTTATCGAACGAATAGTACTTTATATCAAACACTTTAAAAAGCAATAAAAACACAGGATTTTGCTTAAAAAAATGCCCTGGCTGTTAAAACCAGGGCATTAAAACCAAAATTTTTAGCAGAATTAATCTTGTGGAATGCGTAGCACCTGACCTGGATAGATTTTATCAGGATGTTTCAGCATTGGTTTATTCGCTTCAAAAATCGCTGGATATTTATTCGCACTGCCCATCGTTTTCTTGGCAATAGCGCTTAAGGTATCACCGCGTTCAACTGTGTGAAAAACCGGTTCTTTTGCATCAGGAGCTGTAACTGCAGCTTCCACAGAGCCGATGCCGATCACATTACCTGCCGCGAGGATGATTTTTTCAAGCGCGCTTTGGCTTTCCACTTCACCTTTAATGACAGCTTTATCGCCCTGGACTTCAATCTGCACACCGTTTGAGCCTAGATTATGTTTATCGACTTCTTTCTTGATCGCTTCAGCATCTGGGGCTTCATCTTCTGAGCCAATTCCAAGCATTTCGCCAGCCGACTTAATAAATTGATACAACCCCATATGACGTCTCCCTTTCAAAGAATTACTATCATTTGATATTTAACGAAAATTACTCCCACTTTTCAACCAAAGGTTTTTGCGCGTGCAATTTTGTCCCATACCGAATCATAAAACTCTGTTTATGATGACCTGCAGGCCGGATTTAGAAGTACTGAGGTGGGAAGACATGTTCGTGCTTAAGTTTTATTCGATCTTGCATAAACTCATAAGAACCGCATTTATTTTCAGCATAATCTATATAGCTATCAGCCTGGTTTCTCCTTACGCATGGGCACAAAAAGCCGGGCCTTTTCACCCAATGGATGCGCTGACCGTGCGCGAGGTTAATGAAGCGGTGCAACTGCTTAAAGCGCGCGGTCATGTGGATGCACAGACCCGGTTTGCCGATGTTCGGCTAGAGGAAATGCCAAAGCCGCAAATGCTCGCTTGGCGGCGCGGCATGGCGTTCACACGTACGGCTTTTGTGATTTACCGCAAGGATAAGAAAACCTTTGAGGCTCTGATTGATCTCACCGGACGCAAGATCATTTCTGTAACACATAAGCCGGGTGTGCAGCCTAGTATTTTGCAAGAAGAATGGGACACGGCGCGCAAATTGACCATGGCAGACAAGCGTTGGCAGGCGGCCATGGTCAAGCGCGGGCTCAAGGATTTTAAAAGAATTTTTTGTGCGCCCCTTGGGGCTGGATATTTTGGTGAGGTAAAATATCAAGGCCGCCGTCTGATGCGCGTGCCCTGTTCTGTTTCGCATGCGCCCACCAAAGATCCGATAGAGCGTTTGTACCGAGCCTATGGCATTCCCATTGAAGGCGTTCACGCGGTTGTAGATGTTGAAGCTGGTAAAGTCCTTGATGTGATCGACACCGGTGTTGTTACCCCTTCCACAATCGGTGACAAACCCTCTGAAAGCGCTCTGGTAAAACAGCGCAGTTTGTTGAAACCGGTTTTGTTATTGTCTCCGCAGGGCGCCAATTTCAAGCTGTCCGGTGGCATTAATGTGGAATGGCAAAAGTGGTCATTTCATCTGCGTGCTGAACGGCGCACGGGACCCGTGATTTCCCTGGTGCGGTATAAGGATGCCGGGCGCAATCGACTGGTGGCCTATCAAATGGCACTGTCGGAAATGTTCGTGCCATATATGGATGGGGATCGTAACTGGAATTACCGCAGTTATATGGATGCCGGTGAATATGGCATTGGCTATCTTGCGTCCTCACTTTCACCAGGCCGGGATTGTCCGCTGCAAGCAGCTTATATTTCACCTTATATTCCCAGTGATAAGGGCAGCGTGTTTCGTGTCAAACGCGGCATTTGTATTTTTGAGAGAAATTCAGGCGACCCGTTATGGCGGCATGAAAACATTGCCACACAACGCACCCAAAGCCGGCCTGGTGTTGAACTTGTGGTGCGCATGGCCACGGTGATTGGCAATTATGATTATCTGATTGACTGGGTGTTCAATCAAAACGGCGATATTAAAGGCCGTGTTGGGGCGGCTGGCATTGTTGCGGTTAAAACCGTCAACAAGGCGTCTGCCGCACCAAATCCCAATCAGCTAAAGGGGTCTCAAAAACCTGAAAACGGAACATTGGTGTCGCCCAGCATGTTAGCGGTTTATCACGATCATTATTTTTCATACCGTCTTGACCTTGATGTTGAAGGCCAGGAAAACACATTGATCCGGGATCGCCTGGTGCCAAGCTTGCTGGAGAAATCCAATAAGCGCCGCAGCATTTGGACAATAGAACCGCAAGCCGTCACTCAAGAAGGGCCGGTTCGGGGACAACGTGAAATCTGGCGCGTTGTCAACCCGCATGGACGCACGCGGCTGGGTCATAATCCCAGTTACCAGCTAATGCCCGGCATGACGACGACCTCTGTGCTGTCTCCCGATGACACGCCGCAAAAGCGAGCTGCGTTTTCTGCCGAAAAATTATGGATCACTGCCTTTAACAAACATGAGAAATATGCCTCAGGCCCTTACCCGAACCAGCATCCGGGCGGTGCTGGTCTGCCGGCTTATGTCGCAGACAAACAACGCGTTGAGAGCAAGGATATTGTATTGTGGTACACCATGGGTTTTCACCACATAACACGGGTGGAAGACTGGCCGATGATGCCAACCATGTGGCATGACTTTACGCTTAGGCCGTTTAATTTCTTTGATGAAAACCCGGCAATTAATGTGGCGCCAAGTTTTGCCCGCCCCGCACGCGAAGCCCCGTCAAAACCAGGCGTACCAAAGCCGGCGCAACCTAAGCAATAATACCTAAGCTTACGGGCCGGACCATTTGATCTGACAGATTTCAGCGCTCTTACCGGCAAAATTCCAAACATGGCCAAATGCGCGCAAGCGGCTTTTATCTGCCCTTGCGACGATAATATCAGGAGCGATCCAATATTCTGAATTTTGGACACTGACCGGCTTGTTGTCTTTTTTACCGGCAATGGGTGTTATGGCACCTTCAACAATTTTACCGATTTTGACAATTCTGGTCTCATTTTCAACGTGATAATCAATGCTCATTTGTTCAGCGCCCAAGAACGTACCAACAAGAATGCGCAATAAGCCCGTTGAGCCATGGGCATCACCGGAAAAGATTTTTTGTAAGGCTTTATCAGCGTAAATGCTCGCGCGCTTATCAATGAATAAGGCTGCCGTCCAATTGCCACGCGTCATGAGGCCGGGAATTTCGGCAAACAATCCTACATTCAGATTTGACAAATCGACATCACCATAATGACCATCGTCAATGCGAAAGCAGGCCCAGGTCTGACATTTACCTTCGGTTGGCGGATGCTGGCCAAGTGAGATCACGCAGGGACAGAAAACATCGCAACTGCAGCTCAGCGCCATTTCGCCGTTGATTTTCCACGCCGGTATTTTTGCCACGTCAAAGGCTCCTAACTGATTTGCAAAACCATGCGACTTATTATTGTAACGCTCCAGGCAAGCAGGGCCAGCCCTGATATGCGGGTGAGCCATTTTGGATTGGGGATGGTTTTTTCAATCAACATAAGCACTGTAAGAATGCTCATCCAGACCAAGTTCATGAGCCCTGCGGCAAACATCACCAACATTAGCGCCCAACAGCACCCCAAACAGGCAAGCCCATGTTCAAGGCCCATCTTGAAAACACCTGAAGTTTTTTCAGACCAGCGCGTCATGAGAAATGGCATGGGTGAGCGACATTTTACCATACAGGCCTGTTTGAGCGGGCTGAGCTGATAGGCACCCGCTGTGGCCAAAATACTCGCCATTGTTAAGGGATGGGTTAAAACCAGCCCCTCACCCATTAACGCGTACGAAGTGAACAGCCATTGTAATGAGGCGGCGCTTAAGCAAAACACGAGCCATACAGCTAGAAAGCCTGCAAGCAATACCCAAGGCTGCACGGTGGCGATTTGTTTACGCCGCGCTGCTTTGGTAATGTCCATATACGCCAGCATCAGAGGCGATGATGCGGGCAACATCATAGCAATTATCATGGCAAACCACATGGGCAGATAAAACCCGATAGCACTTAGGACTGATGTCTTGGCATTCAGCAGTGTTGCTTGGCCTATTGGCCCGCAGATTGACAAATAAAGCGCACGGGCAAAGCTCATCTCGCCATCTGTGGTGAAATATTGCTGCAAAGCTGTCATGCCGGGTCCTGCCTGGCTTAAACTTACTTCACTTGCAAAACCTGAAAGCATGATCACCAAAAACACCCAGCCAAGTCCCGTCATAATCACCATGGCAGAAATCATGATCACGTTAGGCTGCATGAATTTTTGCAAGCCACGTGTGGCAAGTGATTCGGGATAATGAGTGAGCTGATCAGACATAATTTAGCTGCAAATAAAGTTATAAACAGAGTTATAAACACACCAAGGCGCTAAAACCTTGGGATTATGGTGGCATGTGTGTTTCTAGACAATAAATTTTCTATAGGAATATTGTTTCCGTCGGATTTGATTTATTATGGTTGAACTCAAAAAAGAAAAAACAAAGCACTCAGTGATGCATGAAGATACGCAAATAGCAGTGGTTGGTGCTGGGCCTGCAGGGCTCGCTACAGCTATTTTATTGGCGCGGTCAGGCGTGAATACCTTTTTGTTTGACCGACCGGCCCAGGAGGGTTTCCAGGACCTTCGCACCAGTGCTTTGATGCAGGCCTCAGTTCAATTATTACGGTCAATCGGTGTTTGGCCGCAAGTTGCCGCCCACACAGCGCCTTTATGGGTGATGCGCTTGATTGATGCGACCGGGCGCAAGCTCAAAGCGAAAAATATCGATTTTGATTCTCACGAATTGGGCAGTCAGCCGTTTGGTTGGAATATTCCCAATAATATACTGGTTGAGGCCCTTAAAGGTGAAGCACAAAACTATCCGAATTTGCATATATATGAAACTCAGGGGTTGGAGCAAATTGAACTTGAGAGAACCCATGTCCGTCTGATTTTTCGAGAAGCTGAGTTAACAACAACCGCAAAACTGGTGATTGGGGCAGACGGACGCCAATCGCGGGTGCGTTCTGAAAGCCGCATTCAAACCAATAAATGGCGTTATAATCAAACAGCTATCGTGTGCACATTTGGCCATGAAAATCCTCACAATGGCATTTCCACCGAATTTCACCGCTCTGCTGGACCACTGACCCTGGTGCCATTAGACAATAACCGCTCAAGCTTAGTATGGATGGAAAAACCCAAAATAGCAGAGAAATTAGCAGCGCTTGGCGATTCAGATTTCGCTCAAACACTCGAGCGGACCACAAATAGGATATTGGGAGAGATTAGAGATATTGGTCCACGGCAAAAGTTTCCCATATCCGGCCTCACCGCACGACAATTTGCCCTTAATCGCGCCATGCTGGTTGGCGAAGCAGGCCATGTCTTTCCGCCGATTGGCGCACAAGGTCTTAACCTTGGGTTACGTGATGGTGCTTTAGCCGCTGAATTGGTGGATGATGCCCTTCGTGAAGGGTTGGATCCCGGCAATAATCTTGTGTTGAGCGAATATGATCGCAGGCGTCGGCGAGATATTATGCCTCGTACGGTTGCTATTGATTTCCTTAATCGCAGTGTGATGTCGGATTTACTGCCATTTCAAGGTCTCCGGAAATTTGGGATTATGGCGCTTGATAAATTTGGCCCCCTGCGCCGTGCCCTCATGAGCCGGGGCATTGCTCCTGTTCATGATTTGCCGCGGGTTATGAAACCTTCAGAGACAAATCTTGAAGCCCGTATCGATTTCTCCTAGATACGCTTTTTTGCCACGCGTATCTTTATCTCCAACTATCGCGCGATAGAAACCGGTGCCCACTTTTGAGAGATACGCTCTATGACTTCAAGATCGTGTCGTTATGGCTGCCCAAGGCGGGTGCTGATTTGGCATGGTCAGGGTGATCGCGAAATTGCGGCACAACGGGGACAACCATGGCCGGTAAAGTGTCGCCTTGTGCATTTTCAAGCAACTGATCAAACAGGCCGCGCGTGCGATAATGCTGATCTTGAAGCGCTTCATTTAACGTGCGCACAATATTGCAACAGCAATCTTCGCTGTAAAATAATTTTTGCCAATCGCGCGCAGGCTTTTCTTCAATAATGGCGTGTATCGCAGAGCGTGTTGCTTGCGGGTCAATCGCGTCATCACGCAAGTCTGGGGTAAGGTCTATCAGTTCGCAAAACCGGTCCCAAAATTTCTGCTCAAGGGCAGCACATGCCAAAATCCTGCCATCTTGCGTTGGATAAAGCTGATAGCGTGGTGAACCGCCGGTAAAAACATCCGCGCCACTTTCCGGCCACTCGCCTGTTACAGCCCCCTTGCCGATCGCCCAATATGAAAGCGCAAACAAATGGTCGGTCATGGCAATGTCCAGATGACAGCCTGAATTGGTTTGCATTCGTGCGATAACGGCCAGCAAAATATTGATGACTGCGGGGTATGTGCCGCCAGCTATATCGGCAATTAAGGCAGGTGGTATAACGGGTTCGTCAAGCGTTCCATAAGACAAGTCCAACAGGCCGGTGTCAGCTATATAATTTAAGTCGTGAGCTGCAAAATCTGCTTTCGGACCGGCTTGGCCATAACCTGTGATGGAGCAATAGATAATTTTTTCATTGAGCGCTGAGACCGCCTTATAGCCAAGCCCAAGCCGGTCCATCACGCCGGGGCGAAATTGCTCGATTAAAATATCACACTCTTCAATCAGCGGTTTTATGAGATTTAATATTCTCTTGTCTTTGAGATTTATGGCGAGCGATTTCTTATTGCGGTTGAGCAAGGCAAAATTGATCGCCTCTCCCCCCCATTTAGGATCATAATGGCGCATTTCTTCGCCACTATTGGGCCGCTCTACTTTCAAGACTTCGGCACCTGCCTCACACAAGATCAAACTTGCCATTGGTCCGGGCAGTAGTGTCGAGAAATCTAGAATTTTAAGGCCTTTAAGCGGTTGTAATGTCATGGGCCGGCTGCTTTCAATCTTGTGTGTGCAGATTGCACGATTCGCATTTGGCCGTAACCGATTTGTCACAAGAGGCTTACAAAGATAGGCGTCAAGTCAAAGATCACGCGGACCTCATGTCAGCTGTCAAAAAGCCTTATATTTCCGCAAATATTTGATAATTATGGTCAATTTTCTGTCTACATGCTGTTAAAAGCAATAAAAGTCGCTGGATTTAACAAATTTTTGCTGTTTTTGCCATGCAAAGGCCACTATTATCCCCTCACAAATTAAGTTAAGTTTTGGAATTGAAACTGGCAGTTGATTATCGTTGTTTAGATTAAAGGCCTTGGGGACCATGGAAAACACTAAGCGGGACGCAAAATTCAACATTGGGCAAATTGTTAAACACCGGGTCTATCCATTTCGCGGGGTCATATTCGATGTTGATCCAACGTTTGATAATACCGAAGAGTGGTGGTCGTCTATTCCTGAGGAAATTCGCCCGGTAAAAGACCAGCCGTTCTATCATGTGCTTGCTGAAAATGAAGAGACTGAATATATAGCTTATGTCTCTGAGCAAAACCTGCTGGAAGATCAAACGGGCGAACCGGTACGTCACCCGCAAGTTGAAGAGTTCTTCGGTGAGCTGAAAAACGGCGTTTACGACACCCGCCATATTCAATCGCACTAATTTTTTGAATTAGGCCGGCCTCCCAGCTGTTCGCAACAATTCAATGCGTCATAAAATAACCGTAAGCGGCTATGCTTATAGCTGTTTATGGTTGAGATCGTTATTATTGCGGCTATGAAGAGACGATTCGCTTGCTTTTTCCCCCTTGCCCTGTTTTTAGGGACCGTTTTGCTATTGGCCGCGATGGCAGGCATTGTCCAACCTGCGCAGGCTGCAACCGTCTCCAAGATAAAGTCGAGCGGAAAAGTGCACCATGGCATCGCCATGCATGGCCTGCCTAGATATCCCTCAGGTTTTGCTCATTTTAAGTATGTAAACCCAAACGCACCCAAGGGCGGCAAGATTACATTTGCCTCTATTGGCAGTTTTGACAGCCTTAATCCGTTGATCATTAAAGGTGTGGCGGCGGCAGGCTTGCGGGGTTATGTGTATGAGAGCCTCATGGCACGGTCGTTTGATGAGCCATTTTCTCTCTATGGGTTGATTGCGCAAACCATTGAAGTTCCAAAGGACCGTTCCTGGGTTGCTTTCAAACTTCACCGCGACGCCAAGTTTTCTGATGGCAAGCCGATCACTGTCGATGATGTGGTTTTTTCCTGGAAAACATTGCGCGATAAAGGCCGGCCTAATCATCGGACCTATTATTCCAAAGTTGCCAAGATTGAACGACCCGGCCCCAGGACTATAAAATTTATCTTCGACAAAGGTGGCGATCGTGAAATTCCACTTATTTTGGGGTTGATGCCGATCATTCCAAAACATTTTTTCGGCACACGGGATTTCGAAAAAACAACACTAAACAAAGTTATCGGCAGTGGCCCCTATGTGATTGATGAGGTCAAGCCCGGTGCCTTGATCACCTATAAGCGAAACCCGGATTATTGGGGAGCAAAGCTTGCGGTTAATCAGGGCCGATATAATTTTGATCTTGTCCGCTATGAATACTTCCGCGATACCAATGCGGCCTTTGAAGCCTTCAAGAAAGGGCTTTATCAGGTGCGTGGCGAGGGCGACCCTAAAAACTGGGCCACCTCTTATGATTTCCCTGCTGTTAAACAGGGCCGCGTAAAACTTGAAGAATTTAAACTCGGGCTACCCTCGGGCATGTCGGCACTCGTTTTCAATACACGCAGGCCTGTGTTTAAAGACAAGCGTGTGCGCGCGGCATTGACCCTGTTATTTGATTTTGAATGGATTAATAAAAATCTCTATTTCGGTCTTTTTAGCCGCACCCAAAGCTATTTTGATAATTCCGAACTTGGGACATATAAACGGCCCGCTAGTAAAGCCGAGCGTAAATTATTGGCGCCTTATATGTCCGACATCAGCCCAGATGTTCTCAATGGAACATATCAAAGCCCGGTCTCTAATGGCTCGGGCCGCGACCGGCGTAACCTGCGCAAAGCCGTCAAACTTTTGAAAGAAGCCGGATATCATTTGCGCAACGGGAGCATGGTGCATGCAAAAACAGGCAAGTCCCTTGAGTTTGAAATATTGGTGGTCTCACGCGATCAAGAACGTCTGGTTTTGAGTTTTGCCCGTTCACTCAAACGGGCGGGCATTCAAATTCGTGTGCGCCAGGTTGATTCAGCTCAGTTTCAACGCCGTTTGCAGGTTTATGATTACGATATGGTGCCCTATCGCTGGTATGCTTCTTTGTCTCCAGGCAACGAGCAAAGCTTTTATTGGGGGTCGGCAAGTGCTGATCGCGACGGCACCCGAAATTACATGGGCGCAAAAAGCGCTGCCATTGATGCCATGATTATTGCCATGTTGCAGGCGAAAACGCGCAGTGGTTTTGTTACTGCCGTACGCGCCTTGGATCGTGCATTATTATCAGGGGTTTACGTCATCCCACTGTTTCATCTGCCAAATCAATGGGTGGCAAAATGGCAACATATACACCATCCAAAGCAGCAAACCCTATGGGGCATGCGCATAGACACTTGGTGGAATGGCGAGAATCAGAAATAAATAGCCTGCAGGCGTCTGAGTGATCTTGAGCATGTTGCAAATTGCTCCATGCACTATCCATTGAGACACGCTCTAGGTCATGACCTAGGTCCATGACCTAAGCTGGAGGGGCAATATGATCCTGTCGGATAAGGCAAAAATTGATCATTATGTTGATCAAGGCGTGTGGGGCAGTAATACGCTTGATGCGCTGTTTCGCAAATGCGTGCGCACGCAGCCGGACGATTTGGCACTTGTTGATGCTCCCAACCGGACACAGTTCACGGTCAATGAACCCAAAAGGCTTGACTATAAAGCACTCAACCATGCTGTTGAGCGGCTGGCGGGCACTTTTATCGGCCTGGGGCTTAAGCGTGATGATGTGGTTGCGGTGCAAATGCCCAATGTTGTTGAACAGATTGTGGTTGTGCTGGCAGGTATGCGCGCGGGGCTGATTATATCGCCACTGCCGATCATGTGGCGCGAGCATGAACTTAAAACAGCTTTGCCGTTAATAGCGCCGCGCGCCATCATCACCATGTCAGCGCATAATTTTGATCATGTAGATATGATGCGCAATGTCGCTCTTCACATCACAACGGTTCGTTTTGTTCTTGCCTTTGGGGAAGATTTGCCCGACGGCGTCATGCCACTTGATGAGATTTTCACCGAATCCACAGATCAATTGCCAGAAGTGGACGAGGAGCTCGCCAATAAACTCAATGCCAATGATGTTGCGATCATCACCTGGGCAGGTGGTGATTGTGCCGGCCCCTGCCCGCTGCCACGTTCGCATAATCAGTTAATTGCAGCAGGTCTTATGCCCATGCTGGAAGCTGGCCTTGCCGGTGGTTCAATCATTCTAAGCCCATATTTGCTCAATGGGCTGGTGGCCTTTAGCGTTTTTTTCATGCCGTGGTTGTTATCGGGCGGCAAACTGGTTTTGCACCATCCCTTTGACATCGATGTCTTTGCTGCTCAAATGCGCGAAGAACAGGTCAATTTTACGGGTCTGCCCCCTTCGGTCATTGATGTCATTCGCTCAGAAAATATCTTTGATCCAGCAAATGATGATACAAATCTTGACGCTATCGCTTGTATTTGGCCCGCCCCCATTTTGCCGCAGAATGCTGAGACGCGGGCAGCTGGGCTTGATGTGCCTGTCATCGATATTCGTAATTTGAACGAAATGGTTGTAGTGGCGCGCAAACGCCAAACGGGCGCGCGCCCGGCCTTAATTCCTCATGGCGCGTTTGGCGTGCCTTATGGGGGCGAACAAGGGCCCATTTTAATCAATACCCGGGTTAAGGGTTCTGTTTCGCTTAATGACACCTCTGAATCTTTATTAGGCGGTGACCTGCTGATCGAAAGCCCAATGATGTTCGATGACTATTTCCCTGCCGCGATCGATAATGCCCCTCAACCTGCTTTGGTGAAGGAAAAACAAAATTACATCAATACCGGTCATCGCTGCATGTTAACAGGTGGCACTGATGCCATGATTGAAATTCTCGCCCAAGATAACAACACGATCGTTCACGGCGGTTTGTGGATTTCAGCAGCGGAACTCGATCAACTGTACGCCCAATATGATCAATTTTCAGACGCTGCAGCCTTTAGTTTTGCCGATCCGGTTATGGGCGAACGCATTATGGCAGCAGTCGTGCCAAGTCCAGGGGTTGATATTAAGCTTAGCGATTTAACAGCCTATCTTGAGCAGCAAAAAGTCGCCGCATATAAAATGCCCGACCGGCTGGTCACTGTTAAGGCAATTCCGCGCGGTGCAAACGGCGAAGTGCTGCGCGATCAGGTTTTAGAAGAAATATAGCGGTCTGTCTTCCCGCTCATGTGTTTTGTGTTTAGGGGCTTTTTTTGGTATTTTTTTGCCCTGTTTGTTTTACAAAAATATTTAACTCTTATTTATCAGACATTGCTTAATGTTACGCCATAATGCGGGGGTGGGATGGCTCCTATTTGACACGTCAGGATTTACTATGGTTCAGGCAACGCGCGTTTTGGTGGTTGGCGGTGAAGAAAACGAAACGCTGAATACAGCAATTACAACAGGCGGTTATGAACGGCTAAGCGCTGATATTGCCAACACAAATAGCCTGCGCAACAGTGCTTGCGCACCCGATGTGTTGATTTTCAATTTGTACGGTACAAACACTGAAAATGATAAAGTACGATATGTCGATATCGCGAAAGAATTTAAATCAAAACAAGAAACTGACCAAGCACCGTTGATTTTGGTTGGACCGAGTACGCAGATTAATGATGGTTTTGTCCAACAATATAATTGGTTGTTTGATGAGATATTAGCTGACCCTGAGAGCGAAGTTCAAATTCGCCGCCGCATTAACTCCCTTGCCAGACTGAATAATATTAATCAGGAATTGTTGCGTCGGATTACGACTTTGCAAAAGTTTGGCATTGATGCACCAATTGCTCCCCAACCCCCTGAAAAAATTAAAGATGCAACCATATTAATTTTAGGTGCCTCAAAAGAATTTGCCATTATTGAAAAAGCCTTATCTCCTAGGGCGACACTTGTTGGTGCGTTGTCTTGTGCAACGGCCCTTGATTATCTCTCCAGACGGACATTCGATCTGGTGATTATCAACCTGCCAGAAGCTCCAGAAGACGTTGAAGAGCTGTGCCGCACAGCGCGGCGCAATCCGCAGCTGTATAATCTGCCTATATTAATCCTGGCAGAAGAGGACGCCCCTGATATGACAAGTCGTGCGGTGGCCGCTGGTGCAACAGGCCATCTGTCGAAGCCATTAGAGATTGATGAGTTGAAAAACCGGGTGAAAGGCTTGGTTTCGGAAGTTCATTTTCGCGACAGTTTGCGTGAAGTTTATGCGCGCGCGCGCCACCTTGCATCCAGCGATAGTCTCACCGGGCTTTATAGTCGCGGGTTTATGTTAGATCATCTCGCCACAGTTGTGAATGATTGTGAGCGCTCAAGGTCCATGTTTTCGGTCGCTTTTTTTGAACTTGAAAACATCGGGGCTATTAATGATGCTTATGGTTATATCTCAGGTGACCGAATTCTCCGCCAAGTTGGCGAAATGATGGGCATGCTTGTGCGTGGTGAAGATTTAATGGCGCGTTATTCAGGCGGCAAATTTACGGCGATCTTACCGAACACCGCACCTGGAGCCGCCCAGGTTGCTCTTAACCGGATTACTGGTGTGGTCAATTTTACAGAATTTTCGTTTCACGATGAACCTGAGAAAGCAAATATTAGTGACATTATTCGCGTACACCTCTCAAGTGGTGTGACGGGCTTTCAAGGGGGCGATACGCCAGCAGAATTGATTGACCGGGCAAGGAATATTTGCGCTGCTGGCGGGTGATTATTTCTTTTTACGAATTCTGTTTGCACTCTTCTCATTGTCGACGATAAACTTGTCCCCAATGAATTATTGAAGAGAAATGGATTTCCAATGACTGTGAATACCCCTGTGCAAATTGACGTTATTGTCGATACGATGTGCCCATGGTGTTTTTTAGGCAAACGCCGCTTGGACAAAGCTCTTAAAGAACGGCCAGATATTGATGTTGATATTCGTTGGCGGCCTTATCAGCTCGACCCCACGATCCCCAATGAAGGCATGGCGCGCAAAGATTATCTGGAGCGTAAGTTTGGTGCATCCGGCGCGTCCAATACGCGCTACAAGCCGGTCACCATGGCCGGCCTTGATGAAGATATCGCGTTTGATTTTGATAAAATTGAAAAATCACCCAATACGATTGATTCACACCGCCTGATCCGGTGGGCAGCCTCTGAAGGTTGCCAGGATGAAATGATAGAACATTTGTTCAAACTCTATTTTGAGGATGGTGCGGATATCGGCGACAAACAAGTTTTGCTTAAAGCGGCTGAAGATGTCGGCATGGATGTGGAGCTGGTCGACAGATTGCTTTCCTCTGATGCTGACCGTGACTTGATTGAACAAGAAATTGCCCAGGCCCGAGAAATTGGGGTGCAAGGTGTGCCGACATATATTTTTGAGAATAAATATGTGCTGACTGGTGCTCAAGAACCCCAAGTGCTGGTTTCTGCCATTGAACAAATTGTGCAACAAGCCGGCGTGGCTGAGACGCCTGACTAATCTGCACCTTTTGATGCCTCGGCAATTCGCGCCAATTGGGTAAGAAGTGTATGGGTCCCGTTAATGCGTTCTTCGGTGACGTCCCAATCGCGTTTATAGACCAATTTATGATCGGGCCTAAGACGGGCAATGCCCTCACGCTCGGATATGAATTCAATCAAGCCTGCCGGATTGGCAACCTGATCATTGTGGAAGCTCAGCACGCATCCTTTCGCACCTGCGTCAATCGAGCTGACACCTGCACGCCTGCACAGGGTTTTAATGGTGACAACTTTGAGCAAATGATCAACTTCTGTCGGATAGGCCCCAAAACGATCTATCAGTTCCGCTCCAAACTCACCTATTTCATTCTTATCTTGCAGACTTGATAACCGACGATAAAGCGCTAATCTTAAAGTGAGATCTTCAATATAATTTTCAGGAATAAGGACAGCTACGCTCAAATTTATTTGCGGCGACCATTGGTCTTCGCTCACGTCATCGGCGTCATCACCGCTTAATTTGGCAACAGCTTCTTCCAGCATGTCCTGGTAAAGTTCAAAACCGACTTCACGAATATGTCCGGATTGTTCTTGCCCGAGCAAATTGCCGGCACCGCGAATATCCATGTCATGGCTTGCCAGACTAAAGCCCGCGCCCAATGTATCAAGCGATTGCAGAACCTTGAGCCTGCGGTCTGCTGTGATGGTGAGTGTTTTATTTGGAGGGATTGTGAACAGCGCATAAGCCCTGATTTTCGAGCGCCCTACCCTGCCGCGTAATTGGTAGAGTTGCGACAAGCCAAACATTTCGCTGCGGTGGACGATCAATGTGTTGGCGGTTGGAATATCCAGGCCTGATTCAATGATGGTGGTTGACAGCAAGACATCATATTGCCGGTCATAAAAAGCTGTCATGACATCATCAAGTTGACCCGGCGGCATTTGACCGTGGGCTGTGGCCACTTTCACTTCGGGAATGTGCTCGGCCAAAAATTCACGCACTTCTTCAAGATCACTGACACGCGGACAGACATAAAAGCTCTGGCCACCACGATAAAGCTCGCGCAATAAAGCTTCGCGGATCACGACGGGATCAAATGGTGTGATGAATGTGCGCACAGCCAGGCGGTCAACCGGCGGTGTGGCAATGAGGGATAGGTCGCGCACGCCCGTTAAGGCCAATTGCAACGTGCGGGGAATGGGCGTTGCGGTTAAGGTAAGAACGTGAACCTGGGCGCGAAGTGCTTTGAGCCGCTCTTTATGGTTCACCCCAAAATGCTGTTCTTCATCTATGATCATCAGGCTCAGGTTTTTAAAGCTGATGGCTTTCGCAAGCAAAGCGTGGGTGCCGATGACAATATCGATTTCACCATTGGCAATCCCTTCCCGGGCGGCTTTCATCTGTTTGGTGCCTACCAGGCGCGATATTTGCGCTATATGTATTGGCAGCCCGGCAAAACGCTCAACAAAGGTTGCATAATGTTGGCGGGCCAATAGCGTGGTTGGGACCACAAGGGCTACTTGTTTGCCCTCCATGGCGGTTACAAAAGCTGATCTCAGGGCCACTTCTGTTTTGCCAAACCCAACATCACCACAGATCAAGCGGTCCATTGGCCGGCCCGAACTCAAGTCTTCCAGCACTGCGTCTATTGCATTTAACTGATCATCGGTTTCTTCAAAGGGGAAGCGGGCTGAAAATTCTTCGTAAGACCCGTCCTGGATCGCAATAACATCGCCTTTGCGCAAGGCCCGTGCTGCTGCTGTTTCAATCAGTTTTTCTGCAATATCAAAAATACGCTTTTTAAGCTTGGCTTTGCGTGCCTGCCACGCCCCACCGCCCAGCCTATCCAGTTGGGCTGTGGTGTCTTCGCCGCCATAGCGGGTGAGCAGTTCGGCATTTTCAACCGGCAGAAACAAGCGGTCGCCACCATGGTAGGTGAGATAAAAGCAATCGTGTGGTGCGCCCTGCACGTCTATGGTGCGCAAATCCTCAAACCGGCCAATGCCATGGTCTGAATGCACCACCAAATCGCCTGCATCAAGGGTTGAGAGCTCAGCTATAATGTCTGATGGTTTGCGCGTCTTGGTGCGTCTGCGCACCAGGCGGTCGCCCAAAATATCCTGCTCGCCAAGGATTGCTATTTCATCTGTTTCAAAACCCGCTTCCAGGCCCAACACGCTTAAACCGATTGTGTCATTGGGCAAAGCCTGTGCTGATGGCCAGTCGCTTATTTCACTGAGTGGAGCTACGCCATGGTCAGCGAGTACGCCGTGTAAACGGTTGCACGACCCATCAGTCCAGGCTGCGATCATTATGCGTTTACCACTTGAATTGAGCGTCTTTAAATGTGCTGCCACCGCATCAAACACATTGACATCGGCCTGCTCTCGCTCGGCTGCAAAGTTACGCGTTTGTCGTCCTTTTAGAGATAAAACAGGCTGTGTCTCGCTGGGCGCTTCTTCAAACGGTGTGAATTGCCGCACCATGGCGCCTTCAAACGCTCCTTCCCAATGGTCCTTCAGGAGATAAAGCGCTTCGGGCTCAAGCGGTTGATAAACAGGTGCGCCCAGACTTTCGCCCTGTGCTGCCGATTGGCGGGCTTCATAATAATCGGCAATTTGCTCGTGCCTTTCCCCAACGGCTTCTTGGGTCAGATGATCCAGGAAGATTGGAACTTCGGGCAGATAGTCAAAAATGCTTGCTAATTTTTCATGAAACAGCGGCAGCCAATGTTCCATGCCTTGATAGGTGCGACCTTCACTAATGGCTTCATATAAGGGATCTGTCCCTGTTACGGCCCCGAAACGTGCCCTATATCCTTGCCTGAAACGGCTGATGGTTTCCTCATTTAGGATGATTTCAGAGGCTGGTAACAATATGATTTCTTTGTGCTGGCCTGTTGTTCGCTGTGTTTGGGCATCGAACGTTCTGATTGACTCCAAACTCTCGCCAAAAAAGTCGAGCCGCATCGGGTTTTCTTGCCCCGGGGCGAAAATATCCACAATGCCGCCGCGTACGGCAAATTCGCCATGATCATTGACGGTTGAGACCCGAAAAAATCCGTTTGAAGTTAGATAGGATGTCAAATCATCAATCTTGATGACATTTCCGGGGGCGGCCTGCCATTTCCCAGCCCTTATCGTTTCGGGCATAGGCATGTATTGCAAAGCGGCATTTACCGTCGTGAGCACGATCGTGGGTTTTAGCTCTTCACCATTTTTAGAAGACACGAGCTTGGCTAAACCGGCAAGCCGTCTGCTGGTAATCGTGCTGTTGGGTGATACCCTGTCATAGGGCAAACAATCCCAGGCGGGTAATTGTATGACATCAATGTCAGGGGCGAAAAAACGTATCCCTTCGGCCAATCGCGCCATTCTTTGATCATCGCGCGCAATGTGCAGCAGGCTGGCCTTACCGGGCGTGGTTTTTTGGGCGCGTGCAAAATCGCCCAATACAAGGGCATCAAGCCCTTCGGGTGTTCCGGCGACAATCAAGGACCCGGGTGTTGTGAGAATATCATGCACTGGGTTTACGCGCCTTGTGAGAAATGAACTTATACAAAATCGCGCTGGGTGAACCGCATTTTCTGCAACGTTGCCATTATATCGGTGGCGAATTCTGCGGGCACATCCAATGCACCTGAAATCCAGCGATACAGGGTTTGATCGTCAACTTCCATTAAGGCTTCAAACTGGTCAAGCGTTTCGTTGTCCATGGTATCGAGATGGGTGTCGGCATAGCCGCCAAATATAAAATCCATTTCACGCGTACCACGGTGCCACGCTTGAAAGCTAACGCGCTTGCGCCGGATGACTAATGTCTCGTTTGTCTTGGCCATGATATGATCAATTTTCGATAATGCAGCTTCCTGCTTTGTGCCAAAGCTTTCATGAAAGCGCAACTGCAAAACGATGCCAAAGGCATTCAACAATTAATTTCCTATAAGCGTTCCCCTAGAATGCTGATCATTGCATAATGAGACTATGCGGCCTGACCTTCTCAACCCTTTGTTTGCTTCCGTTACCAGCCTGCCCGGCATTGGACCCAGGCTTGTTAAGCGGCTTGCCAAATTATTGGATATTGGTGGTGCCACACAAGAGCTTGAGCCACATGTTGCCGATCTTTTGTGGCATTTCCCTGTAAGCGTGATTGATCGCACCTTTCAGCCAAAGATTTCTGAATTCGGCCAAGATGTTATGGCAACACTCGAGCTGGTTATTGACCGGCATGAACCACCCCCATCACGTGCCAGCCGCAGGCCATATCGCATTTATGCCCATGATGACACCGGCCAGATCGTCTTGATCTTTTTTCATGGGCATCGTGATTATTTGCAAAAGCAATTGCCGGAAGGCCAGACCAGATATGTCTCCGGCAAGGTTGATTTTGGCGATGGCGCACCACGCATGATCCACCCGGATTATCTCTTAAGTGCTAAAGAATTTGGAGATATGCCGCTGATTGAACCGGTCTATCCCATGACCGCAGGGCTTGCCGGCAAAACTTTAGCCAAGGCCGTGCGGGAGACTGTTAAACGCTGTCCCACTCTGCCTGAATGGCAAGAGCCCTCCTGGCTCGTCCAACAAAAATGGCCAAGCTTTAATGAAGCAATTGAGGCGGTTCATTATCCCAAGACGTTAAATGATGTTGATCCAAGTTCTGCTCATCGCAGCCGCATTGCTTATGATGAACTGCTTGCCAATCAACTGGCCCTTGGACTGGTGCGTGCACATATACACAAGGCATCAGGTCAAGTGATTGCAGGCGACGGTGGGGCCCGCGAGAAGATAATTGCAGCCCTACCCTTTACGCTCACGACCTCTCAAGAACATGGCGTGCATGACATTGCAAAAGACATGGCGGAACCAACGCGTATGTTGCGCCTGCTGCAAGGCGATGTCGGATCGGGCAAAACAATTGTCGCTTTACTTGCCATGGCAATTGCCTGTGAGGCTGGTTTTCAAGCCGCCATTATGGCGCCGACCGAAATTTTGGCACGCCAGCATTTGGCAAGCCTGGCTCCCTTGTGCAAGGCGGCGGGACTTCGAATTGCGCTGCTCACGGGGCGTGAAAAAGGCGCTGTACGGCGCAGTCTTCTCACCGAGCTTGAAGCAGGCGACATTGATATTTTGGTTGGAACACACGCTTTGTTTCAAGAAGGTGTCGAGTTCAAGCATCTGGCGCTGGCTGTCATAGATGAACAACATCGTTTTGGGGTTCACCAGCGCTTGGCCCTGCAAGCGAAAGGCCCACACGGCGTGGATGTTCTGGTCATGACGGCAACGCCCATTCCACGCACTTTAACGCTCACGCTTTATGGTGACATGGATGTATCTAAACTTACTGAAAAGCCTGCTGGACGCCAACCTATTGAAACCCGGGTGTTGCCCGCTCAAAAACTTGAGCAGGTAATCCAAGGTCTCAAGCGTGCCATTGAAGATGATGCTAGGGTTTATTGGATCTGCCCCCTGGTGGAAGCGTCTGATGAAATTGATGCGGTTTCAGCGCAAGATCGTTTTGAGGTTTTAAACAAGCTATTTCCAAACCGAGTGGGGCTGGTTCATGGCCGCATGGCGGGGCCAGACAAAGATAAGGTTATGGAACGGTTTGCGAGCGGTGACATCGACATATTGGTTGCCACCACTGTGGTTGAAGTCGGTGTTGATGTGCCAGAAGCCAGCATTATGGTGATTGAACATGCAGAGCGTTTCGGGCTGTCTCAACTCCACCAATTGCGCGGCCGGGTTGGGCGTGGTGCCAAGCAATCCTCTTGTGTGTTGCTTTACAAATCCCCTTTGAGTGATATGGCCCAAGCGCGACTTAAAATTATGCGTGAAACCGAAGACGGATTTATCATTGCTGAAGAAGATTTGCGACTTCGCGGCGGTGGTGAGGTCTTGGGGGCGCGTCAAAGCGGTGTGCCGGGCTTTAAATGTGTGTCCCTTGATGTTCACGGTGCCTTGCTGGCTGCCGCCCATGATGATTCACGTCTACTGCTTGCCAAAGATCCCATGTTGCAGTCCGAGCGCGGTCAGGCGCTAAAGATCCTGTTATATCTGTTTGAACGGGATGATGCCGTGCGACTGTTGCAAGCCGGTTAGAATAAAAGAGACTTTATTTTTTTGCTTTCGCCAGATTTTTAATGTCATCTTTGGTGAACACAGGCACATCTTCGCCTTGAGGTTCGGGAAGCTCTTCACCGGGCACGACAAGACCCGCTGAAATCACAAGCTTGGCGGCTTCTTCAACCGACATATCCATGATTTGGACGTCTTTTTCGGGCACAAACAGCAAGAAACCGGATGTCGGATTGGGTGTTGTCGGCAAAAACACACTCAGCTTTTTTTTACCTTTGGCGGCTTTTTCAGCCACCTCGCCTTTGGTGTCGGTTGAAATAAACACCAGGGCATAAAGACCAAGCCTTGGGTATTCTATCAAGCCCACCTGACGGAATGATGTGTTTGACTGGGAGAGGACGGTTTCAAAAATCTGTTTAAGCGCCTTGTACAGATTGCGTACGACCGGCATGCGGTCGAGCAGTTCCTCACCATAAGCCACAAGTGTGCGGCCAAACAGATTAGCTGCAAATGCTCCTAAAATGGTTAGACCTATAAACGCAAAAACCAGACCAACACCAGGCACGGAGAATGGCAAATAATCATCAGGATTATAACCGGCGGGCACAAGGGGCTTAATCCAATCATCAATCAGGGAAATGAACCACCAAGTGATGTAAATGGTAATTGAGATTGGGGCCGCGATCACAAGACCGGTAAAGAAGTTGGCCCTCAGGCGCGCCCATACATTACTTTTGCGTGCAGGCTGTTGCTCGCTCAGCTTCAGTAAGCCTTCTTTTTTTTCTTCTGTTTGCTTTCGACTGTCGTCAGCCATGACCGCAATTCCTATTAAGAGCTTAAGTGTATGTGCCTATAAGGCAAATTCTAGGCCCAATTATGTCACGTTCAGGACTCACATATCGAGGCATGATTTGTGCAAAATTCGCCCGTTATCTACACTGGATTTGAGATATCTATAACACTTATGTGTATGCATATTATAAACGAGCCACACTCATATATATATAAGTGCTTAGGCAATGAGACGTGAACAGTGATTTTAACCCTAATATGGCCGATCGCGTGCGTGTAAATGGTTTAAAAACAAAGGCTTTGTTCGTTTTTGGCTGGTTATGTGTCGGCCTTGGCGCTGTGGGGGCTATTTTGCCTTTATTACCGACCACGCCGTTTTTGTTGCTTGCTTTGTGGGCATTTGCCCGGTCTTCCCCAAAATTTCAGTCTTGGCTCTGGTCTCATGACATATTGGGCCCTTATGTACGCGATTGGGTGACCTATCACGCCATTCCCGTAAAGGCCAAGATACTGGCTGTGCTTATGATGAGCTTAAGTCTTGCCTGGCTGATATTTTACAGCACTCTATCACCCTATCTGATCGCCTTTATTGGATTATGTCTTGCCTGCGTTGCAAGCTATTTGCTGACACGTCCTAACTCGCCAAATTAGAGCTTACGTAAACTGCAGCTATTCAACGGTGACGGATTTGGCGAGATTGCGCGGCTGATCAACATCAGTGCCGATAAGGACAGCTGCATGATAGGCCAGCAATTGTACCGGGATGGTAAATAAGATTGGCGCTATGAACGGATCTGCTTTTGGCACCGGGATGATGTCAAATTCTTCCCGGCCAGGGATGTCTTGTAAATCTTTATCCGTAATCAGAATAATCCGGGCACCGCGTGCTGCCACTTCGCGCATGTTGGATATGGTTTTATCAAACAGCTCATCATCCGGGGCGATAATAATCACCGGCACATCATCGTCGATGAGGGCGATGGGCCCGTGTTTTAATTCACCGGCGGCATAGCCTTCTGCATGAATATAGGAGATCTCTTTAAGTTTGAGCGCGCCTTCGAGGGCGATTGGATAGGTGATGCCGCGGCCTAGAAACAAGATATCGCGCGCTGTGATGATTTGCTGGGCTATGTCATGGATTTGATCTTCCCGGTGCAGGGCTTGTGAAATATGGCGCGGGGCTTCAATCAAGGCGCGGACATATTTTTGCTCTTGAGCTTCATCTATTGTGCCCCGTGCACGCGCTGCAGCTAATGCCAGACACGCCAAAACCATAAGCTGACAGGTAAAGGCCTTGGTTGAGGCAACACCGATTTCGGGGCCGGCATAGGTGCGTACAATGCCATCACAATCTCTGGCAATCGAGGATTCCGGCACATTGATCACACCAAGTGTGTGCTGGTTTTCCTGTTTGCAATATTGCAAGGCTGCCAATGTGTCAGCCGTCTCACCGGATTGGGAAATAAACATGGCCATGCCGTCTTTAGGCAATGGCGCTTCGCGATAGCGAAATTCCGAGGCTATGTCGACATCCGTGCTGAGCCTGGCAATACGCTCAAACCAATATTTAGCTGTGAGCCCCGCATAAAAAGCCGTGCCGCACGCCGTGATGGTAAGCCTGGATATTTTGTTAAAATCACCGGGCAAATCAGGCATGATAATTTTATTGTTTGCAAGATCAATATATTCGCCAAGCGTGTGGCCCAGCACTTCGGGTTGTTCGGCTATTTCCTTGGCCATGAAATGGCGATGATTGCCTTTGTCCACCAAAAGGGCTGACGCCTGTGTGTGGGTGACTTTACGATTTACTTTTTCACCCTCGGCATTGCGAATATCAAGGCTGTCATGAGACATGATGACCCAGTCGCCATCTTCCAGGAAGATAACTTTATTGGTCAAAGGTGCTAAGGCAATGGCATCAGAGCCTAGATAGTTTTCACCCTCGCCCATGCCAATGGCCAGGGGTGAGCCGCGCCGCGCGCCAATCATCAGGTCTTGTTTGCCGGCAAAGACAATAGCAAAGGCAAATGCGCCTTTTAGTCGATTGAGAATGTCGCCCACCGCTTGTTCAGGGGAGGCACCCTTATCAAGCTGCTGGGATATAAGATGGGCTACAACTTCTGTGTCCGTATCAGAACTGAACGTTACGCCATCTGCCAATAATTCCTGTTTCAGCTCATGAAAATTTTCAATGATGCCGTTATGGACAATGGCCACACCGCCTGATTGATGGGGGTGGGCATTGGTTTCATTGGGAACGCCATGGGTTGCCCAACGCGTATGGCCAATGCCGCTTTCGCCTGATAGCGGGCGGGCTTTCAATTCGCATTCCAAATTACGTAATTTGCCTTCGGCACGTGCGCGATTGATATGGCCGTTGTTTAAAACAGCGACGCCGCTTGAATCATATCCGCGATATTCCAGTCTGCGTAATGCGTCCAGCAAACGGGGGGCGACTTGTTCACCGCCTAATATGCCAACTATGCCACACATGTTTAACTTGTTCCTGCTTGTAATTTTTATGTTTTATTTTTTTGTTTTGCGTTCAATTTGAACGTTGCGGAAATTTTCCGCCCAATTGGCCTTCACCACAAATTTTGCTCGTGTAATTGCCAATGCATTGGCTTCAACATTATCCGCAACAACAGAGCCAGCGCCTATGATCGCGCCATCGCCAATTTTTACCGGGGCAACCAGAGCCGTGTTTGAGCCAATAAAAGCGTGTTTGCCAATATCGGTGAAATGTTTCGCAAACCCGTCATAATTGCACGTGATTGTTCCAGCCCCAACATTAGCACCAGAACCGACGCGAGCATCGCCAATGTAGCTGAGATGGTTAACCTTGGCGCCCTCCTCAATGGTGGCAGCCTTTACTTCTACGAAGTTGCCTATTTTGGCATTTTGCTTGATTTTGGCCCCTGGCCTGAGCCGCGCGAATGGCCCAATTGCAACATTTTCCCCAATTTCCGCGCCTTCAAGATGGCTGAACCCTCTGATAGTGGTGCCACGGCCTATGGATACGCCGGGTGCGAAAATCACATTGGGCTCAATCACAACGTCAGCTGCAATTTTGGTATCAAAGCTTAAATAGACGCTGTCTGGATCTAGCAAGGTTGTGCCATTAGCCATGACGTGGGCGCGCAAACGCGTTTGCATCACAGCCTCGCATGTCGCCAATTGAGCTTGGGTGTTAATGCCCTGCACTTCGGTTTCCGGGCAGGTCACAACGGTGATTTTAGCCCCTTGTTTGCTGGCAATCTCTATGCAATCGGTTAAGTAATATTCATTATTGGCATTATCCGCGGTCAGGGCTTCCAGACAGGTTTGTAAAAGCTGTGTCTTAAACACCATAATGCCTGAATTGCACAGGTCGATCTGACTTTCCTGTTCGCTTGCATCAGCTTGTTCGCGAATGGCTGTGAGATTGTCACTTTGATCCAAGATCAAGCGGCCATAGCCGTGGGGATTGTCTGCATGAAAGCCTAATAGAGCAATATCTGCGGATCCACTCTGAAGCATTTCGCAAAGTTGGACCAAGGTATCGGGCTTTATCAATGGGGTGTCGCCATACAACACCAAGACCGTCTCGCCTACATCCTGGATCGCCGCAAGACCGGCCTTTACCGCATCGCCAGTGCCGAGCTGTTGGGTTTGTATGGCAGTAACAGCATTGCTATTGAGTTTTTTAATTTCTGCTGCAACATCATCCATATCGGGACCAATAACCACGCATTGCTTATTGGCATTCAGCACATGGCTTGCTGCCAAAACATGGCCGATGAGCGACAGGCCTGCTATTTCATGCAGCACTTTGGGCTTGGAGGATTTCATCCGTGTGCCCTTGCCTGCTGCAAGAATTAATAGTGTGCAGTTGAGGTTTGCCATTGCATCCCTGTGAATTAACTTAATGCGATGTTCTTCATACCCCAAAGAAGTTGATATTTCTTTGGTTTTTTACAGTTATAATTAAGACCAAATCCAATTTCGGTATTTGACCAGGGTGCCGACTCAGTTCATTTTCATTAAGTCATGACAGACACAGACAGTCATTTTAACCAGATGTCTCAGCCGGGATCATCTATGGAGGGGACGCCTATGGAGCGCGCACGCGCAACCAAGGCTGTTTCATCCAACGTAAAACCTGGCGTTTGGGACTTGTTTTCCGCTGTAATTTCCAATCCGTTCGCGCCGGAACATTTGCCTTTTGTGTTTTCCGGCAGTGGTATTTTATTGGTTTTGCTGCTGGGTATGAGTGGTGTTTTGAGCAAAATGAATGTGCCAAAACCGGCAAAAATAGCACAAGTAAATCAACCTTTTACCGATGCACAGAAGGCCGCGGCTCCTGTGGTTACAAATTCCACGCCCTTGCTGCGGTCTGACAGCAAGACATCTAAGCCGCAGATGAATTTTCTGGAAGCTAAAATTGAGTTGCTTGAAAACAAAATTGCCCGTTTGACAGATGATTTAGAGGCGGTACGCACCAATGATCAAACTTTATCCAACAGACTGTCCTCTATTGAAACCAGTTTCAATATGATGACCGCTTCGATTAACGGCAAAGTGACCCACTTGCCGGCACAAGCAAAACCAGGGGAGAAAGGCCGGACGAGACCTTTGCCTCCTCTTAGCTCTTTGCCGCCAAAAGAAGCAAATACTCCCAAAATTGGGCCGCAAAAGCTAAATGACAACACACCGGAATTCAGCCGAACTCTATTTGCTGCCTACCTCGGCGCAAACTCTGATCGGGCTAACTTGCAAAAATATCGCGAAGAATTGCGGGTAAAATATGCCAAGCTGTTAAAAAATTTGGATATTTATATTGCTCAACCTGAAAAGGGTGAGAAAAAATTCAGGTTGATTGTCGGGCCTTTGACCAATCTGGCCGTTGCCACAAAAATTTGCGTGGAACTGAAAACCGACGGCAAATTTTGCCATCAAGACATTTTCCCTAAAACACTTTTAACTGAGATAAATTCTCAATAAGCACTACACAAAACTTGGGCCTGTTTAGGATAATATCCAATTTCATAAAACTTGCAAATCAAACTATTGACCCCGCCTCAGTCCGCTCTTATGGTCCGGCCTGTTCCTTGGGTGCGGGCGCGTAGCTCAGTTGGTAGAGCATCTGACTTTTAATCAGACGGTCACAGGTTCGATCCCTGTCGCGCTCACCAAGGAAAACTTCATGATAATTTATGATAATTCGGCTTGTGTTGTTTGCACAAATGGAGAACAAACACTCTAAAGGGGACAAGATTTTTTCCCCTTGGAGACAAATGGCTCATTCTATGGACATGGCTGAAGCTTGGTCGTTGAATGAGTGAGGCCAAGTTTGTGAGAATAATCCGTTAGGTTCAGTTACGATCTAATTTTAACCAACCTTGCCGAATGATCTTATTCCATGTAGCGAAGATGTTATTGTCATCACAAGAAGTGAAGAATTATTTATGTGTAATAAAAAGGAAACTAGTAATGTTGCCGATAATTAAACTCGTAACAAACCCATTGAAGATCGGGCTGGTGGCAACTGCTATTTCAGCAACGGTTGGAGTTCATTCTAGTCAAGCTGCTGATATACAAGTCGGAATGTTAAATTGTACAGTTGCTGGCGGTGTGGGTTTCATCCTCGGATCCTCAAAATCCATTGGATGTACCTTCAAAAAATCTAGTGGGGCAACAGAACGTTACACCGGTAAAATTGGTAAGTTTGGGGTCGATATTGGTGTTACGAAAAAATCCTATATTGCTTGGGCTGTATTTGCACCATCTGCAAAAGTTCCAAGTGGAGCACTTGCAGGAGGATATGGCGGCGCTTCCGTTGAGGTGACTGCGGGCGGCGGTGTTGGCGCCAATGTTTTGATCGGTGGCTTCAAAAAGTCTTTTACTTTGCAGCCGGTTAGCGTTCAGGCGCAAACTGGCCTCAATGTAGCCGCAGGTGTTGGCACTTTAAGCCTACAAGCAGTACGCTAGAGCGCATGACATACAGCTTTTGGACCGCTGGATGCCAGACATTTAAAGGTCAGTTGCAGGTAAAACAGGTCGGCCCTTGGGCCGACCTGTAAATTTCTACAAAATCCAAAAGCGGATTATTTCACCACAGCTTTAATCTTGTTATTTGCAGCTTCAGCTGCATCGTTCCACACACCCTTTTTCTTGTAAAATACAACTGCTGCCGGATGATAAGGAGTGAGTGGTATGTCTGTTACAGCACTTTTGTGTGTGAAAGCGCGCAAGCTTGGATGGATCTTGACCAAAGCGCCTGTCTTGTCCCACAGGCCGTTCAGGACTTTCTCGATCACTACGGGCTTCACATCCTTATGCGCCAAAAGATAAGAATCAAATGTCAGCATCACAGTCGGCTTCATGACACCCAAAGGCGGGATTGGATGCGATTTAATCAGCAAAGCACCGGGGAATAATGATTTGCGCATGATGGCCAACGCTTCGGGCGTGTCTGGAAACGAGAGATAACGGATGCCGATTTTTGCGTTCACTTCGCGCACAGCCGGCATGCCAAGCGGCGCCCATGTGGCATCTACCCGGCCAGTACCAAGGGCGCGAATGGCGTCTACAGTGCCGGTTACCGGAACTTTTTGAACGTCATTCCATGAAAGCCCTGCTGTTTTCAACCCACCACCAACTGAGCGTTGCAATATAGCGTGACCGCCAAATTCAGCTGGTATTTTTTTGCCTTTAAGCTCAGCGAGAGATTTTACGCTGGAGCTTTTCGGCACAATAAATCCAAGTTTAATCGAGCCGCGGCCTGAACGGATAATCCGCAAATTCTTATATTTACGGCGCAGTTTGTTAAATCCCCTGACCGCCACATGCGTGCCCGGCGCTGAAAGAGCGGCTAGTTGCAATTCGCCCTTATTGAGAGCATCGAGATAGGCGTCGGGCCCTGCAAACGGGCGTACCAGAACACGCACCTGGCCTGCATCCGTTACGGTTTTGGCAAAGCCAGCCCCCATGGCATTAAACAAGCTGCCTGCCTTATCAGTTGCTATCACCAATGATTGTGCCGATGCCAAACTCGCACCTGCCGCCATGATACCCGCTGATAAAACCAGCGTTTTTGAAAATTGAAATCCCATTTCTTCCTCCCTATTTACTTATTTTTACAACACCTTATCACAAATTTTATTTCTGCGTTTGCGCCGCAGCGTTACGCGCCTGACTGTGGCGCATCTGCATGAAACCGATCCCTGCTACCACCAAGCAGGCACTTGCGATTAACATGGCACTCCAGGACGCCCAAATAGGTGTCAACAGGATCACACAGGCACTCGCCAATACCAATATGCGCAAGCCCCAGTCGAGGGGGCGATAAAAATAACCAACAACACCTGCCGCTAAAATAGCGACACCGATCAGCGACTTTATCACAGTGAGCGTAATCGTCACCCAATCACCTATGAATAAGAGACCCGGCTGATAGACCATGACGAACGGTACGATATAGGCTGCAATGCCAAGCCGGACACCCGCCCAGCCGGTTTCCCAAAAATCAGATCCTGCAATGGTGCTGGCAGCAAAGGTTGCCATGCATATGGGCGGTGTGATCATGGACAGCATGCCGAAGTAAAACAAAAACAGGTGAGCTGAGATCGGCACAATGCCCATTTCAATCAAAGCGGGCGAGACCAGGACCGCCAGCATGATATAGATCACACCGGTCGGCATGCCCATGCCGAGAATGATACACACAGCCGCTGTCATTAGCAGAAGCGCTAAGGTGCTTGTGTCAGCCAACCCCACCAAAATCAGTGAGAAATTAAAGCTCAGTGTCGATATCTGAAATGTGCCGATCACAAGGCCTGCAATGGCCGTGATCGCAACAAGCGGCAGACAGGTGCGTCCGGTTTGTTCGACCGCATCCCAAATGCGTGCCCAAGATGATCTGGTCGCCGGGTGAAATCTGGCCAGAACGATTGTGGCCACCACAGCGCCCATGGCCGATCTGCCCGGCTGCCAATTTTCCCACACTAGCGTGTAGACCAGGAACACAATCGGTATTAAAAAAACCCATCCCCCCTTCACCGCCTCACGCAATTTGGGAACGTTTGCTGTCTCAAGTCCGTTGATGTTTAGTTTGGCGGCTTCAAGGTCGATCTGCACGAACAGGGCAACATAATAAAGAACGGCTGGAATAAAAGCCGCCAGAATGACTTCCCCATAGGGGATCGCCAGATATTCCGCGATCAAAAACGCTGTAATCCCCATCACAGGAGGCATGATTTGCCCACCGGTTGAAGCAACCGCCTCAATTGCAGCAGCGATTGGTGCTGGATAACCTGCCTTGCGCATCATCGGGATGGTGATCGGTCCGTCCATCACAACGTTTGAGACGACGCTGCCCGAGATTGTGCCAAAGAAGCTTGAGGCAAGCACCGCTACTTTAGCGGGTCCACCACGATAACGGCCCATTGTTGCGAGTGCGATATTGGTTAAAAACACAGCGCCGTTGGCGGCATAAATCATACGACCGAACAGAATGAAAGCAATGATGATGGAAACGGTAACGTCAAGCGGGATGCCGAATATGCCGTTATTATCGAGATAAAGGTAGGTTGCAATTCTCTCGGGCGGCGAACTCGGCACATTGAGCACGCCGGGAAAATAATCGGAAAAAGTAGCATAACTCGTGCACACCAAGGCCAAGATAATCAACACCCAACCGGTCATGCGCCGGGTGGCTTCGAGCACAACAACAATTGCTGTCACGGCAAGGGCTACGCGGATTGTGTCAATTTCTCCAAGCGTGTGAACCAATTCGCGGTAAAATATCGTAACGTAAAGACCTGTTATCAGGGCCAGCCCTGCCAGCAGCCAATCATACCAGGGCACTTGATCGCCACCGTGCATGGCGCGCGGTTTAACACCCAGAAACACTGTTGCCAGACCCAGGGCGAATACCAACCCCAAGACTTGCTCCTTGAAGATAGAAATTCCGGCAAAATGGTGCAGTTCAAGCGCCCAAACAGCGCCAAGCCCTGTGAGCGAGACCACAAGCGCGCGCTCAATCGTTCTTACTATTCCTACAAGATTGCGCTTCTTGGGGTCTTTCGACACTGCTTCAAATTTAGCGTCAGGCGATGTTCCTGCTGATGTGTCGCCATCGGTCATATTGTTTCACACGCCAGCTGTGACAGGATTGCTCAGTTCGCCGATCTCACTAATGGTGACGCGCACCACATCGCCGGGTTTGAGAAAAATGCCGCGCGGCTTGCCGACGCCTGCAGGAGTGCCGGTGGCAATTACATCGCCCGGGCGCAATGTCATGCGCTGGCTGAGATATGAAATTTGCTCCTCGGGTGAGAAAATCATCATGCCGGCCTTGGCATCTTGCATATGCTCATCATTCACCCACAGGTCGATCTTGAGTTCTGAAGGATCAGCAATGGCTTTGGCCGGAATAATCCAGGGCCCCATGGGGGCTGCCCCTTCAAACACTTTTTGACCAAACCAGTCATTCTTGAAATTAGGCCAATCTGGCCGCCTGCCCAGATCGCGGGCGGATAAATCATTGTAAATGGTGTAACCGGCAATGATTGATGGGGCTTCTTCGGGCGTGAGATTGCGGCCATGGCGCCCGATAACAACGGCAAGTTCGGCCTCCCAATCCATCTCTTGTGTAACATGGGGTATGGGGATTTCAGCACCGGGTCCGATGACGCAATGTGCCGGTGATTTTAAAAAGAAATAAGGCTGCTTGTCTGATTGCTCAACCTTGAACTCTTTGGCCATCATTTCATCAACATGGGCATGATAATTAGCAGCCGCATTAAACAATGCCGTTGGATATAGTAAAGGCGCTAATAATTCGACGTCAGATAGCGAGAGACACTCAAGTTTTCCGGCTTCAACATCGCCTGCGATCTCTTCTAATAGCGGCTCGGCTTCGTCCCAATTTTCCAAAACATCCATTTGGGAAGCTGCAGAGAATGCAATTTTTTGTCCTGTCTCAGCACGGCGGCCAACTTCCTGGGTCAAGTCAACAAGCCTGTCGTCAACGGCAAGACCTGGACATTTAGCCCCGCCATTTCCCACAAAAGTCAAAAGTCGATAAGCAAGCATTCTCCCCCCATTTTTTTATTCTTCAGCGCTGCGCTTTCTTAACCGCGCTGTTTTATGAGCAAACCTTATCGTAAGGCACACCCTGGCCTCCAATTAAGCCAAGCGTCTGTTTATCAACTTCATAGCTTAAGCAGCGGCTTCGCGTGGTGGCGCCAGCGTGGTTAGATGCGACAACATGCGCTCAGCATTGTCATAAAGAATGGCTTGCCTGTCTTTGGGATCAATCTTGGCATCTTCGAGTTCTTTCTTGAGCATATTACAACTGATTTCAGAGCCATCTGTGCCAACCACTATTTTATCGGCACCATAAGCCTTGATTCCAAGCGCTATGGTCAGGGCATCGAAAGAATTGCAATCAACATAAAAATTATCACGCCGCATCCGTTGCGAGGGTGGAACATCATCTGTTTTGTCCAAAACGTTGCGATGGTCAAGACGGGCAATCTCGAAAGGAATATTGCCGCCGAGATTATGCACGTGAATACGGGCATCAGGGAAATCATCGAGAAAATCAGTCAGGCATAGGGTGATGACGTTGGATGACAGGCTTGCCTGCATATCAAGCGTTCCCCAGCGGTGCATCATATTGTCGGCATCACGTGGCACACGCGGCCATTTGTCACCAGGGGCCGGCCCCCAATGGATCAAAACCAACGCTTTGTGGCGATTGGCAACTTCAAAAATCGGCCTATAAGCTTGTGCATCCTCATACGTCAAAAACCCATTGCCCGGAAGGGCTACACCAATAATGCCGGGCAACTCAAGCGCGCGTTCCAACTCTTGGGCGGCGATTGCCTTATCTTCCAGGGGTACGGACGCATAGGCTGCAAACCTGCCGGGATGGTCAGTGCAAATTTCAGATACACTGTCATTATAAACGCGGGTAAATTTGATCGCTTCCTCAACCGGCAAGCGCTCAATCCAGGTGAACGCACCCCATAGCGAAAACACCTGTGTGCTCACCCCGGTTCGATCCATCTCCACAAGGCGTTTGTCCAGATTATCAAAGGATGTAGAAACCGGGACTGTGCCGCGCACGCTTTTAAACACTTCCACGCCCTCGTCATTGGTTTCAACCAAAGGCATTTCCGTGCGCTCGCGCAGGAGTGGCAACAGGCTTGGTGGCCGCCAATGGGCATGCATATCAATGATCATGATCTAAGACTTTCCCATATTTCGTGACATCTATTGAAGGATAATTCAGTGCTCTTTATCGTTAAACCGGCTCGACTTTGCGCGGGTCTTTCAATTCATTTTCAGCCTCACCATTGTTGAACCGTTCGACAATCCGGTCAAAATCAATCATGTGGCCAAACGGGTTTTCATGATACGTGCCTTCGGCAAGCCAAACATTCAAATCAGAAACATCTAAAAAATTGTCTACTTGAAGTTCAACGCTGTTGCCGTCTGGATCATCATAATAAAGCGAGGTGCTAAGCCCGTGATTGACCATGGTTTCGGGCACAATAGACTGGGCTTTGAGACGCTCGTAGGTTGAAACCAACTCTCCCAGGTCTTTATAGGAATATGCATAATGCGCGATACCCACTGTACCTTCGGCGGGTCCGGCTAAATTAGGAATACCTATGATGGCGACACGATGGTGTTCATCATCAAAGGTCATGAAACAGATTTTGTCGTCGCGGTGCAGAAATTCCGCCCCTAACACAGTGCGGTACCAGTCAACCATCTCATCATATTTTGCCGTTTTCAAAACCACATGAGCGAATTTTACCGGCGAAATGATGTTATTCGCAACAGGTACCCGGCCCGGATGAACAGCATTTTCCGTCATTGGCTTACACTCCCAGACAATTTTTCAATTTGAGGCACTGTAACCAAATTGCACTTTTGTTGAAATGTTTTTTAAAAATACGCGATGCCGTCAGGATTGCTTTTCACGCCTGTGGTTCTTCGTAACATAACTGGGGATATACATATCGGGCATTTTGCCGCCGCGGGCGCGCCGCGCGAGTGCTTCGTCAGGTGTTTCCGACTGTTGTGCCATTTCCACACCTTGTTTTCGATCGGTCGGGTATGGTGCCATTAAATCGGGTGGCGGCAATGTTGAGGCTGGGTAATAAGCTATCGTTCTATTGTGGTTGACCTTCTTTTTTGGGTCAATCTTAGGCCGATTAGCGCTTTTGGCCTCCACCACATAATTTTCCGGATTATATTTAAACGAGCGCTTGCCGATGACTTCGAGGTCCAGCCACCATTTTTTGGCGTCAATGGGATTGCCATTGCCCAGCTTGTCATCCAGCCAGATCGCTAATGGTGCTAAAACAGGTTTTAGCCATAACGCATTGATACCCAACCAAGAGCCAAGCTGATCAAGTGGCGGGCCGTCCCAACTTGTGTCTTTGCTGAGCGGACAGATTTTCACACAGCGCCCGCAGGCCGAGCCTTTGGTGTTGGTGGCGCGATATAATGTGCAACGCTCGCTATCGGGCTTCCAGGTCTCATAACCGTTAAACATGACCTTGTCGCCATAGGGGATTGCTTGGGATGGACATTCACGCGCGCATTTAAGACATTTTGAGCAAAAGGTCTGCACGCCAAAATCAATTGGTAAGTCTGGAACAAGCGGTATATCAGTTGTCAGAACGGCTGTTTTGAACCGCATGCCCAAAAACGGGTTAAGAGCACTTTCGCCAATGCGGCTTTGCTCACCAAGGCCCGCATTGAGCACCAGCGGCACATGCAAAACATGACTGTCGAGGCTCGAATGCGCGCGCGCTGGATATCCCATTTCTCTGATATGAGCTGCCATGACACCCGCCACTTCAGCGCCGCGCAGATAAGCCCGCATTGATTGTGAGCCTGAAATCCAATCATTGCCGCTCGCGCCCAAGAATGTTTCATACCCCTGATCGATCAGCACCACGATGGCATATTTATGATAGGGCTCGATTGGGCGCCCGCGTTTGTCATGCGAATACCAGCAGTAATCGGGAATTTCACAAATTCCGGTAATGGCTGACCCAAGATAATGGCTGAGCGCTTTTAGCGCCTTGGTGTTGGCTTGGGTATCCTGGGTGCCCTGTTGGGTCTTGGCGGCGGTTTGCCCGTCTTGCAGGGGTTTAAGCGCCCACATGGGACGCACGATGCCTTGAGACACGGGGTGTTTTTGCGACCAGCGCGCTGCTTCGCTCGAGGCCTTGTCGCTGAGATCGCCCAAAGACGTGCGCATGTAAAAATTTGCCCGGCTGGGCACACGCGGCACTTCGTCTTCCAAGATGAGCGTGGTCGGTTTATCGACACGTTTCAAAGTCTCAACCGGATATGGCCCTAAATGAGAGGGACGGCGTTTGCGACGCCAGCGCTCAAGACCTGAGACCGCCCCCGTGAGACCTAAATAATAGCCAAGATTACGACCATTGCGCGCAGAGCGATGTAATGGCAAATCAACATTCAATTCATAATCTGTGGTGACCACAGCCAGAGCAAATCTGTCATCGACGTAAGGATTAATCAGACGATCGCCAACTCTGAGTGCCAGGCCAGAAAGGACGGCTAATTTGCCAAGATCAATCTCGGTTGAGCCCGTCCAATGGGCGCGGGTGATATAGCCCATGGCGGATATCTGGCCGGCGAGGTCAATGGCGATTTCAGCTGCGCGCAGCGTCATTAAAAGATGCTCATTACCGGCAACCCAGTCTGCCGCCTTATTTTCGGGATCTATGGGAGAGGAATATTCGACCAGCACCACAACAGCATGGCTTAGCGCGTTTGCGGGTTTAACCACCCACGCGTTTTCCGGGATTTTGCATATGCCAATATGCGAAGCGTCTAAAAAGTACCCTGCCCCTTTGATATCACGGGTACGAAGGGTTAGATCATCAGGGACCGGTGCTTTTTTGGAAAACGGCTGAGGCTCTCGCAGCTCTTCATAGGCACGCAGATGCTCATGGGTTGCACGAACCAAAGGCGCTGAGGGCTCTTTTGATGTTAAGGCTGAAATTTGCGCTGGTAATAAAGCTTCTTGCGCATTAACGGCCGCATCCCGTCTTAGCTTTTCTAATGGATAAGGACCAAGTTCAACCGGGCGTTTGTTGCGATTTAAGCCCAACATATGCATTCCTTCGGCTCAAAAGCCTTCAGTATCATTATAGGTCGCTTCACTTACATTATCATATGATAATACCATTTAAATATTACAAATAGATATTATATATTCATCAGTAGCTTGGGAATGGGCTTATATGAAAGATTTTACAACAGAGCTAGGGCGTGACGATCATATCTTGGGATTGTGTCACATGCTCTCGAATAAAATCGGCAAAGCGTTTACCTCTGAAATGCTAAAAGACGATATTACAGTTACTGAGTGGCGCATCTTTTTGACGCTGGTTTTAAACGAGCGCACTTCGGGACAAGAGATCACCAACCGATGGGCCATGGAAAAAATGACCGTCAATAGGACGATAACCAGCTTGGAACGACGAGGGTTAATCGAAAAGAAACGAAACCTAGAAGACCGGCGCACCAAAGACCTTTTACTAACGCCAGCCGGGCACGCTTTGTATGAAAAACAATTGCCGGCGGCGAACAGACGCTATCACAAGCTGGTTAGTTGCCTTGATAAATCGGAAGTCAAACTTCTCAAGCAATTATTGACGAAAATGATCGCACATACAGACTCTATTATCGACTGAATGCCCCTTTTATAGACCGCAGCAGAAGCACCCCCCTCACCCATTTTGATTTCCAGTGTTAGCGGCTATTATCGCGCTAATTTAAGCTTATCATATTTGCTTTGTTTGATCGTCGCTAGACGCCACACTTACTGGCCTATTCCCTAAATTATACACAGGGCCAACTTTCTCCATTTTGCTTCCTTTGAATTGGAATAATTTTAACATATTGTTATTACTATATTTTTTGGAATTTTTCTAAAATATATTTCTTGACATACCCGGTAAATTCCCATCTCTTGCGATTGCGAGCCGTTCGCATATTCAGTTTTATATTGCCTGTTTGAATCGCAACGGCTGAGATTTTTCATCTCATAAAATACGTTATTTTACAGCAAATTTTATGATCATAAATTTAGGGGTAAGACCGTTGATCAAATATAAAAATAACAATTTAGTATCGTACGGCCTTCTTGCCGGTGCCTTGGTTGTCGGAGCAAGCCAGGCTCAGGCCGTTGAGCGTCATCGCGCGAGAAGCGCTGCTCCGATAGCAGATATCGATCGTTCCGGATTTGAACAACCCAATTCGACCTCTGTTGAGGAGGCGCTCAAAAGCTTTCCAAGGATTGAAAGCAAAATCGCTGTTGAGCTTGAAAACGATTACACGACAAAATCGGATGATAAGTCGAAGGAAATCAATGACCTTTACACGACCACTGAGATTGAAACAGGGGTGTATTTCACCAAGCAATTTTCCATTCAATCATTGCTGGTGTTTGAACCGGTGCTTGATCCCAAGCCATTTAAAGACCGGACCTTTGGGGATCATGGGCTTTATGCTGAAAACCTGTTTGTTCAATTTGAGCGTGGTCCTTTCGGATTTATTGCGGGTAAATTCAATCCATCATTCGGTATCGCCTGGGACGCAGCCCCTGGTGTGTACGGCGTTGACTTTGCCGAAGATTATGAAATTGCCGAACGGCTGGGTGGCGGTATTACCCTGACCCATGAAGCTGATGGCAGCAAACATGTCTTCCAAGCCAATATTTTTAGAGCTGACACAACTTTTCTCTCAAATTCTGCTTTCACCAAGAGAGGCCGCATCCATTTGGGTGATGGCGGTGCGAGCAATACGAAATGGCCTGAATCTTTTTCCCTCACTCTCGATGGGGAACAAGTCGCGGCCATGCCCGGCTTTGCTTACCATCTAGGCGTGCGTCATCAAGCCAAAGGCGATGGTGATGTTAAAAATGAATTTGGCGTTGTTGTCGGCGCACAACAGGAAATTAATCTGGGCGAGGGTCAAAGCCTCACTCTGCTTGCTGAAGGCGTCCACCTCGATAATGCCGAAGCTGGTCCTGATGACGTGTTTTATCTTACCGGCAGCGGTGAATTCATAACCGGTCCATGGAGTGCATCTGTCGCCCACACCTGGCGTCATACAGACGTTAGCGGTGCATCGAACATTAACGACCATCAAACCCAGGTTTCCGCCGGTTATGAAGTTCCAGACGGGCCATTGCAAGGTGTCGGCTTTAACATTGGCTATAAACACGTTGAAGAAGCCGGTGTGAAATCTCACGTCCTTGGCTTTCTCGTGGTGAAAGAATTCAACATATCCGCACCTTAAACCTTGGTGCGGAGCTGAGTGATTGCTGCGGGGTTTCCCCTACTCCCGGTGGCAATCGACAAATCCCTAGCGCGTTATTGTGAAACAGGAGCAGGCCTTAACATGAAAAAATTTCTTACACTAACCTTACTGGCTGTCATGCTGGTTTTTACGTCTTCACCATCAGCCCTTGCTGCACCCAGCATTGATGCGGTGCTCACCACCTATGGCAATATTGCTCACGCTGGTTATGAAGATGCCCTCACCACGGCCAAAAGTTTGAAAAAAGCGATTTCAGCCTTGGTTGGAGCACCTTCTAAAGCCAGTTTAGCGGCAGCTAAAGCCGCCTGGGTTAAAGCACGTGTGCCTTATCAACAAACGGAAGCCTATCGGTTCGGTAACGCAATTGTTGATGATTGGGAAGGCCGTGTGAATGCCTGGCCACTTGATGAAGGCCTGATTGACTATGTTGCCAAATCTTATGGCACGCAATCAGATGAAAACCCGCTTTATGTGATCAATGTGATTTCAAATCCCAAACTTAAAATTGGCGGCAAAACAATTGATGCCTCAAAGATTAATGCCACATTGTTGCAACAACTGCATGAGGCCGGTGATGTTGAAGCAAATGTTGCCACCGGCTACCACGCGATTGAATTTTTGTTGTGGGGTCAAGACCTAAACGGCACCGGTAAAGGGGCAGGCAATCGCCCTCACACAGATTTTGACGTTAAAAACTGCACGAACAACAATTGTGACAGGCGTTCAGCATATCTTGCTGCCGCGACTGATCTTATGATTTCCGACTTGCAGGAAATGGTGACCAATTGGGCACCGGGGGGTAAAGCGCGAGCTGCCCTTAAAAAAACAGGCCTTAAAGCAATTGTCACCGGCATGGGTTCTTTGTCTTATGGTGAACTTGCGGGTGAGCGCATGAAGCTTGGTTTGATGCTGCATGACCCGGAAGAAGAGCATGATTGCTTTTCTGACAATACGCATAATTCCCATTATTATAACGCCAAGGGTGTTCAAAATGTCTATCTCGGCCGCTATGTGCGCATTGATGGGTCGGTGGTTAAGGGACCCAGCCTATCTGACCTGGTAAAAGATAAGTCGCCGAAGGTAGATCAAGACATGCGTGCAAGGCTTGATAGCACTATGGCGTCAATGGGCGCTCTTAAGAAGCGGGCGGAAAAAACGGAAAGCTATGACCAGATGATCGGCGAAAATAATGAGGCTGGGAATAAGGTGGTGCAAACAGCGATCGACGCCCTTGTGAAGCAAGCCAAATCGTTTGAAAAAATAGTTACAGCCCTTAAAATCAAAGGTATTGAATTTGAGGGCTCCGACAGTCTTGATGCCCCGGAGAAAGTCGGCAAAGAATAAATCAATCGATTTATCGGAGCTTTCAAAGCGGGGGCTTAGGGCTCCGTTTTGTCTATTTGTTTGATGGAGTATGCCAGTTGCAAAGAAAATTATTATTCTGTTGTCTTACAACAAGTGTATTGACGCTTGGAACTTTAGTCTTTGCCCAGGAAAACAAACTCAAACCTGGGACAGGCCAGACTGACTTTACAAAATCAGAACCTGGCGAAGCCCTGCCGGGTGGGCAGGCAACATCGCGAAAATCAAACGACCGTAATGCCTATTCACATAGTTCCGGCAATCTGCCGATCAATCGTGAATTCGACTTCAAAATCGGCAATGGAATATTCAAGAAACTTTGGGTTTCGGCCCCCTCTTCAACTCAATCATCCGACGGCCTTGGCCCACTATACAATGCGCGAGCGTGTCAGCGGTGCCATTTAAAGGATGGACGTGGCCACCCTCCCTCAACCGATGATCCAAAAGACAATGCGGTTTCGATGCTGATACGCCTGTCTGTGCCGCCCAATACGGATAAAGAAAAAAAGGATTTAGCCGCCTACCTCATCAAGAATGTGCCTGACCCTGTTTATGGCGGGCAATTACAAGATTTCGCCATCAAGGGTCACTTAGCAGAAGGTGATATCCATATTGACTATTCAGATGTGCCTGTGAAGCTCAACGGTGGCACAATAATCACTTTAAGGGCCCCCAAATATTCCATCAAAAACCCTGGCTATGGCGCCTTGTCACCCAACATTCAAATGTCACCGCGCATTGCCAATCCAATGATCGGGCTCGGCCTGCTTGAGGCAATCAAGGCTAAAGATATTCTGGCCAATGCTGATCCTGATGACAAAAATAGTGATGGAATATCGGGTAAACCCAATTGGGTGATGAGCATAAAACACAAGAAAGTCATGCTTGGCCGTTTCGGCTGGAAGGCTGGTCAACCGAGCATAGCGCAACAAACCGCAGGCGCTTTTGCAGGTGATATTGGCATATCCACTCAATTGATATCTGATGCCCATGGCGATTGTACCACCTCTCAAAAGGATTGCCGGTCAGCGCCAAATGGCAATAGCCCTAAATATCAAAATGTGGAAGCCGGCAAGACCATGTTTGATCTTGTGACGTTCTACTCCCAAAATCTCGCTGTGCCGCACAGACGTGGCGCAGATGACCCCCAAGTGCTTAAAGGTAAAGAGCTGTTTTACAAATCCGGTTGTATTGCCTGCCACCAACCAAAATTTGTAACTGGAAATTTACCTGGCCAGACACATTTATCGAACCAGTTGATCTGGCCCTATACCGATATGCTGTTGCATGATATGGGGTCTGGTCTTGCCGATAACAGGCCTGAAGGGGCAGCCAATGGCCAGGAATGGCGCACAGCACCCTTGTGGGGCATTGGGCTTACCAAGACGGTCAATGGCCACACATTCTTTTTACATGATGGCCGGGCGCGCAATCTGCTTGAAGCCATTCTTTGGCATGGCGGTGAAGCCGAGGCTGCAAAACAAAAAGTTATTGAGATGATGGACAGCGACAGGCGTAATCTGATTAAATTTATCGAATCTCTTTGAGAGTTATTTATATGCCTCGCTTTGCGCTCGTTTTTCTTTTGGGTCTGCTTTTTATAAGTACCCCAATATCTGCGCAGGCTGAACTTTCGCCTCAACAACTCAAAACCCTTGCGCGTGACTTGATCCAGCACCACGCGTTGCCGAGCTATGAACGCCTGGCTGCAACAACTCAAACGTTGCAGCGCAATATCAATGGCTTTTGCCAACGCAAAGCCAATTTCAAACTGGAGGGGCTCACAGGCGCCTATCAAGCAGCTTATGCTTCCTGGATGGCAGTTCAACATATTCGTTTCGGACCAGTTATGAAACAAGACCGCTACTACCGGTTTCATTATTGGCCTGATAAACATGGGCAAGGGGCACGTCAATTACGCAAATTGCTACGAACAAAAGATAAGCCTGATATCACTGAAACTACGATCGGCAAGATGAGCGTCGCTCTGCAAGGATTTGGTGCGCTCGAGTGGTTGCTCTTTGGTCCTGGCAAACCTGATTTTGCGGGTTTTAAATGCAAAATGATCATAGCTATTGGGGGTAATCTGGCAAACATGGCCAGATCGCTTTTGGTTGATTGGAAAAGTTACAAGCCGCGATTAGACACGGAAACGGTTCATAAATTTTTCCGCAGTTTCACTGATCAATTACAAACCATCAAATCTTTGAAGCTGGATCGCGTGCTGGGCAAGACGCTAAAAAAAGCGCGTCCCAGGCGTGTTGAAAACCGCTGGACCAAGACATCTTTCAACAGTATTGCAGCAAACCTAAAAACACTTGAGGGTTTGTTTTCTGGAGAGAACGGCGGAACTGGTTTGAAAATTGCTCTGGAAAGCAATGAAGAAGACCGTGGCATATCAGGCTCGATCAGTGAAGGCTTGCGTTTTGGTGCACAGTTTGCCCTTACACAAAAACTGTCTCTTGGACGCTCTGTCAAAAACAAAAACGCGCGCAAGCGTGTTGCGTTCTTGAGCAGCCATTTGCAAAACCTGTATGAAAGTTCGGCTGAATATCTGGCCCCTGCTTTGGGCGTAACATTGGGGTTTAATGCACTTGATGGCGATTGACCGCAGAACCATGCTTAAAGCACTAGGTGCCAGCGCATCACTTCTGAGCACGCCAGTTTTCTCCTTGCCTGCGTCCGGCAATATTTTCTTAAGCGCTGCAAATATCGATGGTGCTAATCATGCGCGTTTGTTTAATGAGGCAGGCAGATTGCTTGGCGACATTAAGCTTCCGGGGCGTGGGCATGGCGGCGCTTTTAATACAACGAACAAACACGGGGTACTCTTTGCCCGCCGCCCAGGCAATTTCGCCATTGTGTTTGCGCCTAAGGGACAAGTTCTTCACACATTGACAACACCGCCCGAGCGACATTTTTATGGCCATGGTATTTTTTCCCAAGATGGCAGATTGTTGTTTACCACTGAGAATGATTATGAAAATACGCGCGGTATCATCGGCATTTGGGATGTGAGGGATCAGTACACACGTATCGGTGAATTTAACAGCGCCGGTGTTGGGCCCCACGACATATCTCTTATGCCCGATAAGCGCACACTTGTGGTAGCCAATGGCGGGATCGAGACCCATCCAGACACCGGGCGTCGCAAACTCAATATTCCGGATATGGAACCAACGCTGGCACTGATTGATAGTATGGATGGAAAATTAATTGCATCCCACAGCCTGCCAAAAAACCTCAACAAGCTTTCCATCCGTCATTTAGCCGTCAATCAGGCGGGTACTATTGGTGCTGCCTTGCAATATCAGGGTCCGTCTGAGGATTTGCTGCCATTGGTTTTCACTCTGAACAATGGCCGGTTGAAATTATTATCCGCCCGAAAATCAGTGCAACAGGCCATGAAAAATTATTGCGGCTCGATTGCCATGGACCGTTCAGGCACTCTTATGGCTGTCTCCAGCCCTCGTGGAAATCTTGTGACGTTCTGGCTATGTGCAACAGGCGAATTGATCACCACGCTTGACGTTCAAGATGTTTGTGGATTGGCCGCTACCAGCAAGCCTTTTGTTTTTGTGCTGTCTGGGGGAACCGGTGAGCGGTTGATTTATAATGCAAAGTCAAAACTGACTATGAGACTGCCGAGCCCCTCACATGCTCAATGGGACAACCATATTCAATCCACAACCAACTTCTAATGACCTTCTAGTTTTGCCCTGACCTCTTCAGGGATGGGGGCAGCTGCAATACCTGCTGGTTTTGATGGGTTTTCAGCTGCCCAAACGCGAGTTTCCTCTCCAGATAAAATGTGGGTATCTCCACAATGAATTTCATGGGAAATATTAAAACTGGCGCCACCAATACGGCTTATGCGAGAGGATATCTCAATTATCTCACCAAAGTGAGCAGGCGCTTTAAAATCCATCTCCACTTTGCCCAGCACCAGGCCACGTATATTATAGCGCTCACATAAATCATCTTGGCGCAGGCTGCCATTGTTCAACATGTGATGGCTTGCTGCATCTACCCAGGCAAAATAGCGTGGGTAGAAAACAAAACGGGCCGGATCACAATCGCCCCATTCCACTTGAACACTCATTTTTCCAGTCAGCATAATTATAAACTCTTATTTTCAATATGCTCTTTTATGCATGCTGGCACGTGAAAAGCAAGCTTGCGGGAGCGTGTAAGTTTGCCTAGATTTACACACCTGTAAAACCTGGAGTTGCCCACATGAAGCCCGGCGATCGCATTACGTATTCTGCCATTCATAATCGGCCAAAATTGAAGCTGCCGGATGGTGCTCGCATGATTATATGGCCAGTGCTTGCCCTTGAAGTCTGGGATATTGACCGGCCTATGCCGCGCATGGTTTTAACCCCGCCGCAAGGCCAGCCCCTGACACCTGACGTGCCCAATTGGAGCTGGCATGAATATGGAATGCGGGTTGGTGTATGGCGCTTGATCAAAATATTTGAAGATCTCAACATCAGCCCTTGCGTTACGCTTAATGCGCGGGTGTGTGAAGATTACCCGGAGGTGGCACAAGCTTGCCTTGACCATGGCTGGGAGTTTAACGCCCATTCCTATGACCAAGTTGCCATGCACAAAGTAGATAGCCAAAAGGAGACGATTGAAAAATCTTGCCGCATTATTGAAACCTTTACCGGCAAACGGCCGCGCGGTTGGTTTGGCCCGGGCTTAACCCAAACGTTCGATACGATGGATTTCCTAGCAGATGCCGGCATTGAATATATTGGCGATTGGGTGATTGATGATCAGCCCGTTGAGGTTAAGACCAAACATGGCCCAGTAATTGCCCTGCCGTATAACTATGAAATTCATGATATTGCCCATCAAGCGATTCAACATGCGGAATCAGAATTGTTTTACAAACGCGCGCTTGATCATTTCGAATGCCTATATGAAGAAAGTGCCGATGACGTGCGTGTCATGGCGCTGGCGGTGCATCCCTATATTTCCGGCTCCCCTCATCGGGTCAAATATATTCGCAGAATTTTTGAGCACGTCTCCACCCAGCCGGGTGTTGTGGTGTGGGATGGTGCGCAAATTCTTGACTGGTATTTAAGCGCACGAAAATAAAATACAGGACCCCTTCATGGATGATGTTGCAAATGCCTTTGTGCCCCACTCCCCGCTGACCGTTAAGGGCGCATCAGGTGGTGTGCTTTCCGGCCTCAGTTTTGCGGTCAAAGACCTCTATGACACAACAGGCGATGTTACGGGCAATGGGTCGCCTGAATGGTTGGCTGGCCATCAACCGGCACAACACACCTCCCCCCTGGTGACAAGTCTGTTGGAAGCCGGTGCTGATTGTGTCGGTAAAACCATTTGTGATGAATTCTTTTATTCATTCTCCGGCATGAACGCCCATTATGGCACGCCGCTTAATTCGCGCGCGCCTGACCGCATGCCAGGTGGCTCATCATCGGGGTCAGCGTCTGCTGTGGCGGCAGGCCTGTGTGATATCTCTCTTGGGAGTGACACCGGCGGGTCAATGCGTATTCCTGCTAGTTTTTGTGGCATATACGGGTTGCGTCCAACCCATGGGCGGCTTGATGCGTCTTGTGCAACCGCCATGGCTCCCAGCTTTGACGTTCCCGGCTGGTTTGCCCGTGATGTTGATGTGTTTCGAAAAGTTGGATCAGTATTGCTGGGTGATTCCGGCAAAAACAAAGAAATTGAAGTAATCCATATTGCGGAATTTGCATTTTCACATGCTGATGCCGATGTCAGAGACCCACTATATGAATTTCTAAAACAGGCAGAAAGTGCATTGGGTGCAACAAATATTCTGAAGGGCCTGCCAGCAGGCCTTGAACTTGCCCAGGCGCTTGAATCCTTCCGGATCATTCAAGCTTACGAGACATGGCAAAGCTTTGGTTCATGGATTGAGGCACTTCAACCAAACCTTGGCCCCGGCATTAAAGAACGTATGGCAGCGGCTAAAACCGTGACACTTGCTGAAAAACAACAGGCTGAAATTTACCGGGCCCGAGTGAAACAGATTTTTCAAGGGCTGCTACCGCCTGGGCATATTCTTTGTTTGCCAACGGCGTCTACTTTGCCAGGCCGTCTGGATATGAGCCAAGATGATATGAATATGTTTCGTGTAAAGAATATGAGCATTATTTGTCTTGCCAGCCTTGCAGGCTTGCCGCAAGTGTCCCTTCCAGCGGCAAGTGCCAATGGCATTCCTATTGGCCTGTCTTTTATGGGTGGTTCGGGAGCGGATGAAGGTTTGCTTGAGCTGGCGGTGCGCCTTGCACCGTATTGTCAGGACTGAACTTTAAGACATCTCCTTCATTTCAAAGATTGGCTTGAAAATAATGGCTGAAGAAAAAATAGATTGTGTGGTTGTCGGCGCTGGCGTTATTGGTTTGGCTGTTGCGCGCGCCATGGCCATGCAAGGCCTGGAAGTTATAGTTTTGGAGGCACATGATCTAATCGGTTCCGAAACATCATCTAGAAACAGTGAAGTTATTCATGCCGGCATTTATTACACGCAAGACAGCTTCAAGGCCAAATTTTGTGTTGAAGGCAAGCACAAGCTTTATTCTTATTTGGAAGAGCGCGGCATTGGGCACAAGCGGTGTGGCAAGGTTTTGGTGGCAACGGCTGATGATCAAATAGAAAAACTGCATAAGTTAATGGCAAGCGCTGCCGCTAATGGCTGCGATGATCTCACCTACCTGGACCAGCAAGCAATCGCCGAGCTTGAGCCTGAAGCCCGTGCGGTAGCTGGTGTATTATCGCCCTCAACCGGGATTTTGGATGTGCATGAATATATGCTTGCTCTACAAGGCGACATTGAAGCACATGGCGGTGTCATTGCTTTTGAAAGTCCCGCTCTGGAAGTTGAGTTTACGGATAATGGCATAGACGTGGTTGTCGGCGGCAAGGAGCCCACAAATCTTAAAACAAATTACCTGATTAATTCCGGGGGTTTGCACGCGATTAAACTTGCCAATAATTACCGTGATTTCCCCCATGACCTTGTTCCAAAACAATATTATGCAAAAGGTAATTATTTTTCATTGTCAGGAAAACATCCCTTTAAACATCTGATTTACCCAATGCCGGAGAAAGCGGGCATTGGGATACATCTCACTTTGGACCTTGCAGGCCAGGCACGGTTTGGACCGGACGTTGAATGGATCGATGAGATTGATTATTCGGTTGATGAAACACGCGGTGACAGCTTTTATCCAGCCATTAGGCAATATTGGCCGGGCCTGCCTGACGGCGCGCTGCTGCCAAGTTATTCTGGCATACGCCCCAAGGTGCAATCGCCAGAAGAGGGTTTGCGCGATTTCTTCATTCAAGGGCCGGAAGAGCACAATATTCCGGGTTTGATCAATTTGTTTGGCATTGAATCGCCTGGCCTGACCGGCAGCTTGGCCCTTGCAGATCATGTTGCACGCTTGTTGATGAAATAATTTTTCTGAATTCGTTTAAGCAGCAGCAGTTTGTTTCAGATCCGAAACTACCTTGTAAGCATCATGGCGAACGTGATTGCTCGCTATGGCCGCACGCAATTCTGCATCGGTTATCTCGCCATTCTCCAGACATTCTTTCACCAGGTTAAAAAAGAAAGTTTCCTGGCTCGGATCAGGATGGCGAATATATCTACCTTTGGGTTGATAACCTTCATTCACAAATTTGGCCATTGTCCTGGCCATTGGTTTTGGCAACAGGCCCAACAATTTACTACGCACCGTATAATCAATCGGCAGGCCGGTTTTCCAGGGCTGCGTGCGCCGTTTGGTGTTGTGAATGAGCTTGGTGTTTTCGGTCAACCTATCAAAGTCATTCCATTCATGTTCAAATAGCCCAATTGTTTCGCGTGGCTCTATGGCCAATGTGAGCCAGTTTTCATAATCACGCTCAAAGCGGAACAGTTCATCGAAATTCTGCTGCACGTTCCAATGTTTCAACTTGGCGCAATCAAGCAGCATAACGGACGTTGCCAAATAATCTTGGCGTTTATTGTGGCCGGGGCGTTGACGGCACATGATGGCTTTATCGCGCATATTACGGCTCAGCAATTCGCATATGTCGCCAACTGCAAAAACATCGGGATCTGTCACCACCGCCCTGCCCTTATAGTTCATGAGTTCCGGTGCCATAAAGCGTGTGGGGGTGAAGGATTGCAAATCATCATTGCTCCACAAGCGCTTGGTGCCTGCCCGCAGGAAGGGTTTACCGGCATAATCCGTGAAAAAATCATAATCTTCCTTGCGAATGATTTTAACGTCAAACGCATCAGGCGTTGCCGAATTACGCTTATACGAATAGGCAGACGCTTTAGCCCCGATCATTTGCTTGTCATTGGTGTGAATAAATACGGTAGGCTTCACGAACACACTCCCCAAATCAGATGTGTAGCTAGTTTTTCACACTCCATCCCATCAGTTCAAGTCCTTTATGAGTGCGGCGCAATGTCGCCCTTGGCCCAGCCTGATTTGGTTTGTTCGGCAAATTCCTCAAACCTGTTTTCAGCAATGCTCAACCGAATGCCTGCCATCAATTCCTGATAATAAGACAGATTGATCCAGGAGATCAGCATGGCTGAGAGATATTCTTTTGATTTCACCAAATGATGCAAATACGCACGGGAATAATCACGGGCTGCTGGACAATGGCTTTGTTCATCAATCGGTCTTGGATCATTTGCATGGCGCGCGTTTGATAAGTTGATTTTGCCAAACCGGCTAAATGCCTGACCATGACGGCCAGAGCGTGTCGGCATGACGCAGTCAAACATATCTATGCCACGGGCGACACTTTCCAAAATATCGTTAGGTGTGCCAACGCCCATTAAATAGCGCGGTTTGTCTATGGGCAGTTGGGGCAACGTGTGGTCGAGCATTTCAAGCATGATCTCTTGGCCTTCGCCCACGGCCAGACCCCCTACGGCATAGCCATTAAAACCAATATCAATAAGACGTTCTGCGGACCTGTCTCGCAAATCCTTGTATACAGAACCTTGCACAATGCCAAACAAAGCCTGTCCGGAATTGCCCGTGAAGGCTTGCTTTGAGCGTTCAGCCCAGCATAAGGACAATTCCATCGAATGCTCTGCGTCAACGTGAGAACAAGGATAAGGGGCGCATTCATCGAAGATCATTTGAATGTCAGATCCTAGCAAGCCCTGTATTTCCATGGATCGTTCCGGGCTCAACATGTGTTTTGTGCCATCAATGTGGGATTGGAATTCAACACCGTTTTCGGAGATCTTGCGCAGTTTGGCCAGGGACATCACCTGAAAGCCACCTGAATCCGTTAAAATGGGATGCGGCCATTGCATGAATTTGTGCAGGCCACCCAAGGCTGCTACCTGTTCTGCCCCCGGACGAAGCATTAGATGATAGGTATTGCCCAGCACAATATCACAGCCCAGATCATAGACCTGATCGGGATACATGGCTTTTACGGTTGCGGCCGTGCCAACCGCCATGAAAGCTGGCGTACGAATTCGGCCACGCGGCATGGCGATTTCCCCCAGCCGGGCCATGCCGCTCTGGGCCTTTAGCGAAAAGGCGAATTGTTCAGGCAATGGTGCCGAGGAGCGATCATTAACTGTCATCTATCTGTTCACTTTGTGCGCGCGTCAACAAGCAGGCATCACCATAGGAATAAAACCGATAATTGGCTTTGATTGCATGAGCATAGGCTTGTTTCATGCGCTTGAGCCCAGAAAATGCGCAAACCAGCATGAACAAAGTTGATCGTGGTAGGTGAAAATTGGTCAACAACACGTCAACCACTTTAAAATTATAGCCCGGGGTTATGAATATATCAGTTGTGCCGGAAAACGGCTCAATTTTCCCCACAACATTTGCCGCTGTTTCAAGCATTCGCAGGCTGGTGGTGCCAATGCACACGATGCGCCCACCTTTGGCTTTAATATCGTTGAGTGCCTGGCAGGTTTCCTCGTCAATTTCGCCCCATTCGCTGTGCATTTTATGATCTTTAGTGTCATCGGTTTTGACCGGCAGGAATGTGCCGGCACCCACATGCAAAGTGACGACATGCAGGCTGATACCCTTATCGGTTAAGCGTTTGATGAGATCGTCATCAAAGTGCAGACCCGCTGTGGGGGCCGCGACCGCCCCTTCTACTTTGGCAAATGTGGTTTGATAATCTTGTGCGTCGCTGCCCTCAACCGCTCGCTTGCCTGAAATATATGGCGGAAGGGGCATTTCGCCCAAGAATTTGATGGCATCGTCAAGCACAGGGCCTGACAGATCAAAACGCAGGGTTATTTCCCCGCCCTCGCCCTTGCCAACGACCTCTGCGTTTAAGGCACCCGATAAACAGGTTTCATCTTGCGTGCCAAAACTTATACGGTCGCCCACGTCTAATTTGCGGGCGGGTCGTGTGAAAGCGCGCCAAAGGTCGGATGCTTCACGGGCGTGTAAATTAACATGAATGCGTGGTTGAGCCCCCGTCCGGCTGGTGCGCAGTCCTGTGAGTTTGGCTGGAATAACCTTTGTGTTGTTCACCACCACCGCGTCGCCCGCTTTGAGCACATCGGGCAGATCAGCAATGGTCTTGTCAGAAAAGGCACAATCATCCGCCTCTACCAGCAATAATTGCGCGTCCTGTTTGTGCTCAAGTGGACGCAAGGCAATCGCTGATTCGGGCAGATCAAAATCAAACAGATCAACACGCATGGTAAACTACTTGAGCGCTCCAGGCACTATTCGACGTCGGCGGCAACCTGCATTTTGATGATCTTATCGGGATCATTGACGGGCTCGCCACGCTTGAGTTTATCAATGTTTTCCATGCCCTCAATCACCTGGCCCCAGAGGGTATATTGGCCGTCAAGAAAAGAGCTTTCCTCAAAACAGATAAAAAATTGGCTATCCCCGCTGTCGGGATCACCCGAACGCGCCATGGAGGCTGCGCCGCGGATATGCGGGGCATCGGAAAATTCAGCGCCCAATTTTTTGCCCGAACCACCAGCACCCGTACCCGTTGGGTCGCCGCCTTGGGCCATAAATCCATCAATCACCCGGTGAAACACGATGCCGTCATAAAATCCTTCGCGGGCAAGCTCCTTAATGCGCGCAACATGATTAGGCGCTATGTCTGGGCGCATCTCGATCACAACCTGACCGTGATCAATTTCCAACAAAAGTGTGTTTTCAGGGTCTTTAATTTCTGCCATTTGATTGCCTTATCCTTTAACTCGTTGGTTTATTGCGTGTTTATGCACACATAACATGGCCATGGCAAATATGGCCATGCCTGATTTTGCTTGATGTTTTTACCTGGTAGCACCAGTAGCTTTTTCCCATAAAGCAGCACCCATTCCCCAAACGACCGCGTTTAAGAAAATTACCAATGCAGGCACCATGGGGCCACGTTCAAGGCCAAACATCCCAGCACCTCGCAGTGGCAAGAAATATAACAAGACCACAAGGGCTGGCAGCATGCCGATGATAAATCCCCTCGCCCACCATTTATGCCGATAGACAGGCAAGAAAAATGCAAACCCCCACAGACCACCCCAAGCTATTTGTTTATACAAGAAACCTAGCGTTGGGGTTGGGACGGGCAGTCCTTCACGCTTTAACAGCCAAATAGCCGCCACATTTAACAAAGCGCCAAAAGCGCCTGCTGCAAACAGTAAACTGGCACGTCTTTGCATTATTTTTACCTAATTTATTTCTTGTTTGAAACTATTGAACAGCCGTTACTTCACATCGGCAGCGACTTTCATGTTCACGATAATGTCGGGATTAGCGGGTGGCTCACCGCGTTTGATTTTATCAACATGCTCCATGCCTGAACGTACTTCGCCGATTACAGTATATTGATTGTCCAATGACCGGGCCTCACCAAACATGATAAAAAACTGGCTATTGGCACTATCAGAACTGCCCGCGCGTGCCATGCCGACAATGCCGCGTGTGAAGGGGACTGTGCTGAATTCGGCCTTAAGGTTTGGATATTTCGAACCACTTGTGCCGGTGCCTGTTGGATCACCTGTTTGCGCCATGAAACGGTCAATCACACGGTGAAACTTAAGACCATTATAAAACCCTTCCCGTGTGAGTTGCTTGATCCGGGCGGCATGCTGTGGTGCCAAGTCCGCGCGTAACTTGATCACCACGCGGCCGGTTTTCAGTTGCAAGTAAATGGTGTTTTCAAGCTCGCTGACCGCGGACGTTCCCGGAGGGCCACCATCACCAGGTGGCACTTGGGTTTGCGTCGCTTGTTGCTGAGGTGCTGAGGCCGGCGAACAGGCCCACAAAAACAAACTTGCTAAAATGGCGACAAAAACACTTTTCATGACCTTAAACCCTAATTCTAGATGGACGCTTTCTTGTTTTACTCATTCGCTACGTGCTGGGCAATCGCTTGTGCCACATTTGGGGGCACAAATTTTGATATATCCCCTTTCATTGTGGCAATTTGTTTTACCAGCGAAGAGGCGATAAAGGAAGTTTCAGGAGAGGCTGCCAGAAATACCGTCTCAATCCCAGGCATCATTGCGGCATTCATCATTGCCATTTGCCGTTCATATTCAAAATCCCGGCCGTCTCGCAGCCCGCGAATAATCAGGTTAGCGCCAACTGCTTTTGCTGCTTCTACAACAAGATTATCAAACGTTTCAATTGATATTTCACACCCTGTATCTTTTGCCAAAACCTGTGTTTCAGCTTGAATGAGATCTGTTCGCTCTTTTGGCGTTAGAAACCCGGACTTTCCGTGATGGGTGCCAATGCCAATAACCAATCGATCAACAAGTTTGAGCGCACGGGCGATAATATCTAGATGCCCATAAGTGATGGGGTCAAAACTGCCGGGAAAATATCCGATATTTGCCATATTATCTCGTCCCCAAATTGATTATCGCTTCATGGTTGCAAGCCAAAGGCCGCCGAACATCAATAAAGCAGCGCTCATGCGTTCAGCCACTCTGAGCCTGGTCTTGGTCAATGCGTTACGTGCGGCCCCAACAGCTAGCACCAGGCAGGCATCAACACAGCCGACCACAATCAAAAAGCCAATTCCCAATAGCACCAATTGGGGCAGTATGGCTGCTTGCAAATTTATAAATTGCGGGAAAAAAGCGCCTAAAAACAACAAAACTTTAGGATTGCTTATTGAAACTAGTGCTGCCTGAATGAAATGATTTTTTTGCGCTGGTACTAATTTGGGCTCATCCAAGTCATTTTTGAAAGATGCGCGCAGGCGGCTTGCTCCCAACCAGATCAGATAGATGGCGCCAACCAGACGGATTAAATCAAACCATTGTGCAACAAACGCCATTATCGCGCCCAGGCCGAATATCACCCCTAAAATGAGCACAGCTAGGCCGGTAGAATTGCCGGCCAAGGTCCAAAACCCTGCGCGAGTGCCATGAGCGGTGGTGTTGGCAATCATCAGCGACATGTTTGGCCCAGGCGTTAGGGCCAGAATGGCACAGGCGGCGGCAAAGGCGAGAAGCACGGAAAAAGAAATCACTGGTCTTGTTCCTTTGGTGTGTCGCCTTCACCGTCTTGCATTTCATCGTCATCATCGCCAGCATCGTCATCGCCCAAATGTTCGACCGAGACCACATGTTCATCAGCGGCTGTGTTAAATATAGTCACCCCTTGGGTTGAGCGGCCCGCAATGCGGACATCATTAACCGGCGTTCGAATTAATTTACCGCCATCTGTCACCAGCATGATTTGATCATTTTCTTCAACCGGGAAAGAGGCTACAAGCTTGCCGTTGCGTTTGCTAACCGCCATCACGGCAATGCCTTTGCCGCCTCTGCCGGACACACGATATTCATAAGCTGATGAGCGTTTGCCATAGCCATTTTCGGAAACCGACAGCAGATATTGTTCCGCAGCACTCATTTGCGCATAATGCTCGGGGCTGACCTCACCGCCCTCTCCTGCCTCCTCAGCTTCAGCTTCTTCCTCCATGCTCGCTACCGCTTCCTCACCTTCATGTTCATCGCCGATCACAGCGCGGCGCATTTTAAGATAGGTGACGCGCTCAGCAGGTGAAGCTTCTACGTGGTGTAATATGGTGAGCGAGATGACTTCATCATCGCCAAGCTCTTTATGTTTCCCAAGCCTAATGCCACGCACACCGGTGGACGCCCTGCCTGCAAAGACCCTGACGTCGGTCACTTTGAAGCGAATGCATTGGCCATTTGCGGTGGCGAGCAGCACATCGTCATTTTCGGTGCAAATTTGCACACCGATAAGACTGTCGCCATCGTCTAGTTTCATGGCGATCTTGCCATTGCGGTTGATTTGCACAAAGTCTGAGAGATCATTGCGCCGCACATTGCCCGATTTGGTGGCAAACATGACGTGCAGCGTACTCCAGGTTTCTTCATCTTCCGGCAAAGGCATCAGCGTTGTGATGGTTTCGCCCTGATCAAGCGGCAACAGATTGACCATGGCTTTGCCGCGCGATTGCGGTGTGCCGATGGGCAGGCGCCAGACTTTCAATTTGTAGACCATGCCGGTTGAAGAGAAAAACAACATGGGTGTGTGGGTATTGGCCACAAACAGGCGGCTTACAACATCTTCTTCGCGCGTGGACATGCCGGCACGGCCTTTGCCGCCACGGCGCTGGGCACGATATGTTGAAAGCGGTACACGTTTGATGTAGCCGGTGTGCGATACGGTTACGACCATGTCTTCGCGCTGAATGAGATCTTCATCTTCCACTTCAAATTCAGCTTCGATGATTTCGGTGCGCCGGGGGGTGGCGAATTCATCGCGCACAGCCTTGAGTTCACCCAGAATTATGCTCACAACACGATCGCGGGATTTCAAGATATCGAGAAAATCAGCAATTTTTTTGCCAAGCTCTTTAAGCTCATCACCAACCTCGTCACGCCCAAGGGCTGTCAAACGCTGCAAACGCAACTCAAGAATGGCGCGGGCCTGGGCTTCCGACAGCTTATAGGTGCCGTCTTCAGCCACTTTATGCCTTGGATCGTCAATCAATTTAATCAAAGGTTCCATATCTCTGGCAGGCCAGACACGCGAGGTTAGCGCTTCACGGGCGGCCGCTGGATCAGGCGCTGTTCTGATTAGTTTGATAACCTCATCGATATTGGCAACGGCAATGGCCAAGCCTACCAATACATGTGCGCGATCTCGTGCCTTGCCCAGCCGGAACTTGGTGCGCCGTGTAACAACCTCTTCACGGAAGGCATTAAAGGCCTGCAAGAAGTCCTTCAGGTTCATGATATCCGGCCTGCCGCCGGACAAGGCCACCATATTGCAGCCAAAACTCGATTGCAGGGCTGAGAAACGATAGACCTGATTAAGCACCACATCAGCCACGGCATCTCTCTTAAGCTCGATCACGACACGCATGCCATCGCGGTCGCTTTCATCGCGAATATCAGAAATGCCTTCGATCTTTTTATCGCGTACCTGTTCCGCGATTTTCTGGATCATGGTTGATTTATTGACCTGATAGGGAATTTCGGTGATCACCAAAGCTTCACGGTCTTTGCGGATGGTTTCTGTGGTCACGCGTCCGCGCATGATCACAGAGCCGCGTCCGGTGTGATAAGCAGATTTTATACCCGCGCGGCCTAAGATAAATCCGCCGGTTGGGAAATCTGGTCCCAGTACAATTTCGTTGAGCTGATCAATTGTGATTAGCGGGTCATTTAAGTGGGCAATGCTGGCGTCAATCACTTCGCCAAGATTGTGCGGTGGAATGTTGGTTGCCATGCCGACCGCAATGCCGCCGGCCCCATTCACAAGAAGATTGGGGTAACGGGCGGGTAAGACAACAGGTTCGCGCTCGGATGCGTCGTAGTTGTCCTGGAAATCAACCGTATCTTCGTCGATATCGGCCAATATTTCATGTGCCGGTTTGGCAAGTCTGACTTCGGTATAACGCATGGCAGCCGGTGGATCACCGTCAATCGAGCCGAAATTGCCCTGGCCATCGAGCAACGGCAAGCGCATGGAAAAATCCTGGGCCATACGCACCAAAGCATCATAAATCGACTGGTCGCCATGAGGATGGTATTTACCAATAACATCACCAACGACACGGGCTGACTTACGGTATGGTTTATTCCAGTCATAACCGTTTTCGTGCATTGAAAACAGAATGCGCCGATGGACCGGCTTGAGGCCATCGCGGATATCAGGCAAGGCACGCGAGACAATTACGCTCATGGCGTAATCAAGATATGACCGCTCCATCTCCTGTTCGATGGAGATCGGCGTTATATCCATTGAATGCTCTGGATCTGAGCCAGACAGGGTATCGTCGTTATCGTCCAAAAACTATAACCTCGCCTGTGTTATTTGCTCGGATTTTGTCGGCGTTTCACAGGTTAAATTTACAAAAATTCTCTTGGGTAATCCGTCAGTTTGTTTCATACCCAACAATCGCTGGATTATCGATTCGCTTTATTGGGAAATACTAACAATTCTGCGCTTTTATGACAATTTTTTAACCAGGGATTCAGTGTGAAATTGGGTATAAATTTACGAGTTTCAAGGCTTTTTGGCCGGTTTTTTCGATATCGGCGATATTTTGCGTTTAATGTCCCTTTAAGTGCTCTCAAGCACGTTTATAATGCGGGTCAAATTCAAGCATCTGGAACCTTATGCCATGTCATCGCACGCTTCTAAAAAAGTTATTTATGCCGCCTTGATCGGCAATTCTCTGATCGCTGTTACCAAATTCATGGCGTCAGCCTATACCGGTTCCTCGGCCATGTTGTCCGAAGCTATTCACTCGTTGGTCGATACCGGCAATCAGGTTTTGTTGCTATTTGGCTTACATCGGGCACGCAGGCCCGCTGATACGCGCCATCCTTTCGGATATGGGAGTGAGCTGTATTTCTGGAGCTTTGTGGTCGCCATTATGATCTTTGCGGTAGGCTCCGGTGTTTCGATATATGAAGGTATGCAAAAACTGCTGCACCCACACCCGGTCACAAGCCCCTTCGTCAATTATGCCGTATTATGCCTGGCCATGGTTTTTGAGACAGGCTCGCTCTATGTGGCAATCAAAGAATTTAATAAACTGAAAGGTCGTGAGCATTGGATGAAGGCTGTACGCGCCTCTAAAGACCCTGCCGTTTTCACAGTCTTGTTTGAAGATGTTGCCGCCATGCTGGGGCTTGTGATTGCGCTTTTTGCCTTGCTAATTGCAGAATATTTCAATCTGCCCTGGATGGATGGCGCTGGCTCGGTCTTCATCGGCGTCATACTTGCCCTCACGGCCGTCTTTCTGGCCTATGAGACCAAGGGCCTGCTCATTGGAGAAGCGGCAACACAAGATGTTCGTGATGGCATTCGTGCGATCATTGCAAAGGCCGCCAGCGTGGTTGAAGTTAATGAAATGCGCACCATGCATATGGGGCCTTATGATGTGTTGCTAGCACTTAGCCTGGATTTTAAAGACAATATCAAAGTGAAGACCGTTGAAGATACGATTTATGCGCTTGAAACCGAGATCAAAGCCGAATTTCCCGAAATCAAAAGACTGTTCATTGAGGTTCAATCAAAAGAGCATCATGCAGTAGTGCTGGCAAAAGAAGCGCAAACAGGGGAGCCGCATTAAGAGTACATATTACTTGCGACGCACGCGTAATTTGACCTTGCCACTGGATTTTAGAGCAGCATACCAGCCACCTATTTTTACAACATGGCTGCACTTTTCCTTGTTTGCATTCCAGTGCTTCCATGCGATGCAGAGTTGATTTCCCCTTATCCGCCAGCGACCGTTGTCATATTTGCCCTCAGCCTGGCCCTTTAAGCTTCCCGAGACGCTGGCATGAACGACAAATGGTGTTTTGCTCTTGCCATATTCCCCAACAAAAGTTCCCTTAAAAAAGGCCTTTATTTGTGCTGCAGATAATCTGTTAGCAGCTTGAGCATTCGTGGTCATTGCCAACAGGACCAGGCCCGCCAAGCCGCAAAATACTGTTTGAAATTTCCCTGCCATAATCACTCCCCAACATTTCTTATGTTTAAGATTGGCGTGCTTTTTCAACAGTCAACAAATGCGCAACGCTGGGATCGCAGGAATAGCCGTGCCTATAGGTAAATTAAAACGGCACTTCGTCATCAAGCTCTTGGTTGAATTGCGCTTGTTGGCCCCCAGCGGGCTGATCCAACGGCTTGGTCTGGCCAAAATCGCCTCTGCTGCCCATGTCGTCACCAGCACCAGAGCGGCCATCAAGCATTGTCAGGGTTGAATTAAAGCCCTGCAGAACAACTTCTGTGGAGTATTGGTCCTGGCCGTCTTTTTCCCATTTACGGGTTTGTATTTGGCCTTCAAGATAGACCTTTGAGCCCTTTTTAAGATATTGCTCGGCGATCCGGCAGAGACCTTCATTGAAAATCACAACCCGATGCCATTCGGTGCGCTCCTTGCGCTCACCGGTTTGCCTGTCTTTCCAGCTTTCAGAGGTGGCCACTCTGAGATTGCAGACAGGCTTGCCGTTTTGCATCATCTTAATCTCAGGGTCTGCGCCCAGATTGCCAATTAAAATGACTTTATTGACTGATCCAGCCATATATTCACGCCTCTATTTCGCACTTAATATCAAAGCAGCATCGCTACGTGGCAGTGGCCCGCCCGCAACGATACCCATTTCAATCAAATTCCGCCACATCCCCTCGGCCCGCTGGGATAGTGTAAACAATCCCCAAGAGCGCCGCCACACAAGCGCGCGTTTATCCACAGGCAATGGGTGAAATGGCATCCCATTTTTAATGTTCCTGTTATGTTCTTATCATGCCATACTCCAGAATGCAAGTGATTCACGGTGAGAATTTTCATAATCGCGCCATAGCCCTTGCAATAAGACGATAACAATAAGCATATGCTCAGATGCATGATTTGATCGCATGCCGTAATTAAGGTATCCCAAACATATGGCCAAGACCCCTAAAGCGACCCAGCTTAAAGTGATATCCGTGCGTGGTGCGCGTGAGCATAATCTTAAAGACGTCACGCTGGATATTCCGCGCGACGAATTGGTGGTGATCACTGGCTTGTCCGGTTCGGGCAAATCATCACTCGCGTTTGACACGATTTATGCCGAGGGCCAGCGGCGCTATGTTGAAAGCCTCTCGGCCTATGCACGCCAGTTTTTAGAGATGATGCAAAAGCCCGATGTTGACCAGATCGACGGGCTGTCACCTGCCATATCAATTGAGCAGAAAACAACCTCGCGCAATCCGCGCTCAACGGTTGGCACTGTCACCGAGATTTACGATTATATGCGGCTTTTGTTTGCGCGCGCGGGTGTCCCCTATTCTCCTGCAACGGGCCTGCCGATCACCAGCCAGACGGTGAGCCAGATGGTTGACCGCGCGCTGGAATTGCCCGATGGCGAGCGCGCTTATTTGCTGGCCCCTATCGTGCGCGGCCGCAAGGGAGAATATAAAAAAGAATTTGCTGATCTTCTTAAGCGCGGCTTTCAGCGCATTAAGGTCAATGGCGATTTTTACGAGATTGAAGATGCGCCTGAGCTGGATAAAAAATACAAACACGACATTGATGTGGTGGTTGACAGGGTTGTTATTCGCGATGATATGGCCGGCAGGCTGGCGGATAGTTTCGAGACAGCGCTTGAGCTTGCCGACGGGCTTGCTGTTTTGGAACTGGCGGATAAACCGCTGGATGCGTCACAAATTGGCGGGGTGAACAAATCCAAGAACGAGACGCACGAGCGGCATATTTTCTCAGCACGATTTGCCTGCCCCGTCTCAGGCTTTACCATTGATGAGATTGAGCCCAGGCTGTTTTCCTTCAACAATCCGTTTGGCGCGTGTCCCGCCTGCGACGGGCTTGGCACGCAGCATATGGTTGATGCCGCTTTGGTTGTGCCGGATAAGTTCAAATCCTTGCGCCAGGGCGCCGTTGCTCCCTGGTCAAAGTCCAGCTCGCCTTATTACGTTCAAACCCTTGAAGCCTTGGCCAAGCATTATGGCTTCGCCTTGTCAGACAATTTTGAAGATCTGTCTGAAGAAAATCGAAACGCCATTCTTTACGGCTCCGGCAAGGACAAAATCACCTTCACCTATGATGACGGGGTGCGGGCATATGAAACCACCAAGACGTTTGAAGGTGTGATCCCCAATCTCGACCGGCGGTGGCGCGAGACGGATTCTTCCTGGGCGCGTGAGGAGATTGAGAAATATCAAACCCTGGTGCCATGCGATAGATGTTCCGGTTTCAGGCTCAAGCCCGAAGCACTGGCGGTTAAACTTGACGATCATCACATCAGCCAGGTCTCGCAATTTTCCATATCACGGGCCAATGACTGGTTTGCGCATCTGCCTGAAACACTCACAGATAAACAAAATGAAATTGCCGGAAGGATACTGAAAGAAATTCGCGATCGCCTCGCCTTTCTGTCAGATGTCGGGCTGGAATATCTCACCTTAGGGCGTAATTCGGGCACGCTGTCGGGTGGTGAAAGCCAGCGTATCCGGCTGGCTAGCCAAATCGGCTCAGGCCTCACCGGCGTGCTTTATGTGCTGGATGAACCTTCCATTGGCTTGCACCAGCGCGATAATGAGCGTTTGCTGGAAACGCTCAAACGGCTGCGTGACTTGGGCAATACCGTCATTGTGGTTGAGCATGATGAAGACGCCATTCGCACGGCAGACTTTGTGGTTGATATGGGGCCCGGTGCCGGTGTGCATGGTGGTGAAGTGGTGGCGGCTGGTCTGCCTGCCGACATTATGGCAGCGCCAGACAGTCTCACGGGCCAATATCTCACCGGTGTCAAACAAATCCCCGTGCCCAGCCTGCGCCGTGAGCGCTCGCCAGAGCGCCGGTTGAAGATTGTCGGTGCAACAGAAAATAATCTGCAAAATATCACCACGGAAATCCCCCTTGGGCTGTTCACCTGCATCACCGGGGTTTCGGGCGGTGGTAAATCAACGCTTTTGATTGATACGGTTTATAAAGCGGCCGCTCGCAGGCTCAATGCCAAGCGGGTTCATCCCGGAGCGCACGAGCGCCTCGAAGGGCTGGAATATCTCGATAAAATCATCGATATCGACCAATCGCCCATCGGCCGCACGCCGCGCTCAAACCCCGCGACTTACACCCAGGCATTTTCGCCAATCCGCGACTGGTTCACCGGCCTGCCCGAAGCCAAGGCGCGCGGCTATAAGCCCGGGCGGTTTTCTTTCAACGTCAAGGGTGGCCGCTGCGAGGCGTGCCAGGGCGATGGTGTCATTAAAATAGAGATGCACTTCTTGCCTGACGTTTACGTAACGTGTGACACCTGCAATGGGCGGCGCTATAACCGCGAAACCTTGGAAATCAAGTTCAAGGACAAATCCATTGCCGATATTTTGGATATGACGGTATCCGAGGCGCTGGAATTTTTCAAAGCCGTGCCATCAGTGCGCGATAAATTTGCCACGCTCGAGCGCGTCGGCCTAGGCTATATTCACGTGGGCCAACAGGCCACCACTCTATCGGGCGGCGAAGCCCAGCGGGTGAAGCTGGCCAAAGAACTGTCCAAACGCGCCACCGGTCGTACGCTCTACATTCTGGACGAGCCGACCACCGGGCTTCATTTCCACGACATCGCCAAACTGCTCGACGTGCTGCACGAACTGGTGGAACAAGGCAATTCGGTTGTGGTGATTGAGCATAACCTCGAAGTGATCAAAACCGCTGATTGGATTATCGACCTTGGGCCTGAGGGCGGCGATGGTGGCGGTGAGATTGTGGCAGAAGGGACGCCGGAGGACGTGGCGGCGGTTAAGGCGAGTTATACGGGGCGGTATTTGAAGGGGGTTTTGAAGCGGAAACCTGCACGGCGTGCGAGTAAGCAGGCGGCGGAGTGATTGAGTTGATTAAAAATTTTAAGTTGGAAACTAATGATGGGAAGGTCATAGAACTCAAACGCAGCGATCTTGTTTTCTTTTTGGATGAAACCGGCCAAGAACTCTTCCAAGACCGTAATTTCCCCCTATTTGGCCTAGGTGGATGTGGCATGAGTTCTGGGTATTATGTGGATACGATCAGGCCAACTTGGATTCATATGAAAAACCGCTGGTTCGGTGGCCCCGAGTCTGTTTTCCACGCTGCAGAACTAAAGAATCCGACTTCAAAACAAATATCTGCACTAGCTACCTTTTTCACGGATTATGAATTCCTTAGGGTCGGAGCGATCGCAACCGATAAGACCGTAATGAATGTGGAAATGCCCCCCTTTCAGCTAGTGACTTCATGTTTACAACAGCGAATATTGAGCGTTTTGGCGATCTCCCATAAATTTGAACGTATATACCTTTTTTTCGAGGCTAATGATCGAACAAACAAGCAAGTAGAACAATATTTCGCAAATTTTACCAAACTTGAAACACCTGATGGCAGAGAAATTCCGGTTATTTGTTGCTTTGCACCAAAAGATATGGCTGAGCCGGGATTAGAAATTGCCGATGCGATCATGCACACCTCTGGAACCCAAACCAGGAATCGGCTGAGAGATGGTTCGGCAACTCCGTTTCGAAAAGACTGGATATGTGTGTGGCAGTCAGTTCGCAAACAGTTGGTGTCTTTCATGGAAGTCACTAAGGTTGAAGAAACGGCTGCAACACGTAAGGCGCAATAGCGAAGAGCTTTGTTTCACTACCCACCCCAGCATCGTTATCCTCGGGCTTGACCCGGGGATCCATTCCATTGCCCTCAAAACACACGCTGATTTTGCAGACATGCTTACGGAATGGATTACCCGATCAAGTCGGGTAATGACGGTTGAGAGGTTGGTGTTTGCCGCACCCCGCAATACTTAGAGGGGCTAGCTTGCCGTACCTCGGCTATTTCGCTCACGGCTATTCCAAACGCTTTGCGTTTGGGCCTGCGCGGGCGCGGCGCTAGCGCCGGGGCGCAGTCGCGCCCAGTCCTCGCTGCGCTCGTCCGCCTTTGATACGGGAAGGCCATCCCCTTTTTCGTCATCACCCGGTTTGAAAGTTCTAAAATCGACGAGGGTGTTAAACTGTGATAATCACACCCTATGTCACAGCCGCAAAATAAATCGCCCCTGAGATTTGAGATTGGTGATATTTGGATTGATCCAGCCGGATTGGATATTACAAATCAGGCTTACGCCTTTACCAATATTGACGCAGATGTGCGGATATATCTGGGTGATCAATTGTTTTTCGATGAGACGCTGTGCATCGTTGAATTTGCTAACGCACTTCGAAACTGGTTTGCCGCCATGAGTTCGCAACAACAAAATTTTCGCTTTGAATCTGCTGATGATGAAGAGCCGAATATTTTAAGTTTCGAGACGCTTGGCGATAGTGTCAAAATCAACTCAGCCTGGCAGAAATTTACAACTTCTGAGCCACTTGCCAAAGTGCAGGTCTTGAGCGAATTGGAACGTTTTGTTCCGGACGCCATTCTCCGCTGCCAATCGGACCTTGGGGTTAATGTTGATCGTTGGATCAAATCCACCACCTGAAGGCTGCCCAAAACTTCTTATCCCCGCCCTGCGCGCGGCGCACCCCGCAATACGGAGAGGGGCTAGCTTGCAGAGAGTCTGCTATTTCGCTCACGGCTATTCCAAATGCTGCGCATTTGGGCCTGCGCGGGCGCGGCGCATAAGCGCCGAGGGCCAGTCGGCCCTAGTCGGCGCTTTGCGCCTCCGGGTGCCATGCGGATATGTTTTCCGTATTACGTCCGGACGAGAACGCGAGGCTGAAAGCCTCACTTTCTGCGATTGTGGTGGTCCCCTACGAGGCTAATAATTAAAGCCGGTCCTGTTAAGCAGGACGTCACCTGCCACAGGTTGCAACAGCCTTACAATGCCCACTACAACACTTGTGGCCCGTGCCACAATGCGAATCAGCGCTACAAAGGTGCGTCCCGTGTCCTATCTCCGGTTGGACGAATATCTTATCAAGATATTTTTCACCAATTCTGCTGGCCATTCTAGGTGATTTTCGCTCGCCAGCAAGAGCAGTCAGCGACAGGCCGTTGAATTGATCCAGCAATCCCTGCCGGCACCGTCGTGCACACGCCGTGCCGCCGCGCAAACACCCCCTCACGCAGGAGTTTTGCCGCGCTGTATCGCTGATGGCGCGGCAGCCCCGCATGCAGGTGTTTTGTTGCGCAAAGCACACATCTTCGCAGGATTGGGCGAACGTCGTGCCGTGTCCTCCTTGGAACATTATGACAGCGAGAAGAGCGGTAAAAAACATGACTATAAATCTGCGCATCCCTTTTCTCCTTATACCTTAGATGGAAATACCCATAACTTCCCTTTTCCTGCCCCAGTTATAATTTCGGACACAAAACAATCCCAACGTCTTTGATGCAAATCAAACTGACACTGAAGGAATGACGCAATGCTGGCTATTTTCCCCTTCTCGTCACCCCTGGGCTTGATCCGGGGGTCCAGGGTTATCTGGCACCGCTTGTATGTTTCGACCCTGGATTGCCGGGTCAAGCCCGGCAATGACGATCGTGGAGTTGGTGTGTGACGCACCCCGCAATGCGGAGAGGGGCTGGCCTGCCGTACCGCTGCCATCTCGCTCACGGCTATTCCAAACGCGGCGCGTTTGGGCCTGCGCGGGCGCGGCGCTTGCGCCGGGGCGCAGTCGCGCCCAGTCGGCTCGGTAGCGAAGCCTTTGGCTTCGCGCGAGCCTCCGCCTTGGATACGGGGAGGCCCTCCCCAGCCCTCAGGGAAACCCTTCGGGCGTTCGTCCTTTTAAAAGCTCCACTGGAGCTTTTAAAAGGACGAACGCAAACCAGTCCTCACCGTCATCACCCGGTTTAACCGGGTGATCCAGTAAACAGCAGCGTTTATTGGGTTTATGTAACGTCTGTTTGTGCAAACAAACGCCTTCATTGGTTACTGGATTGCCCGATCAAGTCGGGCAATGACACTCTAATTCGTCACCCCAGGGGTGATGACAGCAAACGGGTTAGTCACTATGCTGAGGAACTAATCGCACAGGTAACGAAAATGACTGAAGACGATATCGCACCGCTTACAGAGCCATTTGATCTTTATTCAACCGATATTGATGCTGATCCGTTTCCCGGTTATGCACGCCTGCGCGATCACCATCCCTGTTACTGGTCGGAAAAAGGCCAGCTTTGGATTTTGTCCCGCCATGAAGATGTCGCCCAAGCCGCACAGGACTGGCAGACATTTTCCTCTTTGGGCGGCAATCTGGTTGATGAAATTCCAGGCCGCGCAGGCGGCACCCTGGGCACAACCGACCCGCCACGCCACGACCGGCTGCGTGGCCTGGCACAAGGCGCTTTCCTCAAGCGAAATATCAACCATTTAATTGCCCCCACACAGGCGTTGGCCAATACAGCAATCGACCTCATTTTAGAAAAAGGTGCGTTTGATTTCGTTGCCGATTTTTCCAGCCAGGTAACTGTCGGAATTGTTTTCAAGCTGTTGGGCCTGCCCGATCAAAACCCTGCCGACATGCGCAACAAAGTGGTCTTGTCGATCTCAACGGATAAAGCAAAACGCGGACGCAACCCGGAACTTGATGCTGCTTTCAAACAGTTAAGTGACTTCATGACTAAAGAGATCGCGTTTCGCCGCAAACACCCACAAGATGATCTGATCACACAGCTGGCAGAAGCGGAAATTGATGGTGACCGCCTTACCGACCACGAAGTTGTTATGACAACCTCCTCGTTCTTGATAGCGGGGGTTGAATCGCTTTCAAGCTTCATGAGCATCTTCGCGCTGAACCTTGCTGATTTTCCTGATGCGCGGCGTTCGCTTGCACAACAAGTCGAAATGATGCTGCCGGCAATTGAAGAATCATTGCGTTTCAACACATCTGCCCAAAGGTTCAAGCGGGTGCTAACACATGACCACCAAATACATGGGCAGACATTGCGCAAAGGCGACAAAGTGGTTTTGGCCTATGGCGCGGCAAACCGGGACGAGCGCAAATTTGATAACGCTGATATTTATGACATTAACCGGCGGCCACTGGGCCATTTAGGCTTTGGGGCTGGTAAGCATTTTTGCGCGGGGGCGCAATTTGCCCGGCTTGTAACAGAAACAGCTATGGCGTGTTTTCTTGCACGCGTGCCTGATTATGCGCTCAGGGATGAACCATTTGAGTGGGTGCCGTCATCCAATTTCCGCAGCCCGATGACCCTGCCGTTTCATGTTGGGTGATGGCTTTAAGCAGGAGAAGTAACGGTTGAGAGGTTGGTGAATGCCGCACTCCGTAATACGGATAGGGGCTAGGTACGAAACCGGGCTAGCTTGCCGGGAGGCTGCTATTTCGCTCACGGCTATTCCTCGCTACGCTCGGGCCTGCGCGGGCGCGGCGCCAGCGCCGGGGCGCAGTCGCGCCCTAGTCCTCGCTGCGCTCGTCCGTCTTGGATACGGGAAGGCCTCTTCTTTCTCGTCATCACCCGGTTTAACCGGGTGATCCAGTAAACGGCAGTGTTTATTGGATTTATGTAACAGCTGTTTATGCAAACCAACGTCTTTGGTGATTACTGGATTGCCCGATCAAGTCGGGCAATGACAATCTAGACCCCCCTTCTCGTCACCCCCGGGCTTGACCCGGGGGTCCAGGGTTATCTGGTACCGCCTGTATGTTTAGCCCCTGGATTACCGGGTCAAGCCCGGCAATGACGATACCGAATATGGCAAATTGTGTTAGTGTATTTACACCGTACTCATGAGAATGGATCACCGATGCCCCATCTCAGTATTTTTATAGCCATTTGCATTGCCAACACTGTTGCGTGGCTGCTGGCGATTTATACGGAGCGTGGCGCGCGTAATCTTTTGTGGAATGTTGTGTTTGGCACCGTTGGCACCCTGTTATTGGGCCTGGCAATAGGCTGGATTAACCCGCCGCACCCCACAGCAATCCTGCTATTCGCTGGTCCCATCTGCGCCCTGCTTGCGATCTGGGCTGGACATGTCGCCAAGCAGCGTTTGAAAAAAACTAATCCTCACCCTCAAAACCTCCCCTAAACTACCCTCACCTTTCACTCATGTGGGAAGCGTGTCCGGACCGTCCGTGCATGTGTGTTTAAGGCGTGGCGTCCTGCGCCGGAGGTAAGTAACGTGTCCTCCGTCCCGGGGCATGTCGGCCCAAGGCCGTGTGCGTAATGCGAGTCTTGCCAAAGCTAAGGGGCCTGAACACTATGATTCAGGCGCGTGGGTTAGATCCCTCACGTTATATTCGCCAGCGGGCATGCGAGTGAGGATGGGTCCGGCAAAGCCGGATCGAACGATCCAGTGAATCGTTCGAACACCCGAACGCCACCATGGAGCGCCGATGGGTTGCTCAACTAACAAACACAAGCGACCTTTCGGCGCTCCGTGATCCCCTGCTCTTTGTCATATTGGCGGGAAATATTGTGTTGCCTGAATTAGTTTGATGTATGCCGCACCCCGCAATACGGATGGGGGCTAACTTGCCGCACCTCGGCTATTTCGCTCACGGCCGCACCGCGCTTCGCGCTGACCTGCGCGGGCGCGGCGCTAGCGCCGGAGCGCAGTCGCGCTCAGTCCTCGCTTTGCTCGTCCGCCTTCAATACGGTTAGCCTATCCGCATTACTCACGGAGCAGCTTTAGCTGCGACTAGGGCCGACTGGCCCTCGGCCCGGTCAGGGCCGCGCCCGCGCAGGCCCAAACGCGCAGCGTTTGGAATAGCCGTGAGCGAAATAGCTGACTCTCTGCAAGCTAGCCCCTCCCCGTATTAGTCGTGTTTTCTGCAGTTTCTCATGGCTATGCGTTCGGCTAAAGCGCGGCTTGAATAATCATACGACCAGCCATGGGCGCCGGTTGCATTGGAAAACGCAATCGCTGCATATTTGTTGCCGCCGCCTTTGCCGTTGCACACCCAACGGCGCAATTTGCAGGTTTTCGAGTGTTTAGAGCATCCCTTGCGCGCCTTACGCTGTGCTATTGCCTTGGTATTGCCCCAAGCACCGCCCATGGCATTGCCCTTGCCCACATAAAGTGCTGCGCAGGCGTTTTTGGTCCATGTTGCAACTTTACAGGCCGATCTTTTACGTGATGGCTTCAGCGACGGTTGTTTTTGCCGCGGTGGAATGACCCGGGTTGCCGGACTTTTTGTCGGTGGCGTTAAGCGCGCCTGTTTTTGCCGCTGCTCAGTGCGGCGTATCGCGCCTATCTTGGCTCTTGCTAAGGCCGCAAAACGTCCTCTGGGATATTGGTCAAGATAGGTCTTAATCACATTTGCGTCTTTGGAATCCTTGACCGAATTCCAATAGGTCAATTCAAACGTGCTTTCATGCACACCGGGGGCAACCAAAGGCTGCCCGGCTGAGGGCCTTTGACCCGCTGGGCTTTTGAGCGTCGAGGTTTGGATACCCGGCTTGAAGAAAAACTGTCCGGTTAACGACGAATGATCCCACGGCACCTGTTTGCCGTTTGACAGCTTGATGACATCCTTGCGGACTTTGATCATCATGTTGGCAACATCAAGTCCTGGGGTATCAATATGTTTCAAGAGCGCTGTTGTAAACGGTGAGTTCTTGCCCCTGCCGTCGAGCGCTACCTGATCAGGGGCGGTTGCATAGGAAATCATTGTTCCTACAACCGTTTTAACTCTAGCCAGACCACGGGTTAAATTTGCAGACCGCGTTGCCCCCATTGAACGGCCTAAATCCTTGAGCAGCGGATTATCACGGCAGGCATCCAAAAACACCAGGTTAGTGCGCTCAGTTCGGCCCATTTGGCGCAACACAAGATTTAACGGCACCATGTCAAAATCAAGGTCTGCTTCATTTCGAAGACGTGCAGTTACCGGTGCCAGATAGTTCTGGCCGTTTACCTGCATGCCATGGCCCGCATAATAAAACAGCGCTACTTTTGCCCCTTCCAAGGAACTTGCGAATTTTCGGATCCGTTGATCCATCGCCTGTTTGTTAAGGTCGATGCCTTCAATGACCTCGAAACCAAGCCTGCGCAGCGCTGCAGAAATGGCTTGTGCATCATTTTTGGGATTGGCGAGTTTTGATACATGGGTGTAAGACGAATTGCCGATTACCAGAGCTACGCGCTTTTCGGCAAAAGCTGGCAGGATGAACAGAATTGTCGCAATCACTGCAGACACAACAAAATGGATAGGTTTGGCCATAATTACCTCCAATGATCGCTGTCCCATCTTTTCCCTAAATTTTTTGTAACCCCCAGATTCACCGCTATCATAACTGAAACGCGCTGTTTCTGGAATAGTTTTCAGTTTATCCATCAGCAAAGAAATGGTTTTTCCAGCCATTTGTGTGCTGTTTCCCACAAATGCATCTATATTTTGCAATATCAAGCCTGAACCAAAAATGAACAGGCAATTCACACGATTGTATTCTGAGATGGTTAGGCCGGGGCGCCATTCACAAACAGCCGTGCTGCGGCATAAAACGTATCATGCACGGGTGTTGGAACATCACCCTCGCGGCCAAGCCGGCCAACCGCGCCGCTCAACCAATAAGCTTCAAGCTTATTGCCGGCCAACAGATCATTGGCCATGGTAGCGCGGGTAGCATCAGGCATGCCTTCGACCGTTTTGAGGGTTTGGTTTACCACATCATCGTCGAGCGTAATACCGCTGGCTTTTGCGACTGCAGCAGTTTCGTTCATGGCGGCGACAAACACACGCCAAAGCGCATCATCGTTGCGCATATCGCCCAAAGTGCAGCGCGCAGCTACATTTATGCCGCTGAAGGCTGCAAAAAACACAAGCTTCTTCCACAGTTGCGCCTCGATATTTGGCACCACTACAGCATTCACATTGGCCGTTTGGCAGGCTTGGGCAAATTCGGTGAGCAATGCTGGTGGCTGAGCACCTCCCGGTGCGCCAAGAATGAAATTGGCAAATTCACCATTTTGCCGAACATGACCAGGCTGGCTGATCGTTGCGGAAATATAGGCAACACCGCTCATAACATGGTCATCGCCTAAAACTTCAGCGATCATTTTTGTGCTCTCAACACCATTTTGAAACGGGATAACCAATGTGTCAGGCCCCATCATTGGTTTGCAGGCTTGGGCCACAGTTTGCGTGTCCCACAATTTCACAGCGAAAATGATAATATCAACCGGGCCAATCTCAGCTGGATCATCGGTTGCAACTTTCGGCCTGAGCACAGTGTTGCCCAACAGGCTTTCTATTTGAAGGCCGTCTTTGCGGATGGCCTCTAGGTGTTTGCCGCGTGCAATCACACTAACCTCATGACCAGCATCTGCCAATCTAGCGCCTAGAATTCCTCCAACAGCCCCTGCCGCCACGATTGCTATTTGCATGTAACCCTCTTTTTTTAAAAGACTGAAATTTCACTTTGATTTAATCACAAGCTTTGCCCAAAAGCTTCAAGGATTATTTTAACGCAAAGACTGATAGCTCTCTTGTTTAAAGATCTTTTTATTCTTGATACGTTTTTGAGAGTTTTGCTTGACGATTTAACCTGTTGTGCCTACCCAACCACTATGGATAAGCAAAACAAACCCATTCATGTGATTGGCGGTGGCCTAGCCGGGAGTGATGCGGCATGGGCTGCAGCGCAAGCAGGCGCGCAGGCGATTTTGCACGAAATGCGTCCTGTGCAAAAAACCGATGTTCACAAAACCGACGGCTTGGCTGAACTTGTCTGCTCAAACTCTTTTCGCTCTGATGATGCGCAGTTAAATGCCGTGGGGCTATTGCACGAAGAAATGCGCCGGGCGGGCTCGCTCATCATGGCGTGTGCTGATGCCCATAAGGTTCCCGCCGGTTCTGCCTTGGCGGTTGACCGTGACGGGTTTTCAGCTGCTGTTACCAAAGCCCTTAGCACACATCCGTTGATCACGATTGAGCGGGGTGAAATTTCCGAGCTGCCACCGCTTGACTGGGCCAATGTTATTATCGCCACAGGACCTCTAACCTCCCCAGCCCTAAGTGCGGCCATTCAAAAAGTCACGGGCGAAGACGAACTTGCCTTTTTCGATGCCATAGCCCCTGTTGTTTATAAAGACAGTATTGATTTCGACATTTGCTGGTTTCAATCGCGTTACGACAAAATCGGCCCTGGCGGCACAGGTGCTGATTATATTAACTGCCCGCTTAATGAAGCCCAATATGAAGCGTTTATCGACGGGCTGTTAGAGGGAGAGAAAACAGAATTTAAGGACTTTGAGGACACACCTTATTTCGATGGTTGCCTGCCCATTGAAATCATGGCGGAACGCGGACGTGAAACACTTCGCTATGGTCCGATGAAACCTGTTGGTTTGACCAATTCACATGCGCGCGATGTTAAGCCATATGCAATCGTGCAATTGCGTCAGGATAATGCGCTGGGCACGCTTTACAATATGGTCGGATTTCAAACAAAATTGAAATATGGCGCCCAGGCTGATTTGTTTAAAACCATTCCCGGACTGCAAAAGGCTAGTTTTGCGCGTTTGGGGGGATTGCACCGCAATACTTTTCTTAATTCACCTAAACTATTAGATGCGCATCTTCGTCTAAAGCCTTTAAATCATTTACGATTTGCCGGCCAAATTACCGGTGTTGAGGGATATGTTGAAAGTGCCGCCATTGGTTTACTCGCCGGCACATTCGCGGCTAGCGAATATTTTAGTCGAGATATATCCCTGCCATCGGCAAATACAGCCTTTGGGGCGCTGTTAAGTCATATCACCGGTGGTCATCTGTCGGGTCTAGATGAATTTGGCCCTAAATCGTTTCAGCCAATGAATATAAATTTTGGACTTTTCCCTGAAATCAACGCGCCTTTGGATGAAAACGGCAAGCGTTACCGTGGCAAAGCGCGTAAACCTGCGCGCAAGCAAGCTTTAACGCACCGGGCACTGGACAGCCTTGCTGAATGGTTGGATGTCACTGCCCAAATGGCTGATTAAAGCTATTTCCAGCCTAAAACCTGGCCTTATGCGCAGAACGCATAATGCGCCATTGGCGGCGCAATTGGCTGACCCTTGGTGTTTGCCGCATCGGGTTATATCCATAGGCCGTCATGGCTTTAAGATACAGATCAACAACGCTTATCGGCAAGAACGCCGACATCGCCCCTAATGGCACTTGATCCTTCAGATCCCGGGCGCGTTCAAGAGTGGTGAGTGCAGAATTTTGCAGTTCGACAAATATAGCTCGGATATCTTCGGTTATAATGCCCGCAATCAGGTCTTCGCGTTTGACATTATGAGCGGCTAAAATATCAGGTGGAATTTGTACCATGCCGCGTGCTGCATGATTGGCCATATCGCACAAACAGGTGGTCAAACTATAAGCCAAGCCTGCTTCACGCGCCGTCTTGGTTACCGCACCGGCGTGGACTGGCAGCAATATCCGGCTGGCAAGATATATCAATGCGCCCTCAGTATCATACGAATAGCGCTCAAATTCTTGGACGCTGTCGAAAGGCATTGGATGGAGATTTAAATAGCGGGTATTGATGAAATTTAGCAGAACGGATTTTTCGAGATCACCTTGTTCAATCGCCCCTGACAGTTCGCGTAACAGGGGCTGGTCGGCTGTTTTGCCGCTATAAAGATCGGCTACAGCATCATGCCACCACATAAAGCGTATTTCACCCAAAGTGGTCTCGGTGACCAGTTCGGGGATTTTTGCAATTTCATTGTAAAACGCATAAAGCGCAAGGATATAACGGCGCTTGTCATTGGGCACATAAAGAGCCGATAGATAGCGGTCCTTATCGCTTAAGCGGACCTGGTCTGCGCAATATGACGCATCCTCTGATTTGTTAAACCCGGCCAATTGCCAAGTTCCTCTTATTTAACTGACAAGACACTTCTAGATACCACTTACTGACAAGACATTTCTAAGTACCACGTATCATGAAATTTGTTGTTCCTTTGGTCTTGTTATATCGGGTCAGGAGTTGGAGACTGCAATCAATGCTGCGGCAACCGGACGTTGTTCGGCAATAAGAATATTATATGTACGCACGGCAGCGCCTGTTGTCATTGCTTCAATTTTCACACCCGAGGCCTCACACGCTACCCGCACCGTTTCAGGGGGGGCCATGATGACGTCGCCCAGCCCCAAGAGTAATAGATCAATCTCTTTGACTTGAGAATAGATTGGGGCAAAATCTCGTGTTGAAAGTCTGTCGGCCTGGCTCACAGGCCATTGAAAAACGCCATTGGGCAAGAATAATAAGGAGCCTTGGTGAGACATGTCTGCAAAGCGGAAGCCGCCATTGCCGTAGCTATCAATAATTGGCCGGCCTGGATAATATGGTTGGTTCTGCGTCATCTGCTTGGGTTTTGGTTACCCCTTCCAAGATCGCAATATACACAATTCACCTTAGGATGCGCTTTGGGATGAACTCGGTCCAACCCTGCCCCATTCACGTTTTACACCCAATTTCAACAATAAGGGCGAGGCTATGAAGATTGACGAATAGGTGCCGATAACAACACCCCAGATCATGGCAAAGGTGAAGCCGCGAATAACCTCGCCGCCGAAAACATACAAGGCAAGCAGCGCTATCATGGTGGTAACCGATGTCAGGACTGTGCGCGATAATGTGTCATTGATTGACAAGTCGAGCAATTCTTCAAGTTGCATTTTCTTATATTTGCGCAAGTTCTCACGAATTCTGTCGAACACGACCACGGTGTCATTGAGCGAATAGCCGACAATGGTCAATAGAGCTGCGATGATCGAGAGGTTGAATTCCAATTGCAGGGCTGAAAACAGGCCAATGGTGATGAACACGTCATGCACCAGGGCCAATACGGCACCTACTGAAAATTGCCATTCAAATCTGAACCAGATGTAGATCAAAACAGCCAAGATAGCGACGACCACAGCAATGATGCCACTTTGAATGAGCTCGCCGGAGACTTTTGGGCCAACCACTTCGACCCGGCGATATTCAACAGTTTCACCCAAGCTTTCCTTGACCTTGGCAATGGCGTTTTGCTGTTTGTCTTCCCCGCCAGCTTGTTGCTCAATGCGGATCAACACTTCATTGGCAGCGCCGAATTCCTGGATTTGAACATCGCCCAAGCCCAAACCGCCAAGTTGAGACCGCAATTTGGGAATATCGGCATCGCCTTTGGTTTGGATTTCAATCAATGTGCCACCACGAAAATCAATGCCAAAGTTAAGCCCGGCAATTAAAAACAGGCTGATGGATATAACCAAAACCACTGCAGACAGCACAAATGAAAATTTGTGCAGCTTGATGAATGATATTTTTGTATCAGCAGGAACAAGTTTAAGCGGGCGCATACAAACCTCTTAAATAGGAATTTCAGCAGGACGGCGTGTGCGCACCCACCAGGAGATCAACAACCTTGTGAGCGTAAACGCTGTGAAAACCGATGTGACAATGCCAATGGCCAGAGTTACGGCAAATCCGCGAACGGGGCCTGAGCCTAGCTGGAACAAAATAATGGCCGCCAGGAATGTCGTGATATTGGCATCAAGAATTGTGCCTAAAGCGCGGCTGTAACCCGCATCGATTGCGGCAATTGGCGTTTTACCAGCACGCGCCTCTTCACGAATACGCTCATAGATCAATACATTGGCATCAACAGCCATGCCGATTGTGAGCACAATTCCCGCTATGCCAGGCAAAGTGAGCGTTGCTTGCAAAAAGGATAAAATGCCCGCAATCAGTAGAATATTTACCGCCAAGGCTATATTAGCAAATATCCCGAACAAGCCATAAGACAGGACAATGAAAACAACGACGGCGATCATTCCCAAAATAGCGGCTAATTTACCGGCTGCTATGGAATCTGCGCCAAGACCCGGCCCCACTGAGCGCTCTTCTACGATTGTGAGCTTGGCCGGCAGTGCGCCTGAGCGCATCAAAATAGCCAAATTGTTGACTTCTTGCACCGAAAATTGTCCTGAAATTTGCCCCGAACCCCCCAGGATCGCCTCTTGAATAACCGGTGCGGACACAACTTCATTGTCGAGAACAATGGCAAAGGGTCTTCCGACATTTACCTGTGTTGCCCGGCCAAACCGTTTGGCGCCTGATGAATCAAACCGGAAATTCACAATCGGCCGATTGGTGCGTTGATCAAAACCCGGTTGCGCATCAACAAGACGCTCGCCACTTACCATCACCCGCTTTTTCACAACATATGGCTCTTTTGGGGTGTTCGAGCCTTTTTCGACGTAGGTATATAAGATTTCCGAACCAACCGGCGCCCTGCTGGAGAGCGCTTGTTGTGGTGAAATTGATGTGTCGACCAAGCGGAACACAAGCTTGGCTGTTTGACCTATAAGCTGTTTTAGGCGCTCTGGATCATCTAGACCGGGCACTTGCACGATGATGCGGTTTTCACCTTGACGCTGAATGGTTGGTTCGGTTGTTCCCAACTCGTCAATCCGGCGGCGAATGATTTCAATGGACAGATCAAGAGCGTTCGATATCTGCTGTCTAAGGGCTACTTCGCTCAATTCAAGTTTGATCGAGCTTGTGCCCTGTCGTGATACATTCAAGTCAAGCGTTCCCCCTTGACCGAATTGGCCCAAAAGACTGCTGCTGACGGGTTGAGCGAGGGCACGCAATAGCTGATAGGCTTTTTCTACCTGTTCGGGCTTGCGTATGGTGAGGGATACATTGCTGGTGCTTTTACGCAACTGGCTGTAGCCAATTTTATTAGACCGCATGGATGCGCGGACTGAATCAATCACACTATCCAGTTTGGCTATGATCACATCGCTGGTTTTCAGCTCCAACAATAGGTGCGAGCCACCCTGCAGATCGAGCCCAAGATTGATGCTTTTGTGCGGCAGCCAGTCAGGCATGGCGCTCAAGGTGGATTTTGACATGACATTGGGCAGTGCCATGGCCATGCCAATGAGGCAAACCAACAGAATTAATGTGGTTTTCCATTTTGCGAAATAGAGCATTCAAAACCTACTGCACGTTTTTGCGGAACCTAGCACCTTAAATCGGCATAACATTTTGTTACGTCAAGTGGTTTTCGTTGAATTGTGATCACTTATTTATGTTTATTTTTTATCTTTAACCGGCTCGGTCTTGGAACGGACGTCTGAAATCATCGGCCGCAAGACCTTTACCTTCACGTCAGGCGCCAATTCGACTTGTAATTCATCACTGCCTTCGGTGACTTTTGACACTTTACCAATCAGGCCACCAGAGGTTACCACCGTGTCGCCGCGTCTTATGGCAGCAATCATATCTTTATGCTGTTTTGCGCGTCTTTGCTGCGGCCGGATTATGAGAATGTAGATAATGACGAAAATGAATAAAAACGGCAGAAGCTGAACAATCATACCGCCGTCTGCGCCGCCTAGGCCTTGTGCAAAGGCTGGTGTAATAAACATAAAAATCTCCTGAAACAAATTCCGTGAACTCATTTATGAGCCAATATTTGGCGAACTATAACGCTGATGTCCTGGTTTGCAAACAGTCCTTGTTTATTGCGCTGATTTGCCCCACAGCTTGAGGCTCGTTATAAGGTGCATAGGCGTGGGCCTCGTCCTGCCATCTGTTTACAGCAATAGCCAAGAAGATATTAAATTATGAGCGAAAAACACCTTAAGTCCGTAGCAGAACAGCTCAGCAAAATTGCGGCAAGTCTTGATAGCCTGGCACCAAAGCAAATTGGTCCCCAAGATGTTTCCCAAGCCGAGGCCTTTGTGTGGCAGGGCACACACGGACAATTGCAACCGGTGCAAAAGGTCAACCGCATCCCGTTAAAATTACTGCACGGCATTGACCAGCAACTTGATTTATTGCGCCAAAATACCGAGCGTTTTTCCAAAGGCTTTTCGGCCAATAATGCGTTGTTGTGGGGCGCGCGCGGCATGGGCAAAAGCTCTTTGGTGAAAGCCATGCATGCGGAAATCGCGGCAGCAGACGACAAGCTCAAACTCATTGAAATTCATCGCGAGGAAATTGAAACCCTGCCGCATCTTATGTCACTGCTTAAAGACACCGACTATCGCTTTATTGTTTTTTGCGACGATTTATCATTCGACCATGGTGACACGTCATACAAATCGCTTAAAGCAGCACTTGAGGGCGGGATTGAAGGCAGGCCTTCCAATGTCTTGTTTTATGCGACTTCAAACAGACGGCATTTATTGCCACGCGATATGATGGAAAACGAACGTTCCACCGCAATCAACCCTTCTGAGGCAGTCCAAGAGAAAGTGTCGCTATCTGATCGGTTTGGCTTGTGGCTTGGATTTCACAATTGTGCGCAAGATGAGTATCTCGCCATGGTTGAGGCCTATGCGAAGCATTTCAAACTTAAGAAAAAGCCCCAAGAAATTCGCGCCGCGGCACTTGAATGGTCCACAACGCGCGGCAGCCGGTCTGGCCGTGTTGCCTGGCAATATATTCAAGATCTTGCTGGTGAGCTTGGTGTTAAGATTGACGGCTAAATTTTTTAGGAAATCAGGCAAAAAAAGAGCGCCAATCAAAACAGATCGGCGCTCTTAAGGGGTCGTTATCTTGACGCCACGTGGGAGGATGCAAGATGGCGTATCGGATTTATTGCTTTTGAGCCTTTACGAACTTCAAAGTGAAGCTGCGGGCTTGTTACCGAGCCAGTCTGGCCGGCTTTTGCGATGATTTGTCCGCGGCGAACCCGGTCGCCGCGCTGCACTATCATTCTACTGTTATGGGCGTAGGCTGTTACCCAACCACCGGCATGGCGCACGAGCACGAGGTTGCCATACCCCCTCAGCTCATTACCAGCGTAAGCAACAACACCGTTTTCTGCCGCCTTAACAGAGGTTCCAGCAGGCACCGTGATGTTTATCCCATCATTCTTCTGGCCGTTCTGTTTGGTTCCAAATTTGGATATGATGCGACCTTTTACCGGCCAGCGGAATTTTCCTGAACTCATTGCCACTGGTTGCGGTAAAGGCCCCTTGTATTGCGCCCGTTTTTTGCTGCGTTGGGGTTTTAAAGCCGCTGTTTTGACAGTCTTGCGTGCTGTCTTCCTTGGGTGTTTGGTGATTTTCAACCTGTTGGCCGTTTTGTATGTTTTATTGGCTCTTTGCGTTGTCCTTGCCACCTTTGTGCCCGGAATCTTTAATACTTGCCCCGGTTTAACTGTATATGGCGCTGAAATGTTGTTGTAGGCGGCTACTTGATTGGCTTTCAGCCCATGATTGGTTGAAATCCGATAAAGTGTTTCACCCGGCTTAACCTGGTAGCTTGACGCCGACCGGATCGATTTGCGCTGAAATGTAGGCCTGGCACTTGTGACATAAGCGGCCGGGACGACCAGAACCTGGCCGATTTTCACATGATAAGGCTGATTGAGATTGTTTTCTGCAATCAGCTCATTGACCGGCACATTATGTGCACGCGAGATCGAATATAATGTATCGCCATAATGCACTGTGACGTGGCGTTCACCCTTATTATTAGGGTGCAAATAGCTGTTTTCGCGCGGTATATCATTCAGGTTTGAACTCTGAACCGAACGATTATAGGCGTTGGCCTTTTGTGCGCGCGGCACAGAACTTGTATAGATTGATTTGGCTGGCTGATATCCAGGATCTACCGTCGCAGTCTTTTTTGCATCAAACGGTCCAAACCGGTTTGATGCTGAACTACATGCTGCAAGTGAGACGGTTAACCCAAGAATGGTGACAAACTTAACAATGCCGCCCCTGCCAGATGCGGTCTTCGTACTCATTACCCTGCTCCTCAACTAACTTACTAAAGTTAGAATGAAGGAGTTTTGTTAACGAGTGCTTAAAGTTCACGTGCAATTCCCTTGACAAGCGGTACGAATCGAACCGGAAGCAGGGATTCACGGCGAATACCGTCTTCTTGCTTGGTTATTTTCAATAATTCCTGCTCCCCGCGCCTTTTATCTACTGGCAAAACCATGATCCCACCTATTTTAAGCTGGTCGACCAACACTTGCGGCACTTCAGGGGCTGCCGCTGTGACAATGATCCGGTCAAATGGCGCTTGGGCCGGCCAACCCGCCGAGCCGTCACCCGCCATGGATGTCACATTCAGGATATTGAGCGCTTTGAAACGTTCTTCAGCTTCACGCAATAAAGTACGATATCGCTCAATTGTATAAACCCGCCGGCACAGATGCGACAGCACAGCCGTTTGATAGCCTGAACCCGTGCCGATCTCCAACACTTTCATGCGCTCGCCAAGCTCTAATTGCTCGGTCATGAAAGCCACCACATAGGGCTGGGAAATTGTTTGGCCGCATTCAATCGGCAGGCTCTGATCTTCATAGGCTTTTTCAGCAAAAGCCTCCGACACAAATTGCTCGCGTGGCACGCGTTCCATTGCGGCCAGCACGCGCCTGTCGCGAATGCCTTGATTGCGCAAGTTCATAATCAGCTGGATTTTCTTGTATTCATCTTCCATGTGCCGCTTTCTTGGAACCTGAGCTTTTTAGTGACGCTTACTCTTGTCCGAACTATCGGGGATAGAAACTATCTCGATAGAAACCAGTTCCCACTTTTCGGGAGTATGCTCTTATTTAATCTCCACTATCCAAAGCCTGGCGCAAGGCATTTGCGCTTTGTTGATGTGTTAAATCAAGATGCAAAGGTGTTATCGATATTTTCAAATCATAGATTGCTTTCAAGTCTGTGTCGTGTGCCGGTTCACTTAAAGAGCGATTAAATCCAACCCAGTAATATGGCTGGCCGCGAGCATCTTCACGCTCGTCAATACGCATCAAATTAAGATCGCGCTTGCCTTGGCGGGTAATCTCAACACCGTGAATATCTTCAGGCTCCGTATCGGGGAAATTAATGTTCAACAAAACACCCTCCCCCCAGCCGGATTTGATAAATTTCTTGATCAACCCCGCCCCATGATGTTCAGCACAGTGCCACTTCAGGCCACCGGCCTTAAAGTTCATGGCTTGGGACAAGGCAATAGAGGGAATGCCAAGGGCTGTGCCCTCCATGGCTGCGGCAATCGTGCCTGAATAGGTTACGTCATCGGCAATATTTTGCCCGCGATTAACGCCGGACAAAACAAGATCGGGAGCGTCGGGCATGACGGATTTAACCGCCATGAGCACACAATCAGTCGGCGTGCCACGTACCGCAAAACGGCGATCATGAATTTTTCGCAAGCGCAATGGGTCTGCAAGACTGAGCGAATGCGATGCGCCTGATTGTTCTGTTTCAGGGGCGACTATCCAGACATCATCGCTCAGGCCTGCTGCAATTCTCTCCAGGCTTTCAAGCCCCGGTGCATGAATGCCATCATCATTGGTGAGTAAAATGCGCATATGTTTTGCATTGCCTTTAGCTCAAAATAAAATGAAGCTCTTACCGCTCACTCAGCACTTATTTTTTCAAGACCGCCCATATAAGGCCGCAACACTTCGGGAACTGTAATCGAGCCATCATCATTTTGGTAATTTTCCAAAACAGCCACCAACGTGCGGCCAACAGCCAGGCCGGAGCCATTTAGAGTATGGACAAATTGGGTTTGTTTTTCGCCTTGTTTGCGCAAACGCGCGTTCATGCGCCTTGCCTGAAAATCACCGCAGACAGAGCAGCTTGAAATTTCCCGGTACATATCCTGTCCAGGCAACCAGACTTCAAGGTCATATGTTTTGCGGGCGGCAAACCCCATGTCGCCTGTAGACAGCACCATGACCCGGTAATGCAGGCCCAACCGCTTGAGCACTTCTTCGGCGCAATCGCGCAAGCGTTCAAGCTCATCGAGCGATTTGTCCGGTGTGGTTATGGAGACCAGTTCAACCTTTGAGAATTGATGCTGGCGGATCATGCCGCGGGTGTCTTTGCCGGCAGCACCCGCTTCTGCGCGAAAACAAGGCGTAAACGCGGTATAGCGCAGAGGCAAAACTCCTTCGTCCAAAATCTGCTCGCGCACCAGGTTGGTCAATGGCACTTCCGCTGTTGGGATCAGCCAAAAATCTTCACGTGCCGGGGCTATCAAAAGCGATCTGTCGACAAGTTCTCCAAGCGATATTTCGTTTTTCCGGAAAAGCTCTTTATCTTCTTCAGTGGCATGTTTGAGTGCCTCCTGCAGTAATTCTTCGCGGGACTTGGTGCGCGATGCCGTGAATTGATCATCGGCAAACTTCGGCAATTGCGCGGTGCCATACATGGTTTCATCATGCACCAGTAAAGGCGGATTGACTTCTTTATAGCCATTTTCATCGGTATGCAGATCAAGCATGAATTGCGCAAGGGCGCGTTCAAGTCTTGCAAGTGCACCTGACAAGACAACAAAGCGCGAACCAGACATTTTCGCTGCCGTCTCGAAATCCATAAGCCCTAACGTTTCGCCCAGCTCAAAATGCTGTTTGGGCTCAAAGCTCAAATTTGGTTTTTCACCATGGGTTGTGTGCAGAATATTATCATCTTCATCCGTACCCTCGGGCACATCCTCAAGCGGCATATTGGGAATGCCGGATAAAAGGTCTTTAAGCGCCTCGTCAATCTTGCGTTCTTCATCCTCGCCTGACTGCACAAAGGATTTAAGCTCGGCCACTTCCGCCATCAGCGCCTGGGCTTTATCTTCATCACCATGGGCTTTAGCCGCGCCTATTTCCTTTGAGGCGGCATTGCGCCGGTTTTGTGCGTCTTGTAATTTGGCAACATGTTCACGGCGCTTGGCATCAAGCGCCAGCACCTCTTGGGACTGGGGCTCAAGCTTACGCTTGGCAAGGCCTGCGTCAAATGCCTCTGGATTCTCTCTGATCCATTTAATGTCAAACATGTTGGTTTATTCCCCGACCTTAAGCATTCACTTGATGCGGCAACCTTGCGGTCTAGTCAAAGTATTTTAAGTTGATTCTCAAGTTTTCTGTCGTCTCAAGCCAAAAGAATTAGCCATTGTGGATGGCAGGCTCAGTCTTCGGCGGCAAGTTCTGCTTCTGCGCGTTTCTTTTCAATCATTTTTACCGACAGAATGGACAGCTCATACAGCAGCAAAGTGGGCACAGCGAGGCCGATTTGGGTGATTGGATCTGGCGGGGTGAGCACGGCCGCCAGGGCAAATGTTCCAACAACAGCGTATTTGCGCTTATCTTTTAGACCTTGCGAACTTACAATGCCGGCACGGCCTAACAGTGTCAGCACAACCGGCATTTGGAAACACAGACCAAAAGCAAACAGCAATGTCATGATCAAGCTTAGATATTCGCTGACCCTTGCGACCAACTGAATGGAAGCCTGACCGGCACCGCCTGTTTGTTCAAGGGATAAGAAGAAGGTCATGGCCAGCGGCATGATGATGAAATAAACCAGCGAACCACCCAAAACGAACAAGATGGGTGTTGCCATTAAAAACGGGATAAAAGCCCCCCTCTCATTGTTATAGAGACCTGGGGCAACAAATTTATAAACTTGCATGGCGATGACCGGAAAGCTCAAGAACAGGGCGCCGAACAAAGAGAGTTTGAGCTGGGTGAAAAAGAACTCCTGGGGTGCTGTGTAAATCAGACGTAATTCTGTATCAACACCCACGGCGCGTTGATATGGCCAAACCAGAATGTTGAAAACCTGGTCGGCAAAATAAAAGCAAATGACGAACATCACCGCCATAGCGATTAATGTTTTCATCAGCCGGTCGCGCAATTCGGTGAGATGCTCAATCAGCGGCGCTTTGGAAAGATCAATATCATCCTTGCTCATGAGGTGGCACCTTTACTGGATGCCTTGCTGGATGATTTTGGTTTTGCCGGTTTTTTAGCGGGTTTCTTCGCAGGTTTTTTTGCCGCTTTTTTAACCGGCTTTTTGGCCGTTTTAGGCTCGTCTGTTATTGTTTCTTTTAGATCTTCGCCAACGTCATTGATTGGATCAAACGCGCCATCAAAGTCGATGTCTTCGGAGAAATCGCCTAATTCCTCAAAGTCTTCTTTCATTTTGGTGACACCGGCGTCATCTGCGGCTTCTTCAAACTGAGTTTGGAATTCGCGCGCCATGCCTTTGGCTTTCGACACCACTTGACCAATCGTGCGCAACATGCGCGGCAGCTCTTTTGGACCCACCACAATAATCGCCACAACAGCGATGACCAGCAACTCGGTTACACCAATGTCAAACATGATTTTTTTGCGCCTAGATCTCGGCCCTTACCCAATCTGAAACAGATGTGCCGGAATAAGATTGCAAGACCCGCCTATTAACTCTTCGCTGTTTTGCGTTTTGCCGTCTTTGGCGCAGATTTCACTTTTTCAGCGGGCTCATGATCAATTGCCTTAGGTTCTTGCTCAGCAGTTTCTTCAAGGTCGTCCTTCATACCCTTTTTGAAACTTTTAATGCCTTTTGCAACATCGCCCATAAGATCTGATATCTTGCCACGGCCAAACAGCAAAACAACCAACACCGCCACGATGGCGATTTGCCAAATGCCAATCGACATAATTGAATTCTCCTGAAATAACATAACACTGTGTTTCAGCACTATCGCAAAATCAACTGCGGTGTGCAATGACACGGCTCATAATTCCCTCTATATGGTAACCATGCACGGTATTTGCAATTTTACAAAGGAAAATGGAATTTTCTATTCTCTATTTTCCTTTGGAAAAACAAAGACATGAGACATATCTATCGTGATGGTGACAACTGAACCCACCTTTGGCGCTCTATTGGCATTTAGGTAAGCGGTTAGCGGTTCATCCCATCCCTCGATTAAAAGCCCGGTATTATAACAATTGCCCATGAAGCGTGCGCTAGTGATCATGGCCTTTATGCCCTTGCTGTCAGCGGTGCGTTGAAACGCCTCCGGACGCAACATGATAATAGCCTTGGACCCATCAGGGCAAACACCCGCAGGCAAGCGCCCTATTGGTGTTTCTATATGCTTGCCCGTTACCTTCGCTTCGATTTCATTGAAAGGGCTGAACATGCGGGCAACGGCAGCACTCACGGGGTGATTGTATAATTCATCCGGTGTCCCAAGTTGTACCAGCCGGCCTGAACGCATCAAGGCAATCCTATCGGCCATACCCATAGCCTCTTCGGGATCATGGGTGACCATTAAGGCGCTGGCGCGGGTTTCTTTTAACACGGCCAATGTTTCTTCACGCACTTCCGTTCGCAAGCGCCGGTCGAGACCTGAAAACGGTTCATCCATCAATAATACTGCCGGGCGTGGCGCTATCGCACGGGCCAAGGCTATGCGTTGTTGTTCGCCGCCCGATAGCGTGTGAGGATAAAACCCTTCATAAGCCCTCATGCCCACACGATTTAGCGCTGCCCGGGCTTCGGTAAGCGCCTGGTCGCGTGGCATTTGTTTTAATCCAAACAACACATTGTCCAAAATGGTGAGATGGGGAAACAAGGCGAAGTCTTGAAACATCAGTCCGATGGAACGCTTTTCAGGCGGTATAAATCCGTCAGGACCTGCAACTTCTTGACCATCAAGAATGACCCGGCCTTGCTTTGGCCGCTCAACGCCGGCGCCTATGCGCAATAATGTGGTTTTACCGCAGCCGGATGGCCCCAGCAGGCAAACAATCTCAGCGGGTGCTAAATCAAGAGAAATACCTTTGAGCACATCATTGTTATTGAACGAATGTGAGATGTTTTCAAAAGACAGGCGAGCTGCAATGGTGGCCGCGGCTGATCCACGCGGGCCCCATTTTGGATTTCCTGTTTGCTCTATGGGCTGTTCAGCCCGATCCTGGGTATCTGTCATAATCGTTTTGGCATACCTGCTCTAGGTCATGGTCTCATTATAAGCCAAGTTTATGATTTAGAGCGAGCGGGGCGTCAGATCAAGGTTACTTTACCTGATCATCATCGCTTTCAGGTAAATGCATTTCCAAGGGTGGTTCGATATCATCACCTTGTAAATCTTCGAGCGGGTCTTCGTTTGGGTCCAAATCATCATCGGACCTTGGCTCGGGCATGGAAAAATCCGGCGGGAGATTGGCATCCAACAGACCGGCACTTTTCAATTCTGTAATGCCAGGCAGGTCGGCAACCTGATCAAGGGCAAAATGCTCCAAAAACGCATTGGTCGTGCCATAGGTCACCGGACGTCCTGGGGTGCGCCTGCGGCCACGCATGCGGATCCAGCCAATTTCAAGCAGGATATCAAGCGTGCCTTTGGAGGTGGAAACACCTCTGATTTCTTCAATTTCCGCCCGGGTTACCGGCTGATGATAAGCAATTATGGACAAGGTTTCGAGGCCTGCACGAGATATACGTTTTTGCTCAACTGCTTCACGCCGCATCAAAAAACTCAAATCATCTGCCGTTCTAAAACCCCATTTGCCTGCAACACGCACCAGGTTAACACCGCGGTTTGCATAAAACGCCTGCAATTCGCCAAGCAAGGCTGGAACATCCGCGCCATCAGGCAAGCGTGCAGCAAGGCTTGCCTCATCAATAGGGCTTGAGGCTGCAAACAGCAGGGCTTCGAGCATGCGCTCGTGAGACCTCTTATCGGCCATAGGCAATTTGGTAACATTGTCCCGCACAGTGGGTGTTTCCTCAATGACTTCCGTAACAGTCGATTTTAAGATTTCTTCGCTCATATTCTTGTTCGCTTACACCTCAATATTAAATTTTCGATCTCATTCGGATTAGCTTTATACGTAAGTGCGCTTTTGATCTCATGCTGCGTGTTGCTTTGCCTTGATGAAGAGAGGGGCGAAGGTTTTTTCCTGGCGCAATTGGGCGTGACCTTCACGCACCAGCTCAAGGGAGGCCGATAAATTACTGGCTTTGGCCGAGCGTCGTTTGTCATTCACACCTGGAAGCTGTTCAAGCGTGCTGTCCAAATCTATCCAATCAGGGCAATCACTTAAAATATTTTCCAGATTTTTTTTAGCTTCACTCACCTGCATAACCGGCAAGCGTTTGACTTTCATCTGGACGTGAATGGTGCGCTGACGGCGTGTTGCATAAGCATCAAGCAAATCATACAGATTGTCTTGATATTCATTTTGTGTGCTGGTCACTATAATTTCAGGATCGCCTCTTTGGAAAATATCCCTCCCTAAGCGATTTCGCGCCATAAGCTTGGCAGATACATTCCTCATGGCCTCTAATCTTTGCAAACGGAAAGCCAGCATGGCAGCAAGCTCTTGGCCGCTTGGCTCATTTTCATCTTTGTCTTCGGGCAGCAATAATCTGGATTTCAAATAGGCCAGCCAAGATGCCATAACCAGATAATCAGCCGCCAGTTCCAAATTCATCTCGCGCATCTGGCTTATGAAATTGAGATATTGTTCGGCCAGGGCAAGAATGGAAATCTTTGTGATGTCGAGCTTTTGGCTACGCGCCAGCATCAGCAATAAATCGAGCGGGCCTTCAAAACCCTCAACATCAATGCGCAAAACATCACCATGGGGCTGATCCATCGGCTCATTCCAGGCGTCATCGGACATAAGCCCGTCTGATCGCGGCCCATTCCCAGCCTCTCGTGCCGGAGGTTTTATATCATTGTCATTTTCCGTCATATCAAAACTTCAGCCACATAAAACAAGGCGCCTATCCTCACGATTAAAGCCTTATGGCTAAGGCGGCTACGTGAGCGATCTCTTAAAGGCTTACGCCAGTCATAAAGGCTAGCGCGTGCAATCTACCTGATTATAGGTGATTCTTCCGCCCATTTTAAGAGTTTTGCCCGCAATTCAGCCTTTGCGATTTCTGGCTGTGTGGGCAATGCCGCTAAGGCATTTTCAGCCCGTCTTAAGGCCTCGCCGGCCAACGTTGGACACTCTTGAGCGATGGACGTCATTTCCACTAAATTACCATTGCAATGCAAAACCACATCACAGCCAGCCTCAAAAGCACGTTGCGCGCGCTCCTCAAACGGACCCTCTAGAGCCTGCATCGACAGATCATCGGTCATGAGCAGGCCGTCGAAACCAATTTCACCCCTGATCACATCTTGGATGATTGTCGCAGAATGGGTGGCTGTATATTGCTTGTCATAGGCTTCATAAATCACGTGCGCCGTCATGGCAGCAGGCAAATTGGCCAAAACCTTAAAAGCCGCAAAATCAGTAGTCGCTAGATCATCCTTACCCGCTTTGACGATTGGCAGCGCTTTATGACTGTCAGACTGCGCCCTGCCGTGACCTGGAATATGTTTAATCACCGGACACACCCCTGCCCGCATCAACCCTTCGGCCATGGCGGAACTCAGTTTCGCTATTTGCTCGGGCTGCGTTCCAAAAGCCCGGTCACCAATAACATCATGTGCGCCAGGTACCGGCACGTCAGCTACAGGAGCGCAATCAATGTTAATGCCCAGATCATAAAGATCGCTGCCGATGCAAAATCCGACCAATTGTGCCATGTCACACGCCAGCTGGGGCTGTGTGGCATAGGCATCGCCAAATTTGCGGCCGGGTGGATATTGTGCCCAGTGAGGTGGTTTGAGCCGTTGAACACGGCCTCCTTCCTGATCGATTAAAACAGGTGCTGTGGCATGCCCAACACATTCCCGGAACTCAGCAATCAGAGCACGGATTTGATCTGGGTCTACACAATTGCGGGCAAACAGGATTAATCCCCACGGTTCGAACTTACGGATAAATTCGCGTTCTTGGGCCGTTAAAACCGGACCAGAACAACCGCTGATGAAAGCACGCGTCATATTTCGTGAATAATGCCCTAGGTCATGAACTAGCGTTTGCGCACAATACAGCCTTTTTGACCGGCTGATATCAGCGAGCCGCACAAATCAGAGGCCGCCTGTTTGCCGTTAATAGGGCCAACGCGCAACCGGAAATAAATGCCCTTGTCGCCCAGATCAGCACGCTGAATTAACGGTCCATAATTCTGGAGCAAACTCGCATGACGCTGCTTAAGCTTGGCAAAAGCGTTATTGGCTTCACCTTCAGAACGATAAGACGCCACTTGAATAAGGTAATCATTGGCACCAACGGGCGGGGCCTGAACGGCGCGTGTTTGTGCTGGTGGTGTTAGCGCGCGTGGGGCGGCAGCCTGCCGGGTTTGGGCAACCGCACTTGGCGGCGGTGGTGGCGGTGGCGGTGTAAGCCTGATCGGGCCACTGGGTGCTGATGGTATTTGTGTGCGCGCAGGCGCTTGAGCACTTGGTCTTGCCCGTGGTGTTGGCGGCGCTGTTTGAACAGGCGGCGGTGGTGCCACAACTGCACGGGGGGCCGGCGGTGGCGGTGGCGAGCCTGGTGGCGTGATCGTGACTTGCGGCAAATCTGGTTCAGCAGGCGCAGGTGGCGCACTTGGTGTCACTGTGCGTTGCGCTGAAGGCAGTTGAGGGGCAGCTGGTACAACAGCAACTGGGGGTAAGGAAGGTGTATCTGGCTGTGCTACCGGACTTGGTGGCGGTGGTGGTGACTGCACAGGTGTCGATGCGACTTGTTCTTCGCGTGATACAATTTTTTCTTTAACCACAACCTCTTCACCGACGATACGGTCATAAATCAATTTGGTTTGCTGTGGTATTTTGGTGCCGCCAGGGTCTTTAGGGGCTACTTTCGTCGGCGTTGTTTCAGCTGTTACAACAGGCAGGTTTTTGCCAATACCCTGCAAGCCTTGATCATAGGCATAATAGACACCGCCGCCAACCAGACCAACACCCAGAAGTGCTGCAAGGATCAAAAAAGGCCTGCGTTTTTTCTTAGGCTCCACCGGCACATGCCCATCGGCATACAGGCCGCCTCGTTCGTCAAATTCACTGCCTATGTCGTCACGCCAGGTATCCGTTTGGTTCTGCTGATCAGTATTTTCATGAAGATATGGCTGCTGATCGTCAGTTGCACGATATTGATTTGATTGATCGGCATAGCCATCTTGGTAAGGTGCTTGTTGTTGCACAGGCTCTTGATAGGCAGGCTGTTCAGGACGGGTTTCCAAATAACGTTCAATTGTTTCTTCAACAGCTTCGTCAGACAAGCCTTTTGCAGGTGGCAAGGGCGCTGCAGGCGATTGTGGTTGGTATGGTTCTTGAGCTTGAGGGGCTCGCGGTGGCTGTTGGGGTTGTTGCGGCTGAGGCGCACTTGTTTGCTGTGGCGGTTGTGGGGCGCTTGGCGGCTGGGGTGCGGGCGCCATTGAGCGCCTGGCAGGCTGGCGTTGTGTCTGTTGTATTGGTTCTTGTTCGCGCGCCTCTTCGTGCGCGCGTAAATCTTTTAGATATCGCTGATAGCGCTCGGACCGGATTGCATCAATATCATTGGGGTTTTGAGCGGCCGTGGGGGGTGATTGCGCACCCTCATCGTTCGCGGCAACAGGCCGGACTGATTGCGGCGCCGGGGCAGCCTCATCAAAATCACCCGCTATTTGTGATGCATAGGGATCCGGTGACCCTTGCGCCACATCGTTTTGAGCTGGCGCATCCTGGTAAACATCACCGTCTTGAGGGGATGTCTCATTAGGGCCTGGGGTTCTTGTTGGTTGATCTCTATCCATCACGCTGTCTCGTTACTTCATTTCTTTCAACGCTTCCACGCCTAATATGCCAAGGCCGCTTGCAATGACATGGCCGACACTTCGCAATAGGGCCATACGTGCCGAAGTAACTACGTCATCTTCACATATAAAACGCAATTGCGGCAACTCTTTGCCCATATTCCAAAGTGCATGAAAGCTACTTGCCAAATCGTAAAGATAAAAAGCAATACGATGCGGCTCATGAGTGCTTGCCGCAGAACGCACCACACGAGGATATTGTGCTAGATGTTTTATCACGGCGATCTCAGAAGGATGAGACAAAACTCCCATATCAGAGGTGGCCAACGCACCGTCGCTCAACTCCAAGCCCCCTTTCAGCTGCCCCGCATTACGCAATACTGAATGAATCCGAGCATAGGCATATTGTACATAGAATACAGGATTATCGCGAGATTGTTCAGAAACTTTTTCAAAATCGAAGTCTAAAGAGGCATCATTTTTACGATATAGCATCATAAATCTCACAGAATTGCGGCCAACTTCGTTAACAACGTCGCGCAAAGTGATAAATTCGCCGGAACGTTTCGACATTTTAACGAGCTCTCCGCCCCTCATTAAACGAACCAATTGACACAGCTTAACCTCCAAATGCGCCTGGCCATCAGACAGAGCTGTTACGGCTGATTGCATACGCTTGACATAGCCACCATGGTCTGCGCCCCAAACATCAATTAACTCATTGAAACCACGCTCTATTTTATCTTTATGATAGGCAATGTCCGATGCAAAATATGTAGGTCTTCCATCCGACTTCATCAAGGGTCTGTCGACATCATCTCCAAAATTAGTAGATTTAAATAAGGTTTGTTCGCGGTCCTCCCATTCCTCAGGCAATTGGCCTTTTGGCGGGGGCAATGTGCCTTGATAGATCAGATCTTTGGCGCGCAAGTCTTCAATTGCAGCGGCTATCTTGTCATTCCCGCCTTGGGTTAGCGAACGCTCTGAGAAAAAAACATCCTGATGTATATTTAGCGCTTCTAAATCGCTTCTAATCTGCACCATCATGGCATCAACGGCAAATAAGCGAATCACCGGGAGCCATTCCTCTTCCGGCATTTCCACAAGCTTACGGCCATATATCTGAGCCAAGTCAGCCCCTACGGGTTTCAAATAATCGCCGGGGTAGAGCCCTTGGGGGATCTCGCCAATATCTTCGCCCAGGGCTTCGCGATAGCGTAAATGGGTAGACCTTGCGAGCGCATCAACTTGGGCCCCGTCATCATTGATGTAATATTCACGGGTGATGTTGAAACCAACTTTTTCTAAAAGATTTGCCAAGGCATCGCCAAATACGGCCCCGCGACAATGACCGACATGCATCGGGCCGGTTGGATTGGCAGAGACATATTCAACATTAACTGGCGTGCCCTGGCCGATATCGTGCGAGCCGAAATTTTCGCCTTCGGCTAATATGGATCTCAGAATTTTAGGCCAAAAACCAATCTCAAGGCGCAAATTAATGAAGCCGGGGCCAGCGATTTCCGCACTTTCTACATCATCGGCTTGATTGAGGAGCACAACGAGCAGTTCTGCAATGTCACGCGGCTTCATACCGGCTTGTTTGGCCAAAACCATGGCTGCGTTGGTTGCCATATCGCCATGTGCAGGGTCGCGCGGCGGCTCAAGTGCCACAGCTTTTGTCTCAAGGCCTTGCGGTAAATGGCCCTGGTCAGACAGCGTTTTGAGCGCGCCTATGACAATTTCACGAAAATGACTAAATAAATCCAACGATACCACCCTTACAATAGCTCTTAAATACAATGACTTAAGGAACGATGAACAATCAATGCCTGAAGAATATCAAGAACCCTTCGTTTAGCGAGATTGATTAGCGGAACTCCTTAGCGAAACATGGGGTCCAGGTCAAACAATCGATGATGCTCATCTAAGGCAAAACGGTCGGTCATTCCAGCGATAAAATCGCAAATATCCCGAACATTGCTGCCGCCGGGCTTTGTCGTGTTATGGGATCGCCAGCTATCGGGCAAATGATCCGGGTTTGCCATATAGGTTTCAAATAACTCTCTTAAAATGCGTTGGGCCCGTTGTGTCATCGCCACAACTTTTTCATGATGATACATGCGTTCGCGCAGAAATTTCTTCAAAGTGGCATTTTGCCGCTCCATTTCCGGTGAAAACGCTATAAGGTTTTTGCCTGCCGAGCGTACATCATTGCTAGACGCTGCGCCACTTTTCTTAATATTCTCAATAGTTTGCGTCAAAAGGTCAGAGACCATTGCATCAATAAGGCGGCGCACGGTTTCATGTACCAGGCGTGAGCGTTCCAAATCACGATACTTGCCCAACACCTCGTTGAGCGCTTTGCCCACAACCGGCACATCGGCCAAATCAATTATATCAAACAGGCCGGCGCGCAAACCGTCATCAATATCATGAGCATTATAGGCAATATCGTCCGATAAGGCTGCCGCTTGTGCTTCCAGTGAGGCGTGTTGGGTTAAATTTATGTCCAAAGCCTCACTTAATTCGGCAAAGGCGATGGGTAAACCCGATTTTTCATAACGTGTAACCGGGGCCCCCTCCCCTGTGATCAGCGGGCCATTATGCTTGACCAAGCCCTCGAGCGTTTCCCAGCTTAGATTGAGCCCATCAAAATCTGCATATCGGCGCTCAAGCTTGGTTACAATGCGCACTGTCTGGGCATTGTGGTCAAAACCGCCATGTTTTGCCATGCAATCATTCAGTGTTGTTTCCCCTGCGTGACCAAACGGCGTGTGCCCCAGATCATGCGCCAATGACACAGCTTCGGCCAAATCCTCATCGAGCCCCAAAACCCGTGCGATTGACCGGGCAATTTGGGCAACTTCGAGTGAATGGGTCAGCCTGGTGCGATAATGGTCACCCTCATGATAAACAAACACCTGGGTTTTATGTTTCAGGCGGCGAAAGGCTGTTGCGTGCACAATACGGTCGCGGTCGCGTTGAAAAGCCGTGCGGCTATGACTTTCGGCCTCATCAAAAGCCCGCCCGCGCGATGAGCGCACATCGCAGGCATAAGGCGCTATATTCAGAAAATGGGATTTAAACATTATTTTGCTATGTTACGAGTTCCTGGTTGCCAAAACTGCCATTTGGTTGACAATTGGCGCAATGGCTCTAAATATCAGGTATGGGCTTATTGAACCATAAAAAGCTAGTGGAATATGATTTATGACCGAAACCGTTAGCATGAGCGAAAGTGCTGCCAAACGCATTGCTGAAATCCTTGGCCAAGAAAGCGAGGCCAAAATGCTTCGCGTCAGCGTTTCAGGCGGTGGCTGTTCCGGTTTTCAATATGGCTTCGATTTAGATACAAAAGCTGAAGCCGACGACTTGGTGTTGGAGCGCGACGGTGCCGTGGTCTTGATCGATCCTATTTCACTGACCTATATGGATGGTTCGGTGATTGATTTCACTGACGACTTGATTGGTGCTGCCTTTCAGGTCAAAAACCCCAATGCCACAGCTTCTTGTGGATGCGGCACAAGTTTCTCCCTTTAAGTTATAGAATAGATAACAGACTTAAGATAATCTATGCCTGCTTTAGAGGAGGCTATGATTTAACGTGTGCGGCAGATATCGGTATTCACTTGTTTTAGCAGTCCTGGTTGCAAGTTTTCTTGTAAGCAGTTCATATTTCGCGCGGGCCGATCTCGACCTAGGCATTGAGGCCTATGATGGCGGTGATTATGCAACCGCACTTCGCGAAATACGGATGGCTGCAAATAAAGGCAACCCCTTGGCGCAAACAATGCTGGCTGGGCTTTATCTGGTCGGTGACGGCGTTCATCAAAATTATTTTCAGGCGCGCAATTGGTACGAAAAAGCTGCGCTAAATGGCGATGGAAATGCCCAACTTAACCTCGGCTTTATTTACCGCGATGGTTTAGGCGTTAAACCTGATGTCATAAGAGCTTATAAATGGTTTGCCATTGCATCTGCTCAAAACAAACATCATCAGACCTATCTTTCAGAGATCGAAAAACGAATGTCGCAGTCTGACGTTGTGCGGGCCCGTAACCGTGTAGATTTATGGCTCAGGCATAACCAGCCTGAATGAACGCTAATTGCAGCCTGACGCCGCTCAAGAAATTTGTTCGATGTCTCCAGCTATTATTGCAAACCGGTCTGCCAAGGCCGCAAGGCTTGCAGCTTGTAAATTTTCAGCTGACATTACACCACCCTTGCCGTCCGGCAGCGCGCGCGTCGCGGTGGCTGGCGCTAGAATTGTCGTGCGCAGACCCAAATCCAAGGCAGCACGAGCCGTTGAGCTGATGCACATATGGGTCATGAATCCTGCTAAAATAATCTGCTCTTTGCCTGTCTCTTTAATAGCGTCCAATAATGTTGTATTCGCAAAGGCATTGGGAAGTGGTTTTTCAATTACAGGCTCCCCCTCCAAAGGTGCTGCCCGTTCTTCAATTTGCCCGCCTTGTGCATCACGATCAAAGGCGCCACCAGCTTTTCCCTTATGTGCAATATGAATAATGGGTGTCTTTGCCAAGCGTGCCCGCGCTAAAAGGTCAGCGCATACATCAAGTGCTGTCCCAACACCAACAAGTGGCAAAAAGCCGGAGACATATTCGCATTGGCAATCAATCATAACGAGGGCGGCGTCACCAAGCCTGGCAGGATCAAGGGGCGCGCCTGACATTTGCAAGAGCGTTTTTGGGGTATCGGTTGACATTAAATAAAGCTCCCATGCTCATAATCTTGATAAACTGAGTTGGACCTTATCATTGACGTGCACGCTTGGCGATATTGACTTGCAGGGGTCTTTGGAATGTGATCCAAGACATCACAAATCAATTTTGACCAAGGGTGGCTGTCATGAAAATTGCAAGTTGGAACGTCAATTCAGTACGTGCGCGCCTTGATACGGTCACCAAGTGGCTTGCTCACGCCAATCCTGACATAGCCTGTTTCCAGGAACTTAAGTGTCAAGACGAGCAGTTTCCGCTAGAGCCGTTTGAGGCCCTTGGCTATAACGTCGCTGTGCATGGCCAAAAAAGTTATAATGGCGTGGCGATCCTCTCAAAGTTCCCGTTTGACGAAATCCTGCCTCGCCTGCCTGGTGACGACAGCGACGAACAAGCACGCTACCTTGAAGCTGTCGTGTCTACCTCATCAGGTGCATTGAGAGTGGCGTCAATCTACCTGCCCAACGGCAATCCTCTGGGCACGGAGAAATTTGATTATAAATTGGCCTGGATGGACCGATTGCATGCCCATGCACAGGAGCTTTTGACTTACGAAGAATGTCTGGTGCTGGCGGGTGATTATAATGTCATCCCAACTGATGATGATGTTCATGACCCGCAAGCCTGGCAGGGAGATGCTTTGTTTCAACCTGAATCCATCGGCCATTACCGCGCCCTGCTCAATCTTGGTTTAACGGATGCTTTGCGTGCTTGTAGCGATGAGGCCGGGCTTTATACATTTTGGGATTATCAAGCAGGTGCCTGGCAGAAAAACAACGGCATTAGGATCGATCATTTATTGCTTTCGCCAGAAGCAACGGATCATTTGCAAACCTGCCAGATTGATAAAGAACCGCGTTCGTGGGAGAAACCGTCAGATCACACGCCAATTTGGATAGAACTGGATATTTAGCAGCCTCTGCAGCAATCCGGAGAGGGAATGGTCTGTTGCACCCACGATCCGGAGAGGGGATAGGTATGCCTCACCTCGGCTTTTTTGTGACGCATAGTCTTATCCGAAAACCGGTTCCCACTTTTCGGGCCTATGCTGTAATCGCTCACGGCCGCACCGCGCTCTTTTTAGCGGCGCTTTAGATTGCCCACCCGCAACCGCGCTAAGCAGCCCTCAGGGATTACGCTAGTTCGCTTTTGCGGGCGCGGCCGGGCCTAGTTTCACAGCAGGCTTGGCTTTAGGGACTACCACTGTCGTTGCAGGATTGGCCGGAGAGACCTTGGCCTTCTTGGGCGTTACAGTTGCTACTTGACCAACCTTTTGCTGGCTCTTGCGCAACGGATATTTCTTACGCCATGCCTTGGCGGACCGGCTTGCCTTGTCCCTAATTTTCTCACTTAACTGACCGGCAATAACAATCTTCTGCTCGTTAATCGCATCGGCTTCATGCTTGCGCGCGCTTTGCGATGCCAGCATATACCACGTCAGAGCACGGCGTTTATTTTGCACAACATATTTGCCGATCCAATAAATGTCACCCAAAGCAACCTGGGCTTGGGCATTGTTTTTCCGCGCTGCCAAAATAATCCAACGCACAGCGCGTTTTGTGTGTTTTTGAACTGTTTTACCCTTAAGATACATCTCACCAAGCGCCAATTGCGCACCGGAATGGCCATAATGGGTGGCAGCCATTTGATAAAGCGCAAAGGCACGGTTGGGATCGGCTTTTATATTGGTTTTCGCAACACCGGTGCGATAATAATGGCCAAGCTTAACGATGGCATCAACTGTCACCTGTAAACGGCTGAGACTTAACCCGTCACCATTATATTGTCTGGCAACCAGGCTATAATATTTAAATGCCTCGGCGTGATTTACTGCCACACCCTTGCCCATGCGGTATAAATTGGCCAACCGCCATTGCGCAAACAAATGCCCCTTGGCTGCTGATTGCTCCCAAAGTTTGCGGGCTTGTTTAAAATCATTGGCAAGGTAGGCTTTTAGTCCCTGGTAATATGGATGTTTCGCGCGCTTTGCCGGCTTGAGTTTCAAGCTTGGTATGACACTCGGCCCGGTATTATTGGCAGGCGCATAGGAATAAAATGGGCCATCAACATTACTTGTACCACCGGTCAAGAAGCGCAAGGTTTGCGCGTGCGCTGCACCTGTGGCCAGGCACACAATGAGAGCTGCGGCAACAACCCCGCATGCTTGTTTAAATATCGGCATAGCACTTAACTTCCGCTTTACCGCCAGGATGGGTTACAGCACCCTTGTATGCTGGACCAACCTGGTCGGCATATTTCCATAATGCCCCAGACCCGAAATTCATTTTCGGTGACTGCCAATTTTTACGTCTCTGCTCGAGTTCTTCTTGTGTAAGTTCCACATCAATCGTGCCCGCTTCGGCATCAATTGAAATCATGTCGCCATCTTGTAATAAGGCGATCGGGCCGCCCAAATAAGCTTCGGGGCCCACATGGCCAATACAAAAACCACGTGTTGCGCCTGAAAAGCGGCCATCGGTGATGAGGGCAACTTTGTCACCCGCACCTTGACCATAAAGCGCTGCGGTGGTCGACAACATTTCGCGCATGCCGGGACCGCCTTTTGGCCCCTCATAGCGAATGATGAGCACATCACCTTCGTCGTATTTATAAGCTTTAACAGCCTCAAAGGCATCTTCTTCGCAGTCAAAGCAACGTGCGGGGCCTGTGAATTTCAATTTTTCCATGCCGGCCACCTTAACAATAGCACCATCAGGGGCCAGTGTTCCAGTAAGGCCAACAACACCCCCTGTGGGGGCCAGTGGATTGCTTACTGGATAGATTACTTTTTGATCCGGATTAAACTCAAGATCGGCCAGATTATCGGCAATCGAATTGCCGGTAACCGTCAGGCAATCGCCGTGGAGATAGCCGCCATCCAGCAATGTTTTCAGCAGATTTGGCACACCACCTGCTTCATACATGTCTTTGGCAACATATTTGCCGCCCGGTTTGAGGTCAGCAATATAGGGCGTTTTTTTAAAAATCTCAGCGACTTCCATCAAATCAAAATCAATGCCCGCTTCATGCGCCATTGCTGGCAAGTGCAGTCCGGCATTGGTTGACCCGCCGGTGGCAGCAACCACGGTGGCGGCATTTTCCAATGCTTTGCGGGTGACAATATCGCGCGGCCTTATGCCCATTTGGATAAGTGCCATAACGCTACGGCCTGAAGCTTCAGCATATTGATCGCGGCTTTCATATGGGGCTGGCGCGCCCGCAGAATTGGGTAAGGCCAGACCAATGGCCTCAGAAACACATGCCATTGTGTTGGCGGTAAATTGTCCACCACAGGCCCCGGCACTGGGACAGGCAACACATTCAAGTTCGAATAGTTCTTCATCAGACATATTGCCTGCTAAATTCTGGCCTACACCTTCGAACACATCAACAACGGTAACGTCTTTGCCTTTAAAATTGCCCGGCAGAATGGAGCCACCATACATAAACACCGACGGTACATTGAGCCGCAGCATCGACATCATCAGACCAGGCAAAGACTTGTCGCAGCCAGCCACACCAACCATCGCGTCATAACAATGGCCGCGCATGGTGAGCTCTACAGAATCAGCAATCACTTCGCGTGAGGCCAGCGAAGATTTCATGCCTTCATGGCCCATGGCGATGCCGTCGGTTACGGTGATGGTGCAAAATTCGCGCGGTGTGCCACCTGATTCGCGTACACCCACCTTAACCGCTTGTGCTTGGCGCATTAAGGCGATGTTGCAAGGTGCTGCTTCATTCCAACACGAAACCACGCCAACAAATGGCTGATTGATCTCATGCTCATCCAGCCCCATGGCGTAATAATAGGACCGGTGCGGTGCGCGTTCTGGACCTTGCGTCACATGGCGGCTTGGCAGTTTTGATTTGTCGAAGGCTTTTGCGTCCATTACCGCTGTAAATTCCCTGTATAACATGGCCTCATATGAGCCAAATATTGCCCCGCCAGCAGATTTTTGAGTGTTGCATCAATGAGACGGTTATTTTCGTCAACACGTCATCATATAATTTAGCTGCATCTTGGCAAAATTTAACCTTAGCGGCATTGGGTCTAATAACCTGTTAATCCAACTTACTAACTTTATCTACTTGTTATGTATAGATTTAATTAATTTACGACACTGGACTCTACACTCTAAAAGGTAGGTTTAATTTAAGGCAAGAAAGTGTTCTTGGGGGACGATAAATGCAGGGTGATGTATTTCTCACGACAAATGTGATATTTTTGTTACGTTTTATCCAGCGGACACAAAGCCATCCGGGCTGCCAGCGCAATTGGGGCGACCAAATACACTTGTTTTAGGCAGGCCATACTTGTTCCTAGTGGGCCCTTTGAAATATGCACGCACTGATTTTCTGATATTTAGCGGCCGTTTCACGCTTAGATATGTCTTTAAAGCTTTTTGTGCTTCTTCAAGATTATTCAGTCTGGCGTTTAACCTGGCAGGGCCGCCGAACTTCGCGGTAAAAAATTCAAAATCGCCAATATAGACGGCCTCTCCCGCCTTAACCTGAAACGCAAATGATCCGTTCGCAAAGCAGGATATAACAATACGATTTCCAAACCATCTTGTTTCTAAACTGAGAAACACATAGGTGCCGGGTTTCAATTCAACAACGTGATGAAATGGTTTTTCGATTTCCTTGCCGTATCCAAAAAGCCCACGCGTTTGCCTAGCGCGCATTGCAGAACCGGCACCGAACCTATCCCGTACAAGGTCTTTGTTGTGCGAATCATATGGTGAGAAAAGCAATTCATAATTCTGGATACGTGACAGCCCAAGCATTGTTGCATCAGTCTTATAGGAGCTTGCAAAAACAACAACACCGTTTTCAGCTTTAGCACTGCTGAAGGCCGTTTGATTGAGTTGTTTGCCATTGGATTGACATCCGGCCAAAAACAACAGGCAGGCTATCGAGACAAATGTAAGGAGATTGAGTTTTACTCTACTTACCATCATATGTCAGCCTGATTGATCAAGGCTGTTATGTGTGCCATCGCAAAATGGCGCTGACTTCGTTTGCTTGCATTGGCACAACCATACGCTTTCAGCTTTCTCGGCTTTGAAAACAATAGGTTTATGGTCTGTTGTTTTATGAGCACCATCACAAAACGGTTGTTTTTGTGACAGGCCGCAGGCACACCAGGCGTAGGTTTTACCCTGAATGAGTTCTACTTCAGCAGGTTCGCGCATTGCAATTTTGGGCTTGGACATTAAATGCTCCACTCATCATCAGCTCGGCTGCAAGCTCACCGTACCAGGATAGCTCGCAAAGCCACCTCTATGTCGCGATCAGGCTCATTATGATCATGAGCTTAGGCAAAGCTGTAATGGCTTACAATAGCTTGTGCAAGACATGTGCGAGTTTCACATATATTTGAAGATATGGGACTTATCGTCCTGTTTAAGCGACCGTTTTCAGCCGCTCGAGCGCTGCTTTGATGCGGGTTTCATCGGCTTGTGCATCTGATTTGCGGGTGCGGTTTTCTTCCACCACGTGAGCTGGAGCGCGCGCAGTAAATTTTTTATTGGCAAGTTTTGCTTCAAGCGATTTGATTTCTCCGGATATTTTGCTCAATTCCTTTTCCAGCCGGGCACTTTCAGCGGCAATATCAATCACGCCGCCAAGTGGTAATGCCAGCACGGCCTCGTTGAGCAAGATTTGCACAGCGCCTTTGGTCACACTGTCGGTTTTCTCAATCTTATCAAGCCGTGCCATGCGCATAATCGTATCACGCCAAGTCTCAAGGCGGGTCTGATTTGCATCGTTCATGCCTGAAATTTCAAGCGGGATTTTGGCCCCCGCCGGCACATTCATTTCAGCACGCACAGAGCGTACCTCGGAAACAAGCTTGATAACCCAGTTGACTTCATCGTCGGCGGCTTGATCTTCAAGACCCGTGATCTCAGGCCAAGCGCTTAGAATTAGGGTTTGCTCGCGTTTGATACCAGCTTGTTCGGCAATTTTGGCCCACAACTCTTCAGTGACAAATGGCATGAAAGGGTGCAACAAGCGCAAAATCTGATCAAGCGTCCAGGCAGCCGTTGCTTTGGTTTCAGCTTTGGCATCTTCGTTGTCACCCATAAACAACGGCTTGGCCAATTCCAGATACCAGTCACAAAAGACATGCCAAATGAAACCGTAAAGCGCTGCTGCAGATTCATTATAGCGGTGGCTTTCTATGCCTTTGGTAACAGCTTTTTGGGTTCGCTCTGCTTCACCAACAATCCATTTGTTGAGGCTTTGGCGCACGTGATCAGGTTCAAAATCTTTTGGTTGAACGCATTCGTTCATTTCACAAAAACGCGCTGCATTCCAAAGTTTGGTTGCAAAATTGCGATAACCTTCCACCCTGCCCGTTGCAAGCTTGAGATCGCGGCCTTGGGCGGCCATGGCAGCGAGTGTAAAGCGCAAGGCATCAGCGCCATATTCGTCAACCAGGGCTAGAGGGTCGATGACATTGCCCTTGGACTTCGACATTTTCTGGCCCTTCTCATCGCGCACCAAGGCGTGAATGTAGACGGTGTGAAACGGCACTTCTTTCATGAAATGCAAGCCCATCATCATCATGCGGGCGACCCAGAAGAAAATAATGTCAAAGCCCGTTACCAAAACATCGGTTTTGTAAAAGCGCTTCAATTCCTGCGTCTCATCTGGCCAACCAAGGGTTGAGAACGGCCAAAGGGCTGATGAAAACCAGGTATCAAGCACATCTTCGTCGCGGGTGAGTGTGACGCGCGTGTCATAATGCCGCTCAGCGGCTGCTAGTGCTAAGTTTTCTGTTTCTTCAACAAAAACCTCACCATCAGGTCCATACCACGCCGGAATTTGATGGCCCCACCACAATTGCCGTGAGACGCACCAGGGCTGGATGTTACGCATCCATTCGAAATAGGTTTTCTCCCAATTTTTGGGGACAAAGACCGTGTCGCCCTGCTCCACCGCCTCAATTGCAGGCTTGGCAAGCGTTTGAGCATCAACATACCATTGGTCCGTCAGCATGGGTTCAATAACAACCCCGGAACGGTCACCAAACGGTTGAGCGATTACTCTTTCTTCAACACTGCGATAGAAACCTAGTTCCTCGATTTCTTTCAAGACAAGCTTGCGCGCGTCATAACGATCAAGGTCTCTATAGTGTTCTGGCACGTTATTTTCCGGTGTCACAATCATCCGCGCTTGTCCATCCATCAACGGGATCAGCGGAATGTCGTTTCGTCGCGCAACCTCAAAGTCGTTAAAATCATGCGCGCCGGTAATTTTCACAGCACCAGACCCAAATTCCGGGTCGGGATATTCATCTGCGATGATTGGAATATGACGCTCGGCAATTGGCAGGCGGACCATTTTGCCTATGAGGTTTTTATAGCGTTCATCAGAGGGATGGACCGCAACCGCTCCATCACCCAGCATGGTTTCAGGCCGGGTGGTGGCAATTATGATTTCTGATATCCCGTCAACCGGCCCGTCCACAAGCGGGTAAGCAAACTGCCACATATGGCCGTCCACTTCTTTTTGTTCAACTTCCAGGTCGGATATCGCAGTCTGGAACACTGGATCCCAATTGACCAGGCGTTTATCCTTATAGATCAGGCCTTCCTTGTGGAGGGCGACAAACACTTTAGCAACGGCCTTGGATAAGCCTTCATCCATGGTGAAACGTTCACGACGCCAGTCACACGACGCGCCGAGCCGTTTGAGCTGATTGATGATAGTACCGCCGGATTGTTCTTTCCATTGCCAGACGCGTTCAACAAAGGCTTCCCGGCCCATCTCGCGCCTGTCCGGCTCTTGGTTGCCTGCAAGTTGGCGCTCAACCACCATCTGGGTTGCAATGCCTGCATGGTCCATGCCCGGCTGCCACAAAACATCTTTGCCGCGCATGCGTTCAAACCGGCATAGGATATCCTGCAACGTATTGTTTAAAGCGTGGCCCATGTGCAGTGAGCCCGTGACATTGGGGGGCGGTATGACAATGCAGAATGTCTCAGCGTCCTTGCGCTCATCGCGGCCGCATTCAAAGCTACCTGCTTGTTCCCACTCATTGTAGATCCGCGCTTCGATTTCGCCCGGCTGATAGGTCTTGTCCAGCATTGCCCGTCACTTCGCTTAAATTCATGCTTTGACCGGCTTTAAACAGCACTGCGGCCTGCTATGCAAGCCATCAAAGGCTGTTTGCTTCAATAAAATAGATTTTTGTTCAGAGAAATCTCAGGAGCGATGACCACGAGAGATGCGCTCAATCTCATCTTGAACCAGACGTTCGACCATGCCCGGCAGATTTTCATCAAGCCAGGCCTTGAGCATTGGCCTTAACATGATCTGAACCAGGTCTTCCAGAGACCGCGCATTGCCATCCTTGGTCAACAATGTGCCGGCAAGCATATTGAACGCCGCCATAGCAGCATCTTGAGCGTCATCGCCAACAATAACATTTGTCTGTAAGTGAGGTACGTCCTCGGTTGGCGCGGATTGCTCTACCGGTTCGGGTGCCGGAGCAGGATTTGGCTCTGGTTCTGGTTCTGGCTCAACAAGCTCCAGATCATCGGAGGCAGCTTGTTCGGGCTCAACATCATTGGCCGGCTCATCAACCACGTCGGTTAGATCAATAATATCATCGTCTTCAGATTGACCTTCAATTTCCGGATGAAAACCTTCTTGAGGCTCTGCCTTGGCTTCTTCTGGCTCTGGTTCTGGTTCTGCTTGAGCCTCTTCGGGTTCCGGTTCGGGCTCTGGTTCAGGATCTGCTTCTGGTTCAGGCTCAGGCTCAGGTTCGGGTTCTGGCTCAGGATCAGCTTCCGGTTCTGCCTGAGCCTCTTCTGGCTCAGGATCAGGTTCGCTTACAGCATCCTCCTGCGCAGGCGCGGATGCTTTGGCTTCTTCTTCAACAGCTTCCGCATCATTTTCGTCTGAAATAATCCGTCTAATAGAAGAGAGTATCTCCTCCATTGTCGGTTCAGCCGCCTGCTCAGTATTTGCCATTTCGCATCCTTTACGCCCAATGTACGAATCGCACAACTTAAGCGCTTCTAATGGGTAGACGACACGCCAAGCAAAGGCAAGCTTGGCGCGACACTCAAGCCTTGGTTTTCAACATTAATTTTTATCAGGGTTTTTGCGGTCCATAGCCGATCCACTTATCGCGAACGGCATCATAGTGTTTGGTTGGGTCGTAAGCTTTGACTGGCAATCTTAAATCCTGGACTGTCAAGCGGCCGATTGCTGCCAACAAACTGTAGCCGGCAACCACCTCATTGCGTCTGGCGGTTACCAAAGACACCCGTGAATCAAGCAATTCCTGTTCTGCATCCAACACATCCAATGTGGTACGTGACCCAACTTTAGCTTCCTGCCTGACACCGCGAAGCGCTAATTCATTGGCACTAACCTGTGCTTGGTCGGCCTGTATCGATTGGCGCGACGCCCGCAATGCTTCCCACGCTGAAATTGTGGCTGCCCGCACGCTTCGCTCGGCTTCCCTAATTTGCAAAAGCCGTTGGCTGTTGACCTGTTGGGCCTGGCGAATGCGGGAATATTCAGCGCCGCTTTGATAGAGCGGCACATCGACACGGCCAATAATTGATGAATTATCCGTACGATTGATAAAACCCGATGGCAGATTATAGCGGCGGTCATGGCGCGCTTCGAGGGACACTTCGGGCAATAATTCGCCCTTTGCGGAATCAATCGCATGGCTTGAGGATTTTTCATTGTAGGTCGCTGCCAATAACACGGGATTTCTCTTGCGCGCTGTTGCCAGGGCCGATTGATAGGTGCGCGGCAACAGTTTCGCGATTGAACGTTTATTGCGCAAACTTCCAGCAGGATTACCGACAACACGGGCATATTCCGCACGCGAGGATGCCAGATTGGCCCTTGCCGTAGATAAATCAGATTCCGCTCCACTTAACCTTGCACTTGATTGGGCCACATCCGTCCGGGTGATCTCGCCCACGCTGAAACGCGCTTGGGAGGCCCGCAATTGTTCCTTCAGCACAGCAACATTTTTGATGCGCAACCCAACAATCGCTGCATCACGCATAACATTCATGAAGGCGGTCACGGTCTCAAGCAAGGTTGTTTGTTCAACACTTATCAAGTCTTGACGCGCAGCTGATACATCTGCATCAGCGCGCCGGGTGTTGTTTATGGTTCTAAATCCGCGGAAAATAGGCTGAGTGACGCCTATTCCAGCTCCATGGGGCTTGGTTTTCACCAAACCGCCCGGTCTTGCATCAGCTCTATTGCGGCCATAATCACCATCAGACCTGATCGTGGGCCGCCAGCCTGACAATGCCTGGTTTACCGTTTCATCCGTAGCACGCACAGAGGCGCGTGCTGCCCGCAATGTTGGGTTGTTCAAATAGGCTGACGTAAGCGCTTGGGTCAGGCTTTCACTTTGCGCCGGTGTGGCTGATAAAAATCCAAGGCCCACCACAAGCCCAACTGCAAATGCTGCGGACTTTGAAAACCTATCAGATCTTATTATCTTACTTATCTGCATTTTTCTTATACGTAATACCTAATTCAAAACCGTCAGCATAGTCGTTTAAATAATAAATCATTTTGCTATCTGATTCACGAATTATTCACTTACAAACACAAAGCATTCGCTTAACATTACTCTTTGACACTTCATGCGTGCAAGCGGCAGTGTGGGCGTTGCAAATAATCTCAAACAAGTGTGACGAATTTATCGTTTGTTCCTCCAAACGCCTAAAAAACGAAACTATGTTCGCGTTCAAAGCCATTTAAAGCGGGCAATATTGCATCAAACACTTCGCGCCGGGAGATCGTGTTGCCTTCATTTATGAAAATATGCGCTTTACCGGCGTGACCGTTGCCGATAACAGCTACCAAACGCCCTCCTGGACGTAATTGGTCAAATAAACCTTGCGGCACGAACTCAACACTGCCTTCCAGCAAAATAACGTCATATGGCCCTTGACTGGCAAAACCTTTATTTAATGGCCCCTCAACCACAGCGACATTGGATATACCCTGTTCTATGAGCACTTGAGTGGCCTGGCCTGCTAAATGAGTGTCAGATTCCAATGCCACCACACTGTCTGCCAGGCTTGCCATAACAGCTGCTCCATAGCCACAACTGGTGCCTATTTCCAGCACCAGATCGCTGGATTTAATGGCACAGAGTTGAACCAATTTTGCAAAAATCATGGGGGCAGGCAAAAACCGGCTTATGGGTTCCCCATCAGATGTTCCAATTGAAATGGTGCGGTCCATATAGGCGATTGGCCGGTCGTGGGCCGGTAGAAATTCTTCGCGCGGCAAATCGGACATGGCAGCTAAAATCCGCCGATCCGTCACATCAGAGGGGCGCACTTGGCTTTCCACCATATTCAGACGTGCGATTTCGAAATTTGTCGTCACAATCAATCCAAAATTCAAAAGCTTGAACCAAGACTCACAAGAATAGTTAAGACATATCGATTTGGCGGCTTAAGTCCAGCAGAAAATCGCGGCTGCGTGTTTAAATATACCATGATTGATATGGATGATTGCGGGCGCTTGCTGGTGATGCTATATCCCGATGCGCTCGGCTTCGCAAATCAGTTTGTTCTCATACAAATGAGAAGACATTGAGCTGAGCACATCAGGCCACGTGGTGGAGTGGTGACGCAGCGGATTGCAAATCCTGCGAGCACTCTGATTTCTCACAATAATTCTGCACAACATTTATTTCTAAGCCCTTCAAAACCCATTGATTTTGAACAATTTGCACAACAATTCTGCGGGGTATTCCTATGACCTTTTTGGGATTGTTTGCATCTTCGGCACCAGTTTGTTCAGATTCGTCACGTTCAATGGACGCTAATACCAAAAATCTTATTTCAGAACCATGCATTGAATTTGTGATATCCCTCAAACATATGAGGCGGCCTTATGAGCTTTGACCATGCTACATGGGCTCTAAAGGCCAACACACGAACCCCAACACAGAAGCTTATTTTGATAGCAATAGCTCACTGTGCAGATACCGAAACAGGGAAATGTTGGCCGGGCCAAAAATCCCTTTCCGAGACAACCGGGTTGTCAATCCCAACGGTTCAAAGAGCTATCAAAGAACTTGAAGCTCAAGGCTTTTTTAAAAGGAAAAAACGATTTAGAGAGAATGGAATCAAGACCAGTGATATGTATATTTTACCACCTATTACAGTGATAGCTGACTCTATAGACCACATATCATCTGATACCCCCACCACATATCACAGCGATAGGACTAATAATAAATCAGGGAACAAATCAAATAACCCCCCTATGGTTCCCCCTAATAAACCTGCCAAACGAGCAACAAGCCTCCCAGAGCTTTGGAAGCCAAGCCAACAAGATATCGAATATGCGGTTGGCAAGGGCCTGAGTGCGCCTGAAATCAAAATTCAAGCCGAAAAATTTAACAATTACTGGCACGCCAGGGCTGGGCCTTCGGGTGTCAAGCTGGATTGGCCAGCAACTTGGCGAAATTGGATTATCAACGCATTAGAATATCGAGAAGAACGTGGAAGCTTCACCAATAACAACCCAACTAGTCAAAGTAGGACAGACCAGTTCTTGGGCGAATTTGTCAAAAGATCTAGTGCTTAGCACGCCGCCTGGCACATGGCTTCCTATTGGCAAGCAATGGGTTCCCTATAAGTTTGTGCCTGCTGATCTGGAAAGGGCAAGGACAGACTTGGCTAGGTTAGAACCGCAGCTTGAGGGGTGTGGCTATGATCGCGCCAGGATGATGCTGGGCCTCTTGGTAACTGAAATTGTTGCGGCAAAGCGCATTGACAATGCCAAAGACATGAGCGTGTTGGTAGATATTCTAGCTAATGATCTTGCCGGTTATCCTGCGGAGTTGCTGGAAGAAGCTATACGTAAACACAAAACAAAATCGCCGTTCTGGCCTGCAATAACCAATCTTCATGATGTTCTTACAAATGGCATGGCACACCGTCAATTGGTTGTTTCCAGGCTTCAAGAACTAATCATAGCTAACGACTGCATCATAAATGAAGAAGGACGCCGGGCCAGGCATAGTAATTCCAACTCAACTGAACAACGAGCTGAGACGGCCAGAAAGGCACGAGAGGCAATCAGAGCATCTTGTCCACCAGACTTTATCTAGCGGGTCCTTTGGGCGTTTTGATTGATAACGGGTAACGCTCACCGCAACTTATCGTTAGTCACCGCCTGTTTTGAAAGCCTTAAATTTGACCACTACATTGTATCCGCCGTGCGTCGCATGTGTCATTTCAGGTGATTAGAGATCCGCAGGCGGGCGCCCCCCGGAGGGGGGGTAAAACTCCACAACCTGCAGACGCTAGACCGGCGGTCTAGTGAAATTTTTTTGCCCGCGAAATTGGTAAAAGTTTTTTTACGCTACCTGATTTTAACGAACAGCAGGGGTTACGTACGCTAAACGGAAACTTTGCGGTTTTAATGTCTGCTTATGATGGTAAAGCGGGCGTAACTGGCCGGGCCGCTTTATATCCGCTAATGACCCAAAGCGGACATCGGATACACTGGCTTTTATAGTTTCACCGGACTAATCATTATCACCACTGCAGTACGAATTTGGTAATTCAAACAAAGCTTGTTCTTCGTATTTTTGTTTATCGTCGGGACTGGCAGCGCATCATAACTCTGCAAACATCTTCTTGGTATATGCTATCGACTTATCAGCTGCCCGTCGCGCCACTGGCAGTTTCTTCAGCATGAACAGGAACCCATGGATGGTGCTTTCAACACAGGTGAATGTGACAGGCACGCCCGCATCCCTGAGCCGCGTTGCATATTTGGCATTGTCATCGCGTCTTGGGTCAAACCCCGATGTCATTAGAAAACAGGGTGGCATTTTGCTAAAATTATCATACCGCAAGGGCTGTAGGCGCGGGTCGGTGAGTTCAGAGAAATCATTGAGATATTGCTTTACCGACCATTTTTGCAGATTGTCTTCCAAAAAATACCCTTCCGCATAATTTTCGGAAGAATTTGTGGGACCAAGGGATCCTGTTCCAGGATACCATAGGAGTTGATGGCAAATATCGGGTTTGCCGCGCTCCACAGCCAATTGAGAGATGACGGTTGCCATGGTGCCGCCGGAAGATTCACCACCAACGGCCAGGCGTTCGGGGTCGATGCCAAGTTCTTCAGCGTGTTCCCAAACCCAAAGCGTTGCCTCGTAGCTATCTTCCAAAGGGCCGGGAAATTTGTGCTCCGGCGCGAGGCGATAGTCGACCGCAACAACAATGCATTGTGCGCCAGCAGCCATCAAGCGGCAAAAACTGTCGATCGTGTCGAGATTGCCAAACACATAGCCTGATGCATGAAAGCACATCAGGGCCGGAAGTGCTTCACCTTTTGGTACAGGCCGGTACAATCGGATTGCAATTTCGCCACCGGTGACCGGGATCATCCGGTCTTCGACTTCTGGCAAGTCGGGAGCTGGATCAAGTGCCAGATCAGCTATCACATCATCAAACCAGGCGCGCGCTTCCGCCACGCTTTTCAGGTGAAGTTCTTTGCAACCGCGCGCCTCCAGTGCGGCAATCAACGCTTTCGTGTCGGGATCGGGTTCGGCTGTGGCCACCGCAACAAAAGGATCTGCGGTCGTGTGTTCGCGTGAAATCGACATGATCTTGCTTGGCTCCAGATCTATTTATCCCAATCGCGTAACGGTTTTTCACCTGCCGCTCGCACCGCCGCCATGTATTTTTTGAGCACTTCCTCGCCCGGTAAGCCCCTGGCTTTCATGCGACCAACCCAGTCTTTTGCGAGATTTGGCAATCCGACCGCCCATTTCTTTCGCTCTTCAAGAGGTAGGCTCGAGACCTTGGCACCTGCTTTTGGAAGCATTTTATTGAGGGCAACCGAGGCAAAACCCGAAACCCGCTTGGACACGATAACGCCATATTCTTTGCCGAGCGCCTGAAACATTTTCTGCATCTCTGGCGGCAGCTTGTCATAGGTGTCCTTGTTCATGGTCAAAGCTCCGGTCATGCCGCCGCCCAAACCCGCTTGGATGACGTAAGGCGCCACTTCATGCAATTTGAACGGCAATATTCCTGTAATTGGCAGGATCGCTCCCTGGGCAACACCGGTTTTAATACCATTATACATGACCGTCAGACCACCATTTACGCCGATAGCCCCTGTGCCCTTAAGCCAGGCGGACGATGCGCCGGGAGCATAGAATTTCTTACCCTTAAGGTCGGCGACCGAATTGATCGGAGTTGTTGAAATCAAGACAAAATCATCAATCGCATGCGGTCCGAGATAGACTTGATTGTGTTTCAAAAAAGCCTGGCTCATAGCCGGGATGGTGCGATGTAAATCGTTTTCAATGCCGGCAATCAGCTTCACATTGCCGGTGACAAACGGAATAGCAAATGTCAAATTTTGCAGCGGCAGTTTGTTCGGCTCCCACAATGTGCCGACCCAGCCAATATCACCCAAACCGTCTTGAATGCCTTCCAGCGTGTTTTTGAAATTATAAAGTACGCCGCCATAAGCTTCAGTCCATTTGATTGTATGGCCCAGGGTTTTTGCCCGCTTTGCCGCTTGGGGCACAACATGGTCTTTAATGGTTTTTATCCAGGGTATTTTAGGGGGATGGCTGGAACTTGCGGTCAGTTTAAACTCGGCTGCCCCACTAATTGTCGGCAGTGCCACAAGGGCCATCAAAGCCCCCGCCATAAGTGACTTTGTATAAGTCTTCATCTCACCTCTCCCTCAAGTGTCAATCTACTTGTTTGCTGTTTTCGCTAAACTCTCCGGCTATGAATATTAGTTTTGATTTGTCATAACCCCATCTGTCAGCGACGTTCGTATTGGGTATCACCAAAAAAGTTCTTCAGTGTTTCGGCATCAGGTTTTTTGGGCGGACCTAGCAGGTTTGCGCCACGTTGCACGGCTGGGCGTTCGCCGATTTCATTTAACCACTGCAAGACATTGTCTAGGCCGGCGAGATCAAACCCTCGGCGCTCATATGAGTAAGTCCAGGAATAGGTGGCAATATCGGCAATACTGTAATCGTCGCCTGCAAGATAGGTGCTCTCACCCAAACGGCGATCCATCACGCCATAAAGCCGCATGCATTCTTTGGTGTATCGCTCAACCGAATATTCGAACACCTCCGGCGCATATGTTGTGAAATGGCTGTATTGGCCAAACATTGGCCCAATGCCACCCATTTGAAACATCAGCCATTGAATAACCCGATAACGTGCCGCCATATCCTGTGGCATGAACTTTCCGGTTTTTTCTGCGAGATACATCATCATCGCACCGGTTTCGAACACCACATAGTCCTCGCCATCAGGACCCTCGGTATCAACCAGGACAGGAATTTTATTGTTGGGACTGATTTTAAGAAAATCGGGCTCAAATTGCTCGCCCTTGTTGATGTTCACGCGATGCATTTCATAGGGAATGGCGAGTTCTTCAAGTAAAATATGCAGCTTGATGCCATTTGGTGTCGCCGCAGAATAAAGGTGGATCATTGTTAACGTCCCTTATGTTGGCATCTCTTGAAAATTTTTGAGATCATCGGATAGATGGGAATAAGAAAGCGCACGCTTGCAATACAGGTTCGCTGTCGGCTTCACAAAATTTGCGTCTTCAATGCTGCCAACTTTTACGCTCGTTAACGGGCGGCCAATGGTTGAAGAAAATAATTGTGACCCGCAGGTTGGACAGAACTCCTTTATCTTCCTATTGCCCGCATCTGAGACGTGTTCGAACGAGCGGGGCTCGCCCTTGGTCACTTGGACATCTTCCGAATTGAAAAAGATATTTGTTGCGAAGGAGGCGCCTGTGTTTCTGCGGCAATCATCACAATGGCAGTTCACCATTCTCACAATATCGCCTGACACTTCATATCTGATTGCGCCGCACAAACAGCCGCCTGAAAACTTGGTCATTATGTTTCCCCCTGTCGCGCAGCTGAAACAGTTTGGTATATTTCAAGCCGTCTTGTTGGTGCGCGTGGACAAGCGATTTTTAAATTTGCCAATAAGAGGTCAATTTTCTTGTCCCCAATCCTGGCACACGCTCCCACACGATTTTCTCTTTTGTTTTTGAACGAAATTCAGTATTGTTCATATATGTACTAAACATATTTGGTGTTTTTGTCCATAGCTGAACATAACAAACTCGTGTGCGCAAAGAACTTTTGGTGGGATAAGGGCTGAACAACTCATGGGACGACCTGCAAAATTTGACCGCGATCAAGCTCTCGAATTTGCCATGAACGAGATCTGGCAAAATGGCTTCGAGAAAACGTCGGTTAAAGCAATTTCCGAGAAACTGGGCATCACCCGCTCCAGCTTCTACAACGCATTCGAGAGCCGCGAGGCCCTGTTTAACGAAGTGCTTGATCTGTATTTCAGCCGAACACCGGACCGGGTGTGGTCGCATGTTGATAAAAGCACGCCGATTATTCCGCTGCTAACGAAAATGTTCAGGAAAGTCTGCCGGGTCCGTGCCGCCGATCTACAAGCGCGCGGATGCATGGCCGTGAATTGTATGGCTGAATTGGGCGGCGTGAACAAACAGTTGAGTCCAAAAATCGAAAGTATATTGCTGGGCCGGCTGGATAGGTTGGAACGCTTGCTGCGCCAGGCTGCGGCAAACGGTGAAATTGAAGATAAGGGCGACCTGCGGGAAAAAGCGCTAGCGCTGCAAAACCTGCTGATCGGTCTTAACCTCATGTGCAAAATAGTGCGGTTGGAAGAGGATTTATGGGCAGGCGTCAAGCAAACGCTCAAGGGATTAGGTCTATATGGCGAGTGAGTAACTATTTCCGCTTATGGCAACTAGCGGACGTTCAGCCGCACTCGTGATTAAGTCCGCTTATGACCCGAAGCGGACATTCAGCCCCAAGTCGACCAAGGATCACACAAGACCTGAAATGTCATTCCGGCAGGCCGGATTTACGCAGCCCTTCAAGAAAGTGGTTGAACCATTCCGGGTCCTTGTATGGAAGAACCTGCTGGAAATGTTCGAGAGAGAAATCCGGGTTGATCTCAAGCAGTTCGCACCACACCCGGCGGGCCTCTTCGTGCCTCCCGGTATGTCCGTATACGGAGGCAAGGAAAACGCGGGTCGCGTCCGATTGCGGTCTGTGGACCAAGCGCCGTTTGAAGGTCGCTTCGGCTTCGTCGTATCGCTTCAGCGAAAACTCTGCACGACCGAGGAACTGGACGGCAAGGTCATGTTGCGGATCGAGCCTTATGGCCTGCTGCAACAAAGTGACCGCACTATCATGTTGCCCGGCATAATCCCGCACCGATCCAAGCACCGTATAGGCCCCGGCGAAGTTCGGATCGAGCTCGATCGCCCGTTCCGCTGCTTGCGCCGCAGCCCCCAGATCTTTCATCCACATATTCGCGAGAGCGAGTGCATGGTGAGCCTGTGGTTCGTTTTCATCCGCTGCGAGTGCCTTATGTGCCAATTCCAGAGCCTTGGTGAGATGGTCGGGGCCGGCCCCGTTCCACCCGTTTGCAAACTCCACACACTGTACCAGGGCGAGGTTCGCATAGGCGGGCGCGAAGTCGGGATCGAGAGCAATCGCGTTTTTCAGCATTGCGCGACATTCGATCAACGCATTTTCGGTGAATTGCAATAAGCATGCTCGAGCCCTGACCAGGCAATCGTAAGCGTCAGGATTGACCTTGCGTGGGTCTTCGCGGCGCGTCTGCTCACTGGTCGTAAGCGCGACGTTTAGGGCAGCAACAATCTCGCCGGTCACCTCATCTTGCACAGCGAAAATGTCCTCAAGATCGCGATCGTAGCGCTCGGCCCAGAGGTGGCCGCCGGTCGAACCGTCAATCAGCTGGGCACTGATCCTCACCTTGCTGCCGGCTTTACGCACGCTCCCCTCGAGCACGTAACGCACCCCCAATTCACTGCAAACCTTGCGCACGTCCGGGCTCTGGCCTTTGTAGGCGAATGAAGAGTTGCGGGCGATGACGAACAGGCTCGAAACCTTGGACAGATCAGTGATTATGTCTTCGGTTATGCCATCGGCGAAATATTCCTGTTCCGGATCGCCCGACATGTTGTCGAAAGGAAGGGCCGCGATCGACGGCTTCTCGGGCAACGGCAATGACTTCTCTTCGCTGACGGGGTCTATAGCCGACGCAGACCCGGCGACAGACCATTTCCAAACCCGCACCGGACGGTCGATGTTCTTGACTTCCTGATCACCATGATCTTCAAACAAAAGGTCGAGACGGTCGCGCACCTGCTCATGCACGGCGCTGGAAATGCACATGCCGTTGGGCTCCGACAAGGCCTCGAGGCGCGCCGCCACATTGACGCCGTCGCCGTGGATATCGTCTCCGTCAATCACCACGTCGCCGAGATTGACGCCTATCCGAAACACAATCTTGCGCGCTTGGGGTAGATCCGCGTTGCGATCAATCAGCGCTTTCTGGACTTCTGCGCTGCAGGCCACCGCATCGACCACGCTCGCAAACTCGGCCAAAATGCCGTCGCCCATCAGTTTGACGATACGCCCACGGTGCTTTGCGATCTCGGGATCGATTAGCTCATCATGCAATTCCCGCAGGGCCAGGAGTGTGCCTTCCTCGTCGACCCTGATCAGTCGCGAGTAACCCACAACATCGGCAGCAAGTATAGCGGCTAGGCGACGTTCCACATCCAGTCTCCCTTCGCGGTGATACTAGAGAATTTAAACAAGGTAATCCATGCAAATAGGAACGTGATCCACTCCCGCTTATGGCACTTAGCGGACGTTGCGGGCGACCGTGTGTTTGGTCAGCTAATGACCCGAAGCGGACATTTCGCAATGCAATATATAGAGTACGGTCAAATCTCTGAGGTTAAGCTTTCTATTTAAAAATTTGTGTTGCACGTTAACACCCACTGGCGCAAAGCATTTGCGAATTATTGAATGTGATATATAGGAAGTGTAAGGGTTAGAAAATTCTCAAAAAGCCATGCCGAAACTTAAAAAATCAATGAGCTCCCAACGCGCAAATGGCAATGCGTCTAAGACAATAGCTAAACCACAAACGCGCTGGGACGGCCGCTTTTCGATTACCATCACATTGGTCACAGCAATTGGGCTGCTCACGCTAATATCTGTGGGGGTTGTTCTGGGGGTTGGTGTTTGGCTTGCGCAAAAAAATACGTTTGCGTTGCTTAGCGCCAATTCGCATCAAGGCGTGACAGCAGCTGTTGATCGCATCAAACAGCACCTCAAGCCCGCGGAACATCAGGCAAAGTTTATTGCCGAGCGCATTGCCGCCGGAGATGTTGATCCCACAAACCGTGAAATGTTGGGTGTATTGTTCAGCGGGGCTCTTGCATCTGCACCGCAGATCGATTCAGTGATATTTATCGACAAGGAACTGAAAGCCCTTTTGGTCACCTATGATCCACAGCTTGGCAAAGTTAGATTTGCCGAGCTTGATTATACGCGCGATCTCGCTGTTCAGGAAAGATTGGCCAAGATCAAGCCCGGGGCTAATTGGGGCACGCCGATTTGGCGCAAAGTTACAAAAAAGACCTATCTCAATATGGTCTACCCGGTTGCAGCGGGAGATATATCTCAAGGGGCCGTGGTCGCAGCAGTTTCTGTTGAACATTTGTCGGCTTTTGTCGGCGTTTCGAAAACACATGAAGTGGGCCAACGGTTTATGCTGTTTGGCAAAAACCACGTTCTTGCCCATTCTCTGATGGTCAATGGTTATCCCGGCTTGAGCGATAAAGTGCCTTTGCCACGATTGGCACAGTTTAAAGACCGGGTGCTTGCCGCTATCTGGCAAAAAAAAGGCCGCTATGAACTGCGCCTCGATCTGCCGAAAGGAACCGACGGCCATGTGCTTGAAATGGGTTCTGATAGATATATTTTTGTTTATCAGGAAATGGCCGATTTTGGCCCCGAGCCGCTGATTGCCGGTGTTTATTTCCGCAATACCGATGTTGGTGAGGAAGTGCGGCGCATGTTTGCATCATTGCTTGCAGGCATTGTTGCGCTAATCGTGTCGCTGCTGGCGGCCATATTTATTGGTCGCAAAATTGCCCGACCGATCGTGCGTTTTTCCCAGGCTGCCGGCAGCATCCGCAATCTCGATATTTCTCAAGTTGAAGATTTGCCCGGCAGCATGTTACGCGAGCTTAATGACCAATCGGCGTCGTTTAATACCATGTTGCGTGCGCTAAAATGGTTTGAACTCTATGTGCCTAAAAAGATCGTCGAACATCTGGTCAAGCGGGGTGATGTGAACGACACCTTGTCTTCGTCGCGCAACATCACAGTCATGTTTACCGATATTGTCAGCTTTTCGACAACATCTCAGGGCATGTCGGCCCATGATGTGGCCGAGCTGCTCAATCACCATTTCGGATTGATCGGCGCTTGTATTGATGCTGAGGATGGCACAATCGATAAATATATGGGCGATTCCGTGATGGCGTTTTGGGGCGCGCCCGAAAAACAAAAACATCGCGCTGAGCGTGCCTGCCGTGCCGCGCTGGAGATTGCCGCAGTTATTCGAGAGGACAATGAAAAACGGGTATCACACGGCGAAAAACCCATCGGAATCCGTATCGGCATCCACACCGGCAATGCAACCGTTGGCAATATCGGCTCGCCGGGCCGCATCAATTACACAATTATCGGAGATAGCGTGAATATCGGCCAACGGCTGGAACAACTCGGCAGGCAAATATACCCACCAGGGACCGATGTTTCTATTTTGATCAGTGGTGATACGGCTAAAGAACTTAGTGATGCGTTCAAGCCGGTCTCGGCGGGCTGGTTCGAACTCAAGGGGCGGGACGGCGAAGTTGAAGTTTTCAGATTGCTGTAAAGTGAAATCAGTAGCGCCCTGTATTGCGCGAAAATCTGATGCGGGCGATTGAGGTGTGGCAGTTCCGCTTCTGGCACTAAGCAGACGTTCAGGCGCAGGTAAGGTTAGGTCCGCCTTCGGGGATTGAGCAGACATAACAGGCTGGAACGGGTGTAAAGCCCTGTAGTTATGGGCCAATTTTACGTAGATTTTCGCGCACTGGTGGGCGCACATTTTACGCCGCTTCTATATTAGTGGGCAGCGAAACTAGTGAAATGGGCTTCTATTCGGTGAATTCTATCGTGCCGTAGGGCAGAAGGTAAAGAACGAGTGCTCGCCCATTTGTCACGGTTGGCCGATGAGCAGAACCTGGCGGATTCACACACCAACCGGCATGGTGTCCGTCAAAACGTGCGCCCTCTGTCACCGGCATGACCATGCATACCTCGCCAGTTGGGTGTCGGTGATGCGGGCCGACAATGTCGGTAAGATCGACGACGTCGACACTGAGATCATCTGTCTCAACCGACGGTTCCAACACACGTCCAAACCGGCGCCCTTCATCACCATGGTTGCACATCCATCCTGCTTTTATTGCTTCATGACAAGTATTCTCGATATTGCGGAATGTCTCGCTTGAAGGAGGAAAAGTAGCATTCAGCTTAGCTTCCAGGTCTGAATTGATTTTTGCCTGCGAAATGGTCATTACGACGGGCTGAATTAGTGCCTTGAAATATTGCAGGTCCATGTCGGGCTTCTCCGCGTGTCTTTCTATGTCTACCTTTTCGCACTCCATTATACGGGCATAATACATTCTTCCATGGATGCCGACCAGGGTATCAGTTCAGCTTCCCGCGTGATAGCCATACCATTGTTTAGATGCAAAATAATTAGTCCGCTCATAGCACAAAGCAGACGTTCGACGCCGCATCGGCAGAAGCCCGCCCCTGACCCAAAGCGGACATTTATTCCTAGTTCACCGCTACGGAATTTAGAGACACAAGATTGGTGTATAAAAAAGAACGACGCGCCAAAAGCGCGCCGTCCAAAACATCACGTGTTTCCAGAGCTTATTCTATCACATACTTGACCGGAAATTTATGTCCGTTTTCTTCATTCATCTTGATGAAGGCTCGCATAGCAGGGCCGATATCAACCCCCTTCTTGGCTTTGACAGCTTTAGCGCGTTCGTTAGGCCAATCCTTAAGTTTTTCGGCCCAAGCCTTTTGCGCCTCCGGATCAATGTTACGAACAACAATGCCAGCAGCTTTCAGCTTCTCAAGACCCCAACTATGGTCCCGATCTGCCGCCTTGGCAGTTGCTTCTTCCCATTCAATCGCGACCTCGTCAATGATCTTCACAACCTCAGGCGGGAGCTTTTTGCGCACCTTCATATTCATCGTCAGGTTGATGTTCAAAACCGCGCCAAAATTTGTGACCGTGTAAACGCCCTTGTTTCCAATCGCTTCGTGCAGCTTCAACTTGTAGTCGGTATCGGGAAATAAAATGATGCCATCACCAACACCGGTAGCAAGTTGTTGGGCCGCTTTTGGAATTGACGTGCGCACTGGAATGCCGCCTTGAACCCATGGGAGATTTGGCCCAGCCGCCAGAATTTTATGACCTTTTAGATCCTCAAACTTGTTCCAGTTGAATGCCGTTAAGAGGCCATAATTGTTAAAACCAGAAAAACCCAGGAGCTTTTGATTGTAGCGCTTTTCGTAATCCTTATAGAGCTCTGGGAATTGCGCCAGAAGCTTTCGGCCAATATTGCGTTGAACAAGAGCGGAGGGATGTTGAAATGGCACAAAAAATGGCAGGTTCATGGCCATCGCCTTATCATCATCAAAACACACACACCAGCCGCCGAGATCAAGCCGACCATCTTGAATGCCTTCAAGTGTGTCGAACACATTCACAATTGTGCCCGAATAATGCTCGCGGAACTTGATTGTATATTTCGTTTCCTTTTTCACCCGTTCAACAATTCGGGGAATAAGAACCGCTTTGAACTGTTTGATATAAGTAATGAAAGGCGGGTGTCCAGAACCGATCCTAAGCGTGATATCATTTCCCTTCATAGTCAGCGCATGGGCTGGTTGTGATAGGATAGCAATCCCACACAATGCGCTAAAAGTGACACCAAATATTTTAGACATAACTTTCATAAGCTTTGCTCCTATGTTTGACTTCCCCCAAAAACTCGCATACGCGAACAATTTTTGATCCGCATACATCAGAGCTTGTCATAGCTATGCACTGCTGACAATACAGGCGGTGTTTATGGTTCGGATTGTGATCTTGTGGGTGATTAGCTGGCGACATCTGTTTTAGTTGTGTGCATTGGCTTCACCCCTAGGTGCCACGCTGGTTGTGCTCACTCGCTAATTTTCTCAGTAGAAGTTTTTTTGCTTCGTTTGTTCAGTCCCGCTTCTGGCACTTAGCAGGCGTTGAAGCCCAATGTGTTTTAGGCCTGTTCATTACACACAAGTGAATATACTGAAGGGGATTGATAACATTCCGGCTGCCAAGCCGTCCTAATGACGGAAAATTTGATTGGAGAACGATGCTGATGACCGATGATAAGCTACCTCCGATTCTGGCAGGCAAGCACTATGACTTGCCCTCGACTTTTACGCCCGAGAGCCTGCTGCGTGAGGCACGACGACAGAAGTCAATCTCGATCCAGCCGGTGCCGGATGTCTGCCTGCTTGATCCGGACGGCGATATCGTTCGCCGATTGAAAGCGGAAGGGCGTGCGCAGCGCCATGACGAGTGGGTCTGTTATCACACCGATCTCTATGTCTTCGAAGAGGGCGGCCTGACAATAGGTATCGTCGGTTGCGTCGTCGGTTCATCTTTCGCAGTCTTGGTGGCCGAAGAGCTGTTCGTGTCTGGGTGTAAACTGCTGATCAGCGTGACGTCGTCGGGGCAGATCATGCCCGTGCAAGCGCCACCATATTTCATCCTGATCGACCGTGCTTTGCGTGACGAAGGCACGAGCTATCACTATCTGCCGCCTACGACCTATAGCAACGCACCCGAAGCTTTGATCGCAGTTCTTGAGGAAGCTTTTTACGATCTTGAACTTCCTGTGCTGCGGGGCGCGACCTGGACGACCGATGCGCCATTCCGTGAAACCGATGATGCCATTGAATCCATGCTTCAGCGCGGTCTACTTGCCGTCGAGATGGAAGCGGCCGCACTCTACGCCTTCGCCAAAGCGCGTGGCAATCTTGTAGTTTGCTTTGCACACGTCACCAATCAGATGGGCCGGATCGAGGGGGACTTCGAGAAAGGCCACGCGGACGGCACGACCGATGCGCTGCAAGTTGTGGTCAAAGCTGCACAGCGACTCGTTGATTATGACAAAAAGTCTTTTGGATAAAGTCGAACAACGCAGCCTCTCAAAGGTCCGCTGTTGACATTTAGCGGACGTTCCAGCCCACGCACGTTGATGTCTGCTAATGACCCGAAGCGGACGTTAACTGTTGCAAAGCTCTTACACCGCGCTGACCCTCATCGTTCTATTTGCGCCTTACAACCTCAACATAAAATAGTTTAAGCCCAGCGCCACCACGACAAGGGCGATGGCACACCAAAGACCTTTGGCCATGAACGCCAGATGAGGTTGTGCAGGCAGGGCACCTGCCACCGACAGTGCCGTTGTCAGGATTCCGACCAACCCCATAAGAATTCGCCCAGGGCTGCTGTGGCTTGAGAATATAATGGATTTAAACGCCAGCGTTATGGTCGCCGAAAACGCCACTACAAAACTTAATACGCGGACCCAGGAACGTTCTTGCACCGTTTTGGAGAGCCCGTCCGTGTTGGCGGTAGAAAAGTAGATGCTAATACAGAAGACAAGTACCAAAAATGCTGTGCGAAAAACGGAAAAAATTCTAAATCCGCTCCAGTCAGATAGTGTTCTCCAAGCCGTGTTATTCCAGTCCGACCATGCTTCAACAACGCGGCGGCCGCTATTCGACAGCACGATGTCCGTGCTTATGGAATCGAGCATAACCGTTGCCAATCCGATGACACCGAACGCAAACAATGCGGCTTTAAAAATTACTCTATGCATGCATCAGTCTTATGCCGGAATTAATAGTCTCAGATCGGGACAGCATATGCGTTTTCTAGTGTGGTGTGAATGTCTCGTATTGATCAGCACACGATGGCATCCTTAACTGACAACGTTGGACTGTTGATAGCAGTGCGAATCAATTTCAGCGGCATGGATAACGGCAGCTCCTGGCACAAAGCAGACATCAAGCCACACACCGATTGTTGTCAGCAAATGACCCTGAACGGACTAATGCATTGCTTTTGGAACCCCGAACTCCGCGTTTCAAAAAACTAGTTATCGAACCAGAACAAGCATCGAACATCTTCCGGATCGCCCAGTTTCTTCATTCTCGGCACCGTATCAGTCAAAAACGATCCGGCGTCTTCGCGGTACAGCACTTCCCACGTAATATGACAGTATGTGTGTTCCAATTCTTTTTTGATCTTCGGCTTCCATATATCGGGTGGATCGTCGCCTTTGATCTTGTTGATGGCTTCCAGCATCTCCTTTTCCGAGAGGCGCGTCATTGTGGGTCCAATCTCGGCTGAGTATCCCCGGGGACTTTGGCCTTCTTCTCGGCCCGCACTGTTCCACTCTTCATATTCAGCGCCATCGACGAACCCTCGCTTTATCGTCGTCTGATTCCAATCGAACGCCAGAATTTCGGCTAAGGTCAGCCACGATGTACTATGGCAGCCGAAGAGGTCGACCTCCCATTCAGCCTTCTCGGCGACGTTTGCCGACATGTCATCCGGCAATCCCTTTGGCATTGCGATGACGTTGAACCCGTCACCGGTGTCAAGACCAGCAAACCCGTATCCGTTACGAACATTCGCCAGCATGGCGAACAGATCGTAATTTCTGTCATTGTAGAAGCTGCTTCCGGAGCGTACGAGCGAATACAAGCCGCGGTAATCACCGTCGGTTATCGGATTCCACGCGTCGCAGGAAATCCACTCCCCGTGTTGGCGCCGTTCAACGTGGAAGTGAATATCGCAGCCCATTCGTCCGTCTCATCGTTAGCATCAGCAGGTAATCGAAACATTGATTGTTTTTCGGCTGAAATCAACACCCAATGGCGGTAACCTGGAGCGTATTGATGAGACGGACATGTCCGCTTATGGCACTTAGCGGACGTTCTGCCACACGCCGATTTAGGTCTGCTTTCGGGGAATAAGCGGAAACTTAGCGGTTTTACGACCGCTTAGAGGTGCAAAGCGGAAGTCTTTGGCCCTGGCGTTTTAGGTCCGCTAATGACCCTAAGCGGATATAACTAGCATCTACCGTTCCGGAAAATCAGCCCGATATGTATGTCATATTAAGCCGGGCAGCGGTTCATCGAGCCGCGCACTTGCCAAGCCTTTCGCCGAAGGCCTGGGTGACGTTGATTGTGCGTATCGCATATTGCAAATCGGCACTGAGATGACCCAGCGCATGCTCCACGCAAGAAGCACCCATGGGGAAAGGCCAATCACTGCCATATAGGATTTTATCAAGACCCAAAAATTCGATCAAAAAGTCGAGATAGGCATCGTTATGGACAATGGTGTCGACGTAAAAGCGTTTTGCAGCATCCAAAGGCGGATATTGCAAATCCTGCGGCACGTTTGGCCGGGAGGTTTCAACCCCGCGTTGCCAGCGACCGGCCAGAGTGGCGAGCGCACCGCCGCCATGAGCGAGAATGACTTTCAAATCGGGGTGGCGGTCGAATGTGCCACCAAAAACCATGTTCGCTGCCACCAGTGTCGTTTCGTGCGGGTTGCCAAACAGGTTCTCTAGGTAAAATTTTTCAAGTCTCTTATCCGGTGAAAATCCAGGATGGACAAAGACCGGCATATTCGCTTGCGCCAGGATAGCCCAAAGCGGATCGAACCGCGTGTCGGAACAGGCCAATGCGCCAAGATCGGTGCCGATGGAAACGCCAACCCAATTGTCATCGAGATCTTTAGCTATGTCGACGGCTAATTCGGGATCCTCCGCGGGCAAATAGGCCATTGGCAGCAAGGTGCCGGCATGAGCCGAACAGGCCTCAGCTAAACCGTCATTGACAAGAAACGCATAATCCCTGCGGTCCTGTGCACTTATGTCCGGCCGGTAGAGCGGGGTCGGTACGGAAACGAATGCGCCGTCGAGCCCATCGGCGTCGATGCGTTCGCGAAGCTTGCCGATTTGCGAAATCGGATAGATAGGCACGCCGTGACCGCAAATGTGAAGCTTGTCGGATACCTCCGACATCCCGAACCTGCCATCTTGCCCTGCGGCGACAACGGTCTCTGGGATGATATGCGCATGAACATCCCAGCCGCCTAATTTACTGGGCGTCTTCGTCATTGTCGTACCAATCGGGGCGAACGGGATAGTGGGGCCCGTCGTATATTTCCAAGAATATCGAGGTTTCGTCCGCAATAGCCGGGCCGTGAACATTGCCCTTGGGGTTGCAGTAAAACGTGCCCGGCGTCAGGGTCGTTCCCGTCGGGATATAGCGATATTGGCCCTTGAGGCAATACATGATCTGGTTGGAGGCATGAAGATGCGCGCTTGGTATGCCGGATCCCTTTTCGAACTTGATCAACGCAACAGAGGCTTCTGTTTCTTCATTGCGCCACAGCATTTTATGGCTCAGCCCTTCGAGCGATTTTTCCACCCAGTCAATATCCTCGGTCTGAATGAGAATTTCCTCAAGCGCATCACTTAATTCTTTAGCGCTACTTGCCTGGCCTGTGTCCTGCGCCGTGCCGTCGGCGACCCATGATACATGTTTGAGTTCGATCAGGCGTGAAATATAGGGCACATCCGCCTTGTTCGTGAGTTTGTGTACGGCCCGCATCTCGTCAATGAACACTTGAGTTCCCATGGGCTCGTTGGTGGTCATTTTTTCGCCGAATATGGTTTCGATCTCATTCTCGCCGCCGCTCAGCGATATAATCTGATAGGGATGATAGTGAATATGGAAATCGATGGTTTCTCCTGGCTCCAGTTGCAAGTCCCAAACTCTTACCCTGTCATTATCGATCACGATGTTATGGCCGATATTGCCCAATTCAATACCTTTTTCAGCTGCAAGCTTGACGCCATGTTTGTCGCTCATAAGTTTCAACTCCTCTATTCGACTTCGGGTATCACTGCAATTGCATTGATCTCTATTAAATAGTCCGGCGAGACCATTTTGGTCACTTCGACCATGGTGGAAGCCGGCAGAGGCGGTTTGAAATACTCCCGGCGCACTTTATGGATGGCCTCGAAATGTTCCATATTGCGGACGTAAACATCAACCCGGCAGACATGATCGAGCGTGCCGCCGGCAGCCTCCATGGCGGATTTAATATTTTCACACACCTGCCTGGTTTGCGCTTCGACATCGCCGATGCCCGCGATCGACCCGTCGGGCTTGCGCGCCGTCATGCCCGATACGAAGACCAGCCGTCCCTTGGCTTCAATGACAGTGGCTTGTGAAAAATGCCCCAAGGGCTTGTGAATTTTATCGCTTGATACTTCATGCTTTTGCATGAGCGCTCACCTCTTCCAATATTTGAAAATCCGGTTCCAAACCTTCGCGTGGAATTTGAAGCTCTACTGATAGACGAACCAGCATGGCGGCGATTGCAGGCTCGACACGAATAGAGCCATTGCTTTGTTGCAGCCGTTGCCATTCCGGTTCGCCCGGTGCGTAAATTCTCTCAATGCCAGGCGCCTTTGTTGATGTTCTTATGTTTTCGGCGGCCATTGCGGCGGCGTGTTTGAAAAATCCAGGATCGCCGAAATGTTCGGTATCAATGGCCATGAACAGATGAGCGCAGGCATAGGGTTTCGAGAAATCGCCGTAAAGCGGTTGCACCTTGGCCCCCCATGCGCCGCTTGACAAGGCGCCGCATAAAAGATCGATGACAACCGCCAGGCCAAATCCTTTTGGGCCGGCACTCGGCAGCAACATACCGTTAATCGCCTCTTGGGCGTTTGTGGTCGGCGTGCCATCGGCGCCGGTCGCCCAAGTGGCAGGGATTTCCTCGTTGGCTTTTGCCGCCATGCGAATTTTGCCCATGGCAGCCTCACTCATGGCCATGTCCAATATAATTGGAACCTCGTCGTCGCTCGGCAAGGCAATCGCCAGCGGGTTATTGCCGACGACGCGTTCGGCTCCGCCAGGTGCGGGCATTAACGGCCTTGTATTACACATGGCTATGCCAATGCAATTTGCCTTTGTTGCCGTTTGTGCAAAGCGGCGGGCAACGCCGAAGTGAAATCCATTGCGGACAGCAACAATGCCGACGCCATATTTTTTTGCGCGCTCTACCGCCAAATCCATAGCCTGATCACCGGTGAGATGACCAAGCGCATTGCCGGCATCAAGCACCATGGTGGCATCATTGTCGCTAATAATTGAGGCGCGTTCGTTCAGGGACACCGAACCTGCCTTAATCCGGTCGACATACATATCGAGCAGCATGAGGCCGTGGGACGATTGACCGCATAAGTCCGCTTCCACAAGGGCTTGCGCTACAACCTCTGCGGCCTGGCTTGAAACACCACTGGCTTCAAAGATGCGTTCGGCCAAACGCTGCAGATTTTCTGCCTTCATCTCTATGGCTTTTTGCGCCGTCATTCCTGTTTGGCTCACCCCTGTTTGCCGCGACATGCGCGTTTAATTGCGCGTTGTTATGAGAATTTAATTTTTTGGGCAGAGAGCTTGACCTGCAATGTAAAACTGCCTTCGTTCATCAACCAGGGCAAAAGTGTATAAGACCGGACGCCGTCGCGATGCATGGGATCGTTATCGGCGACTTTTTTTGCTTCTTGTAAATTTTCCGCCCGGATTATGATCAAGCCTTTGCCGGTCCACTCATTGCCCTGTTCGTCGGAGACAGGCCCGGCTGCGACCATAATGCCTTTAGCCTCGAGCCCCTTTTGATATTCAAGATGGGTTGCCAAATGATCTTTGACCGCTTGCCGGCCTTTCAACGGTTCGGTAAAAATGACGAAAAATTCGTTGGCCGCCAGCCCTTCGGCTTGACTGTCGCGAACCCGGTCGCGCCAATTGTATTTCACTTCATCCATCTCTCTTCGCCTTTTAGTTCGGTTAGTTGCTGTGGCATCACTCCCGCAAAAGCTGCTTCATTCAGCCGGTTGTTAACGAGGTGATCGAACTGGCAACTTTCTGTGTCGTGCGTTCGGTGTGTTGCCGGCACAATAGACATGCCTTTCCGACATCGCGTGCCAGGGTCGCCGTCATCAGACCTTCATGTTCGGAAACGTCATCGCGCGGTTTCTCAAGATTGATTACCGAGAGCGCGACATAGCGTTCCGCCTGGTCAAACAGGCCCTCCAGCATGGACAGCAATAGCGGTGATCCGCACGCGGCGACCAATGCGGCGTGAAACGCTCTGTGCTCTTTCTTCCACGCCTCGCTGATATGAGCGGGGTTGTCCTTGTCAATCTTGTTTTGCCGCGATAAGCGGTGGAATGCGCTGAGAATATCGGCTTCCCAAGAGACATCGCCTTGCTCTATCGCCCATTTCAGCGCGAGACTTTCAATCTCTGCTCGCATTCGTCCGACATCAAATAAATGCTCGCGCGATACGGGCGAGACACGAAATCCCTTATTTTGTTCCAATATCACAAGGTTTTCAGCCTCAAGCCGCATCAGAGCTTCACGCAGCGGGCTTAGGCCGACGCCATAGATTTCGCGCAGTTCATCCATGCGCAACCGCGTGTTCGGAGCAAGCTGGCATTTTAAAATATCCGACCGTATTTGATCGAAAACCCTGCCCGAAAGATTTTGCGGTTCTTCCAGGGAAGTCTGCTTTTTAAGTTCACTCAGTGCCACGGCTTTTCGGCTCCATCTGATCGCCCGATATCTGAAAATATGGCGAATTCCATTTGATACTATTATCTTAAACAATTACGATAATCAAATAAATATTCGAAAATATATTGACACTTATAAAATATGAGTGCCATTATTTTGACCATCGTAAAATGGCGTTGAAGGGGATGGTAGACCCGGATGGGTGTTCCAAGCAATAAAACGCGAGAACGGTGCCTAATGGAGCTTACTAATGCAAAAATTTGCTCTTAACACCAAGCTTCCCGTGGCAATTGTCGGGGCCGGGCCAGTCGGCTTGACCACGGCGCTGGGTCTTGCGCATTTCGGTATTCCCTTCATTCTCCTGGAGGATGACAGCAAGCTTTCCATGGATACCAAGGCAGGTTCGCTGCTGACCCGCACACTTGAGGTGTTTCATCGTTTTGGGGTTGCGGACAAGGTTCTGGAAAAGGCCCTGCGGGTGGATGAAATCGGCGAATTCGAACGCGCCTCCAACCGGATGAAGTTGAAAGTCAGCCCAAGTCTTTTGCGCGACGAGACCCGTTTCCCCTTTGTCATCAATCTGCCCCAGCACGATCTCGAACCGGTATTGGCCGCACATCTTGAGGCTAGCGGCTTGGGATCATTGCGCTTCAATAACAGTTTCAAGAAGTTAGAAGAATTGCAAGATCGGGTGAAGATCACTGTGGATACACCTGATGGGGAAGAAGAAATTGAAGCGAGCTATCTGCTAGCCTGCGACGGCGGCCGTAGCGCTGTGCGTGATCATTTGGGGCTGACAGTCGAAGGGCATTCGCTTGCGGGGCGGTATTCGCTGGTCGATATCAAAGTTGATCTCGATGTCGAAAATCCCCGGGATTATCCCTATATGTCATATTTTTCGGATCCGGATGAATGGATGGTTTTGGTGCGGCAACCGCAATGCTGGCGGTTTTTGTTTCCTCTGCCCGACGATCGGGAAAGTTTCACCGAACAAGAGCTGCGCGATAAGGCGGTGCATTTCATTGGCGATATCAACAATGTCGAAGTGCTGGGTAGCAATATCTATATGGTGCACCACCGTGTGGCACATGATTGGCGTGTCGGCCGGTGCTTCCTTATGGGGGATGCCGCCCATCTTATTACGCCGATGTGGGCGCTTGGGCTCAATACCGGAGTGCTGGATGCAAGTAATCTTCCCTGGCGGCTCGCCTGGGTCATGCGCGAATGGGCGGATGATGCGCTTTTAGACGGCTATGAGCGCGAACAAAGGCCTGTTGCAGTGAATGGCTCGGGCGAGCTCGCCGAAGCGGCCCGCCATCACATGAATGCGCAAGGCGAACAGGTCAACGCAATGACCGATAATGATTGGGGCAATGCCTATACGCGCACCATGCTAGCCGTTCGGCTTGACGTCGAGGGCTCAGGCGATTGGTCGATGGTCAAGACCGCCGCCGAGCCACCGCCGGTGGAGGTTGGTGATAGGGCGCCGGATTGTCTGCTTCATGCCAGCAATGGCCGCGAAATCCGCCTGCATGATCTATTTGGGTCGAATTTTGTTGCGCTTTATTTCACCGATACGCGCCGACGGCCGCAGATACCGGAAAATGATTTTCCAGGGTTGAAGCATTTTATCGTTTCCAGGTGGGATGCACCGATCGATTCCGGCATTCGCGATCAATCCCTATTGGACAGCGGCGATACGATGCTGGAGCGCTATGGTTGTTCGCCCGATACTCTCGTGCTTGTCAGGCCGGACGATCATATCGCCGCGATATGCCCAATAGAACATGGCAAAGCTGAAGTACTTTATCGACAAATCACTGGTCAAGACATGCCCAAGGCGCAAAGCTGATGACGATCCATGCCGAATATCGTTTTGAAGATGCCGTCATTTTGGTGACAGGTGGCGGCAGCGGCATTGGAGCGGCACTCACAGCCTATTGCTCAGCGCAAGGTGCAGAGGTGATTGCGGTCGATATTGCCCATGACCGGCTACTCGACCAGATAGACGACGATGCTCAGCGTGCGCGCATAGATGTCCAGGTCGTGGATGTCAGCGATGGGACCCAAGTCGATAAATTGTTTGACCATGTCCGTGCTCGCTATGACGGGCTGGATGCCGCTGTTTTGGGTGCGGCGATCCAATACCGGATCGATATTGCAGAAATGACACCCGAACAATGGCGCAAAGTGATCGATGTCAACCTGACCGGCGTGTTTCATTGCATGCACAATGCGATCCCTATTTTTAAAAAACAGCGCAAAGGTGCTATCGTAACCTTCACCTCGGGATTGGCGCTTGTGGGATGGACAGGCGCCGGCGCTTATGCGGCAAGCAAAGCAGCCCTGATCGGGATGACAAAAACGGCTGCCTACGAATTGCGGAATTATAATGTGCGGGCGAATGTTTTATCGCCCGGTGTCAGAGCCACACCGATATTTCTGGATGTGGCTTCGGATAAAGAGCGCAAATTTTACGAAGAATCGATTGGCGTAACACCCCCCGAAGATGTTGTGCCGACCCTGCTTTATCTGATTTCCGAGGCATCGGCCAATCTAACTGGGGTCGTAATTGAGCATCGCATTAGCCCCGCAGGGGAATAACAATCGAAATTAAGCGGCATTGTGGTTTCGAACATTGCCGTGATTATAAAAAATTAAGAGAAGTGCAAAATTGAAAAGGAGGAAACTATGTTGAACAGAATAGGACTCTCACTTTGTGTATCTACGTTGCTACTGGGTGGGATTATAGCAGGATCGCAACAGGCGAATTCCGCCAGTCATGCGAAAATGACCAATGTGACGTTTTCACTCGACTTTATTGTATTGGGCCGTCACTCGCCATGGTATGTCGCGCTGGAAAAGGGCTATTACAAGGAAGAAGGTCTGAACGTGCGGATCGTGCCCGGCAAGGGATCAGCGCACGTCATGCAGCAGGTTGAATCGGGTGCTGCCGATATTGGTTTTGTCGATGTGCCGAGCCTCGTTCTGGCGCGCGCAAGGGGAGCTACCATCAAAATGGTGGCTATCAATTATCAAAAAGCGCCTTATTCGATCTTCTCTCTCGATCCAGGCGCAAATATCACAAAGCCTAAGGATATGGAGGGTTTAACACTTGGCTCGAGCGCGGATAGTTTTGTGCCGAAAATTCACAAAGCCTTCATGAGAAGCCACGGCCTCGATCCTAATAAGCTCAAAGTGACCAATGTGATCCCGTCTGCACGCGTTGCAGCCTTGATTACCAAAAGAGTGCCTTCGGTCGATTTTTTCGTGATGTCGAAGCCAGGTATTTCACGTGCGGTAAAAAAAGCCAAAGTGAAGACGCTGTTGCTGTCTGATCACGGCCTGAAGCTGTATTCCAACGGCATCGGCGCCAAGGAAAGCTACATCAAGGCAAACCCGGAAGTTATGCGCAAATTCGTCCGCGCCTCTTTGCGCGGCTGGAAATACGCATTGGCCCATCCCGGCGAAGCCGCGGATATGCAAAACAAGCATGCCAAGGCGCTGAACAGGCAAATCACCATTGAGGAATTGGCCATTGTCAAAAACCTCGCCGTGACCGACGATACCAAAAAGCACGGGCTTGGCTGGTTTTCCGCAGCTGGCATGAAAGCGTCTGTCGCGTTCATGGTGAATAACACCGGCATGGACAAGTCCAAGGCACCAAAGGCGGAAGATATGTATGATCTGAGCTTCCTGCCCAAAACGCCGGTTATGCCGTAATCATCACCACCTAAGAAAGAAGTGTTCGTGAAAGACAATATAGCGAAAAAGCCAAGGGAAGATAAGGCGAAAGCGGTATCTCCCCTTGGCCGTCTCGAGAATATCAAAAAAGTTTTCCCAACCGGACGCGACGAAGAGGTCATAGCGGTTGAGGATGTTTCATTTCAATTTCAGCGCGGTGAGCTGGTCTCTCTGCTTGGTCCGAGCGGGTGCGGTAAAACTACTGTTCTTAAAATGGTTGGCGGTTTGATTTCGCCCACCGATGGTGTCTTGGAAATCGGCGGCGTGCCGGTGACCGGTCCTTACCCAGATGTAGGGATCGTATTTCAATCACCGACCTTGATGCCGTGGCGTTCGGTATTGGCAAATGTTTTATTCCCCATGGAGGTCATCGGTAAAAAGAACAAGTCGTCCAAAGACCGAGCGATGGATTTGTTGAAATTGACCGGGCTGGACGGGTTCGAAAATGCCTATCCGCGGCAATTATCTGGGGGTATGCAGCAAAGGGTAGCTCTGTGCCGGGCGCTTATTCATGAGCCCTCCATCCTCTTGATGGACGAACCGTTTGGCGCGCTGGATGAGCTGACGCGTATGGAGATGAACGATCTCCTGCTTGAAATCAGGCGGATCAACAGCGCGACCGTTCTGTTCGTCACCCACTCCATCTCCGAAGCGGTCTATCTGTCGGACCGGGTTTTGGTGTTTAGCAAGCGGCCGGCAACAATTGCGCTCGAACTGGATGATGATTTGTCCTATCCGCGGTCGTCAGAAACCAGATACAGCAAGCGTTTTACGGAACTCGAGAAACAAGCCGGCATAGCCTTGGGGGTCGTCAAATGAACCTGACTAATTTGGTAAAGTTCTGCTCTCCTGTCATCGGTACGCTGGTGATAATTGTTTTCTGGCATTATTATGTTTTGATATTGGATGTCAATCCTGTGGTTTTGCCGAGCCCGGAACTGGTTTTTAGAGCGATATGGGAGAGATGGCCGCTGCTTTTAAGCGAAGGCTGGATCACCATGCTCGAGTGTATTTACGGGTTTGGCCTTTCGGTAGCTCTGGGGATTCCGATTGCGGTGGTGATGACCTATTCACGCCTCATGAATTTGATGTTCTATCCGCTGCTGGTGGCCAGCCAATCGATTCCGAAAATTGCGATCGCGCCGATTTTACTGGTGTGGTTCGGCACCGGCATTGAATCAAAACTGGCTATGGCGTTTTTCATCGCGTTTTTCCCGATGGTGGTCGATACCGCAACAGGATTGCGTGCCACGCCGCCGGAATATCTGGAGCTTGCACGTTCGATGCGCTGCTCCAGGCTACAGACGTTTTTTAAAATTCAGCTGCCTTCCGCCCTACCGTTTATTTTTTCCGGGGCCAAGATTGCGGTGACCCTTGCCGTTATCGGCGCTGTGATCGGTGAATTTATCGGATCGACCGAAGGGCTGGGTAATTTACTGCTGGTAGCGAATTCACAAATTGACACAGGCTTAGCCTGGGCCTCATTGGCGGTGCTCAGCTGGCTTGGCATGTTGCTTTATGGTGTTGTGGTGTTAGCCGAGCGCGTCATCATGCCCTGGGGAATTTCAGAGACTTCTCACTGATAAAACAACGGCAGGCAGAGGATTGATTTAATTTTTGCGTGTGGCGCAAAATGTCGACGCCTATGGCAAGGCTTCAACGCCCGCTTTTGGCACTACGCAGACATCAAATCGCGCGCTCGTTGACGTCTGCTAATGACGGCGGTCTCAATAGGTCGACGCAACACTTTAATCTTTGAGGAAAAGATGGAGTGTTTAGATGAAGCAAAGGCGTCGACTGTATTTTACGAGTGAGCAGAAGTCTGAGATTTGGGATCG